>Ga0187893_10000229_pt1 | contig 140747 bp, 93 predicted proteins | sample MA1701074metaG_FD_139574 | JGI IMG/M metagenome (GOLD analysis project Ga0187893, IMG submission 139574) | White microbial mat communities from a basaltic lava cave in the Kipuka Kanohina Cave System on the Island of Hawaii, USA - MA170107-4 metaG ...
AGGGAAGCAACGAAGAGATCGGCGATCCCGGCGCTCCCCCGAAGGGGCCGGCGGATTTTTGTGCGACCCGTCCTGCCGGCTGGGGGTATCGAGAATTGGCGCGCGGCCGCGGCTGCCCAGAGGAGCCAGCCGGCCTGGCTGGCGGAAAGTGCAAAACTCGAACTTAGCTCGGCTCAAGAAACTCGATACCGAGACCGAAGGAATAACGAGGGGAATTCGTGAAAACACCCAGCCAGAACCCGCGTGGCTGCGGTGCACGGAGGGAAAGGAGTTGTGGTGTCCACGATCCTACTCGCTGATGACGAGGCCAATTTACGGCTACTCGTGCGCACGACGCTCGAGGACCCTCAGTACCAAATCGTGGAAGCTTCGAATGGGTCGATGGCCCTGGACCTCGCGAGAAGGGAGCGGCCCGACCTCGTCCTGCTGGACTGGATGATGCCGGGATTGAGCGGCATCGAAGTGCTGAGATCCTTGCGTGCGGATTCCGCCACCGCATCCATCGCCGTCATCATGTTGACCGCCATGGGACAGGAGAAGGACCGAGCGGAGGCCGCGGCCCTGGGGATCTGCTCGTACCTGGTCAAGCCCTTCAGCCCCTTGGAGCTTTTGGCTGTGGTACAGGCAGCCCTTACCTGCGGCGACTCAAGGGACGGGTAGCCATGAGCGCTGGTGTGGGTCCGGGGCCCTCGTTGGAGGTGCAGCGGCAAATCGATCGGGCTGACTCTCAATTGGCGCTCTACGCACTCGATCTGAAGCGCGTCGTAGACCTCGAACGAAGGAAGTCCCGGGAGCTCGCCGAAGCGAACGCGCGCCTCAAGAGCCTCGACTGCCTAAAGACCGACTTCCTCACCTTCATCTCGCATGAGCTGCGCACTCCCCTCAACGGCATTTCCATGATCGACCTGTTCGATCCGCAAGGAGATCCGGGCGAGCAGGCCGAGGTCGTGGATGTGGTCCGGAAGGGTTATGAACACCTTCAGGAGTTCATATTGAAAGGGCTAGAGTACTTTCAATGGCTGGCCGAGGAGCGCACCGAATCGTCCACGATCGTAGACCTGGCCTGTGTTGTGAAGACGGCGGTCGATGTGGTCCCGGGACTTGCGGCGCCGGGGGTGCATCTCGAGATCGCTCCGTCCCCGGGGCCGTGTACAGTCCTGGCTAACGAGGCACATTTGGTGGAGGTCTTCAAGATCCTCCTGGCGAACGCCCTCAAGTTCTCTACCGGTGACAAGTTCGTCAGGGTGGAGGTAAGCCGGACTGGGGAACAGGTGACGCTGGCAGTCACCGACCGTGGGATCGGACTCAGGCCCGAATTCGTCCGGGAAGTCTTCCGGCCGTTCACGATCGCCGACGTGAGACACCATACCGTTGGTACGGGACTGAACCTGGCGCTGGCGAACTTGATCGTGAAGGCCTACCGGGGCACGATCCGCGCCGAGAGTGAGGGAGTCGGGAAAGGGGCGCGGTTCATCATCGATCTCCCCGCAGTCTCAAGTTCGGAACCAACAAGCGTCGGGCAGTCAAATCTTGAGACGATGCGCTCGAGCAGTGGTTAGTAGACCTCACGTCATCCATCAAGGTGGCCGCGCCCATCCTTCCCTCGCCGTGAGCCTTTGGCCGAAGAGGTTGTCATGAGAACCTCCATCGGCGGCAAAGTGGCGTTCGGACTCGCGAGCACCGTGGCCGTCCCAGTCTTCATCGCCCTGGCCTCGTACTTGAACACGATGGCCCTCATACAGAAATCCACCTCGGTGACCCACACTCACACTGTTCTCGAAGAAATCGAGAGCCTGCTTTCCTTAGTCAAGGACGTCGAGACCGGAGCGCGAGGATTCTTCATCACCGGAGACGAGCCGTTTCTGGAGCGGAGCCGATCGGCCCAGAGGGTCCTTTCCCGAGATTTCAAAATCCTGCGGGAATTGACCGCAAACGACGAGCGCCAACAGGAGAACCTAGACTCCCTGGAGCCGCTGATCGCCGAGAAAATCGATGTGGTCAACCGATATGTCGCCCTGAGAAGAAGTGAAGGCTCAGGGGCGGCTCGCGCTCCGGCCCTCGTTCGAAGAGGGAAGGAGATCATGGACCACATTCGCGGCGTGGTCCGTGAAATGATGGACCGAGAGGAGGGCTTGTTGAAGAGCCGAGACCAGGAGGTGGAGACGAGCGCTCGAAGGGCGACACAGATTTGCATTCTCGGGTGTACTGTCTCCTTTCTTCTTGCCGTATGGTCCGCTGCGCTCATCCGCAGAGACGTTGTCCAACGGTGGCGTGCAGCGGATGCCCTGCGCGAGAGCGAAGAGCGGATGGCGCGCATCGTCGAGACAAACGCCGAAGGGATCTTCATCGTCGACAGAGAAGGCCGCATCACCTTCGCCAATGCCACGGCCGAGACGCTCCTGGGGCTCTCCCGCCAAGCGATCACCGATCGGACACACAACGACCCCGCCTGGAAGCTCACCACGGTGGAGGGGAAGCCGTTTCCCGATGAGGATCTTCCCTTCAACAGGGTGATGCGGACCGGTGAAGCAGCCTACGGTGTGGAGGTGGGCGTCGCGCGACCCGACGGACGCCGGATCGTTGTGTCGGTCAACGCGGCGCCGCTTCGAGACGCCGCCGGCGCCGTGGTGGGGATGGTTTCGTCGGTTTGTGATGTCACCAACCGCAAGGAGCTGGAGCGACTCAAGGACGAGTTCGTCTCCACTGTGAGTCACGAGCTGCGCACTCCGCTGACGAGCTTGCGGGGGTTCGCCGAACTCATGCTGGGGCGTGACTTCCCCCCTGCGAAGCAGCGCGAATTCTTGACCATTATCCGCAACGAGTCCGTACGCCTGACCACTTTGATTAACGATTTCCTGGATATCCAGCGAATGGAGTCCGGACACCAGCGCTACTCCTTTGAAGTCGTGGATCTCGTTCCTCTTCTCCGCGAAGCCATCGCCCTGTTCAGCGACAACGAGGGGAAGCACCGCGTTCAACTCGACCTACCCGAAGCGCTCCCTCGCGTGTGGGCGGCTCCCGACCGCCTCCGCCAGGTGCTCTCCAACCTGCTGTCCAACGCTATCAAGTTCTCTCCGGCGAGCACGACGGTGACTGTAGGAGCCCTTTCTAAGGACACAAACGTCGAGCTCTGGGTTGCGGACCAAGGGATTGGCATCGAGGCAGACCACTTGCCGAAGCTCTTCACCAAGTTCTTCCGCGTAGACAACAAGGCGACGCGCGACATCGGCGGTACCGGTTTGGGCCTGGCGCTGGTCAAGGAGATCGTGGAGGCCCACGGTGGGCGCGTCCGGGTCGAGAGCGAGCCGGACAAAGGAAGCACCTTCTTCTTCAGCCTGCCGGTGGCACAGGGGTCTCCGTCTTCCACCTCCGTGCCGCAGGCCCGCTTCCAAGGGTCTGTCGACGTGTTGCTCGTCGAGGATGATGAATCCTTCGCCCGTCTGCTCTCCGAGCACTTCGAGGCGGCGGGCCTCTCCGTGGTAAGGAGGTCCAAAGGAGAAGAGGCGCTGGAGATGGCGTACGCCACATCGCCTCGCTTGGCGATCGTGGATATTCATCTTGCCGGCGGCTCGAGCGGGTGGGACTTTCTGATGGCGATGAAGTGCCACCCGACCTTGAGGTCCGTTCCCGTCCTCATCATCTCAGCTAGCGAGACGATTAACGCCCGGGGGCTGGCGCTCGGAGGCGCCGATTACCTGTTGAAGCCGGTGTCCCCACAATGGCTCCTGGAGGCGATCCGCCGACAATTGCTTACGCTGTCCGGTAAGCGGGTGCTGATCGTCGATGACGATCCCGCCTTCCGCCGCCAGACGGCCGAGTGCCTACTAGCCGAGGATGACCTTCAGGTGGAAGCGGCAGCCAACGGAAGCGAGGCGCTCGCTCGCATGGAGCAGGTGATGCCCGATCTCCTCCTTCTCGACCTCCTTATGCCCGATCTTGACGGATTCGAGGTGCTCCAGAGGTTGCGCGCCGACAAACGGGCCGTCAACCTGCCGGTGATTGTGGTCACCGGGAAAGATCTGTCGCCGGAAGATAAATCTTACATCAGGCGCCGGATGGCCACCCTGGTGCGCAAGCGCGAGATCTGCATGGATCACATAGCAAAGGCCGCGGATCTTGCGCTCAAGTCGGGGTTACTTGATAAGGAAACCGACTACGCGGCAAACGCCCCGTGAGCTCCGAACTCCGATCACCCTGACCTCGCAGTGTCCAAAACCTATGAGCGAGATGTTCGCACAGAACACGAGTCCATCTGGGCCAGTTGAGGTCCACATCGTGCGCCCCTTGCTCCGATCGTGAAAGTCGCTCCACGACCTTGGCTGGATCCTGTGGGTTCCAGAATCCCGCCAAGGCGTCCACTTTTTGCGGGTGCTCCCTACCCAGGCGCTCCCGCCTGCCTCGGTCAAACTCTGGATGCGGAAACAGCGTCAAGAAGTCCTCGTCGACTCGTGTTCGACGGCATCGCCTCATGTCTCGTCAACCGACACACCGGGGCGTAACGGGCGTCTATCGGAGGGGGTTGCTCGGCGGCTGGCCTTCCTTCCCCGGCGCCGCCAAGGTACTGAATCACACGCTCCACTGTTGGACTCCATTCAGCGGCGCCATGTAGGATGGAAACGCGTCATCCCTCGTCAAATTCCATCTCCTTTTCGGCAACAGAAGTAGAGAAACTCCCTTTCCCGCGTTCCGCCGGGTCGAGACCGTTATCCAATACCTGCAGCGAGACACAAACGCCGGGGCCGACCTATACGGACGTCCTTGAGTCCCGGAGAGTAATTCGCCGCGACGGTTGCGGCCCCGCGGAGTGAAGGGAGACGTGCCTCGAAGAGGCTTCGCTCCCGCAGTTCGATCTCAACGGGTGCCTGGAGCCACGGCCGATGCCAGATGCGGAAGAGGCGGCGGACTCTGCAGCGCTCGGTGAACGCCGTGTAACGCTCCATGAGGAACTCACTCAAGGATCCTTCATCAGCGCGCTCGAAGCGCACCTCCTTCCCGATGGTGCTGCTCCAGGACTGGCGGAGAAGCGGCGAACCGCCGATGGCACCAGGCCCCTCGACTTCGCCGCTCATCGTTCCGGTCTCGCCGGAGAACCGGTAATCGAGACGACCGAAACGGTAGGGCAGTCCATACAGGCGAGGGCCGAGGAGAGTGGCCAGGCGGTTGGGCACCCATTCGGCGAGGAAGTAGATCCCCCGCTCGCCGGCGAGGTGCACGTAGGTCCGCAGGTTCAGGAAATGGTGGCAGCCGGCGGGGACCGCGAGCCAGCGGGCAATGCGTCCCCCGAGCCTCGGACGGAAGTCTGCCTGCTCGAAGGCGACGAGGCTCAGGTAGGCCCAACCCTCGCGAGTGTCCAGAGGGATAGGGACGAGTGGCTGGAGGTCCTCCGGAACGATCCGGAAGTGAACCATGAGCACTCGACTCCAATTGCAGAGGAACACCCCCCCACCCTCCGACTCCCGGAACTTCCGGAGGGCTTCACGATTGGCAGTGGACGGCTGATGGGTCATACCAGCTCGAACGCGCGCCTCCTCCACCGCGCAGTTATGCAGGCCCGGGACACGGCAAAGTTGACCCTGAATCGAACCGCAAGACATCACAGCGATTAACTGAGCCGATTCGCTGCGTCGATTCACCGTGCAGGGCTCGGCCGCTGCCCGAGGGATCGCATAGCGCCGGTGGTGGGACAGAATTGTTGCCGACGCCGAGTCCTTCTGCCAGGTCGCGCCGCGATGAAGGCGGGGGATCGACCGCCATGAATTCAGCGGAACGCCATTCACCACCCAGGAGAGAATACCTCGCGTTTCCCTGCGAGACGGAAGCCCGGTGCTGTAAAGACCCGCAGGCACCTCTTGATCGAGGTCCTCCTCCTCTGTAGATTGAAATCCAAGCGGATCCTCGGATGAACCTGTCGTCGGTGTCTCCACAGAGTGACTCGACTCCGAAGGTTTCAATGGGAGGCGAGTCGAATCCGAGTGGAGTGCACTTCGCCGACGCCCATGGAGAGACCCATGCCCAAGGCAAAGTCGAAGCGGAAGACCAAACCTCGCGCCGTGAAGGCGCCTCAGTCGAGCTCCCCCGCCGGCACGATGACGCTGAGCGCGGCTATGGCGGCCCTCGAGAAAGCAGGCTCCGCCCAGACGCGAAAGACCTACGCGCGCCACTGTGCTCCGGAACCCATGTTTGGGGTCAGCTTCGCCGTGCTGAAGACGCTCGCCAAGCGGATCGGAGTCGACCCCGAATTGGCGCATGCGCTCTGGGAGACGGGAAATTTCGACGCGAGGATCCTTGCCGTCAAGGTGGCAGATCCCTCCCGTATGTCCGCTGACGACATCAGCCGCTGGGCTCGAGAAGCCCGCATGGGGATGCTTGTCAGCTACGTCGCCCAGCTTGCATCGGAGGGGCCTCACGCGCCAATCTTGGCGGCGACTTGGTCCGCCTCCTCTAACGCTGCCGAATCTGGCGCCATGTGGCTGTTGATCGGGCAGATGGCCTTCCGCGACGAGGCGACGCCCGACTCGTGGTTCGACGGCCGCCTCGCCGAGATCGAGCGGACGATCCGGTCTGCCCCGAACGAGCTTCGAGAGGCCATGAACCAGACCTTGATCGCGATCGGGTGTCGAAGCCCCGCGCTCCGTAAGGCGGCAATCGCTGCAGCGAAGCGGATCGGCAAAGTCGAGGTGGACCACGGCGACACAGCGTGCAAGACGCCCGACGCGGCGACTTACATCGACAAGTCATGGGCGCATTCGACTTCCAAAGGCTTCCCGTCCCCCGCCGCGCATGAACGAACGCGCGAGCCAATGCGAGTTCGGTGCTGATTCGAGTCGCCGCACGTTCGACGGGCTTATTCCTCCGCTGGAGGGTTCACCGTCTGATTCGACTCAGCCGACTCTTCCGCCTGCACAGGCTCAGTTTCGGAGGGCGGAACGATTCCGGCCTCGCGCTCAGCCTTTCGCTGCGCGCGACGCTGCGCCTTCTTCTCTTGACGCTCCTGACGCGCGCGTTCCCGCTGTCGTTTCGTGCTCGTAGGTCGACTTCTGGGTGCCAAGCTCGTACCTCCTGTTTTGGGCCGACTGATTGTAGACGAATTCCGGCAGGTGGCACCATCCCTTCCGAGTCCTTTCAAAGTCGTTGACACCCCCCATGCATGCGGTTAACCTCCGCCACCCTAGTTCGAGCCTCGGATGGAATCGGACCCCGAACACATCCTTGGAACAGACTAGCCGGTATTGCGTATCGCAGGCTTGGCTTGGAGTCCATCGAAGGAAAGCGACACACGCGCAGCGACTGCGCCCTTTCGGACCAGAAACTCATCAGAACCCTCAAGTTCCCGCCAACGCCTCTCGCCGCCAGAGAGCCGCCTCAGAGCCATACGGTCCGGCTCGGGGACTCTCGTCCCGAGGCCGAACGGGAAACCTCCACAGAAGAAGGAGCGGATCATGGACTTTCAAGACAAGGTGATCGTCTGCCAGGACTGCGGGAAGGAATTCACCCACACAGTGGACGACCAGACGCGATATGCCGAGCGCGGGTTCACGCAGGATCCCAAGCGCTGCCGCGAGTGTCGACAGGCGAGGAAGGATAAGGCCGCAGCTTCCTCCGGAGGGCCGCGGACTCGCCCGCAGGGAGGGGGGGGAGACAGAGGGGGAGACAGGCCGTACAGGGGCGGCGGAGGGCGCTCCTTCGGCGGCCCGCCGCGCGAGAGGAGCCAGGGATTTCGCTCAGGGGGCGGAGGTCACGGTCGCCCGCCGCGCGCATCTTTCGACGCCGTCTGCGCCGCCTGCGGCATTCAGACGACCGTGCCCTTCGAGCCCACCCAGGGTCGAGATGTCTTCTGCCGGGACTGTTTCAGGAAGATGCGCCAGGAGTCCTGATCACGAAGGTCTGGCGCGCGCCGCCGTTCAGTGCTTCCGCCGGCGTGAGACGCCCAGGGGGCGCAAGAGAGCGCTTTTTTTCTCCTGGTGATCACCCATTCGGGCGAGGATGTCGACGAGCATCCGCACCGCTTCGAGCACGTGGGGTCCCTTGTTGAGCATGACGCATTCCGCACGCCTGCCCATGGCGGCGTCCGTGATCTCGGCGCGCGTGGGCTGACCTTTCTTGTTGAGCCGCTCGAGGACCTGCGTGGCCCAGATGGAAGGCACGTGGGCCGCCTCGCAGAGCCAGAGGATTTCCTCCTGCACTTCGGCAAGGCGCTCGTAGCCGCACTCGACCGCCAGGTCTCCGCGGGCGGTCATGACACCGACCGGGCGGCCGCGCAGCGCTGCCAAGAGGATCTCGGGCAACTCGTCAAAGGCCCGCCGGGTCTCGATCTTGAGCACCATGCCCACCGGCCTATCCGTGCGCCTGCGCAGCTCCCTAGGCATCATCCATCACCCGTTCGAGCACCACACGACGGGAATCGCCCTCGATCCCCTGGGCCGCAAGATCTACTGGGCCACGGTCGATTACCGTGAGTCCCATGCCCAGATCATCCAGCGCGCCAACCTGGACGGATCGGCCGTAGAAGATGTGACTGCGGCGAATCCCGGCCTCGACGACTGGCCGGTCTTCATCGACCTCGACCTCCGCCAGAGGATGGCCTACTGGGTGAACGGCGAGGATGGCGTGTTCTACAGAGTCCGGCTCGACGGCGGCGAGGCGGAGAGGCTCCACGAGGACGCCGGCCCGTACGGGCCATTCGATCTGGCTTGGGTTCGGCCGAGAAAGGCCCCCCCGGGTTTCGCCGCGGCGACGCGGACGGCAACGGGGCGATCGAAGTGACGGACCCGATTGTCACGCTGGGCGCGCTTTTCCTCGGAGGGGCGGATCTCCGCTGCGACGACGCAGCCGACGCGAACGACGACGGAGTCGTGGACATCACGGATGCGGTCGCCTCGCTGGCCTACCAGTTCCTCGGGGATTTCAAGATCCCGGCACCGGGCCCGAACGACTGCGGCCGCGACTCGACGCTGGGGGACCCCCTCGGCTGCGACGGGTACGATTCCTGCTCCTCCTGATCTTCCACACGACGGGCCCCATCACACGAACGGCACGCCGCTCCAGGTTCCGAAGGACTCCAGGTACGGCCGGAGCCCCGGCTGCGTCTCGGCGCGGGATCCGAGCCACTTCCTCGCGTCCGCGACGACTCGCTGTTCCTCCTCGAGACTCAGCTCGCCCGTCAAGACGCGCGTCCGCAGGAAGATGAAGTACGTGTCGAGGACGTCCTGGGTGCAGTAGTCGCTGATCGCCTGGAGCGAGCCGGCGCGGTACAGCTCCTCCACCTTGCCGCCGCGGGTGCCCATCTTGCCGGGCTTGCCGAGCATCTTCGCCAAGAGGTCGAGCCCGCCCTTCAGACGGAATGCCCCGTACTCGGTCATCCACTCGAGGAGGTCGACGTGCTTCGCCGTGAACCGGTATCGGAATCCGAAGCGGTCCGGATCGCCGAAGTACGTCCGGCAGGGGATCCCGAACCGGAAGGCGGCGAGCGTCAGGAGGGGAATGTCGAACCCGCGGCCGTTGAAGTCGACGAGGACCGCAGAACGGTACCGGTCGATGCCCCGCCAGAAGAGCGACACCATGCGCTGCGGGTCGAAGCGGGGGCCATCGAGCGCGGCGATGTCGAGAAGCCGGAAGTCCGCGCCCACGCGGGCCACCGAGATCGAGACGGGCACGTGGAAACTGACCGCGACGAAGTCGCTCGCGCCGTCCGTTGCATCCAGGCTCTCTTTTCGCGCCCGATCGAGCGCTTCGCCAGGGGGGAGAGCCTCCCCCGGGTAGAGGACGCGCCCGAGGAGGGCCGCGTCGACCACCGACTCCGTGTCATAGACGATGAATGCCGTCTCAGCCGCATTCGCCATCGTTCCACCTCGCTCAGCCCCTCTGGTACGCCGTTTCTCGGCGGGTTCGCTCACTCCCAGCCGACTTTGCGGCCGGCGTTTTCCTTCTCCAGCCAGGCCTGGAGAGGCCGGAAGTACTCCACAAGCGCCCGCGTCGAGAGATCCTCGCCGGTCGCCTCGCGGAGCACCTCGCGCCATGGGCGCGTCGCCCCCTGGCTCAGGATCGATCGCAGGAAGTCCCCCACGTCCCTTCGGCCGTAGTAATTCGCCGACTGCGGATCGGCCTTGAGGATCTTCCGGGCGATGTGGTCGTGGAGCTGGTACTTGAGCACGGTTGCGATCGCGTAGTCGTAGTACTGGGCCGCATCGTCGTTGATGTGGGTCTTCGTCGCGGGGTCGCACCACTCCTCGCCGCGCGGCTCGGGCGGCTCGATGCCCTGGTACTTCCTCACGTAGCTCCACCAGCGGCTGTTGTATTCCGCGGGCGAGAGGTTCCCCTCGTAGAGGTCCGCTTCCCAGCGAGCCATCACGCCCGAGGACCATGCGAGGAACGGCACCGTCTCGCCCAACGCCTCATCGAGGAGGAACTGGATGCGGTCGATCTCCTTGCCTTCCGGCAGGATCCCGACCTGCCGCAGGTAAGGCGTCTGGCGGCTCGCAATCGAGATCAGCTCGCCGATGCCCTCGTGGAAGGCCCGGTTGGCGCCTCCGCGCAGGATCGGAGGCACTTCGGGGCGCGTGTAGGAGATGTAGTAGTAGATGTGCCCCAGCTCGTGGTGGCTCGTTGCGAACCACCGCTCGTTCGGCTCGACGCTCATGAGCGAGCGGACATCGGCGCCGAGGTCTACGTGCCAGGCCGAGGCGTGGCTGTTCTTCTTGCGCGTCTCCGACGCGGGAATGGGAAAGAGATCCGACTTCGTCCAGAACGACTCGGGCAGCCTCTCGAATCCCATGCTCACGTAGAACGCCTCGGCCTGGCGGACGATCCACGCCGGCTCGCGCTTCTCGAAGAACGCGTCGAGGCTCGCCGCTTCGACGATGCCGGTCCAGTTTTGAGACCATCGGTTGTTGATCCAGTGGGCGGGGATCGCCCGCGCTGGCACCGGAGATCCGTAGCGTTTGGCCAGCTCATGCTTGGTCCAGGTATGGAGGTGCTCGTAGAGAGGCCGAGTGTCGCGGATGAAGCCGTCGAGAAGCTCGCCCATCTCGCGAACTGACATGTCATAGTCCGCCACCTGAAGCGCGTGGAAGGAGCTGTGGCCCATTTCGCGGGCGACTCGATTTCGCAGCCGCTGCAGCTCGATCAGGCCGGGGCGGAGGACCTTGCCGATCTCCTTGGAGGCGCGCCAGGCCTCGAGCCTCTCGGCGAGGTCCTTTGAGCGGCCGAGGACGTTGTCGATGTCGTTTGCGGTGACTTTCTTGCCGCCGATCCGGAACTCGAAGCCATCTTGGAGGCTCGCCTGGCGGCTTTCGGCCTCGACGCGGGCGTTGACGACGTCCGGAATGGTTCCCGGCGCTTCGGCGGAAGCCAGGAGCAATTTCTGGAGCTGCCGGACGGTCAGCGGGGACAGCTCGCCGCCGTCCTTGAGGAGCGCGCGGGCCTTCTCGATCACGCCGCGGTCCCCGATGAAGCGCGAGAAGGCTTTCCCCGCCCCCACCCGCTCGCCATCGTGCTCCGGTTTCACATCGGTCGACGCCCGCCAGGACGCTTCGCTCGACACGGTGCTGATGCCAATCAGGAGCGAGCTATAGAGGTCCAGGAACTCCTGGGCGGCGGCCTCGCCCCGAGATGAAGGGGCCAGAGAAGAAGGCACTGAGGACGCCGGAGACAGGGAAAGGATGAGAACGATCGAACGTAAGGTTTTCACCACCATCGTTTGAACTCCTCGGGTTTGGCAGGATTGCGAACCGAGGTCACGATACCGATCCATGGGTCCCCCATCCAGAAGGTAGGAGCGGACCGTGAATCGTTGTCCGCGGACCCGTTCATCTTGCACGATCTTGTCGCCCTGTGGACTGGACGTTTCCTCGGCGGATAAGATCGCCGCCATGTGGCGGCCCCGGCGGCGGTTTCTCACGGCTCTCGGCGCCGCGGCGACGCTCGCGGCCGCGGTGCTCCTCGTCTGGAGCGGGCTCGCCCTCACGCGGCGACTCGAGCGGCAGGCGGCGATCGTCTTCGAGGACTCCGCCGTCCAGGAAGCGCGCGCGCGCCTTCCAGAGATCGAACGAGGGCTCAAGACGAAAGGGGATGCGGCCGTCGCCGCTCTTCTCGCTCTCCCGCCGGACCCATCCGCGGCGGCTCTCACTTCGATCGAGGCGGCGCATCCGATCATCGAGACGCCTTTCATCTTGGCGGCCGACCAGACCCTGGCGTTCCCCCCACCGCCCCCCGCCGTCCTCGCCTCCCTCGCCGCCGAGGAGCCGGCGCCTCCCGAGTTCCTTCGGGCCGTCAGGCTGGCGCTGAAGCCCGCTCCGGCGGGAGCGGGTGACCCGGTCGCCGCTCTGGCCACGGTCGCGACCGCGCCGGAGATCGCCCTTCCCTGGCGGCTGCGAGCCCGCGCGGCGCAGGCGGGCTTTCTCCTGCGCACCGGCCGAGCCGTCGAGGCTTCGGAGACCTACCGCCGGATCGAGGACGACTTTGCGGACGAACTGCGCGAATCCTCCCGCCCTTCCCGGGCACAGATCGCAGCCGCCCGCGCGCGGGCGCTCTCCGCGCAGGGAAGGGACGCCGAGGCACGAACGACCCTCTGGAGAGCGATCGAGAGCATCGAGATGGTTTCCCCCGCGCGCCGCGAAGCTCCTCCAGGCAGCGACGACGCGGCTCTCCTCCTCGATGAGGCCGCTCGCCACGCGGCATCGGCCTCCGACCCGCCCTTCGCCGCCCGTCTGGCCGCGTCGCGGACCGCTCACGAGGCTGCGGCGCGCTCCATTCGGTTCGCCCGCACGGTGCGCGAGTGGATCCTGCCGCGTCTGGCGCGTGGATCGGGGGAGGAACGCATCGCCGGCGATCTCTCGGGCGAGTCGTTCCTGATCGCCTGGAAACCCGCGCCGGCGGGAAGCTGGCAGGCCGCCGCCGGATTCTGCCTCCGACCTCGCGTCGCGGTCGAAGAAGCCTCTGCGGCCCTCGCAGCCGGCTCGAAATTGCCGCTCGCGCTGGCTTCGCTCCCGTTGCCGGCGGGCTTCCACGAGCTCCTGCCGTTCCCGGGCTCCCTCGGGAGCCTCCGGATCGGGCTCGATCGCGCGGCCTGGAACCGCCACCTGGGGAGCGCCCGCCGCCCGTTTCGCATCGCGGCGGTGATGATCGTTTGCCTCGGCCTTCTCCTCGTGGCGGGAGCCGCGTTCGGCGTCGTCATGCTGCGCCGCGAGATGTTCCTTGCCCGCATGAAGACCGAGTTCGTGGCTAACGTATCGCACGAGCTCAAGACGCCGCTCGCCCTCATCCGCCTCTTCGGCGAGACGCTCCTCCTCAACCGCGTGCGCGACTCCGATAAGGCCCGGGAGTACTACGGAATCATCGTCCGCGAGAGTGAACGGCTCACTCACCTAGTCAACAACGTCCTGGACTTCTCCAGCATCGAAGCCGGGAAAAAGGCGTTCGACTTCGCCTCCGTGAACTTGGGCCGGACTGTCTCCGACACGCTCGCCACGTATCAGTTTCAACTCGAGGAGAAGGGCTTCCGGATCGAACCATCCATCGCCCCGGACCTGCCTTCGATCCATGGCGACGCCAACGCGATCGCCCAGGCCCTCATCAACCTCCTCAACAATGCCGTGAAGTACTCCACGGAACGAAAGGAGATCGCCGTCCGCGCCGAGCGGTTGGGCCCCACAGTCCGCGTTTCGGTGGCCGACCGCGGCATCGGGATCTCACCCGACGAAATCAGGCTCGTCTTCGACGCCTTTTACCGCTCGAACGAGGCGCGGCGGATCGGCACGCGAGGGAGCGGCCTCGGCCTCTCGCTGGTCCAGCACATCCTCAAGGCGCACGGAGGTTCCGTCGAATTGAAGAGCAAGCTGGGCGAAGGATCCATCTTCACACTGGTTTTTCCGATCCCGGCCGCCGCCGATCGGCCTTCCACCGAGACGAGCGCCCCATGAAGGCACACGAATCGATGAGGAAGCCGGCCGCGAAGATCCTCATCGTCGAGGACGAACCCGATCTGGCGATGGGGCTGCGCGACAATCTCCAGTTCGAAGGGTATCAGGTCACGGTGGCCCGGGACGGGGAGTCCGGGCTCCGCCTGGCGGTCCAGATCCGCCCGACGCTCATTCTCCTCGACGTGATGCTGCCCGGCATCGACGGTTTCGAGGTCTGCCGCCGCATGCGTGGGAAGGGGATCCTGGCGCCGATTTTGATGCTGACCGCGCGCGCGCAGGAGATCGACAAGGTGCGCGGCCTCGAGCTGGGCGCCGACGACTACATCACGAAGCCGTTCGGCGTGCGCGAGCTGCTCGCCCGGATCAAAGCGGCTCTGCGCCGCGACGCCCTTTCCCAGTCGGGCCAGAATCCGAACGCCGAGGACCTGGCGATCGGATCGGCGCGAGTCTCCTTTCTCGCGGGGAAAGTCCACCGAGGCCGGAAGGAGGTGCCTCTGGGCCATTACGAGGCGGAGATCCTGAAGATCCTCGTCGCCGAGGCGGGTCAAGTCGTCGACCGCGCTCGCATCCTATCGGAAGTCTGGGGAGTCGACAACGAGCCGATGAACCGCAGCGTCGACAACCACATCGTCAGCTTGCGCCGAAAAATCGAAGACGACCCGGAGAAGCCGCGCCATCTCCTCACCGTCCACGGGTTCGGCTACAAGTTTGTGCCGTGAATCGTATGACGGAGCAGAATCGGAATCTTAGCCGTTCGACGCGACGCGGGGCCGTCGTTTTGTTCTTGGATCTTCTGATCGTCTCGCTGGGGATGAATGCTCCCTGCGCCATGGCCGCCGACGCGCCGCGGGACCCGGAAAACCTCCTGAGGGAGGCGCATTTTCTCGAAGTAACGCTCGGCGATGCCGCCGCGGCCGCCTTGCTCTACCGCGAAACGCTCTCGCAGCCGGCTCTGGCGCCGCGGCTGGCCACGCTGGCCCACTTGCGGCTCGGGATCTGCCTCCAGATCCAAGAGGACTGGGCCGGGGCCGAACGCGAGCTGAGGATGGTAGTCGATCGATTTCCGGGAGAGAGCGAGGCCGTGGCGACCGCGCGGCGCCACCTCGGAGGCTCGCCGCGCGACCCGGCGCGGTTCATGCCGCCTGAAGTGATCCTCTACGCCGAGCTGGTCGAGCCGGCGCGCCAGGTCAGTTTCCTCTCGGACCTCATCCGCGGGACGCCGCTCGAAAACCCGGTGGACTCGCCTTTTGTCCCGCAGCCGTCGAGTCCATCCGGATCCGGCTCGGACGGTGAGCCGAGCCCGCCCCAGGCTCATTCGACCGCACCCCCTTCCGCCGCCCTCCCCTCCGGCGGTGGGCCCCCCGGTGATGGAATTGAGCAGCTCCGCGCCTTCCTGAACCTCACCGCGCTCCGGGAGCTTGGAAAAATCGAAGGGATCGCTTTCGGGATCACCGCGGCGGGCGAAGGGCCACCGGGGCTCCTTTTCGTGCTCCTGCCGGGGCCGAGCGAGATCAGCCGCGCCCTCGTCAAGGCCGCTCTCGCCGCGGCGATGAGCGGCGCGGCTCCCGAGTCGGTCGAGGGGATGCGGGTATTCGCCCTGAAGCGCCAGACCCTCCACGCGGCCGTGGATGAGCGACAGGACGTGGTGCTACTCGGCGATCGCCGCGATGTCGTGGTCGACGCCATCCGCCGCTCCTCCCGCCCCGCTCGGCCCTCGACCGAAGGGGCCCCCACCCTGCCTGCGCTTCGGGCCCTTTCGGAGATCGAGGACTTCCGGCGGGCGCAGTCGGCGCGGGCCGGAAGCATGATCTTCCTCTATGCGGATCGGGAGAAGGCGCTGGCCGCGCTCCTCGCGCAGGTCCCCGAAGGGGACCGAGCCGCCTTCGGCGAGGTGCGCCGCCTCCTGGGACTCGACCACCTCCACGCCGTGGCGGCCACGGTGGCCCGCTCGGGAGAAGACCTCCGTTTAACCCTGCGGGCCGGCATCGACGCCGGGAGGCACCCGCTTTGGCCGACGGTCCAGACGCCTCCACTCCTCGAGAGCGGGCTCGCCACCGTGCCCGCGGAGAGCCTTGGGTTCTTCGTGACGTCCATCGGCGGCGGCGAGCGGCGCTGGAAGCGCCTCGTCGCGCTCTTCGAACCCATCGTGCGCGGCCTCCCGGAGAAAGCGGGAGGGAAGGAACTTCGCGGGATCTTCGACTTTCTCACCGTCGGAATCGGAATGGACTTCGGCCGGGAATTCCTCGAAGAGATGCGGAGCCTCGTCGTCCACGCACCGGATCCGCCCGGCTTTCCGCACCACCTCTCGTTCTGCCTCGAGGCGGAGTTCAAGGATGGCGATGCCGCCGCGGCGAAAGTGGAATCGATCCTCGCCGCGCTCGCGCGCGGCCTCTTCGGCGCGGAGGCGCCGGTCCGCTTCCAGGATGAAGAGCCGCGAGCCGGAATGAAGCTCCGGTTCATCGAACCCGTGCCCGGCCTTCGCATCCTCTACGCCCGCGCGGGGGGCACGATCATCGTTTCGCCGCTGGCCGAGGTCGTCCGGCGGGCGGCGGAGACGCGCACTGCGCGCGGCACCCCCGCCCGAGCCACCATCCCCGCCTTCGCCTCGAAGGCGCTCTACCTGCGCCCGCAGGCCATCCGCCGTTTCTCGGGCGAGGGAAAAGGGCGCGGCTTCTTCGATGTCCTCGCGGCGCACCTCCCTCACGTGATCTTCTTCAGCGAAGAGACGCCCGAAGGGATCGCCCTCGAGCTGAGGGTCCCCGGCGCGACGCAGGCCATCCAGGCCACCCTGCGCGAGCTGCCACGCGCCAAGTGAACGGCGGAGAACGGACGATTCACCGCAGAGGACGCAGAGCAACGCAGAGGGGTGGGAATGGTTCCTCCGCGTCCTCTGCGCTCACCTCTGCGTCCTCTGCGGTTCCCGTCATCGTTCGATGCGGTGGTAACGCCCCAGAGCGAGAGCGGAGCGGACGTCGGGCTGGGGCGTGCCGGGCCAGTGGATCCGGAGTGTGGCGGCGCCGGCCCCGGGCGGGAGGGCGAAGCGCACCCTCGGATCGTGAGCCGACAGGTAGCTCCCGTCGGTCTGGACTTCGTGGACTCGGCTTTCCTTCTTCCCCGTGAGTTCCACGCGAGCTCCGTGGAAAGTCCCGCGGCCGGGCCCTGCCCGCAGGTCGAGGCCGATCCATCCCCCGCCGTGCGGGGCGCGGTTCTCCAGGAGGATCGCTCGACCGCCCGAATGCGTCACGAGGAGATCGGGATCGCCGTCGTTGTCGTAATCGGCCTCGGCGACCGCCCGGCCGGCGAGGGCTCGCCCGAACCACCCGCCCGCCCCTTCCGATGCGTCGCGGAAGTAACCGCGGCCATCGTTTTCGAAGAGGAAGTCCTTCTGACCGTGCGTGATTCCCTCGCCCGGGTGAAGCTGCTCCGCGTTGTCGAGGATGTGGCCGTTCGCGACGTAGAGGTCGACGTCGCCGTCCAGGTCGAAATCGAGGAAGCGCGTCCCGAACGCGAGAGGCAGGTACGTCGCCCGTGCCAGCCCTCGCTCGACGGTGGCGTCGGCGAACTGCCCCTCCTGATTGATGTAAAGCGTGTCCGTCTCGCGGCTGAAGTTGGTCACGTAGACGTCGATGAACCCGTCGCCGTCGACATCGCCCCGGTCGATCCCCATCCCGGCCCGCGGCGTCCCCTCCGCACCCAGCGCGAAGCCTGTCTCGAGCCCCACGTCCTCGAAGCGCATCCCGCCCTCGTTTCGCCAGAGAGTGTTCGGTACGGAATCGTTGGCGACGAGGATGTCGGCATCGCCGTCGCGGTCGAAGTCCGACGCGACGACGCCGAGCCCCTTACCCGCGAGCCAGCCGCGCGAGCGGGCGATGCCGCTCTCGCGCGAGACATCGCGGAACGTCCCATCCCCCTGATTGCGGAAGAGTATGTCCGGGAGCCCCTCGAAGCGGTGCGGGTGGCAGTAGGACGGCACTTTCTCGCCGCGCACGAGCGCCTCGCACGCCCCGTGACGCCGCGTGTCGTAGTCCAGATACGTGGCCACGAAGAGGTCGAGGCGACCGTCGCCGTCGAAATCGGCCCACGTCGCGCTCGTGCTCCAGGTTCTCGCCCCCACGCCGGCGCGATCGGTCGCGTCCTCGAACGTGCCGTCGCCGCGGTTTCGGTAGAGCGTGTTGCGCCCGTAGTTCGTCACGTAGAGATCGGGCCGGCCGTCGCCATCGAAATCCCCCACCGCCGCCCCCATGCCGTAGCCGCAGTCTCCCACGCCCGCCCGCTCGGTCACGTCCTCGAAGCGCTTGCCGCCGACGTTCCGGTAGAGGACGTCGCGGGGGGAATCGCGGCGAACGCCGCTCCCGGCAGCGCCATCGAGGGCCGTCTCGGGGTGCCGGTTCCCCTGAACGAGGTAGAGGTCGAGGAAGCCGTCGCCGTCGTAGTCGATCCACGCCGCCCCCGCGAGCATCGTCTCGACGAGGTAGCGCTTCCCCGTAGCTCCGCTCACCGATTCGAATGCGATCCCGCGCTCGCGCGTCACGTCCACGAACCACTCATCACCCTGGAGGTTCACGGGGCGGGAGAGCAGGAACAGAACGCCCAGGCGTCGCGACAGGTTCTTCACGGCGGCATATACTACCTCGCATGGAGGGAGAAGACGTTAACCGCAGACGACGCGGAGGACGCAAAGCAACGCAGAGGGGATCGATCGACTCCGCTGCGTCCTCTACGCTCCCCTCTGCGTCCTCTGCGGTTCCCGTCATCTTCTTCTTGGCCGCGGCTGTCGGTTGCGACCCGGGGGAGGCCGCCAGGGGACCCGCGCGGGTTCGACCGTATCCGGTGGAGGCGAAGAGGCTCGAAGGGACTGGAGATTGGTCCAAGGCCGCGGAGGTCCATGCCGCGGAGGCCTGGCACCTCGGCCCTGGAGCCGGCGATGAGCCCGCCAAGTGGGCGTTCGTCGATTTCCTGACGGGCGGCGACCTCGCCGGAGCCGAGAAGCTTGCGCTGGGTCTGAGAGGAAGGTACCCGAGCTGGAACGAGGTCCTTTACTATCTGGGGGATGGCCAGCGCGTCGTCATGAGGTTCGACGAGGCCCGTTCGACGCTCGCGCGGCTGTGCGAGATGGAACCGAAGCACTCTCGCGGCCGCCTCGCCCTCGGCCACGTGCTCCTCAGGCTCGGAGAGCCTGAAACGGCCATCGAGCACATCGAGGCGGCTCTGAGCGGCCCCGGGATGCACGCGAACCTGCGCTGGCAGGCGGAGCTGGACCGAGCGCGGGCTCTGCGGCTCCTCGGGAGGAGCCGCGAAGCCTTCGACCGGCTCGCGGAGATGCTCGAGCGGCGCCCTCACGACCCCCTCGCTCTTTCCGAGGCGGCGCAGACCGCTCACGCTCTCAGACAAGCCGAGCTGGCGCGCGGGCTGCGCGAGGCGCACGGCTGGCTCGTAGCGCGCGGCCATCAGCTTTCGACGGAGGATGAGACGAAGCTCTACCCCGAGGAAGGCTCCGCCGCCGGCTCCGGGGCTCGCAAGGCCCTCCAGGCGGCCGACCGCAGGGAGTTTCTTGCGGCCATCGAGGGGCTCGAATCGGCCCTCGCCGCCGCTCCGGGAGATGAGCCCATCGCCGCGGCCCTCGCGCGCCTCTACCTGCGGCTCTCGCGGTTCCACGACGCCCTGCGGATCGCCGAAGCCTTCGCGACCGGAGAAAAGGCGCCCGGGGCCGACATCCTGCGCCTCGCGGGCGACGCCCATCGCTCCCTTGGCCGGAGTCGAGAGGCGGAGGCTGCCTTCCGGCGCGCTCTGGAGCGCGAGCCCGGCGGCTGGCGGCGGATCATCGAAGACGGGCGCGCCGCCATCGATGGCAAGCGCTACGCCGAGGCGCTCAAGAAGGCCGAAGAAGCACGAGTGCTGGCCGGCGAGGTCCATCCGGAGATCGAAAGGCTCATCGCGGAGGCGCTGGGCCTCTCGGGAGACCTCCGTTCGGCCGCGGCGCGTCTCATGGACCTCATCCGCCGCCAAAGCGATGACCCGGAGAACTTCGCCTCCTTCGAGCGGGTCTTCGGCGGGAAGAAGGAAAGCCCGGAGGTCGCGCAGGTGCTCGAGATGAAGCGGGCGCTCGATGAGCGGCTCGCGCGTCGCGATGTGCTCGCCCGGAGCTACTCCGCCAAGCCGCTCGCCGCCTCCGGGGAGGATTCGCTGATCCTCGGGAGCTTCTTCCGCGACCTCGGAAAGCGCGAGGAGGCACTGGACCAGTTCCTTCTCGCCGGAGCGCTCCTCCCGACGAACGCGGAGCCCCTGCGGCGCGCTGCGGCGCTCCTTGACCGGCCGAGCGAGCTCTTCGTCCGGCTCCATCTGCTGCGCGTGATCCTCGAACGCACGAATGGAGCGGACGCGAACGCGCTGAAAGGCCTCGCCGGGGCATACATCGCGAAGGGAATGCGCCTCGCGGAGGCCGAACGATTGGCCAAGAAGCTCGCGCAGACCGAACCCGGGGGAGACGCGGCCAAGATGCTCGCCGAAATCGAGGGGCGCAAGGGCGACAGGTGACCGGACCCCGAAGCGGAACGGCACCGGCTGGGGTTTGAATGCGGATGCGGATGCGGTCCTCGGCCGCCGCGCGGCCTCGGACCGCCACCCTCCCGGCCCGCTGCGGCCTCAGGCTGCGGCGCGCTTCTTCCTCAACAGGACAGCTCCGGACACGAGCGAAGCGAGTCCGAGCGCTCCCAGGCCGAGGCCTCCGAGGGCCGGGGCCTGGGCCGGATCGCGCGTCGTGTACCAGAACGTTCCCGCCGCGTACACCTGCTGGCGCGCGTCGCCATGCTGGGGGAAGGCATCGGGCGTGGCCGGCTCGCCCCAGCGGCCGCCGCCGACGAACGAGACGGCGCAGCCCGCGTTGTCGGTGAAGAGACCCGGCAGAGGACCGACGCCCGTATTGCCGTTGCGCTCGCCGGCGCCGTATCCGTAGACGACGACCGAGCCCTTGAAGCCGGCTTCCAGTGAGAGAGGCTCATCGAGCGGCTTGAAGCGGCTTCCCTCGATCAGAGTGCCGGGCTCTTCCGGTGTGAAGACCATCTCCGCGGAGATGTCCTTCGTCTCGCGGTCGTAGATGCGCGCCGTGATGGTTCGCTTGAGGCCGTTCGAGCTGTCGTCGAAGACGCCGAGATGGGTGACGGCGATCGAGCTCTTGACGTCGAAGTCGTGGCCGAGCCCCGCCGGAAATTCCTGATTCCCCGCCGTGCCGGCGGGAACGTGGTAGGCGATCGCGTTGAGCCTCGTTGCGGGAAGGGCTCCGGTGATCTCGAACTCGAAGTTGGGCCCGGCGTAGCGATTCGGCGGCCCGCCGTCGAGATTGGCGGGATAGACTCCCGCGGGCAGTCCCCATCGGCCTCCTCCGACGAACGAGACGGCATCACACGTTCCCGAATCCATGGACCAGGGCGGCGGAGGATCGAAACGGTTGCCGTCCAGCTCGGCGGCTCCGTATCCCTCGGCGACGATCGTCCACTGGGAGCCGGCAGGCAGAGCCAGAGGCGCCGGAAGCGGCTTGAAGCGCGCCCCGCCGATCAGCTCTCCCTCATCGCCGGGGGTGAAGGCGATGACCGCGACGTCCGCCAGCGAGCCCCGCTCGTAGAGGTGAGCCGTAATGGGTGTCTTGAGTCCATCGGAGGCGTGATCGAAGACGCCGAGCCGATGGACGAGGATGTCGATGTTTACATCGAAATCATGACCCAGGGCCCCAGGGAAATCGGCCTGGTTGCCCATGGTCCCGGCTGGAGTCGGGTAGGCTATGAATTTCTCTCCCGCCTGGATCCGAGCTGCGCCGAGAACGAACAACAAGACCCCGAACAGAACTGCAAAGCGTCCAACCCTCATGGAACGCATGAGAATCCCCCTTTCTCAGAGCCGGTTCCCCGAAGGAAGCGAGAACCTCTCGACCTCCCGAACCGGCAAAACCCACCGAAACAATAGCCCACGAGCCGGGGGAGAATCAAGGGCGAGGTTGGTGGCGCCAGCTTCCCCCATCACTTCTCCATCGCCTTTCGCACCAGCTCCAGGAGCGAGCGCGCCTTCGGGTCCTCCGGGTTGAGGCGCAGCGCGTGCTCGAGATGGACGAGCGCTTCCGAGTTCTCTCCGGCCTGCGCGAAGAGCTGGCCGAGATCCCTGTGGGCCGTCGCGAAGTCGGGCCTATAGCGAACGGCGGCTCGGAACGCCTCGGCAGCATCGGCTCGGCGGCCGAGCGACAGCGCGATGTGGCCGCTCTGGAAGTACGCGGGGGCGAAGTCCGGCCTGATCTCGACCACGCGGCGGAAGGCCGCCGACGCTTCGTCGAGCCGGCTGGCCTGCTGGAGCGTCTTGCCCAGCTCGAAGTGGGCCTCGAATGCGTCCGGGGAGAGCTTCACGGCCTGGCGGAGGGGCTCCTCGGCGGCCGCGGCGTCGCCCATCTGGAGGAGGAACCGCCCGAGGAGCAGATGGACGAGAATCGCATCGGGGCGATCCTTCGCCGCCTTCCTGAGGAGCGCGACGGCCTCGGCGGCATTTCCTCTCTGGAAGAGGTCGTTCGCCTCTTCGATGCGCGCCATCGCCCCGACCCACTTCCGGGCCACCTGGGCCTGGAAAGGGTCCGGCCAGAGGTGGGCATCCGGAAGCCCCGCCATCGCGCGGCGCGCCTTCTCGGCCGACGTCGGATCGCCGAGGCGGAAGTGAACCTCCGCGAGAACCGCCTGAGTGGCCTTCACGTGCGGGGAGCGGGACGCTGACTCGGATAGATACCCGAGCGCGCTCTTCATGTCGCCGCGCTGGTGGGCGGCGCGCCCGAGCCCCGCGAGCGCTCGGGAGTTTCCCGGCTCGAGGTCGAGGGCCTTTCGGAACTGCGCCTCGGCGGCGTCGATCCGCCCCTGGGCGAGTAGTTCCTCCCCGAGCTTCATCCGCACGAAGCCTCGATCGCCGCCCAACGCCGCTGCGCGCTCAAGGAGGGCCAGCACGCGCTCGGGCTCGGCGAACTCCTTGAGGAGCGTAACTGCATGGAGGTACGGCCAGCGAGGCTCCTTCGAGTCGAACCGCGCCGCTTCTTCGAATGAGATAGCGGCCGCTTTGAACTGATCGTGGGCCAGGAGGACCATCGCGAGGTCTCCCCAGGCCTCCGCCGACCGGGGCGAGGCCTCGGCGCGGCGGCGGGCGGCGGCGATCGCTTCGGCAACGGCGCGGTCGGCCCCTTCGAGCGCAACCTTGGGCGGCAAAACGGCGGTACTCCAGGGCAGATAGAGCGCGGCGGCGGCTCCGGCTGCAACAAGGAGAAGCACGAGGCCCAGTGCGAAACGGACTCGGCTCCTCGGCGGCCTCGAGACCGCTTTTTCGGCGCTCTTCCTCTTTTGCTCTCCCATGTCGGCTCTCAGCCCCTCGCCGGCGCGGCCGAACCGCTCCCGCGCCCCTTCTCGACGAGGACGGCGCGGTCCACGGCGCCACCTGTGAACGTCTCCTCGCTGCCGTCGGGCCAGACGACGCCGATCGATTCGAACGTCTGCACCCCCCCAAGGCCGAAGTGGACGCGCGGATCCATCGTCACGAGGTAGCTTTGATGCGGGAGGACGAAGCCGACCCGCCGCCGGCCGCCGGCATCGACCGACACCTCCGCTCCGATCGCGTCGCGCCCGCCGAGGGCGGGGTCGACGGCGCGAACGAGGAGCCAGTGACCCCCGCCTGCCGAGGCGCCGGCAGCGACGTTGCGAAAAAGCCGCGCCGGCCCGGCCGTCTCCGTCGCGAGGAGGTCAATGTCGCCGTCGCCGTCGACGTCTCCCATTGCAAGCCCCCGGGCGATCGCGCGGCGGCCGCAGAAGGGGCCGCTCGAAAGGGAAAGGTCCTTGAAGCGCCCCTTTCCGTCGCCAGAGAAGACCTGGTTTCGCTCGCGGTAGACCTCCCAGAAGGACTCTCCTGGAGCGCTCGGCCCGTGCGTGTACCGGACGCCGCCGTTGACCTGCGCGAGGTCGAGCGTTCCGTTCCGGTCGAAATCGGCGAAGACCGTGCCGAAGCCCGTGCTCGGCCACAAGGGGCCGGCCAGACCCGAGCGGGCGGTGACATCGGTGAAGAAACCCCTCGGACCTTGCTTGTAGAGCGCGTGCAGCTCGATGTTCAGATGGGTCACGTAGACATCGAAGAGCGCGTCGCCGTCGACATCTCCGATCGCGATGCCCATGTTGGCCTGGGCCTGGCCCATGGCGTTGTAGGCGAGGCCGCGCTCGACGGCCTCCTCCTTGAACGTGCCGTCGCGCCGGTTCATCCAGAGGTGGTTCGCCTTTGCGTCGTTGGCGATGAAGATGTCGGGCCACCGGTCTCCGTCGAAGTCGGCGCACGCGATCCCGAGCCCGGGGCCCGCAAGGCGCGCGAGCCCCGAGCGGACGGTGACGTCCTCGAACCGCACGGGCCCGCTCCCGAGGCCGCCGGCAGCCGCGCCGTTCCCGAGGTTTCGGTAGAGCTTCGTCACGCTGCCGGGAAACGGCGAGGGGCCGCAGTAGTCCCGCCGGCCCGCCTGGTCCGTGCAGGGCCGGGTCGCGCTGAAGACGACGTAGTTGGCGATCGCGAGGTCCAGCCGGCCGTCGCGGTCGAAGTCGAGCCACGCGGCCGAGCACCCCCAGAGTGGATTGTCGATTCCGGCCTCGCGGGTCTCGTCGGCGAACTTCATCCCCCCTCGATTCAGGAAGAACCGGGCGCGGCCAAGCTCCGTCAGGAGCAGATCCGGCTTGCCGTCATTATCGGCGTCCGCAATGGCGGCCCCCATGCCGCGCCCGGCGACGTCGAGCCCCGACCCGGCGCTCACGTCGATGAACTTGCCGCCGTCCGCCTGGCGGTAGAGGCGGTTTTTCTCCGCGGACCCTTCGCCCGCGTTCTGGATGAGATAGATGTCGAGCCGCCCATCGCCGTCGAGGTCGCAGAGCGCCCCACCCGAACCCATCACTTCCGGCATGAAGTAACTCCCCGTGAGCCCCGCATCATGAACGAAGTCGAGCCCGACCTCCCCCGTCACCTCGACGAACCAAGGTGCCCCCGGCGGAGCGGCCCGATCGCATGCACTCTCACAAAGGAGCGCGACCAGAAAGGACACGGCGCGGGCCCTGCCCCCATCCAAAGACGGACGGACGGGAACCGCAGAGGACGCGGAGGCGCCACTCTCATCCCTCTGCGAGCCTCCGCGTCCTCTGCGGTTAACGTCTCTTGCCATGCGCCCTCAGCAGTCGAGCGCGTCCTCGCGGGTCGGATCCAACCCCGCGGCCGGGAACGGCGCGGCCGGCGGCGGGCCGCCACGGAAGAGGTACTCGAGCGCCGCGATCGCATCCGAGATGCCGAGGGACCCGCCGTCGTCGAAGTCTGCGGCGTCGCGGCAGGCGAGCGGCACTCCGGCGAAGAGGTGGAAGAGGAGTCCGAGCGGATCGCTCAGGTCGATTGCCTGATCGCGGTTGCCGTCTCCGCGGATGAACGAACGCTCCGCCGACGTGCGGACCGCGATCGCCGACGTGCCGAGCAGCTTCCCCGCGGCATCGAAGCCGAGGATCTCGATGCGATTCTCGGCCTCCGGCAGGTCGAAGGAGGCCTTCCAGCGCGTGACCGTCGTCCAGAGAGCGGCGAACTCGAGAAGCTCGCCTCCATTCCGTCTGTAGAGGAGAGTCTCGACGCCGATCGAGGCATCACCTTCGAGGTCGATCCGGTCCAGGTCGGTGATCATGTCCCTGCCGCCGTTCGTGATGATCCGAAACACGGTCGTGAGAAACGGCTGCACGGTCGTCTTGACCCGAGCATTGCTTCCCGAGATGAAGCCCGTGAAACTCCCCGTCCCGAAGCCGGTCGCCCTCTGGAGGGCGTCGAGGAAGGGCTTCGACACGGCCGTCGTCCAGTAGCCCTTGGCGAACTCGTCGAGGATGCGCAGGTAGGTCCTTCGGGGGCCGGGACGGCTCAAGAGCCGCGTGACGGCGGGATCGAGGCTCGTGAAGAGATCGAAGCCGCCGCTTCCCCATGCGGCCTCGGTGTCGAACGGCACCGCGCTCCAACGCCCCTGGAGCGAATCGAACGCTATGTAGCCGTTGTGGCCGTTGTTGATGAGGTACGCGTCGCCATCCCCCTGGAGGACCCGCGCCGACTGCAAGCGCAGGAACCTCTCGAGGTCGATCCAGTCCCCCACGCGGGCGTCCAGCACCGCATTGGGCGTCAGCGCCGGATCGAGCAGCCTCGTCAGCTCGATCAGCGGCCCCCAGTCGTCCTCCCCCTGCTCCATGCTGTGGACGTAGTAGCCGCGGTAGTTCTCCGGATTCTCGCCGCGCCAGATGAGGGAGGCTCCCTCCCAGCCCTGCTGGCCCGTCAGGCCGCCGCCGTCCGTGAAGACGAATCGGCCGAACGCCTTCAGGAGCGGCCCACGGGACCCTTCCCCGTACCATTCCTCCATGAAGTCGCCGTCGACGGCCTCGATGAGCCCTTTTGTGCCGAGGGAGGCGCCGTTGAGCCAGCCGCTCACCCACTCGTACTTCGTCCAGGGCGAGGCCTTCCCGGGCCGCGCGTTGCGTCCGATGAAGAACATCGACGCGCCCTCGCCGGGTCCCGCGCCGGTCTTCGACAGGTTCACGTCTCGGACTCGGGCGCGGAAGCGGTCATCTTCGGCGCAGCGGACGCGGTAGCTGAGCCGGCTCGGCCGACCCCACGGGCTCCCGCGGTAGCGGACGCCGACGTCGTAGTGGACCTCTTCGTCTTCGAAGACGAACGCGCCGCTCAGGAGGTCGTTCGAGTGGAGCTGACGGTTCTGCAGCTCGGCCGTCCGCTGGGCATCGAGGATGATGCTGAAGCGGTCGAGGCGACCCGGCACCGCCCCTTGGACCTGGTAGAGGCAGGTTTTCTTCGGAGCGTCGGCGGGAAAACGCCGGGCGGCCCCCTGAACGTCGCGCGCCTCGACGTAGAAGACCACGCGAGAGAGAAGCGGGAAACCCGGAAGCTGACCGCCGAAGACCCCATCGCCGGCCTCGCCGTCGTCGCTCCGGCCGTCATCGGCGAGAGGCACCGAGTCGAAGACGCCCGCGGCGCTGTCGAGGCGATAGAAGACCGCGGCCGCGTCGATGCCTCCCGCTCCTCCTGCGGCCGTATCGACGATGCGGGCGGTCACGGCGACGGGCTGTCCGACTTCGGGAGATGCGGGCCGATGGCGGACTTCGCCGATTGCGGGGCCGAGGTTGCCGCTTCCGGTCTGGCTGCGGAGCCTTGTGCGGGCGCTGTTCTCCCTGCCGGGAGTGCCGAGGTCGAGCGGCACCGCCGCCCGCAAGGCCGCCGCCAAGGGATTCCCCGAGAGATTCGGGGCCGCGACGCCGCAGGTGATGCATGGGGCCGTTCGGAACGGCCCCGCGGAGTATTCGCCGTGGGCGATGAGGAGGCTCGAGCCGCGCAGCCAGCGCGCCCAGAGGCTCACCGTGTAGGCTCCGGGGGTCATCCGCGGGTTCGTCTCCACCTCGATGCGGTTGACGAGGGTGTCGCCCTTGCCCGTCGCCACGACCTGGAGGCAAGCGGAGCCCGCATGCTTGTCGAACGTGACCCGCCCGCTCTGGATGTGGGTCCCGCCGATGATCCAGGGAGCCGTCGAGGCCTCGAAGCCGGGGTTGGGGACCAGATTGGCGCCCCCACCGCGGCGGATCGAAACGTCGTCGATGAGCCAGGCGCCGCGCTCGATGAGGTAGATGTGAAGCTCCGACTCGACCGCCTCGACGTACGCGGGGACTTCGAACGAGAGCTGCTGCCACACGGCCTTGCTCGATTCATCGCTCCCGTCCCAGGCCGAGCCGAGACTGCCGTCCTGGTCGGGATCTATGCGCTCGAGGCTCGATCCGCCGCCGTCGGCCCACGGCGACCACTGGCCGCCGTCGAAGTAGCGGACGGCGTCGACGGGGTTCTCGAGCCGGTCCAGGAGCCTCAGGTTTTCGCCATCGTTCGAGAGGGCTCCCGCGAAAGGCCCGAGGGCTTCCACGCTCCAGTCTCGGGCCATCACCGCCGGGTCCTTGGCGATGACCAGATAGCCGCCCGGCGCAAGAGTTGCTCCCGCCGGCATCGTGAATTCAATCCCCTCGAAGCGAAACCCCGAGAGGTCCACCGCAGCGTTGCCGCGGTTATACAGCTCGACGAACTCGTCCGGCCGGTTGTCGGGCGCGTGATAGAAGATCTCGTTGATGACGATCGAGTCGGTCCGCTCGACGCGGTTCGCGGCGCCCGGCGTCGGCGTGAGCGAGATCCACTCGAGCGGCCCGCCGTCGGGGAAGCGGCATTCGGAAAAGCCGCCCGGGGCGGCGGGGGGGGACGCGCGATCGAAGGTCGAGGCCGCCGTAGCGATTCCCGATGGCTCGATCAGCCAGAGCTGCACCTTCGGCGCAGCGAGCCGCAGGCCGCTCTCGGCGGCCGTCACCACAAGAAAGCCGCCGGCGGGGATCACGGTGCCCTCCGCGAAGATGAAAGGATCGGCCCGCCCGGGTTCGTCGGTCAGCGCGTAGCCCGAGAGGTCGGCGGCGACGCCGGACGGCCCCGGCGAGGTGTTCTGCAGCTCCACCCAGGCCACGCCGCCCCCGTTGCCGCGAAACATCTCGTTGAATACGACCGGCACGACTCCGCCGGTCCCCTGGACGATCCGCCGGCGCAGAAGCCGCGGAACGAGGGCCATTCCGGAGTCGTCGCCTCCCGTACTGAAGCCCGCGATCGCCAGGACGTTCATCCCTTCGCGAAGGAGGCCACCGGGAATGGGGAAGAACCGCTCGATCCCCGCCGCGTGCGGGGACGTGGCGATCCCGTTCCAGACCGGAATCTCTCCAGCAGTGCCGCAATTGGCACGTGCGGCCTCGGCGCCGTTTAAGAAGGCGCAGAACCCATCGTCGAACTCGACGCCGAGGGTGTATTCCCACGACGCGTCGAGGTCTTCCGCTGCGAGTGTGATACCGGTGCGGCAGGCGATCGAGGTGTAAAGTCCGGGCATGTCCGAAAGGAGCGTGGAGACGCGCGGAGGCGCCTCGATGACTCCTTCGCCCGCCCCGGCCGGATGGAAGGCGAATGTCCCGGCGGCGTAGCGGTCGGGCGGCCCTCCATCGACGGAGTCTGGGAAGCTGCCCGGGGCGGCGCCGAACCGGCCGCCGCCCACGAAGACGATCGCGCCCCCCCCATCCGCGGTGGCGAGGCCGATGGGACCCACGCCTTGGTTCCCGTTCGGCTCTCCTGCGCCATAGCCGTCGGCGACGATCGTCCCCTGAAACCCGGCGGGCAGATTCACGGGCGAAGGTAGGTCCTTGAACCGGCTCCCCTCTACGAGGTCCCCGGGGCTCTCGGGCGAAAACGCCAGGGAAGCGAGCGGAACCCCCGTCGAACGGTTATAGAGGCGCGCGCTCAAGGGGAGCGCGAGGCCGTCGGAGCCGCTGTCGAAGACGCCGAGGCGCGTCACCACGATCGCGCCGGCCACGTCGAAGTCCATGCCGAGGGAGCCGCCGAAGTCCTGGTTGCCGAACATGCTCGCGGGAACCTGGTAGGCCACGACCGACGGGCCGGTGCGGCGAAAACCGAAACCCGATGCGGCCGCGGTCCATCCGGAGTCGTTGAACCCCGCGCTCAGCCACTCCCCCTCGGGCGACGAGAAGGGCCCCGTCCCCTTGAGCAGCCGCCAGGAGGCTCCCGGGCCGATGAGGACTTCCTCGACGATCTCGAGACCGCCGCCCTTCGTCCGGCGGCGCACGACGCGCGGGATGAGGCTGAAATCGCCGCTCGCGGATCCCTGGTTGAACCCCGCGACGGCGAGGACGTTCTCTCCCTCGACGAGCCGGTCGGCCGGGATTCTGTGGTACAGCTCGGTCCCAGCCTCGTGGGAGCCGTCCGCCGTCGCATCATAGAGAGGAATCTCTCCCACGGCGCCGCGGTTCATACGGATCAGCTCGCGACCGTTCAAGTACGCGCAGAACCCGTCGTCGTAATCGATGGCGAAATAGAAATCGCCCGCGCCGGCGAGGTCGGCCGCGCCGAGCGGGAATCGCAGGCGGCATGCGATGGATGTGTAGGACCCTTGCATGTCGGTGAGGACCGTCGCGTCGTCGTTGTCGCCATAGCCGAAACCTGAAGGCCCCCGGAGCCAGCCCGCGTCGTTGAATCCCGGGGCGAGCCAGGCCTCGGGCGGCGCCGAGAAGGGACCCGTGCCCTTCGCGTATCGCCACTCGACCCCGCGTTCGACGATGGCGGTCTCCTCCACCGTCTGGCCGGCCGGAAAGTTCTCGACCCCTGGACTGCCGCCGAGCTTCGGGCTCTGCGTCCAGCTCTCCGGCTCTCGAGGATCGAGACGGAGGCTCCGCAGGACGAGCGAATGGCCCGCGCCGTCGGGTCCGACGGGCCACTTGCCCCCATCGCGGTAGCGGAGGCTCTGGACGACGATCCCGGCGTGGTTGACGAGCGTGACGCGCTCTCCGGAGCCGTCGAGGACGCCCGTGAAGTTCCCGACGACGTTCTGGATGCCGTGGCGGGCCTTGATGGCGGCCGTATCGGCCGCCACGACGATGAAAGCGCGTCCTTCGAGGATCGTCCCGGCCGGAAACGTGAAGTCGATCCCCTCGACGAAGGACCATCCGGAGATGTCCTCCGGAGTGGTCGAGTCGTTGCCAATCTCGATGAACTCCAGCCCCTCATCTCCCAACGGAGGGTGGTAGTGAATCTCGGAGATCACCGCCGCGCGAGCGGTCGCGGAGAATGCCGGACCAACCAGAAAAACGAGGATGGCAAGAGAATGAACCGCAGAGAACGCAGAGGATCGCGGAGAAATCGATCCCACCCCTCTGCGTAACTCTGCGTCCTCTGCGGTTAATCTCTTCATGATTCTCGGATCATAGAGAGCGATCCGGCCGTCGTGAAAGATCTTTTTGACTCCAGCACCAAATTTCAGGATCATAGCAGCGGTTTGAGTTCGAAGCCCCGCGGTGATCCCTGCGGGGGGGAAATCCTGAAGGGGAGGTTCAAGCTCATGTCGCGGGTTTCCACCGCCATCCGGTCTCTGTCCCCGCTTCTCGCGGCCGTCCTACTCACCGCAGCCGATCCGGATCGAGGACTCAGCGCCGCCGATCCGATCGCCTACGTCGTGCCGGCCGGCACGGGCGGGAACCAGGATTTCGGCGGGTCCCTCGGCATGGACTTCGATGTCGAGTTGGACATCCTCGTGACCCGTTTCGGAGTCTTCGACAGCCTCTCGAACGGCCTCGCTCGGCCGATCGTAGCGGTCCTTTACGACCGCGACTCGCTGGTCGAGATGGCCCGGTTGGATTTCACCGTTGAAGATCCGGGGGAGCTGATCGGAGGAAGTCGGTTCAAGGATCTCGATACGCCGATCGACCTCCCGGCGGGCTTCCACGGGACGATGGTCGCCGCCGGCTACGGCGCAGGCGAACTGAATGGGAACCAGGGGGTCGGCCCCCTCGTGCTCACGACCGACAACGGGAACTGCTCCATCAACTTCGTCGGCACGGGCCGCTTCGGGCCGGCCGCGAACCCCGGCGACTTCCCGGGCACGCCCGATGGAGGCCCGGTGAACCGCTATGCGGCCGGGACCTTCGTTTTCCAGCCCCAGGAGCAGCCTCAGCCGCGCATGGGGATCGCCTACGTGGTCCCCGCGTTCAGCTTCGGCACCGATCCGGCCGACCCGGCGATCCCCGCTCCGGCCTCCGTCGGCCTCGATTTTGACGTGAAGTCGAACATCGAGATCACCCAGCTCGGCGTGTTCGATGATGCCTCCGACGGGCTCTTCGAGACGCTGACGGCCCGCCTCTACAACCGCGATTCTTTGATCGAGCTGGCGACGCTCGAGTTCACCTCCGCCGAGCCCGGCGACCTCGTCGAAGGCAGCCGTTTCAAGCCCCTCGCCCCGACGGTGAGGCTCCCGGCGGGCTTTCGCGGCACGATCGCCGTCGAAGGATTCAACATCACCGACAAGTTCGGCGTCTCTCCGAACGGGCTCGCCTCGACGACGGACCACGGAGGCTGCCAGCTCGCCTTCGTTGGAAGCGGGCGAACCGGTGAGAATGCGGGGGAGTATCCCGCGACCGTGACGGTGGGAGCACCGAACCGGTTCGTCGCGGGCACCTTCGAGTTCGAGCCGACGGGAGCGATCGAGCTGGCTCAGCCTCCGTCCGCGGTCCAGGCAGTAGCAGGCAACTTGCAGATCGACTTGACCTGGACCCCACCCGCCGCAGGGCCCGCGGTCCAGGGCTACAACGTCTACCAGACGAAGCCCGGAGCCTTCCGTAAGGTCAACCCGGCCATGTTGAACGGGACGAGCTTCTCCGTGACGGCGGGGCTTTTGAACGGCATCGAAGCCTGTTTCATCGTCCGGTCGGTCGCGCTCGGCCTCGAAAGCCCGGATTCTCAGGTTGCCTGCGCAATCCCGAAGACCAACCAGACCGCCGCTGCGACGTTCATCGCCTACGAGGCGCCTTCCGGCACGGCGGGCAACAATACGATTGAAGGATCCTTCGGTCTCGATTTCAAAGCGAACAGGGACATCCTCATCTCTCGCCTCGGCGTCTTCGACGATGGGTCGGATGGAATCATCGGAAAGGTCACCGCGCGCCTCTTCGAGACGCCGACGGGCGGCGAGCTGGCGGCCATCGAGTTCACGCCGGAGAGCCCAGGCGATCTGGTGGGAGGGTATCGATTCAAGGACCTCCCAGCCCTCATCGCACTTCCGACCGGTTTCCGCGGAACGATTTCAGCCGACGGCTTCAACGCAACGGATCGATCGCTCAACCAAGGGAACGGGCCGGCCCCCCTGACGTCGGACAGCGGTCTGTGCTCCATTTCCTTCGGAGGAGAGCGGACCGGCGGCCCCGGCGCGTTCCCCGGGTCCTTCATCAACGCTCCCTTCGCCTTACCGATCGCCGCAGCGAGCTTCGCATTCGGCCCGGTGACGCTCCCCGCCGGGGATCCTCCTGGCGGCATCGCCTACGTCGTTCCCGAGGGGACCCCGGGAAACCAGAACGCCGGCGTTTCGCTCGGAATGGATTTCGACGTCGAAGGGTCGATCGAGATCCGCCGCCTCGGCGTTTTCGACGACAAGTCCGACGGCCTCTTCCTGCCGATCAAGGCCCAGGTATTCGACCGCACGAACGGAACCGAGCTGGCGTTCCTAGACTTCACGCCGGAGGACCCCGGCGAGCTGGTCGGCGGCAGCCGGTTCAAGGACCTCGACCCGCCCCTGGGCCTTCCCAAAGGGTTCAGGGGGACCATGTCCGCGAGCGGTTACGGCAACGCCGAGCTGAACGGAAACACGCACGGAGGGCTCAACCCCGTCTGGTCGACTGACGACGGGGGCTGCCTCATCTCCTTCGTCGGGGGCAGTCGGTTCGGCGGCGGCCCCAACGTCTTTCCGGGGACGGTCGATGGAGGCCCCGTGAACCGCTACGCGGCGGGGACGTTCCAGTTCGTCAAAGCGCTGATCGCGCCGATCCTGCCGCCCTCGAACCTCGTCCTCGTCCCCGGGGCGGGCAAGGTCGACCTGAGCTGGCAAGAACCGGTCGGTCCCCCAGTCGCAGCAAGCTACCGGCTCTTCCGCGCGATCCGCCCGGCGGATTTCGTCGAGATCGCCCAGCCGACCTCGCCGAGCTACAGCGACACCGGCCTCACGGACGGCGTCGAAGTTTGTTACAAGCTGAAAGCCATTGGACCCGACGGGCAGGAGAGCCCCGAGACGAAACCGATCTGCGCCGTGCCGGGTTCTTCCACGGGAGGCGGGATCATCTCGTACGTCGTTCGCCAGGGAACACCAGGCGTACAGGCCTTCGCGGGGCCGCTGGGAATGGACTTCGACGCCCGCGTCCCCGTCCAGATCACGCACCTCGGCGTCTTCGACGATGGCTCCGACGGCCTCAACCTCCCCATCACCGCCCGCCTCCATGACCGAACGACAACCGATGTGCTCGCCACCCTCGATTTCACGCCGGAGGACTCGGGTGTCATCATCGGCGGGAGCCGCTTCAAGCCGCTCGAGACGCCGATCGACCTCCCGGAAGCTTTCCAGGGGACCATCGCCGCCGAGGGCTACGGCCCGGGCGAGCAAAACGGCAACGGAGCGAACCTTGGCTGGAGCCTCGACGACGCGGGCTGCGCGCTGACCTTCGTCGGGACCGGACGCTTCGGCAACCCCGGAACGGGATTCCCGGCGAACGTGGACGGCGGCGATCGAGACCACTATGCCGCGGGGACGTTCATCTACGTGCCCAAGGGAACCGTCGACCCGGTCAACACCGCCACCATCGCCTATGTGATCCCTGAGTTCACCGTCGGGAACCAAGAGCACGGCGGGGCCCTTGGAATGGACTTCGACGTCCGCGCGGACATCGTCGTCACCCGGCTCGGGGTCTTCGATGACCTCGGGGATGGCCTCTTCCGATCGATCACCGCCCGGCTCTTCGACCGGACCACGCAGACGGAGCTGACCATGCTTGAGTTCACTCCCGAAGATCCGGGCGATCTCGAGGGTGGAAGTCGGTACAAAGAGCTGGCGGAGCCGATCGAGCTGGCGGCGGGCTTCAAGGGGACGATGTCGGCCGACGGATACGGCCTGGGGGAGAAAAACGGCAACCTGGGCGTCGCTGGCGCCGGCACCTGGTCCACGGATGACGCCGGCTGCGCCGTCACCTTCGTCGGCAGCGGCCGCTTCGGCGACCCCGGGACTCCGGCGGTGTTCCCGCCGAATCTCGATGGGGGGCCGGTGAACCGCTACGCCTCCGGGACGTTCGAATACCAGAGGAAAGGACCGACCGGGACCAAGTTCCGCCGCGCCGACGCCGATTCGAGCGGCACCGTCGACTTGACGGACGCGGTCTTCGTCCTGAACTACCTCTTCCTGGCCGGCGCCACCCCGCCCTGCCTGGATGCGGCCGACACGGACGACACGGGGCTCATCGACTTGACGGACGGAGTCTACAGCCTCAATTTCCAGTTCCTGGCCGGACCAAGGCCGCCCGACCCGGGCCCGGACGCCTGCGACGTCGATCCGACGGCCGATCCCTTGGAGTGCGCGTCGGGATGTCCGTGAGCGCAACCGCGTTGCCCCGTATCAATGAATAGAGAGACGATTCACCACAGAGGACACTGAGGTTCACAGAAGAGGGTCGTAGCCTTCGAGAAGGTCTCCTCTGTGCGTCCTCCGTGTCCTCTGTGGTAAACGTCCGTTGTCCCAGCCCATTTGATTCGCCCCTGGCCCATCGATTAACCTCTCCGCCTTCGTTTCGGGCCTCATCGGCCCTTCGAAGAGCCTCACGATCGGAAGGAGACGGTATCGATGCGCCTGGTTTGCTATCTCGTCGGAAAAGAAAAATCGCCCCGAGTGGGGGTTGCCCGCGATGACTCCGACGGGGCCGCCATCCTCGACCTCGCCGCGGCTTCGAGGAAGCTCGGAAAGGCCGCGCCGCCCAAAGGAGCCGGGGTCAAGGAGATCATCGCTCTCGCGGCGGGCCCCCTCGGAAGGCTCTCCAAGGCCCTGAAGGCTCTCTGGAGCGCCATCGATGCCGATCCGAAGCTCGGGAGGAGCCTCCTCGCCGACCGATCCCGCATTCGCTTCCTCCCTCCGATCCCGAACCCCGAGAAGATCATCTGCATCGGCCAGAACTACATCGACCACTGCCGCGAGCAGAACGCGCCGATTCCCCAGTCGCCGATCCTCTTCGCCAAGTTCCCTCCGGCCCTCATCGGCCACGGCGGCTCGGTCCGTTTGCCGCGCATCTCGCAGAAGGTGGACTACGAGGCCGAGCTGGCCTTCGTGATCGGAAAAGTGGGCCGGCACATTCCGGTCGAGTCCGCCCTCGACCACGTGGCGGGCTACATGCCCCTCAACGACGTCTCGGCGCGCGACCTGCAGTTCTCGGACGGCCAGTGGGTCCGGGGGAAGAGCTGCGAGACCTTCGCCCCGTGCGGTCCGGCCCTCGTGACGCGCGACGACGTTCCCGATCCGCACGCCCTGCGCATCGGCCTCACATTGAACGGCCGGTCGATGCAGGACTCCAATACGTCGAACCTCATCTTCAAGATCCCCTTCCTCGTCCACTTCCTCTCCCAGGTTTTCACGCTGAAACCCGGGGACATCGTCACGACCGGCACGCCCCCCGGCGTGGGCTGCTTCCGCAAGCCGCCGGTCTTCCTCAGGGAAGGGGACACCATGACGGTCTGGATCGACGGTTTGGGGCGGCTCACCAACAAAGTGGTTCTGGATTGAGCGCATCCCCTCGGATAACCTTTGGCGTGGGTGAGCGGCAAGAACATCCCGAATGAGAGGGGGTTATCTATGAAATCCCGTCGGGGCCACGCCACTTCGGTCGGGGGACTTTTGTCCCTTTGCTTCTACCTCCTGCCAGCGGCTCGCCTCGAAGCCCAGGGGCTCATCGGGGCGGAGATCCTCCCCGCGAAGCCGACGACCGACAATCCTGTGCGCTTGCGGATCCACGGCGAGTTCCGCGACAGTTGCCCGCGCATCATCTCCACGAAAGTGGAGGAGAGCCGGCTCACGGACCGCGGAGTTTTTACTGTGACGGTGAACGTCCGGCCGTCGCCGCTCCCGGTCGTTTGCCTCGATGTGATCACTCCCTTCGAGGTGGACGTAGACCTGGGCTATCCGATCATCAGCCTCCCCTACCAGGTCGACATCCTCCTCGCCGCCGAGGACGGCGACAAGATCCCCTACGACGACATGACGCGGTTTCGGGTGGACCTCGGAGTCGAGGAGGGCCTCGTCGGCGCCCGCATCATGCCCGAGCGACCGTCGTCGGACACCCCGATCACGCTCGAGCTGCACGGGCTCCTGATCGGCTGCGGCGGGGAGGCCGAGAGCATGCGGGCGGATCTGGACACTGCCCGCCAGCGGATCCAGGCGATCCTGAGGGTTCGGGAGTCGGACGTGCAGTGCTTTGTGCCGGAGCCGTTTCAGTTCCATGGAGCCCTCCAGATCGGCGCCCTCCCGCCCGGGACCTACACGGTCGACGGGGAGCTGGTCGTCAACGGCGACGCCGGCGACACGCGGCGGTTCCCGGCCCTCGGTCAGTTCGAGGTTTTCCCCACCGCCGGCGATGAGCTCTTCGTGCGTGGCGACGTGAACCAGGACGGCGAAAAGAACATCACCGACCCGATCTTCATCCTCAGCACGATGTTCTTCCCGGGCCCAGGTGCGCCTTTGTGCATGGATGCGATGGATGTGGATGACTCGGGGGTTCTCGACCTGACCGACCCGATCTACCTGCTCAACCACCTCTTCCTCGGAGGACCGCTCCCTCCTCCCCCAGGCCCCGACAAGCCGGGAGTGGACTTGACGGGCGATCCCCTCGGCTGCCCCGCGAGATTCTGACGAGCGGACTCAGACTTCCATCTGGAGAAGCTCGCCGAGCGAGACCCTCACTTGCTCCAGCTCCGCGTCGCTCAGCGGGGGATTCTCGACGTAGTGCACGCGACCGGGATCGCTTTTCTCCGTGAGCTTGATCCACTCTCGGCCATCGCGGAGCCCGGAGGATTCGAGGACCAGGACCTTCCGCCGCACGAGGAGGAGCGCGAGGACGAGACGCAGCCGCACTTTCTCCGGCGCGCCCGAGATGTCCTCGGCGCTCAGCTTGCGGAAGAAATCGAGGACCATGTCGGCGTCGAAGCGGAGCTTGCGCGGCTTCGCCTCTGGAGCCGGCCGCTTCGACTTCCAGAAGGCGTACGCGTCCCGCGGCTTGCCGGCGGGGCCCTCCCAGCAGCTTGTGCAGAAGCTCCGGCGCCGGAAGGTCTCCGTTTCGAAGAAGACGGCCGAGTAGAAGGCCGCTTGTACCGCCACCTCGGACGTGCAAGCGGCGCATCGGAAGTCGGTGGGCTCGATCGCGAACTTCGGTTCGTTGAATGTGATCGTCACGCGCCGGTCCCTCGCCTCACTCCGCCTCGAAGATCCGCTCGTCGGTCCCTTCCGGACCGACCCGCACCTTCAGCGGACGCAGGCAGCGCGGACAATAGCCGAAGTAGCGGTCCTGGTCGGGCCGCCGATAGATCCGCTGATAGACGCCGCAGCAGCGAAAGTAGACGCCGATGTAGGGGGGGCTCTCTTTCTCGCCCGGCTGGGAGCTCTTCTTCATTTCCGGGGGCGGATTATAGACGTGCGCTAAGGGATGAAGAAGAGTCCGCCCCGCGACCTGGAGCCGGCTGAAGAATTGCCCATTTCCCGGCCCGGAGCCTGTTGGTAGGATGCCGCGCCATGAAATCCCTCTCTCGACTCATCAGCAAGGACCGGATCGCTTGGATCGACTCCCCCACCAAGGACGAGGCGATCCGCGCCCTTCTCGATGTCGTAGCCCGCAGCGCGGGACTCCCTCAAGTCGATGAGATCTACGACGCCATCCAGGAGCGGGAGAGGCTCATGTCGACCGGGATCGGCATGAACCTGGCGATCCCTCACGCGAAGCTCGCTTCGGTGAAGGAATTCGTCGTGGGCCTCGCGATCCACAGCCGCGGGCTCGCCTTCGAGTCGCTCGACGACAAGCCGGTGCACATCCTCGTCATGATCATCGGCCCGAGCCATCACCAGGAGGAATACCTCCGCCTCCTCGCTCGCGTCACGACGTTCCTGAAGGACAAGCGGGACCGCCTCTTCTCCCTCAAGACCGGCGAGGAGGTCTACGGCTTGACCATCGAGTATTAGACCCTCTTTGGGCCCGCTCGGGATCTCGGTCCAACCGGATGTCAAAGAAAGCCCTCGCCTCTCGGCTCCTCGGAGCCTGCGGCCTCCTCTCTCTTCCGATCCCGTTCCCTCGCGACACACTCATCGTCCTCAACTACCACCGCGTCATGCCCGACGGCGTGCGGCCGAACTGGAGCCGGGGCGTGGTTTCGGCCGATCGAAGCGGATTCGCCGAGCAGGTGGCCTGGATCGCTCGGCGCTTCCGGACGCCGGCTCCCGCCGAGGCGGTCGAGACGATCGAGAAGGGCGGGCGATTCGGGGATCCATCCGTCCTCATCACGTTCGACGACGGCTACATCGACAACTTCGAGGTCGCCTTCCCGGTCCTGCGCGAGCACCAAGTGCCGGCTGTCTTCTTTATCCCGACCGAGCCGTTCCTCCGGCGGCGGCTCGGCTGGTGGGACCACACCGCTTACCTCGTACGGGCCTGCACCCGGCCGAGTTTGCGGATCGACTACCCGACTCCCGGGACCTTCGACCTTTCGGGTCCGGACCGCGAGGCTGCGATCAAGAGGGTGCTCAAGCACGTCAAGGCGGCCCTGAGCGTCGATTACGGCCGCTTCCTCGACAGCCTGAGGGCCGCCACGGGCGTCGCCTCGCCTCCCCCGGAGGTCGAGGGGCGCGAGCTGATGGAATGGGGCCACCTAAAGACGATGGCGGCGGCCGGTATGGCGATCGGCGGCCACACGCACACCCACCCGCTCCTCGCCGGGCTCGGGGAGGAAGAGCAGCGGCGGGAGCTGACCATCTGCCGCGAGATCCTGCTCGACAAGGTGGGCGGGGCGATCGACACGATGGCCTATCCGACCGGCAAGCCCGGAGTCTTCACCGCGGCGACCAAGAAGGCCGCCCGGGAGGCGGGCTACAGGACCGCCTTTTCTTTCTACGGGGGCACGAACCGCGGCGGGCGAGTGGATCCGTTCGACGTGCGGCGCATAGCCGTGGGGCCGGATCTCGGGCGCGACGGCTTCCGGGCGGTCCTGCGATTTCCCGGGATCTTCGGTACCGGCTGAAAGGAGCCGGGCGTAAGGTTTTCCCCGCGAACGGCGGCCTCTTGCTCCATCCTGCATCCTGGATTCGACTTCCACTCAATTTCGGTCGCAAAATTGGAGTCACGCATGCAAGCCGACATCGGCCAGATCAAGGAGCAGGTCGCCCAGAAGAGCGGCGCTATCCAGAACCTCAAGAACGAGGTCAACAAGCTCCTGGTCGGCCAGGAGGTCATGGTGGACAGGATCCTCATCGCCCTCTTGACCGGCGGACACATCCTGCTCGAGGGCGTTCCCGGCCTCGCGAAGACCCTGACCGTCAAGACCGTCTCGGACTCGATCCAGACGCTCTTCCGGCGCATCCAGTTCACGCCGGACCTCCTGCCGGCCGACTTGATCGGCACCCTCATCTACAACCCGAAAGAGGGCAACTTCTCGATCCGCAAGGGGCCCATCTTCGCCAACTTGATCCTCGCGGATGAGATCAACCGGGCGCCCGCCAAGGTGCAGTCGGCGCTGCTCGAAGCGATGCAGGAGCATCAGGTGACGATCGGGGACGAGACGTTTCGGCTGCCGGAGCCCTTCCTCGTCATGGCGACCCAGAACCCGATTGAGCAGGAGGGGACCTACCCGCTCCCCGAAGCGCAGGTCGACCGCTTCATGCTGAAGGTGACGGTCACGTACCCGTCGCGGGCCGACGAGAAGAAGATCGTCGAGCGGTTCGCCGGGCAGAGTCCGCCGCCGCCGCGGGCGGTCCTCTCGCCCAAGGAGCTGCTTTCGATCAGCGATCTCATCTCCAGGATCTACATCGACGACAAGGTCGTCGACTACATAGTCGACATCGTCTTCGCGACGCGCCAGCCGAAGGAGTACAAGCTCGGAGACCTCGAGCCGCTCATCGAGTACGGCGCCTCGCCGCGGGCCTCGATCTACCTGAACCAGGCCGCCCGAGCCCAAGCGTTCCTCAGCGGCCGGTCGTACGTGACCCCTCAGGATGTGAAGACCGTCGGCATGGACATCCTCCGCCACCGCGTCATCGTCACCTACGAGGCGGAAGCCGAAGAGAAAACCTCCGAGGACGTGATTCGAAGAATCTTCGAGGAGGTGCCGGTGCCGTAGCGTCGATCAGGTACCGTTCATTGGGCCTCGCGACCCGGGAACGGTACCTCGACCATGCGTTCAGTCGCCACGCAGGCTCCCTGAAGAGGGTGATCTGCGGTCTGAGCCGCGGCCGAGGGGGTGACGCACTCCGTGGTGGGCGCCCAGCTCCGATAGGGAAATGCGTGCCGGGTGATGTGTTACAACTTTCAAATCCTTCGCAGCCATCCTCCTTGGTGGAATGAGAACTTGTTTCGCTTCCAGAGGTCATCGTCTTTGACGAAATTCGCGCCGCTCTTGAGGAAATCGCACACCGCTTCGTAAGGACCGGGACCGAAATGGGGATAAACGGGTCGGCCGATGTTCGTATCTTCGACAACGAGATAGCCGTTGGGGGCTACGAAATCCTTGTACTTCGCGAGCTCCGCCAGCACATGATCCTTGCTATGGTCCGAGTCCAGGACGACGAGGCCGCCGCCATCGGGGAGGATCCGCCTGACCCGGGCCACCAGCTCCGGGTCCGTCGAGCTTCCCTCGAAAAGTCGGATTCGAGGGTGCGACAGACTCCTGGCCTGCTCCGTCAAAGCGTTGTCGATGCCGACGACCAGAGCGCTCTCGGGCGCCTTCATCAGGTCGAGCAGGGAGGCGAAATAGAGGACCGAACCGCCTTCCGCTACGCCCGTTTGCAGGATGAACTTCGGTTTCAAGCGGTAGACCAGCTCTTGATAGATCTGCAGGTCGAAGGGGCACTGCTGGATCTTGCAGCCCAGGAACGTATTGACCCGCCACGTCTGCCGCGAGTGGAACCAGAGAAAGTGAAATCCGGAGACCAAAAGCGGCTCCACCGCCTTGACGAGCCAGCGCCGCCAGATCCTCATCGGGATCGCTGTCCTCCAGATGAAAGCCTGAAGGCTCCTCGCAGACGGAGACTCTCCAGCGCCACCGTTTCAAGCGCCACCGTTTCGCCGCAAGAGTTTACTTACGGATCTCCCTCTCGTAAACAAAAGGGGATTGCAGCCCTTCTCGCACCGAGGACCGCCTGCAGTCGAAACCTTCGAGGTCGATGAGACCGGGGCCCGAGACCGGCATGGAACCGAAAGAGCTACTCAAGAAGGTCCGCGCGATCCAGATCAAGGCCAGCCGCTTGGTCAACGACGTCCTCGCGGGAGAATACTCCTCCGTTTTCAAGGGGCGGGGGATGGAGTTCGACGAGGTTCGTCTCTACGTCCCCGGCGACGAGATCCGGACGATCGATTGGAACGTCACCGCCCGTACGGGACTCCCCCACGTCAAGCGGTTCGTCGAGGAGCGCGAGTTGACCGTCGCTCTGGTCGTCGATTTGAGCCGGTCGGGCCGCTTCGGCTCCGCCCGCCAGCTCAAGAGCGAGGTTGCGGCCGAGATCTGCGCCCTTCTGGCTTTCTCGGCCATCCGCAACCACGACAAGGTCGGGCTTATCCTCTTCACGGACCGCGTCGAGAAGTACATCCCGCCGAAAAAGGGCAAGAAGCACGTTCTGCGCGTCATCCGCGAGCTGGTGGACTTCGAACCTTCCGGCGGCGAGACGGACATCGGCGGCGCTCTCGAATACTTGACCCGCCTGGTGCGGCGGAGGGCCGTTGTTTTTCTCGTCTCCGACTTCCTGGCCGAGCCGGAGAGCTACGAACGGGCGTTGAAGCTCGCCGGCCGGCGCCATGACCTGATCGCGGTGTCGATCGCCGACCGCCGGGAAGTCGACCTGCCTTCCCTGGGGCTCCTGGAGCTCGAGGATATCGAGACCGGCGAATCGCTGCTCGTCGACTCGGGCAGCCTCGCGATCCGGTCCGGATACCAGGCCAAGGGGCAGGCGGCGCTCGATTCCCGGCGTAATCTCCTCCGGCGGATCGACGTCGATCAGATTGCCGTGGAGACCGATCGGCCCTACATTGATTCGATTCTGAGATTCTTCAAAATGAGGGAACGCCGCCTGCGCTGACGGCGAGCGAAGGAAGTCATGACAGATAAACCGAACCTGAGTTTGCCCCCCCGGCAGGAATGGGCGCCCCCCGCGCCGCGGCGGCCGGGAGGGCTCGCGCTCCTCGTCGGGTTGGGCGTCGCCGCGATCCTTGCGATCGAGGTCTACGGGCTTCTGGTTCAGATGTCCGCCCCCGCCGGCGGCGAAAGCGGTCGAGGGGGCGCCGCTGTATCTTCGCGACGCTCGTCCGTGCCGCTCCGAGAGGTGGCCGCCCGCCTCCAGCGGGACAACCTCCACTCTGCCGCCGCCGAGGCCTACGAGGAGTACCTCGCGACGGCGGACTTGCCCGACCCCGAGCGCGGGAACATCCTCCTCGAGGTCGGCAACCTCCTCGCCAAGGCGGGCAAATACGAGGACGCCCTCGGCCGCTACGTGCGAGCCTCGCACCTCGCCCCCGAAGCGAACCAGCCGGTCCTGCGCCGCCAGATCCAGGAATGCCTCCAGCGACTCGGGAAGCACGCCGAAGGCGGCTACGAGCTGTCGGACAGCCTCTCGGCCCGCTCGCAGGCGGGAAAGGATGCCGCAAAGACCGTGGGGGACGAGAAGGCGGGCCGGGTCGTCGCGTGGATCGGCCCCGAGAAGCTGACCGCGTCCGACCTCGACCACTGGATCGCCGAGGAGATCGAGGAAGGGGCCGCTTCGGTGCCCGGTATGCCGCCGGAGCGGCTCGCGGAAATGAAATCGCAGGCGCAGAAGCGATTCTCATCCCCGCAAGCGCGCCTCGCGAAGCTCCAGGAGATCCTCGCGCGGCGCGTCCTCTACTTCGAAGGGCTCGAGAAAGGGCTCGACAAGTCCGCGCGGGCCCAAAAGCGCGTCGAGGACTTCCGCCGCGACGCCGTGGTCGAGGAGATGGTCTATTCGGCGCTCGATGAACGGATCAAGATCTCCGAGGCCGACCTCCGCAACTACCACAAGGCCCATCCCGAGCGTTACCGTTCCAAAGCGTCGGCGAAAGTCCGCATCGCCGTCCTCCCCGACGAAGCGAAGGCCAAGGAAGCCCTCGCGGCGGCGGGGAGCGAGGACGACTTCGCCAAGATGGCCGGTGAAAGCTCTCTCGAGACCGTCACGAAGCCACAAGGCGGCCTCCTCGAGCAGCCCGTGGTTGAAGGGGAGCCGCTGCCGGTCATCGGCCCCACAATAGGATCGGCGCCCGAGCTGGCGCAGGCGATCCTCGCCGCCGAGCCGGGAAAGACGATCGCCGCGCCGGTTCGGGTCGCCAGCGGATTCGCGGTCGCCTTTGTCCGCGAAAAGATGGCCCCGAAGCCTCTCCCGTTCGAAGAAGTCCGCGACCGCGCCGGCCGCGACTACGCCCAGGAGAAGCAGGTCGAGGTCCAACAAGCCCTCGTTAAGGAACTCTTCGAGAAGCACAGGGTCTCGATCGCCACCGAGGCTTTCCTCCCGGGTTCGGCGGCAGATCAAGCCGAGAGTGAAAAGAAGAGCCGAAACAAGTAGGTATCCAAGGGCATTACCGGTGAAGGAAAGAAGATGAAACCGCAGAGGACGCAGAGAACGCAGAGTGGGCCAATGGCTTCGGCTCACGCCCCTCTGCGATCCTCTTCGTACTCTGCGGTTAACATCGTCGTCTTTCTTACTGTGATCGGCTGCAGCCGTGTCGAGACGGTCGAGAAAGCCGACGACGCCATCGTCCAGGAGCGCGAGCGCGGGCCCGTGAAGGTGACCTTGCGCGTCGAGCCGAAGGAACCCACTTTCGCCGATCGGGTGAAGCTGACGATTCACGCCGTCGCGAAGAAGGGAGTCGAGCTGACGCTTCCCCTACCCGGGGAAAACCTCGGGGAGTTCATCATCAAAGACTTCGATGCGCCGCCCGAGGTCGTCACCGCCGACTCGACCGAGCGGAGGCAATCTTACGTCCTCGAGTTCCTCACCTCCGGGGAATACAAGATTCCTCCGCTTACGGTCTCCTTCAAGGACCGGCGCCCCTCCGAGTCTGAGCCAGCCGAGATCGAGTCGCCGCCGGCGACCGAGCCGGCGCCGGGGACGGAGCCGCCGCCGGAAGCCGAGCGCGAGTTCAAGCTCCTGACCGACGAGATCGCCATAACCGTGAAGCCGCTCCCCGACGCGGAGAAGCTGAAGGATCTCGCCTCGATCTCGGCCCAGGCCGAGCCGCCACCCGGGCCGGTCAGCCTTCTCTGGCTCTACGGGGGGGCCGGCGCCGCCGTCGCCATCGGGGCGCTCGCGTACGTCGTCTTGAGCCTCATCCGGCGGCCCAAGCCCGCCGCCCCGCCGGTTCCGGCCCACGAGCGCGCGTACCAGGACCTCGAGTGGCTCCTCGGCCAGGGATTCATCGACCGCGGCGAGCTGAAGGAGTTCTTCTTCCACTTGAGCCGCATCCTGCGCGAGTACATAGAGGCCCGATTCGGCCTCAGGGCCCCCGAGAGCACGACGGAGGAGTTCCTCGACGAGATCGGCGGGCGCCGGGATTCGGGCGGCCTCCACAGCGGGAGTCCCCGAGCGGCGGGAGCGATCCCCGCGGCCCACGTGCGGCTCCTCCGCGACTTCCTCGAGCGCGCGGACCTGGTCAAGTTCGCAAAGTACCTGCCGGAGAAGTCCGAGATCGAGGAGAGCTTCGACGCGGCCAAGCGCTTCGTCGAAGAGACACGGATCGAGGAGAAGCGGATCGAGCGGAGGCCGCCGGCCCAGGAGCGGCCGAGCCTGCAGGGGGCCCAAACCGCATGAGCGACATCGTCTTCAACAGCCCGGAGTTCGCAGTGCTTCTCGCCGCCATTCCCCTTATCTTCGCTTTTGGAGCCTGGAGGCGACGGCGCATCCGCGACGGGGCGATTCGATTCTCGAACCTGAAGCCATTCCGGAGCCTTCCCCCCACCTGGAGACTGCGCCTGCGATTCCTGCCGGCGCTCCTGCGCGCTGCGGCCCTGGCGCTCCTGGCCGTCGCCCTCATGCGGCCGCAGCGCGGGAGCGAGCTGTCCCCCGAAAGCTCGGAGGGGATTTCGATCCTCATGGCGGTGGACCGCTCCTACAGCATGAACACGGCCGACTTCACCCTCGACGGAAAGAAAGTGAGCCGCCTCGAAGCGGTCAAGAAGGTCTTCCACGACTTTGTGAAGGGCGGCGACGGGCTCGCCGGGCGGCCGAACGACGAGATCGGCATCGTCTCCTTCACCGGCTACCCCGTGCCGATGGCTCCCCTGACCCTCGACCATGGCGCGCTCCTCGAGGTCCTCGGGAACCTGAAGGTCTACGACTTGAAGCACGACAATTTCGGACGGCCGATCGGCGATCAGGAGACTCTGAAGGAAGAGACGTCGACCGCCATCGGCGACGGCCTCGCGCTCGCGGTCGATCGGATGAAAGACCTCAAGTCGAAATCGAAGGTGATCATCCTCATGTCGGACGGCGCTCAAACCGCCGGGAACCTCCAGCCGCTCGAGGGAGCGGAGCTGGCGAAAGCGCTCGGAATCAAGATCCACGCGATCGGGATCGGCCAACCTGGCGTCGTCATGGTCGAGGTGGAGGACCCGTTCTTCGGAAGGCGCATGGTGCCGAAGCAGTCGGACCTCGATGAGGAGACATTGAAGGCCGTGGCCGAGGCGACGGGGGGCAAGTACTGGAACGCAGCCACGACGGGCGCCCTCAACGAGGTCTACCGGGAGATCGATGGCCTCGAGCGGACGAAGATCGAGAGCAGCCGGTTCTACCGCTACGACGAGAAATTCCAGTGGGCGGCCGTGCCGGCGCTCTCCCTGCTCGTCCTCGAGGCGCTCCTGGCCCTGACGATCTTTCGGAGGACGCCGTGAGCCTCCCACTCATTGCCCAGAGCTTCCAGTTCCACGCCCGGAGCCTTCCCTGGATCCACCTGGCATGGCTGGCGCCGGCGCTCTTTCTTCTCTACCTCCACGCCTTCTACCGCAAGCGCCGCGCGCTCGAACGGTTCGCGTCGGCCGAGGTCCTCCGCCACCTGACTCCTTCGGTGAGCTGGAGACGCCAGTACGCCAAGTGCGCGCTCGTCCTCGCCGCGGTCCTCTTCGCCGCGATCTCCATCGCGCGCCCGCAATGGGGAAGCGACGTCGAGGAGATCCGCCGAAAGGGAATCGACCTCGTCGTCTGCCTCGACCTCTCGAAGTCGATGCTCGCCGAGGACGTCCCCCCGAACCGCGCGGAGTGGGCCAAGGCGGATCTCCAGGAGCTTCTGGGAGGCCTCACCGGCGACCGGATCGGGCTCGTCGCCTTCGCGGGTCGCGCCGAGATCCGCTGCCCCCTCACGTTCGATTACGGCTTCTTCCGGCGCGTACTGAGCGAGCTGAAGATCGGCTCGGTGGCGTTCGGGGGGACGGCCATCGGGGATGGGCTCCACAAGTCACTCGAGTGCTTCCAGGACACGGTGAAGAACCACAAGGCGATCCTCCTCATCACCGACGGCGAGGACCACGAGGCGTTCGTGAAGGAGGCCGCGGAGAAGGCCCGCGAAAAGGGAGTGCGCATCTTCGCCATAGGGATCGGCGACACGGGAGAGGGGGTGCGGATCCCGGTCATCGACGAGGCCGGCAACCGCGTTTATTTGAAGGACACCGAGGGCAAGGAAGTCTGGACGAAGATGGACCCGCGCGTCCTCCTCGACGCCGCGCAGATCACCGACGGCGGCTATGCGCCCGCATACCTGAAGAAGGCAGGCGACCCATCCGGAGCGGTGACCTCCGTCAGGGAGCTCTACGCGCGGATCTCCGACAAGGTCGCGAGGAAGGAACTGCAGGGCGCCAAGGAAGCGCGGTTCAAGGACCGATTCCAGTGGCCGCTCGCGCTGGCGTGGGCCCTCCTCGCTCTCGAGCCGCTCCTGCGGACGCGCAAGCCATCGGCGGGCTCGGGACGGTCTCCCTTGAGAGCCGACCGCGTCGCCGGGACGGGGGCCTCCAAACGCGTCGCGGCAGCCGCCGCGGCCCTTCTGGCGCTCTTCCTGCCCCTTCCGGTCCGCGCCGACGAATTCTCTCGGGCCCTGGAGGAGGGAAACCGCTTATTCTTCGAGGGGAAATTCCCGGAAGCCGAAGAGAAGTACCTGCAGGCGAAGACCGCGCGCCAGGAAGCGGCCGAGGTCCCCTACAACATCGCCAACACCCACTTCGCCCGAGAGGATTTTCCGAAGGCGATTGAGATCTACGGCGAGGCGCTGCGCGACGTGCGCGAGAGGTCGCTCGAGGAGCGCATCCGCTTCAACCGGGCGTGCGCACAGATCCGCGAGTCGGAGAAGTTCGTGGCCGACCTGGCCAGCTCGGAGAATCTGCAGAAGGGGCTCGACCTCCTGCGTCAGGCCATCGGCGGCTGCCGCGACGTCCTCGAGATCGATCTCGAGCACTTGGGGGCCCGGCATAACCTCGCCATCGCGCAGCTCCGCGTCAAAAACCTCCTCGACCAGCTCAAACGGCTCCGCGAGGAGGCCGAGAAGAAGGCCAAGGATGAAGAAAAAGACAAGCAGGATCCGCTGGACGTGCTGAAGCAGCTCATCGAAGAAGAGAAAGCCGAGATCGAGCTGACGCGGACCGCCGGAGCAAAGGGCACCGAGCGGACGAAGCTTGCGGGTCAGAAGGACCGGCTCGCGGCCCTCGGAGCCCAGCAAGATGGTCCCGCGCTCGCGTCGGGCCTCGACGCGATCCTCGCGGACCCCGAGTTCGTCTCCGGTGCCAACGAAGCGAGCGAAGCGTCCCGCCTCGCCCGAGGAGGCGACCTCCCTGCAGCCCGAAAGAAGCTCGAAGAGGCTTCCGAGCGGCTCGGGAAGGAGATCGCGACGCTCGAGGAAGCTCAGAAAAGCGCCATCGAGAAGGACAGGGCCGATCAGACGGCCACGCTCGGCAAGGCCGGCGGGCTCGTCCAGGGGCTGCGGGACCTTGCCGAGGGCAAACCGCATTCACCACCTCCCGGAGCGCAGCCTCCGCCGCCGGCTCCTCCGCCTGAACCGCTCCCGCCCGAAGTGAAAGAGCGCCTCCTCGCGGTCGCGGGCCTTACCGAAGAGGCCGCGGGCTCCATGGGGACCGCCCTCGGCGCCCTCGGCGAGGCGAAGCTTCCCGACACCGAAGCGGCGCAAGAAGCCGCGCCCGAGCGGCTCCAGAAGGCCCTCGAAGAGGCCGAAAAGCTCCCGAAAAAAGAGCAGCCGCCCCAGGACCAGAAGAACGAAGAGGAGAAGAAAGACGACCGGAATAAAGACGGGCAGAAAAAAGATGATGAAAAGAAGCAGGATGGGGAGAAGAAGGACCAAGAGAAGAAGGACGAAGGCGAGAAAGACGGAGACCAGAAAAAAGATGAGAAGAAGGCCGCCAAGAAAGATGAAAAGAAGGAGATGACGAAGGAAGAGGCCGAGCAAGCGCTGCGCCAGTTCAGGGAAAAAGACGCCGAGAAGCTCAGGGATCGGGAGCGCCGTGCGGCCCGCGGCGGCCCCGGGCCAAAATTCAGGACGAAGGACTGGTAGGTCATGAGACCTTCGACGTTCTCCAGGGTGGTCCTTCTCGGAGCTCTCGCAGTCCTCGCGGCGCCGCGCGATGCCGCGGCGCAAGTCAAGGTCTCGATGCGGGCGAATGCATCCCAGGTGAGCGTCGCGAACGCGTTCCAGGTGACGGTGACCGTCGAGGGAGTGTCGAACCTCCTGGAGTGCCCGCCGCTCGAGGGCGAGGGGTTCAAGGTCATCCACTGCAGCATCGGTCAGTCGAGATCCAGCAGTCTCATCGGGCGCCGCCGCCAGCAAAACATCATCACCACCTTCACCTACCGCATGCAGCCCACCCGGACGGGAACGATCGAGATCGCTCCCGTGACGATCGAGGTTGGGGGGAAGACGCATCGAAGCCCCCAAGGCCTCACTATCGAGGCCCAGCCGATCCAGCCGCAGGACGATTTCGTCCTGGAGCTGGAGGGGCCCGCGCGGCCCGTGTATGTCGATCAGGAGTTCGCCGTCCGGCTGAAGGTCTTTGCCCGGAGACTGTCAGGGAGATATCGCGATGCCGACCCCTTCACGGATCAAGGCGAGGACCTCACCTGGCCCCACCTGACGATCTCCTGGCTCGCCGGCGAGGACGGATTTCTCAGCCAGAAGTTCGAGGAATACGCGCGCGCCCTCCTTGCCGAGGACGGGGCAGGCTTCCGGATCAACAACTACACGACCCAGTCCCGCCGCAGCTTCTTCCCCAGCGACGCTCCCGCCCGCTTCCGTTTCGAGCGGTCCGAGGCGACCCGCAAGGGTTCGGACGGCCGGGAGTATCCCTGCTTCGTGTACTCGATCGAGAAGCGCTTCCAGCCGACGCAGGCGGGAACGCACCTCTTCTCCAGCGTGATCGCGCGAGGGCATGTCATCGTCGATCAGAGCGGCCAGCCGCGGGCCAAGGAGTTCATCGCCGAGTCGCAGCCGCTCGAGGTCGTCGTAAAAGCGCCCCCGGAGGAGGGAAAGCCCCCATTCTTTACGGGGGCGATCGGCAAGTGGACGGTCACCGCCGGCGTCAAGCCGGCGAAGGTCTGGGTCGGCCAGCCGCTCACCTTGACGGTCACCGTACAGGGTGATGGGCGCCTCGAAGAGGTCGGGCCGCCGCCCATGGCCGTGCAGGAGGGCTTCGACGCGCAATTCCGGATCCACGAGGAGCCTCAGGCTGGCGTCGCGGACCCGAAAACCCGCTCGAAGACGTTCACCTACGGCATCCGGCCGAAGACGGCCGAGCTGACGGCGGTCCCGCCGATTGCCTTCGCCTATTTCGACGTCGAAGCGGAGAAGTATGTCACCGTGAAGACCCAGCCGCTCCCCATCCAGGTCGAACAGGGCCGCTCTACGGGCGGCGAGTTCTTCGAGCCCTCGCGGATCGATCGGGAGAAGAGTCAGGTACAGGTCGTCGAGAGCATGCGCTACCCGATCTACGAGCACCCGGACGCTCTCCTCGCGGCTCGGCCGGTCGCGGCTTTCGGGCGGCTCGAACTTGGGCTCATCATCGCTCCCCCGATCGTCTCGCTCGCGGTCATCGGACTCGTCACCCGGCATCGGCGGCGCCACGCCGATCCGGCCGCGCTCCGCGCCCGAAGAGCGTATCGCAACGCCCTGGCAAGATTCGCCGAGGCGCGCGACGCGCTCAAGGCCGGCGACACCTCCGGTGTCCACGGCTCGCTCGCCCGCGCCGTGGCGACGCTCATCGGAGACCGCCTCGGCATCTCGGCGAGCGGAATGACGGTCGCCGACGCGCGCGAAGGTCTCCGCGCAGCGGGGATCGGGGAGGAGTTGGCGCACGATGCGATCGACGTCTTCGAACGGGCCGACATGGCCCGGTATGGAAGCGCGAACGAGGATCCGGCGGCTCTCGCGGCGCGGATCGAGTCGGGCCGGAGGCTGCTCGCCGATCTGTCGCAAGCCCTCATCAAGATGGGAGGGAAACGGCAGGCATGAAGTTCGCCGTCCTCGCACTTTCGCTTGCCGCGACTCGCCCTCTAGCGCCGGCAGAAGGTGCTGCACCGGCTCCTCCGGCGGGACAGACCGAGATCGATCAGCTCTTTACCGAGGCCAACCGCCTCTTCAACGCCGCACGTTCCGAGGCCGACCTGCGTCAAGCGCTCGAGAATTATCGGGCCATCCTCGAACGTGGCGTCGAGAACGGCCGGCTCTACTTCAACCTCGGGAACGCCCACCTGCGCCTCAAGGAGTACGGCCCGGCGATCCTCAATCTTCGCCGGGCGCTCCTGTATGTTCCCGGCGACCCCTGGAGCTTGCGGATGATCGAGTCCGCCCGCGCGCAGGCGACGGACACCTTTCCGGAGCGCAGCGAAAGGAAAGTGCTGCGTACGATCTTCTTCTGGCACCACCAAACCCCCTTCGAGACCCGGCTCTGGGCGGCGCTGGCTGCGCATGTGCTCTTTTGGCTGCTTCTGACGCTGCGGCTCTTCACACACGTTCCATTTCAACGAACCTGCCTGGTCGCCCTCGCGGTCATCGGCCTTGCCGCCGGTATCTCCGCCGGCGTCGAAGGATTCGGCAGCGGAACCGCCGAAGTCGTCGTGGTGCTCCCCGAAGTGGAGGTCCGCACCGGGCCCGGCGCCGGCTACGAACTCTTCTTCGCAAAGCCGATTCACTCCGGCGTCGAGGCGATCGCCATCGAGACTCGAGGGAACTGGGTCAACCTCGAGTTCCCCGGCGGCGTGCGGGGATGGACGACGGCTAGCGCCGTCGAGCGTGTCGTCCCCATCGTGATCCGCTGAATCACCTCGCTCCTCGAGCCATCTCCGGTGTTCCGGAAACGTGGCGCCGGGAAGGGGCACGCACGAAACTGTGCGGCTCTACCGCTCCCCAGGATCCTTTTCTCCCAGAGAAGCTACGTCCTCAGTTACCTGCGTGCACCCGCCGAAAAGTTAGAGCTTGATTTACCGGACCGTTGTTCCTAAAATCTCGCGGTCTGGGATCGGGGACTAGGAAAATTCACAGGATTAACGCGCAGAATCACCGCCGTTCTTACACTGGGGGCTCGTCCCTGATTTAGCTTTGATTCTGTTTGCGGCCTTCCGCACAGGGTTGGAAAGCGTTTCCGCTTATGGTTCCCATCCTCAAGCACAGTTTCACCAAAAGAATCTTCACCACTCTCGTCTTCGAGCTTCTCGCCCTGAACTTTTGCTTCACCGCGCTGGTCTTGTCGCGCAGCTTTTACTGGGCGAAGGACACTCACCCGTACTACCTGACCGCGCTCTTCGCGCTGTCGAATACGTTCGTCGTGCAGTTCTCGCTCTGGAGCTTCGGCCTCTACTCTCGCGGGGTCGTCTACTCCGGCCATCGGGTCTTCTCGAACCTCATCGGGTCATTCATCTTCAGCGCGCTCTTGATGCTTCCGGTCTGCTACATCTTCAGCCTGAGCGGAGAGAAGATTTTCGACGTCACGCTCAAGTTCTATCTGTTCGGGCTCACGGGTTTCATGTCCCTCATCGCCATCGAGCGGACGCTGATCCTGAAAATGCTCGACGAGTCCCCCTACATGGGGAACATCCTCATCCTCGGTACGGGGTCTGTGACCGAGCGGGTCATCGATGAGGCCCGCCGCAGCCACGGCAAGACCTTCCGGCTGGTCGGAGTCCTGGGTGAAAGCGCTCGCGACGAAGGGCAATCCATCAACGGCTGCGAAGTGATCGGGACCCTCGACAAGATCCAGGCGGTCGTCAGCGGCCACAACGTGGGCGGGATCTTGATCTGCCTCCCGTTGTACTCGCCCTTGATCCCCGTCGACTTCCTGATGCGCTGCAAGCTCAACGGCATCTCGGTCCTCGACGCTTCCTCGTTCTACGAGAGCCTCGGGAAAAAAGTCCTTCTGGAGAAGCTCGATCCCATCCAGCTCCTCTTGTCCGATAATTTCTACATGACTCGCTTCCGCTGGATCCTGAAGACCACTCTGGAGAAGATCCTGGCCACGGCGCTCTTGCTCCTTTCATTGCCGGTGCTCCTCGTGACGGCGGTCCTCATCAAGCTCACCTCGCCCGGTCCCCTCCTCTATTCGCAGGAGCGCGTCGGCAAAGACGGGAGGACCTTCAAGGTGTACAAATTCCGCTCCATGGTCGCCGGAGCCGAGAAGAAGGGCCAGGCGATCTGGGCCCAGAAGAACGATCCGCGGGTCACACGGATCGGCAAGTTCATCCGCAAGTTCCGGGTGGACGAGCTGCCGCAGCTCTTCAATGTCCTTCGCGGGGAGATGTCGATCGTGGGCCCACGGCCGGAGAGGCCCGAGTTCGTCCACAGGCTGGCGACGTCCATTCCCTTCTACGACAACCGCCACCTCATCCTGCCGGGGATCACCGGCTGGGCTCAGGTCGTCTACCCCTACGGCGCCTCGGAGGACGACGCACGAGAGAAGCTGCGCTACGACCTCTACTACGTCAAACACATGTCGCTGTTCTTCGACGCGATGATCCTCCTGACGACCATCCGGACCGTGCTCTTCGGCCGGGGGGGAAGGTAAGCGAGCGGGAATTCGAGTTCCCCCTCCATCAGGAGGCGTGGCCCGGTGCGGGTCCGGGGTTGTCTCCCGCCGGATCGGATCTCTCGAGAAGGGCGCCCAGGCCGTCCACGGAGCGGCGGATCCTGCGGAACACCTCCTGGTAGACCGCTCGACCCTTTCCGTACGGATCCTCAATGTCCAGCCGATCGTCCTCTCGGTCGAAGGCGGAGAGCAGCACGGCCTTCGAGAGGGCACGAGGATCCATTTTTCCCAACATGACGAGGTGGCCGACTTCCATGACGAAGATCAGCTGCGCTTCCTCGATCATGGCGGCAGTCGCGCATTTCGATTGGTGGGCTGAAAGGTCGATCCCCTGCTCGTGCGCCACCTGGATGGAGAGATCGCTGGGCGATCGGTTCTCCCGGCCGTGGAATCCCGCCGAACGGACCCGCGGCACGGATCCTCCCCGCAAGAGCCTCTCGAAGCACTTCGCCGCGAAGGGGCTCCTGTGGATGTTTCCATAGCATAGGAAAAGCACCGAGGACGCCCGCCGCATCTCCTGAACGATCAGGCCTCCGGTCCTGATGCGCCGTTTCAACCAGGCGCAGCGGCCGCGCATCCATCCCATCAAGGCCCTTTCCTTGCACTTCCTCAAAGCGTTGAGAAGAAGCTGGGACCATGCGACCACCGCAGGAAGCGGATCGGTGAGCGACTCGATGTCGTAGCCTTCGCGAAACAAGAAGAAGTTCAGGGGCTCTTTCAAGAGATCCTTCAGCTTGACCTTGATGATCTCGGGCCGGTTCGCAGGAGCGCGAAAGTTTTTCACGAGCCATTGCACGTCCCGCATCGTGTGGCGAACGAAGAAGGGGATTTTGTAGTCGAAGACGCGAACTTCATTGCCCAGGACCAAGCACTCGTACAGGAGTAGCGGGAAGTCGACCCCTGCCTGGATCGACAGCGCCAAAGAGCCCCAGAAGCGACCGTTCACCTCCATGAGCACCGCCGCCCTCGAGGCGGGATCGACCTTGAACTCGAACATGGCGGGCCCCGTGAAACGAAGCTCCGCGCAGAAGCTCCCGGCCGCTCTGAGCAGGTCGGGATCGAGCGGCGCGCTCTTCCTGTAGCTCGAGGGGCCGCCCTCCGGGGGTTCGTGGACGCGCTCGTGCTGAAATGCCGCCACGATTTCTCCGCGAACGCTCAGGACGTCCAATCCCATCCCCCGGCCCGGACAGAAGGCCTGTACCAGGACCGGAGCACGATCCATCATCGCGGGGAGGCGCTGGCGGAGCTCATCCTCGGACCGTGCGATTCGCACCTCGTTGCGGGAAGTTTGACCCTGGAGGACGCTGGACACCGGTTTCAGAACGAGGGGGAACGCTCCCGGAAGGGCCAATCCTTTCAATTGGTCTCGCCGAGAAACCAGGACGGAGCGCGGAACTGCGAGTCCGCACCGCTGGGCGATCTGGAGCGTCTCGGCCTTGTCGTGCGTGACGAAGTACCCGCGGGCATCCGGCGCCGCGAAAACCGTGCGCTCCGCCAGAACGGATGCGTGAGGCATCAAAGCGACGAGCGACTTGTCCGAGACCGGGATCACCAGGTCGTAAGCGGTCCCCTGGACCTCCCGCAGCACCGCCGCCGCGAATGCGTCGGGGTCGACGAGCGGATCGCCGAGGCGAAGGATGCGCGAGACATACCTGGAAGCGCGCGTCAGGAGGCGCTCTTCCCAGGCGGCGAGGTGAACTTTCAAGCCCGCCCGTCCCATGGAGCGGACGATGGCAAGCGACGCCAGATCGTTGTCGCCCAGGACCAGAACGTTTCGCGAGATCTCCCTCATGATTCGAGCAGCTTCATCGACCTGAAAACCGGCGGATCCGCCGGAAGGGCCTTGCCGGAGTTACGCTCTGAGGAGGCTGTAGAGCCCGCTGACTCGAGTGTGGAAGCCGTAGCGGGATGATGAAAGCCCGGCGACGGCAATGCGGCTGATCTCGAAGGGATCCGGTTGCGGCGGGTTGATCTTCCCGGCCAGGTTAAACGCCAGTCGGTACCCGGCCTTCCTCGCCGCAGCCGCGACCTCCGGGGAATAGTCCTCCTTCATCCCATTCGGGTAGGCTAGAACCTCGCACTTCGCTCCAAGCTCGGTCTCGACCTTAGCCTTGCTCTCTTCGAGCTCGTCCTTGAGAGTTTGCGGTCCTAGCCTGGTGAGTATCGGGTGGCTGACGGTATGAGCGCCGATCTCGAACCCATCCCGCTGGAGCGCCCTCGCCTCGTCCCAGTCCATGAACCGATAGAGATAGGGATCGACCTGGCAGCCCCGCGACGTCTCGTATCCCCGCAAGAGGTCCATGTAACGGTCCTTCTCCTCGTTGGGCATCGTTTTCAAGAGCTTGCGGATCTTCTCCGCCACCCCAAGTCTTGGCGAACCGGCTTGCGGCACTGAAGCGTCCCCGAGCCCTCCCGGCATAGGAATCGTCGCCCGCCGCCAGTTCAAGACGATCTCGACGATCTCTTGCGTCCAGAGGAGCGCATCCTTCCCGATGTAGCCCGTCGTCAGATGGAACACGGCCGGCACGCCGTGCCGCTTGAGCAGTGGGGCCGCATGAGCGCAGTTGTTTCGGAAACCATCGTCGAACGTGACGAGGACCGCTTTCGGAGGCAGCGGAGCGACACCGTAGACCGCCGCGATCACCTCGGCGCAGGATACCGGGCGGAAGAGGCGATTCAAGAGAATCAACTGTTCCTCGAATTCGTCCTTTCCCACGGCGTTTCGATAGGCGAAATGCTCTCTGACCGTCTCGACGACGGAGTGGTAGCAGAGCGCTATGATCCTGTGCCGGAATGCCCAGCGCGCCAGTCGATTGGCGCCCGCATGATGGGAAAGCCGAAATAGAGCTGCTTTGACAGACTGGTTCACCCCTACTCTCTCCAATGCTGTTTGAATCCCCTTCTTCTGAGTCGTTGGTGAGCGGCCAGTAACCCCCTTTCGACGCGCCGTTATCATACCGGAATCCCGGTTCAATTTGGAGACCCCACCCGCCGGAGCCTGCGGCCGGGAGGGAGAGGTCGGGGAGTTACGGGGACGGGGAGGGTGATTCCAGAGCCACCGACCTTCGGTTTGTAGCCGCTCTCGATTGGCAAGGGGTAGGTTCCTCGCTGGGGGCCGCCTTCGCGGGAGTCCCGTGAGGGCCCCGTTGGCTTGAGAAACAGAGCGAGGGAAGAGCCTCGGGCTCTCTCCTCGTACCGGTGATTCAGTGCCGGGACGCAATCAGCGGCCGGGTAGCTCGGCTTCAGTAGGTGACGCGGACGTTCTGCGGCGGAGCCAGCGGGGCTTCGGCCGCCCCTTGAGCCAGGACCGTGTAGGTCTTCGAGCCGCTCAGTGTCGATTCGAAGTAGACGACTCCGGAAGCCCGATTGGTCTTGACCCCTTTATAGTCCCAGAGATCGACGTCCGACTCCGGGCTCTGGTCGACCGTCGTCGTACCGTCGGTGATGCGATAGGCCTTCGAGGGGTCGAGACCCGTGATCACGTGCCTCACCTCACCGGTACCGGACACCGTATAGCTGACCACCGTCCTCGGGGAGTCGGCGGTCTTCGAGAAGAGGACGGCGTAATTGGGCCGATTCGCGCTTTCGCGAGCGATCCACACGCCCTGAAGGTCGCCGGCGGACTCCAGGAGCGTGCTGGGAGTCATGGAGGCGACGCGGTTCGCATCGGCCGTCTGGAAGACGTTCAGGAACCGGTGATCCTGCTCGGTCGTCGTCGGGAAAACGGACACCTGCCACCGGTGGGACTTGATCGCCAGGTGGAACTGCCGCTTGTAGACATCGCCGTCGAAGGCTGCAACGCGGGTCGCCTCGACGCGGGCGGCGGCAGGAAGGATGGTCTTGTGGAAGGCCACGCCGTGCGCTCCTGCGCCTCCGACGAAATCCTCTTCGTTCAGGCCGTCGTCTACGTCGCCCTTGGAATTCAGCTCTTTGACGACGATGCCGGTTCCCTCGTACCGGGTCCCAATCCGATCCGAAGTGCCGGACCCCGTGTTGAGGCTGCTCGAAGAGCTGTGACCGGAGGCCGTCGGCTCCCACGGCATGTGGTAGACCCATTCGGGCTGCGACGGGGACCGCGTGCGGTCGTAGACGACGAGGAAATCCGAATCGACGGCAGGCGAATTCCCCGGGAGCCAGACGTACTCGCGGGTGTGGGTCACGCCGGTCGCGAACTGCCTGCCGCGGTCGACGCGAACGTGAAAGAACCGCCCATCCCGTCGGGTCACCTGTTCGATTCCTCCGCCGTCGCGTCCGCCTTGGCCGGTCAAGGCATCTCGGAGCTGCGAGGGGCTCTCCAGCTCCGTCCCCGAGCGGTCCGCGAGGTGCCCGCCGGCGAAGTAGACGACGTTCATCTGGTGGCCCCCGGGGTACGAGTCGAGGTTGCCGTAGCCTCGGTGGCTGACGTTGCGGGTGTTCACTAGGTCCCCGAACTTGCTCAAGGTGAAGCCCGGGTAATCGTCCGGCCCGCCGTGGCCCGCGAAGTCGAAGTGGGCATCGGATACCGAGAAGACGCCGTCGCCCGGGCTCGTGAAGCCCGTCCGGGCGAAGAACACGCCCAGGTTCCGCGACCATCGCGACGGCCGCAGACCGGCCTCCGCCGGAGTGACCGCGGGGATGCTCTTGGCGAGGCCCATCCACCCCATGAGGTAGTTGTGCTCCCACCGCAGCCATTCCACGTCGAAGGTGTTGATGAAATGCGTTACAAGACCGGCCTGTGTCGTGGCGCCGGACTCATGGAGCATCCGGCCCATCATCTGAAGCTGTTCGATCATGGAAGTATGCTGGAGGGACGAGTCCGTCGTCTGGGCGTCGCCCAGGCGAACATAGGTGTAATGCTCGTTGAACAGCTTCTGGGGATCGATCGAGTACCAGATGAACTCCCCCCAACGCAGCATGGCGTTGCCGTTCACGCTGCCCTGGAGGTTCGTGATGTAGTTCTCGCCGGTGGCGGTTCGCCAGGCGTCGACGAGCACGTTGTGCGTGCGGGGGTGCCACGAGGCGTAACCGATCCACTCCGAGTAGCCTCCATCTTGCCCCGCGGCGAAGTTATGCGCGTCCAGGTAGCCGTGGTTGGTCATGGCGGTGGCGAAAGTGCCGACCGCGCGATCCGCGGCGGCATCTACAAACCCATCGCCCCAGAGCGCCAGGCCGATGTAGAAGGGATAGCAGCCCTCGTAGTACTTGCTGCTGAACATCTCGTCCGAGCCGAACGTCGGACTGTTCACGGAGAAGGAGAAGAGCTTGTGGGCGACGGCCCGGGAGGCCATCAGATTGGCGGCCTGGGACCTCTCGCCGGCGGTCATGGAGTTGTAGGTCCAGTCGTAGACCATCGCAGGGACGTAAGCGAGATCGTCTCCCCGGTTCAAGCAGAAGAGAAGCCGATTGATCGCCTTTCGGCTGAATGCGGATGGCGAGATGGGATAGCTGATCCCGGGGACGACACCCAGCATCCCGATGAAAGCTTGGTGGAGCTGCGCCGCCCGGAACGGATCGTGGCCCGTCTCGTAGAGGTTATCGTATTCGGCGTCCTCCGAGGGGGGGTTCGCCGCCCAGTTCACGTAATCCTGGAACTGCGTCCTGTAATGCGTCGCGATCGCGGTCCGCACGGTCGGCAAGCTCGCCTCGGTGAAGTGCAGGCGAGGGTGAGCGCGGTTCGCCATGGGCGAACCCGCCTTCGGTGTGAAAGCTTCCGCGGGCAATGCCCACGAGAAGCTCAGCAGGAATGCCGCAAGCAGCCTACGCATGAATCCTCCTCTTCGCATCGGTGCGACCCTGTTCATCCTGTTCATTTACCCAGAACCCAATGCCCCCTCCGGCTCTTACGGCAATCGGGAGGCCAGCCGGCATCTTCCGATAACCCAGCTTCCCGGAAGATTTCGAACTATACGATGCTCCTGGACTGAAGGCAAACGCTGTCGCAACTAGCAGTTAGGGAACCTTTTTCCGAAAGCTGTTTCGTCCGGGACCGCTGAGCCGCCCCCATGATATACCCCGCCCCCCCACCCGGTTTCTACCTGAGAGGTTCTTTCCGGCCGGAGCGCCTCCGGTATGGCCCATCACGCCTGTGGAACCGCCTCGGTCTTGAGCGATTCGGCGATGGAAACTACATCCCGCGCGTTATGCCCCCACGTGCGCCCCTCGTCGATCGTCCGGCGGGCCTCCTTCCCAAGCCTCTCCCGCAACGCGGGGTCGTCGCCGAGCTTCTGGATCTGCTCGGCGAGCGATTCCACGCTCTCGGTCTGGAAGAGGATGCCGTTCTTCCCGGGGACGATGATATCGCGGATGTTCTCCATGTCCGGGGCCACGATCGCCTTGGCCAGCCCCATGTACTCGAGGATCTTCATCGGAGAAGAGTACGGCGTCGCACGGGGGCTGACGGCGATATCGAGCGCCGCCACGTAGTTCTTCACCTCGGCGTGCGGCAAGCGGCCGGTGACGGTCAAACGGTCCGACATCCCCAGGCGGGAAGCCAGAGCCTCGACTTCGGCGCGGCTCGGTCCATCGCCGATGAGGACCAGGTGGAGGTTCGGGCGCGTTTTCGCGAGCCGCGCGAAGGCCTCCACCAGAAGGTCGAGGCCATGCCACGGTCGCAAGATGCCGGTGAACCCGACGACGGTCTTATCCCCGAGCGACAGTTTCCGGCGGATGGCTGTCCCGTCAATGCGCGGGTGAAACGCCTTCGGATCGACGCCGTTCGGCATGACGACGATCTTCTCGCTCGGAACTCCGATCTCGACCAGGATCCTCTTCAGCGTCGTCGAGACGACGATCACCCGGCTCGCGTCCGAGCAGATCTTCCGCTCGAAAGCGCGGATGATCCGCTTGAAGTAGACCTTCTCGTCGAACGTCGTGCGCTGGTAGGCGTAGGGAGAGTTCACTTCCAGGATCACCGGAATCCCGTGCCGACGGCCGAAGGCCACCGCCGAGTAGTTGTAGCTCACGTAGCGGTCGTAGATGAAATCCGGCCGGAACTCGCGCGCCGCCTTCGAGAGCGCGCCATAGCCCTTCAGGTTGTATCCGATCTCGGCAACTTCGTAGAGGAAGCCCGGCAGGAACCGAGCGACCTTGGACCACCGCCGGTGGCCCTTCGTCGCGGTGTTGGTGGCCTCGCCGATCAGCGAGACCACCTTGACGTCGTGGCCCTGGGCACGGAAGGCCTTGACCATCTCGGCGACGTGGATCCCCTCGGCGCCGTCTCCCAGCGTTCGGTGGTGGTAGAGAATCCTCACAAGGTTCCTCCCGCGATCCGGATGAGCAGCTCCGCCTCCTCCGCCACGGTGTCCCGCAGCTCGGGCGGCACGATGGCCTGCCGGATGGCTTCGTAGTTGTCCAGAACGTGCGCGACCTGTCGGGCGAGGTCCGCGGCGTCATCGGACCGAAAGGTCACGACGCCTTTCGGGCGCGTGCCGTTCTCGCTCGCGACGACCGGTACCCGGAGGGAGAGCGCCTCGAGGACCGAGGAGCAGACCCCATCCTTCTTTGGAGTGCGGACGTAGATCTTCGATCGGGTCACGGCGGTCAAGAAACCGTCGTGCGGCTGGTCGTCCGCGAGGAGAACGTGGTCCTGGATCGCCCGCTCCCGGATGCGGGCCTGTATGGCCTCGGAGCCGGCGCTCGAGCCCAAGATCACGAGCCCGAGGCCCGGCCGCGTCTTCCGCAAGAGCGCGATCGAATCGATCAGCGACTCGATGAAAAATTCCGGCCGGAAGAAAACGTAGCTCGCCAAGACGGGGTCGTGCCGGAGGTAGAAAGACTCCACCGGTTCTGGAAGCTGCACGGATCGAAACTCCAGGTACTGCTTGCTGAAGGCCGGGATCGGGACGATCCGCTCCGCCGGTACCCCGTAGCCTGCAATCTTCTCCTTGACGGGCTCGCTGTTGCAGATGATCGTCCGCGCGCCGGCGAAAATCGCCCGGATGACCGGCACCCAGCGGCGGCCCTTGTGCTGCGGGAAGAACCGCTGCTCGGGACCGGCGTGGAAGGTGACGACGGTCCTCCGCCCGTGGAGCATGCTGAGTCCGGTCGCCAGGAGCGTCAGGAGAAAGCCCTTAGGCGAGTCGCCGTTCATGTGGAGGTGGAGGAGGAAACCTCGGCGCAGGTAGCGCGCCACCTTCCGCACGTAGTCAAAGCCGCTCTGGACATCCTCGTACTCGGGGCTTTTCACCTTGCGGCTCTTGCCCACGTTGAGGACCTCGCAGGTGTGCCCCATTTCTCGTACGCGGCGGCGGACGTGCTCGACGCGCACCCCCCAGCCGGCCCGCGGCGGAGGGTAGGAGCTGATTTCGACGATGGAGGCCGTTCGGCGGCTCGTAGACTCCCGTTCCGCCGGAACCGTCTGCTCCCGCGATGCTGTGGTCATGGAATCATGCTCCGGCCGGCGACGCGCGCCACACGCGCGCGGCCCCGGCGATCGCTTTCTCCCTCAGATCGATCTTGTTGACCTTACCCGCCGCGTTCCGAGGAAGCTCCGCGAGCACCTCGATGCGCTGCGGCACCTTGAACTCCGAAAGGCGCCCCCGGCAGTGCGCGGCGAGTTCGGCCGGCTGGAGCGCCGCTTTCTCGCGGGGCGAAACGAAGGCGACGATGGCCTCGCCGAGGATTGCATCGGGCGCACCGACGACGGCGGCCATGTGGACTCCCGGGTGCTCGAGGAGGGCCTGCTCGATCTCGATCGGGCTCACGCGGTAAGCCCCCATCTTGATCATCTCGGTCTTCCGGCCGACGTGGTACAGGAAGCCGTCCGCATCGATGCGGGCCAGGTCGCCGGTCTTGAATCCTTCCGCGGTGAGGACGCGGGCGCTCTCCTCGGGCTCGTCCCAGTAGCCGAGCATGATGTTCGGGCCGCGGGCCACGATCTCCCCGACTTCGCCGCTTCCAACCTCGCCGATCCCGATCCCGCCGGGGGCGACCGGCCGGCCGTCATCCCGGAGGATCGAGATCTCGACTCCGGGGATCGCCTTGCCGATCGATCCGATCCGCCGCGGAAGCTCGGCCGGATCGAGGTACGTGAGCCGCGCGGACGCCTCCGTCGCCCCGTACATGCAGTAGAGCTTTGCGCCGGGAAGGGCTTCCATGATCTCTCGTCCAAGGGAGGGAGCCAGGGGACCGCCGGCCTGAGTGACGTAGCGCAGCCGGGGGAACCGCCGCGTGCGCACCGTCGATTGGTGGAGGAGGATCGCGAAGGTCGAAGGCACGCCCGCAAAACCCGTCGCCTCTTCTCGGGCCAGCGTGTCCAGGACCACGTTCGGGAACGTGAAGCGGTTGTCGATGACGACGGAGCCGCCGGCGAGAACGTGCGTGTTGAGGAGCGACTTTCCGTAGACGTACGGGAAGGGGAGGACGGCGAGGACGCGGTCCTCCGCCGTCAGGTGCAGGTACTCCACGATCGAGCGACTGTTCGAGAGGAGGTTCCGGTGGCTCAGCATCACGCCGCGGGGCTGGCCGGTGGATCCCGATGTGAAGATGATCGACGCCAGGTCGGTCTCGTCGCGCCGCACCGGTGGCGCCGCAGGCTCGCCTTCGGCCTCGAGGTCCGCGAGCGAGGGAATAGAGTCCTCCCCGTCCCCACCGATTCGCCCCGCGACAATCCCGCCCGCACCGATCCTGTCAGCGCGCCGGTCGGTCGCGATGAGCCTCAGCGACGGCACTTCCGCCCGCACCCCGCGCAGGATATCGAGCCGAGCGAGGGACCCGATCACGGCCGCGGATCGGCAGCGGCCTAGGGCACGGGAGAGATACGCTCCCGCCGTCTGCGGATGGAACGGGACGGCGACCGCTCCGGTCCGGAGGACGCCGTAGTACGCGGCCACATACGCGATCGAGTTTTCCATGAGGAGCCCCACGCGGTCGCCCGGGCGGACCCCGCGCCGCCGCAGGCCATCGGCCAGCCGCGCGACACGCTCCGCGAGGGCTCCGTACGCGATCCGGTCCTGGTTGTGGATCACGGCGGGGCGGTCGGGCCCGCGCCCCGCGGTCTCTTCGAGCGCCTGATGGAGGAGCGTCGACGCCATGGTCAAGCTCCCTCGCGGCGCCCCGGCGCGAGGACCGGGATCTGAATGGGAGCGCAAGGGAAGACGAGGACTCGCCGCGAGCCCGGGAGGAGTCCTTCGAGCCGTTCGCGGAGGGTTCTCCACTCTCCGTGGAGCTCGTAGCCCTCCCAGTAGAGATCGTGGAAATCGAACGCGGACAGCTCCGGCGAGTGCACGAGGAGCGTCCTGCCGCCGAGGAACCCGCGGGCGGAAGGCTTTCTGTGGAGGCGCATGCCGGGTTCGAACAGCCCGTGGACGCCGCGGCCGAGAGGACAGGCGCTCGTGAGCACGACGACGCCCTCCGGCTTCACGAGGCCGGGCAGCCAGCGAAGCGGGTTGAAGGCGAAGTCGGCCTGGATCAGGTCCATGTCCTTGGGATAGGCGTTCAGGACGACGGCGTCAGCGCCGTCGGACTTTGGGGCCGAGCTTGGGGCCGAGCCCGGAGACGAGCACGGTGCCGCGTACACCCGCCGCGCGATCTCCACGGCCGCGCGGTGCGCATCTCGAAGGTCGCCCGCCGCGAGCCCCGCAACGGCGCGCCGCCCGTTGACCACGAGGTTCACCGAGAAATGGAGCCCGAAGGCCCGCACAGCATCCTCCGCCTCCTCGCGGAAGCGATTGCCGTCGACCGCCCCGATCCCGCCGCGCAGCCCCATCAGAACGAACTTGTGCGTCCGCTCGAGGACATCGAGGCTCGCGAGGCCCGGCAGGACGATCTTCGCCCCGCCGCTGAACCCGGCGAAAGGATGGGGCGTGACGGTGCTCACCCCGATCCGCAACTGGGCCTCGTGGAAGAAACGGTTCACGCGGAGCGGGACCTTTCCCAGGAGGACACCCGTGTCGGCGAGGTTCTCGAAGGGATGATGGCCGTAGATGGGGTGGCGGCCCATCGCCTCCGCGCCGAGCTTCAGGTGAAGCTCCCGGCGCTCGAGTGGACGGTGGCTGCCGCTTGCGACGACGATCCGCACGGCATCCGCTTTGAGCCCCGCCGCTTTCAGCTCCTGCCAGAGCGCGTCGAGGACCGCGGGAACTGCCGCCGGCCGCGAGAGGTCGTCCACCGCGATCGCGGCGGACGCCTTTCCGGCGGCCAGCTCGCTCAGGGGGGGCGAACCCACGGGCGAGCGGATAGCCCGGATCACTGCCTGGGGGTCGAGTGCGGGGGCCGACGGAGACGGCGCGATCTCGACCTCCCAGCCTCGGGGGAAGTCGAGGTCGAGCCGGGCGTCGCCGTGCCAGGCTCCCCACGGGAGCGATGCGACGGCGGAGGCGGGGATCGGCGCGGCGCGATTCACTTCTTTCCAGTCTTGGACTCGACGAAGGCGACGATCGCGCTCACGCTGTCGAAGTTGTCTGGCATCAGCTCGTCCTCGCTGACGGCGATCCGGAACGTCCCTTCAAGGTAGGCGATCAGCTTCTGCATCTTGAGGGAATCGATGACCTCGTTTTCTAGGAGCGAGTCTTCATCGCCGAGCCGCGCCAGGAGAGACGCGGAAGACGTCTCGCTCAAGCAGCTCCGGATCATTGAACGGATGTCCATCAGTATTCCTCCTGCATCCGCGAGCTTCATACATCCCGATCGCCTACGGTCATGTACCACTTCGTCCCATCGAGGACGGTCCGGGCGAGATCCCCCCCCGCAGGAGCGTAAGCCACGACGGACGACGTGGCGTCGGCCCTAGGCCGGAGGCCCGCGATCCGAAGGTCCTCCACGTAGCCCGAGCCGGCGAATGCGATCGAAGAGAGCGTCTCCGCGCCGCGGCGGCGGGCCTCGCGTGCCAAGAGCCGCACCATGTCGGCCGCGAGGCCATCCTCACTCTCGCAGAGGAGGTCGTAAACTCGCATCGTTCGCTCGTACTCATCCAAACTGAATACGATCCAGCCCGCCAACCTCCCGGCGCGGGTCCGCAGGTGCAGGACTTCGCTTCGATGGAGCGGGTTCTCCCCGTAGCGCCAGCGGAGATAGACGCCGTCCCTCACGCCCGAAACCGGCCAGCGGCCCGCGGTCCGAGCGTAGAGGTCGGCGAACTCGTCGCCAAACTCCACCGCAGGCCGGACCTCCCAATCGTACTCCTTGTGCGTCATGCGACCGGAGCTTAAGAGGGCCAGCGCGGCGTCGGCGGCCGTGGCCACTCCCCTACCGATGACTCCGCGGCCCAAACGGGCTATCACCCTGGTCCTCGCACGGAGCGGCTTCGCGTACCTCTCCATCCGGCCGATGACGTGATGGCCGACCTGCTGATGCACCGATAGCATCCGCTCGTTGGGATGGGCGTAGAGGAAATCGACGCGACCGGCGTCGACGCTTTCCTTCGCCCCGCGGCGAAGCTTCGCGGCCACGCCGAGCGTTCGGTACTTCACGGCGATGGAGAAATCGCCGCAGTTCCAGCAAGTCCGATCGCGCCCTTCGACCCGCATCCGGCGCGGGAGCCCAACGGTGAAGCCGGCCGCTTGGCCGGTTTTCTCGTCGGCGACGAGCCACGCGGTCGCCCGACCGGCCGGATTCTTCAAGTAGAGCCACTCGGCCCGCGCCTCGTACGGATGCGAGGCCTCATCGTGCCCGCGCGTGCTCCGCAGGAGGTCGACCATGACCTGACGGTCCCTCTCGAGATCCGCCTCGCGGATCACGACCCCCATCGGCGGCCGCTCCGTCTGGCTCCGAATGCGCTCGACTGCTTCATAAGAAACCGTTCATTGTCTGAACCGAAAACCGAGGCGCAATACCCTTCTGGAACCACCCGCGAGGCGATTCACCGCAGAGGACGCAGAGGATCGCAGAGGGGTCCAATCGATGACTCTGCGTTACTCTGCGTCCTCCGCGTCCTCTGCTGTTGACGTCCTTCTTCGAGAAGAACATCGGCTCCAGGGTCGCCTACGGTTGAGGCAGGCCCAGGAGCGACCGATAAAGCTCGTCGTAGCGGCCGACCATCGCGTCGAAGGACCAGTTCTCCCGGACCGCTCGAGCGGCGTTCTCTCCGAGGCGGCGGCGGTCCTCGGGGGACCTGGAAAGCTCGACGAGCCTCGCCGCAAGGTCGGCGGGGTCCTGCGGATCGACGAGGAGCCCCGTCTTGCCGTCGTCGATCGACTCGGCGGAGCCGCCGACGCGGGTGGCCACGGAGGCGAGCCCCCCACCCATCGCTTCGAGGAGGGACTGCGGGCTTCCTTCGGAGAGGCTCGGAAGGACGAAGAGATCGAAACCGCCGAGGAGCGCTCGCGCATCCTCGCGCCTGCCGAGGAATTCGACGCGATCCCGGATTCCCAGCCCCCGGCAACGCTCCTCGAGCGCGTTCCGCTGCGTCCCCTCTCCCACGAAGAGGAGCCGCGCGGCCGGCACCTCCCGAGCCACGCGGCCGAAGGCCTCGACGAGGAGGCGCTGCTGCTTCACCGGCTCGAGCCGGCCGACGGTGCCGATCGCGATCTCCTCGGGCTTCAACCCCAGCGCGTGGCGGATTCGCTCGCGCTCCGAGGGATTCGCGGGCGGCGCCGGCGCGATGCCGTTCGGGATGACGGTCACCCTGCGGGGATCGGCCCCCCATCCTTCGATGAGCCAGTCCCGGATCTCATCCGAGACGGCCACGAAGGCCGCCGCCCTCCGTGCGCCCCATCGGCGAACGATGCCGCGCGCCGTCTCCTTCCAACCGCTTTTCTTCCGCGCCCAGTTCCGCTCCATTCCTCTCTGGCCGTGGACGTGGACGACTCCTCCGGCGAGGCGGGCGGCGATCGAGGACTCGAGAAAGGTCGACCAGTTGATCGAGTGGAGGACCTGGATCCCGCTCTCCCGAAGCATCTTCTTGATCCGCCAAGGGATCCGCGGATCGTTCCCGAATCGCTTCAGAAGGTCGTGGGGTTCGACCCGCGGGTCGAGCGCATGGTCGCACCGGGGATAGTCCCGAAAGATCAAGATTTGGCAAGCGTACCCTCGCGAGACGAGGCCGTTGGCGAGGTCCACCACGTGCTTTTCGGCCCCTCCTCCGCCGAACTGGGAGACCGCGAAGGCGAACCGGATCAAGTCTTGACCTTCCTCGGCGAGAGCCGCTTGACGGCTCGAAGGGCGTCTCCGCCGAACTCCCGGACCATCTCCGAGACCATGCGGTTCCTCAGGACCAGGACCGCAACGGGATAGAGGATGGCTCCGATGCAGACCTCGGTCAAGAGCAGGACCGCGGAGTGCGGGCCGAAGGCCTCGCCCCCCCACCACGAGTAGGGGATCAGCGCGGCGACCATCACGCCCGACCCGAAGAGGGCCGGAAGCTGCGAGACGGTTAGGTCCGATAGGCGGAGGAGGTCCTTCTGCATCGCCACGAAAGCGAGGCCGATCGCGAGGAGCACGTTCGTCGCTAGAACCGCCGCCGCCACGCCTTCGATTCCCCACCGGGCGCCGAAGATGCATCCGGCGGTCATCAGGATCAGATTGGCGATGCGCTGCAGGGCCGCGCCCTTTACGGCGCCCGACGAGTAAAGCGCGGCGTTGATCGAGGAACTGTTCATGCGAAAGATCGCCGCGAGGCAAAGGATCTGAAGCGGGGCGATCGACGGCTCCCACTTCGGACCATAGACCACAACGACGAGGGGCGGGGCGGTCACCAGCATGCCCAGGGTGAGCGGATAGACGATGAGCGACTGGACCAGATTGACCTTGCGGTAGGCCGCGCGGAAGCGGCCCCGGTCCTCATGGATTTTCGTGAAGGCCGCAAACAGGACGCCGCCGATCTTCTTCGTGAATTCCTTCACCGTGACGTCCATGAGCCGGAAGGCTTTCTCGTAGAGACCGAGCTGGGCGTGACCGAGCTGCCGCCAGACGATCAAGTAATCCACATTCTCCTTGGCGTAGTTCATGAGGTTTCCGAGCATCATCCAGATGCCGTAGCGCGAAAGCTCTTTCATCGCCTGCGGCACGAACTTGATCCTCGGCCAGAAGCCCGCCCCCACCATCATGACGATCGTTCCTACGAGAGATGCCCCCACGCTCCCGATGGCGAGGCTCCAGACACCCAACCCCGCGAAGGCGAGGATGATGGCCAGCACCGCCGAGCTGACGTGGTCAAGGAAGCTCGCGACGGAGATGCACTTGAAGCCCATCTTGCGCTGCAAGAGACACGTGGACACGGTGGAGAAAGGCATGAGGGCGAAGTCGAGCGCCATCACGCAGAGAACATTCCCCACCATCGGGTTCTTGTCGATCACCCCCCCGAGGAAGTATCCGATCCCCATGAGGAGGAGGCAGATCGACCCGTGGGTCGCCACCATCGAGGTGAACAGCGTCGAGACGTGGTCCGGCGTGATCTCCTTGCGCTGGATGAGCGACATCCCGAAGCCCAGGTTCCCGAACCGCGTGGCGATGCCGGTGAAGAGCTTGGCCGCGGCCACGATACCGAACTGCTCGGGGGTCAAGAGGCGGGCGAGGACGGCTCCCCCCCCCACGGTGACGAGGACGATTCCGCCTCGCGCGAGGAAGGTCCAACCCACGCTCTTCTTGAAGGACCCCTTCAGGCTCTTGTCCGCTTCGGTCATGAGGTTTTATGAGCCTCGCGCACGGACAGGCCGCCGCGGCGGTCGCCGCCGACGCCTTCGGAGCGTCCAATGGCCGCGAAGTCGCGCTTCTGGCCGCCCGACAGGAGCTTCTCTCCCTCCCAGGAGATCTCCGAGCCGTCGAGGAGCGCCGCGGAGGTCCAGAAGCCGCCGTCATCGCGCCGTACGACGGAGAGGAGCGCGTCGGTGGCGCCCGCGGCGTTCTCGCCGAAGAATATCCGGTCCTCGCCGCCATCGACCTTCGCCACCATCGATTCGATGGCCTGGGGATCCTTCCGGAACGGTCTCAGAACTGTCAGGAGGACAGCCGGAAGCCTCATGCGGGCCGAAAAGCGGGCCGCAGGAGCACGGAGCTTCCGCTCGTAGCCGACCGCGACCCATCCGCACGGTCCCTCGCCCGCCGCAAGCAGCTCCGGTTCGCCCCCACCGGCCTCGAGGGCCTGGACGAGGACCCCCGAAGCGATCATGCGCGCGGCGACGGCTCTCCGGCCGGAGATGACCGACGCAACGCTCGGGGCGAAGTGGAAGTAGCGCTCGACGAGGTGCTCGGCGGAATCCCTCGGAGGCCCGAAGACCTCATCGAGGACGAGCCAGTAGTCCGACCGGACAAAAAGGACGCGGCGGCGAACTTCGATGCCGGTCCGGAGCTGGCGGAACGAGCCTCCGGCGCAGTCGAAGCCCGCCGCCGAGGCCGCACGCACCGGGCCCACCTCGGGAGCGCCGGACCATTTGAGCCGTCCGCGAAATTCCGCTTGCGACACGCCGTCCACGACGACCGTGTTGTGCGCGGCGGAGTCCCTGAAGTACCGGTGCCAGGCGAGTTCGCCGTTGTACGTGTAGAACCCAGGATCGACGATGGCCGGGATTCCGAAGCTCGCAACCTCGACCGAGAGCGTATCCGCGTGGCCGTGGGCCGCCGAGGGCTCGCCCCCCGTGCCGACCCCCGCCGAGATCTCGCCCGCATCGAGGATGAGGCAATGGGCATCGGGCTTCCATCCGCTCCGCTGGACGGCGTAGCCGCTTTCGCTGAGGAGCGAGGTCGTGGCGGGCTCCGCCGGCTCAAGCGATTCGAAGCGGCGCAGTCCGTCGAGCCCGACCAGCCAGAGGAGGTCCGCGGGGAAATCCCCCGCGACGAACTTGAGGTCCGCTCGATCGAAGAGCGCGGCTCCGAGCGCAAGGTAGGGGCGGAAGTCCCAGGTGGATGGCTGCGCGAGGGCGAGCGCTTTCCCTTCGTCGCCGTCGCCGATCATCGGCATGCCGCCGCTGGGGAGGCAGAGGTGCATCGCCCACTCGAAAGCCCTCTCGATCCGAGCCCGGAGCGCGGCGGGGACCTCGAGACCTTGCCCGCCGCGCAGGAGGAGCGCGTGGACGTAGAAGCCGAGCGTGAAGAAGTGGTAGCCGCTCGCCTGCTCGACGGTGCCCCCGTCGGCATGAAACTGGCGCTCGACCTCATCGACGAGCACCCTCCAGCCGGTCTCGGACCAGGCGGGCGCGCTGTCCAGCTCCGGGGCACCGACGCCGATCGCGTGGAGGGCCGCCGCCTCGCCGATGAGGTGGTTGTAAGGGCTGAAGAAAAAGGAGAGGCGCCGCGCGAGGTAGAGTCCGTGGAAGTGCAGCGCCTCCAGGATCGGCTGCAGCCGCTCGCGCGAAGGCCCCGGCGGCGCGCCCGGCCGGTCGCGCAGAAGCGCCAGCGATTCGAGCCAGGCCAGGGCCCGCACGGCCACTTCGAGAGCGCTCGTCCAGTTGATGCCCGAGAGGTACGGATTGGCGCGGATCCAGCTCTCCATCAGAGCCAGGCACTCCTCTCCGTAGCGGCGGTCGCCGGTCGTCACGGCGGCACGCGCGAGGATCGGGAGGTATTGATGGCGGTTCAATTCCCAGACGTACTTCACGTCGCCCGGGGCCGTCTGGGCGCCGCCGAAGATATCAATCTGCGCGTGATAGCACGCCGGCCAGGGTTTCCCGCTCCTCGGGTCGGACTGCCAAGGGATCTTCGGACCGAACTCCACGGAGTGGCCGAGAAACGTGAAGCGGTGGGCGCGGATGGCGTCCGCCTGCGCCGCGAGGTCCCGCGCGTAGGCGGGGCGGCGGCGGATCTCTTCGCCGAGCGCGGGGACCTCGGCGGGGTCGAGAAGATACCGGCTCCCCTCCCGGCGGCGGTCCCAGCGGACCGTGGGGCGCTTCGCCTTGCCGCCCCGGAGTCGGTAGAGGGCTTCATCCGCCTTTTCCCGAGCGAGCGACCCGAAGCGGCCCGCGATCTCCCGCCAGGGCATGCGGGACAGTTTCATGAAGCGGTTCTGCATGTCTCGATGTCCCCGGCTACTCGCCTCGCAGAAGCCGGTCGATCTCACGGCGGTGCCACCGGCGCAGGATGCGGTGGTAGATCCGCTCGCGCAGGCTCCTCCCCCGGGAGCTGACGCGGCCTTTCCAGTGCGTCAGGATGTGGCGCAAGGTGAAGATCCGGAAGAGCGGGGTCTCTTCCCACCCCTCGCACCGGTATCCCTTGCGGAATGCAAGCGCCAGCTCGGCCACAACCTTCTGGCGATAGATGAACTTCGCGAGGAAGAGCCGGAGCTGATGGTGGAAGCGCGCGAGATCCTGAAAGGCGGAGCCGCTCGCGGTGCGGCTGAAGTCGATGACCGTCACGCGGTCGCCGTCGACGAGGATGTTACCAAGCGCGAAGTCCCCATGGACGAGCGTCGTCTTGAGGTCTTCCGGCCCGACCGAGCCCGCCGCCGCATCGAACACCTGAAGGATCTCCTTGCAGCACGCGGGATCGAGGTTCGACGGATCCGCGGCGGAGACCACCTCCAACCGGCAGCGCACGTCGTGGCGTAGTTTCGTTATGTCGAGCGGGGCGGCGGCGTCGCGGTGGCTGTCGTGGAGGACGCGGAGCCAGCGTCCCGCCCCCTCGCAGTGCCCTTTCAGCTCGGCGAGGACATCGGATCCCGGGCGCAATCGCCCGTAGCGATGGATCCGGCTCGACAGGCTCTCTCCGGGAACGGCCTCCTGAGCGATGACGGCGAGGTCCTCGAAGTACGCCACCGGGGCCGGCAGTCCGAGCCCGGGCTGGGACCGGAAGATCTGCACCAGACGGGCCGGAACTTCGTAGTCGCGAGCAAAGATGGGCCGTTTCTGCGGGCTCAGCGGATGCCGAGGGGTTTTCAGGACCACAAGCCTCTCTCCCTCGGGAAGGCTGAAGCGGATGAAGCGAAGGGCCGAGTAGGGACGCTCCACTTCGCGGACGATTTCCGAGCCCAGAACTTTCAGCGCCAAAAGGTATCGCTCGCTTCCTTCGGTGAGCCTCCGTACGGCTTCCCGCAATGTCGCATCGACGCGGGCTTCCATCTCAGCGGCTCCCCCCGGCCGAATCGCCAACCGCGGTCAGGCAGGAATCGAGCACAGCCGCCAGGTCCTTCACGGTCCGCCGGACGTCGAACCTTTCCATCACCTCGGAATCGACGGCGAATCCTCCCGGGCCGTCCTTCGTGTCCTTGTAGAGATCCTTCACGGCCTCCGCGATCTCCTCGGGACTCTCGGGATCGGCCACGCGACCGAGGCGGTGGCGCTCGACGAGATCGGCGGTGGCGCCGGGATGAGCCAGGGCCAGCACCGGCCGGCGCAGGAACATGTACTCGAAGAGCTTGCCCGGCACTTGCAAGTCCGTCTCGGGCTGCACAATGAGGAGCACCGAGGCCTCCGCCATGCGCCTCAGACAGTCCGCGTGCGGAATGGGCGACTCGAGCTTGACCACGCCGGAGAGGTTGAGATCGGTGATGACGCGGTCGAGGCGGACGTTTTCTAGGGCGATCTTCCCCAGGAACGTCACCTCCACGTCCTCGCGCGGGATCGCGCCTTCGCGGATGAGCCGCGCGACCGACTCGAGGAGCGGCACCGGGTTGCGCTTCTTGTACAAGGTGCCCACGTGGATGATCCGGAAGCGGTCGCGGCGCACCGGCGGGAGGTCGGGCGGCAGCTCGGCAGGATCGAAGCCGTTCGTCACCCAGACGAACCGACTCGGGTCCGCGGGCTTGTGGTGGGCGAGGAAGTCGTCCCGGAGCCTCTCGGTGTTCAGGACGAGGCGGTCGGCCCGGCCGACGAGAAGCCGCTCGAGCTTCACGCGGGCGCGATGCTGCCACGAAGCGCGCTCGGCGTCGCTCATCCAAGGCCTCCGCGTCCAAGGATCGCGGAAATCGGCGATCCAGGGACGTCCGGTGAGCCGCTTCAAGGCGAGGCCGACCAGGTGGCTCGAGTGCGGGGGACCCGAGGTGTAGATCGCATCGACTCCTCCCTGGCGCACGACATCGAGGCCGATCGGGATCGCGAAGGGGATCCAGCCGACGTTACGGTCCGGAAAGCTGAAGAGCCCCGTGACGGCGTCTTTCGCGGCCTGCCAGCGGCCGCTGAGGGCCGCTACCGCCTCCGAGGGAGGATCGCCCGACTCCTCGGCAGAGTCCTTCGTGCCTCCGCTCGCGGCGGGGGGTGCTCCATTCCGCTCGCCGAGGAGGCTCCGCCTCAGCTCGCTCGCCGCGCGGAACGGGTGAAGGACGGGGGCGCGGTGGACGCGGACCTCCCGCATCTTAGAGTCCGCCGCCGCGGATCCCGGCGCCGTGGTGGTCAGGACCGAAACCCTCCAGCCCTCGGAGCCGAGCCGGCGGGCGAACCGGGCGCTGCGATGCACTCCGACGTTCGTGCTGGGGGGGAAGTGGAACGAAACCATCAGGAGGTGCGGCATGGCTCTCCGGTCACGCTATCGCCGCCGGCATCGTTCGGCATGACCGGCGGTCCGGCCGCGACCGGCGGGAGCGTGAGTCCCCCCTCACCCGCGGGGACCGCCGCTCCCTCTCGGGCGAGGTTCACGAGCGCGCAGGCGAGTCCGCAGTACCAGTACTGGACCTCGGCGTAGAGGCGGTTGATGAAGACCGAGTTGACCATGAACCCGATGAGCGCGGCTTCCATCGCCGGCGCCCACGAACCGATGGATGGGTCCGGATGGCGCCTCAGTTTGTGCAACGACGCGATCATCGCGAGGAGGAACCCGACGTAGCAAAGGAGCCCTTGGATCCCCCAGTCCGAGGCGACCCAGATGTACGTGTTGTGCGCGGCGCGGTCCGCCCCCCCGTGCGCATCTACGACGTCCGGGAGGTACTGGGGGCTCAACCGGTTGAACCCGCCGCCCCCGACGCCGACGACGTGGTCCGAGATGAGGCGGAGGCCCCCTTTCCAGGTCTCGAGGCGGCCCATCGCGGACCCGTCCTCCTCGTAGCTGAGGGTCGACCGCTGGCGGTTGATGAACGTCTCGTCCATGAGCATCGCGAACGCGCCGAGGCCTATGACGCCGAGGACGATCAAATGTTTGCGCATCTTCCCGGGCGACAGGAGTACGAGCGCCAGCCCTCCGGCGAGGAAGCTGACGATCGCGCCGCGGCTGTTGCAGAGGATGATGGCGTTGACGATGAATCCCCCCGAGATGACGGCCAGAGCCTTCTCCCAGAGCTTGCCGCGCAGAAAGAGCACCGCCACGAGGGGCAGCGTGGCCACGAGGTGACAGGCCGCCGCGTTGTCGCCTTGCGTGTCGGAGCCCCCGACGCGCTCCAGGCGGCCGCCGACGCGGTGCGGGTTGATCCAGACATCGAGTCCCCAACTGAACGCGCCGAGGATCATGGTGAGGATCGCCACCTTGAAGAGCCCCTTTGTGTGGATGGTCGCCGTCAGGAGCAGGACGAATACGACCAGCTTGATGATGTCCTCCAAGTATCGCTTGCTTTCCTCCGGGGCGATCGCCCATTGAGTCACGATGATCGCAACGACGGCGAAGGCGATCAGGAACTTGACCGCTCGTTGGCCGATGACCTTCGGATCGAAGAGGTTCAAGCCGGCCAGAAGGCAGGAGGCGAGCCAGATGCAGGACGCGATGAGCGACCAGCGAGGTTCCTCCAGGACGGTAGACTTCCCCCACCATCTGTGGCGCGGATGCTGGAAATAGTCGAGGGCGTAAAGGATGAAGCCGTAGATCGGCCTGAAGAGGGTGAAGAAGGCGAGCCCGGCGTAGGCCAGAATCCAGGCATAAGCGCGAAGAGCCATCGCCTCCGACCCTCAATGGGAGCCCGGGCGGGAGCCCGTACTCACGCTTTCCAGCTCCGGCATGGGGAGTCGCTCGTGGCTGCGCCAGAAGACCCCCATGCGGCCCGTCAGCCCTCGCAAGAGCCCCACGAGCGCGGCCGAATTGACCAAGCAGAAATAGAACGGCACCACGAACGGGCCCGGCAGCCGCCGCCAGAAGTAGCCGATCGCCGCCATCCCGTAAAAACACGACTGGGCGAGCAAGAGGCCCAGATAGAGCGGCTCCCGGGCGAGCAGGGCCGTTCCCCCCAGCATGAAGAGGAGGAAGACCGGCGTCAACCACCGCATCACCTTGTGGGAGAAGTACTGGATCCGCGGCAAGAAGGGATCGGACCAGCGCGGATGGCCGGAACCGAGGAGGTACTGAACGGCGCCGGCGACGAGGCGCGCCTTTCGATCGAATTCCGCCTCCGCCGATGGCGCGGACACCTCGTATCCGAGTGCCTCGGGCTCGAAGACCACGCGCTTCTTCTGCCAGACGATCTCCATCCCGATCCAGAAGTCGTCGAGGATCGCGTTGGCGGGCGGAGGGCGGAATAGCTCACGCCGGACGGCGTACATCGCCCCATCGACGCCGATCATCGTCCCGGAGAGCGTCTCATCGCGGAAGAGTCGCTCCTCGTAGTTGTAGTAGAGATCCTCCGAGGATCGGTAGAAGAGGTGGTGGTTGATGAGCTTCACCTTGCCGGTGACTCCCCCCACATCGGGGTCGCCGAAGTTGCGAACCATCATCCGGAGAGCGGAGGGCTCGTAAAGGACGTTGGCGTCGGAAAAGGCCAGGATTTCGGCTTCGCTCTCTCGGACCGCCGCCGCCAGGGCGGCCGCCTTGCCGCGCCTCTCGGCCTGGGCCAAGAGCCGGATCCCATCCCCGCGGAAAGTCTCCACGATCTCGCAGGTACCGTCGGTGGATCCGTCGGATACCACGATGACCTGCAAGCAATCCTTGGGATAGTCGAGGGCGAGGCAGTTCTGCATCTTCTGGCGGATGACCTTCGCCTCGTTGTAGGCGGGAACGACGAGAACGAGCGACGGAAACCGTTCTTCCTTGCGGACCACGCGGCGGCGCAGGACGGCCAGGAGCCGCAGGAGGATCGGATACCCGATGTACACGTAGATGGGGAGCGCGGCTCCGACCCATACGAACGCGACCGCTACCGGTTTCCATGCGACCATCGCGGCCGCGCATCCGCCGGCGAAAGCGACGATCGCCGCAAGGCGCAGAATCGAGAACCCCAAACCGCTCGGACCGGCGCCCGCACCGCTCAGAGGCTTGCGCGCCTGGGGCTCCCATGTGGCCTGCACTTTGCCGAGAGAGCCTCTGATGACGCCCAGCGTCGCGGCCGCGTTGACCACGCAGAAATAGTAAGGCAAGGTCGCGAACCCCGGCAGGCGGAGCCGCCGCAGGACGAGTCCGCCGAGGACCGCCCAGGCGTAGAAGCCGACCTGTCCGTAGAAGGCCACGGCGTGGATCCAGCTCTCGCTCCGCAGGGCACCGCTCGCCCCCAGGAGCAGGATGAGCCAGAACCCCATGCACCAGCGAAGAATCTTGTGGGCGAGGAGCTGGACGGAGAAGAACCCGCACCGTAGCGGGTTGAGGAGCGGGAGGCACTTGCGGATCACGCGCCAACTCCGGCTGACGATCCGGATCTTGCGCCGGTACTCCTGGACGTATTCCTGCGTCGCTCCCTCCTCGCCGATCGCCTCCGGCTCGTAGATATTCCGGTAGCCCCCCAGGACGACGCGCAGCGGGATCAGGAAGTCGTTGATGTCCTCGGCGTCGAGCGACTGATAGAGCGACTTGCGGAGCGTGAAGATCGCCCCATCGGAGCCCACCATGGAGCCGCGGGCCGTTTCCAGCGTCTTCATGAAGCTCTCGAAGCGCCAGTAGAGGTCTTCGTTGCTTCCGACCTGCGAGCGGGCATCGAGGAGGTAGCGGGACTCCCCCGTGACGCAGCCGACCTTGGGGTCCGTGAAATTGCGAACCATCTTCCGCAGCGCATCGGGGCGGTAGAGGATGTTGGCGTCGGAAAACAGGAGCAGTTCGCCGGCCGCGTGTTCGACCGCCCGGTTGAGCCCCCAGGTCTTCCCCATCCTCCCCGGGTTGGAGAGCAGCTCGACTCCGCGACCTCCGAACTCCTTCACGATCGACGGCGTGCCGTCCGAAGAGGCATCGTCGACCACGAGGATCTGGAGCTTCTCTTTGGCGTAGTCGAGCGCGAGGCTGTTCTCCAGCTTCTTGCCGATCACCGCCTCCTCGTTGTAGGCGGAGATGATCAGCGTCACGGGCGGCTCCCCTTCGCCCGTTTGCACCCGCTTCCTGCCGAGGACCATCGGCAGGATCGCAAGGAGCAGCGGATAACCCGCGTAGATGAAGAGGATGAGCCCCCCGGTCGCCCAGAAGACCGCCTCGAGCGCGACGCGCGCGGCGGGATTCATGGAATTCCCCTCGCGATGCGTGGCCCAAGGAAACCCGCGACGCTGAGCGGCAGCTTCCGCCAGATCCGGATCGCGAGGCCGAACGTATCGTTCTTCGGGCTGCGGTCCGGGACCGGTTGCCCGGGCCGGAGCCAGTACTGCCAGTGGAGCGGAGTGGGCTTCGCCCCCCATTGCTCCTTGAAGCGGTACGTTCCCTCGCCCGGCGTCGAGCGGCCCATGTCGAAGACGCGGTAGCCGGAGCGAATGCCGAACCGGAGCGATTCCCAGTAGAGGAGGTTGTTCGGGCAGAGCGGATTGTACTCGCGGATCGAAGAGGCCCACGGGATCTCCAGCTTCTCCCGAAAGCCGATGAGGAAGCCCGCCGCCATCACCCGGCCGCCCTTCTGCACCGTGATGATGCGGCTCTTCTCGGGGAAGGCCTTCCGGATATTCTCGAAGAAGCTCCGGGGGTACACGGGGGTGCCGAGGTCGCGCATGTTGCGCGAGAAGACCGCGTAGAAATCCTCCAACCGCCCCTCAGGATCCGCCGTGAGCCCCTCGCGAGTGGGCTTGCGGATTTGGTTGCGGAGCTTCGCGTCGAACGTTTTCCACTGGGCGTCGTCGTCCTCGGCCAGATCGACGAGCATGGTCACCTTGTGCTGCTTGACCTCGGCGGGGCACGAGCGGAGATGGATGTGCCGCAGCTCGATCGACCGCGCCCGCTCGGCCGCGGCGATTTCCACCGCGCGGCCGAGGAGCGCCTCCTCGACCGCCGCTTCGGAGGCCAGAAAACCGCCGTAGTTGAGGTAGGGCATCGAGGAAACGAACCGGCCGAAGATGGCGCTCCGCATCCGGACGAGGGGAAGTGCGCCGCAGATCTCTCCGCCGGATTCGCGGCTCCGGCGGGCGATCAGGTACGAGGCGCGGTGGCCGAATGTCCGCTCGATGACATCCCGCCAGCCCCAGAGGTGGCAGCTAGTGGCCTGCGGATGACCCTCGACGAAGGACTCCCATTCCTCCCGGCGGGCTTCATCGACTTCGATGCGCGTTTGCGGAGGACTCGTTTCGCCGCTCACGATGGTCCCCGCGCTCTCCTCAACCACGGTAGATCCTCTCGAGGATGTCCGCGATGCGGCCCGCGGCCTTCCCGTCCCAGAGGGGCGGAACCCGGGCGCCGGGCGCCGGGCCGTTCTCGATGGCATCGTACCCGGCCAGGATCTTCGCCGGGTCCGGCCCCACGAGGCGGTTCGTGCCCTGCGTGAGGGTCACGGGCCTCTCGGTGTTGTTCCTCAAGGTGAGGCACGGCACCCCGAGGACCGTCGTCTCCTCCTGGATACCCCCGGAGTCGGTCAAGACCACCGCGGCCTCGCTCGTGAGGCGGAGGAACTCGAGGTAGCCGAGGGGCTCCAGCAAGCGGATCCCGGCTTGGCCGTTGCCATTGAGCGGCACTCCGGCGGGCGGGGAGGCCTTCAGGAACTTCTGCGTCCGCGGGTGGCACGGAAAGACGACGGGCAGTCTTGCGGAGATCTTCCCGACGGCGCCGAGGATGCCCGCGAGCACCTGCGGATCGTCGACGTTGCTCGGCCGGTGGAGCGTCAGGACACCGTATCGCCGGGGATTGTCCTTTGGACCGGCTTGGAGGCCGAGCTTCGCGAGGATCTCCGAGCGGGCCGCCTTCCAGCGATGGAGGACGAGCGTGTCGATCATCACGTTGCCGACGAAGTGGATCTTCTCCTCGGGCACCCCTTCGCGGCGCAAGTTCGCGTTGCCGCTCTCTTCGGTCGTGAAGAGATGGTCGGAGATCGCATCGGTCAGGAGCCGGTTGATCTCCTCCGGCATCGATCGGTCGTGGCTCCGCAGCCCCGCCTCGACGTGCGCGACGGGAATCTGGACCTTCGAAGCCGCCATCGCCGCCGCGATCGTCGAATTGACGTCGCCCACGACCACGAGAACATCGGGTTTCTCCCGCAGGAGGACCTCCTCCATCTTGATGAGGATCTGGCCGGTCTGCACGGCGTGGGAGCCCGAGCCGATGCCCAGCTCGACATCCGGGCGGGGGATCTCGAGGTCGTCGAAGAACGCTTCCGACATCTGGCGGTCGTAGTGCTGCCCGGTGTGGACGAGGACCGACTGGATGGCCTCGCGGCGGCGGAACTCTCGCATGAGCGAGGCGATCTTGATGAAGTTCGGGCGCGTCCCCGCCACCGCGACGATTCTCATGCTCCCTCCCGTGCCAAGAGGCCTCTCTCCCGGAGCACATCGGCCACCGGGGCGAAGCGGAAATCGCCCAGGAGCCGCTCCAGGGATCCCGCGGTCCGGCCGAGGCCGGCGTAGTGGCGGATCCGGGTCTTCCATCCGCACGGCAGGCGCGGCTGGCCCGGATCCAGCTCCCACGGGTGGAGGTAAAAGACGCCCGGCTGCCCTTCCCCGTTCACCCTGCGGAGCCCCCAGCGGATGTAACGGTAGGAGAGTAGCCGCAGGTAGCCTCCTCCCGCAACCGGAAGCTGGAGCCCTCCCCAGCGAGCCGTCGTCATGGGGAACTCGATGATCTCGCCGGAGCGGCCGCCTCCCGCCGTCGCCATCCGATGGGGAAACCGCGGATGGGAAGGGATCCCGTAGCGGTCGTGGCGCACGGGGAAGACGCTCGAATCGTAACGGAAGCCGAGGTCGACGAGGACCTGAAGCCCCCAGAGGCTCTTCGAGACGATGGAAAAGCTCGGCGCCCTGTAGCCGAGGACCGGCCGGCCCGCGATTCCCTCGAGCAGCTCCTTCGAGCGCCGGACATCGTCGCGGAACTCGTCGGGCGTCATTCCGTAGACGAGGCGATGCGAATAGCCGTGCGAGGCGACCTCATGACCCCGCCGGGCGATCTCCCGCACTACATCCGGATGGTGCTCGGCGACCCAACCGAGGACGAAGAAGGTCGCGCGGGCTCCTCCGCGGTCGAGGATCTCGAGGATCCGCCGAGTGTTGGCCGCCACGCGGCTCTCGAACTTGAACCAGTCCTCGCGCCGGACGGAGCCCTCGAACGCAGAGACCTGGAAGTAGTCCTCCACGTCGAAGCTGAGTGCGTTGGTTACCTCGGGCACGATTCCCCTCGGCATCACACTCCGAAGACGGAACCCGGGATGAACGACCGCAGGAGCGGCGGGAAGAACCCGTAGAAATACTCCTCCAGGAGGTCCCGGATCAGGATCGCGAGGTTCCGCTGGACGATGATGTGGTCTCCCGGGAGCAGCATGAGATCCTCTGGCATGTCGATCGTATCGCGTCGGACGTTGGCGAAGTCGCGGATGTTGACGTGGAACACCTCCGGGTAGCGGGGATTCAAGTAGGAGCGCCGGACGATGATGTTGTGGAGACAGGCGGTGAGCTTGTACCCGCCCTGTTGCCCCATGGCCTGGAGGAGGGTCAGGTTGGGGGTGTACGGGATGGCGGTCCCGGTTCCCCCACCGCCCGAACCGACTCCCTTTCCGCTTCCCAGCTCGCCCTCGAGGATGATCTGCTCCAGCGCGGGCGTGATCTGGACGCTCAGCTCGGCGTCGCTCACCGATTGTGCGTAGAACTTCTTGATGTCCGCTTCGAGCTCCTTGACGGTCTTTCCCGCCACGATCATGTCGTCCATGAAAAAGGGGTCGCAGCGGCCGTCGGGAAGCACGGTCACGGTCTGTGTCAACTCGACGTCCGGGACGTTGTAGAACTTCATGGAGATGGTGTCCGCGGCCTTCACCTTGTACTGCGTGCGCCGCTGCTCCAGGATATCCCGCCAGCGTTCGTTGATCTCGTGGATGGGCGTGTGCGCGCACCCACCGAGGCCCAGAAACAAAACAAGCGCCAGCTTCTTCATCTCTCTTCCTTCCTAACCCCTCCGGCGTTCGATCGCGTTCGCAGGATCGGCTGCTTCAGAAAAACGCCTCTTTGCCGAAAAACCAGGACCAAAACGGTACCCTCTGCTTGTTCAAGATCACACCGCTGATCGACGAGCCCGCTTCGGCGACGGTTCGCTTGCATCTCTCGACGTCGGACGTCAAGGTTTTGCGCGACGTGCAGATCAAGAAGAAAAGGTCCAGGTGCGGGATGAGCATCCGCGTCTCGCTCGACTTGAGGAGCGGCGGCATGTCGAAAACGACGTAGTCGAACGACTCGCGCAGCTCGCCGATGAGGCTTCCCAGCTCCTCGTTGGAGAAGAACTCCATAGGATCGATCTGCGCGGATGGGGTCAGGAAGCAGAGGTTGCGGTTCTTGGTCGTGTAGAACTGAAAGAACCCGCTGCCGTTGCCGTGGCCGCTCGCGGTCTTGGTCAGGCCGAACATCTCCGTGTAGATGCCGAAGTTCTTTCGGTCGAAGCGCCCGTCGATGAAGATCACGCGGTTGCGCTTCAGCTCTCCCAGGCTGAGTCCAAGGAGTATGGAAAGCGCGGTCGCTCCTTCGTTCCCCACCGCCCCGGAGAACCCAACCGACTTGCCTTTTTTTTGGCCCTCCTGCTGGACTGTCGGGCGGTGGAAGAAGACCTGGTCCCGGAGCCGGTGAATCGTGATCGTCGACTCGGGGTCCTTCAGGTTGAGCCGGATGCACCGCAGGAGGAGCTTTCCCTCCCGCTTGTTGGCGGTGAACCGGACCAGGGGGTTGAGGACCTCCTGCTTGATCAGCTCCCCCGAGCTGCGAATGATCCCGTTCGACATGCTCAGTGCTCCGGGATCACGCCGACGACCTTGAGCCCAAGTTCCATTTCCACATCTCTCTTGAATCGGATCCTGCGGCAGAAGAACTCCAGTCCAAAGGCCAGGAAGAAGCCGGCGCCGGCGCCGGCGAGGGCCCCGATGCCGATCCTCCGATAACGGACGTTGCCGATCGGGTGGACGCTGGCGACGGGAGGGTCCTGGACCTGGATGTCCACGCGCTTCAGTGCTTCGGTTTGTTCGGTCTTGAGGCGGGCCATCTGTTCGAGCTGCTTGACCGCCTCCTGGGCTTTCTTGTGGGCTTCCGTCAGGACCGTGAGTTGAGTGAGCTTCTCCTCCATGTCCGCCTGGTCGGTCTGGGCGGTCGTGATCGCGACTTCGACCGCTTTCAATCTCTTCTCCAGCCTCTGCTGGGGCGTTTCCTTCTCGCCGTCGTCGAGGGGAGCCGGGCTCTGGAGGCTCCGGACCCTCTCCTCCACCCCGGCCAGTTCCTTCTCCTTGGTCTTGACTTTGGCGCTATCCGCCGGAAGGGCGGCTCGCAGCCTAATGAGTTCCATCATGATCTGGGCCTTCTGCAGCTTGAGCGAATCCAGTTCCTGCTGGACCGCCGGTGGCAGGCCGATCCCGCCGACGACGGGCTGCGGTGCCGCCACCCCGGGGTACCCAGCAGCCGCCAGGTTTGTCAGCATCGTGTTCAGCTGGTTCCGTTCCTGCTGGAGCTGCCAGATGTGCTCCCGATTCGAGTTGACCCGCAAGAGGCTCACGTCCTTGTTGGTGCTCTTGAAAGCTTTCAGATCCTCCTCCGTCTGGTTCACTTCCTTGCGCCGGGCGTCGGAGAGTTCCCTGAAAAGGACCTGGAAGGAGTCCTGGCTCATCTCATGGATCTTCGCGCGGTACGCGATGATCCAGGCGTCCAGCTCCCTCTCGATCCCGCTCCGGTTGGTCCCGCGCACGCGGAGCTTCACGATGTTCGAGCGGCGGTCGTTTGTGACGGATGAGCGGGCGGAGAACGCCACCTTCGCCCGCTGGAGGGCCTGCTCCTGGATGGTTCCCTCGGGCTTCTGCTCGAGCACCGAGAAGACCTCCTTGAATTTTTCTTTAGCGAACGAGTAATACATCTGCACGACGCCCGCGCCCTCCTTGCCCCGAGTATTCTCCTCCTGTTCGAGGACGGCGGCGTAGCCGAGCTGCCGGACGACCTTGTCCACCACGGAATCGCCGCGCAGGAGGCTGAGCTGCTCGTTCATGAAATTCACGTCCGCATCCCGCGCCGGCCTCCGGTTTGTCGAGTCGAAGGACACCTGGTTCTGATTCAGGACCAGCGTGGCGTGGCACTCGAAAACAGGAGGTTCCTCGAGGATTTCGGCGTAGACGAGGAAGGACCCGATCAGCACCGACAGGAGGAAGACGAACCAGTGCGTCGACAGGCAGTAAAGCAGCTCCACCGGCGACATGATCCGGCGAACCAGCTTTGTTTGAATCTGTGCCATGCTCATACTGAGATCATCCTCTCCTCGTTGAACTCGGACTGGATAGGTTGTTCATTATCAGGTCCTTCACGTTCATCTCAAGGTCGTTAACGCGCACATCTTGCAAGAATCGGGCCGGCATGGAGTCATCACTGGCGCTTGGTCCCCTCTTCCATCAGGCGTTGGTAGGCTGCATCGACCTCCCCTTTGAGTTTGCGGGCCTCATCCTGCTCGGGGAACTTCCTGTCGGCGGCCAACGCGAAGTTGAGCTGCTCGCGCGCGCTCAGGAGCTCTTCCCTGTCGGCTGATCCCGGGTTCGGGGCCAGGACCTTCGCATATCGGTAGCGATACGAGGGGTTGGCACTCCGGACGGTCAACACCTTGTACACTTCCAGGGCTTTCGGCCCGCCGTTGTTCTGGAAGAGGACCCAAGCGTACGTGTCGTCCACGAGGTCCTGGGCTCCGGCGTCCGGGGCCCGAACGAGTCTTCCGCGCAGCTCCTCGACGAGTTCCATGGCTTCGGGAGCGGTCGCCGGGACTTCGCAGAGGAGCCAGGCGAGGTTATTGACCACTTCGAGAGGGGGTTCTTTCTTCTTTGCACGGAAGAAGGAGAGGGCCTGCCGGTAGTGGCCGATCGATACCTCCTTGAGCTTCGCCTTCTCTATATCCGTCGCCGTGCGGGATCGCTCCTGGGCCAGTCCCGCCAATAGGGAAGCTTCGATTCCGTCGTAATCCTCAAGCCAATCGGCGCGCAGGTTCCGCACGTGCGGGAGCCGCTCCACCCGAAACTTCTTGAGGTAGTCCTCCGCCTCCTTGAGGGCGCCTTTCTGGACATCGCGCACATCAGCGTTGGCCTCGGGAGTCGCGAGCGCGGCATACGCGCTCATCAGCCCTCGGAGCGCGGCCTCCGAAGGCTCGCGATCCATCAAGGTGGAATAATAGCGGAGGGCCTGCTTGGGGCTCCTCAGATGGGTCTGGGAGATCATCCCCAGAAGCGAAAGGACCTGCGGCGTCTCGGGAGAGGCGCTCAGCACGTTCGCAGCCTTGACGTAGTCCGGCTCGAGCAGCTCGCGGAGCGTCTGGTCCAGCTCGCGGCTCGGGCCCGCGGCGATCTCGCGTCCGCCGAAATATGTCTCCGCAAGGCGTAGGTAGGCCTCCGGAGCTTCGGGGTTCGCGAGGATCGCTCTGCGCAGGGCGGTGCGGCGCTCGCTCAGGCGGCTCGCGAGTTGGCGCGGCGTGGCGGACTTCTGGCCCTCTTTCTTGGTGAGGCGCGTCTCGAGCAGGGAGTCGAAGCGTCGCTTCAGGGCTTCCGCCTGCAGGGTGTGGACCTGAAACGCGAGGAGCCGGTCCCCCTCGGCCTTCTTCACGAGATCTCTCAGGGAGACCAGGAACCTGTCCTCGACGTTCTGCCCGGGGGAGAGCCCCGTCAGCTCGACGCGCGCTTTCTCGATCGCCAGGGGGAGGTATTCGGGGTGGAGCGCGGACTCGTCATCAAGCAGGCGGCGCGCATCCTCCAGCAGGCTCGCCGCGCTCGCCGACCCCGGTGGGGGCGCATCCCCCCTGACAGCGGTGGCCTTCAGCCTGTCGGACTCGTACAGGAGGGCCGAAGCCAGGAGGAGCGTGATATACGGCCGCAGACTCTTCGCCGACCGGAACTCCTCCTGCCGGCGGGCGATCTCCGCGAACTTTCCCCGAGTAACGAGCCGGAAGAATTCCGTCAGCTTCTCGACGTCGGTGGCGGGGGCGCTCGAGAAGAGCGGCTGCACGAGGTCGGCAAGCCTCAACTGCTCGGCACCCCCCGGCCCCTGGAACCGGGAGATGATGACCAGCGTCCGCTTGAGGAATTCCGAGTGGTACGGTGAATCCTTGAAGAGCATGAGGTATTGAGCGAGGGATTCTCGATATCCCTCCCACCAGGATCCGTTCACCTTGGCGGCGTTCCCGGGTTCGCGCTTCGCATCGATCTCCAGGCGGATGGCTTTCTCGAAGGACCAAAGGGCGAGGTGGACCCGCAGCGAAGTCAGCCGCGTAGGGGAGAGTTCGGGCTTTCCTTGGAGTTTTGTGATCGCTTCCTTCAGCATCCGGATGCCCGCTTCTCGACCGTTGACGCTCGCGGCGGTCTGGGCGAGGACCAGGAACTGGTCCGGATCGGTCGCGATCGAGAGGGCCTTCTCCAGAAGTTCCTGGCGGGCCTTGTCGATCTCGCGCACTTCCGCTTCCAGCTTCTTCCGCAGCTCACCGTCGCTTCCGGCGCCCACCGCATCCGAGTCGTCCTTCGCGAGCCGGGTCTTGCGATGCGCGATGGCCTGGGTCATGAGCCGGACCGGGAGGCCGACCCGCGCACGGGTTTCGATTCCCGCCGAACCTGCTAAAAGCGGCGCGTCCTCCCCGAGGAATCGCAAGAAGAGCACCGAGTCCGGGGCCGAGCGCAGGCACAGATCGGCGAGCTGGCTGCTTCGGTTGATTCGGTCCGCGCCCGAAGTGGAGGCGGAGATCCGCACCAGCTCCTCCTCCCCCTCCTTCTCCCGGCCGTGTTTGAGGAATGCGACCGCGCGGAGCATCCGAGCACGCAGGGTCGCCGGTGTGGAGCCCTCCCGTGCAATCCGCTCGATCTGCACCGCCAGGTCCAGGGCATCCTGCACGCCGTTCGACTCCGCCTGGAGGATCCGCCAGCCTTCAGCCGTGGCGAGATAGTCTTCGGCGACCGCGAGGAGGATCTCCGATCGCAGGACATCCTTGTCCGCGGCGAGCTTCTTCGGATCGGCCCGGCTCGACTCGGGGATGGCGAGGGAATTCTCCACATCGAGTGAATCCTTGAAGGCCTGTTCCGATTGCCGGTAGAGGTTGGCAGCCTCCCCGGCGTCAACCTGCCGCGCCAGGCGAAGCCTCATGCTTCCGAGCTTGCGGTGGATCTCGGTGAACCTGTGGTCCCGGTCCCGTTCGATGGCGGCGGCGAGGTCCTGGATGGCGGTCCGGAGGCGACCGTCGTCTTCGTACCGCTCATAGAGAGTTCCCAGCCTCACTTTGTTCGCGGCGAACTCGCTGGTGCCGGGGTTCTGGTTCCGAAGGAGGGAGACCGCATCGTCGACGGCGGCGTCTCGCGCATCCCTCCAAGTTTTGAGGTTCTTCTCGAGCTTCACCTGGACCGCATCGCGATCGCCCGCAGCTTGCTGTGGGCCCGCCGCGAGCCCTTCAGCTAGAGCCCTGCCGAGAGCGATCTTCAAGCTGTAGGTCTCCGCGATCCGATCCTGAGCGTCGATGCGCTCGCGCGCCTTGGGGTCATCGCGAGGGTCCTGAGCCGCATCCAGCGCACGCTGGAAGTGGCCGAGGGCGCGGTCGAGGAGAAACAGCTCCTGCTCCATCCGGCCGATTTCGTAATTCGCCTCGTAGGGTCGCTCGTCCACGACCGCGAGGAGCTCCCCTTCGGCGTTCGCGTAACGGCCCAGGCGCTGATAGATCCTCGCCTTGTTGATGTAGACCTCCGCGGGCACCCTCTGGAACGCCGAGAAGCGGTTGTAGAACTTGAGCGCGGCCTCGTATTCCCCGCCGATCTGCTCGATCATGGCGCGCAGGAGCAGCTCGGACTCTCTGGTACTGATCTCCAGCAGCCGGTCGGCCGCCCGGCGCGCCAGGTCGAGCCGGACGGACAACAGCCGGATGTCCTTCCCGCCGGCCCTCAGCTCTTGTCGGTCCGCCTCCGAAAGGACCTCTAGCCACTCGGCTTCGCGCTGCGAGCGGACGAGCTTCTCCACCTTCTCGCGGAGAGCTTTCGCCTCCTTGGCGGGAGTGCTCCTCAGGAAGTACCAGGTGCCTCCGCTCACGACGGCCACCAGCGTCAGGACGGCAAAGATTCTCAGTAACACGACGGCAAAACCTCGCTTTATTTTTTCTTCTCGGTTGTCGTTTCGGCGGACGGCTGAGACCGCCCGCCGGGGAAGAACTCATCGAGCCGGGGAACCGCTTTCGTGATCAGATCCTCCAGAAGCTCGCGGGCTCGTTTCAAGTTCATCGAGCCGCCAAGATCGACAGTAACGTTGAGGACTGCGTAGTAACGACTGCTGAAGGCCCGCCCGCGGTAGATGCTGTCTCGATCCGGCTCGTAGACTCCGTTGTAGTAGAAAGTGTAGGCGGTGAGCCGCCGTCGGTTCTCCTTCGCGAAGGTGCGGAGGTTGAACACCATCGGTCGGCCATACGTGCCGGCTCCGTCGGCCGGCCTGAGCGTCACCATCTCTAATTCCGCCGTCTTCCAGCCCGCACTCGGAAAGCAGATATCCGGGTCGTGGATCGACTCCACGGTAGACCCGCTGTAGTAGCCCACGTAGAAGTAGAACTTACTCGACTCTCGACGGTATTCGCGGTTGATGTACTCGGTGACGGCTGCCTTCTCTCGGACTCGTTCCTCGAGCGGCACGTCGACCCCGATCTGGCCCGGCCAGGCTTCGCGAGGGAACTCCGTGAGCGGGCGCAGCGGCGGAACGCCGGAGCCGCCCGTACCGCGCAGGCGATCATAGCCGAGCCTGCCGAAGGCGCAGGCCCAGAGAATGATGAGGGCCCACTTCAGCCGCATCGGGCACCATTTGCCGGCTCGGCCTTCATCGCCGGCGGCAGCTTCAGAAGCCATTTCACGAACACCCAGTTAGCGTACAGGAGCGCCAGGCTGAGTCCGAAGAGGAGGATCCCCGTCCAGTCATGGACGGCGCCGGTCGTGAGATCAATGTCCCAACGGGACAGGACGTAGGCCGTCGCGACGATCCGGATGATGTTCACGAGGATCGTGACGGGGACCGAGATGGCGACGAGGACCGACCCGCCCAGGAGACCGGTGCGGAAGAGAAAACAGAAGAGGACGGCCGTCGAGACGATGGCCATGAGCGATCGAATGCCGCTGCAAGCATCCTCGACGCCCAGGCGGAAACCATCGACCACCAGGATATTTTCCTCATTGATCACGGGCACTCCCATCGAATGAAGGAGGCCCGCCGAGAGGAGAGTCGCAAACTTCTGGAGGGCCCGCCTCAGTTCACCATGGATCGTGAAGGGCACAGGCAATGCCAGAAATAGATAAAGAAACGCGAACTTGTGCCGCCGGAAGACATCGAGGCCGAGGAGGAAGACGGGGATCGATATGAGCGCCCCGATGATCCCCGCCCGCTGGGCGATGTTGCGCGTGAAGAGATACCCCCCGACGAAGATGCAGATCGATAGGATGGCCGCCGCAAGACCTAGTGACGACCCGTGGACCGGGTATTGGGCGATCTCGCGCCGCCGGCTGAAAAGAAGAAATCCGCTGATGAGCGGAATGATGAGGCAGTGGGAGAAATCGTCCTCCTGCAGGCAGAACTGCGCCCAATCTTTCAGCGCCGGATAGAACAGGACACCCATGGCCCCTGCCAGGAGGGTGAGACCTGGAATGCTCCGGCGGAGGTACTCAGCGACCGTTCCGGCCTTCATCCGCCTGTCCGGGAAGGACTCGGCAATTGAGGTCGGGGTATGGGAGCGTGGATTGCTTGGAGTAGGCAATTCCTGCGTCGCGGCCTGGCTCATCTATGTAGGGCGGCTCCAGCTCCGAACGTCCTGAATCGATAACGGCCCCGATCCCAAGAAGCGAATTTCGGGAGATGCGGCTCGGACGAAAGCGCGTCTCGATCGCCGAAGTTCCAGCCCTGACAAGGAAAGTAACACATTCTATCGCCAGAAATCCGAGGCCAAAAGGGGTTTTTCGCCCTACCGGGGGTCAGGAAATTCCGTGCCGGAGCGGGGAACGCCGGCTTTCCCGGGATCCCAAATTGATCCCAGGAGTTGAGGACGGCCCATCCAATGGCCTCCCGGCTCGACATTCCACACTCGAAAGACTATCTACCTTCGAGACAGTCGACCATCGGGCCGGCCCGGCGAGGGTTACCGGCACCTGATGCAGGACCGATCCGGCTGCATCGCCACCCGAGCGGGAGAACGGGTACAATCCAGCGGCGTTCGCGGCTTCCGGTCGCCATCCGAATCGATGTCGCTCTTCACCTTCACCGACTTCCTCTGCGCAGCCGTCTGCTGCTTGCTGGCGGCGGTCGTCCTTACCGCGGATGCCCGCCGGGCGGCGACTTTGAGCTTTGCGGCCTCCATGGGTTTGACGGCGGCAATGTCCGTCGGTTTGGGAATGCTCGAATTGCAGCTGGAGGCAAAGTTGGATCCGGTTTTTTGGGTCCGCTGCTCCTTCGCGTCCCTCGCCCTTCTCGGATCGCCTTGGCTCCTTTTTTCGACCATCTTCGCCCGGGGAGGATGGGAGGAGGCCCGTGGCCGGCGAGCCTGGATCGTCTCCGCCGCCGGAATCTGCGGTGTCGTGCTGGCGATTCAAGTGGCCACCGCGCCCATCGAAGCCGGGCCGGGAGGCATCATCACGTTGGGCCCCGTGGGGACCTACTTCCACTTCTACCTGCTCTCGGTCTCCGTCGCCGTCCTCGCGGCCATCGAGCGAACCTTCCGAGCGACGCACGAATTCCAGCGCTGGAAGGTCAAACATCTGCTGTTCGGCCTCCTCCTTGTGTTCGGCTTCTTCACCTTCTACTCCGCCATGGTCCTGATAACGAAGAAGGCCGATTTCCGGTTCCTGCGTTTGTCGACGCTGGCGGTCCTGGCGGGCGGCGCCTGCATGGCCATTTCGATCTACAGGGACCGATCGCTCGAGGCGCAGTTTAAGGTCTCCCATCGACTCGCATACCGATCCATCGCGTTCATCGCGACGGGCGTTTTCCTGATTTTCATGGCGGCGGTCGCCCGCAGCGTGGGCAGCTCCACCGACTCCGCATTCGTCGAAGCGGTCGTGGCTTTCGGTTCGATCCTCGTGGTCTCTCTCCTCTTCCTTTCTTCGACCTTCCGCCTTCGGGGACGGCGCTGGATCCAGCGGAACCTGTTCCGGTCGTCGTACGACTACCGGGACCTCTGGCTCCAGGCATCCGAACGGTTGCGGTCCGGGCCGACGTCCGAGAGCCTCAAGGAAATGGGAGGGAAGCTTGCGGAGGTTCTCCAGAGCGCGATGGGGATCAAGGAGGTGTCGGCGTGGATCCGCGTGGAGCGAGAAGGCATAGAGGAGCTGCAGCTTCTAGGCGCGCGGGGATTTCCCGTGGCGAACACGACCATCTCGGGGGCGGGGCCGTTGATCCATGCCCTCGAGGTGAAGCGCGAGCCTTTCGAGGAGGAGGCTTTCCTCGCCGGCGAGGCCGCGCCTGAAGCGCTCGCCGCCTGCCGCGAGGTTTTCTCGCAGACTCGGGCCGAGCTGTGCGCTCCCTTGCATTCGGGCCAGGAACTCGTGGGGATCTTGACCGTCGGCCAGCGAGTGGACGGCAGTCCGCCCCAGGCCGAAGACCTCGAGTGCCTCCGCGCCGTCGGCGGCCACGCCGCAAGCCAGATCCACAACACGCTCCTCCTGACGCGCCTAGTGAGCACCAAGGAGGCGGAAGCCTTTCGCACGCTCTCCACGTTCCTCATTCACGACTTGAAGAACTTCACTTCGACGTTGACGTTGATCGCGCAAAACGCCGCCCACCACCGCGGGAACCCTCAGTTCCTCCAGGAAGCGTTCGACTCCGTGTCCCGAATCGCCGGCACGATGAACCGGCTCTGCGGCAGTCTGAGGAGCATCGCGGGAGGGCTACGGGTCTCGCCGCGCGCGGGCGACGTCGATTCGTTGATCGGCGAGGTCGTCCGCGGCCTCGAGGTTCCGGCCGGTATCCAGATTCTCCCCCACCTCGAAGGACCTTCGCCCTTTCGCTTCGATCCCGAGGCGGTCCGCACGATCCTTACGAACCTGCTCCTCAACGCACAGGAATCGATGGCGAGCGGAGGGAAGATCATCGTCACGACGGGCCGCGAGGACGGTTGGGCGGTCGTCGCCGTGCAAGATGAAGGGGCCGGGATGTCCCGCGAGTTTCTCGACAAGGAGCTTTTCGTGCCTTTCCGGACCACAAAAAGCGGAGGGACGGGGATCGGCCTTTTCCAGACCAAGAGCCTGGTCGAGGCTCACGGAGGCAAGATCGAGGTGAACAGCGAAGTCGGAAAGGGAACTCTCGTGCGGGTCTATTTTCCGCTCAGCGAAAAGCAACGGCGCGGGCAGGATCGTCCCGCACCGGCCGAACCGCCCGCGGCTACGGAGGAAATCGGACAGTGAATCTTCATCCTGGCCACTGGCGGCTCCGCGATTCGTTTGACAGAATTCCACGCCGGTAGAGAACCCGGCCGCAGCCCGGACGGCGAAGATTCTCCCGCGAAAGGACCATGGGCCCCAAGATCCTCATTGTGGACGACGACGAGCAGATCGTGACCCAGATGGACTGGGCCCTGCGCGAAGAGTTCCAGATTTTCCGCGCGAGCGACCGGCGGGGCGCCCTGGCCGCCTTGCGCGCCGAGCGACCGGCTCTCGTGATCCTCGATCTGGGTCTCCCGCCGCATCCGCGGGAGGCGAGCGAGGGGCTCGCCGCGGTGGAGGAGATCCTTCGCGAAGACCCCAAGGTCAAGGTCATCATCATCTCAGGCAACAGCGACCGGGAGAACGCGCTGCGCGCGATCCGAGCCGGAGCGTGCGATTTCTTTTCGAAGCCCGTCGACCTCGACGAGCTGAAGGTCGTGATCGGACGAGCGATCTTCCTCATCGACCTCGCTCGCGAGCAGGCGGAGAGGCAGGGCCCCCAGCCCGGGGAGGCGTTCGAGGAGCTACTGGGGACGAGCCCCCCCATGCTCGAAGTCTTTCAAAAGATCGCCAAGGTGGCTCCCGTCGACGTTCCGGTCCTCATCACCGGCGAGAGCGGTACGGGCAAGGAACTGATCGCACGCGCAATCTACCGCCGCGGCTCGCGCCCCGAGGGCCCTTTCGTCCCCATCAACTGCGGCGCGATCCCGGCCCCGCTCCTCGAAAGCGAGCTGTTCGGACACGAGAAAGGATCGTTCACTGGAGCCACCGCGCAGCGAAAAGGCAAACTCGAAGAAGCCCACGGCGGCACTCTCTTCCTCGATGAGATCGGAGAGCTGGAGCTGGGGCTCCAGGTGAAGCTGCTCCGGTTCCTGCAAGATGGGGTCATCGAGCGTGTCGGGGGCCGCGAACGGATCCCTCTCAACACCCGCTTCATCGCCGCCACGAATCGCAATCTCCGGACCGCGGTCGAGAAGGGCTCCTTCCGGGAGGACCTCTACTACCGCCTTGCGGTGGTGCAGATCGCCGTACCGCCGCTCCGCCATCGGAGCGCGGACCTCCTCCTCCTGGCGAATTCGTTCCTGCGCAAGTACAAGGCGGAATACGGCAACCAGACCATCCGAGGGTTCACCCCCCAGGCCGAAGAGGCCATCGTCGCGTACTCATGGCCGGGAAACGTCCGTGAGCTGGAAAACCGCATCAAGCGGGCCGTCGTTCTCTCCGACGGCCCGATCATCTCCCCCGTCGAATTGGAGTTGACACCCGAAGCACAGGAATCAGGGATGACCGGCGACCGGTTCTCGATCAAGCAAGCCCGGCAGAACGTCGAGCGGGAGATGGTGCAGAGGGCAATGGCGGAGACTGGAGGAAACATCTCGAAGGCGGCGAAACTCCTCGGAATCAGCCGTCCGACGCTTTACGAACTCCTGGAGAAGTTCGGGCTGCAGGATTCGAAGAACTGATTCCGGCGCCGGTCGGATTCCACCGCGACGGTGCTGCCGCTCAACCCTGAACGGAATTATCCCTTTCTGGTACACATCCCGGTCCATCCAACCACTCCTCCGGAGGAGTAGCACGCTGAAATCCCCCCTGGGAAGTCGTTTGAAGGAATCCCCGGCCAGCGGCCCGCTTGTTGCACTGAAGACGCGCGACGGAACGTTCTTATCTGACATTGATTCCGCTCTGCTTCAGGAAAGGAGCTTCTCAACATGCGGACAACCGGCTCTGCTCTCGTTTTCCTCGCCACCTTGCTTTTGTCGAGCGCGTCCCACGGGGCGTTGATAGTTCTGGACGACATCGGTTCAGGTGGAACTGGCGCTCGCCTCACAGGCCCCCACTCCGAGCTCACCCTCGGCGGAATCAACGGCATTTTCGACGGGATCGACTGGGATGCGGGGATGCTCGACCCCGTGGGCACGCAGGTCCCGGCGGGCTACTTCACGAATGACGGCTCGGGCGGAGCCGTCGCGACGTTCATTGTCGCGATCGCAGGGAATTGCCCCACGAACACGATCGGGATCTTCAACAAGGATGGCGAGATGATCCCGATATTCCACGGGACGGATACTGCACCCACGCAAGCTATGGTTTCGTTTCTCGATGACGGGACCGTTTCCGTCATGGGCTTTGGCGATGGTGTCCAGGCCGGGAGCACGTCGGACTTCGGCGGCTCGTTCGGATTCTACGTCGCTGGCCAGGGTGGCACCTATTTCACCGACGACGCCATGAACCCCGACGGCGCGCCCCAGTTCCTGGTCTATCAGGGGGACGGCGAGATGGTGAAGCTCCCCGGATTCAGGACGGGTCCATTCGGGAGCCACGAGTTCATCTTCGCGCTCGAAGACCTCGCTTACGGCCGCTCTGACAAGGACTTCAACGATTTTGTTTTCATGGTGGAGTCGATCTCCCCTGTCCCCGAGCCCGCAACATTGATTCTCACCGGAGCAGGCCTTCTGGCCGTGGGAGCATTCCGTCGCCGCAGAGGTACCGTTTAAGCGAACCGTAGATTGGTCCTGCAACGGGCTCGGCAAGAGCGTGCGAAGCTCGCGAAGGTCCCGACCTCGCGAACCTCGCGCATTGCTTCGTGGACCGGAGTTAGGTTCGCAGGAACCGAGAGTGTAAAAGGCTCTTACATTCCAACCTAAGAAACAGTGAGGAGCAGATTTGGGCTGCTCCCAGCTCCATCGACTGCCAAATCCATTTACAGGCGGCAATCTCCGTCTGCGCGCAACTCAATTCGACTTAACGACTTAAAAAGAAGTGCTCGTTGGTCAGAGGTTTGCTTTTGGATCTCTATCTGAGTAGTACGTGCACTCGCGAAGAGTGCAGTTGCGCAAGGCAAGTTAGGAAGACGGTAGCTCGAAGGAGCCTCGGAAATGAAACGTATCCGCAGCGTGGTGGCTTTTGCGTTCGCCATGGGGCTGGCCCTTACGGGTCGGGCCGCTCTCGTCGAGCTTCAGGATGGCCCGGGGGGTGCCAAGCTGACCGGCCCGCACACCGAGAAGACGCTCGGCGGGATCGGAGGAATCTTCGACAAGATCAACTACGAGGCCGGACAGAATGACCCGGTCGGCGAGCAGGTCCAGGAAGACTACTTCACCAACGGGGGCTCGGGTGGAGCCATCGCGACCTTCATCATCTCCGTCGCCGGCAACCGCGAGGAGAACGAGATCGGCATTTTCAATATGGATGGCGAACTGCTCCCGATCTTCGAAGGGACCAGTACGGGCCCGACACAGGCTCAGATCAGCTTCCTCGCTAACGGGGACGTCGTGATCGGCGGTTTCGGCGACGGCGTCCAGGTCGGCACCACAGAGGGTTTCGGTCACAAGTTCGGTTTCTACGTCAGCGGTCCCGGGGGGACCTTCTACACGGATGACACGAAGAATCCAGGAGGCGATCCGCAGGTTCTCGTGTATCAGGGCAATGGCGAGAAGATCCAGATCCCGAAGTTCAAGTCCGGAGTCTTCGCCACGAACGAGTTCATTTTCGCTTTCGAAGACCTGGAATATGCGAAGTCCGACAAGGATTTCAACGACTTCGTCTTCCTCGTCGAGTCCATTCACGCGATCCCCGAGCCGGCGACCCTCCTATTGGTCGGGTCGGGCCTTGTCGCTCTGGGCGTTGTGAGCCGTCGTCGCCGCAAAGTCTGAACGATTTTCCGGCCCAAAGAGCGGCGACCGCAATGCGGCAGCTATCCCAGACGGGTAGCTGCTGCTTTTTTTTGATCGCATACCTGCCCTTGATCGGTGATAGACTCACGATCAATATTGGAGCTGTGCGAGGGTGGCGGAACTGGCAGACGCGCTGGATTTAGGATCCAGTCCCGAAAGGGGTAGGGGTTCGAATCCCCTCCTTCGCACCAGTTAACGTATGCCCTCGCCCGATCATCGATAGGGAGAGGGTGCAAATCCGTGGGAAAGTCCGAAGGGATGTGTCCGTGACCGCGATCTTGGGAATCTCGGCCTTCTACCACGACTCCGCCGCGGCGCTCGTCGTCGACGGCGAACTCGCCGCTGCCGCCCAAGAGGAGAGATTCACTCGCATCAAGCACGATCAGGGATTCCCTCTGAAGGCGATCGAGTACTGCCTCCAGGAGGCCGGCCTCAAGCCTTCGCAGCTCGATTACGTCGGCTTCTACGATAAGCCGCTCTTGAAATTCGAGAGGCTCCTCGAGACATACCTTGCCTTCGCCCCCCAGGGATTCCGTTCGTTCGTTCTCGCCATGCCGCTCTGGCTCCGCCAGAAGCTCTTCCTCCCCCGAGAAATCGGGCGAGGGCTCCAACGCGGCTACCGCAAGCGAGTCGTCTTCACCGAGCACCACGAGTCCCATGCGGCGAGCGCCTTCTTCCCGTCTCCCTTCGAGGAGGCCACCATCTTGACGCTCGACGGCGTCGGCGAGTGGGCCACGTCGAGTTTCGGAGTGGGCCGCGGCAACCGGATTTCCCTGAGCCATGAACTGCGCTTCCCACACTCCCTCGGGCTCCTCTACTCGGCGTTCACGTACTTCACCGGCTTCAAGGTGAACTCCGGCGAGTACAAGCTCATGGGACTCGCCCCCTACGGTGCACCCAAGTACGCGGACTTGATCCTGGAGAAGCTCCTCGATCTCAAGCCCGACGGGTCCTTTCGCATGGACCTCTCGTATTTCAACTACTGTCAGGGGCTCACGATGACTTCGCGGAAGTTCGACCGGCTCTTCGGCGGCCCCCCTCGGCGCTCCGAGGCGCCCCTGACCGAGCGTGAGATGGACATCGCCGCCTCCATCCAGAAGGTCACCGAGGAGATCATGCTGCGCATGGCGCGCCATCTCCACGCTCGAACCGGGCTGAAGAAGCTCTGCCTCGCGGGCGGCGTCGCCCTCAATTGCGTGGGCAACGGGCGGATCCTTCGCGAGGGGCCGTTCGAGGACATCTGGATCCAGCCCGCGGCTGGCGACGCGGGCGGCGCGCTCGGCGTCGCCCTTTTCATCTGGCACCAGCTCCTTGGGAAGCCGCGCGTTCCCGAAGCCCGGGATAGCCAGCGAGGCTCCCTGCTCGGCCCCAGATTCAGCGAGGAGACGATCCGGGAGTTCCTGGCCCGCACAGGCGCCAAGTTCCGTCACTTCTCGGACGATGCTTCGCTCTGCGAGCACGTCGCGGACCTTCTGGCCAGCGAAAACGTCGTCGGCTGGGTTCAGGGCCGCATGGAGTTCGGTCCGCGGGCGCTCGGGAGCCGCAGCATCCTGGGCGATGCCCGAAGTTCCAAAATGCAGTCGGTGATGAACCTTAAGATCAAGTTCCGCGAGTCCTTTCGCCCCTTCGCCCCGTCCGTCCTCGAGAGCGAGGTCGATCGGTACTTCCAGATGCGCCCGGGCGAGCAGAGTCCGTACATGCTGCTGGTCGCGCCCATCCGCGACGATGTACGCATCCCTCTCAACGGAGCGGAGGCCGGCGTCAAAGGAATCGACAAGCTCAAGCTCCTGCGGTCGAAGCTACCGGCGATCACCCACGTCGACGATTCGGCTCGAGTCCAGACGGTCGACCCCGAGCGGCACGGCCGCTACCACAAGCTGATCTCTCGTTTCCACGAGAAGACAGGATGCCCCGTGGTGATCAACACGAGCTTCAACGTGCGCGGCGAGCCGATCGTCTGCTCGCCCGAGCACGCCTACCGGTGCTTCCTCGGAACTCACATGGACGTTTTGGTTCTGGAGAGGTTCGTTCTGCACAAGAAAGACCAACCGGGAGCGAAGGAATTCGACCTGAAGAGCTACCTTTCCGAGTTTCAGCTCGATTGAGGGATCGACATGCCGCTCATTGAACTCAACCGCAAGCCGGCGGACCGAGACCTGCGCTGGTTCGCCTGGCTCTTCGTTCCGATTTTCCTCGCGGCGATGGCGGGCCTCGCCTACTGGAAGCTCGGCGCCCCGCCCTGGCTCTCTGCCGTGATCTTCGCACCGGCCCCCATCGCGGCTTTCGTCGCTTGGTGGCGGCCGCAAGCGCTGCGCGGCGTCTTCGTGGGCTGGATGCTCCTCCTCTTTCCTCTCGGCTGGACAATCTCCCACGCCGTCCTGGCCTTTGTCTACTTCCTCGTCATGACCCCCCTCGGTCTTCTGATGCGGATCTTCGGTTACGATCCGCTCCGGCGCCGCCTCGAGCCCTCCGCCACGACCTACTGGGTGGAGCGGCCCCAAGCGCCCGAAAGCGGTCGCTATTTTCGCCAATTCTAGGAGGATATCGATCCTTGAGGATCTCCCATGGATAAAGAACACGATCATGTAGGCGGCGGCGAGGTCTCCGACTTCGATCGAGAGGCGACACGGGAGCAGACGGGAGTCTTGCGCGAGTTCATGGACTACATGGGCTCCAACAAGAAATGGTGGCTCACGCCGATCCTCGTCGCGCTGCTTCTCGTGGGGATCCTGGCGATCCTCGTCTCGAACCCCGTGACGGCGCCGTTCATTTACACACTCTTCTGAACGCGAGGTCATCCAGGTCATGACCCCGGGCACAGCGAGGGGCGGAGCGAGCCGCGCGCGGCGGCGATGGCTCCATCGCCTCCTCCTAGTCGTCGCGGGGCTCACCGTTGCCTTCGTCCTCGCCGAGATCGGGCTGCGGCTCGCCGGAGTCCACTTGCCTCGGCGCTCGCAACGGGATGAGCACCGCGGGACGGCGATCCGCCCTGGCATCGAGTTCCACTTTGACGATGAGGGGGGGGCGCTCGTGCGCATCAACACCGCCGGGTTCCGGGACCGAGAGTGGGAGGTCCCAAAGCCCCCGGGGACGTTTCGGATCGCCGTCCTCGGGGATTCGTACGTCGATGCGTGGCAAGTGTCGGTGGAGGAACGCTTCACGGAACGGCTCGGAGCGGCGCTTCATGCAAGCGGACACTTCTCGCCGTTCAATGTCGAAGTGCTCAATTTCGGCGTTGGAGGCTACGGGACGGCCCAAGAGCTTCAAGTCCTGCGGTACTCCGTGTGGAAATACTCCCCGGACCTCGTGATCCTCGCCTTCCTCCCGTACAACGACCTGCGCAACAACTATGAACCCTTGGAGAAGGACCCGGGGAGGCCCTATTTCGTCCTGAAGGACGGCAAGCTCGTGCTCGATGACTCTTTCCTTTCCACTCCGGATCATGAGAAGACGCTCATCGAGCGGATCGGGCTCGGCCTCGTCGATCATTCGCGGGTCTTTCAGTTGGCCTACAGAGCCCGGGCGAAGCTCCGGAAGCTCCTCGAGGCGTCCAAGAAACCGCCAATGGCCGCAGGCGACCTCCTGACCGAGGTCGGGCTCGATGACAAGGCCTTCGCCGAACCTTCCGACGCGGATTGGCGGGAAGCATGGGACGTCAGTGAACGCCTCATCCTCGCAACGCGGGATGAAGTGAAAGCCCACGGGTCGGAATTCCTCCTCGTCGTGGTTACGAGCGGTCATCAGGTCCACCCTAATCCCAAGCCGCGGGCCGAATTCATGAACAAGCTCGGCGTGAAAGACCTCTTCTACGCCGAGGACCGGCTCCTCGACTTCGGCAGGAAGGAGGGAGTACGCACCCTTGCGCTGGGTCGACCCTTCCAGGAGCACGCAGAGAAGACACGAACTGTTCTGCACGGATTCCCCAACGCTTTCCTGGGACTGGGCCACTGGAACGCCGCCGGTCACGAGCTGGCAGCGCAGCTCATCGCCGAGGAGATCTTGAAGATGGCCCCTGGAGGGCGCTGACTCGGATTTCACCTCCGTGGTGGGCCCTTTTTTTCTCCGTACGGCTGCGTTCGGTCTTTGTTTCACCGCCGCCGCGTACGGATCCAGGCTGCGAACCCATCCGCCGGGTAGGTGTTGACGACTTCGCTCGCCGAGAAGCCCGCCTTGCGGGCGATGCCGACGCCGAATTCGATGAGGCGGATCCCCTCCGTGGAGTGCGCGTCGGGCGAGATGCAGGTCTTGAGGCCCGCCTCGCGGGCCAGGCTCCCCCATCGCCAATCGAGGTCGAGCCGGCGCGGATGGGCGTTGATCTCGATCGCCGCCCCGAGCGACGCCGCGGCGCGGATGACCTCTTCCATGCGGATCGCGAAGCCGCTCCTCTCGAGAAGCAGCCGCCCCGTCGGGTGGCCGAGGATCGTGCAGTGCGGGTCGCGCAGCGCCCGCAGGACGCGCTCCGTCTGCTCCGTCTCGGTGAGCCCGAAGTTCGAGTGGACGGAAGCGATGACGAAATCGAAGAGGTCGAGGACCTCCGGAGGGTAGTCGAGGGAGCCGTCCGTGCGGATGTCGGACTCGATCCCCTTGAAGATGCGCAATCCTTGGAGGCGCGCGTTGAGCGCTTCGATCTCACGGTGCTGCTCGCGGATGCGGTCCTCGCGCAGCCCTCCCGCGTAGCCGGCCGACTGGCTGTGGTCCGTCACCGCCAGGTAGCCGTAGCCGGCGGCGCGCGCGGCTTCGGCCATCTGCTCGAGGCTGTGGCGGCCGTCGCTGTACGTCGTGTGAGCGTGGACGACGCCGCGTATGTCGCCTGCCTCGACGAGCCGGGGCAGCCGCCCGGCCTCGGCCAGGTCGATCTCGCCGCGGTCTTCCCTCAACTCCGGCTCGATGAAGGCGAGTCCGAGCGCGGAGAAGATCTCCGCTTCGCTCCGGCAAGCGAGCTTCTCGCCTTCGCTTTCCCCATCGCCGGCGTCTAGCCGGTGGAGTCCGTATTCGTTCAGCTTGAACCCGCGATTTCGCGCACGCCCTCGCATGGCGGTGTTGTGCTCCATGGAGCCCGTGAAGTGGAGGAGGGCGAACGGGAACTCGGCGTCGCTCACGACGCGGAGGTCCGCCTGCATGCCGCTCGCGAGGCGGATCGAGCTCTTCGTGGGGCCGTGGGCGACCACCTGCGGCCGCACCTGCGACGACTCCGCGGCCGAGATGAATCCCTTCATGACGGATTCGGGATCGGCCGATGCGGCGACGAGGTCGATGTCCTTGACCGTCTCGCGCCTGCGGCGGATGGAACCGGCGAGGTCCGCGCGGATCACGTTCGGATCGCCGCGGAGCCGATCGAGGAGCTCCCGCCCGGCCGCGAGCGCCTCATCCTGGAGGAACCGCCCCCCCACTTGGCGGAGGTACTCGATGCCGGCCAGGATCTTGGCCTGCATCTTCTCCCCGAACCCTGACTGCTCGGCGACTTTCCCCGAACGGCAGGCGGCCTCCAATGCGGGCAGGCCGGCGATCCCGAGGTTCTGGTAAAGCTGCCGGGCCTTCTTGGGGCCGAGTCCGCCGACGCGCAAGAGGTCGAGGAGCCCCACCGGAACGGTATTCTTCAACTCCTCGTGCCGTGGAGACCGTCCCTCGCGGCAAAGCTCCGAAATGATGCTCTCGAGCGCGGGGCCGATCCCTGGGATCTCTTTGAGTCGGCCGGAAGCGACGAGAGAGCCGATATCTTCGGTCGTGGCTTCGAGGGAACGGGCGGCGGCGCGGAAGGAGCGGGCCCGGAACGGATTCTCTCCCGCCAGCTCCATCAGGTCGGCCATCTCCTCGAGGACCGAGGAAATCTCCTGCTTGTCGAAGGGGGGACGCACGATATGATTATCTGCCTTTCATTTTTGCCTGGAGCCCCGAAGTACCCTCACCAATGACACAGACGCACGCCACGAGCCAGATCGCCGGGATCCGAAACGTCGCCATCATCGCCCACGTCGACCACGGCAAGACGACCCTCGTCGACCAACTCCTCCGGGAGACCGGGGCGATCCCACGCAACCACAAGGCCGGGGAGTGCATCCTGGACTCCAACGACCTCGAGCGGGAGCGCGGGATCACGATCCTGGCCAAGAATATCTCGATCCCGTACCTGGGGGTCAAGATCAACCTGATCGACACGCCGGGCCACTCCGACTTCGGGGGCGAAGTGGAGCGGGTCCTCCAGATGGCCGACGGGGTGCTCCTTCTCGTCGACGCCTCCGAGGGGCCTCTCCCGCAGACGCGGTTCGTCCTGCGGAAGGCCTTCGAGCATTCTCTGCGGCCCGTCGTGGTCATCAACAAGGTCGACCGGCCGGATGCCCGGATGGCAGAAGTCCTCGAAGCGATCAACGAACTCTTCCTCGAGCTGGCCGACGAGCTGGGATTCGATTCCGGCCACATGCCCGACGGCCGCGACGTCCTGGACTTTCCGGTCATCTACGCCTCGGGGCGCGAAGGCTATGCCGGCTTCGATCCGGCGACCCGCTCGGGGAACATGATCCCCCTCCTCGACGTCGTCTTGAAGTTCATCCCGGCGCCTACCGGCGAAGTCGATGGGCCGCTCCAGCTCCAGATAACGACACTCGATTACAGCGACTTCGTCGGCCGCATCGGGATCGGCCGGGTCTACCACGGCGCCATCCGGGTCGGCGACCGAATCCTCGTCTCCGGCCGCCACGGAGAACGGCAGGTGACGATCAAGGAGCTGCACACGTTCGACAAGCTCGGGCGCGTGCCGACCTCCCGCGTCGGCACGGGCGACATCTGCGCCGTGGTGGGGATCGCGGACGTCGAGATCGGCGACACGCTCACCGACATCGAGCAGCCCCGCCCCCTTCCTGTCCCCGACGTGGAGGAGCCGACGATCTCCATGCTCTTCTCCGTGAACGACAGCCCGTTCGCCGGCCAGGACGGCGAGTACGTCACCTCCCGCCATCTCCGCGAGCGGCTCATGCGCGAGCTGGAGTCGAACGTCGCGCTGCGCGTGGCGGACACGGACAGCGCTTCCATCCTCGAGGTCTCCGGACGCGGCACGCTGCACCTCGGGATCCTCATCGAGAACATGCGCCGGGAGGGATTCGAGTTCCAGGTCTCGCGCCCGAAGGTCATCTTCCACCAGGAGGACGGCGTGCGGACGGAGCCTGTCGAGCTGCTCCTCGTCCAGTGCCCGGATTCGTCGGCAGGAAGGGTGATCGAGATGATGGGCGCCCGGCGCGGGGAGATGATCAAGTTCGAGCCGCAGGGGAATCGCGTGAGGCTCGAGTTCAAGGTCCCCTCGCGCGGCCTCATCGGCGTCCACAGCCGGCTCATGAACCTCACGCAGGGCGAGGCGATCGTCCATCACAGCTTCCTCGCATACGAGCCGTACAAGGGTGAGGTCCCTTGCCGCACGACGGGGGTCTTGATCTCGAGCGAGCAGGGAGAAGCGATGCCGTACGCTCTCTTCAATCTCAAGGACCGCGGGCCGATGTTCATCGAGCCGGGAACGAAGGTCTACGAAGGAATGGTCGTCGGCGAGCACTGCAAGGAGAGCGACATCTCCGTCAACGTCTGCCGCGAGAAGAAGCTCACGAACGTGCGCGCCGCCGGGTGCGACAAGAACATCATCCTCTCGCCGCCGCGGCGGATGTCGATCGAGGAATCCCTCGAGTACATCGACGACGATGAGCTGCTCGAGATCACGCCGAAAACCTACCGCATCCGCAAGCGGTACCTGAAAGAGAAGGACCGAAAGCGCGCCGACCGCCAGAGCGCGGAAGCGTCGTAGTTCGCCACGGGGTTCTTTGGGGGCGCGTCCCCTCCTTGAAAACGACAAGGTCCTTCAAAACGACACAGTACGCCGCGTTTCTCCGGGCGATCAACGTGGGCGGGCGTAATCCAGTCCCGATGGAGGGCCTCAAGCGGTTGTTCGAGGATTCCGGCTTCTCCGGCGTGAGGACCTTCATTCAGAGCGGAAACGTCCGATTCAGGGCCTCGAAGGCTGACCCCGGCGCGCTCGCGCAGAAGGTCCGCGCCCGACTTCGAAAGTGGCTCGGTTTCCCCGTCGCCGTCATGGTCCGACCGCTCGCAGAGCTCGAATCACTGGTCGAAAGGAGCCCCTTCAAGGGGCGACCGATCGAGCCGGAAACGAAGCTGTACGTCGCGTTCCTCGAAGCGAACCCGCCTCGTAAGCCGACCCTGCCGCTCGTCTCGGAGAAGGAGGGCCTCGGAACATTCGCCATCGAGGGCCGGAACGTCTTCATCCTCTCGAGGAAGGTGAAAGGGCGCTTCGGTTTCCCGAGCAACTTCATCGAGGACCAGCTCGGGGTCCTCGCGACCACGCGGAACTGGAATACGATCACGCGGATGGTGGGCGCGCAACCATAGGCGAGTGACCCCCTTCGTTCGGGTTGAACTGCTTCCTCTCGTGATGGATCACCCGGTACATTCCGTCTCGCTTGCGAATCTCCCCTCGAACCGGGCAAGGCTCTTGGCAAGCTGACGGCAACTACCACGGAGTGCGTCGCCCCCACATCGCCTGCGGATGCCGCACCGGATCGCAAGGCTCCAGAGCCTGCGCGGAGACCAGGCGCAAGGTCAGTAGATTGATTTTCCGAGCGCCGAGAGGATCAGCTCCACGCCGAGGGCCGCGGTCGTGTTGCAGACGTCGATGATCGGGTTCGCTTCGACGAGTTCGAGGCTCGTCATCGCCCGCGAGTCGTAGATCAGCTCCATCACGAGGTGGGCCTCGCGGTAGCTGAGGCCTCCCGGCACCGCCGTGCCGACGCCCGGTGCGATCGTCGGGTCGATCACGTCCATGTCGAAGCTGACGTGCATGCCGTCGCTTCCCTGGGCCGCCGTCTGGAGCGCCTCCTCCATGACCGCCGCAAGGCCGCGGCGGTCGATGTCCTTCATGGTGAAGACCTTCACCCCGAACCGGGCGATGTTGTCCTTCTCCTTCTGGTCGAGATTGCGGATCCCGACCAGCGCACAACGGGCGGCTTCCACCTTCGGGGAGAACCGCAGGAGCTTCACCAGTTCCCGATGGCCTTCCCCGAGCGAGATCGCCAGCGGCATCCCGTGGATATTTCCCGAAGGAGACGTGGCCGGAGTGTTCATGTCGCCGTGGGCATCGATCCAGAGGAGGCCCATCCGCCGCCCCCGAGAGCGGAAGTGCTGCGCCGCTCCGGCGATGGTCCCGATCGCGATCGAGTGGTCCCCCCCGAGGACGACCGGAAGGCGTCCGGCAGCGAGGGACTGGCCCGTCCGGTCCGCCAGCTTGCGACAAATCCCGCGGATGGCGGCCAGGTTCTCGGATTTCGCCCCGTGGGGGGCGGCGGCAACCGGGATGTCCCCTAGGTCACGCACTACGACCCCTTCCTGCGCGGCCTTCTCGATCAGGCCGGCCAGCCGAAACGCAGTGGGAGCCATGCCGACGCCACGCTGATTGGCGCCGAAATCCACCGGGGCGCCGATCAAGTCCACGGCAGGGGGGCTCCGGCCTTTTCGGGTCTGATCTTTTCGAGACATGGGCTGATAACTTGCCGCCTCGGGTCCGGGGATTCAACCGAACTTCGGAGATCAACAATATCGAGCGGATAGAGACCCCGACTGTAGGAGAGGGGGTCGCCCCGCGGCGGCTCCGGTCCGTAGAGCACGGATAGGGGATCGACTATACTCTCCTATCGCTCCTGGCCCTGGTCCCTTGGCGTTTCCCCCCCCACATCGCCGAGTCCAGGCCTGGGAGGTTTATCGCCACAAGCACAAGACCCAATGGACCGACCGCAGGCCTTCTCGATTCTCGGCCTCTCGCCGGGCGACAGCGACGAGAAGATCGAGGCGGCTTTCGCAGCGCGGATCCGGACGCTGCGGGACCGGAACGAAGTCTCGCGGACCCAAGAGGCCTACCGCACGCTGCGAGCCCCGGAAGCCTTGGAACCGGGCCGGCGGCTCCGCGGGCGGTACGAGATCCGGACCCGCCTCGGCTCAGGGGATTTTGGGGATCTCTACACGGCTTTCGACCACGACCGGGACGAGGAGGTCCGCATCGAAGTCCTCCGCTCGGGCTTGCGGGATGGACCCGAGGTCGACGCGATCGTCGCCGCCCACCTGGCCGCCATCGAGTCGGCCGCGGCGCTGCACTCCGCCGCGATCGGTTCCGGCCCGATGCTGGGCGTCGTCCGAATCAAGGCTCTTGAGCGAGAGGACCATCGCCGATGGTTCGTCGGAGAGCCGCTGACGGGCGGCACTCTTCGGGACGAAATCGACGAGCGGCGCGGGCGCGGCGGCGGTTTCTCCGTCGAGGAGGTCCGGACGATCGGCAAGGCGCTCTGCAGGACCCTGAGATTTCTCCGGGGAGCCTCGATCGTCCCGGTCCTCGCGCCCGAGAAAGTCCACCTCACGAGCGACGGCCAGGTGAAGCTCACCGAGACGGGACTTTCGCGCTGCTTTGCGCCGCCCGGGAGTTCCTCCGCCGCCCCGGAAAACACCCCGCAGGCCGCTCAGCATTCTCTCGCTCTCCTCTTGAGCGAGATGCTGGCCGACCCGGCGGAATCGCCGCAGGGCAGCGTGGGCGCCGCCGGGGCACGTCGGGCCGTGTTCCCGCACTCCCGTCGGTCCGATCTCCCGCGGAGGTTCGCGTCGGCCCTCCAGAGGGCGCTCTCACCCGATCCGTCGCGCCGTTTCCCCGACTTCGATGCTTTCGCGGAGGGGATGGGCGCCAAAGCGGCGCGAATGGACCTCAGGAAGCCCATCTCGGCCGCCGCGATTCTCATCCTTCTCCTTGCGGGCTGGTCGACGCACGCCCTGTGGGGTCCGACCCTGCTCGCCTCTTGGAGGAGGCTCACCCGCGACCCGCGGGTCGCCGCCGAGGTCGGCGCGCTCCGGAAGGAGGCTGTGGGCCTGATCGGCGACTGGAATGAACAGATTGCGCTCCAGACCTGGTCCGAACCGCCTTCTCTCCCCCCGGCAGCGACGATCGAGGAGGGAGATCGCCGGTGGGCGGCCCTCCGCGACGGCGAGGCCCGGGATTCCTTCCGGGAGGCCTGCCGCACGCTCAACCTCGCCGTGGCCGCGCTGAGACGGCGAGGGGAGGCGCTCGCCGAGCGCCCCTCGGGCTCCCCGGCGGGGGCAGGGGAGGACCCCGTCGAAGCGGAACGCGAAAGCCAGGGGCATAGTTCCTTCAGACGGGGCGACATCGAGATCAGCCGCTTCGCGTACGAGAGCGCCCGTGCGGCGTTCGAGGAGGCCCGCGAGGCGTTTCGGCGGGCGGAAGAGAGACGGGCGGACCGCAAGGCGGCGGGCGAGGAGCTCGAGCGCGTCCGCGAAGCCGTCGAGCGGCTCGCGGCCGAGGAAAAACGGATCGCCGACGCGGTCGACCGCGCATCGAGCGATGTCAAGGCGGCCGGGACAACGCCGAATGGGCCCGATCCGCAAGGAGGGGCCGATGAAGCTCGCCGGAGCCTCGCGATGCTCGAGCGGCTGACCTCGCTCCGCCGGAGGGCGCTCCGGCGGCCCGGAGAAGAGCCCATCCGGCTCGCCGAATTGCTCTCCCGCTCGGCGGATGAGCTGGCGGCCGGGGCCCTCGAAGGCGCGCGCCGTCTCAACAAGGAGGCCGGAGAGATCGCGGCGGCCCTCCTCCGGCGCGGCGAAGAGATCGACAAGACCGTCCGCGAGGAGTTCGAGGTCCATGCGATCCTCGACTGGGCGGACATCCGGATCTCCCGTTTCGTTCCCGCCGTGCCGGCCCGGCTCGCCGCCGCGCGCGATGCCTTCTCCCGCGGGCGGCGTGAAATGGAGAACCTCGCCTTTCCCGCCGCCCTCGACGCCTTCACCGAGGCCGCCGGAGCCCTCGATGCCCTGATCGTCCTGGTCCCCGAAGAACAGCCCACCGTCCAGCAGGGGGTTTACGCCGCGGAGGAGGGTGAGATCGTCCGCGTGCGGGCGGGCCTCCACGAGGGCTCCGTCAAGATGAAGAGCGGCGTTCTCCTCGTGGGAGACGGTCCCGAGAGCACGATCCTGCGGTGCGGGGCGACGGAGGACCTGCTCGTCGCCGCCGGCTGCCGCTCCGGGTTCATCGGTGGCCTGACGCTCGAGCACCCGGAGTCCCCGCGCGCCGTGGCGATGGAGATCGGGGAGCCGGTCAAGCTCCAAGGGAACCGGCTGATCCATGCGGTGCGGAGCCGGCTCACGATCGTCGATTGCAGGCTGCGCCAGGCCGTCTTCGGAATTCTCTCGTCACGCAGCTCCCTCACCATCCAAGAGAGCCGGCTGGAGTCGTGCATGCTGGCGATCGGCATCGATTCGGCGGGGGAGACGCTCATTCAGGGAAACCGCATCGATGACTTCCGTGCGATCGGGATATCCGTCGTCGGCAAGGATGCGGCGCCCGAGGTGCGGGACAACCAGATCCGCTCCGCGTCGGGAGTGGGGATCTTCTTCGGCGCGGGAGCCCGCGGGTCGGCCGACGGCAACACGATCGATTCCTGCATGTACGGGGTCTACGTCACGGACCCCGAGACCGCGCCGTTCCTGGCTCGAAACGTCTGCAGGCGCCTGGCCGCAAGCGGGCTCTATTACGGCAAGGGGGCGGGCGGGCAGGCCGAGGGAAACCGCTGCGAAGAGACTCAAGTCGCGGGTATCTTCCTGGAGAACCTCAGGACGGCGCCGACCCTCCGGGAGAACATCTGTCGCTCCAACAGGGGAAACGGCATTCACTTCACTCAGGGCGCCGGAGGCACCGCCGTGAAGAACCGCTGCGAAGCGAACGGGCTCGGGATCCTTCTTCAGGGACTGGGAACGGCTCCGGTGCTTCGCGAGAACCACATCCTCGACAACCGCATCCACGGGTTGCTCTTCGAGGGCGGAGCGGGGGGCGTCGCGGAAGGAAATATCGTCACGGGGAACCAAGGTTCGGGCGTCGTCGTCCACGAATCGAATCCCACAGTCCGCAAGAACTCTTGCGCGAATAACCGCTCCTGGGGAATCGACGCCTCTCGCGCGATGTCGGGGAGCACGATCGAGGAGAACGGGGTCGATGGAAACGGCGAGGGAGGGGTCCGCAAGCGCTGACCGCCGATTACCCCTTCACAACGCCCACGGGCCTCAGCCGCGCCACCTTGATCGCCAGCTTGGCCCCGTGAACCACATCCACCACGTCCGCGACGTCTTTGTAGGCCTCGGGAAACTCCTCGTCGACCGTGTCGCGACTGGCCGCGGCCACGTGGATCCCCTTGTCCCTCAGCTCCTTGATGATGTGCCGGTTCTGGGTCGCCTTCTTGGCCGCGCGGCGGCTGAGGCGGCGCCCCGCTCCGTGGCAGCAGCTCGCGAAGGTGAAATCGGGGGATTCGGGATTGCCGACCAGGACGAACGAATAGCGGCCCATGTCGCCCGGGACGAGGACCGGCTGGCCGACGTCGCGATAGGCCTCGGGGACCTGCGGATGACCGGCCGGAAAGGATCGAGTGGCCCCCTTTCGGTGGACGACGACCTTGCGGTCCTTGCCGTCGATCTTGTGCGTCTCGAACTTGGCGATGTTGTGGCAGACATCGTAGACCACGCGGATCCCGTGCCGGCGAGGGGTCATGCCCCAGGCCTCTTCCATCGTCTCGCGCACCCAGTGTGTGACGATCTGGCGGTTGGCGAAGGCGTAGTTAGCTCCACAGGCCATCGCCGCGAGGTACTTCCTCCCCTCCTCCGACCGGACCGGCGCGCAGCAGAGCTGGCGGTCCGGGAGATAGATCCCGTGGCGGTGCGACGAGGGCTGAAGGATCCGCAAGTACTCCGTACAGATCTCGTGGCCGAAGCCGCGCGAGCCGGTGTGGATGATCACCGTCAGTCCGCCGGTACGCAGCCCGATGCGGGCCGCGAGGGGCGGGTCGAAAATCTGATCGACGTAGCCCACCTCTACGAAATGGTTCCCGGAACCGATCGTGCCGAGCTGGCTCCGCCCGCGCTCGAACGCCCTCGTGCTCACGCGGTCGAAATCCGCACCCGGGATGGCGCCCCCCTCCTCGATCGCATCGAGGTCCTCGCGCAAGCCGAATCCGCGCTCGACCGCCCAGCGGGCGCCTTGCAGGACGAGCTTCGAGGCTTCGCCCTCGCTCAGCTTGAGGTCCTTGCGGTGCGACCCGATGCCGCTCGGGATGTTCCCGTAAAGGCGGGTCACGAAATCCCCCATTCGGTCGCGGACCTCGTCGTACTGGATGTGCGTCGAAAGGAGCCGGACGCCGCAGTTGATGTCGTAGCCGACGCCGCCGGGCGAGACGACGCCCTCTTCGGGATCGAACGCGGCCACGCCGCCGATCGGGAATCCGTACCCCCAGTGGATGTCCGGCATGGCGATTGAATTCTTCACGATTCCTGGCAGACAGGCGACGTTGGCCACCTGCTGGAGGCTCTTGTCCTCACGGATCGAGTCCATGAGCCTGTCGTCGGCGAAGATGATGCCGTCGACCCGCATCGGCCCCCGCCGTGGGATGCGCCACGTGTAGGGGTCGAGCCGCTCGACCTCGATCCGCTCGTTCCAGTCCCGCTCGAATTCGCTCAAGACGACCTCCACGGGGATCAGAAAGCATCAGAGATCGAAGATGACCTCGACTGACAGCCCTCGTTCCGTTCTTCGGATCTCGAGTCCATGGTACGTCGCGGCCTTGAGCTGGGTCCGCAGCTTGTGACGCCGCGGATCCCACGGCCCTCCCCGCAGCCGGCCACGGAGAACGGCTCCTGCGCCGAAATTCGCTTCCTCAACGATCAGTTCGGGGAAGATGAGCCGCTGCGAATCGAAGAGATAAATCAACTCGTTGAGAAAGTCCACCAGCAAGGACTCGGAATCGGGGGCGGTCAACTCGACGCGCCTCTCTTGACGGCTCGAGTCGCTCCATTCGCCCGCATCGCCCTCGAGGAGGACGGCCAGGAAGGCCCGGGCCGCCTCCCGCATCAGCTCTGCAGGATTCTCGGCCTCGATGCGGACGCCGACGTCGGCGGTATGGTCGAAGGATTCGATGGACATCTCAGAAGGTCGATCGTTCTCCGATTCGATAGCATGGTAGACTTTGCCGGCATGTGAAGGGAATAGGGCGTAGAGACCAGCCATGAGGCCGCGCGAACTACTTCCGAGGGGACCGTTCGATCTCATCGTGATCGGGGGCGGCATCAACGGCGCCGCGATCGCGCGGGATGCGGTCCTGCGCCGGATGTCGGTCTGCCTCATCGAGAAGGGCGATTTCGCCGGCGGCACTTCCAGCCGGACCTCGAAGATGGTCCACGGCGGGATCCGCTACCTCGAGCAAGGGCGCCTCGGCCTGGTTTTCGAGTCCCTGAGGGAGCGGGCGCTCCTTCTCAAGCTCGCGCCCCACCTGGTCCATCCCCAGCCGTTCGCGATCCCGATCTACCGGGGAGCAAGCCGCGGCCGCCGCTGGATCCGTGCCGGCCTCCTCCTCTACGATCTCCTCGCCATCGGACGGCGTCCGGGAAGAGCTCGAATGGTCGGCCCCCAGGAGGCGGGCGAGCTCGTGCCGGGTCTCCTGGCGCGGGATCTCGACGGCGCGGGAATCTACTACGACGCCGTGATGGATGACGCGAGGCTCTGCCTCGCGAACATAATCGATGCGCGGGACCGCGCCCGCCCGGGGAACTTCTACTGCCGGAGCTACAGCGAGGTAGTCGAGCGGCGGCCGACGTCGCCCATCTGGCTCCGCGTCCGGGACAACGTCCTCGCAGAGGAGTTCGACCTGACGGCGCATCAGGTGGTCCGCGCCGTCGGACCCTGGACCGACCTCGATCGGGGGGAAGGCGATCCGATCCTGGTCCCGTCGAAGGGCATCCACGCGGTCCTTCCACCGCGCTCGACGCTTCTGGAGGGCGCTGCGGACGCCGACCGCCACGGTCTTCTCCTGACGCACTCGCGCGACGGGAGGGTCTTCTTCGTTATCCCGTGGCAAGGGCTCACTCTTGTCGGGACCACGGAGACGCCCTTTTCCGGCAGTCCGGACCATCTCAAGGTCGAAGCGGCGGAGGTCGAGTACCTCGTGCGCGAGTTCGCTCGGGTCTTCCCCGGCGTCCAGCTCGGACCGGCCGACCTTCTCGGGGTCTTCGCGGGAGTCCGGCCTCTGGCGCGCTCGAGAGGAATCTGGAGCGACCTCCAACGGGCCTCCCGCCGCCACAGGATCTCCGACGACGGGCACGGCACGATCACGGTCGCCGGCGGCAAGTACACGACGTTCCGCGCGGTCGCGGAAGAAGTCGTGGACCATCTCAGGGCCGGCGGACCGTGCATCACGGCCCGCACGCCCTTCCCGGGAGGCGAACGCGGCCCTTGGGAAGCGTTCCGGGCCGGCGAGGGACGCGGCTGGATCGAGCGGTTCGGCGAAGAGACGGTGCGAGAGCTTTTCGGGCGGCACGGAGCCCGGTTGAACCGCGTGCTGGAGCCCGCCCTCAAGGACCCCGCGCTCGCCGAGCCCGTCGCTCCGGGAGTCTTGCGGGCCGAGATCCGGCTCTCCATCCGAGAGGAGTGGGTCGCCTATCCGGAGGATTTCCTCCTCCGTCGCACGCCGCTCCGATTCACGCCCGGTGGAGGACGGAACGTGTACTCCATCATCGAGCAGGAGATCCGCGCCGCCGCGGGCGCCGGCGCGCCGCACAACCTCGACGCGGCCCGTGAGAGGTACTTCGCCCGCTTGGAGGAAGAGGATCGCCTCCGCGGGGTGCTCGCGACGGTCGCCGCAGCGACACGGTGACGCGGTGATGGGCCGGAGCCCGCCGCCGAACATCAGGGGCTCATGGAACGCTCGAGCCGTGTCGCTACAATGAGACCCCGAAAACGAGAGCCATGGGCCAAGGACACGGAACGCTGATCTCATCCCGTGATCACGGCATCCTGCTCTTGAAAGTCGCTCGGTTTTTTTTGTGAGGTGAATCGTGAGAAGGGTGTTGCGCCTGGCCTTGGCCCTCGCGGCGTCGTCGCTCGTCGCCCACGAAGCCGGGGCGGTGCCCGAGCCTGGCCCGGAGCGCGAGGAGAGACTCTTCGCCGAGCGGCTCAATGTCCGGCCTCTCCCCATCTCGAGCGACCCCGAGGTCCGCTACGACTACGACATCGTCTATGTCCGGGCCCAGCGGGCTGGCGACACCGTCCACAAGCGCTTTTACACGGACATCGCGGCGCCCGTCTTTCTGGAGCCCGGGGCCGATCTGATGCTCCTCCATCCCGACGGCACCGAGGAGCTCCTGGTCGCAGGCGGCGATGGAGCGGTGACCGACCCCATGGTCTCGCTTGACGGCGAGTGGGTCTTCTACACGCTGATCCACACGCTGAAGGGGGCAGGGCAGTGGCAGCCCCCCTCGAAGGGCGCGGACATCTACAAGATCCACGTCCCGAGCCGGCGGATCGCGCGCTTGACCACGCAGGAGTTCACGCCCAACACGGGCGCCGCGGAGTGGTCCCGCGACTGCCGCGCAGCCGAGGAGGGGAAGACCCACCTCTCCTACGGGGTTCTGAACTTCGGCCCCTGCCCCCTGCCCGGGGCCCGGGTGGCCTTCACTTCGAACCGGGACGGATTCCGGCCGCCGCGAGCCTACCCGACGGTGGCCCTCCAGCTCTTCGTCATGGACGACGAAGGCGGAAACGTCGAGAAAATCGGCCACCTCAACATCGCCGGCGCCCTCCACCCGGTCGTACTCACCGACGGTCGAATCATCTTCAGCTCCCTCGAGTCGCAAGGGATCCGCAGCGACATCCTCTGGGGAATCTGGAGCATCTACCCGGACGGGACGCACTGGGGCCCTGTCGTCAGCGCGTTCGACCCCGGAGGCGCACCAAACGGTTTCCATTTCCAGACACAGCTCTCCGACGGGTCGCTCGTTGTGGAGGAGTACTACAACCAGAACAACAGCGGCTTCGGAGCCTACGTCAAGCTCTCCCCGAGTCCTCCCGCCGGCTACCCCGCCTTCGGTCCGGCATACACGGGAGACCCGAGGCACAAGCCGCTTCGCTTCGGGAGGTACGAGAACGGCAAGGGCCGCTGGTACACCATGCCTTTCCTCCCGACGGGGGCCGAATCGCTGACGCCGTTTGCGAAGAACGACGAGGGCCCGGCAGATCCGTCGGACCTGAAGGACAAAGCCTCGCCCGCCGTGGGGAAGTTCACCCATCCATCCGGCGCCCCGGACAATCATCTTCTCACGATCTGGTCGCCCGGTCCGGTGAACCACCAGTACACGTTCCTGCCCCAGCTTGACGGAGGGATTTACCTTCTGAAGTCGGGGAAGCCGATCGACGAGCCGGGCCGGCTCCTCCTGATAAAGAACGACCCGAACTACAACGAAAGCTGGCCGCGGGCCCTCGTCCCCTACCGGCGGATCTACGGGATCCCCGAGCCGAGGCGCAGGCCGCCCCTGGACAACGATGGCCGCCTCTCGCGCCACCTTCCAGAGGGCACCCCCTTCGGCCTCGTGGGCACATCGAGCCTCTACAAGCGCGAAAGCTACCCGAACGGCCGAGTTCCCGGCGGCTCGACCACGGCCGCCTATGCAGGAGGCAAGGACCCCTGGATGGGCCTCGACGCTTTCTCGAGCCACGGGAACGGCATGCCGATCAACTGGCACAATCAAGGGGCGGATGCCGGCCTCTACTCGAACGATGGCATCCACGCGGTCCGGATCCTGGCCATGGAGCCGACGACAGACAGAAACCGGGGCCCCAAGAGCGGCCGGCTCTTCCACAGCCACGCGCTCGAGCGGTTCCGCATCCTCGGGGAGATCCCCGTGAGGAAGTTCGCCGGGGACCAGGAGCCCCTGGACCCCGACGGGAACCCGGACACGAGCTTCCTGGCGCGCATCCCCGCGGACACCGCCTTCACTTTCCAGACCCTCGACAGGAACGGAATGGTGCTCAACATGGCCCAGACCTGGCACCAGCTCCGGCCGGGGGAGGTGCGGACGGACTGCGGCGGCTGCCACGCTCACAGCCAGGCGCCCACGCCGTTCGAGGGCACGGCGGCCGCTCGGCCCGACTACCGCCTCTGGGACCTCGTGAACGAGACGCCGCTCCTCTCAGCGCCCGACCGCGACACCTCCGGGCGGAAGTGGGATGCGCGCGGCGAGACCGGCCTCCGGATCGAGCGGAGAGCCGTCGCCGACGTGGAGTACTTCCGCGATGTGAAGCCGATCCTCGAGAGGAGCTGCACGGCCTGTCACACGAAGAAATGGGACAAGCCGGCGGGCAACCTGGTCCTCGATGCCGACGATGATCGGATCGACGTGCCCCATCGCGGCCGCTTCCCGGGCACCTACTACCGCCTGGCCCTCGACGAGGCGGCGAAGTTCGGCCACCGGCCCGTGGGCTACGACTCCTGGGGCTATCCGCAAGCATCGCGCACGATCCGGATGTTCCAGTCGAGGCGGAGCCTTTTCGTATGGAAGATTTTCGGCCGCCGACTCGACGGATTCTCAAACGAGGATCACCCATCCGAGCCCGAACCCGGCGCGGGGACGCTTTCCTGGAAAGGCCGCCCGGCGGAGGTGGAGAGCCATCGCCATCGCGCCGACGTCGACTTCCGCGGCGACCCGATGCCGCCGGCCGCTGCGGTGGAAGGGTCCTTCCGAGGCCCCGGCGGGGAGTCCATCCGAGTGCCGCCTCTCACGGCTGAAGATCGCTTCATGCTGGTGCGCTGGATCGATCTCGGCTGCCCCATCGACCTCGACTTCGACCCCAGGGATCCCGTGAGGAGAGGATACGGTTGGATGTGCGACGACAATCGGCCCGTGTTGAGCCTGACCAGCCCTCGCGCGGGAGGAAACGCCGCCCTCGACCGGATTCTGTTGGGCATGCACGACTACGGCTCAGGCCTCGAGCCAGCGAGCCTCTCCGTGACGACCGACTTCGACGTGGATGGCCTCCCCGCCGGCGCGAATCTGGCTTCGAAAATGGCGCTCCTCTCGCAAGGTGTCATCGAGCTGCGGCTCGTAGACCCCATCCTCTCGCTCTCTCGGGGGCGGATCCGGGTTTCGGTAAAGGACCTCCAGGGAAGCGTCTCCCGGATCGACCGGACCTTTTCCGTGGGTACGGTCCGCGGTGGCCTCCCCGCGCGAGTCCACGTCTTCGAGGACTACGAGACGGCGATCGAGAAGCGCTGGTGGCTCCGCGGCGAACCTGAAGAGAAGGAGCTTCCGCCGAGCCGCTCCGCCGCCGTGCCCAACCGGCGCGCCGCACGGGCCGGCGAGACGAAGGACTTAGACGATCTAATGGGCGACCCCGCGAAGAGCTACCGTGCGGTGGTCTTCAACCCCGTCCCCGGCCCGCCCATGGGCGACCGGACGCGGCTGGCGTTCCGCTATCGCCTCGAAGGGACTGATGGGCTGCGCGTCCAGATCTACAGCCTCTCGAACGGCTACCACCGCCAGCTCCGGCTCGGCGGGCTCCCGCAGGGCCGCTGGGAGTCCGCCACGGTCGACATGACCGGGCTGCGGAGACCCGATGGCAGCGGTGGACCCCTCTCACGGGACGAGCGGATCGACGACATCCAGTTTTACGTTGATCCGGAGGCTCGACTCTGGGTCGATGACATCGTCCTGTATGATGCGGCTCCGGAGGACGAAGTTGAGCCGTTCCCCCGCCGGATCATCTTCACCGGCTGGTTCGACACAGGGAAACAGGGCGCCGAGTGGCCCGGCGAATTCGAGATCGTCAAACTGGAGCCTCCTCTGACCTGGAAAGCTGCCCTTTCGGTCCGGCACCCCGAGACGGGCCTCCCCTGGATCCGGCTCGACCTCCGCGGCGAACGACCGATCGGCCGGGCGAACCGGCTCCGGTTCCGCTACAAGCTCTCGGGTGGCGGAGAGCTCCGCATCGCCTTACGACATCGAAGAAGCGGCAACGAGTGGGGCACGGCACCGAATGGCATCGAGACCGGCCGCTGGACCGAGGCGAGGGTGGACTTCGAGGTGGACGCGGAGGGCCGATTTGCGGATGAGATCGTCTTCCTCGCGCCCTCGGGCTCCCAACTCCTCATCGACGATGCGCTCCTCTACGAGCCGCGCGAGGAAAGACGGTTTTAAACGCCGCCGGGTCAAAAACCTCAGCAGGAACGGCCTTCCTGCGGGCGGATCGACTTGAAGTCCTTCGCGCGACTTCATAGACTCGTTCGCATGAAGCAGGGATCTCGGCGACACTGCATCCAATGCGGCCGGGAGATCGGGGAGGCCCTGTTCTGCACGAACCCGGATTGCGCCGGTTTGCCGAACTTCTACAGGGACGTCCCCGGTCTCGATGAGGGCGAGGCAGCTCGCGGGGATGAGACGCCGAAGACGCTCGGGGCGGGATCCGACTTGAGCGAGGGGACTCTGGCCCCATGGTCCGCGGGCACGAGCGGCGCCGATTCGCTCATGGAGCGCTTTGCGGGGGCCCGGCGGACGGTGATGATGGAAACGCGGCCTGTGGCGTTACTGCGGAGCACCTCGCCTCCCGTACTGGAGCAGCCGATCTGCGTGGGATTCACCGAGGTCGGAGCGCTCCTTCCCGCTCACCTGATCATCGAACGACCGCAGATTTCAGCCCGGCACGCGAGGATCGAGTGCGCCGACGACCCGGCGGGGGGCTACCGGTTCCAAGTCCTCGACCACGGTTCCACAAACGGGACCTTCGTGGGGGGCCGGCGGATCGAGCAATCCCCCCTCAACCCCGGCGATCGGGTCCGCTTCGCGAACATCGAGTTCGAGCTTCTCTTGGTCCCACATGCCCCCCCACGGCGCACCGCGCAAGTGTGACCCGCCGAGTCATCCTTTCCGAAACGCGTCGGGCTATCTAGCCGTCGAGCGGCGCGGCCATGATCGCGGCGCCGGGAGGGGAGGAATCGCGGCTGATCGTCCAACGACAGCGCTCGAGGTTCTCCAAGGTTGCGGCGATCCGGATTGGGCTCGCGATGGCGTCGTCCAGGCGCAGGCGGTAGTACCAGTTATCCGAGTTGACCCCGATCCCTTCGACTCGCGCTGTGAATCGCCCTTCGACTTCCGCACGTTCGGACGCGGAGACGAGAAGGCTCTCCACTTGGTCCCGGAGCAGAAGGCGCCGTTCCTCGTTGAAGCCGGCGATCTCTACGTGAACGACAGGGATCTTGCTGACGATGAGGACCTCCCCAAACTCGCTGTCGTAATGGAGGAAACTCAAGAGCTTGCCAAAATAGAAGCCCGGAAGCCGCGAGACGATATCTCCTCGCTCCTGGCGAACGAAAACATCGAGCGCTCTCTTCGCCAAGCTGGCCCCGGCCGTCCGCGCATTTCCCTCGACCCAACAGGGGGGAAGGAGGATGTTGAGAAGCCAATGGCTGCGATCGGCGCGCTCCCGGAAAGAGAGTTCGAGCTCCGTCAACGGAAGGACATCCTCGTAGAGTGATCCTGCCTCCTCGCTCCGCTCCTCCCCCGTACCCTCTCCCGCCCGGCTCTGGGGTTGAAGGATCTTCACCGCGAAACGGACCCCGGATTTAGGGTACTCGCGGTCCGGGATGAACCAGGACAGGTGACCGGCGAGCAGCCAGGTGATCGTAGAGAAGACCCCCCCGATATTGCTATTGCCCGGCCCGAAATCCTCCCCCTCGACCCAAACGACCATATCGAGGTCCGGGGCCACCCCTTCGTCGGTCACCACGTCCTGGAAGAGGCCGGCATCTTGTAGAGATCGAGCGAGCCGGCGCCTGACCTCTTCGCCATCGCCGAAAAGGGCGGGAAGGGAAACCTCCCCCGAGCTGATTCTCTCTTCATCGAGCGTGGGGATCATCACCTCCCGGAGCCTGACCAGGAACGGCAAGACCGGCTGTCGCACGTCGCGGTCGCCTGTCATCCCGCATCCGGGAAGGAGGAGAAGGGTCGACCCCGCAAGGATCCAGACGAGTCCCGCTTTCTCTCCGGCGGGCATCATCGCTTGCCCCTTGCCAGCTTCAAGAAGCCGGCGGGAATCGGGGAGTTCTGCAGCGGGATCACCAGGCGGAAACCTGTGTTGGGCCCCAGGTGCTCTTCGATGTAATCCCGAGGCTGAGGACCCAGCGCCGCGGCGGAGTAGAGAGTGTTGAAGTCTCCTCCCGCGATCCCGTATTTCTCTCGTTTCGCATCCAGCGCGACAAGCTCCCCCACGTTGCCCATCAGATGCAGCAGGCGGGGGAACCGGTACGTGCCGTCGAGGCCGGGGGGAAAGGGATCAAAATCGGCCTCGACCGGCGTGGCTTGCGTGTTGGGACGGGCCTCCCTCCCGGGAACGACCATGCTTTGGTAGTGGTGGTCGCGGAACTTCGACGTGGCCCTTTTCTGAGCCGAGCGGTAGTTGAACCAATCCCTGCCGCGGGACTCGTCCACCGGTTTCCAGGGAAACTTTCCCCCTTGATTGTCCACCAGTGCGGCTTGCCGCCACTCGTCCCACGTGGGGAGCCGCACACCGGGTCCGAAGACATCATTGGCGTAGGACTGAACGATCTCCGGAGGAAGGCCAACCACCGGAAATCGATCGCCTTTCACCAGCGCACCGCTGGCGTCCGTGTACTGAGGGAACGCCGCTCCCGGCCCCCAGTACCGGGGCCTCTGGAATCTCTCCCGCAAGTCCCTGCGCCGGTAAACCCCGTCGGCATCGGTGAAGTCCTCACGCTGGAACTGGGCGTTCGACACCTCGGTGCGCGAGATGTAGAAGTTCGTGCCCTCCAAGTGGACCCACACCAGACGTTCCCAAGAAACGATCGGCTCCCAGTTCTTCTCGTACTCGAAGTGGAACGGCCACTCCACGCTCGTTGATTCGCCGAAAGTGTCGGGGACCTCGAACCGAAACACCCCATCACAGCCGTCGGGGAGGGACAACCGTCCGAGATGGATTGTATGCAGGAGAGTGCCAGGCAGGCGGTCGGGGACGCAGGGAATCGATTTTCCCGGGAGGCTCACTACGAACTTAGCCTGGTCGTAGTTGACCTCGTTGCCGTCCTCGACCTCGAAATGGAACATCTCCCGGTTGACGAGTTGAAGCCGTTGGTCCTTCCACTGGTACTCCTCGGCGGCGGAGGGACGGATCCGCGGCTTGCCGGAATTGATGTTGAGGCGGTACGAGTGACTTACCTCCCTCCCCACACGGTCTTGGAGGCGGATCAAGAGATCGTGACCCCCTTCACGGAGATCGAGGTGCTTGAGGCTCTCGACGGTGAAGATCCGGCCATCGCCCGATGGCTCCCCGGGGACCGATTCCCGAGAGTCGCCGACCTTGGAGACCGCCAGCTTCCGCAGAGGCTCGTTCGCCTTCACCGTGAGTCTGATCTCCTCGCCCGAGCGCACCCGGTGCCAGCCGGACCTCGCGGATTCCATCGCGATCCGAGAAAACGGGGACTCCGCCGTGATGCTCTCGATTCTTGGTGCGAGAGTATCGGGCTGGATCCAGAGGTCTAACCGCAATTCCTCATTGAGCGGATCGTAGAGGTGGACGGGCAGATGGTTCTCGGCGTTCTCTTCCAGCTCGGGGGCTTCGAAATCGAGGGTCGTCAGATCGGGCTTCGACTTGAAGGTCCGGCGCTTCCCATGAGGGTGCTCCAGTTCCACGCGAAGGACCTTACCGGAGCGAAACTGGAGCAGGACCTTCCTCAGGCTGCCCGCCAGTAGAATCCTCCCCTCAAGCGCCCCCGATGGTCCGCTCGAGAGATCGACCTTGGTCTTCTGGGTCCGATCCTGGAAGAAATGCTCGAGGTGGACACTTTCGAGATCCCGCGGCTCGATGCGGGAAGGACGCTCGACGCGAAGCTGGAGCATGCCGGCGTTGGGCGGAAGGGATCGATCCCTAACCTCCAGCTCGAATCTCCACGGCTCGATCGAGAGCGAAAGTGGGAAGGCAAGGTAGTAACGGCCTCCCGGCAAGAGCGGAGCATCCCCCACTTCGAGGAGATCCGCCAGATCGGCGCGGCTTTCGAAACCCTGCGGGTCCTGGAAGACGCGATGGTCGATGCGATCCTTGGCGCCGGAGTCCACGGGGCGCACGGACAAGCTCGCGATGGCCTCATCCTCCGGGACCCTGAAGGCGAAGAAGGCCATCTTCGAAGCGATCGAGCCTTCCGGATCGGATAGTTCGATCTCCGCCTGGTTGTCGATAAGGAAACCGATCCGCGGCCGGCTTTCCGAGCGGTTCCAGGCTTGGTCCACAACTTCCACCGATCCCTCGTATCCGCCCGGCTCCAGAGCGCTCAGCGGGAACTGAATCAAACGCAGCTGTGGTTTTCCCTCGCCCTCGTCGCTTGAAGAGATCAGACGATCGCGGTCCGCGCCCCTTCCCACGAGGCGGAGGCTGGCCTCGCGGAAGTGCGGCTCCTCGGCCTCGACCGCAAAGATGGTTTTCCCCGAGGTGAAGCGTTGGGCGGGGGAGACGGGCTGCGGGGCTCCGGCGTCGTCCAAATAGAGGAGTGGACCGACGCGAGGCGCCTCCGAATCCAATTCGATCCGGAGGGAACCCTGGAATCGCACGCCTTCCCCGTTCCCCGCGAGTGTGAATGAACTGCCTACGACCCGCGAGATCGCTCCGGGAACGGAGAAAGACAGGCGGCCATCGGTGAGGATCTCACCCTGAAGCTCCTGCGGCGTAACGGACCAATTCTCGATGGGCTTTCCGCCGGAGAGCCCGACGATGACCTTCCGCTCCGGAAGGTCCGCCTCGGGGGACACGTAGAGGATGGCGCTTTCGCCTTCGAGGCTCTTCGCCGCCGGGCGGCCGTCGATCTCCCAAGTCAGGGGCTCGGGGGGCCGATCTGAGAACACCCTGTAGCCGAGGAAGGCGATCAGGAGGAGCGCGGCGGCCGCCGCCAACCTGAGGAACCGGGGCGCCGGATCTTGTATCGATTTGAGCAGACTTTCGCCTTCCTCGATTCGGAGGCAAGGATCTTTCTCGAGGCATCGCATGACCACTCGGGCAAGCCACCGGGGTGTATCCGGTCGTAGCTCGCGGATGGAGCGGGGCGGCTTCAGACGGTGGCAGTCCCTCCAGTACGTCAAGCGGTTCGTCTCCACCGAGGGGTCTTCCCAAGGCCTGTCGCCGGTCAGGAGCTCGTAAGCAGTCACTCCGAACGAGTAGATATCGCCTGCGAATTCGTTGATCCCATCGAACGACTCCGGAGGCATGTACTCGGGAGTGCCGGCGTTCAGAAGCGGGCTCCAAGGGGCGCCGGACGCGGCGGTCCGGGACGAGGTCATCTCCGACGCGTTGCGGCTCGCCTTGCGGCTGGCGATCTTGAGGGCGAGCCCGAAGTCCAGAAGCTTGATCCGGTCCTCCGGGCACGTGATCTCCTTGCTTCGGATGACCATGATGTTGAGCGGCTTCATGTCCCGATGAATGCGGCCATTGCGATGGGTTGCGGCCAATCCCCGAGCGATGCCGCGCAGGTAACCCTTGCAGTCCGCAAGCGGGATCCCCTCGTCCCGGTTCGTCTCGATGAACTCCTCGAGCGTCGAGCCTCGGATGTACTCCATGAAGAAGTAGGGCCAAGGTTTCTCCCTCACGTTCGAGATGCGGACAATGTTCCAGCAGGTCTGTCCGATGACCTCCGTCAGGCGGGCTTCCTCGATGAAGATCCTGATGAGCTCCGGGTGGGAGTAGACCAACTCCGGCCGCAAGAACTTGATCGCCGCCTTCATGGCGGGTTGGGCGATATTGGAGGCGAGGTAGATGATCCCGAAGCCTCCATGCGAGATGGCCTCATCGATGCGGTAGCCATCGATTTCACGACCCAGGATCGACGAGAGCAGTTTTCCGCACCATGGACAGTACCGGGGAACGATGGCCCGCTCGTGAAACATCTGAGTCTCGACCAGACGACTGCATTTACAGCATTCGTAGAGCGGGTTGACGAACGACTTCCGGGCGGATCCATCGCGGAGCGGGCGGGTCTCAGCCTCGCCCTCAGGCGACTTCTGCTGCGTGCCCTCCGCACAACCTTCCCTGGAGAGTGAACCGCTCGGCCAGAGGTCCGTCGGAGCGTCGAGCCCGGGGAAGACCGGATGGCCGCGCGGACATTCGGTCTTTCCGTTCTCGACCGGTTCACCACAATCCGGACACCGCAGGGAAATCGAATCCGCCATGGAGAATCACCCTCTACCTTACGTCCTCGGAGTCGAGTCGAGCGATCTCGCGGAAGCGGTGCCAGGCGCGGGAGAAGAAACGCTGTACGGTGCCGGGTGTCTTTTTCCAGGAGTCGGCGATCTCCTCGAAGCTGCTCCCCAGGAGACTCCGGCGGCGGATCACCTCCGCTTCCTTCTCCGGCAGCTTGGTCAGCACCACTTCGATCCACTCCCGCTCTCGGAACCGAGTTTCGGGTGAAGGCCGGCGGGGCGGGGCGATCTCGGACGCACGCGGGCCCTTCTGGTCTTCATCGCGGGAGAAGTGCAGAGCGGCCGCCGAGCGTCTCCTCGAGACGTCCGTGATCAGGTTCTTCGCAATCCGGTAGACCCACGCCGGGAACGAATCCTCCCGCGAGGGGCGAAAAGTGTGGATCGACTCGAAAGCCCGCAGAAAGGCCTCATGGAGGACGTCCTCTTCGTCGAGCCTCGGGCGCAACCGGGGAGGAATCCTCGCGCGGATTTTCGGCATGAGGACGGGAGCGCTCAACCGGTAGAGCTGGTCCTTCGCGCGATCCGCATCTCGACCGGATTGGATTCGCTCAACCAGATCGTCGACCCGCGCGTTCATCTTCGTTACCCCATCCTCAGCGCGGCATCCTATCCCTCTGAGGGAAAGAACCTCAAGTTGAAAGCAAATTCCAGCTCGCCCAACCTGACCTTGTCGCCGTCGGCGAGGCGCCGGCCCGCTCCCGGCACGAGTGGCTCGCCGTTGACGAACGTGCCGTGGGTGCTTCCCCGATCTCGGATCTCGAACCCGTCCCCACTCCACGTGAGGCTTGCGTGGGACCTCGATACTCTCCGAGACCCTCGCACGCGGAGGGTCTGGCTTGCACCGCGGCCGATCCGGTAGTCCTGAGGGAAGAGGACGTGGAGTTCAGCTTCGCTCGGCGCTACGGGGCCGGCGCTCCTGAGGACCGCGACGGGAAGCGTGGCGCCACAGCCGGGGCAGCGGAGGGGAAGACCCTCGAAGCCTTTTCGTGATGCCGGAGGCGCGGACATGACGTCAGCAACGCTCGTACGACAGGCAACCGAGGGTCTGCCCGGCCCCGCCGGGATCCAAGCCGCACGAGGCGGAACCCGGGGCCGGCGGTGGAAGGCCTCCCAGGAAGAGGAACGACAAAAGAGAAACCGGATCCGAAAGATCGATCGCCGGATCATCGTTGACGTTGCCAGCCTCCTGACAACGGGGCGCCTGGCCTCCGAGGAAGAGATAACCGAGGAGATGAATGGCATCGGTGAGGTTCACGCTCCCGTCCACGTTCGCATCGCCGCGCCGGAAAGCGGCGAGGCATTCGTCGGGGATGCCGTTCAGGTCGTGATCCTGGGAGACGGCCTTTTTGGACTGATTCCGCAGGACCGAGAGCGAGTCGCTGTAGGTATTCAGCGTCACGATTTCGGCCAGGCCGTCGCCGTCGAGATCGGCGGTCGCCAGGCGGTACGGCCCCGCCTGGACCTTCCTCTCTCCCCGAGCGAACTCGTTGTTCCCACGGTTAAGGAACAGCCAGAGACTGCTCGAGCGCTCGACAGCGAAGTCAGACGAGGCCAGGTCCAGGTCGCCGTCGCCGTCCAGGTCCGCCGCCACGACCGCTGAGGGCCGCAGTCCCGCCGGCAGATCAGTCAATTTGCTGAAGTTCCCACCACCTTCGTTCAGGAGCAGGAAAATGCTTCCGGCGGAGCTGCTGGCCGCTGCCAGGTCCTGATCGCCGTCGCCATCGAGATCTCCCGCCGTAATCCAGGAAGTGTCTGCGCCCGCCTCCTGCTCGACCGGTCCCTGGAATTGCCCCCCTCCATCGTTGAAGTGCATTCTGATCCCCGTGCCTCCCGTGATGCTGACCGCCAAATCGACGTCCTGGTCTTCATCCAAATCGGCGGCGACCACGGTGGCGGCGATGGGGCCGTCCGAGGAGAGTTCGCTCCTCTCCCAGGAGGAACCGTCCCCGTTATTGAAGAAAACGAAGAGCCGACTGCCGACCGGGGATCGGCCCGACTGGCGGTCTATGGAGTGAAACACCACGGCAAGGTCGCGATCCTTATCCCCGTCGAGGTCGGCGATGGCCACTGAGACGGGAATCTGGTCCGTCGGGCAGGCCGCGGGAGGCTCTCCGCACCCCGTGGTGGAGACACGGATCGAGTGAATCTCCACGAGCGAACCGGATTCGTTCTTCAAGATGGCGACCCGGTTTCCCTGACCGGCGTCGCCGCGATAGGCCACGACCACGTCGTCGTCCCCATCGCGATCCAGGTCGCCTGCGACCACCCACACCGGGTGACTCCCGATCCGGAGGCTGAGCGTGGCGTCGAGAAGGCCGTCGCCCTTCCCTTTGAGGACCATAACTTCGTCCGAGTCGCGGTTGGCCACCGCGAGGTCCGGCCGCGCGTCACCGTCCAGGTTGAAGACTGCCAGTGAAACCGGAACGTTCCCCAATTCGTATCCATTCTGAACCGGCTCAAAGGAGAGAAAGTCGATGAGATCGCAGCGGTCCGCAAGCGTGTTGCCGTTGCAGTCCTTCGCTTGAAAGTCGTCCGGTTCTCCATTCAAGTCGCAATCGAGCTGGCATTCGTCCGGAATCCGATTGGAGTCGACATCCAGACTCGCAGGCTCCAGGTGGTGGAAGAGGAGTGAAAGACCGCGAGAGGAGGCTCCCGGCGGGCCGTCGGGCGATGCTTGGGCCGCCGCCGCCAGGTCGAGCCCTTCACCGCCTTTCAAATTCACCGCAACGAAGGATCGGGGAGAGTCTCCCATCTCGAAGCTCAGGGAACGGGAGAAAGAGCCATCGCCCCGATTGAGGAAGACCTGGACAATGCCGAACTCGATGGACGCGGAGGCCAGGTCTAGATCGCCGTCCACGTCCAGATCGGCTCCGATGACCCAGACGGGCCCCATCGCCCTCGCCGGCTCCTTTCCCTTCTCGACTTCGATCGTCAGGCCGAGCCAGATGGCGTCCCCTATGTTCCCCTTGTTCCGCAGGATCACGATCCCGGAGCCAAGAACGGCAACCGCCAGATCGAGATGGCCGTCGCGGTCCAGATCCGCGGCCGCGAGGTGCGAAGGCATGGAGCCGACGGGGATGCTCAAGACGGGCGCGAAGGTCCCGTCTCCAGCGTTCCGAAGCACCGTGACGGTTCCGTCGATTCCATTGGCGACCGCCAGGTCGGCGTCTCCGTCCCCATCCAGGTCACCCGCGATCAACGACGTCGGCTCCTGTCCCGTGGGGAATAGCCCCGTCATTTCGAAGTTTCCGGAGCCGTCGTTCAGCAAGACCGACACATTGCCGGAGCTGGAGTTGGCCACCGCGATATCGAGATCGCCCTCCTCGCCGCCGTCGCCATCAAGGTCGAGGTCCTCGGCAATGAGGGAGAAGGAGCCGTGGCCGCCAGTGTTGAACGTCCCGCCGATGTTGAAGCTCCCGCCACCATCATTTCTCAGGATCGTCAGCGCGCGATACGAATCGTCGGCGGAGGAGGACCCGGTCACGACGGCGATATCCAAGTCCTTGTCTCCGTCGAAGTCGCCCAGGACGATCTGTCCGACGCCATCGTCCCCTTCAGAGCCTATGGAGATCTTGGAGGGGTCGTTGAATGACCCGTTCCCGCGGTTCATCAGGAGGTAGACCGCAGGCCGGCAGAGGTCGCAGCGGGCGATCACGGCGAGGTCCTCATCGCCATCCCCATCCAAGTCTCCAGCCGCGACGAAGTGAGACCTGTCGCTCGACAGGTCGAGGTGCGTACGACCTTTCAGAGTGAAACTCGGCAAGAGATCCGTCTCGTCGTCGACTCCGTTCAGATTGCAGTCCTCCGCCAAAGCGAACCCGCTGAAGGGCGCACTCCCCCCTAACAAGATCCGAAAGAAGAGGACCAGGAGCCGCTTCTGGTGGTTCACGGGCTGCACAATTCCATTTTGACACTCAGGGCTGAGCGAGTCTGCAGTGTGGGCATAGGTTCCTCTATCAGATCCCAACGTGCAGCTCGGTAGGATTCAGACATCGTACCGGCTGCAAATTCCCTTGTTCGCTATCTCTCGCGATTTAGAATCAACGGCGACTTGGGTTTAGATCGACAGGGTCGAAGCTGAAAAGGAACCGGGCGAAGTTCTCCTCGCTCGAGCGGGTCATGGTGCGCTCAGGAATGAGAGGGATCACTTTCCTGCTAGGGGTCTGTCTCCTGTTGTTCGTCCCAGGTTGTTACGCGGGGGTTGCCATCCTGGTCGTAGGTCTAATCGCGGCATCCTCGGGCGGCGGGTCCTCGGGCGACCGCCCGCCGGAAGCCGCAGTGATCAACACTCCCGAGCGGGTCGACGGCGGCCGAATCCTGGTGAGATACGTCCTTGTCGATGACGATGGGGGGACCGTCGATGTCTCCATCGAGTGGCAACCGGCTGAAGGTTCTCAGGGGTGGCGGCCTGCGACGGAATACGGCGGTGAAGTCCGGGATGGTCAGGGCATGATGGCCTCCAGCGAGGGGACGGTGGGGATCTCCCTCGATCCCAACGAACCGCGCGAGCTGACGTTCATCTGGGATGCCCGGCACGACCTCCGCGAGTCCTTCGGGGCCGAATACGGGTCCGTACGGCTCAAGATCCGGTCACGGGAGGGCGACCTTTCGAGCGAAGGCTCGGACGAGACCGGACCTTTCGTCGCCGGCAACGAGCCTCCCGTCCTGGCGAGAATCTCGGGTGATGACAGAGGCGCGGGCGACATCCATCTGAAGGTCGAGTTCTCGGACTCCACCTCCGATCCGGTCACGCTGAAGGGCTTCTATCGCATGGGGAAGGCGCGGGGACCGGAGTTCCCCATGACTTTCACCGGCGGTACGGATCTCGTCTTTCCGAGCCGCCCGCGGAGCGAAGGCGGCAGTGAGTTCTCCCTCAATTGGGAAAGCATGAAGGACCTCCCCGGGCTAGTCCTCCCCCAAGTGAACGTTCGCCTCGAAATCAATGACGCCTACGACCCGAAGGCGAACGGTCCTCCCAACTCCGGCGAAGGGGGAAGCTGCCCCTGCGAGTTCGGGGATATCTCGCTGGATAATAACGCCGATCCCACCCTCGAGTTCCTTGCCGTGACTCAGCCGCGCGATGGATCTTTCGGAGCGCCGAACCGGATTCGTTACGTCTTGCGCGACGGTGAGAAGCATCCCCTGAGCGTCGTCCTGCAGTGGGCGCTGGCCGGACAGCCGTTCCCCCCGTTGACGAACCTCGAAGGCAATTCGATCGCCGGGACGCCTTCTCCCGAGGACCTCGAGTTCCTACGTAACCTGCTGAGCAGCTCCGAGGCGCGGTTCGCCAAAAAAAGGCATGAGCTCCATATCCTTTCCGAGGCATCCGTCGCGCTGGGGGGTAGGCTCGACGATTCGACCGCTCTGGAACGAAACCAGATCCGCGAGACGGATTTCGTGCGCGACGGCCTCCTCTTTCACCCCCCATCGGACGCAGTCGGCGATGACGAAGATCCTCCCGAGTTCTTTCTCGTGGGCCGGGAGATTCATCTCGCCCACATACCCACCGGACTCAATGAGTTGAGGAGGATCAAGAGCTTCGATCCGAGCACCTCGATCGCGTCCCTCGATCAGCCGCTCCCTTTCACGGCGCCCCCCGGAACAACCTATGAGCTTCGTGCCAACGCGGGCATGACGGAGCTTGCGAGCGATGCTCCCGGTCGAGTTCATTCGCTCGTTTGGGACCCGTTGCGGGATTTGAAGAACACCTTCGGCCCCGACCTCAACAGCGAAATCCGCCTCCAGGGCCGCGCGGTCGACTCGCAGATGGGGCCCCCCGTCACGCTCCAGTCGCCAGAGCCGCCCGTGGAGGACCTCTCTATCAAACTGGAGCAGGATCTCTTCATTAAAAGGACGCCCGAGGTCTTCGTCACGGATGGCGCCGTCCCCATCGCCGTCGCCATTGGGGACCTGAACTTCGATGGGCGGAGCGATCTTGTGGCGCTCACAAAGAATATCCCAGCGGGGGAGCTGCTTGTTTTCTTCCAGAGCAAAACCGGAGAAATCCCCAGCTCGCCGTCCATGAGACTCCCGGCGGGCGTAAACCCCGTCGCGCTTGCAGTCGCGAATGTCGCTGGGGATGGGAGGGACGACATCCTGGTGGTCGATACAGGCGCTTCGTTCCTTTTGATCTACATCCAGTCGCCGCCGGGGGAGGAAGTTCCCTTCAAACTCGAGTCTTTCCCGACGCAGGACCAGCCGGTCGCGGTCGCGGGCGGCGATCTGAACGGCGATGGAAGATCCGATGTAATCGTCGCCAACGAGGGCGACAACACGTTGAGCTTGTTCCTTCAGGATGAGAAGGGGGCACTGGTCAGAGCCGGCGAGCCGATCAGCGGACTCAGCAAACCCTCGGCGATCGCCATAGGAAGGCTGAACGACGACGAGCTCAACGATGTCGTGGTCACGAACGCGGGCTTGCACACCGCGTCCGTTTATCTCCAGGTGGTCGATCCCGAAACCTTGGTGCACTCCCTCTTGAACGTTGCTACGCCTGGTCTCATCACGGACCTGAACGGTTTCCCCGCTTCCTTGGCGCTGGGAGACCTGGAAGGGGATGGACGGCTTGACCTCGTGGTCGCCAACCAGAATTCGGGCACGCTCCGAATCTTCTTCCAGGAGAAATTCGAAAATCCCGGGGCGAACGTGACGATCCGCGCGGGGCCAGCCTCCCGGCCGGTCTCCGTGGCTATAGAGGACGTCGACGGAGATTCCCACGGCGACATCGTCGTAGCGGACGAACGAATGGATACGGTCAACGTATTCCTGAACGATGGGCTCGGAGGCTTCCCCGACGCTCACCCACACATTACCTTCGCCTCCGGGAAAACGGGCCCCGGGCTGCCTCTGCCGAAGCCGACTCGGCTGGCACTGGGGGACTTGAACGGTGATGGAAGGCCGGACCTGGCCGTGGCGAACGGGGGGAACGGCGAGGTCAGCATCTACCTCCGGAACTCCGGCGGAGATCTCCTGGCGGCATCGGAACGGCAGCTCAGGACCGAGCTGCGGCCATCCGCGGTCGCCATAGGAGATGTCAACAGCGATGGTCAGAACGATGTGGTTGTGGTGAACCGCCATTCGAATTCCGCCGGCGTCTATTACCAGGACCCGCTGGGCCGCGAGGGAGGGGAGAATCTCCCGGACAGGCCGAATTTGAGCTTGACGACCGTCCCTCAGCCGATCCAGGTCGCACTCGGCGACCTGAACGGCGACGGGCAGAACGACCTCGTGGTGACAAGCGGCAGCTCTCCAACGCTGAGCATCTTCCGCCAGGGACCTTCTGGAGGGCTCCCGCAGGCCGAGAGCCAACGCATCGAAACAAATGGCGACCCTTCGGCGGCGGCTATCGGGGACCTGAATGGGGATGGGCGCAACGATCTCGTGGTCGCCCTCGGATCCTCGTCCCGAGCGGACGTCTACTTTCAGACCGAAAACCGAGAGATCCCACCCGAGCCATCACGAGAGCTTCCGGCCGGAGTTTTCCCCGCTGCTGCGGCGATCGGGGACCTGAACGGCGATGGGAGGAACGACCTCGCCCTGTCCAACGAGCTCTCCTCGACCATCACCGTGTACCTTCAAAGCTCGGAGCGGGAGCTTGTCGCGAGGCAACAACCGCTCATCGCGGAACAGGGGGGTCACCCAGCCGCCCTCACGATCGGCGATGTGAATGGAGACGGCCGAGAGGACCTCCTGGTAGCGAATCTCAAGCTGAACAGCGTGGGAGTCTACTTTCAGGACGGCGGAGGGAATCTCTCGACGGGACCGGATCGAATTCTTGCCTCCGAACGAGACCGGAGCCCCATATCCCTCTCGGTCGGCGATCTCGACGGGGATGGCAGGAACGACGTGGTGGTCGTGTATGAATCCTCCAAAGCTGTGGGCCTCTTTCTCCAGCGCGCCGCGGGTGGACTCCCTTCCAGTCCGACTCGGCGCCAGGCGCTGACCTTCGGGATCAGCGCAGCGGCCCTCGGAGACCTGGACGGAAACGGCCGGAAGGAAGTCTTACTGGTGAATGCCACGGACAACCAGTTGAGCATCTTTCACACACGCTGAGTCTTCACCGGACGCCGGCGGGTCGGCAGAACGGCGAGTTGGGGCAGAACGGAGAGAGGTCCGCCGTGGAGTCCGGACCGCAGGCGCGGGGGCCCGGGTTCACCGGTTCTTCTCCCCCCAGAAAGAGATAGTTCAGGAGATAAATCGCATCCCCGATGCTGGAATCCCCGCTGTCCTCGGCATCCGCCGCGTCCTGACAGAACGGCTCTACGCCTCCGAGGAAGAGCCAGTTGAGCACCAGGATGGGGTCGTTGATCTCGACCCGGCCGTCATTGTCTACATCCCCGCGAAGGAACAACGACTCCTCCGCGGAGATCAAGTAGGTGATGCGGATTTCCATCTCGGGGCTCTCGGGCTTACCCAGGACCCCTTCCAGTTCGAGGTGATGCGGACCGCGCTCGAGCGGTTCGAGCATCACCCAGTACCCATCGCAGCACGCTTTCCCATAGGTCCCTTGGGGGAGACCTTCGACGTTGTTGGCGGGCAGACGGACCTCGAAACACGCGGAGCTGGTCCGGCGGCTTTGCAAGTCCCGGACCGTTTTGCCATCGACGGAGCACCGAAGGATGCTGATCCGGTCCATCGACTTCTCGGCTTCCGAGCACGAGGGCTCGCAAGGAATCGCGCCATCCTTCGATCCCGCGGTGAACTGATAGAGAATCGGAAAGAAGAGTTCCCGGCCCGCCGGAGCCTTACAATCGCGTCGCACGTCGAGCGATGAACTCTGGATGCTGGGGTGGCCTGCCAGGAAGAAGACATCTCCGGACTGATTGAACCCGCAGTGCTCCCCGCTGGCGTCCAGAAGCGGGCTCCGTTCGCGCGGGTAGGAGAAGGCCCACCGCGTCCACTCCACGACCCACTCTTCGGGGTTCTTTCCATGCACCGTGGCGCCGGGTGGGAATGGTTCCGCGCCCGCAAGGGCGGCGGGGAGAATCGCCGCAAAAAGGAACGTCGTCCGTGCAGGCGATTTTGGCGGCTCGGAGCGAGGCATGGGGCGCCCCGCTGCCGTTGGAAGGGCTTTCATCGGCTCCGGATGATAGCAAAATCCTGCCCAGCTCCGTCCAATTTCCCTCAATGATCTCCGACTGAGAATGTCTGCTTTCCTCTCCTTCGGACGTTGTGTGCTGCGGTGGTCACCAATCGGTAGTCAACTCGGTCAGCAAGGACTCGGCGGGTTTCCGGTCGACGGAATCACCCATGCCATCAGAGCCGAAAGAGGAAAGCCATGAGAACCTGGAACATCAACCTCGGCGTGTTTGCGATGGTGGTTGCGATGGTCTGCGCGGGGCAGGTGCGCGCGAACATGGGTTGCGTGTGGGCTGAAGAGGTCGGCCAGAACAGCATCAAGATCAAGTGGACCGACCCGAGCGTCATCCACCGCTCGGCCACCGGCGTGCCCTACTACGAGGTTTGCGTGGAGGCCGTCCATCCCTACTCGAACAGCTACCCAAGCAGTAGCGCAAGCCTCTGCAAGGTCTTCAGCGGGATTTCCGAGAGAGTCCACGTCATCTCGGACCTGGCTCCCGGCACCTACTACCGGATCAGGGTCATGACCCGCGCCGAAAAACGCGACACCTACGGGCGCTGGATCAACTCCTTCGAACGCCAAATCGGAACGATCAAGCAAAAGACCTTCCCAGAGACGCCCGGCCACCACCTTCGGCTCGCCGGAGCCGGCCACGAGAGCCTCTCGGTCGAGTTCAGCGATGTCGTTCCCAAGCATTTCGACGTCATCCGCTTCATCTACAAGGCCAAGTGGTCCCAGGAGCGCTTGATGGAGTTGGGAGCGGATGCGACGCGGCTGGAGGAGGAGTGGAAGGAGTCGGACGGCCGGAGGGGCTGGGTGGATGTGCCGTTCGACCCGGTCCTGCGGGTCACATTCAGGTCGATGGAGGTCGACCAGGCCTATGAGGTCGCCGCTTTCGGGTTCAACATCGGGCCCGTTCCGGGAGAAAAGCTCGGCAGCGTGGCTGGCAAGACCTCCGGATACGACTCACCCAACAACCTCGAGACGCTTCTCGCTCTGGACCATCACGACATTCTGAAGAGCTACGCCCATGCCCTCACGAGCACGTACGGGGGGCCGGACATCCTCTCTCGGGTAAGGGAGATGTGCGAAGACCTCACGCAGGAGGTGGATTTCGTCAAGAGCGAGGAGGGCGACGACCTGAATGACGACCTGACCGCGCTTCTCTACCTGATCCTCGCTCGGCCGGAGATTTTCGATTGCTGGCAGGCGAAGGAACCGGAGAGCCCGCCTCTCTCCCTCGCCGCTTACGTGAAGAAGGCCTACCCCCGGCTTTTCGAAGCTCTCCAGGCCGAGATCAGCACGGTGCCCCCGCTCTTCCGCCGCGGCGACTCCAATGCAAGCGGGGAGATCAACCTCGCCGACGTCAGCAGGCTCTTTTCCTTCCTGTTCCTCGGCGGAAGGATGCTGTCGTGCGAGGACGCCGGCGACTGCAACGATGACGGCGAGATCGACGTCTCCGACCCCATTCACATCCTGAACTTCCTCTTCCTGGGCGGCGTCGCACCTGCAGGCCCTCCCGAGGCATGCTCCACCGATGACACCGAAGACAAACTCGGCTGCGAGGAGTTCAACAACTGCCGGGCCTGAACCGTTCGACCGCCGGGGGGGGCGGAGCACCTTCCGAGGTAATGACGTCTGAAATGGGTTGGAAAGAGGATCGGACCCTCGCGCTCTCCGCGCGGGGGTCTTTTTTTATGCGGCGGACGTCAGTGCCTATCCCACCCGCGCGAACACCGCCTTCAAGTACCTCGACTCGGGGCAGTGGATCGATACGGGGTGATCGGCGGCCGCTCCGCCGATGTGAAAGATCTGGAGCGGCCGACCGGCGTGCGCCGCGGCGCTCCGGATGATCGAGAGGAAGTCCTCTTCTGGGATGAGCCCCGAGCACGAGCAGGTGAGGAGGATGCCGCCTTTTCTCAGGGCGCGGATTCCCGCAAGGTTCAGATCCTTGTAGCGCTCGCGCGCCATGACGATGCGGTCCCGGGATGCGGCCCACTTCGCGGGGTCCAGGACGATGGCCTCGAAGGGATCGACGGCGTTCCGCTGGGCGCGGAGGTACTTGAAGGCGTCGGCGTGGATCCACTCGATCTCCGCCCGGTTGAGGGCGGCGTTTCGCCGGGCCATGGCGATGGAGCTCTCGTCGAGGTCGACTCCCACGACCGCGCGAGGCTTTCCCGTCGTCCGGGCCGAGATGCCGAAGCCGCCGGTGTAGCAGAAGGCATCGAGGACTTTCCTCCCGCGAATCAGCGAGGAGAACCGCTGGCGGTTTTCCCTCTGGTCGAGGAAAAAACCCGTCTTGTGGCCTCCTCCGGGCCTCACGAGGAAGCGGACCTTGTTCTCGTGGATCTCGATTTCCCTCACGGAAGGCTCCGGCGGGGCCGGGATCCCCTCACGCTCGGCGACCGTAGCGTCGGCCCGCCAGGTAACCTCCGCATCCGGAAAACTCTCCCGCATGAGGTCGCAGATGAGCCCGTGGCGCCTGTGCATGGCCCGCGAGAAGTACTCGATCACGATCGCCCGTCCATAGCGGTCGGCGATGAGCCCGCTCAAGCCATCCCCCTCCGAGTGGACGATGCGGTAAGAGTCGGTCACGCGATCGAGGAGCAAGGTCTCCCGCCGCAAGGCCACGGCACGCCCGAGGCGTTCCCGCAGAAAGCCTGTATCGAGCGGCTGGTCGGGATCGAAGCTGAGGATGCGCACCGCGATCGTGGAGCGGCCGTGGTAGAACCCGCGGCCGATCGGCTGGCCATCGGCGGCCAGCACCTGCACTTCATCGCCGTCGGAGAGGCCCGGGGAGGCGTCTTTCAGCATCCGGCGGAAGACCCAAGGATGCAGAGGGCCGCTCGGGCCGCGCCGGGTGACGACCCAGGGGACATTTGGGGCCGGGGGCGGCGGCTGGATGGGGAGAGCTTCCTCGGGAGAGAGGGGCGCAGGCTCGGGCATGGGAGCCGGATTATATCTGGGGAACGGCGGATCGACCGCCGCCTCCGCTCAGAATTCGCGCGGGCCGCGCGCCGCCGCGGCCCGCTTTTCCTCCTTCTCGCGACGCGCGCGCAGGGCCGCCGCCGCTTTGAAACGGTAGGCCGCACCGCGTTCGGACTCGTCCACCCATACCGAATCGGGCGCCTCCTCCACCACCCGGCGGAAAAGCTCTCCCACGCGTCGGTGAGAGTACTCGGCCGCCCCTTCGCGGCTCCCCACGGGCGGCCGGTCAGGAAAAACCCATGCGTCGATGACCTTCGCCGGCTTGTCGTCCATGAGCTTTGCGTACGCCTGCGCCATATGGAAGAGTGCCTGGTCCCGGCCCGAGTAGCGCGGGTAATCGGTGAGGAGGGAGGCGAGCATGTCGTAAGAGCGCCGCAGGCCGAACGCGCGCACGGCGTAGGTCTCGAGGCGACGGTCGCCTTCGGCGTCGAAGCGCACGGCGTTGAGGGCCCATCCGAACCCTTGGTCCCGGTCCGCCCAGAGTGGGAGGAGGAGATCGGGCTCTCGATAAAGGAGTTTCCCCTGCCGGTAGCGGAGGTCCGCGCGCGACTCGGCGTCCGCGGCGCCCTCCTCGAGGCGGCGCAGGTTCGTCAGCTCAAGGAGCAGGCGGTACTGGCGCGCCAGCCGCGACGGGTCCACATCGATCGACCGGCGACGGCCGCGCCGGGTTCGGACGACCACCTCGCGCTCGCGCGGAGTGAGCGCGCGCAGGAAGGCCTCTTCCCCGGGGCCTGCGCTACCCTCATGGGGAGTCGCCGCCAGGGCCCTCGAGCGTTCCGGGTAGAGGCGGACGATCTCCAACGAGAGATCCTCACGCACCCCATCGCGGAGGGCCGCGGAGGGTGGGACGCCGCCGGCAAGGCTCCGCGCTTCGGCGAAGAGGCCGCGGGGGTCGGCCAGAGCAACGCGGTCGAACCAGTCGATCGCCGCAGCGGCGTCGTCGCGGGCGGTCTTGATGAACCGCTCGTAGACGAGGAAGTCCCGATTCGGAGGGTCCGGCTCCCCCCCGATGGCCTCGTCAATGACCTCCACTGGAAGCTGCGAATCGACGAGGGGTTTCAGGATGCGGAGCGCGGTGGATGCGCAGTCCTGGTCGGGCAGGAGCGACGCTCGCTGCGTCCATACGAACACCTTCTTCAGGTCGCGCCGTTCGATGGCGTGGTTCATGAGGCGGAGCGCGCAGTCGTCGGCGCCCGGGTGGCCGGGCCATTTCGCGATGAAGGCCTCAAGAAGGCGCACGGCGAGCCGCTCCCGCTCGGCGGCGGGCGTCTCGCGGGTCGTCATCGCGTAGATCCCCGCGCGAGCGAGGTGTTTGAGCCGCTTGTAGTATGGCTCGCGCATCGCCGTTTCCCAGAGGCGGTAGGATCGCACCGTCTCACGGTTCGCCTCGTCGCGCTCTTCGCGCTCATAGTCCTCCCAGGCGAAGAGGGGTTTTCCGACGAACGCCTCCGAGGAAGGAAATTCGCGCTCGAACCACTGGACGGAAGCCGGGTCTCCCAGCGCGGCGAGGGCGCAGCGGATGTCGGCGCGGTCGGCCTCGGTGAGGCTTCCGCCGCCGTCCAGGATTCCCGAGAGGGATCGCGAAGCGGCCGGCGCCGTCAGCGCGAAGAGGAACACGACGTTCTGGCGCGTCTTCCCGCTCCTAAAGGAGGAGAACCGCTCCAGAAGAAAGGCGTGGGTCTCCGCGCGCTCGCCTTCCGACCAGTCGAGGGCGTTGGCGTACGCGAGAAACTCGATCCAGGAGATGCTCGAGACCATTCGCTCCCGCAGGATGCGGCCGCGGTCCGGCGGCGCGCCCAGCTCGTGGAGCCACCGGTCGGGGAAGTCGAAGGGAGCGTGGCGTGCGATCCCATCGAGGATTTCCCGCTGGCGGCGGGTCAGCGCGGCGCCGGCGTCCACTGCGGCCGCCGTTGAGCGCGCGGCCGGCGAGGTCAGGATCGAAAGCAAGAGGGGAACAACGATGCGGGCAGGTCTCTTCACCATACGGCTCCTCCGGCCGACTCCTCCGAAAATGCCCGCGGCGCAAGCCTGAAGATTAGCGGACGGCGCGCCGCGGCACAAGACGCTGGTCGGAAAGGCGCTGGTAGGGAAGGGCTACATGTAAATGAAGCGCGGTACCCAGGAAATCCCCCGAGGCCCGCGGTAGAATCCCCGCCGAACCATCCCGGAGGCCCATGCGTCACGTTCTCGTCAACTACAACGAGATCGCCTTGAAGGGGAAGAACCGCCGCTTCTTCGAGGAAAAGCTGGTCTCCGCCCTCCGGCTCGCGCTCTCGGGGCTTGGCTTCCGCAAGGTGAAGCGGCTGCAGGGACGCATCCTGATCGAATTCCGCGAGGATGTACCCTGGGAGGAGACCCGGTCTCGGCTTGCGCGCGTCTTCGGCGTCTCGCATTTCGCTCCGGCCAGACCCGTGCCGCTCGACGTGGACTCCCTCCGCGCCGCCGTTGCGGAGGAGATCGATGCCGCGCCGCGGGCCGGCATCCGCTCCTTTGCGGTCGAGACCCGGCGCGCCTACAAGGGATTTCCGCTCACCTCGATGGAGATCAATCGCGACCTCGGGAAGTTCGTTCAGGAGAAGACCGGCTGGCGAGTCTCGATCGACGGCCCCGACCTCCCCATCTACGTCTACGTTCTGCCGGAAGAGATCTTCTTCGCCTTCGACCGCCAAGGCGGCGCCGGCGGGCTACCGGCGGGCGTCGCAGGCAAGGTCGCGTGCTTGATTTCGGGCGGGATCGATTCCCCCGTGGCGGCGCACCGCCTGATGCGGCGCGGCTCGACGGTCGAGTACATTCACTTCCACAGCTTTCCGTTCACTTCCGCCGCTTCGGTGCAGAAGGCCCTGGAGATCGTCGCCTGCCTCCAGAAGCACCGCGGCGGCGCCCGCGTCCATCTTCTCGCGCTGGCGGAGATTCAGCGGAAGATCGTGGCCCATTGCCCGCCCGCCTACCGTGTCCTCCTCTACCGGCGGTTCATGATGCGGGCGGCAGAGGCCATCGCGCGCCGCGAAGGAGCGCTGGCGCTCGCGACGGGCGAGAGCCTCGGCCAGGTGGCCAGCCAGACCCTCGAGAACCTTGCCGCCATCGAAGCGGCCGTCTCGATGCCGGTCCTGCGCCCTCTGGTGGGCTTCGACAAGATCGAGATCGTGAACGAGGCGCGGAGGATCGGCACCTTCGCGATCTCCACGGTCCCCCACGACGATTGCTGCGGCTACCTCATGCCGCCGAATCCCGCCACGCGGGCGAGGGCGGAGGATCTGGACGAGGCGGAACTGGTCCTCGACGTCGCGGCCGAGGTCGAGGCCCTCGTCGGCGCGGCGGGAGTCGTCGAGATCGGGAAATCCGGCGAGATCCCCGTCACGCCGCTCGGCGCGGGGGTGGACACGGGGGTGGAGAGCCGTCCGGCCTGCGCCCCCGGCACTTCGCCGGGAACCGAACGCGGAGGATAGCTTCAGCTAGGACCCGACCAGCATCCCCTTGCGGAGCATGTCGGCGGCCGGCTGCCCCTTCAGATCGGCGGCGAGCTGCAGGGAGAACTCCATCGCCGTTCCGGGCCCGCGGCTCGTGATGATGTTCCCGTCGCGGACCACCGTCGCCTCCTGATACTTCGCGCCCGGCAGCTCCGACTCGAAGCCGGGGTAGCTTGTCGCCTTCTTTCCCGCCAGGAGGCCCGCCTTGCCGAGGGCGATCGGCGCGGCGCAAATGGCGCCGATCTTCTTGCCCTCCTTGTTCTGCCTCTTGAGCAGGTCCTGTACGCGGGCATCGTCCCGGAGCGTCGTCGACCCGGGCATGCCCCCCGGCAGGATGACCATGTCCCAGGACTCCTTGAGCGCCTGGTTCAAGTCCTTGTCGGCCTGCACGGCGACGGCGTGCGACCCGCGGACCGGGTTCGGCCCCAAGGAAACGGTAACGACCTCCACTTCGGCGCGGCGAAGAACGTCGACGATCGTGATCGCCTCGATCTCCTCGAATCCATTCGCCAGAAGAACGCAAACGCGCGGCATGATGGCCTCCTCTCTCTCGACCGGGGAGCCTTTCTGCCCCTTGCATCCCCGTTCGGCCCGCCTACCTTTATAGGTCCATGAGACCAGCGCTTCAAGCGGGGGCTGCGGCGGGGGGAGGGGCCGGCGAGCGGCCTCCACTTTCCGAGACCTCCCTCCTCCCCTCGGCCCTGGCGCGGCTTGGGCCCGAGGAGCTGCTCGTCAACGAGTTCTTCCTCAGCATCCAGGGGGAATCGACGTTCGCCGGGCTGCCTTGCTTTTTCATCCGGCTGACGGGATGCCCACTGCGCTGCGTCTGGTGCGATACCGAGTACGCCTTCCACGAGGGAAGCGTCTTCACGATCGGAGAGTGCGTGGAGCGCGCGCGCCGCTCGGGGGTGCGGCTCGTCGAGCTGACCGGGGGCGAACCGCTCATCCAGCACGCCGCGCGCCCCCTCATCGCGCGTCTTGCGGATGCGGGGCTGCGCGTTCTCGTCGAGACGAGCGGGGCAATCGCGATCGACGATCTCGACCCTCGGGCGGTCCGCATCGTCGATGTGAAGTGCCCCGGAAGTGGAATGCGGGAGAGGAACCGCACGGGTATCGAGGGATCCTTGCGGTCGAGCGACGAACTGAAATTCGTCCTGGCGGACCGCGCGGACTACGAGTGGGCCCGGGGCTGGGTCCGAGAGCGGCTCACGGCGCTCCCGGCGGGAATTCCGATCCACCTCTCGCCGGTCTTCGGCAGGCTGAAGGCCGACGAGCTCGCGGCCTGGATCCTCGAGGACCGCCTGCCCGTACGGATCAACCTTCAGATCCACAAGTTCATCTGGGATCCGCACCGGCGGGGTGTATAGAGAGCGCATGACGGTCCCCACTCCTCTTCCGCGTTCGGGAGCGTCGAGCGCGCTCGCCTGGGCCAACCGCCTCCGAGCCGTCGGCTCCCTTGCGGCCATCGTTCTCGCCGGGGAAGCCCTCGACGGCCTGCGGGACTGGGCCCGCCCGCACCCCGCCGTGGCGGTGGCCGCGTCGGAGGCCGGCGAGACGATCTTCATCGTGGATCGAGGAGAGAATGCCGAGCCCGTCTGGCCGCTCGATGATGGCGTGCAGGCAATCCTCTCCCGGCTGCAGATCGAGCTTGATCCGGTCCGCTGGGTCCTTTACCTCCACGGCGATGATCGCCGCGTCCTCCCCCGCGGGTGGCCGACGATCCTTGTCGACCGCCAGGGGAGGCTCGTCCCTCACGACCTCGAACTCGATGCGCGGCAGGTGGATGGCCTGCGTGCGGCGATCGCCCGAGCGGCGGGTCCACCGGAGGCTTTCGCCCAGCTTCGCGGCCTTCTCGCGGCGAGGGACCCGCGGCTGAAGGAATTCTGGGGGAAGTAAACGGCTCACCTGCGTCGCGCATCGACCCTGCGGCCCCCGTTGGAGTCATCCCGGACCTGGAGCCCCGCTTCCCGTCGATCGGGGATTTGAGCCGCTTGAGAATTGCAGGGGGATCGTCGGCCGGAGTGACCCACAGCGTCACCTGCTGTTTTCTGAGATCATCTTCATGCTCTTGGAGAGTCCTAACCTCGCCTGTGCCGGTCGCCTGCTCGTCCTGCCCCGAACCTTTTGGCGCCGGAGACTCCCGGCAAGAGGACAGGAAGATCGAGAACGCGATCATCCCGACGATCAGCACTTGGTGCTCTGGCCAACTCCGAGTCATTGCGAAGCAGTCTGGACTTAGTGCCCCCATTCATAAGTCCGTGTAGGGTTTGTTGCGCCCTGAATATTCGAAGACCCAAGACTCGTGGAAGTTCATCCGGGCGCAACCCTGCGGGCCGGGCGCTTTTGGCGCCATGC
>Ga0187893_10000231_pt1:0-125000 | contig 140552 bp, 128 predicted proteins | sample MA1701074metaG_FD_139574 | JGI IMG/M metagenome (GOLD analysis project Ga0187893, IMG submission 139574) | White microbial mat communities from a basaltic lava cave in the Kipuka Kanohina Cave System on the Island of Hawaii, USA - MA170107-4 metaG ...
CGCATGGCCCGAGAGGAGAGCCTTTGCGAGAGCCGGATGAGGGAAATCTTCATGTCCGGTTCGACGAGGGGTGAGTGAGTCGTGTTGCCATTAACATCGCTCACTCGCCTACTCTACTGGTTAGATCGAAATCACTTGTTAATTCTTGCGCTTACGGTTGCCGGATCGGAAAATTTGCGCAAGCGGCGAAAATTTTCAAGGATAGTAGTACGAGGGAAGCAGAAGAAAGGGGACAGTCCCCATTCCGGAAGGGGGACTGTCCCCTTTTGGTTCCCGGAAATTCTTCGTCGGTTTTATTCATTTCCCAACTCTCGCTCCAGGAAATCAGCCACCAGATGCCAGGAGAGTTCCGCCAGTCGAGGGTCGTAGCAGTCTCCGTCGCCCAGGGCGAAGCCGTGGCCGGCGTAGGGGAAATAGTGCCACTGAAGCGGCTGGCCGTTAGCCTGTAAACTCGACCAAAGCTTTTCCTGCACGGGAATCGAGGCGACATGGTCCTGACCGCCGAAGAGAATCATCGAGGGGCATTTGAATTCGCGGGCCGCGTCGTCGGGATGGCGAGGTCGTAGATTGCTCGGGCCTTCGTCGCGAACTGAGGGGTAATAGCCGATAAATCCTCGCACGTCGGGCGTGGCAGCGACGAAGTGAATGCCAATCCGTCCCCCCATGCAGAAGCCCACCACCGCGCAACGCTTGCCGTCTACGTCATTTCTTTTAGTGAGATAACGCCAACCCTTATCGATGGTTGCGACAAATTGTCCGTCGGTGGTCTTTTTCTGCGCCTCGTGGATGGCGTCGGAGAAGCCGAGCAGCTCGTAGAGATCAGGAACCACCGTGGTATAGCCCAGCTTGGCGAAGTTACAGACGGTAGCCTTCATATGGCCCGTGACGCCGTAGTGGTGATGCACGATCAATATCCCCGGCCCCGGTGCTTTACGATCAGCATAAGCGATGTATCCGGGTATGCCATCTTTATCAGCGTTAAGTTCACGGGCAACGACTTTCATCGGTTAAATCCTCCACTAGTCGCGATTTCGGGTCGGTTATCCGATACCATGTTTCCGAGATTCGTACCAAGGAGTTTTTTATCTGCTAACGCAAACTCAAGCGGTTCCCTTTGTGGGCAAAAATATAGCGGTGGCGGCGCCGCCGCGCCCGGAGAAGCAAAAGAAAAAACGCAAGCAGGATTAACGCGCCCGCGCTAAAAATCCACATCAGGCGCAGTTGGCCCGGAACGGCGACTTTGGAGATCAGATCTACCCGTGCTATTTCTTTTTTCCCGTCACGAAACACCGCTTCCCCGACTTTTTCCCCTTTGGCGAGCGGCGCCGCGAGTTCATCCAGGACGATTTCAATTTGCGGGAGGCTCAGAGCGGCAGAGGAAAAAACATGTTGTGCTCCTTCGGCGGCTACCAGGGGTACCTTCGTTCCAGCCACAACCGAAGAGATGACGGTTTCGCCTCGGTCTAAAAGCGATATGGAGGTGAAATTTGCAAAACCAAAATCGAGAAGCTTCTTGGCATCCAGCCAAACGGCCTTCTCGCTGCTGTTCAATACGACGGCAATATAACCCGCCTCGCCTCTTTTTGCTGCTGCCACGAGACAGTAACCCGCCTCCCTTGTATTACCGGTTTTAACACCTATGGCGCCCTCGTAGGTTTCCAGTAATTGATTGGAATTTTTGAGCGTTCCTTCCCATCTGGCACTTTTCCATGGATAGCTTTTGGTGGCGACAATGGTGCGAAACTCCGCGGTCTCAAGCGCTGTCTTGGTAATCGCCGCTAAATCCTGGGCCGTCGTGAGTTGGTTTTTCTGGGGCAACCCGGTTGGATTGCCAAATCGAGAATGAAGGGCACCGAGCCGGCGGGCTTTGCGGTTCATGAGGTCACTGAATTTTGTCACCGAGCCGGCGACGTGCAGGGCAAGGGCCGTGGCGGCGTCGTTGCCGGAGCCAACGAGTAGCGCATAGAGAAGGTCCCGGATCGCGATATGCTCGCCGCGCTGCAGGCGTACCGTCGATCCCGTGGCCAAAGTCGCGGTAGAGGCAACCTTGACGCGGTCACTGATCCGACTGTGTTCCAGCACGACTACCGCGGTCAATATTTTCACTGTGCTAGCCGGAGGCAGCGGCAGATCTTTGTTTCTCCCCCATAAGATCTTTCCGCTTTGCATTTCCACCAGCACGGCGGCCTTTGCTGCTAGTTCCAATTCCGCCCCGTCGGCGGGAGTTGAGGGAAGGCCAAAGAAGATGAGTAGGACGGTAAAGATCACCATCCCGGGAAACAGCTGTTTCATGCTTTCTGACACGGTTAACCCCCCAATCGCCCTAAAAACACCTTATCCGCTCCTCCGCCGTTATTACAACGATTTGGACTGTGTATTTTCCTTAACTCAATTTTCAACCTCGAGGCTTACTTTTCAGATCCAGCGTCATGGTTCGAAACGGCTACCATTCCGAAAAAAGTGCAACTGCTTGACCGCCGTCTTGAGACCGATGATGTCCCCTGGGCGGTAAACCACCTCATTGCCTGCACGGGCGATGAGCTCGACCCCATCGCAGGTGAGATGTACAAAGCGGTCCGATCCGAGATCCTCGACGATCTCAACTTCGCCTCGTATCCAAGCCTCATTGATCCCAATCGGCTGAAGGTCCTCCGGGCGTATGCCGATGCCAAGAGACGCCCCTGCGAGGTTTGGCAACGACCTGCCGAGTAAAACAGCAAGATCCAGTTTCAAACCTTGGCAGGTAAAGACTCTCCCGCCTTCGTCCATATTGCCGTTCAAGAGATTCATCTGCGGGCCGCCGACAAACCGAGCCACCATCGCATTGGCGGGCTTGTGGTAAATCGCTGAGGGCGGACCCATTTGTTGAATGCTTCCCTGACGGAGCACGATAATTTTTTCTCCCAGTGTCAGCGCCTCCGCTTGATCGTGGGTTACGTAGAGGATCGTCGCTCTGAGCCGGCGGTGGAGCCGCGCCAGCTCCACGCGCATTGTGGCTCTAAGCGTCGCATCCAAGTTAGACAGCGGCTCGTCGAAAAGAAAAATTTTCGGCTGCCGCACGATGGCACGTCCCAAGGCTACTCTCTGGCGCTGGCCGCCGCTCAAACCCTGGGGCCGCCGATCCAACAAAGCGTCGATTTCCAGCAGCCGGGCAGCTTCGGTGACGCGCCGCGAAATTTCCGCCGCATCCACGGCGCGCAGGCGGAGCGCAAACGCCAGATTCTCGAAGACGGTCATGTGGGGGTAAAGCGCGTAACTCTGGAAAACAAAAGCAATATCGCGCTCGCGGGGCTGCAGATGGTCGATGCGCTCGCCACCGATGGAGATTTCCCCGCCGCTGGATTGCTCCAGGCCGGCGATCAATCGCAAAATGGTCGATTTGCCGCAGCCTGAAGGGCCAAGCAAAATACAAAACTCCCCGTCGTTGACTTCAAAGGAAATGTCTTGCAAAACTTTGCTCGCGCCAAATTGCTTCGACAGATGTTGTACCGAGAGAGAAGCGATCGCTGTTCCTCCTCCGTGCCTGAAATCAGTTTAGATGCTGACCTTCTAAAATTTCAACAACTCGAATACTTTTCGCTAACCCTTGACCGCGCCAGCCGACAGTCCCCGGACGATACCGCGTTGAAAGAAAAGAGTGAGCAAAACCAGCAGCAGTGTCGCCAGCGTAGAGGCGGCGGCGATTTCACCCCAGGGCATGGTGTATTCCCCCGGAAATAGCGCGATGCCCACCGGGAGCGTTTGCACGTTGGGGTCCGTCATGATGATGAGCGCGAAAAAAAATTCGTTCCACGAATGGATGAATACCAACAAGGCAGCCGTGAGAATACCCGGCGCCGCCAGAGGTAAAACGACCCGGCAAAGAGCCTGCCAGCGACTACAGCCGTCAATGAGAGCGGCCTCTTCAATTTCCCCGGGAACCTCGCGAAAAAAAGTGGTGAGAATCCAGATGGCCAGGGGCAGTGAGAGAGCGACATAGGCCGCCACCAGACCCTGATAAGTATTGAGCCATTCCATTCGATTGAGAATGCTCCACACCGGACCGGCGATGGCGATCTGGGGAAACATCGAGACGGCCAGCAGCGCGAGCAGATAATATCTTGTCCATGCGAGCTGCAAGCGGGCCATGGCATAAGCAGCCAAGGAACCGATGGCAATGGTGATCAAAGCGGCCGTGCCGGCGACGATAACGCTATTGGCGATGTAACGGAGCAACCCATGTTTTTCCAGCGCTGATTGGTAAAACCCCAATTGAAACGCGGGAATGAATTTGGGCGGAATCGCCGTCAACTCGGACTGGCTCTTCAACGATGTGAGCACGAACCAAAGAAACGGGAGCAGACAGTACAGGCCGATGCCGATGGAGAAGATAAACAACGCCGTGGAACGCTTCACGGTGCGGCTCCTTCCAGGCGTTGCGCCTTAAGAATTCTTAGGTAGAGCAAGGACAGAATCAGAGATAATAGAAAAACGCCGACAGCGATCGTCGAGCCGTAACCCACCATCCCCTCGGCAAAACTTTTTTTATAGCCGTAGAACTGCAGCACATTGGTGGCGTCGGCGGGACCTCCCTGGGTCATGACAAAGACCAGGTCAAAAACCCGCAGCGCATCGATGGTGCGAAACAACAATGCCAAAAGCAAAGCGGGTTTGATGAGAGGCAAGGTAATGCGATAAAACTTTTGCCAAGATGATGCGCCATCGATGCTTGCCGCCTCATAAAGCTCATCGGGAATCGTCTGTAACCCTGCCAGAATGATGAGCGCCGCAAAGGGCGCGGTCTTCCAGACCTCGGCCGCCATGATGGCGAACAAAGCGAGGTAAGGATCGGCGAGCAGTGCCATGTAACGCGAGGTGTCATCGCCAAACAAAACTAAATTGAAAAGCCCATAGCGGTCGTTGAAGATGAAGCGCCACATTTGAGAGGAGACGACCGTGGGAATGGCCCAGGGGATGAGCACGACCGCGCGCAACAGTCCGCGGCCGTGAAACATCTCGTTCATGATCAGCGCCATGCCGAGGCCAAGGAGCAGCTCCAAGGGAATCGTCACGGCGACAAAGATCAGAGTCGTACGCAGGGACTGCATTGCCACGGGGTCGGTCCAAAGATCGGTGTAGTTTTCCCAGCCGACCATTTTTTGTCCGAGCCAGGGGAGCGTAAGGATCAGCCGGTAAAAGCTTAGCCGAAAGGATTCGAAGATCGGGTATAAAGTAAAAAGCGAAACAAAAACGAAGCTTGGCAAGAGAAAACCCAGCGCCAGCCGATGGGAACTTCTCATGGCGCCGCCGCTTCGCGTAAAAGATCAAGTACTCGGTCCATGTCCCTCGCGGCCAATTTAGCACGCTCATCAATGTTCGTGTCCGGTAGCGCCAAGACGGAACTGAAATAGCGCTGCATGATGTTGGACAGCGGTACATAGACGGGAGTGGTGGGCCGGGGCACTGCCTGTTTGAACGTCTCGAGCAGTGATTTGAGTTGCGGAGAGCTATGTAGAATCTCCGGGTCGTCATAGAGCGCCAGGCGTGTGGGCGCTCGACCCGTGGCGAGGGCGATTCGTTTTTGCATTTCCTTACTGGTCATATAGGAAACAAAACGCCAGGCCAGCTCCGGCTTTGTCGAAAAGCGGCTGATTCCCAGTTGCCATCCACCGAGCGTCGCCACGCCACTCCCTTTGGAAAATGAGGGCAGAGGAAGCATGGCGATCTTACCGGCAATTTTCGAATGTTCCGGATCGTTGGCGATTTTCCAGGCATAGGGCCAATTACGATGGAAGATGGCCCGGCCCTGGGTAAAAAGGGCAAGAGATTCGGGCTCTTCATACGCAAGCACGCCGCGATGGGCAATTCCGCGAATAATCCGATCGCGCACAAAGCGCACCGCTTCCATGGCCCGGGGTTGATGAATCGCGCTCGTTAACTGTTTTTCGTTCCACAACGCCCCGTCGTTGCCTAGGATGTATTCCATCATGTTGCAAATGAGACCCTCATATTGCTTGAACTGTCCGGAAAAGCCGACCAGATGAGGGTCCTGCTCGCGGGCGAGAATCATCTTGGCTTGCTCGACCAAACCCGGCCAAGTGCGCGGCGGAGCCACGCCATACTTCGCCAGGAGATCCTTTCTATAGTAGAGCAGCCCGGCATCGACGAAGAGCGGCACACCGAAGATTTGCCCGCGGTAGCGATTGGCGGAAATGGGCGCGTTGAGAAATTGCTCCTGCTCCGCAGCGGAAAAAAAACGATCCAAGGGCAAGGCCCAACCAGCAGAGGCAAACTCGCCGGGCCAGATGACGTCCATAAAAAAGACGTCCAATTGGGTGTCGCGATTCTTCAGCTTTTGGGTGAGAAGATCGTGAAACTGGGTGGACGAATGGGGCCCCACCTCAAGAATGATTTTTACGCCGGAAATTTGTTTTTCAAAGTCGGCTATCGCGTGCTCCCAAAGCTTGGGCGCTTCGGATTTCCAGGTAACGAAACGAAGGACATTCGATTGGCCTGCGGACAGCCCGGGCGAGAGCAGGAAAAGCAGAATAATGAAGATCCGAAAAAATTTTTTCACGTTGATTCCAACAGAAATATGAAATCCTTAAGTGGGAAGCATCGCGACATTGTCCATGGAGGCTGTTGACCAACGGACGAGAAAATAATTGTTACTTCAGCGCCTTGGGCAACGGCCAATGGAGCCATTCGGCGATGCCACGTCCCATGATCCATTCCTTGTCGCTCTCAGAGAGAAAATCTAGTTCTTCGTTAAAGAGTGTAATTGCCTGATTGTAAGGGCAGGGGAGATGGGATAGATCGGTGCCCCAAAAACAACGCTGAGGGCCGAAGGCCTCCACCACGCGGCGAATAAAAGGATGAAGCGTCGGAAAGGGGTAGGGCTCGTCCACATAGCAAGGAAGAGCGGATACTTTTACTGCGATATTTTTCAATGGAGCGAGCTTCAAAAGATTCTCTACAGGCGGACCGAGCGGCTTGCCCCGCAGCGCGGAACTTAGTCCCATATGATCGATGATCAAGCGCAATCCGGGGTGGCTTTCTGCGATGGTGCCGAGTTTGGCTAAGGCATGAGGCGCAAGTGCCATAACGGGTATGTTGTGGCGCTCGGCGGCATCCCAAAACCAATCGGTGGTACCATCTTCTAACCATGACCGCGCCCGTCCCTGATGCAAAGCCAAGCGGACCCCCAACATTCCCGGTCGATTTTTCCACTGTGACAGTAAGGCTCGGCTTTCGGGTTTTTCCACGGCTATGCGTCCCATGACCGCGAAACGCGCAGGGTACAGGCGCGCCGCTTCCAACGAAGTTTCATTACTAAATCCCTCCCATGTCGGTGGCACGCAAATTGTGCGGTAGACACCATGGACGTCCATTACATTTAAGAGTTCGTCATAGCCCAACGGTACGGCGCGGTGCGGCTTGGAGGCGTTCTCCGTGACGTAGGGCTTTTCAGGGGTTTCCGGCCCCCAGATATGAACCTGTGAATCGATGATGAACATGAGAGCGAACCTCCAGGGTCAAGGACCATTGCAACTATGCCTGACTGATAGTCCGAGTGTCGCTTATACGTCAAGAGAAAAAGAGTACGGGGAAAGTTGACATGAGAGGCCGCGCTCGGATAGTTTCGGTCTCGAAATGGCGTTTGACAGGTTGTTTTCCAATGTCAGACAACTGAATGAGTCATAGACCGAGGAGTCGCCCGTTTGGAGTCAGAACGACAGACGGTAATAACGAAGGAGGAGCAAAATGCTTTCACAGATTCGCATTTACACGATCAACAAAGGCGAGATGGACGCCTTTCTCAAGCACTTCAAGGAAGAAATTATGGGGGTGCACCAGCGCATCGACGTGCCCATCGTGGGCGCATGGGTGAACCGCGCGCAAAATGAGTTTATCTGGATCAGAAGCTACAAGGACAAGGCGGACCTGGAGGCGAAGGGCAAGGCGTTCCAGGCTGCGGTCGCGGCGGCAGGAATCAAGCTGGGGGCCAACGTCGCGAAAATGGAAGTACGCGAGGTCGAAACAGCGTTTGCCTAAGAATTTGAAGGGGACAAGTCACCCCTTTTGAATTCAAGAATTACGAGGGACGCCGAGAATCAAATTGTTCATCGTATTTCTTTTAATCGCGCTGACTCTTCCGCAAATCATACATGCCGCACGGCCGTACTTTCACGGCAAGACGATCACGCTGCAAGTCGGCGCTCCCGCAGGGGGCAGACAAGATCGGATCACTCGAACCATGGCCAGGTACCCGGCGAGATACGCGCTGGGTGACCCGGCCTTCGTGATCCTCAATAACACCGGCGGCCAAGGCATTCCAGCGATGTTGGCTCTCAATAAAGGGCCAACCGACCGCAACTTTCTATCTACGGTGGCTTCCTTGTATATGGAAGCGCCGCAGTAGTGACTATTGAGTTTATAAGTATCCTGACAAATCGTGTAGTGACAAACCCAAAGGGCCAACCCTGCCCACTACTTAATAAAACCACGCTCGCGGTAGAAGCGGCGCGCGCCCGGATGAAGCGGGACGTCGAACGGCGCTTTCTCATCATTGGCGCAGAGTTGTTTGATGCTGAGCGGCTTGAAGTTGTCGGTGGGAATTAAATCTTTGCGCATCTCGATCGCCTCGCACAGGGCGTAGGCAACTTCCATGGGCATGTCGGCATGAACGATCATCGGCCAACCGCTGAAGTCTAAAGTCTGGATTTCTTGTCCGAGACCGCGGAAACCGCATCGAGACATGCCGGTGGGCCGGTATCCAAGAGCGGTTAGCTGCTGCAGCACCGATCCCTCAATCGGCAAATAGCGAAAACCCCGGTTCAGCGCGGTTTGCCCCCAGCTTTTGATGCCCTCATCAAAGATGGCATCGATGGTGCGGTTTTCAATGGCCGCGCGCCGATCCGGATCACTGGGGCGGGGCACGGAATGAATCTTGCCACCCCATTTGCTCAGATCCGCCAGCGAAAATCCTGCTGCGCGCAGCACCGCGGAGACCGTAAACATTGTAGCGCTGCTTTCAAGGTCTCTACGCGGGACAATTCCGGTGGAGACCCGCAGCGCGATGCGTTTTTCCTTGATCTGCGCCAGAGAGGTGATGCCGGTGTCCCGGTGTACGGCAAATCCCATGACATCGAACGACGGAAACACCGCGATAGCGCGCAACGGCAGCCGTTTTTTGAACGGTCCTTTGCCGCGGCAAGCCATGGTCAATAGCACCGAAGGATTGACCCAAACAAGAGAGACCTTACCGCGGGCGACATCGATGATTTCCTGAAAACTCCCCGTGGTAAAAGAAACTGAAACGCCGTTGCTGCGTTCGGTTGGCCTAACGCCGAGTGAAAGCCGGAGAACCCGGCCGACCCGAGAATCGGTCTGCAGCACGCCTTCGGCGGCGCGTCGGGTGGCACGAGAAAGCGAAGTGTCATAAAGCGCCGCTGCAACTTCCAGAAGACCCTTAGCGCGCTGAATCCCTGCATTATACCTTTTGGCCATAAACAAATAGCTCCTGCGATCTTTGGTTACGCGTTGGAGCCGAAGCTAGTCGACCTTGATGATGAATGCAAGTGAATTGCCGTGAGGATGCAGCGGCGCGGGTATAGTCAGAAAGATGTTGCAGCCTTCCTCGACCTGCACTACGCTACGGGAAGCCGGTTGGCAAACAGGCTTGATACGAGAAGCAAGGGGCGACGCTCTTGCGTTTCTTAAGTTTCGGCCCGCGTGTCACCGCCAATGAGGAAATAGTCGTTTACGACAACGTTAGAGCTCTCTACGCATTTAGCGCCGCAGGACGAATCATGGCGAAAAACGGATTCAAGATCATCGACAGCGACATGCATGTAATGGAGCCGCCGGATTTATGGGAGCGCTATATCGACAAGAAATTCAAGGCGCGGGCGCCGCGTGGCGTCGTCAGCAACAACGTGCGCGAGCTGCGCTTGGTCCATCCCGACGGCAAAGAGTGGGCGCGCGACACCACCCCAACAAACGATACGGCCCGGGGCAAGAACTTCGATGAGAAACAGCGCATTTTCGCAAGGGATGCGGCTCGCGGCTGGACTTCCGAGGTGCAGCTTGAAGCCATGGATGCCGAAGGCATCGACGTGGCGGTACTCTACCCCACTCGCGGCCTGAGGGCGCTGGTTATCGATAAACCGGACAGCGAATTTGCTGCCGCCCTGGCACGCGCCTATAACGACTGGCTTTATGATTTTTGTCAGAAAGATCCGAGCCGCTTGACCGGCGCCGGCATGATCTCTCCCTACAGCATGGCAGATGCGGTGCGCGAAGCCCGCCGCTGCGCCGAGCAATTGGGGTTTCGGGCCGTTTATTTGCGCGCCAATCCCCTAGTCGAACATCAGTGGCAAAGTGAATATTACGACCCAATGTGGGGTGTTTTGGAAGATCTCAACCTGGCCTTGGGTTTTCATGAATCGACTCGTACCGGAAAAAATCAAATTGGCGAACGACTCGAGCCTAACTTCATGTTGCGCCGGGTCTTTGCCCGACCCATCGAGCAAATGCTCGCGCTTGGAAGCTTTTGCGGCGGTGGCGTACTCGCACGTCATGCGAAATTGCGGGTCGCGTTCTTAGAAGCCAATTGCAGCTGGCTCCCCTGGCTCCTGTGGCGCCTCGACGAGGCCTGGGAGCTCGACGGCGATGTCTGGGCGCGCGATCTCAATATGAAGCCCAGCGATTATTTCAAACGCCAGTGTGTCGTGTCCGTGGAACCCGACGAAGTGATCGCTCACAACGTCATCGGGCAGATCGGCAACGGCAATCTGGTTTATTCCACCGATTACTCGCACGTCGATTCACGGTATCCCGAGGCAGTGAATCATTTCTTGCGATTGCCGATCTCTGATACCGATAAGCGAAAAATTTTGTGGGACAACTGCGTCTCATACTACGGGATGTCATATCTGCCGTTTTAATGCGGCTGCGCCGCTGTCTTTTGTAGCGATCGGTGGCCGGTATTTTTTTGTAGGAATGAAAGTTGCCTCGTACCCGAAAAACGAAAGATCTATGTCCCATGTGCGCGGCGCCGTGGCTGATGTGCCTGTGCGAAGTGGTGCCGAGAATCGAGTTAAGCACTAAAATTTGTCTGGTGATTCATCGCCGGGAACTGAAGCGGAGCAGCAATACGGGTCTGCTCGCTGTCAGGGCGTTGGTGAACAGCGAAACGCGGATACGCGGCGAAGGAAAAAGCGCTCTCAATCTGAAAGATCTTTTAACAACTCAGTATCGAACGTTCTTGTTGTATCCCTCCGATGACGCCGTCGAATTGGATGAAGAACTCGTGGTCGAGGAACGGACACCGATCCAACTCATCGTTCCCGACGGAACCTGGCGACAGGCGAGAAAAGTTCATTCCCGCCATCATGAGCTAATAGAGGTGCCAAGGGTGAAGATCAGCGCGCCGAGTAAATCGGCATTTCAGCTGCGGGCTCAAAGTAGACCGGAGGGGATGGCTACCTTACAGGCCATCGCCAATGGGCTTGGAATTATCGAAGGGGATTGGGTGCGAGATCAGTTGATGAAGCTTTATCAGGCAAAGATTGAGCGAACACTGGCGGGACGTGGCCTCTCGATGGGAAACAAGCAGTGGAGTGGAGCAAGGTAAAATGCATTTTCGAGCCCTCCGTGGTAAAACATTTGTTGTTTTGATTGCGGAATTACCATGCGGTGGACACGAAGCCCTTGCGGTGAATGATAGCCTAGTGTGGTGTCTCAGAAGTTCGTTACATAATTCAATCGTCATTCCGGGCAACCTGGCGACAGCTAGCGCGACCCGGAATCCAGGAAAATCAAATGCTTCTGGATGCCCGCTTCTGCGGGCATGAATGCGGGAGACCACGGATTTCTTTTAAGAACTTCCGAGACAGCACACTAGATCTCACGCCCATCTTCAGAAACAGGTTGAAAATTGCGCATGGGCTTCAATGAGTTTTGCAAAATGCGGCTGTGCTTCATGTGCAAGAGTCGCGGGAAATTTTGCTCCGCTTCTGCGCCATCGCGTGAGCCAATCTTTTCCCAATAATCGTGGCGATAGGGGATGATCTTGAGCACCTTTTGCTCTCGTGAAAGCGATGGTGGTGTCCGACTTAGGCCCTGTTCCAACTCCTTCGGCGACAAAAAAACCTGCCGCCAGAAGAGAAGCTCTCACGGCAGTCGAAGCCGAGTAGGTGTAGAGTTCCGCTGATTTTGGCCGGCAGCGTTTAAAAATTCGCGAAAAGATTTCGCCGGTCCAAAGCGCAGCGTCTGTTTTAAATGAAAACGGGTCGTAAAAAATAAGATCAGGTGTTGTTGCTGATTCGATAAAACAAGGGAAATCGCCCTTGAGAAGTTCCCATCGGAGCAAACTCGAGGCGTGTTTCCACCTGCCCCTCTCAAGAATTTGGCGGGGAGCGCTGTGGCGCAGGTGAGGGAAGCGGCCGAGATCTTTAGCGGCGAGGGTGAGCGGATCGAGATCACATTCGAAACTCACGAGGCGCAAAGGGCGAAGGGCGTTGTCGCCTTTGTTTGCATAACATTTTTCGAAGCCGTGAACGGCGGCCATAGCGTTTGCGGCCGCACCGAGTCCCACATCCCAAATCACCAGCTCATCCGCGTGGATAGCTCGCTTCAATAGGCGCGAGGCGAGGCAGGACTGCTCCACGTAGAGTTTGTTTGCTTCGTCGCTCGGGCGATTCACCGAGTGCATCACCTCGCCAGAGCTTAATTGGCGTATGCTGGAAAAACCCCGAGCCGATGTGTAGATTTCATAATTACCCAAGCGAGCGGACTGAGAGGTATTCGGTTTTTTTGGAGGGCGAGAGGGGTTCTCCTCGTCGACTCGCACAAGCTCGAGTCGCTTCTCCTCATAGTAAGAGAGAAAGGCATCATGCAGAATACTCTCTCTCATCTCCCTCATGAGGCGATGATAGAAGGTCATATTGTGAGACGCTAAAAGGTGCCAACCTAACATCTCCTGCGATTTGACGAGATGGTGAATGTAGGCGCGCGAGTATTGTTTGCAGCTCTGGCAAACGCACTGGGAGTCCAGAGGCTGTTGTGTATATTTATGCACGGAGCGGCGCAATTGAAGTCTTCCGTGAGACGTAAAGGCCACTCCTCGTTGCGCCAGTTGTGAGGGAATAATACAGTCGAACATATCGACACCGCGGTGGACGCCCTCGAGAATATCGATCGGCGTGCCCACCCCCATGAGATAACGTGGAAGATTTTTTGGAAGGCGTTCGGTGACGAGTCCCGTGAACTCGTAGCGCTGACGCTGCGATTCCCCTACGGCCAGGCCACCAATGGCCAGACCATCAAACGGGAGATTCCGCAAAAACGCGGCGCTCTTTTTTCTGAGATCGTGGTGGCAGGCTCCCTGAACAATGCCAAATAACGCTTGGGGCGAGTCGTCGCGGGCGCGAAGGGAACGCTCGGCCCAACGATGGGTGATCTCCATGGCCGCCTCTGCTTCAGAATAGGGGGCGGTGGACAGGATGCACTGATCGAGGGCCATCATGATGTCGCTGCCGATCGTTTTCTGCATCTCGATGCTTGATTCAGGCGAGAGCAGATGAGCTTTTCCATCCACATAACTTTGAAAATGAGCGCCCTCTAAGCTCATTTCTCTCGAGTGGGGAAGAGAAAAAATCTGAAATCCGCCGGAGTCCGTGAGCACCGGGCCATCCCAGTTCATAAAACCGTGGATGCCGCCTAATTTCTTAAATACTTCGGCCCCGGGACGAAGCATCAGGTGATAGGTGTTCACCAAAAGCACGCGCGCCCCGGTCGTTTTTAAACTATCGACCGTTTGTCCTTTCACCGTCGCCTGGGTTCCCACCGGCATGAAGATCGGAGTTTTGACCTCGCCGTGGAGGGTGTGAAATGTCGCCGCGCGCGCGCTTGATCCTCTGGACTCTTTTTCCAGGGTGAAGTTCAGGCGAGACATGGTTTTAGTTTAACCGGGAATTTCGCTCAATGCAGCCACTGGCCTCGGGGGCACGCCGAAGCCCCATTTCGCAGTATTGCGGCCGGGGACTATCGGAGCGAAGCGGCGCTGGTGGTTTTAATTAGCCTAAGCCTTCGGCGATTTGCAAGTCTAAATTTATTAAATCGCCTCTCGTTTGATCTCAGAGAAATGGAAGCGAGACGCGCTAATTTACCGCTGCACGGCACAGAGTCGTTGTGCTAAAGGCCGGCTGTCTCAAGCATCCCCTGTATTCCTTGTTGTTTGTTGCGAAGTTTGACAGGCTAGGTCCACGACCTTTCGGGGAGATCGCTCTCGCTTTTAAAAAAGCAAATATGATTGAACGGGTAAAATCCCGTACGATAACGCCAGATCATATTGCCGCAGAGCAGCGATCGATCGGTTGCACACAGGAGAGCGCAAAATGTTTCGTCAAGTTGAACTTCCGGCTCGGGTTTCTGGGAGATTGCTATTGCACAGCATGCCGGGCCGCTTTGAAGCAATCGAGCAGGTGTGGCATCAGGTGAAAAACGAAGCGGTCGGCACGATCGTATGCTTGGCGGAGATGCACGAGATCTGCCTAAAATCCTCTAAATACCTAGAGGCCCTGGAAGCGGGAACCGTTCCCTGTTCCGTCCTGCCATTTGCAATTCGTGAAGGCGGCGCGCCCGAGGACCGAGACGCCTTCTGGGAGGTTGCGAACGTTGTGGCGAATCGCTTGCAGTCTGGAGAAGCGGTGCTGATTCACTGCTCGGGAGGTATCGGCCGCACCGCGATGCTTGCCATATCCGTGCTGCTTGCCTTGGGCGAGCGAATGGACGCGGCGGAAAACATGGTCGCGGGGGCTGGGTCCAAGGTGGAGACCATGCCGCAGATCGACATGCTTTCCTGGTGCGCCTCGCAAGGGGAGATCAAGGCGTGATGATGCGATAGAACGAGCCAACCGGCGATAGCGAAAATATAAAGGCGGGTCAAAGATTCGAGGCGTGCGCGGCCGTGGCACAGGACTGCGGCGTACGCAGGACAGCTGGCAGAAAAGTAAGGAAAGAAAACGACTTAGGAGGATACGTGATGGAGGAATCGAAGCTGGTTCACATCGGTCTATTGACGCCCCATAGCGGCGACCGGCCCCATTTTCACGCGCTGCGGGAATTGCTGCCGCAGGAGGTGACGCTAACTATTCGGGGCCTCAACATCGCTCCGGGTGCGCCCCTTGAAGGCAGGACGGCTGAAGTTCTACGCGGGGTGGAAGAGCTGGTACAGGACGATAACGTACAGGGGTTGATCCTCACCGGCGCGCCCATGAGTATCTTAAATCCGGAAATCGAGAGGCAACTCGAAGGAAGGGTGCGCATTCCGCTGACCATCGCCGTACGCGCCACTACGGCTGCGCTGAAAGCGATGGGGGCGAAAAAATTAATTCTCATGACTCCATTCGACGCGGCGATGAACCTGCAAGTCCAAAGCCGTCTGACAGGGGCCGGATTCGCCGTGCTTGCCTGTCCTACCCTCGAGCACCTCGGTGCGCGCACGGGGACGCAAGTGGACCCGGAAGAGATTTTTCGCATGGTTGAGAAGGTCGCGAGCGAGGCTCCGGACGCTGACGCGATCTATTTTCAGGGCGCCCCTTTCGATCCACTCGCCATCATCGATCGGATCGAAGCCAAACTCCGCTTGCCGGTCATCGCCAGCAACCCGGCGATGCTGTGGCATATCCTGTCGCTGCTCGGATGCCGGTACTCGATCAAGGGATACGGCATGTTACTCGGTTCATGGCCGAAGATCTCCTGAGGCGCTTGCAGCGCGCGCCGCAGGAGATCCTGGTGTCATGCTTGCTATTCAAGGCGATCCGAACGATCTCTGATCGCGTCTGCTCAGGGCGACAGGTGGCGAGAGGTCCAGAGTTCTTGGTTCTGGGGGCGTTGTATCCGGTTCTCCGGGAGCCGGAGACCAAAGACTTTTGTAATGCAGAGCAACTGCCATGCGTCTTAAAAAAGTTCGGCGTTGAAAAATAAAGGCGCATCAAAAGTTGCTAAGGCGCTCCAAAGCATTTGATCGCGTTCTCCCACATCATTTTTCTCATGACCTCGTCTCCCAGGGATTTCCACGCCAGCACCTGGTTTGTGGACTCGGGAAAGCGAGATTCCGCGTGGGGATAATCGGACGAATACATCAAGACGCCGTCGCCTAGGAAGTCGGTGACCATTTTTGCCATTCGCTCGCCTTCGTGGATGACGACGCTGGCGAAGAAACGCCCGTTGGTCATGTATTCGCTGGGCTTACGGCCCAGATTCTCCGGCAGGGCGTAAGCCATATAGACGGATTGATCGTCCATGCGCGCTGCCCAGAACGGCAGCCAGCCAAAGCCGGACTCGAGGATGCAGTAGCGAAGGTTAGGATAGCGGTCCATGATTCCGGCGCCGAAAAATGCCGTCACTGCTCTCATCGCACCCCATGGGTGCGAGGCAGTCCGGCCGATGAACGGGTTATCCCAGAGATCGCGGTACCCGGGATAGCCGGAGGTAAAGCTGTGATGCGCCACGCAGAGCCCCTCTTCGTTGGCGGCGGCCCAGATCGGTTCCAGGTCCGGGTGGTCGATGGGAACGCCTTCAGCCAGGTTGGGATGGATGCCTGCAGCCCAAGGCGCCCGCGCCCATTTTTTGATTTCTTGCACCGACGCCTCGATTGCTCTGCTGCTCACTACGATGAGAGATTTCAGTCGGTGAGGGTGCCTGCTGCAGAAGTCTTGGGTAAAGCGATGGTTGGCGCGGATAAATCCGATCTCAACCCCGACATCATCCGAGGCCGGGGGTAATCCGGGAAGCATGAGCTGGACGTCCACGCCCTCCTCGTCCATATCCCGAATCCGCGCTTCCACGTCGTTGTCGGATCCGCCGGGCGTAGGAAAGCGGCCACCCATGTACTTCGGGAAATGAGGTTCGATTTGCTCTCTAGGCCCCGCTTCCCCTAAAATGCGCAGCCGCTCCTCACGCCAGCCGGCTCTTTTCTTGAACTGGTAGCGATGGCGGTACGGTGGCTGTAGAATCTCGCCCGCCCAGCCGACCCGGAATGGAACCTTGTAACTCTCCCACTGAGGCAGCTGCTTGCGCATGGCATCATCGAAGTAAGGTTCCAAGGTTTCGGCCAGCGGATTGAGGTGCGTATCCGAATCAAAAATCTTAAAACCGTGGTGCATTCCTCCTCCTTCTTCGCGAGCATCGCAGCAAATGTCAAGCTATCCATAACACGACCATCGATCCAGGTGAAGCCTGATGCTATTGTCCGCGACACCCGTTGCTCATGCGATAACTATTTCTCGACCACCGCGTCGAGGAGTGGGGTATCCGTCTGCACGTCTTGAGGCGTGCTTGTTCACTTCGACAGGTCCTTTCACTCTGGAAAAACATTCAGTATTACAGATGCAAGAATCATTTCGGGTTACTTGGAGCATTTAAACGCGCGGGTTGAGGATCTTTGTCTGGTGAAATGTCCATCGGCAGGACCAAAGCCTGTACAGCGGCAAAATAAGGAGGTGCGATGGCAACGCAAGATAAACCAGGTTCGGTCACTTTTCCGGAGCCAGCCGTGGCCGCGGATCTCACCGGGCAGTTGGCCCGGTACATGGCAGAATTCAGACAGCAGGGCTTACCAGCGGCTGTTGTGCAGGCAGGCAAACACCGTATATTGGATTCTCTCGGAGCTATCGTCTCGGGCTCTCGCCTTAAGGCGGGAGAGCTGGCCGTCCGCTATGTGCGTCTACAGGGTGGTACGCCGGAATCGTCGGTGCTGGCAACGAGCTTGAAAACCTCCGCCGTGAACGCGGCGCTGGCCAACGGCATGTTTGGCCACGCCGATGAGACGGATGACTTCGAGCCGCTGACCAAGGCGCACCCGGGTTGCTCGGTGGTGCCCGCGGCACTGGCCATGGCGGAGCGCGAAGGCAGCTCCGGCGTAGAACTCCTGCGGGCGGTTGTCCTTGGCTATGATCTCTCTTGCCGATTCCTCACGGCCCTGGGGCCGGACCTGGTGCGAGGCGGCCACCGCAGTGCAGAGGGCATGAGTTCTACCATGGGCTGTGCGGCGGCAGCTGCGTCTCTCGCCAGGCTCGACCCGGCGGGTATGCGATACGCCCTCTCCTACGCCGCACAACAGGTATCCGGCATTTGGAGTTGGGTGAGGGATTCGGAGCATGTGGAGAAGGCCTTCGACTTCGCGGGGATGGGAGCGCGAAACGGAGTCACCGCCGCCATCATGGTGCAAACGGGCTTTACCGGTGTTTGGGATGTACTGGAAGGCGAGCACAATGTGCTAGAAGCCCTCTCCCCGGCACCGCAGCCGCATGAGATGGTGAAAGATTGGGGCAGTCACTTCTTCGTGACCGAGACGGCCATTAAGCCCTACCCAGTAGGCTACCCTATTCAGTCGGCGCTGGACGCGTTCTTCACATTGCACCGCCAGCACCGCCTGAGTATAGAGAACGTGGAGCGCGTCACCGTCCGGCTACCGGAAGATGGCGCTCGCATCGTCAACAACCGCTCCATGCCGGACGTCAACTGTCAGCATCTGGTCGCCATGGCTCTAGTCGACGGCAGGGTCACCTTCGCCTCCACCCGCTCCTATGAGCGCATGTCAGACCCCGCGGTACTGGCAGCAAAAGAAAGAGTGAATCTGGTCGCTGACCGTTCTCTCATGGACCCACATGCCCCTCGGAGCGCAAAGGTGGAGGTGGTTTTAACGGATGGCCGCACGCTAAACCAATTCACTCCCCATGCTTACGGCACCAAGCAGAACCCGATGGAAACCGAGAGCGTTAACGCCAAGGTTAGGGAGCTCGTGGAGCCGGTGCTCGGCGCAGGCCGGACCAAGGCGGTCATCGAGCGGATAAATGACCTGGAAGGTGTGGCCGACGTCCGAGAGCTGCTGCCATTTTTGACGCTGTAGCTACTGCAGACGGCCGGTGTTTCTCCTGTTCACAAGTCACAAGAGAAAAAAAAGATAGAGTCCAATCCATTGGCAACCAAACCGGCTCAAGCTCCGGGGGGTTTTTCCCTGGGTAATCTTCCTTGGTTCGCTAAGTCGTTCACCGTCTTTTGCGCCGCCTCTTCCCCGGTGCGCACGCAGTCGGAAATACCGACGCCATGGTAGGCGCTACCGGCGAGGCAGAGAGAGGGGAATGTTTCCAGCGTGGTTTCGATCCGATGCACCCTTGCGTCATGTCCGACATGATACTGGGGCATGGAATGGGGATGGCGCGAGATACGGGAAAACAGGGGTGCAGCTTTCAACCCGAGCAGGGTCGCCAATTCTGCGCGGACATTTTTCTCCATGGTCGCATCGTCGTCCTGAAATAATTCCGGCTGCAGACTCCCGCCAACAAAGGCGCGCAGCAAGATGTGACCCTCGGGAGCTCTTCCCGGATATTTGAGGCTGCTAAAGGTACAGGCCATGATTTTTCTCTGTTCGATGGCGGGCACGACGAAACCGAAGCTGCCAGGGTTTTTGGGAAAATCTTCACTGCGGTAGGCGAGGCTGACGGTGGCGGTGGAGGTGTAAGGTATTTGCGTAAGCTCATGGGCTGCCTCCGTCACTAGCGAGCCGAGCATCTTTGCGGTGGCAAACGCCGGAGTCGCGAGAATCACCGCGGCCGCCTCAAGGATTTCATTGCCGTTAATTGCGATTCTCCAGTGTTTTTTGCTTTCGTCCCGAGTCAAGGATAATACAGATGCACGGAGTCGCAAACTTTTTTCGGGCAAGTGCCTGACAAGCGCATCCACTAGTTCCTGCATGCCGCCCGCGAGGCTCACGAAAAGGCTCCAACGCGCTCCGCTGGCGGTTTCGCGCATGCGCGCGCGCCGTTTTTGTTCCGACCACATGGCTCGGATAATGCTGCCTTTGGCCCTTTCCATCTCCTTAAAGCGCGGCATAGTTGAGGCGAGGCTGAGTTTATTCGGGTCCGATGCATAGATACCACCGACCAGAGGCTGAGCAACACGCTCCAATGCCTCGGCGCCGAAGCGCCGGCGCACAAAGGATCCAAGGCTCTCATCGTCATCGAAATTCCCACGCGGGAGAAAAAGCTCGGCCGCCATGCGCAATTTACCGGACCATGAAAAGAGCCGGGTCTGAATGAAAGGCCACGAGCGGGTGGGCGCCAGAAGGAAAAAACCCTCGGGGAGCGGTTCGAGTCTGCCCCGGTGAACGACGTAGATTTTCTGATAGACGCTTTGCGTCGAGATCAGGCGCGACGTAAGACCGAGCCGTTCACAAAGTCTTAGGGCCCAGGGTTTTTCCGTGATAAAGGAGTCAGGCCCGGCCTCGAGGAGAAATTCGCCCACTTGTTCGGTGGCGATGGAACCGCCGACTCGACTCGACGCTTCCAGCAGCAGGACTTCGGTGTCGAGGAAATTTTCCTTCCTAAGTTCCACTAGGCGATGAGCGGCTGCGAGGCCGGCGATACCTCCGCCAACAACGATAATGCGGTGCTTCATGAGCCCATCGATGATTTTCGCAAGACTGCCGCTTCGATGATTTCCGTGATCATCCGTATAAATACTGGATGATCGTTGGGACAGGCGGCGCGGCGGTAACCGATGCCCACCCCGCTGGCGATGCTCTTCACTTCGATGTCCAGATCATACAAGACTTCGACATGGTCACAGACAAAACCAATGGGCGCGACAACAAGATCAGAAATCTTTTTTGTTCTTAGATCTCTTATGACTTGTCCTACGTCGGGCTCCAGCCATGGATCCATAGGTTCGCCGCTACGACTCTGGTAGGCTATGGACCACGGCCCATGGCCGAGCTTTTCCACAATCATGCGCGCACTCGTCTCGACCTGCTCGACGTAAGGAGACTTTGCCGCCATTGCCACGGGTAGGCTATGGGCGGTGAACAAAAGCGGTGTGGCGTGGCGCTTCTCCTTGGCAATAGCATCCATGCTCGATCGAATGAGCTCGACCCAGGTTTGAATAAAGAGGGGATGGTCGTACCATTCGTTGCAATAATCGATGTTCAGCGCGATACCGCCCAGCTCAGCCAGGGCATCGGCGATATTTTTTTGGTAGCGTTCCCAGCTCGCTTCGGTTTTGTGAGAGGAAAGAATGAAACCCAGGGCGTTCGTAATACCATCGTCGGCCATTTTCTTTAGCGTCTCGATGAAAAAAGGACTGGAGTTACGGATGCCGGTATAAACTCGCAAAGCCAGTTGTTTGTCGTACAATGCTTTTTGCAGGGCATTGGCTTGGCGCAACGTGATCTCGTTGAGCGGCGATTTGCCCCCGACGGCTTCATAATGGCGCACGACTTCTTCCACGCGCTCGGGCGGGACGGCGACTCCTTTCAGCACCCGGGCGAGAAACGGGCGGATTTCTTCTGGGCAGGTCGGGCCACCGAAAGCAATCAAGAGAACGGCCTGGTAGGAAGCATTCGACATGAAGATTTTCTTAGCGGGCGCTTAACTCGTGGACGGCCTCGACCATGGCGATGACGTTTTCTACAGGGGTTTCCGGCAGCACGCCGTGGCCCAAGTTAAAGATGTGGCCGGGCCGGCCACCGGCGCGCCTGAGAACCTCCGCGACCCGGCGGCGAATTTCCCGGGGCGTGGTCAGGAGCAGGACCGGATCGAGATTCCCCTGAATGCCAACATCATGCCCCAACAGTTCCCAGGCCGTATCGAGATTGACTCTCCAGTCAACGCCGATGACATTGCCTCCGGCAGCGCGGAGCAAGTTCAGAAACCCGCCGGTTCCGGTGCTGAAATTGATGACGGAGATACCGGGAGTTATGCCAGCAATGGCCGCGCGCGTGTACGGCAAAACGTATCTTTCATAGTCTTCGGGGGATAAGCAGCCGGCCCAACTATCGAAGAGCTGTACGGCCTGGGCTCCGGCGGCGATCTGGGCGTTAAGGTACTTTGCGGTAAGCGACGACAAACGCTCCATCAAGGGACGCCAGGCACCGGGATTCGAATAGATAAGCTTCTTGGTTTTGAGAAAGTTGCGGGAGCTGCCCCCCTCGATAAGATAGGAGGCAAGGGTAAAGGGAGCGCCGGCAAAACCAATGAGGGGGACCTTACCACCGAGCGCGGCGCAGCTTTTGCGCACCGCTTCGTAAACAAACGAAAGTGACTCCTGCGGATCAAACTCGACGAGTTGTTCGACCTGAGTCCTGCTGCTGATCGTATGGTGGATCACCGGACCATCGCCTTTGGAATATTCCAGGCCGACACCCATGGGCTCCAACAAAAGCAGGATGTCGGCAAACAGAATGGCCGCATCGACACCGAGCCGCTGCACCGGGGTCACGGTAATTTCCGCCGCAAGGTCCGGCTTTTTGCAGAGTTCGAGGAAGCCAAACTCTGCGCGAAGCTTGCGGTACTCTTCCATGTAGCGGCCGGCCTGGCGCATAAGCCAAACGGGAGTATGGGGAGTCTTCTCACGGCGACAGGCGGCGAGAAAGGGCAGATCTTGGGTTGGCGAAGAGTAGGGCATCAAAGATAAAACATTAAAAAGCTTTGACCTTAAAATCAACCAGGCCGCGTGCGCGGCGTGGCGCTGCCGATCGCCCCCTCGCCGTATTTGTGGCGAATTTCGTCGATCCCATGATAGAGCCTCTCCCAGGAATTGCGCTTTTCCTGGTCCAAAAGCGATTGCTGCCAGCCGGAGCTTTGCAGCGCGCTGGCGCTCACGCCCAACAGGCGCAGGGCTCTTCCCTTAGCGCGGTGCTGCCGCAGCAGATCACGCAAGATGTCGAACATCTCGCGATCAAAGCAAGTAGGAGCTGCGAGAGTGCGAGAGCGCGTCAGCGTTTGAAAATTCGTGTAACGGAGCTTCAGCGTGAGACAGCGAGCGTGGAGCGCTTGGTGGCGCAGCCGGCTTCCTACTTCTTCCACGAGTTCCCAGAGCACTTCTTCCAATTTCTCCTGCTCGCTGAGCGGCTTATCCAACGTGGTCTCATTGCCCACGGAGTGATCGTGATGGCGTTGGTTCTTTTCGGTCTCTGTGAGATCGAGGAAGCGTGTCGCGAGCTCGGAATGCTTTAACAAGTCGCCGATGGTTTCGATATTCTTTTGCAGCAACTCCTTGTGTGTTTTCGGCCCTACACCGGGGATCAATTTCACATCTAAGGGCGCCAGAAAATCTTTTTCCGCTCCACCGGTGATGTACATCAGGCCATGGGGTTTAGCCAGGGTTGCGGCAATTTTGGCGGTGATCCGGCTGGTGGAGAGTCCGCCGGAAGACGGCAAGCCCAGCTCGCTTTGGACGCGCCGGATAATGATATCGGCTGTTTTTAGGGGTGGTCCGAAAAGCCTTTCGGTCCCCGTTAGATCGACAAGCCCTTCGTCGATGGAAATGGCGTGGACCTCGGGTGAGTAGTGCTCCAGGATGGCGAAAGCTTTTTGCGAATACTCCGAGTAAAGACTGCGCCTGTTGGGGAGAAATACGCCGTGAGGACAGAGCTTTTTGGCTTGGAAGCCCGGCATCGCCGAGTGGACACCGAACCGGCGCGCCTCGTAGGAGGCCGAAGTCACGACGCCCCGACCGTTGCGCCCGCCGACGATGACCGCCTTGCCCCGCAGGCGCGGATCGAGCACTTGTTCCACTGACGCGAAAAACGCGTCCATATCGATGTGGAGATACCAACCCACAGGTCACCTTCCCCATCGTATAGCCGAGGCTAAGGATACGCAACTATATCGCCCTTCCGTCCATTTGTTTGGCTCTTACCGGAATCCTGCGGAGACCTATCTACCAAGAAGGACACCCTTCGATGGAACTCAGGGCAGGCTCCGATCACGAAGAAACACAGTCTAAACAGCAAAAGTAAAACATTCCAAAACCTTCGTGTACTTCGCGCTCTTCGTAGTGAACCGGAAGGTCTGGCATACTAAATCAGGATTGCCAGATTTCCCACATAAAAACCTGAAGGCCTATTTTTTTGGTGAGGATTTTTTATGCAGGCCCACAGTGAAAAAGATTACACCCAATGGGTATTCTTAAGTCTCCTTTGGTCTCTGCGCGACAGAGAAAAAGATCGAGAACAAAGCGAATCCATTGATGATGTGGACCGTGGCGTTGAAGGCTTTGAGAAAAGTATCGGGGTGAGCGCTCCAGCTTTGCGGCGACTCAATCTGCTCGGATGTCAAACCGCTGGCGCTCAGGAGATAAGTCAAAATGGCGCCGGAGAGAGCGATGCCAATGGCGCCGCCGATGCGCGCGGTGGTCACGGTCATGCCGGAGGCAGCCCCCACATTGTCCCGCGGAACCGAACTCAAGATGGCGCTTTGGTTGGGAGAGTTAAAGATGGCCCAGCCCAGACCGGTGAGGATTTGGGGAAAGACCATGTCAAAAATGGAGGACTCGGATGTGAGTGAGGCGATCAAAAATTGCCCCATCACAATGATCACGGAGCCGGCAGTGCAAAGCAGGCGAGGGCCAAAACGATCGGAGAGCCAACCCGCGACTGGCGCAACCAAGATGATCACCACTGAGCTCGCCATCAGAACCCAACCCATCTGTGTCGCGGTAAAGCCCCTCAAGTTTTGCAGATAAAAGGGTAGCAGCACGCTGATGGCCGATTGTGTGCAGGTGATGAAGAAAAGGCTCAAGTTGGCGGTGGTGAAGGAACGGCCGTAAAAAAGCGATAGACTTAAGATCGGAGTTTCGACCCGCAGTTCCGTGCGAATAAATAGAAAAAGCGTGATCGCCGATACGACCAATAGGGACCACACCACCGGATGAGCAAAGCCCAGGTGGGGAGCCTGGTTGAGGCTGTAGACAAAGCAGGTATTGGCAAGCAAGAGAAACAGGGCGCCCACGACGTCGACCTTCACGTTCTCGGCGCTTTGAGGGCGTACTTTTAAAATCCTCCAGGCGAGATAAGCACTGGCGAGACCAAAAGGGATATTGATGTGAAAGATCCAGCGCCAACCGATGGTATCGATGATAAAGCCGCCGAGGGTCGGCCCAGTCATATATCCGATGTGAAATGCCATTGAGGTAACACCGAGGGCCTTGCCCCGCTCGGTTACTGGGGCCACCAGGGAGACGATGGCTCTGCCGTTGGCAACAATCATCGCTCCGCCAATTCCCTGAAGGATGCGAAAACCAATGAGTTGGCCGGTAGTTTGTGACAGGCCGCAAAGAAGCGAACTGAGAGAAAAGAGAAGAAAGCCGGCGATATAGATCAGCCTGCGTCCAAACAGATCGCCAAGCCGGCCAAGGGTCAGAACCAGACCGATGACGGCAAGATCGTAGACTAATAATACCCACTGTATGAAAGAGAGGTGGGTGTGAAAAACCTCTACGAGAGTCGGCAAAGAAACCAAAATGGCGCGATGACTTAAACCCGTCAGGAAGAGTCCGAAGCAGACCATTAATAGGACCAGCCGTGGATTATGTCGCTGCAGCGGCGGTATAGATGCGCTCATTGCTATTTTACAAACAAAAAAGGGCGGGTGGTTTCCCGTCCCTTGGTTTGGAAGATTACCGAGTGTGGCTAGGAAGAATGGCGCCGAGGCGATTCCTTCAATTCCCGGCGTAGTTCCTCTTTAGTCTGCTTGCGGCTTTTTAATTTTTTGCTCTTGATGATTTTGCCCGGAGGAGGCATCGCTTTGCGAACCTGTGCCAGTCCCGGAGAAATGCGCCGCCGCCCTCTTGCCTTAGCGCTCAATGGAGGGTCATCTCCGCAGAGCTCTCATGGTCGGCAGAGCCGTCGTGGCTGAACGACAATTGGTTGGCCGCGAAATCGATCTTGACCCGATCCCCTTCTTTGAACTGCCCCTCCAGAATCTTAACTGCCAAAGGATCCTGAATCAAACGTTGGATAGTTCGCTTCAGCGGCCGCGCCCCGTAGGCGGGGTCATACCCCTTGTCGGCAATGAAGGCTTTTGCGCTGTCGGTTACCTCCAGCGCCATCTTACGGCCGCCCAGGTTTTGACGCAGTCGATTGAGCTGGATTTCGACAATGGACCTGATCTCTTCGCGACCGAGGCTGTTGAAGATGATGGTTTCATCGATGCGGTTGAGAAATTCCGGCTTGAAGGCGTCGCGCAAGGCGGCTGTGACGAGGTGCTCCATCTCTTTTCGCTCTTTGGCGGCCAGATCCTGGATGTATTGGCTGCCAAGATTCGACGTCATGATGATCACCGTATTCTTAAAATCCACGGTTCTCCCTTGACCGTCGGTCATGCGCCCGTCTTCTAAGATTTGCAAAAGGGCGTTAAAGACCTCAGGATGAGCCTTCTCGACTTCATCGAACAGCACCACCGAATAGGGGCGTCGTCGCACGGCCTCGGTCAGGTAGCCCCCCTCTTCGTAGCCGACATAGCCCGGCGGAGCGCCGATCAATCGCGCCACAGAGTGTTTTTCCATAAATTCCGACATGTCCATGCGGACCATCGCCTGTTCGTCGTCGAATAAAAATTCCGCCAGGGCACGGCAGAGTTCCGTCTTACCAACGCCCGTGGGGCCGAGAAATATAAAAGAACCGATTGAACGATTTTGATCTTGAAGTCCGGCCCGGGCACGGCGCACCGCATTAGATACAGCGTGGATCGCGCTATCCTGGCCGACGACGCGGGCTTTGAGGCGGTCTTCCATTTTCAGGAGTTTCTGCACTTCTCCTTCAAGCATTTTCGCCACCGGTATGCCGGTCCACTTCGCCACGACCTCGGCTATGTCTTCCGCGTCCACCTCCTCCTTGAGCATCTTCTGGTTCTTCTGCAGCTCGATGAGTTGCTGATTGGCCTCTTCCAGGTCCTTTTGCAGCTGGGTCAGTGTGCCGTAGCGCAGTTCCGCCGCGCGGTTCAAGTCGCCCTCGCGCTGGGCTTGTTGCTCTGCGACCTTGGTTGCTTCGAGCTTTTCTTTGAGGGAGCGAATCCGCTGGATCGACTCCTTTTCGTTTTGCCAGTGGCCTTTGAGACCGTTAGAGATTTCCCGCAGGTTTTGAATTTCACGCTCCAGTTGAACCAGTCTTTCCTTCGAAGCCTTATCTTCTTCTCGTTTCAGCGCCTGCCTCTCGATTTCGAGCTGCAGGATTTTTCGTTCGACCTCGTCGATTGCGACGGGCATGCTATCGATTTCGATGCGGAGACGAGAAGCGGCCTCATCAACCAAATCGATGGCTTTGTCCGGCAAGAATCGGTCGCTGATATAGCGGTCCGAAAGCGTTGCGGCGCCGATGATGGCACCGTTGGTAATGCGCACGCCATGGTGCACTTCGTATCTTTCCTTTAGGCCGCGTAAAATCGCAATGGTATCTTCCACCGAGGGCTCGCCAACGATTATGGGCTGGAAACGACGCTCCAGAGCCGGATCCTTTTCGACGCGTTTGCGATATTCATCAAGGGTCGTGGCGCCGACGCAGCGCAGCTCCCCTCGGGCCAGCGCGGGCTTGAGCATGTTGGAGGCGTCCATCGCCCCTTCCGCGGCGCCCGCGCCCACCAGCGTGTGCAGCTCATCTATGAAGAGAATGATCTGACCGCTGGCTTCCGTGACTTCCTTGAGCACCGCTTTGAGCCGTTCTTCGAACTCGCCGCGAAACTTGGCGCCCGCGACCAATGCGCCCATGTCCAGGGCCACTAGACGTTTCTCTTTAAGCCCCTCGGGTATATCACCGTTGATGATACGGAGCGCGAGGCCTTCGACGATGGCGGTTTTGCCAACTCCCGGCTCACCGATGAGCACAGGGTTATTTTTCGTGCGCCGCGAAAGCACTTGAATGACCCGGCGAATTTCGTCGTCGCGGCCAATGACCGGATCGAGTTTACCCTTGCGCGCGAGATCCGTCAGATCGCGACTATATTTTTCCAGGGCCTGATATTTTTCTTCTGGATTGGGATCGGTGATGCGCTGCGCGCCGCGAATGCCGACGAGAGCGTTCAATATTTTGTCTCGCGACGCTCCAAGCTCGCGCAGAATCTTGCCAGTCTCGCCGTTGTCCTGCACCATTGAAAGGAGCAAATGCTCCGTTGAAACATATTCGTCCTTGAGTGCATCAGCCTCAGCCTCGGCGCTCTCGATAATTTTTTTCAGTCGCGGCGTAATAAAGGTTTGGCCGGCCGCACCGCTGACCTGCGGTAAGCGGTCGAGAGCCTTCTGGAAGCGATCGACGAGGCCAGAAACGGTCACGCCTAGCCTCTGAAAGAGCGACGGCACAACACCTTCTTTCTGCCCCAACAGGGCGAAAATCAGGTGCTCGACATCGATGGCTTGGTGGTTGCGTTTCTCGGCCAATGCCTGCGCGTGCTGCAAGGCTTCTTGAGATTTGGTCGTTAATTTATCCAAACGCATGCTTTTCCTCGCCCGTGGAGCAAAGTTAAGCATCGTTTCGAAGAGTGTCAAGAAAGGCAATTAAAGAAAGCGGATGGTAAAAATCGAATGCGAACGGGCGGCCCCACCGGCCAACACAAAATTAAACACCAGCTGCGCGTAGGAAACAGGTCAGCTCATGCTGCGGCTGACCGTTGGTTGATTGGGGTCAGCACGAGCCCTTGTCCTTTGACGATGTCAATTTCATGCTCAGCCGGTTTGACGTCGGTGCAGCGCATCTTTTCGATGATTAGACTGCGAGCGAACTGCCCCTCTTTCCAAATCATTTCCAGAACAATGGCGCCGGCAACGAGATACTCTTCTATGCCATGCATGGAGCGCTCGCCGATTCGCGGTACTGCGTAGGAGGTCAAGATGTTCGTCGTTTGCATGCTCGTGCGTAGCAATTTAATGAGCAATCGAGTCTGATCCTGAATTCGCATGGCGGTGTCACGCAGCAGCACAAAGGGACCAGCAGGATCGAGGACCAATCGTCGCGCCTCAAGCCGGTTGACAAAGTTTGCCAGGTCGCCGATGGCCTTGTGAACATCAATGTGTCTTTCTTTGGTGCCACTCGATTGGGTGCTGAGGCAGGTGCCGGCGTTGAGGATCGCCAGTTCTTTCTTTTCAATATAGGGGTTCAGATCCCATCCCAGCGACGCTGCTTGCTGGACGATATCCGATGGCTCTTCATCGGCGGCGACGTAGATACCCTTTTCGCCGCGCACCAGGCCTTCGAAGAGGAACTGAAGAGAAAGGATTGTCTTACCCGTTCCCGGCTCTCCAGTGACCAGAATGGATCGACCTTTTGGAAAACCACCCTCGATCAATTCATTGAGCCCTGGGACGCCTGTGGATACCCGTTCTGTCTGAATCATAATCGCCCTTTGTGGTTAGTAACCCAAGCACAATTTTTAGCCGCTCACCGAGCGCCTTGAAAAACGCATTTAAAGGTCCCGATGGCGTTTCAAGTCCAGATTTTCCAACGCCGTTTCCAGCCACTGTTGGAACGCCATCGGCGACCCCGCGTTCCAAACTGTTTGTTCTCGGTCTCGCAGTCCACGGCCACACTCAATTCTTGAAACCTCGCCAGCCGATTTTTTTGAGCTTCAGTCAAATTTGGTTCACCAAGAGAAAAATCTGCGTTGTGATTTTCACCGTTCGCTTTATCTTCCAATGCCCACTCTTTCTGACCAAGGCCGGATTTCGCCGAGGTGGCGCGCGCCACAGATTCAGCGCGCTGGTCATGTTCTGCATCCGCGCTGCGCAGGGGAGTTGGTTTTTGCGATAGGCGATTGACGGCAACCTTGAGATCGTTGATCTCGATATTGCGGGCGTCCAGAAGCAGCTGCTTTTCAACCAGCTGGAGTTGCAGGTCGGTTATCCGGTTTTCTACGGTTATCAACATTTTGTCTTTTTCATGCAGGCGGGAGTCCAATTCTTGCAATTCGGCTCTTACCCGTTGTCGTATCTGCTCCGCTTGCGCCATGAGAAATCGTTCTGTTGGTGGTTGGGAAGCTCGCTCCGCTTGATTCATAAACCTTCCTTTTCTGCCGTCCTGGATACCATTGGAGTGTCTGGAAAATCACAAATAAAAATCTTGCCTCAGCCACCTAGCGGCGCCCAGGTTTTTCATCAACCGGGCACTTCGCCCCGCGATCATTTGCAGAGGTGCTAAAAGCGTGCCATCAGTAAATTTAGAACTGGCATAAAATCAACAACTTAGCGATAGAGCACCAGGGCCATTGGGAAGTTTTAGCGGAAAAATGAGGGATTTTCGGACAAAATCGAAAAATGTTGGACAAAAATGTTTTTCCAAGAGTTAGCCTCCTTTCTGTGGCTCGAGAGGGTTATCGCCGTCAGTTTTGGTAGTTACACAGTGTGGCGGAATAACCAAAGATTTGAAAAGAGTTGAGGGTGTAGCTAAGATTCAACTCTATGAATCGGTATTTCAGATCGAATATCGTAGGGCTGGCGGGGTACGCCCCAGGGGAGCAACCCCGTGACGCGGGTGTGATTAAACTCAATACCAATGAGAACCCCTATCCGCCATCGCCGCAGGTGTTGCGCGCGCTCAGGAAAGCGCTCAATCGCTCCTTACGCCTTTATCCCGAACCGCTGAGCGACAGTCTAAGAGCCGTGGCGGCCGAGGTGTATGGCGTTAAACCGGAGAACATTCTCGCCGGCAACGGCTCCGACGAAATCCTTTCCATCGTCATGCGTTGTTTTGTCGGACCTCATGATCGGGTGGCCTTTCCGGTTCCAACCTACTCGCTTTACGACATCTTAATCGAGATACAGGAAGGCGAAAGCCGTACGGTGGATTATCCGCCGGATTTTTCCCTGCCGGAGCCATTGGCAGCGGCGGGAGCGGCTGTCACCTTGTTGTGCAATCCCAACTCGCCGTCGGGAACCTTGGTGTCGTTAACGGATATCGAAAGGCTGGCGCGCGCGGTCTCTGGCGTTTTAGTCGTCGACGAGGCCTATGTCGATTTTGCCGCAAGCGAAGGGGCATCGGCACTGCCATTGATTTTTCAACTGCCGAATCTCGTCGTCCTTCGCACCTTCTCCAAATCTTTCTCTCTTGCCGGGATGCGCGTCGGCCTTGCCTTCGCTTCACAGGATACGATTTCGGGCATGATGAAAGTGAAGGATTCCTACAACTTGAATCGCTTGAGCTTGATCGCGGCCAGCGCCGCGCTAAGGGACCTGCCCTGGATGACGCGCAACGTGAGGCGGATTCAGCAAAGCCGCAAGAAGCTGACTGTGGCGCTCAAGCGCCTCGGCTATCACGTCTATCCGTCGCAGGCCAATTTCGTCATGGCGCGGAAATCGGGTGAGAACCAAAAAGGCGTTTACGAAACGCTCAAAAATAAAAAAATCCTGGTGCGGTATTTCGATCTGCCGGGGCTACAGGACTGTCTCCGTATCACGGTGGGAACCCCCGGGGAGATTAGCGAGTTAATTGCGGCAATGGCAAGCATCGACAGTCATGCCATAGCTTAAGATTCATCGGTCTAGAGAAAGGGGTGAGCGATGAAACGTATAAAGGTCACCGAATTGGACCATATCGTGCTCAACGTTCGTAATATTCACCGCGCGTTAGAATTTTATACTGACGTGTTGGGTTTGGACGCCGAGCGGGTGGAGGAATTTGAGGCCGGGAAAGTTGGTTTTCCATCGGTGCGGATCAACAGCGACACGATTATTGATCTCTTTCCCCTTCGGGGCACCGCCAGCGAGCCCCAAGACAAAGAGAAAACAAACCACAATCTCAATCACTTCTGCATGGTCATCAGTCAACAAGACTTCTCCGGAATCGTCGATTATCTGAAAGCTAAGGGAGTGGTCATAAGCCAGGGCCCGGTATCACGCTGGGGGGCACGCGGCAGGGCCACCTCAGTTTATTTTCTCGATCCTGACGACAACGAGGTTGAGATCCGTTGTTACTGAGGTTAGCCCGACTAAACAGGTTTGGACTGGTCCAGCTTGATCTTGACTATACGCCGTCCCTCCATGTCGACGATCGTTAAGCGGTAGCCGTTGTGGTCGACCCATTCTCCACCACGGGGAATGCGCTTTAGCTTCGCCAGGACAAAGCCGGCGAGAGTCAAATAATCCGATGATTCCTCAAAGGGCAATCCGAAGTCTGTCTTGAGATCTTTGAGTAACGCCGAACCTTGAATGACCATCGAGCCGTCCGCCATTCGCTCCACAATGCCGCGCTCTTCCCGGTCATACTCGTCGCGGATCTCGCCGACTATCTCCTCCAGCAAATCCTCCAGTGTCGCCAATCCTTCTATTTCGCCGAATTCGTTAACGACCAATGCCATGGCCAGTCGCCGTCGCTGCAGCTGTTTCAGCAGCTCGCTGATGGGAAGCGAGCTCGGGACGAAGAACGCGGGATGGAGGTAATCGCGCGTGCGAAAGCCTGTGGGTTCCTGCAGCGCTTTGAAGATATCTTTGTTGTAAAGAATGCCGATGACTCGGTCCAATTCTCCTTCATAAACGGGTATGCGAGAGAAGCCGCTGTCAACAAAGTTCTTGGCGACATCGACCAGGGAGGCATGAACTTCAAGGGCGTGAATTTCGGTACGCGGGATCATGACTGCCTTCACCGGGGTGTCCGCAAATTCGAAGACGCTGTGGATTAACTCCCTTTCGGTTTCATTAAAAATGCCCTTGGCGGCCCCTTCCCTAATCAGCGACTTAACCTCTTCGACGGAGATAAAGCTCGCTCCTTCGGTCTCCTTGCCGCCGAAGGTCCAGAGTACGGCGTTGCTTGACGCAGTGAGCAACTTGACTAAGAACGAGCTGATGCGTGCAAGAAAATCGATGAGGGGCGCGACCAGGCAGGCTATCCGTTCAGAAAAGCGCAAGGCCAAAGATTTTGGTACGAGTTCACCCAACACCAGCGACAGATACGAAATAGGTAGCACGACGACCAATATGGCGATGGCTTCTGCCCAGCGGGCGACTAAAGGAATGGGTAAAGACTCGATATTGGGCTTTAAATACCCGATGGCGGCAGCGCCGCCGATGGCAGAGGCGAGGGAGCTGACGAGGGTCACGCCAATTTGTACCGTGGCCAGAAAGCGGTCCGGATCGTTTTTGAGATGGGCCACTGCTGAGGCCGACCTCACGCCCTTCTCTAAAAGGGCGTCGATGCGGCTTTTACGAGTGGCAATCACCGCGATTTCCGAGGCGGCGAAGAAACCGTTGGCGAGTATCAGAACAAAGATAAGGACCGCCTCGAACCAAAAATTTTCTAACATCATCTTAACCTTTCACAATTCTCACACGCATAGAGTCGGGAAAGACAGCGGCGATATTTCGCAATTTTAACAACGGCTTGTGGCGAGACGAGGCCAAGTTTTCGCAGTGCGAATCGGCATTGATGGAGTAGCCGCGATTCTAGCGCTCCGGCCGTAAAAGGCAAGGCCTGGCGTTTACGCAACTGGTTGTTTCGCGTAGGATGGCAGCCTGGAGTTGCAATTGGCGGAAGAGCAAACGACCAAAACATCGCTTCAGGGCACGATAAAACGGATCACCTACCAACACCCGGAAACCCATTACACCGTGGCCCGGCTCGATATGGATAGTGCCCCCGATGTTACGGTGGTAGGAGTGCTTTGGCCCATTTCAGAAGGGGAAGAGATCAGAGTGAGCGGCGCTTGGAAGTCGCATCCGCGCTACGGCATGCAATTTCAGGTCGACCATTGGGAGAAGCTTGATCCGGCGACTCTCGAAGGAATCGAAAAATATCTAGGCTCCGGCTTGATCAAAGGGATCGGGCCGGCCTACGCAAAACGTCTGGTGGCCGCTTTCGGCCTTGAGACATTGCGCGTCTTATCCGAGGAGCCGCTGCGAATTAGAGATGTGGAGGGTATCGGCGAGGTCCGTGCCCGGCGGGTCATGCAAGCCTGGCAAGAGCAGCGGGGCATGCAGGATATCATGGTCTTTTTACAAGGACATGGCGTTGGCGCCTCGATGGCGCTGCGCATTTATCGTGTCTTCGGCTCAGAAACCGTGAGCCGTGTCAGAGAGAATCCATACTGCTTAGCGCAAGATGTCCACGGTATCGGATTTCTCCTGGCGGATCGCATTGCCGGCAACATTGGTATTCAAGGGGACTTTCCCCTTCGCGTCCAGGCCGGCGTGCTCCATGTCCTACGGCAGGCTGCCGATCAAGGTCACTGTTTCCTTCCGCTATCCTCTCTCAAGCGCAACGCCGCCACGTTGTTGCATGTGGATGAAGACGGGACCGGGGCGGGGATCAATAACCTTGTTACCAGAGGGAAATTAATTCTCCACCAGGCCAAAGAAGCAGCGGATATGGAGGTTTACATAGAGGAGCTTTTCCAGGCCGAGCGACGTATCGCGGCGGCGCTACAGAATCTGCTCTCGACTCCTTCTCTACTCCAGGGAGAAAAAATCATTGGTCCCTGGAATAAATCATCCGGCCCATCACGTGGCGCCATTGATCTTACGAGCCCCGAGCTATTCGGGCCTTCGGCAATAATGTTGGACGATGACCAGCTGCACGCGACCCAACAAGCGTTGCGCGAAAAAGTACTCGTTATTACCGGCGGACCGGGAACCGGGAAGACCACTCTCCTAACGGCGCTACTCGCGATTCTAAAGCGCGCCAAAGTATCCTTCGTACTGGCGGCGCCGACCGGGCGCGCCGCCAAACGGATGGCGGAAAGCGCCGGGGAAGAAGCGATGACGATCCACCGGCTGCTCGAATACAATCCCCGTGAAGGTGGATTTCAACGTGGCGAAGATAACCCGCTGCAAGTGGACTTCGTCATCATCGATGAGACCTCTATGGTGGATCTGGCGCTAATGGATCATTTGCTGCGCGCCGTCGATTCTCACAGCCATCTCATCCTCGTCGGCGATGTGGATCAGCTGCCCTCGGTGGGGCCGGGAAGCGTGCTACGGGATCTGATCGATTCCGGGATCATACCCAAGGTCGTCTTAAAGCGGATCTTTCGCCAGGCCCGGCAAAGCTCCATCGTCGTCAATGCCCATAGGATTCTACAAGGACAGTCCCTGCTTCTCGGTGGCGGGGAGGAACAGGGAGATTTCGCTTTTGTCGCCCAGGAGACAGAAGAAGACATTCTACGCACCGTCAAGGCAATGGTTCGAGAGAGCATTCCGCGCTTGCTGCAGCTCGACTCGGTCGAGGTGGCGCAAACCATTCAAGTGCTCACCCCGATGCATCGGGGGCTGCTCGGAACCATTAATCTCAATCGCGAGATACAAAACCTGCTCAATCCCCAGGGCGAGACCTTGGAGCGCGGTAGCACGACGTTACGCATGGGGGATAAGGTCATGCAACTGCGCAACAATTACGACAAAGGCGTTTTTAACGGCGATCTCGGACGCATTGTCGGCGCTGATAAGGAAGAGGGGAGTATTAAGGTCAATTTTTTTGACAAACTGGTGGAGTACGAAGCGGATGAAATGGACGAAATCAGCCTCGCCTACGCCACATCGGTGCACAAAAGTCAGGGAAGCGAATATCCGGCGGTGGTCATACCGTTGCATACGTCCCATTACCTCATGCTCCACCGCAGCATTCTCTACACGGCGGTTACTCGGGGAAAAAAATTAGTTGTGCTGGTGGGTAGCAAGAAGGCGTTAGCGATGGCGATTCGTAATGTCCGGGTCGAAAAAAGGAATACCGGCTTGAAAGAAAAATTGCTAGCCCAAGGGATGCTTTCTTGAGAGTCGGCATCGGGGCCGTTAACCTTTTGCGCCTTTTCGAGAAGGGGTGATTTCGGATTATTCTCGCGCTAAGACGCCAAGCTCGCAAAAGCAATCTCGGGTCTCGAGTTGGGAAGTCAGAACCCAAAAAATCGAATCGTTGCGCGGGTGTCTATCGAAATAACGTTCCGAGTCTTTGATCAGCGTGGGGAATACCGAGTTTATTTAAACAAGCCCAAAGCGTTGCTTGATTGCTGTTTATCACCGGCTTGTGGAGCTGGGCCTCTAAACTTTCGATCGCCTCGATCATTCTCGTATTGGTGCAACTCAGGAAATAGCCGTCGGCCTCGGGCCGGGTATTTGCCTTGACGACTTTTATCCATTCTTCCGGGGTGACGGCACTGTAGCCATGGGTTTGCAGCGCCAGACCCAACTCGTGCAACACGGCGTATCCCGTCTCGGTCAAGTAGTTTACTTCCAATTGATTGGTCGCTTTGACATAGGGGCTGATAAGCACCAGTTTTTTGATCCCGCAATGATTGAAGGCTTGCGTGATGGCTTGCGCTGTGGTGAGCGTGGGGCAGCCGCTGGCGCCCTGGACGATCTCGACGATGGCTTTTTCATGGGCCAGCCCGTTTTCCATCGAATTCGCCGTGCAGTGAAAAACGATCACGCTCGGTTTGACGTCTGACAGGGCTTGCGCGGCTTCAATTAAAGGACGTTTAAGGTCATCTAGCGGTTTGCGGAATTTTCCTGTCATGCGCAGCCGTGTGACGTGGATGCCCACTCCGGAAGGGGCGTATTGATTGAATTGTCGCTCGGTCAGGCTGTTGCTCGACGGGATGATGAGGCCGATACGCGCTTGGGTATTCATGATCCCGTGCCGCCGAGGCTATAGAACCGGCGGGCGTTGCCGTGGAGAAACGCGGCTTTGTCGGTGGCGCTTATTTCTTCGTTCTCGAGAAATTCGCCGATCTCGTGTTTGCAGAACTCGTTGTTCACTTCATGGGGATAGTCCGAGGAAAAAACAAAGGGTTTGTTGCCGACTCGGCGGATGGCATGGGCGATATCCGGTTCCTCTCCCTCACAGCCGACTAAGATCTGGCCGGCATCGATGTGGCGCTGGATATATTCGCTTACTTTTTCCCTGGAACGGAGATCAAAAAACCTTTTGCGTGGATCGTGCTGAATATGGGTATCCCATGAGCGATCGAAGCGCTCGAGGCATAAAAGAAGCCATGCCACGCCGCCTTCCATGAAGCCCCACTTGACGTTGGGATACTTGTCAAAGACACCATTGAACACCAATCCGCCGAAAGAGATCATCTGGCCGAAGGGGTGGCCGAGCGCATGGACAGGGGCGTAGGGTGTCAGATCGTCGAGGCCCATGTTTTCATGGGCGCCGCCGTGAACGGCGATGGCGCAGCCGAGCCGATTTGCCTCTTCATAGATCGGCCAGTAACGCGGGTCGCCGAGGTTGGCCTGAATGCCGGTGGAGGGCAGCATGGCGCCGCACATACCGAGTTCTTTGACAGTTCGTCTTAGTTCTTCCACGGCGGCCTGGGGTTCTTGCAGTGGCACAAGTCCCATGGCCTTGAAGCGCGGACTCCGTTTCATGTAGGTGGCGTGAATCCAGTCATTATAGGCCCGCGTCACGTCGATGGCCCAATCGCGGCTGACGATCTTGCCCAGGGAAAGACCCATGGTGGTGTAAAGCACCGTGGTCTCGATACCCACATCTTCGAGAAAATCCACCCAGCCCTCTGGCCCGACTTTATTAAACGCTCCCGGCTGGAAGTCGTGCAGATTAGACGAATGGAGGTGGTCCAACGGCGGAAACAAATTATAAAAAGTATGAGTGTCGAATTTGTCTTGATAGGGCTTCGGCATATAACGAACGATCTCGTTATAATTTTCGATCACATGCCCGTCACCGTCGATAATGGTATGGCCATTAAAACCTGCCATGGTCATTTCTCCTTGGGCCCGTCGTTGTCTGCTTTATATGGCACGCAGGAACGGCGCTTTGTCAAGACCAGATGCAATGGTCTGGGGCTGGCGACTAGCGTTTAGATTCTAGCGTCTCGAGTCTAGAGTTTTCCGATGAACTCTAGACACCAGACTCTGGACGCCAAACTGCTCCCGTCACAACCCTTCGCCGGCGAACGATTTTTCTTGTAAAGCCGATTATAAGCGCCGGTTTTTAGATACGCTTCGTTGATCGACGACGAACTCTTAGACCCCCTGAGAGGCGACCATTTTTTCACCGCCGTTCTGCCAGCTCGAGCGGGCGATTTTTAGCGCGCTGGGCTGCGGCAGATTTTTAAGTCGAAAAAAATCAATGGCGTTACGATTGAGCAGCCGCTCTTTCTGAGTAAACGATAGGTCTTTTCCATCGATGATGTCTTTGACCGAATACGGGAAATGGCAATCCCAGTGGCAGTAGTCCGAAGCGTAAAGGACAGTGCTTTCGCCGTTGGCAGCGAAGACACGATCCAGACCGGTTTCTTCGGATTCACAGGTGAGAATGATCTGCTCGCTCTTGATGATTTCGCTGGGTGGGCGTTTGAGCGCCGGCATCTGGGGCGCCAGTTTCTCAATATGCTCGTCGAAGCGCTCCGCCCAGTAGGGTAGCCAGCCCGCGCCGCCTTCCATGAAGCCGACTCTGAGTTTCGAATAGCGATCGAAGACGCCCTCGCCGATCATGTGCATCATGGCGATCATCAACTCAAAGGGAAACGCCGTCATATGCACATAAACATATTTACGGAACCGCTCGCTGCCCGCGCCCATCACACCCGACACGCCGGGTACGCCGTCGTGGCCGGTCTGAGGGTGGACACTGAGTGGCATGCCCAGGGCCTGCGCGCAGTCATAGATGGGATCGAACATGGAATCTCCCATATTATTAAGTCCATAGACATTGGTCGGCAGCATGGCGGTGACGACCCCGGCTTTGGCGAGAAATTCCAGCTCTTTCACTGCCGCCGGCGGATTCTGGCAGGGGATCAAGCCCACGGCTAGGAGCCTTTTGCGATCGGCCGAACAATATTCAATGAGCCATTCGTTGACCGCACGGCAAAGCACGGCCGCCAATTCCTTGTTCATCAAGCCATTGACCGTGAGGGCCACCTGGGTGCCAAACAGGATCGCCACATCGATACCTTCTTCGTCCATGTCTTTAAGCCTGGCCACAGGATCCACCATGCCGGCGCGATATCCCCTGGCCTTATCCGTCATCGGGCGGGATACCCCGGGGCCAAGCCCCTGGGATGCCGACCACAGGCGTCCTTCCAAAAGGATACGCCAATTGCCTTCGTTGTCCTGCAGACGGATCGGCGCCTGGGAACGCCACTTCTCCGGCATATGGCTGGCGAGATCGACGTTTCCTTCGTAAACATGTCCATCCGCGTCAATGACGAGCGTGCGATCAAAGTCTTCCATTTGGGTTTTCCTCCACTTCTTTGTCTCTATTACTTCACTTGGCATGGCCCGGTCAAATTACCTACTTGACCGCGCCGGTTGACCGCCTTGAAGCGATCCTATATTCAGACATGAGCATGGTTGTTTTGAAAGATGATTTCAAAGGCGGCGGGCTGACGCGAGATGAGGCGATTCGTTTGGCGTCGCTCCAAGGCGATGATGTCGAGTCTTTACTCAACGCGGCCGCGGAACTCCGCGATCGTTCCAAAGGAAGGATCGTCACTTTCTCACCCAAGATCTTTGTGCCGCTGACCAACCTATGCAGGGATTTCTGCGGTTACTGCACCTTTCGCAAAGCCCCGCATGAGCCTGGCGCCAAAACCATGTCGCTCCACGAGGTGCTGGGAGTGGTGCGCCAGGGGAAACTTCTCGGCTGCACCGAGGTGTTATTCAGTCTTGGGGACCGGCCCGAAGCCATGTATCCCGAGATGAGAGATTTTCTTGCAAAGCGTGGACTCCAACGTATGCTCGAGTACCTTTATGAAGCTTGCAAAGTCGTGCTCGAAGAGACGCAACTTTTACCTCATTGCAATCCCGGGGTGATGGGGAAAAAAGATTTGCGGCGGCTCAAAGAAGTCAATGTCAGCATGGGTTTAATGCTGGAAAACATCAGCGATCGTCTGCTGTTGCCTGGCGGTCCCCATGACAATGCTCCGGATAAGAAACCCGCGGTCAGACTGCGTACGCTGGAAGAGGCGGGCCGGTTGAGGATTCCCTTTACCACCGGAATCCTCATCGGCATCGGAGAAACCTGGGAGGAGAGAGTGGATTCGCTCTTTGCCATTCGCGAGGTGCAGGAACGCTTCGGCCATATCCAGGAAGTGATCATCCAGAACTTTCGCGCCAAGCCGACGATTCCGATGCGTGATCATCCCGACGCCAGCCAGGACGACATGCGCAAAACCATCGCCCTAGCCCGTCTCGTCTTCGGCGGCGCGATGAACATCCAAGCGCCGCCCAATCTAACACCGGATGGGTACGAGCTCTATCTCGACGCCGGCATCAATGACTGGGGCGGCGTGTCGCCGCTGACTCCGGACTTTATCAATCCCGAAGCGCCGTGGCCGGCATTGCGCAGTCTGGAGGATAAGAGCCGAGAAAGCGGGTTTGAATTACGCGCGCGTCTTCCCATTTACCCCGAGTTCATCGCCCAGGGAGATAGATTTTTGTCATCCTCCTTGCGGAGCCATGTGGAGCGGCTCTGCGATGCTGAGGGTTTCGTGAAACATGGAGGACCGCTCCGCTTTGCGCCACCACTGCAAAGTAGCAGAGCTGTGTGAACCTTCATGCTGGTTGTACTTAGCGGAGGCACGGGAGGTGCCAAGCTCATTGAAGGTCTGAGTCACCTCGTCGATCCTGCGGAGCTTACGATCATCTGTAATACCGCGGATGATTTTATCCACCACGGTTTAAATATCTCCCCCGATCTCGATACCATCATGTACACCTTGGCGGGTTTATGCGACGTCAAAAAAGGTTGGGGCATCTGCGGCGATACCTTTTCGGCCCTGGGGCAACTGGAGAAACTCGGGGCGGAGACCTGGTTTAAGCTCGGCGACAAGGATTTGGCAATGCATATCACGCGCAGCAGGCTTCTGCGTGATGGCCTGACGCTTAGCGCAGCGACGACTAAACTCCGCCGCGCACTCAAAGTTGGTGTGACGATTTTGCCGATGTCCGATGATCGGATAGAGACGCGGGTTGAGACCGACGAAAAGGAAATCTCTTTTCAAGAATTTTTTGTCAAAGAGCGCTGGCAACCGGAGGTCAAAAGGGTTGTTTATGCCGGAATTGAAAAGAGTCGCCCGGCGCCGGGCGTGCTAGAAGCGATCAACAACGCCTCGCAAATTATTATCTGCCCGAGCAACCCGATAACCAGCATCGGGCCTATTCTAGCGGTGCCGGGAATTCAGGAGGCTCTCCAAATTACCCGGGCAAGGGCCGTCGCGGTAAGCCCGCTTATCGGCGTGTCGGCAATCAGCGGCCCGGCGCATAAGCTAATGGCCGCGATGGGTCAGGAGGCGACGTCGTTGGGCGTGGCCAAAGGCTATGCTGAAATGGTCGATCTATTCGTCATGGATAGGCGCGATAAAAGCCAGAGGAAAGCCATCGAGGCATTGGGATTTATAACTTTAGAAACTTCGATTCTCATGCAGTCTCCGGCCGACAAACGCAGGTTGGCGGGGGAGGTCTTGGCCTTCCTTGGAAAATGATGGTAGAAAATTTTTTTTCCCCTGCACCATGAAAGTCACCGCACTTATCCCGGTCAAAGGTTTTACCAACGCCAAGCAGCGCTTGAGCGCGCTTTTGGGGGCGAGGGAACGAGAACGGCTGGCCGAAGCGATGTTCCGCGACATGCTGCGCCAGGTCACCGACGTCCGCGGCCTGGCGGAAACCTGCGTCGTAACCGGCGATGCCAAGGTTGTGGGTATCGCCCGGGCTCTTGGCGCGACAGTGATTCGCGAAGCATCGGAGAACGGCGAAACCGCCGCCGTCGACTTTGCGCGCAATTTTCTCAAAAGCTCGGGGTGCGAAGCAGTGTTGATTCTTCCCGGCGATTTGCCTTTGGTTCGCAGCAGTGACATCGAAGAGATTTTGCGCGAGTTAACTGAAAAAACCAAAGCGCCCTTTGCCTTGCTGGTACCCTCCCACGACCGCATGGGGACCAACGCGCTACTTTTGGCGCCTCCCGATGTCATCGCCCTGCGCTTTGGTTACGATAGCTTCAGCTACCATATGGGCCAGGTGGCGGCGCAGGGGTTGGTGACTCGGTATTTGGAAAACGAGCGCATCGCCTTGGACATCGACGAGCCCAGTGATTTGGAAAAATTTCTTGCCTATCGACAGGATGGCGAGGCCTTTCGCCTCGCATACGAGTTGCTGGGAGAAGGCGTTGCAGAAAAAACGCGCCGTTGCGGAAGCTTATGAAGCGGCTGGAGCTTTTCGGACTGGAAGGTCTGGGCGATGTGCAGCCCGGCGACTGTGTGGGCCAATTGATCTGTGCCGCCTGCTTACGGCAGGAAATCGAACTTCGAGATAGCGATGTTTTGGTAGTGGCGCAGAAGATCGTCTCAAAAGCCGAAGGACAAGTGCTTTGTCTCGATGAAGTGCAGCCCTCGGGTCGGGCGCTGGAACTGGCACGAGAGCTCGACAAGGAGCCAGCGCTGGTGGAAGTGATCCTGCGTGAAAGCCGCAGCATCATCAGAAGCGGCGGGCGGGCGTTGATCGTGGAAACCCATCACGGGTTTATCTGCGCCAATGCCGGGGTCGACCAATCCAACATCGGCAGACATCAGGTGACGCTCTTACCGAAGGATCCCGACGGCTCGGCGCAAGCCATTCGCGAGGCCATTGCCCGGCAGACAAAAAAATCTCCCGGCGTGATTATCAGCGATAGCTTCGGCCGAGTCTGGCGAGTCGGCACGGTGGATGTGGCGGTGGGAGTTGCCGGTCTTAAACCTGTCAAAGATGAGAGAGGAATGAAGGACGGCTATGGCTACCAACTCAAGGCGGCCGTCACCGCGCTCGCCGACGAGATTGCCGCGGCGGCGGAACTGGTGATGGGAAAACGAGATGGAGTGCCCGTGGTGATTGTCCGCGGGTGCGAAATAGAAAAAGGAGAAGGGTCAGTTAAAGAGCTTTTACGCCCTGAAGCCGAGGATTTATTTCGCCATTTTTGAGGGATATTCACGAATCCAAGATTTTCGCTTGACCCTTTGAGAAAACGTTTCGAGGATATTATGGACAAACAGTTTTCAGTGGCCATTGTCGGTGGGACGGGAAATTTGGGGACCGCCCTGGCGCTCCGTTTGGCGGCGCCGGGGGTGAAGGTGATCATCGGCTCGCGGGATCAGCAGAAGGCGCTAAACACCGTCGAGACACTGCGACCCAAAATGCGCGCAGGGGAGCTAGTCGGGGCGACAAACCCGGATGCGGTGAAACAGGGGGAGTTCGTTGTTATCGCGGTTCCCTATGAAGGCCATGCACAGATGGTTCAGAATCTCAAAGGACAGCTTGCGGGGAAAATCGTTATCGACACGGTGGTGCCGTTAAAAAAAATCAAACCTTTTGTTCCGCCGGCGGGTTCGGCCTTGCAGGAAGCGCAAGACATACTAGCAGGCGAGGCCCCGGTCATCGGTGCTTTGCACAATATCTCGGCGGTGGATCTTGGGGATGTTGCGAGCTCCCTGGGGGATGTGTTGGTGTGCGGCGATGACGCAGCGGCCAAACAAAAGGTGATGGAGATTTTATGGCGCATTGGCGCAAAAGCGTTTGATGGGGGACCTGCGACAAACGCCTACGTCATCGAAGGTTTAACCGGGGTTATCATCCATCTCAATCGGAAGTACAAGTCCAAACATGGCGGCATAAAGGTTACCGGCGTCGGAGATTGATCCAGTCGTCGCTCTCCGCCCAGCCCGAATCAATCCTCGCTTACAACAATCGGAGGGTGCGCGCTTGGAAGCAAGGGCAATGGGGTAGTCAAAATTTCCTCCTACATGACAATTTTGCGCCGAACACCGTGACGTCAAGCCCTCTAATTTTCGCCTTAGCCTGCCCATTTCTTACCGCAATAGCCGTACTGCCTGGTTGGCGTAGAACTTGCGCCATGCCCGGGCATGAAACTTTTTTACATTCTTATAGGCAAGGAAAAGTAATCGTATCGGCGTCGGGTCAAAGCAGCAGCGGAACCAGTGGAGTGATGAGCGGCGGCGGCCGAGGCAATTCCGGACAGGCCCGGGCGCAAAATAATTGATAAAGGGAAGTGGAGACAAATCATGAAAACAATTTCACTGAAAGCCAGAACGGGATTGTTTCTCACCCTTTTTATCGGCGCCCCGTGGATTGGCGCGTCGCCGGCTGTAGCGATCAATGAGAGGGATCGTCCAGCCCACTTTCTGCCCGAAGAGCGCAAGATTATCTTGTATTTTTACCAACAAAGCAGACCTCAAAAGGGACTCCCACCGGGGCTGGCCAAAAAGGACAAGCTGCCTCCGGGCCTGGAAAAAAAGTGGAAAAAAAATGGCGAGCTTCCGCCCGGACTACAGAAACGCTTAGAGCCCATTCCTCGGGATCTGGACTCCCGTCTGCCGCGCCTGCCCACCTATTGGGAACGGGTTATTATCGAGCGGGATATTATACTGATCGACCGGCGCACGAATCGGATACTCGACATCATCGAAAATGTCATTGGCCTGGCAACCGGTCGTTGACCGATCGTTCCTAGAAAAGCCCTCGTATTTAAACGACTTCATTTCGTCCACTGTTCCGCGGTCGGCCTTTACTCGCTGCCTTGCCCTGTAAACCGCGGGGCCAAGCTTCGCTCCTATTGTTGCTAATTTTATTACCTTTTTTTAAGCAGCCACCGATTGGGCTGGGCGGATGGGTTAACTTTTTTGATTTTTCGGCGTCTAACCGATCAAAGAGGTTCCCCACTTCAACAGGCAAAGGCAGGGCAAAAAAATAGGGGCTTTACCAAAACAGACTTCTCATACCGAGCTTTCGGATGAAGAGATTGTAACTCGGTGTCAGAAGGGGGAGAAAGAGCATTTCGAGGCCCTTGTGCGTCGTTATATGGAAAGGGCGTTTCGCATAGCCCTGGATTTTACCCATGACAGGGAAGAGGCGAAGGATCTTTCCCAGGACGCTTTTTTGCGCGCCTATTGCCGTATCCACCAGTTTGATGGCCGGTCAAGTTTCTACACCTGGTTTTATCGTATCGTCGTCAATATTTGCCTGGACTACAAGCGTCGCAAGGGACGGGTCGTTTGGGCGCGCCTCGATGAAGAAGACCACGACTCTGTCCGGCAAGGGGCCCTAACGAATCGTTGCTCCAGCCCGGATCACGAGGCCATGGCCAGCGAGGCGCGACAACGAGCCGATCAAACTTTAAAGGCGATGCCGCAGAAGCAAAAAACAGCTTTTTTGTTGCGCAATCATCAGGGACTTTCGATTCCCGACATTGCCAGCGTAATGCAAACAACCGAGGGGACGGTTCGAGTTTACTTGCATCGTGCAGTAGCGGCACTGCGCCAAAGCCTGTTGGAATTCGTCTGAGGAGCGAAGCGATGAAGGAAACGATTAATATACTTAAATTCGCGTGCAAGGAATTTGAAGAAGACCTGGTGCTTTATTATTACCGCGATGGCTCCCCATGGGAGCAGCGCCGCGTCGAACGACATATCGCCTCGTGTATGTGTTGCCGCGCTTTCTTGGATGATTTGCGTCGCTTGCTGCCGCAAACGAATAGAGCAAAAGAACCGGCGCCCGCTTTTTGGGACCATTATTACCGGGAAACGATGGAAAAGCTTGCCAGACTCGATGGTCAAAGGGCTTGGTGGCGGAATTTGTTCCAGCCGATGCGGGGCTGGGTCGTACCGGCGTTGAGTACAGCGGCAGCTGCGGTGCTGGCATTGGGTCTGCTATTCGGCAATGTCGGGTGGAACCTTAAAACTTCGGCGCCATCGAGAGATAAAATTCCCCAAGAGCTCTTGACCGATACGGGCAAGCTAGAGTTTTTCAAATCGATGGATTTGCTGGAGTCGCTGAGCATGCTGGAAAAGCTGGAAGGGCCCCAAGCGGAGGGGGCGATCGTCCGGCCGCTTTAAGAAACGAGCGATGCTTTAAAATATACAATCAATGGTGCAATGGCGATGGTAAGACGTGTTTTAAGAGTATTATTATTCGGGTTTGTCTTGCAGCTCGCGAATATAGGCTGGGCGTTGGATGGCGTTGACGAGCGGCGCAATCTCAGCCCAAAAGAGAAAGAAAATATTCTGCGCAATTATCAACGCTGGCAGAATCTTCCGTCACGGGAAAAAGAACATCTGAAAGATGAGTGGAACCGCTGGCAAAATCTGCCCCAGGATCGCCGCGATCGATTGAGGCGCCGCTACGACGAACTGCCGCAGCAGCGTCAGAAACGCTGACACTGGTTCTCCTAACTGGCTGTATCCGAATAAAGTACCTAGAGCGCGTAGCACGCTGCGCAGCGGTCGCGGAGAATATATTTTTGTACTCGTCGTAGGGGGAGATCATGCCGGCGCCGATCAAGCGAGCCGGATTTTGCTGGCAAAAATCGTAAATCCAGTCATTGTGGGCGCGGGCCATGCCCCAGCAAAATTTCCTCGACCACCAACGCGCTCAGGCCGCGCGTTGGAGAGAGCGCGGCCAAATCAACAGCTTCGACATCCATCCTTCAAGTTGCGCTCGGGACTCGAGTCACGCTCGGCACAGGCGCGATTTAGTTCCTGATTGCGTTTAAAAATTTCTCCCCGCTGGGAGTTGTTTTATCTGGTCGTTCCGCGCGCCTACTCCCTGCCATCGCGATAGACCATGCGGAGATCTCTTGGATTTTGACCAGTTAAACCGCGCGGAACTCATGCTTTGTAATCAGAGTCGATGTAGCGCTCCCAAGATCCGGTGGTTCCATCATGTGCATCTCGCTATCGAGGACCTTAAAACCCTGCTTGGCCATCGTTTAGGCTCCTTCTTTTAGCCGCCAGATTTCAGTGAAAAATTGGTGTGAAGCCAGCGACTCTCAACCGCTGTCATGGAGCGTTTATCTGGGCTGATTTACAGTTTAACGTCGTGCGGTTCATGTTGGGCACAGACTGATCGGGGCGCAGATCGAGGAGGTTTAGGACCGAGGCATAGGCCTCGACGGTTTGCACCGGCAAATATCGCGCGGAGTATAAATAAATGGGGGCAATTCTGCCCTAAGATTGCCAGGGCTTCACGGAGGGGGCAAATGAGGACCCAGTGGCTGTCAACCAGGCCGAGAAGCCCGTAGTTGGGCGTCGGGGAACGAAGCATGTTCAATTGTCATCCGGGTTAACAACTTCTTTCATTTTTCAGCCACTAAAAGAGATAACCTTGCCACTTTAGCCGATGAATTGTTTATACGATTTACACCTTCGCCCTTAAACGATCTAAAAAATCTTCTTAATATCGAGCAGTTAATTATGGCATGACCATTGCTCAAAAGGCCTATTCTAAAGAATGTCCAGGCCAATTGTGCGTCTGCTGTCTTGTGACACCTGCGGTGCAGCGAGACTCTATGAACGGGTGGTCCACAGTTGGTGATGGTGACGAGCGAGATGCTGAACGGGAACCATCCATGCAGAACGGTAAAAGTGGATTCGCAACAGAATTTGCTTCGCTCCTCAAATCCTCACATGCCGCCTCCCAACGTCGGTCCTCTAACCGGCGGCAATGCGCCCGAGACAGATGAAGCCGAGCAGTCGATCCCCAACCGCTTTGAAAAGATTGTGCGGAACTACCCCGACCGTCTTGCCGTAAAGATGGGGGATCGGTCGTTAACCTATGACGAATTAAATCAACTGGCTAATCGCATTGCTCACGCGATTTTGGCGCGGCGCGGTCCCGGCAGCGAGCCGATAGCGCTCCTGTTCGAGCATGGCATCGATGTGATTGCGGCGATCTTTGGCGTACTCAAAACCGGGAAATTTTATATCGCTATAGATCCGTCGTTTCCCCGTGAGAGAATCGCTTACTTATGCGAAGATTCCCAGGCTTCGTTAATTGTCACCAATGAACGAAACTTTGCGCTTGCAAACCAACGGGTTGTTGGCGGTGGCAAGGCGATTAACATCGATGCGATCGCCAATTCAACACGGCTCGAAAACCTCGAGCCTTCACCATCGCCTGACGACATCGCTACCATAACGTATACTTCGGGTTCTACCGGCACACCAAAGGGCGTCACCGCAACGCACAAAAGCCGCTTGAGCTGGCCCCATAATTTTATCGATTTGATTGGGATTTGCCCCGAAGACCGGTTTTCGTTAGTGCATTCTGTGACCTTTGCATCAGCGGCTATAAACCTATTTTCAGCCCTGCTCAATGGGGCTTCGCTTTGGCCTTTTAATCTCAAAACTGAAAGCATCGGCCAATTCGCCGAATGGCTACAAACAAATCACCCCACCGTTCTCCACCTGCCGCCCGTTTTCTTTCGCGAGTTGAGTGAGATCATCGACGATCCATGCAAATTCGCCCAAATTCGAGTGATTCGCCTTTCCGGAGCTCCCATCACCCGGTATGAATATGAGCTTTTCAAAAACAAGTGGCCACGGCAGACGTCCATGGCTATAGGTATGGGTTCAACCGAGACCGGGACGATCACACAGGCGATGATTGGTGAGACATTTCATTTCCCGGTTCACGGCACGCCTCTGGGATATCCTGCACCGGATAAAACGATTGTGCTTGTTGATGAGAATGGCGAAGAGGTTGGTGCCGGTGAGATCGGCGAGCTTGTTGTCAAAGGAACCTTTCTGCAAGCCGGTTATTGGAATCCATCAACCGCAAACCATGACAGCGCGCTCCATGGGTCGAGGGCAGCTGCAGGCACGGTTCGGACCGGTGATCTGGTTCGAATGCGAGCTGATGGATTTTTGATACATCTCGGACGTAAAGACTTTATGGTCAAGATTCGCGGCTACCGGGTGCATCTATCTGAGGTGGAACGAGCTTTAGCAGAGTATCCTGGGGTTAAAGATGCGGCAGTGGCCGCCTGGGACCGAAAGGACGGCGAGAAAAACCTGGTAGGCTATATTGTAATGCGCGATAAACGCGCACCGACAGTCGATAAGCTACGGGGATTCCTTAAAGAGAAACTTCCTGACTACATGATTCCCTTGGCGTTCGTATTTCTCGAATCTCTGCCGCTGACAAACGGAAAACTGGATCGCAAAGCCCTGCCGAAGCTCGAAAACGGGCGACCGCAGACAAGCACACCCTATGCTTTGCCGCGAAGCCATACCGAGCAGAAATTAGTCGAGATGTGGGAAAAAGTTCTGGAGGTTCATCCGGTGGGACTATGTGACGATTTTTTTGAATTGGGCGGCCATTCTCTTTTAGCGGCGCGATTGTTGGCCGAAATTGAAAAGACGCTGGGCATCAGTATCCCGCTCTCTGCACTGCTCCAAGCTCCGACCGTTGAACAATTGGCGGCGTTTTTGATTCAGAAAATTGAAGTCATCGGATCTTCCTTAATCCCAGTACTTACCCACGGCTCCAGGCCACCTTTCTTTTGTGTTCACGGTGCGGATAGTTACACTCACTTTCGCCGTCACCTGGGAACTGAGCAGCCGTTTTACGGTTTAGCCCAGCACCTTAGCGGACGGCAAGTTCGCTATACTCGAATTCCCGATATTGCGGCTCACTATATTCAAGAGATGCGCAGAGTTCAGCCTGAGGGGCCCTACTTTTTTGGCGGTCACTCAATTGGAGGGACCATCGCTTTTGAAATGGCGCAACAGCTGAAAAAGCAGGGCGTGGATGTGGCTTTTTTGGCTATGCTGGATTCCGGTCCTCCGAGAACGCATTCAAGTTCGCCAATCACTTTACGGGTGAGAGATCCTCTTAGTCGCTATTGGCGTAAACTGTATCAAGCCGTTAATCGAAGGAGCACCGGTTGCCTTTTCGAACAGATCAAGAGCGGTATCGCGTTTGAAATCAAATCGCTCGCTTGCCGGATGCATCATTTTTTTCGAGTTGTTTTACCTCCTGCTCTACGGGCTTTCTACATTGACCAGGTGGTTTACGGCGTTTTGTATGCGAAAGCGATGAAACAGTATTGGCTGTCAGTTTACGCTGGGCCGGTGGTTTATTTTAAATCCGAACTCGACACGCGTGAAAGTGTGGCTGGCTGGCAGAAGATGGTTGCTGGACCCTTTGAAGTTCACCGGGTGCACGGGGATCATTTAACGATGCTCCAGGAGCCTAACGTGGGTCATCTGATCGAGATGCTCGAAGATTGCCTGTCAAAGGCGCAAAGCAACAGCGGTTCGCAGTTTTTAATCGACGGAGGAAAAACAGAGGTTGCTGGGTGGATACATTCTAAAAATCGCTTTCTCGAAAGAACCGGATTTGGGAAGTTTCTCAATGAAGGCACGAAATGAAGTCGTTGGAGATTGAGATTCCGACGAACGTGAAAGAGCTCAAGACAATGAAAATATCGCAGATCGCCGGAACGCAACTTCAGGAGCACGAAACAAAGCGCGTTTTTTTCAAACGAATAGTTAAAGAAAGTTTTGAGTCCAACAACGATGAGTAGTAGCCCGGTACGAACGATTTATTCGATGCTTGAGTCATGGGCGGAGCAGACGCCTGACTCGGTTGCGCTTCTGTCTCCGGGGCGCGCGGCGCTCACTTATCGTCGCTTACTGGATCAAGTTGATTATGTACGCGGGTGTCTCGCTGCCAGCGGACTCTGCCGAGACGATCGTGTGGCGGTGGTTGTGAGGAGCGGGGTGGAAATGGCGGTGACGTTTCTTGGAGTGGCCAGCAACTCGATCTGCGTGCCTCTCAATCCCGTTTATCAAGAGAACGAGTTTGAGTCTTACCTTTCTGATCTGAATGCCAGGGCCATCATTCTGCAAAACGCCGAGCCCTCCCCGGTCGTTAAAATCGCTCGAAAACTCGGCATTACCGTAATTGAAATGGCTGTGCTCACGGAAGGAGTTGCCGGAGTGTTCACCCTACACGGCCTGGCACCTTGCCCTCCGGCCACCCAAGGTTGCGCCCGGGCCAACGACGTCGCCTTAATGCTGCACACCTCAGGTACCACCGCAAAACCCAAAAAAGTTCCGCTAACCCACGAAAATCTATTAGTTTCAGCCCAAAATGTTAAAGAAAGCCTCGATTTGACCAGCAGTGATCGCTGCTTGAATGTCATGCCGCTCTTTCATATCCACGGACTGGTGGGAGGACTTTTATCTTCCCTTACCTCAGGAGCAAGCGTCGTATGCACCACAGGATTTGATTCCTCGCGCTTTTTTTCTTTCCTCGATGAGTTCCAGCCGACGTGGACCACGGCTGTACCGGCCATGCATCAAGACATCGTTTCGGCGGCGAGGAGCCGTGCAGAGCTTACGCGACAATCTTCCTTGAGATTCATTCGTTCGTGTTCCGCTTCCTTACAGCCGAGTCTCCTGCGTGAAATCGAGGAAATGTTTCAAGTCCCCGTCGTCGAAGCCTATGGAATGACGGAAGCAGCCCATCAAATCGCCAGTAATCCTTTGCCGCCTCGACGGCGCAAGCCGGGATCCGTCGGTGTGTCTACGGGAACGGGGATCGCCATCCTGAGCGATCAGGGCGAACTGATGCCCAGGGGGGAGGTCGGGGAAATCGCGATCCGTGGAGCAAACGTAATGTCGGCCTATGCCGATGCTCCGGCGACGAGCACGCCGACTGTCCTGTGCGGTTGGTTTAGGACCGGTGATCGGGGATTTCTCGACGAGGCCGGCTATCTTTTCATTACCGGACGGCTAAAGGACATCATCAATCGAGGCGGTGAAAAAATTTCACCCCTAGAAGTTGAGAATGCGCTACTTGAATATCCACCGGTTTTCGAAGCCGCAGTTTTTTCGGTGCCCCATGCTTCACTCGGCGAGGATGTCGCGGCCGCCGTGGCGCTGCAAGAAGGAAGCGACGCCACCGAAACCTTAATGCGCGAGTACCTTTTCAGCCGTCTGGCGGATTTTAAAGTCCCAACTCGCATCTGGATTGTCGATGCTATTCCCAAGAGCGCCACCGGAAAGGTTCAACGTAAAGAGCTTTCGGAAAAACTTGTTGCTCAAGAGAAACTTAAAGTCGACGAGAGCGCCAACGAACTAGAAACGGCAGTAGCGGCGATTTATAGCGTAGTCCTCGGAGTGGACGGAGTCGGCCGCGAGGATAATTTTTTTGCGCTTGGCGGCGATTCGCTACGCGCTACGCAAGTGCGATCGCGCATTCTTGCAACCTTTCAGGTTAACTTATCCATTGCGACGATTTTTTTAAGGTCTACGGTGGCGGAGTTGGCGTCTGAAATCGCCGCTGTGTTTGAAACGACGGACCCCTTATCTGAAAGAGGACTTCAACAGTCCATCGAATAAATCAAACCGTAATGAACCAAAGCACAATCAGGCAGCCGCCCAACATGAAAGTGAAACGGAAAGGCAGTGTATGTATCACAACTTCAGACCGGTGAGGTCGAGTCTATCGATGGAGGCGGAGCCAGATTCTTCTTCGCCGGAGAAACGTTTGCTACGGCCAGAGACCATCGAATCTCAAGCGATGGACGGGCACCGGCTGGTCGCCCAAAGTTTGAAACAGTTGGGAGTGACGCATGTTTACTGCGTTTCGGGCACGCCGATTCGAGAAACCTTCGCGGGGTGCGTGAAATTCGGCATTCGTCCGATCGGAGTGCGCAATCAGCAGGCGGGCGTGATGATGGCCATTGCGCAAAACTATATAACGGGTCGATTATCGGGGGTATCCTTTCTTTCTGCCGGCCCCGCAGTGACTAATGCGGTGACGAGTGTCTTGGTCGCCCGTGACAATTGCTGGCCGGTTGTCGTCTTGGGTGGCAGAAGGCCTTTAAACATGAGGGGCATGGGGTCCTTTCAGGAACTTGACGCAATACCGATATTTCAATCCATAACCAAATGGTGCGAGGTAGTCGAATCCACCTCCAATATCCCCAAATACCTGGAAACGGCATTTAGAATCGCTGTCAGCGGAAGGCCGGGACCTGTGTACCTTGAACTACCGGAAGATGTATTGACGGGCCTGGCGCGCGGTGCCGGAGTTTCCTCCGCAGTCGTCCGCAAGACTCCCGAACCTAACCAAGAGGCGATTGGGCGGGCGGTTGAGATCCTGCTCCAAGCCAATCGTCCAGCTATTGTCATAGGCAAAGGAGTCCGGTGGTCCGAGCCATACCAAGAGTTGCAATCGTTAGTCGACGATTTTGGTATCCCGTTCATCACGTCACCGATGGGGCGCGGGTATCTGCCGGACGACCATCGAAGGTGCTACAACGCCGCGCGAAGCCTGCTGCAATCCAAAGCCGACGTAATTCTACTCGTCGGAGCAAGACTCGACTGGGCTTTTCGCTTCGGGGGAGAATTTGCTCGTGACGCAAAAATCATTCAAATCGATATTCACGGTCAGGAGATTGGTGTCAACAAAAACGCGGCAGTGGGAATCGTTGGGGACGCCAAAGAAATCCTGAGTGCCCTCGTCGCGCGCTTGGCCCTCAATAAAAAGGGTGACGCATTAGGGCGGTTTTCCCATTGGTATAAGATCTTGGATGAGGAGAAGGAAAAAAAGCTTGCTGCCTTGAGCGCGGGAATGAACTGCAGCACTCTTCCGATGTCTCCTCATCGTGTGCTTAAAGAAATCCGGGATTTTTTGCCGCGCGACGCCATTTGTGTTCTGGACGGCAATGTCATCATGGCCGCGGCGCAACAGGTTCTGCCTACTTATCTCCCGGCATCACGCTTCACTGCAGGGACCAACGGCTGTATGGGCGTAGGCATTCCGTTCGCTATTGGGGCCAAATTGGCCAAGCCAAGCCGGCCGGTAGTGGCGATCTGTGGCGACACCGCATTTGCCTTCAACGCCATGGAGATGGAAACTGCTGTGCGGCACAAAATCCCGGTGACCGTTATTGTTGTCAACAACGAAGGAATAAGTGGGGCTCTAACACAAAACGCCCATTTCCCGGTCGGTTATGAGCGTGTAACAATGTTTCAGCCCGAGATACATTACGAAGCGATAATGCGGGCTTTTGGTGGCTATGCGGAATTTGTCGAGGGGCCGGAGCAGCTTAGACCGGCTCTCAAGCGATCTTTAGCGTCCGGAATGGCGGCCTGCATCAATGTTAAGGTCGATCCCAACGCGCCTTATCCCAGGGATTAAACGCTCGCGCTTCGCTTTAAAGAACGTCATGGCTGAGAACACAACTACCCGTTCACAGAGGACAAATCCATCGCAGGAGGCCTCAATAGATTCGACTGGCGGCGATCACCCGGCGAAGATGACGAATCTATCTGTGGTAAAGCGTGCGCTACTGGAATTGAGACTTAAAAATAAAGGCTCCGAAGTCGCAAGCAAAACGATTATTCCGCGAAGGCCGGTTAATACCGCCATTCCTCTTTCATATGCTCAGCAGCGATTATGGTTTCTCAATCAACTAGAACCTGAGAGCCCCGTCTATAACGAATCGAACGTAGTACGGTTGAGTGGGCCCCTGGATGGGGCGGCACTCGAAAAAACCCTCAATCAGGTCCTCGCCCGCCACGAATCTCTGCGAACCACTATTGTCGCCGTCAATGGCATGCCGTCCCAGATCATTAACGATAACCGAAGCATCGAACTTCCGGTCATCGACCTGCAGGCGCTTCCTATAAAAGAGCGAGAAACGGAATCACATCGATTATTGATTGAGAGGATACGGCAGCCCTTCGATTTATCCAGGGATCTCATGATTCGTGTTTCATTGCTGCGGTTAGCCGAACAAGAGCATATTCTGCTCGTTGTGAAACATCATATCGCTTCCGATGGATGGTCCACGGGAATTTTCTGGCGTGATTTGGCTGCTCTTTATGGTGCCATCGTTGCGGGAGAAGCGTCTCCTCTTTCCGAACTACCCGTACAATATGCGGATTATGCAATTTGGCAGAGGGAATCGCTGCGCGGAGAGATGTTGGAGCGCCATTTATCGTACTGGAAAAAACAACTGGAAAATTTTTCCAGGTTGCAACTACCCACGGATCGGCCAAGGCCCGCGGTACAGAGCTATCGCGGTGCCCAGCAGTCGTTTGTCCTCACCCGAGAGCTTTCCCAATCGCTAAAAGCACTGAGTCGCGGGAAGGGCGTCACGCTGTATATGACACTGTTGGCCGCGTTTCAAACTTTGCTTCATCGCTATACGGGGCAGGACGACATCGTCGTGGCTTCGCCCATCGCTGGTCGCAATCGAGTGGAGCTTGAAGGCCTGATTGGTTTTTTTATTAACACTCTGGTGCTGCGGGCTAATCTCACGGGCCATCCGAGTTTCTCGGAGTTGATGGCACGCATGAGAACGGTTTGCCTCGATGCCTACTCCCACCAAAGCCTCCCTTTCGAGAAAGTGGTGGAGGCATTGCAGCCAGAGCGCACGTTAAGCCACAATCCACTAGTTCAAGTGGCCTTCCAACTGAGAAATTACTCCAAGCGAATCATAGATCTACCGGATATCGAAGTTGAGGAAATGGAACTTGAACGGGAAATCGCCAAGTTCGACTTAACCCTCGCTGTGGCCGAAAAAGGCGAACAACTGACGGGAACCTTCGAGTACAGCACCGATTTATACGACGATGCGACGATCAGGCGCATGATGGGGCATTATGCGACGCTGCTTCAAGGGATTGTCGCCAACCCCGAAGAGCGGCTTTCCGATCTACCGTTGCTCACCGCAGCGGAGCGGCATCAGCTTTTAATCGAGTGGAACGATACCAAGACGGAGTACCCAAGGGACAAATGCATTCACGAGTTATTTGAGCAGCAGGTCGAACAAACACCGGATGCAATCGCAGTGGTGTTTGAAGAGCAATCGCTGAGCTACCGGGAGCTTAACCGGAGAGCGAATCAGCTGGCGCATTATCTGAAAAAACATGGCGTGGGGCGGGAAGCGCTAGTGGGGATCTGTGTGGAGCGGTCGTTGGAGACGATCATAGGGATACTGGGTATTCTCAAGGCCGGGGGAGCCTATGTACCCCTGGACCCGAGCTATCCCAAGCAACGATTGGAGTTCATGCTGGAAGATTCGCAGGCGGCCGTTTTAATGACTCAGTCAAAGTTACTGAGTGCATTGCCCCAGGCTGATGTATTCAATCCGACGATCCCAAATCCATTAGTGGTGTGTTTGGATCGGGATTGGCAGGAGATTGTAAAAGAGAGCCAAGAGAACCTTAAGAACCAGACGACGGCAGAGGATTTGGCCTATGTGATCTATACCTCAGGGTCTACGGGAACTCCCAAAGGAGTAGCCGTTGAGCATCGGGCGGTAAACCGCTTGGTGATGAATACGGATTATGTGCAGTTGACATCGGCTGATGTCATGGCGCAGGCTTCCAATGCGTCCTTTGATGCTGCGACATTTGAGATTTGGGGCGCTTTATCTCATGGTGCTCGGCTGGTGTTGATGTCGAAAGAGATCATGCTATCGCCGCATGATCTCGCATCGAATATTGAGCGGCATGGCATCACGGTGTTGTTTTTGACCACGGCGCTGTTCAACCAGTTGGTTATTCACATTCCGCACGCGTTACAGAGACTCCATCACCTGCTTTTTGGCGGTGAGGCGGTGGACCCGCTACGTGTAAGAGATCTGTTGTGCCATGGCCCCCCCAAGCGGCTGCTCCATGTCTATGGCCCCACGGAAACTACGACTTTTGCCTCATGGTATCTTATCGAGAGCGTTGCGAATGATGCCACCACTGTACCCATTGGGCGCCCGATCGCAAACACGCAAATTCATGTGCTGGATTCGGGGCTGAAGCCCGTTCCGATTGGAGTTCCCGGGGAGCTATACATCGGGGGAGAGGGATTAGCGCGGGGGTATCTCAATCGGCCCGAGTTAACGAAGCAAAGATTTATTGACAACCCCATGAGCCATGAATCGGGTGCTCGGCTTTACAAAACTGGCGACATGGTTCGTTATTTACCGGACGGCAATATCGAGTTTCTCGGACGCATCGACGATCAGGTCAAGATCCGAGGTTTTAGAATCGAGTTGGGGGAGATTGAATCGATCCTTAGAGAACACCCTGGGGTCAAAGAGACTGTGGTGATTGTGTATGAAAAGGGGGAGTTAGAGTCGGAAAAACCAGATCGGCAACTGGCCGCCTATGTTGTCCTTAAAGCAGAAAGCCTCGTTAAAGCAGCGGAACTGAAAAACAGCTTGAAGCAGAAGCTTCCGGAGTACATGATTCCGTCAGATTTTGTTTTTCTGAGTGCTCTACCGCTCACGCCCAATGGCAAAGTGGATCGCAGAGCCCTTCCGTCTCCTGATCAAAACCGCCCTGAGCTAGATGAGTCCTACCTCGCACCTAGAACTCCCATCGAGGAAGTGCTCGTGGAAATCTGGAAGGATGTGCTCAAGCTAGAAAAGATCGGGATCCACGACAACTTTTTTGAACTGGGAGGACACTCGCTTTTGGCAGTTCGGCTGGCGAGCGAAGTGGAGAGGGCATTCGCCACAAAGATTCCCGTCGCCTCGCTTTTTCAATCGCCCACGATAGCAGAGCTGGCGGCTTTGTTGGAAAAACCAAACCAAATAATGGAGTCTTCCCTCATAGCGGTTCAACCGCAGGGGATTAAGGCGCCTTTTTTCTGTGTGCACGGTTACGACGGCTATTTTTCACTGGCGCGTCATCTGGGTCCGGATCAGCCGCTTTACGGGCTAGCGCAGCATCTTGAAGGTAGAAAGGTGCGCCACACCCGGATTGAGGAGATAGCGTCGCACTATCTGAAGGAAATGCAGACGGTACAACCCCGGGGTCCATACCTTATAGGTGGGCACTCGATAGGGGGGTTGATAGCTTTTGAGATGGCGCAGCAACTGCACAGGCAGGGTGAGGGCGTTTCACTATTGGCATTATTTGATCCGACTTATCCCCGCGGTCACAAGTCATTCTTGGCAAGGATTTCTGCCATCGCTACCGGTCATTGTCATAATCTTTGGCGGCGCAGTCTGAGAGGGAAGGCAGGTTATATTTTGCGAATGCTACATGCGTGCGTGGCCCGGTCATTAAATGCGATGCAGTGCAAAATCTATCATGTGATGGATGTTCGGTTACCGCCGAAGCTGCGGGCTTTCTATGTTGATGAGGTTGTGTACGGGCAACTTTATGCCCGGGCCAAGGGCAAATACCGGCCGCAGCCGTATGCCGGCCGCATGACATTTTTCAAAGCCAAGGAAAGTCGCAACGATGTGGGACAGTGGTACGAGCTAGCCCAGGGAGGGTTAAAGGTCTATGAGGTGCCCGGGGACCACCTCGACATCATCGCTGAGCCCGGCATATCCGTTCTAGCGGGACAACTAAAGGAGTGCCTAGATTGCTCCTTGTTTTTGCCTCAAGTGGATCTCAAGGACAGCGCGGACCTTGCCATGGTTGTTCATTAAGTCGTACCAGGTTCAGGGAAAGGACATGCGCTATCGTACGTCACAACCGGAATGCCGATGGCGATTGAAGCCCAAAGGCATCGCGCGATGAGCGTTCGGCAGAGTAGCCGATATGCGGAGCTTGAAATTGGTGCCGGAGGAGGGACTTGAACCCTCACAGGGTTACCCCTACCGGATTTTGAGTCCGGCGCGTCTGCCATTCCACCACTCCGGCACGGAAGTTATAATTAATAACGGACCGTTGCCTGGGATACAAGAGGATTGCAAATAAGGACCGAGTTATAATCGCTGAGGTAAGAGTTTTGGCGCAATCAGCCCTCAGTTCTGAATTACTCAGCACTTAGAAAAGCAGTTTCCAACACTCAGCGAGAGAGCTTATCCCTACTAACTCTGGATGTTTAACCTGCTTGAGCTGCGAGCTGTTACTCGCGGGCAAAATACAGCGTTCGAAGCCGAGTTTGCCTGCCTCCTTGATGCGCGCCTCGGCTTGGGCGATACCGCGAATTTCACCTGCGAGACCAACTTCGCCAAAAAAAACAGTTTTCGCATCAATGATTTTTTCGCGATAACTGGAGGCGATGGCGGCGACGATACCGAGATCCACACCGGGCTCGTCGACTTGAACTCCCCCGGCTACGTTGACGAAAATGTCTTGATCGAAGAGCTTGGCGCCCATTTTTTTCTCCAATACCGCGACCAGGAGCGCCACACGATTGTGGTCCACGCCGATAGTAGTTCTGCGCGGCACGGCCAGGAAGGACCGGCTTACCAGGGCCTGCAACTCCACCAGAATTGGACGTGTGCCTTCCATGCTGCAAACTACGGCCGAGCCGGGAACCTCGATGGGGCGTTCCGTGAGAAAGATCTCAGAGGGATTGCTGACTTCTCTAAGCCCGGCCTCTTTCATCTCGAAAACACCGATCTCGTTTGTCGAGCCAAAGCGATTCTTAACGGCGCGCAAGATCCGAAACGCGTGGCCGCGATCGCCTTCGAAATAGAGTACCGTGTCGACCATATGCTCGAGCACGCGGGGTCCGGCGATGGCGCCGTCTTTGGTGACATGGCCGATCAAGAAGGTCGAAAGACCGGTTTTTTTTGCCAGGACAATGATCGATCCGGAGCTTTCCCGCACCTGCGCAATGCTCCCGGGAGCCGACGGAAGCGAGGGTGTGAAGACGGTTTGAATCGAGTCGACAACAAAAACCGACGGCTTGATACGCTTGACCTGCTCAATTATCCTTTCAAGGGAGGTTTCGCTTAGCACGAGAAGGTTTGGAGCCGCGATGCCCAACCGTTCGGCGCGCAGCTTGATCTGGCGCTGCGATTCCTCACCGGAAACATAAAGACAAGTCAATCCTTTCTGACTGATGGCAGCGAAGGCCTGCAGTAGTAGGGTCGATTTACCTATCCCCGGATCTCCGCCGATCAGGATGACTGATCCGGGAACCAAACCTCCACCCAAAACCCTGTCTAGCTCCCCGATGCCGGACAACACACGACCGTCTGCGTCCATCTTAATTTCATGAATCGGCGCCGGGGACTCCTTGCTGCCTAGGCTTATTTCGCCGCGCGGGTGAACTGCCCGTTCCTGTTGTTCCTCAATTAGGCTGTTCCACTGATTACAGTCCGGGCACCGCCCCAACCACTTTGGCGATTGATATCCGCAGCTCTGGCAGGAATAAATGATTTTGGGTTTAGCCATGATCTCCGCTGCGCATTTTTATCGATGGTAACGATCGAGCGCCCATCCGAATTAAATTCTGGTTGCGCTCGTCCTCAAGGGTCAATAGCGGTTTTCCCCAAGCGAGGAGGCCGCGACAAAACTGTTCGGTTTTGCTCGCGGGCGCAGCGTGGACAACAAGGATCTGGTCGGCGAGCGCCGCGACAAAGCGATTGCGCCTGAATGCCATTCCGATATCGGATCGGTGACGGTGACTTTTAAAAAACGAGAGAATTAGCATGCGTCCGTTTTGCAGAGAATTTTTATAGGCGCTTTGCACACGGAATTTCATTAGGCTTCGCGCCGGGCAAAGAATGACAGGTTGCGTGCCGCTCAAGAGAAAATTTAAGCAGCGTCGCTCCACCGGGGAATGGAACCCGCCGATGAATGTGCCGTCCGCGTTAAACGAATCTTGAAACAGCTTTTCAGCCTTCAATTGTAATTCCACGGGGCAGCTGACGGAAGCGAAAATGGCCACCTTGTTGTCTTGTTTTAAGTTTTCCAGATTTCCCATTGCTGTGATCACGCCAGGGGCGTCGCTTGCAAGGAAGCGCACGAGTGAATCCGGATACGCCGGATCTCGCACTTCGATTCGATACATTTCCATTGGTCTAAGAGGTGGTAGCGCTTTTGAACCAAGTCGGCAAACCAGCAGCCGCTGTCCTTTATATCAGGAACGCTTAAGAAAAGTAATAAAAAGAGTCGTTTGATAATTGTTTGAATGGTGTAATAATCGGCGTGCGATGGGTGAGAAGTTTATTCGCGAGGAGTTGCACCGTTTAACCGAAGCGGGTCTTTACCGCAAGCTGCGCAGGGTGGAGGGTGAGCAGGGGCCGACGCTCATCCTGGACGGACGGGAGGTGATCAATTTTTCGTCCAACAATTACCTTGGACTGGCAAATCACCCTCGGCTACGCGAAGCGGCAAAGGAAGCCATCGATCGCTACGGTTGCGGCTCCGGCGCGTCGCGGTTGATCTCCGGAAACATGGCGTTGCACGAAGAACTGGAGCAGAAGATCGCCACGTTCAAGGGAACCGAGGCGTCGTTGGTCTTTAATTCGGGGTTTCAGGCCAACGTGGGCCTGCTATCGACGCTGGCGGGCGAGGGCGACGTCGTTTTCAGCGATGCTTTGAATCATGCCAGCATTATCGACGGCTGCCGGCTATCGCGGGCGAAAGTCGCAGTTTATAAGCATTGTGACGTGAACGAACTCGAATATAAACTAAAAGATTGCCCGCACGACGCGCGGAAATTGATTGTCACGGAATCGCTTTTCAGCATGGACGGAGACGAGGCACCGCTCAGCGAAATTGTCGAGCTCGCTGAGACTTTCGGCGCCATGGTGATGGTCGATGAGGCCCATGCAACCGGACTTTACGAACCTAGCGGCGCGGGAATGGTGGCAAAATTGGGATTGGGCGAGCGAATATTCGTTCAGATGGGAACCCTGGGAAAAGCGCTCGGCGGCTTCGGCGCCTATGTTGCGGGGAGCCGGTCGCTGCGCGAATTTTTAATCAATCGCTGCCGCAGTTTTATCTATTCTACGTCTCTTCCTCCCGCGGTGATGGCGATAGCCATCGCCGCCATCGATCTGGTGAAGAGGGAGCCGGAAAGACGGCATGCGCTTTGGGCGAATTGCGCGGCCCTCCGCGATGGATTGAGGAACTTGGGTTATCCATTGGGTAATAGTCAGAGCCCGATACTGCCGCTTCTAGTAGGCGATGCCACGAAGTGTATGGAACTCTCGCAAAGATTATTGGAGCGAGGCATTTTTGCCCAGGGCATTCGCCCGCCAACGGTACCCTCGGGAACCTCGCGTTTGCGCATCACATTGATGGCGACGCACACGAAGGAGCATATCGACAAGGCGCTGAAAGTTTTTGAGGGAAATAGGGCGGAAAGTCAAAAATAAAAATTGTAAATTGCATTCTACATTTTGCATTGAGTTTTAAGAAAGGTCGTCAATGACCCCGAGTTATGAAAAGCTAAAGCGCCTAGACCATACTTATCTCTGGCATCCGTTTACGCAGATGAAGGGATGGATGGAGGAGGAGCCATGCATTATCGCCCAGGGCGATGGTCATCACCTGATCGACATCCAGGGACGAAAGTATCTGGATGGCGTTTCATCGCTCTGGTGTAACGTTCACGGTCATCGGGTAAATGAAATCGACAATGCCATCAAAGGGCAATTGGAACGCATCGCGCACTCGTCGTTTCTTGGGTTGACTCATGTGCCGGGGATCGAGCTCGCCGCCAAGCTGATCCAAATTGCTCCCTCGGGTCTGCAACGCGTTTTTTACTCCGACAGCGGGGCGGCGGCGGTGGAAGTTGCGCTCAAGATGGCGGTGCAGTACTGGCAACTCAAAGGCGCGACAAAGCGCACACAAATTGCTTCGCTCATGGAGTCCTATCACGGCGATACCGTAGGCTCCATGAGCATGGGCTACTCTGAAACCTTCCATCGCTTTCACAAAAGCTTGCTATTTCCTGTGCTGCGCCTTTCACCTCCCCATGTGTTTCGCTACTTCCGCGGTATGGGGGAGACGGAGGCGCTGCGGGCGGCGGTTGAGGAGGCGGAGCGCAAGCTCTTGCAAAACGCCGATTCTTTGGCGGCGCTGGTGATGGAGCCTTTAATGCAGGGTGCAGCCGGTATGTGGTCGCAGCCGGTCGATTACCTGAAGGCGATCAGCCAAACTTGCCGCGAGAACAAAATTCTTTTGATCTTAGACGAGGTGGCGACGGGCTTTGGCCGTACGGGAAAAATGTTTGCCTGTGAACACGCAGGGGTAACGCCTGATATTCTTTGCCTGGCCAAGGGGATTACCGGTGGTTACCTTCCTCTGGCGGCGACCTTGACCACAGAAGAAATCTTCGGCGCCTTTCTCGGAGAATATAAAGAATTCAAGACTTTCTTTCACGGTCATACCTATACTGCCAACCCGCTGGGCTGCGCGGCGGGGCTGGCGAACATCGAATTGTTTGAGAAAGAAAATATTGTCAGGAATCTGGAGCCTAAAATCCGTCACCTCCATCAACAACTTGGTGAGGCATTTCGGCTTCTACCTCACGTCAGCGATGTGCGCCAGTGGGGTTTTATGGTAGGCATCGAGCTGGTCGAGGATAAAAATAATCGCAAGAATTATCCACCAGAACGTCGAATCGGATACAACGTAATACTCGAAGCACGCAAGAGGGGCGTGATGATTCGCCCTCTCGGCGATGTAATCGTTCTCATGCCGCCATTGACGATCAGAGATGAGGAGCTTAAGAGCCTGCTAGATGTGGTTTACGAGTCGATACAGGCTGTAACGGAGAGTTAGTGAGGTGCAATGGTCCTAACTTCCCCACGAGTCACCATCGCGAACACGATGATTGGCGGTGGCTGAATGGGTAAGGGTATTTTTATCACAGGCACCGATACCGGGGTGGGCAAAACCTTCGTCGCCTGTGGGCTGGCGGGCGTGCTGCGCAGTCAGGGCTATCGCGTTGGCGTGATGAAGCCGGCGGAAACCGGTTGCGATGAAAAAGACGGCATATTATCTCCGCAAGATGCCATTCGTCTCAAAGAGGCATCGGGTTGCTCGGTCTCCTTGGATAAGATTTGCCCCTATCAATTGCTTGACCCGTTGGCGCCGAGCATCGCCGCGGAACGCCAAGGTGTGCGAATCGACATCAATGGACTGATTGCAATCTACGACGAGATTAGCTCGGCGCACGACATCACCATCGTAGAAGGCGCCGGCGGCCTGATGGTGCCGCTTGTACCCAGCTTCACCTATGCGGACTACGCGCGTGTGCTAAAGCTCCCAATGATTGTCGTTGCGGCGAACAAACTTGGGGCGATAAATCATCTATTGCTCACGCTGGAACATGCGAGCTGCAAAGGCCTACGGGTCATGGGCTATGTGCTCAACCGGCTCGAACCCGCTTTGACACTGGCTGCCGAGACCAATGGCGACGTGCTTTTTACCGAAACCGCTGTTCCCTGCCTCGGTGAAATTCCATACGTTGAAAGCGCTATCCTTGGCGAGAGCGCCTTAATGGGATTTTTTGAAGAACGGTTGCGTTGGGAAACCTTGCGTTCCGTTTGGGCGCCATCGCTAGCGTGATCGTGGTGCGGGAGCAAGAGGGACATTCAAAGAGGTGGGGTCCGTGCCCCACGACACGCAAGCGGGGGATGCTAGCCGATCTGCCTCATGACCTCGTCGTAAAGACGCTTTAGCGGTATCTTTTTGGCCGCGGCGATGCGTTTGAGGTCATCATATTCCGGCGTCGCCCGTTTTTCTCCGGTGGGTTGTAATACGAGCTTGACTCGTATTTGGCCGAAGCGAGTCCTCACGGTTTGGAAGGTCCGACTTAAAATCATCCGCCCCACCGGATAGTAGCGAATTCCGATGGTCGATGTTTCGCCGAAAAGTATGGCCGCCAAATCCTCGCGCTTCGACGGTTCGGCAATAATGCGCAGCAGCGTGCCCGGGCGGTTTTTTTTCATTTGAATAGAGGCGAGAAATACGTCCCGCGCTCCCGCTGCGAAAAGCCGGTCGAAGACATAATCGTAAAATTCCGGGTTCATATCGTCGATGTTGGTTTCCATTACCAACATTTCTTCTTCCTTGGCTGCCCAGGGGAGTGATCCAACGAGCAGGCGAAATAGATTAGGGCGAAGGTCAAAATCTTTTTGACCGGCGCCATAACCGATTTTCTCGACGGTCATAGCCGGCTGAACGCCAAACGTTTTCCCGAGGGTACTGACGATAGCTGCGCCCGTCGGCGTTACCGTTTCAGTGTCCATGTCGACGCCCTTGCTCGGAATGCCGCGCAACAGCTCCAGGGTGGCAGGACCGGGCACCGGGAGAGGTCCGTGTTGTGACCGGGTCGTGCCTCGCCCCAGCGGTATGTCTGAGAAATGAAAGGCTGCGATGTTCAGTGCCCGGATGCCAATGGCGCCGGCCATGATATCGACGATCGAATCGGTTGCACCGACTTCATGGAAATGAACTTTTTCTATTCGCACTCCATGGATCTTGGCTTCGGCCACGGCGAGGCGGGTGAAAATCTGCAACCCTACGTCCTTGACGTCGGAGGGCAGCTTGCTCCGTTCGATGAGCCCCCTAATCTCTTTCCAAGAACGCGCCGGCTCGCCGGATGGACAAGCCACGCGAAAGCGCGTGGCCTGAATCCCATGGACCCGTTTTTTTGAAACGGCGAGTTTAAACCGGAGACTGGGAATTTTTTTGAGTTCGGTGTTCAGCTTTTTGAGTGGCAGGCCAAGATCCATGAGGGCACCGACAAACATGTCGCCGCTCACCCCGCCAATCAAATCTCCGTACGCAATTCGCATTGAAATTGCCGGCTCCCATCGTCGTCCCGGTTCTTGCACTCACAAATCGGGATTAACCGCGGGTCTTACCAGTCGCCGTGAACCTCGCGTCCGCTCGTTTCGACGTAGATTTTTTCCGACTTGAACGGTTTTCCTGCCAACCGGTCGGCTAACCAATTGATGACCAGCGTTCGTGAATGGGGATTGCGAATGGAATGCCTTTCGCCTTCGTAAATGACGAGGAGTTTCGGCCCTCTAACTTCCTCCATGAACTCGTAGACGAACTTCATATCGCAGTGTTCATCGTCCTCGCCCGCAACGATAAGATAGGGGCAGGTAATTTTTGCAGCGACCCCCTTTAGGGTAAGCGTTTTGGCGAACTCGTCGAATGCGGCTTCATCATCGTAACCCGACATGTACATATAGTTGAGCTTGAAAGTTGGCGAGGACATGTTGAAAATCGCGTATTGCCCCGGCTCTACGCAGATCGCGCTTACGGCACAGGCTTTGAAGCGCGGCTCTTCCGCCACCACTCGCGGTCCCCAATACGAGCCCATGCTGGAACCCATGACGACGAGGCGATCGGGGTCGATGGCAGGATGATTGACCAGGTAGTCGCACGCCAACTTTCCCGCAACGGCATAGTTGGACGCGGTGCACTTTATGCCTCGCTCCCTCGTTTCTCCCTGGCCCGGCCCATCGATGGCCAAGACGGCAATACCTCGCTCGATGAACGGATCGCCGTAAAGAGGGGTGTCCTCTTTTACTCCGTCCATGCCGGGAATGTACATGACGCAAGGGAGCTTTTCTCCGGCTTTCACGCCGGCTGGAAGATGCAGTAGGGCTTGAATACGCTTGCCTTCGTAAAGCAACTCCACGCGTTCAATGGGCCGGGCGGCATATTGCCTGAACTTGTCGTAACAGGCATGTTTCTTTTCTTGCCAGGCGATGCGCTTGGGATTGCTGTCTTCGTAGATGGCCCACATGGCGTTGGTATAAAAGCAGGCCGCGATATAATAGTGATCACGCGCCTCGAGTAGATGGCCCGCTTTTTCGGTTTCCTTTGCCAATTCCTCGCGGCGCGCTGCGACGCGGGCGAATTCCCGAGGGATGTCGACAAACTTTTGAACTCGTCGGCTAATTTCTTGTAAATCGCTCTGCGCGCCGGGACCGCAGTTGCGAAGAATTTTTCCCGTCCGACCCTGGTCCCAATCCAGCCCGCGGGTTTGAATGACCTGATCCAACAACCAGCGTTGCTCACGCCAGCGCCTTGTTTTCCGTTCCGTCTCTATCGTCATGGTCATGATTCTTTTCCCTCCATCTATGACATGGTCATTTGGTCGAAACCCCGCGTTCGAACGGGTCGACTCTAGTCAAAAATGACTGGGATGGCAAATACGCCAGAGTGTCCCGAACGCAGCACCCTAGGTTGAATCTCCATACTAATTATGTCTATAAGTAACTATAGTCTTTCTTTCAGTGTAAGATTAGGAATTTACAATGTTATTTGACTTCGCCAATGTATTGGTGTTTACCGCATTAGGCCTCGGTTTCGTCGGGGTCAATCTGCTGATCGGGAGGTTGTTGCGCCCGTCAAATCCGCAGATCCGAAAGCTTTCCACTTACGAATGCGGAGAGCCGGCGATGGGAAGCGCCTGGGTTAATTTCAACATGCGGTTTTACCTGGTGGCGTTGATCTTTCTTATTTTCGAGGTGGAAATCGCATTCATATTTCCCGTAGCGGCTGTGTTTCGCAACCTAGTTGAATCAGGGGAGGGGTTATTCGCCTTTGTGAAAATATTTCTTTTTGTCGGAATCCTATTCCTTGGTCTGATTTACTCTTGGGCCAAGGGAGATCTGGAGTGGGTTAAGAAGATAAGGGTTTAATACCCGATAAATTTCAGGAGTGAGTCAAATGCAACCGTTAATCAATTCTCTGCCGGAAACGGTATTCACCACCAAGATTGACGACCTTCTCAATTGGGGTCGCGCCTCCTCCCAGTGGTATATGCTTTTCGGCCTTGCATGCTGCGCCATCGAGTTAATGCAGACCGGCGGGCCGCGGGCGGATTTGGACCGCTTCGGCGCTGTGCCTCGAGCCACGCCGCGCCAATCCGATTTGATGATCGTTGCCGGGACGCTGACCTATAAGATGGCCAAGAGGACCAAACTGCTGTATGACCAGATGCCGGACCCAAAATACGTTATTTCCATGGGCAGCTGTTCGAACTGCGGCGGACTTTTTCAGCTCGCTTATTCGGTCTGTAAGGGAGTGGACAAGATTGTGCCGGTGGATGTTTACGTGCCGGGTTGTCCGCCCCGCCCCGAAGCGTTGACCGAGGGGCTTTTACGTATTCAAGACAAAATGATGCGCGAGCGGTGGTTGGTTAAAGCCTCTCGTCCGGCTGGAGAGGCGGCTCAAGCCTAATCATGCAGGCCCCGGAAATCTACAATCGGTTGGAAAAACAGTTCCCGGGAAAAGTATCCGCTTTTAAAGGCGATGTGGTGGAGCCCTATTGCCTGGTGGAGGCCGGGGCCATTGTCGAGGTTTGCCGCTTTTTGCGCGACGCTCCCGAACTGAAATTTGAAATCCTATCGGATCTCACGGCATTGGATTGGCCTAAGGAAGAAAAAATTCAGATGGTTTATCACCTCTACTCATACTCACAGGTCCATCAGATGGTGCTCAAGGTCGATTTGCCGCGAGACAATCCTAAGATTGCGGCTTTGGAAGTCGTATGGAAAGTCGCGAACTGGTTTGAGCGCGAGGTTTACGATCTCTTCGGAGTAATCTTCGAGGGTCATAGCGATCTGCGCCGGATTATGCTGCCGGAGGATTGGGTGGGCCATCCCTTGCGCAAAGACTACGTGGAACAGGAAGAATACGACGGCATCAGCACGCAGCGTGCGCCGCTAGTGGAAAAACTCTTGCGATAAAAAACCATGAACGAAACGGCTCAAGCCCAAACCGGTTTTCATACCGAAGATATGACCATCAGCGTCGGGCCGCAGCATCCGAGCACCCATGGGGTATTGCGCTTCGTGGTCAAAACCGACGGCGAGGTAATCGGCGAAGCGATTCCCGACGTCGGTTATCTGCACCGCTCCATCGAAAAAATCGGCGAAAAGGTCACCTGGCACGGCTACGTTCCCTACACCGACCGGGCGGATTATTTGGCTGCCATGTTCGCCAATCAGGGGTTCTGCATGGCGGCGGAAAAGCTCGGTGGCGTCGAAGTCACGCGCCGTGGGGAGTTCTGCCGCGTGATTGCCTGCGAGCTCAATCGTCTCGCCAGCCACCTGATCTCCGTTGGCACCTTCGGCCAGGACATCGGTGCCATGACGCCGTTCGTGCATGCGCTGCGGGAGCGAGAGTCCATCAATAATTTGATGGAAGAGATTTGCGGTGCGCGGCTGACCTACAATTACATCCGTATCGGCGGCGTCGGCTACGATGTTTTGCCAGAGACTTGCACCCGGATCAGCGAATTCCTCGACCATTTCGAGCCCATCATCGATGAGTATAATCGCCTGCTCTCTTACAACAAGATTTTTATCGAGCGCTTGGCTGGTGTCGCAGTGGTGAGTAAGGAAGACGCGCTTTCCTACAACCTCGTCGGTCCCAATCTCAGAGGGTCGGGGATAAAGTGGGACATCCGGCGCGACATTCCTTATTCCGTCTATCCGGAACTGGAGTTTGCAATTCCTGTAGGCGCGGGGAAGATCGGCAAGCTCGGCGATAGTTACGATCGTTATTGGGTCCGCATCGGCGAGATGCAGGAGAGCTGCAAGATTTTGCGCCAGTGCCTCAAGATGATGCCCAAGGGGCCGGCCATCGCCAAGGTTGCGCGCAAGTTTAAACCACCGGCGGGCGAATATTACGCGCGCGTCGAGGCGCCGCGCGGCGACATGGGCTTTTATGTCGTGGCCGACGGCAGCGAATATCCTTATAGGGTGCGCATCCGTACGGGCTCCTACACCGCCATGAGCATCATCGACAAACTGAGCAAAGGTATAATGTTAGCCGATCTGATAGCTCTCATCGGCAGCCTCGATGTGGACGCGCCGGAAATCGACCGTTAGAAAGTTTCGCAGACTACTTCATGCAAGTTTACCTCGACCAACTCATACAACAGGGTTATTTCGCGGGCATGCCTAAAGAGGTCGTCTATGCCATCGGAATGGTTCTCGTCGCATTTGTCGTGCTCTCGGCGTTCGTGGCGCCCCTTGCCGGGGTGACCAGTTGGCTTGAGCGGCGGGTGTGGGCGCGAATGCAGTCACGGGTGGGGCCGAACCGTGTCGGGCCACAGGGAATTCTCCAATGGCTTGCCGACGGGATTAAAAATTTACTCAAAGAAGATCTCATTCCCGCCGCTGCGGATAAAAAGCTTTTCTCGCTGGCTCCGTACATCGTTTTCATGGGCTTTCTCTGCACGTTTGTCGTAATTCCGTTCGGTGGCCAACTCATTGTCGCCGATCTGAATATTGGCATTCTTTATATTTTGGCCGTCACCTCCCTGGTCGTGGTGGGAATCTTGATGGCCGGCTGGGCGTCCAACAACAAATGGTCTCTCTTGGGCGGAATGCGTTCGGCGGCGCAAATCGTAAGCTATGAAATTCCTGCGGGGATTGCGGTTCTCACCATCGTTTTTTTGGCGGGCACGCTGAGTATGCAAGGAATCATCAAAGCCCAGGGGTGGGGACCATGGGACTGGTTTTTGTTCCACAACCCCTTTACCTTTGCGGCATTTTTCCTCTACTTCACGGCGGCCTTGGCTGAAGGCAACCGGACGCCCTTTGATATCCCCGAAGCCGAGTCCGAGCTGGTGGCCGGTTACGTCACCGAGTACAGCGGCATGCGCTTTTTGTTTTTCTTTTTTGCCGAGTGGGGCAATCTCTATGTCATCGGTGCGGTGGCCACAACGCTTTTCCTGGGGGGGTGGCACGTGCCGCCCGTAACCAACGACCCGTTTCTTTTAGGAGTCCTTCAGTTCGTTGTCTTCTTCCTCAAGGCTTATCTTTGGGTATTTGTCGCCATGTGGGTGCGCGCCACACTGCCCCGGGTGCGAGTCGACCAACTGATGGCGCTGTGCTGGAAATATATGGTCCCGCTTTCGTTCATCTGTCTTGTGGGCACCCTTGGTTTTATGTTTGTGCCGAAAAATCTGCAGCAGATCACCAGTGCGGTCATGTTCGGATTGGGTTTGGCTATGACTATCGTTTTCTTTTTGCGGGTGGGCTTCCAGATTCGCCACGCGAAACCGGAGCTCTACTTAAAACCTCATATCTAACGGCTGAGGACCTATGGGCGTTAAGAGCTACGTAAAGGATATAAGCGATACCGTAACCTCGGTTTTCGAGGGGATGTCGATCACTTTGTCTCATTTGGTGCGTCGTCCGATGACGATCCAATATCCGGACAAAATTCCAACGCCGATCCAGGAGACCTTGCCGCGTCGCTATCGCGGCATACTGGAAGTCGATCTCGACATTTGTACCGGTTGCCTCGCCTGTGAAAGAGTTTGCCCGATTACCTGCATTACCATCGGCATTGAAATGGACAAGGAGACCAAGCAGCGCCAGTTTACCCATTTCGATATCGATGTTTGCAAATGCATGTACTGCGGGCTCTGCGCTGAAGCTTGTCCCACCGGCTCCATTCGTCATTCCCAGGAATTCGAAGGGGCGAGTTACGACCCGGCCGGATTGGTGCGCCATTTTGCGCCGCAACCCTCGCCGCTCTATAAACCAAAGAAGGGCGGCGAAACAGACCCGAAGTTGGTGACCAAAACCGACATCGGGCTAAAGTATCTGGACGAGTTCGCCACACCGGATGGAGGGGCTGCCTCAGAGAAGGGATAGGTGCCTTGAGCCGGATAGCGGTCCCAACAGGTTTCCGCGCCTCTTGATCCCAAGCGAATCTTCCGGTAATTGACGCAGAAAGCTTTCGGCTTTCTGAGATTCCAAATCAATAGAGATCAGCATGGACATAGCCACGGCGATTTTTTATCTGGTTACGGTCGTTACCATAGGATCGGCGGCGATCGTGGCCTTTTCACGCAACATCATTTACTCGGCCTTTTCGTTGCTCGGAACCTTTGGCGGGGTCGCAGGGCTCTACATCTTTCTCGGGGCGGACTTCGTGGCGGCGGTACAAATTCTGATTTATGTCGGCGGAATTCTCATCCTCATCCTTTTCGCCGTTATGCTCACGCGCCGTATTACCGACGTGGAAATCACCAACAGGGCCGCAGGCCGAATTCCGGCCGTAATCGTGGTCGGCTTTCTGCTTGCTCTATTAATACAGGCGATTCGGGAAACGACCTGGGCAAAGGTGAAGGAAGTCGCTTATCAGCCGACGACGAGCAAAATCGGTGATCTCTTCTTGGAAGATTATCTCCTGCCCTTTGAGCTCGCCTCTTTAGTATTGCTCGCCGCGATGATCGGCGCGGTGGTTTTGTCTCGCAAAGAGATCAAAGAATAACCATGTTTTTCTCTCCCAACGAGCTCTCTTCCTATCTGACTATCGGGGCGGTACTTTTTGCGCTTGGGCTTTTTGCGGTGCTGACCCGCCGCAACGCCATCAGCGTCTTGATGGGAGTCGAGCTGATTCTCAACAGCGCCAATATCAATTACGTAGCTTTCTCTCATTTCAGCAGCGGCAATCTCGACGGCCAAATTTACGCCATGTTCGTCATCATGTTGGCCGCCGCCGAAGCGGCGGTGGGCCTGGCTATCGTCTTGGCGATTTTTCAGATTTTCCGCACCATCGATGTCGAAGCGGCGGAGACGCTCAAAGAATAGTTCAAGGGTTCCAAGGTTTCAGGTTCAATGGAGAACAAAACTTTTAATAATCGGCTGCAGCTCGGTCTAAAATCCAAAATCTAAAATTCAAAATCGAATATGGATCATCCGATACAGACAGATTTTCTCCGCTGGATCATTTTTCTGCCGTTGCTCGGCGCCATCGTCAACGGCCTGCTCGGCGCAAAAATTCAGCAGGCGATGGGCAAGGGCGCCATTAGTATTATCGCATGCGCCCCGGTGATCCTCGCCTTCGGGCTTTCGTTGCAAGCCTTTTTCACGCTCCTCGCTTTGAAACCGGAAGAGCGTTTTCTCATCGACAACCTCTATACCTGGATCAGTCTTGGATCGCTTAAAGTCGACATGGCTTTTTGGGTCGATCCGCTTTCGGCGGTGATGATTTTAGTCGTCACCGGTATCGGCGGCTTGATCCACATCTACGCCACCGGCTACATGCATGACGACAAAGCTTTCTGGCGTTTCTTTGCTTATCTCAATCTTTTCATGGCCGCCATGCTGACTCTAGTGATGGGGGACAACCTGCTCCTCATGTTCGTTGGCTGGGAAGGGGTGGGTCTGTGCTCCTACGCGCTCATCGGATTTTGGTATCATGACCATGCTAACGCCCGTGCCGGCAATAAGGCTTTCATTGTTAACCGTGTCGGTGACTTCGGCTTCATCTTGGGGATGTTCCTGCTTTTCTGGACACTGGACGCCCAGGGTCACGGCACGCTCACCTTCCGCGAAATTGCCAAATGGGCCTCCACTCTCCAGGGGCAAGAAATTTGGGGCGTTGGCGTTGTCACTCTGGCGACGCTCTTTCTATTTATCGGCGCCACAGGAAAATCAGCGCAGATTCCGCTTCATGTCTGGCTCCCCGACGCAATGGCAGGGCCCACACCTGTGAGCGCGCTGATCCATGCGGCGACGATGGTCACCGCCGGTGTTTACATGACCGTGCGGCTCCATTTTCTCTTTTCCATGGCGCCTTTGACGTTGAATCTTATCGCCGTCATAGGGGTGGCCACGGCGCTGATGGCGGCGACCATCGCATTAACCCAAAACGATATCAAAAAAGTTCTCGCGTATTCCACTGTGAGCCAACTGGGATACATGTTTATGGGAGTCGGGGTGGGCGGGTACGCCGCCGCGATTTTCCATCTAATGACCCACGCCTTTTTCAAGGCTTGCCTGTTTTTAGGTTCGGGCAGTGTCATTCACGCCATGCATCATGAGCAGGATATGCGCAAAATGGGCGGGCTCAAAGAGTACATGCCTTACACTTTTTGGACCTTCGCTATTTCAGTGCTAGCCATAGCCGGTACGCCTTTAACCGCCGGATTTTTTTCCAAGGACGAAATCCTCTGGCTGGCCTTTTCCAGTCCCCATGGCTCGCCGGGGCTGTGGCTGCTCGGCGTCGCTGGAGCGGGTATGACCGCGTTTTACATGTTTCGCCAGTTCTTCATGGTTTTTTTCGGCAAGTGCCGCGCCGATCACCATACCCGGGAACATTTGCATGAGGCGCCCAAGGTTATGACTCTGCCGCTGGTTGTTTTGGCGTTCGGCGCGTTGTTTGCCGGTTGGATCGGGCTACCGGCAGTGTTTGGCGGAAGCCAATTTGCCCATTGGCTCGAGCCGGTGGTGGGTGCTCACGCCGAGGTCCATGCCTCTCATGCCCTCGAACTGGGACTAATGGCCATATCGATTTCGGTGGCGGCGTTCGGTTTCTTTATCGCCTACCTGATTTACTGTCGGGAAACGCTATTGCCAGAGCGATTTGTCAATTTTGGCGGCGGGATTTGGTACCGATTGTTTGATCGCAAGTACTACGTGGATGAAATTTATCAGGTGGTTTTCGTCCATGGAGCCTTGCTTCTGGCGCGCATCGGGTCTCTTTTCGATAGGTATATTATCGACGGTATCGTCGACGGTTCGGCCAGTCTGACCAAGTTTATCTCCTGGTTTAACGGTCTATTCGACAACTATATCATCGACGGCATCGTCGATGCGGTGGCCAATATTACCTTTTGGGCCGGCAATAAATTCCGCCGGGTACAAACCGGCAACATCAACAGTTATCTCTACGGAATCTTGATCGCCATCGTCATCGCCTTCATCGTCAAGTTGAGATACTGGAGCTAGTGATTCGTGGCTTGTGCTTGTGATTCGCGAACAAGCACGAAAAACGATTAGGAGAAAATTTAAGATGACAGAACATGTTCTCACCTATATGACCTTCATACCGCTCGCCGGTATGGTCGTGGTGCTTCTCCTACCGAGCAAGAACCATGATCTGATCCGTTGGGTGTCGGCGGCGTTTACGGTACCGCCGCTGCTCATGGCGGCTTGGCTCTATGCCAATTTCGATGCGTCCAAAGCCGGATTTCAATTCGTCCAGAAGGCCCCTTGGATTCCTGCGTACAACATCCAATATTTTGTCGGCGTCGACGGCGTCAGTATCTCCATGGTGCTCCTAACCGCGCTACTGTGCTTTCTCTGCATTTTCGCCTCGTGGGGAATCGACAAGGCCGTCAAAGGTTATTTCGCGCTATTCCTGCTGCTGGATACAGGCATGATAGGCGTTTTTGTCGCTCTGGATTTTTTCCTTTTTTACATTTTCTGGGAAGTCATGCTGCTTCCTATGTATTTCCTGATCGGCATCTGGGGCGGGCCGCGCCGGGAATACGCGGCCATCAAGTTTTTTCTCTACACCCTGTTCGGCAGCGTTTTGATTTTGTTGGCCATCCTGGCGCTTTACTTTTCTAACGACCCACATACCTTTGATATGACCGTGTTGATCGCGCAAGCGAATAAATATGGCACGCAAGTTTTGCCCTTCTGGCCCTTCGATCAGCTCGGTTGGGGATTCCAGCACGCGGTGTGGATGGCGCTCTTTATCGGCTTTGCCATCAAAATACCGGCGTTCCCCTTTCATACCTGGCTTCCCGACGCCCATGTCGAGGCGCCGACGGCGATCTCTGTGATTCTCGCCGGCGTACTGCTCAAGATGGGGACCTATGGGATTTTGCGCATCAACTATCCCATGCTGCCGGTGGCCACTGCGGATCTCGCCTTCTGGTTTCTCGGCGCTTTGGGTGCCTGGAATATTATTTACGGCGCGCTCTGCGCCATGGCGCAAAAGGATTTAAAAAAACTGGTGGCTTATTCCAGCGTGAGTCATATGGGTTACGTCATGCTCGGCATGGCGAGTTTTACGACTCAGGGCATCAACGGCGCAGTGCTGCAGATGTTCAATCACGGGACCATCACGGCGATGCTGTTCCTATTGGTCGGCGTGGTTTACGATCGTGCCCATCACCGAGACATCGATGGTTTTGGCGGCTTGGCGGCAATCATGCCGGTCTACACCGGCGTCACCGCGGTGGCTTTTTTTGCCTCTATGGGGTTGCCCGGTCTTTCGGGATTTATCTCCGAGGTTTTGGTCTTACTTGGGACCTGGCAGAAATATCCCGTGCTGGCGATACTCGGCGCCAGCGGCGTCGTCCTGACCGCAGGCTATCTCTTGTGGACGATTCAGCGCATATACCTTGGCCCGCTCAATGAAAAATATAAATCGCTGCCGGAGATCAATGGCCGCGAGATGTTTACGCTGGTGCCTTTGGGAGCGATCGTGATCCTCGTCGGCATTTATCCCAGCGTCGTTCTCGATCTTTTGCGCGCTTCTTTGGATCAAATCAACGAGATCGTCTTGCCCCATCTGCGTAGCTAGCCATGGATTTAAAAAACCTCGCAAGTCTGAGTTTCTTCTATCCTGAGTTTATCCTTTGCGGCACGATCCTGCTGCTCATCGTTCTCGATCTCCTGGTGCGCAGCGGGCGAGCCCTTGCCATGGTGTCGATGATCGGCTGTGTGGGCTCCCTGGTGGCGACCCTGGATCTCTACAGCGCCGAGTCCGGTTGGTTATTCCACCGCATGATGATCCTGGATAACTTCAGCCTCTTTTTTAAAGTTTTCGCTCTGGTATCCACCATTCTGACGATCTGGATGTCGCTCGATAGCAACGAGATAAAACAGCTCCATCAGGGAGAGTACTACACGTTGCTTTTGACCTGCGCCTTGGGAATTTTTTTCATGGCGTCGGCCAGCAATCTCTTAATGGCTTACCTATCTTTGGAATTAGTCAGTTTGACCTCCTACGTCATCACGGGGCTACTGCCCCATAACCGCCGTTCCAGCGAAGCGGCGTTAAAGTACCTGATTTATGGCGGTGTCGCCTCGGGGACCATGATCTATGGCATGAGCTGGATCTTCGGCATGACCGGAAGCCTTGACTACGCGACCATTCAGTCTGCCCTGGTTCAGAGCGAGCTTAACAAATCGGCCTTGTTCATGGCTTTTATTTTCATCTTCGCGGGCTTCGGCTACAAAATTGTTTTCGTGCCATTCCATATGTGGTCGCCCGATGTCTACCAGGGCGCGCCGACCCCATTTACTGCGTTTCTCTCCGTTGCCTCCAACGCTGCGGGGTTGGCTATTTTGATCCGATTTTTCTTTCCCGGCATCTCGCGCATGGTTGGCGACGGGGAGTGGGTCTTCGTGTCAGGGGTGGAGTGGCCCCATGTGTTGTTGTTTCTCAGCATGGTTACTATGACGCTCGGTAACCTCTGCGCCTTGAATCAGAGTAATGTCAAGCGCTTGCTGGCTTACTCGGGTATTGCCCATGCGGGCTATATGCTCATGGGGCTAGCGGTGCTTAACAACGAGGGGCTGTCGGCTATTCTTTTCTATGTCGTGGTCTATCTCATCATGAACCTCGGCGCGTTTTTCGTGGTGGTGATGATCGCCAACGCCACGGGGGACGAAGAAATAGATAATTATCGCGGCCTGGCGTGGCGCGGCGCTGTGATCCCCGCAGCCTGTCTGGCTGTGTTTCTTTTTTCCTTAACCGGGCTCCCGCCCTTCGCGGGATTCATCGGCAAATTTTTTCTGTTCGCGGCGGTGATTAAAGAGGGAGGAGCGTTCGTCATCCTGGCGCTGGTGGCCATCGTCAATAGCGTGATCTCGCTCTACTACTACGCGAAAATAGTCAAAGTTATGTTTCTCGACTTTCCCGACGCTGGCGATAAATCCGTGGCCATCGCGGGTCACAACTATGCCCTTCTAATACCTCTGACGGCGCTAACGGTAGTTTTGGGCATTTACTTCTATCCTCTGGCATTTTACGCAAACCAATCTCTCCGCTTCTTTGTAAAATAACTTCCTGTCGCACTTGCGCGGCGCGCCGCTGGTTGTTCAATTTTCTTCTTTTTCGGCGAGTTTTGCCGCTCTTAAGTATCCGACCACTCCCAATCCTCGGTCATCCCTATGAGAAAAAGCCCTTGATTTCAAGGCGCTTGAAGTGACGTGGCAGCGGTGGTCGTCGGTTGGCCTTGCGATTGCGTTTAAGACAAAGACTTTGGGGGAAGATTTTATGATTAGCCTAGAAAAAAAACTCATCGGCGCGATCACTTTTGTAATTGTTCTAGGAAGCAGCGCGGTGATGGCGCGCACGCCCACCGAGCAGATCAAAGAAACCCTCGAGCAGGTGCTCACGGCGGTGAACGGCTCGGCAGAGGCACGCCAACCGGAGCGCCAAGAGATACTGCGCCACGCCTTGATGCCTCGTTTCGACTGGCTCGAAATGGCCAGACTGGCGCTGGGTAAACATTGGAACAGCGAACCGGGCCGCCAACGTGAATTTGTCTCCGTTTTTGCCGAGTTTCTTGGCAACTCCTATATCGGCAAGATTGGTTCCTATAAAAACGAGACGATCTTGTTCGTGGGTGAAGCCGTTGAAAAAAACCTGGCCCAGGTGGACACGAAAATCGTTCCCGCTAACGGCGACCCGATGTCAGTGAACTATCGTCTCCATTTCGTGCGGGGCGACTGGAAGATCTACGATGTTGTGGTCGAAGATATCAGCTTGATGGAAAATTACCGCTCGCAATTCAATCGTATTCTCGCCAAGGGCTCTTTTGATGATTTGATCAGGCGATTAAAAGAGCCGAAAAATCGAAATTGAGAAAGTCAAAGTCGGCTTATTTCTACTATAACCCCAGCCCAAACGTGGCGAGTCTAGAGCCCCGACCCTGATTTAGTGTCCGCAATACCCGGAACAGCTTAGCCCGTCCCCTTTCCGGTGGCGGCCCTGTCAAGCCATCAAAAAATCTAACCGGGACTGGGGTTCGTTGAGACATTTGAAAATCTAACCGAAGGATGGGTGCGAATCTGTCGTTGTATTTCATATCGCTGGTGTTTTAGTTGTTTACTGAAAGTCCAGTCTCTCCACGCCGAGCCGCGTCTGTCAGAGCGTGTCTTGGGTGACTGCAAGGTGGGGGTGGGCGGTTGTGTTGCAAAGACATTTTGCCGGCTCAGCCCATTTCGGTGGCGAGCTAAGCCATAGAGCGAGTCGAGTTGTTGGTCGATGTGACGCGATAGTTCGAAGGGGTCGGTGTTTTCAACGATGGTTTTCAGCGTCTGGATCTTTTCACCCGGCTTGCCTGAGACTCTAAGCACTCGCTGCCAGGGAGTACAGGGCTGATCATAGCGGCGCATCACGCGCGAGCCTTTACGTGTCTTACGGCTAAGCTTCATAGAGGGCTGGAACAGGTTCTGAAAGATTCGCAGCTTTTCGTAGAGGTCATTGATGCCTTTGAGAGCTTCTAAAGTGTCATAGCGATCCCAGCCCAACAGTTTTCTTACATGCGTCCAGTTTTTCTGCTCCACATGCGCATTGTCGTCTTTTTTTGTAGGGGCGGGAGCGGGTGAATTGGATGGTGTGGGGTTTGGCCCTTTTCTGGCAGAAGTTAAACAGCTGGTTATTGATGAACTCACTGCCGTTATCGGAGTCGATGCCGCGTAGAGCAAACTGCAGTCGTTGTTCGATTTCTTTAAGCGCTCCCACCACGCCGAGCTCGCCCTTGCCCATGACGGCTTGTCGTTCCACCCAGCCGGTGGCGATATCGACGCAGTCCAGAGTGTAGATGAACTCCCCAGCGGCCGAGGGGCCCGAACGCGAGACCGGGTCGATTTCCAGGTAACCCGGCAAACTCACATCCCAGTGATCGGTCTTAATCGGAATCATATGTTTGAGAAGTGAGCCCGGGCGGGTGGTGCCATACTGGCGGCGTTTGACGGTGCGCTTGTGAGGGAAAAGCCGTCGATCCATCTGGCGGGCACTGATTCCCAACAGATCCTTTTCCAACTCTCGATTCACCTTGAAGTGCTTCTTAAGCCAAGGTAGCCACTGCGGCAGCGCCGCCTTGAGCCGCTGGGAGCACAGATACCCCGAGGCTTCCCACACTTTGGCAAGTAACCTGATGCTTGCCTGACTGTAGGTGGCCGAGCGCCGGGTCACCGCTCTGCGAACCGTGCCGTGGGACAGCGGACGGCTCAAAAGCCAGATGGCATACTTGCGGTTGTAACCGCACACCTTGCAGAACTCTGCCAACATCGCCGTCTTCTCTTTGCGCCTTGCTTGGCAATAGCGCTTATGAATCGAGCGCCAATACCCCCGCTTGGATTGTCGCGCCATGCTGAATTCCTCCATCAATCCCCCTCCTTCTCCGGCTCATCTTGAGCCTCAGGAGGGTTAGATTTTCAAATGGCACAACGAACCATCTTTCGGTTAGATTATACACGGCGCAATACGGCGGCTTGTCGAGCTGCGATCATAATGGTAGACTAAAATCTCTTTTAGAGCTTTTTTGACCTACTGACTAGAACCTCTGAGCTTTAAACGAGCCAGAGGTTTTTTTATTCTTATGAAGAGGGGTCTATGGCGGATAAAATCGTTAAAATAGCGCTGCAGGACGGAACATTGGTGCGGCATAAAGTGGCCGGCTACCAAGGGAAGATCGAAGGCACCACGGGAATTAAGACCTGCTTTACAAAGGGAGGAGCTTTGTTGGCGGTGTCGCTCGCCAAAGAAGCGTTCCAATACCGCGTGGTAGTTAGCGGGGAGCCCATGAGGCATATTGCTCCCGCTGATGATTTAGAAATTTTGGAACAGGCGGCTGAGACTGTCTGTCCCCGCTGCGATTCCAGATTCCGAACCAAACCGGGCCTGTTGGACAAACCGGCGGGACGCTGCGAATGCGGCGGATGGATTTGCCCTTCCTGCTGGGCATGCCAGGCGGCGGATCCGGAGTCTTCCAAAAACGAGCAGTGTTTGAAGCAGCGAAAGCGTCTGGTAAGAAAGTTGGCCAGCGAGAAAAAAGCCAGATCGGTTTGACTTGGCGAGGAATTCGGTATATCAATAACTTACCTAGTTCAGTATAGGGCCTTCTGAAAGAGGAAAATAAATTGAAGGCCTAGTCAGTCTCTCCTTGCGATTCGATATCTAACGGACACACCGACCAGAGCGTGGTTGTAGTCATTCAGTTTCCCATGTTCTGCTCCCATTAGCAGTCAATTTCTCAGGGTTAAAGACAATAACAGTCTCTTATTTAGGAGGAGAACATGAGTAATAAAGTATACGTCGGCGGATTGCCGTTTTCGGTAACCGACGGACAGCTATCAGAAGTATTTTCGGCCCACGGGACCGTGGAGTCGGCCAGAGTGATCTCGGATAAGTTTACCGGTCAGTCGCGCGGCTTCGGTTTCGTCGAGATGAGTAGCGGCACGGAGGCGCAAGGCGCCATCCAGGCGTTAAACGGCAGCCAGTTAGAAGGGCGCACCTTGGTGGTCAATGAGGCCAAACCTATGGCTAATCGTGATAACGGCGGCGGTGGCCGCGGAAATCGCAGCGGCGGCCGCAATCGCTGGTAGATCTCTAAATCACTGTTAAAGAGGGGGCAACGGGTCGGTTTGCCCCCTCTTTTTTTGCGGTGAAAACTTTTCGCCATTCCTCTGGCCGTCACACACTGCGGGCCGACATTTCTTGTCGGCGCTCAAAATAAATTGCGAATCGCCGTTACTTGATGCCGCGGTAGAGATATGTATGTTGAGGAGTTCGTTTATGTAAGGGGTATCATGATATGCTTCTGGTACGGTGGACGCTCACGAAGACGCTTATACCAGGCATTGAGGTTCGGCAATTCGGGCCGCTCGATAGGCAAATTAAACCAGCGGTATGCCCAAACACCTGCGGGAATGTCGCCGAGGGTGAAATCCTTGCCGGTCAGGTAGTTGTTTTTGGCGGCTTGGGTGTCTACGATGCGCCACGCGTTGCTGGCTTTGTCCAAGGCGTTCTTGATCGCGTTTGTATCACGCTTATCTTCCGGCGTGCGGACCAGTCCCCAAAAAAGCGGCACCATGGCGGGCCCTAGAGTCGTTAGCTGCCAATCCATCCAACGGTTGGCGTCGGCTCGTCCTTCAGGAGTGGCCGGCAGCAGTTTGCCTTTGCCATATTTATCGACGAAATAGCGCATGACGCTGTTAGATTCCCACAAAATAAAATCCCCATCTTGAATCGTCGGCACGAGCCCGTTTGGATTGATATCCAAGTATGGCTTTTCCTTGTTGCCACCGTATTTACCACCAAGGTCGTAGCGTTCGAACTCAAGCCCTAGCTCGCCGCAACACCACAGCACTTTCTGCACGTTGGATGAATCGATCCTACCCCAAATCTTAAGCATGTTTTTCTCCTGAAATCTCAAAAAGGTTGGCCCATACCCGCGTTATTACCATGTATTTTGCCTCATGGATAGTGGGCGGGGAGTACTTGGGCGGGGTCTGTTGTTTCGTTGCGTTATCTGCTAAAAGTCAAAGGCCACGCAAGTCTAACTAAGAGGAAGCTTGCATATGCATTTAAGCGTGAGGAAGTTTTTTGCTATTGTGATGCTGGTATTTGGCATGACTGGAACGACATGGGCGCAAAATCAATCGGAAGGTAGGAAACTTTACGTTGCTTATTGTTCAGCCTGCCATGGGGACACGGGAAAGGGCGACGGTGTTGCGGCAATGTCGCTTCCAACCAAGCCTGCCGATCATACCAAGGGTTCGGTCATGAACAAGTTATCTGATAGGTTCTTAGTTGACATTATTTCAAAAGGCGGCATTGCGGTGGGGAAATCATCCTTTATGCCTGGATGGGGAAACTCGTTAAACGATAAGCAGGTGCGCGACCTCTTAGCCTACATTCGAGGCATCGCCGTTCCGCCCTATAACCCGTAAATATTCGTTGGTGCAGAGAACAATGAGGTTTTTTTTTGTAGTCCCCCCTTGACGATTGAGTTAGCACGATTATATTTGCCGCATCCAACCTTTATTTTGGATTTTTAAATCTACGTTTTATTATAGGAGGATGGCATGGCGACTAAAATTCGTCCCCTACACGATAGGGTGATTGTTAAGCGAATTGCAGAGGAGGAGAAGACCAAGGGCGGTATCATTATACCGGACACGGCCAAAGAAAAGCCCCAGGAGGGTCGTGTGGTGGCGGTAGGGCCGGGCAAACATGAAGATGGGAAAGTTATTCCACTGGGCGTCAAGGCGGGTGACAAGATATTGTTTGGAAAATATTCTGGTTCTGAAATCAAACTCGACGGCGAGGAGCATCTGATCATGCGCGAAGATGACATCCTCGGGGTCATCGAATAAGGAGGTTCAATAACATGGCAGCAAAAGAGATTCGTTTTAGTGAAGAGGCGCGCGGCAGAGTACTGCGCGGTGTCAATTTATTGGCAGATGCGGTGACCGTAACGCTGGGCCCTAGAGGACGTAACGTCTGTCTGGAAAAATCCTGGGGAGCGCCGACAGTAACAAAGGACGGAGTTACGGTGGCTAAAGAGATCCAGCTCGAAGACAAGTTCGAGAATATGGGCGCTCAGATGGTTAAAGAGGTTGCGAGCAAGACATCGGATATCGCCGGAGATGGGACCACGACGGCGACGGTTCTTTCACGCGCGATTTTCAGCGAAGGGCTCAAGTTGGTGGCGGCCGGACATGATCCCATGAGTCTCAAACGCGGCATCGATAAAGCCGTGGCGAAAGTGGTGGACGAGCTCAAATCTTTGTCCAAGCCCACCCGTGACAGAGACGAAATCGCTCAGGTCGGGACCATCTCCGCCAACAATGACAGCACCATCGGTGACATCCTTGCCGAGGCTATGGATAAGGTAGGAAAAGAGGGTGTCATTACAGTTGAAGAGGCAAAGGGTTTGGAGACCACGCTCGACCTGGTTGAAGGGATGCGTTTTGATCGCGGTTATCTCTCCCCCTACTTTGTAACGGATCCCGAGCGGATGGAATGCGTCTATGACGACGCCTACCTGCTTATCCATGAGAAAAAAATCTCCAGCATGAAGGATCTTTTGCCTGTCCTGGAAAATGTAGCGAAAACTGGCAAACCGCTGGTGATTATCGCCGAAGAAGTCGAAGGCGAAGCCTTGGCAACGTTGGTTGTCAACAAGATCCGCGGCACGTTAAAGGTGGTGTCTGTAAAGGCCCCGGGCTTTGGTGATCGGCGCAAGGCCATGCTGGAGGACATCGCGATTTTGACCGACGGTAAGATGATTGCCGAGGAGTTGGGAATCAAGCTGGAAAACGTCACCTTGAAAGACCTCGGACGCGCCAAACGGATCATTGTCGACAAGGATAATACCACAGTCGTAGAAGGAGCCGGCAAGAAGTCCGGAATCGAAGGCCGCATTACGCAAATCCGCGCTCAGATCGAGGAGACGACTTCAGACTATGATCGTGAAAAACTGCAGGAGCGCTTGGCGAAATTGGCCGGGGGTGTGGCTGTCGTTAAAGTCGGAGCGGCGACTGAGGTTGAAATGAAGGAAAAAAAGGCGCGCGTCGAGGATGCGCTCCATGCTACGAGGGCGGCAGTGGAAGAGGGAATTGTTCCCGGGGGCGGTGTGGCTTTGGTTCGCGGCTCTGCGGGGCTCGGCAGCCTCCGAGTTTCGGATGACGAGAAGATTGGCGTGCGGATCATACAGAAGGCGCTGGAAGAGCCCGCTCGTTGGATTGCCCAAAATGCCGGCGCGGATGGCGCCGTGATCCTGGATAAAATTAAAAACGGCAAGGGGTCGTTCGGCTTCAACGCCGCAACCGAGGAGTTCGAAGATCTTGTCAAGGCGGGAATTGTTGATCCGACCAAAGTGGTTCGCACAGCGCTGCAAAACGCGGCTTCAGTGGCTGGCTTGCTCATTACGACTGAGGCTGTGATCGCAGAGAAACCGGAGAAAAAGAAAGACGCGCCGGCGATGCCCCACGATCACGACGACTACTAATTTTCTGGCGGTTGTCTTATCCAAAGGGTGCCTGGGAAATCAGGCACCCTTTTTTATGGTTTTTCCCGTATTGCAGTGAAGTCGCAATCACTTCGGGAGCACAGCGCTGCTACGCCACAACCAAAGGAAAAAATATAATTTCACCGCAGAGAGCGCAGTGCGCGCAGACTTCGGAGTATGTTTTAACAAGGAGGCGGTGCATTCCATGCTGGCCGGTGGTCGGAGAATTTGCGTAAGCTGCGCAAATTTTCAACGAGAGTAGCCCGGAGTTACGAAGGTTTGGGAATGGCGGATAAAAAAAGGGAGGCGGATCGCCTCCCTTTTGCGCCCTTCATGAGATTGCAACGATCAGTTTACGCTGATAGCGATCTGTCGCGGTTGCGCCTCCTCGTCCTTGGGTACGTGGATCTCGAGGATGCCGTCTCGATAGTTGGCTTTAATGCCGTCGTGGTTCACGGTTTGCGGCAGGTGAAAGGTACGAGAAAACTTTCCCGCGACCCGCTCGAACCGATGATATTCCACGCCATGGGCTGGCTCCTCAAATTTCCTCTCACCGCTGAGCGTCAATGTGCCTTCTTCGACCTCTAGGCGGAAATCCTCTTTTGTCATTCCAGGAAGCTCAGCTCTAATGAGGTAGGAGTCCTTGCTTTCCAGAATATCCACCGCCGGCAACCAAACGCCTTTGGCGGCAGTCTGATAAGCGCGAGGCATGACAAAGTTCTCGTCGAAAAAATCATTTATTCGGGACTGAATCCTGTTCAGACCGCCAAACGGTTCCCATCTTACCAATTCCATAATTTACTCCTCCTTCCAGAGTTTTTTTAACTATAAAAAATTTAACCACGGTTCCGTGAGTTGTCAAGTTGCGTCTATCGTGGAACCTCCACGATGGATTTCGAGGCGTCAATAGTTTTTTCGGCCGCGTGAATTCAAAAGAGTGCCGCGTCTGCGGCAGGTGACCTTGACAAGCGCCTGCTCGTGGCTAACTTAAACATTAAGTTCATCGGGGATAAAAAACTAGGAGGTAAACGACCATGGCGGAGTGGCATCCATTTCAAGATATGGAAGCGCTACGGCGAGAGATCGATCGAACTATCGAAGAGTTCGGCTTCGGGGACGCTGCCTCACCGCGAGTCGCGTTTCTTCCCGGAAGGGGACCCAGGCGGTATCCATTAATCAATTTGCTGGAGAATAAAGACAACATATACGTCGAAGCTCTCACTCCAGGTGTAGATCCGCAATCGATAACCGTTACTGTTATGCAAAATCGCCTGACGTTATCGGGAGAAAAAAGTCGCATTGCCGGAGACGTTAGGCCGGAAGCTTTCCATCGTAATGAAAGAGCCAGTGGGAAGTTTGTTAGAGCGATCGATCTGCCCGTAGAAGTGCATGCCGAAAATATCCAAGCAGAGTACAAGAATGGTTTATTGGTCGTGACATTGCCCAAGGTCGAAAAAGCAAAACCGAGACAAATTACGGTGACAGTGGTGTAGCCTATAGGAAAGGAGGAAAAGAACATGGCAGAAAAAACAGTTGCGTCCCTCAGCCGCGAGAAAACAACGCCAACTAGAGAAGAAACACGCAGCCTGGAGCGATACATCATCCCTCCGGTTGACATTTACGAGAGCGCCGATGGATTAGTGGTTAAGGCAGATCTGCCGGGTGTATCTAAAGATGGTTTGGATGTGCGGGTAGAAAACCACCTGTTGACCATTCGAGGCAAAGCGGCTCACGCGGCTCCCGGCGAACCCATTTATCGGGAATACGGTTTGGTTAATTTCTTTAGACAGTTTGAGTTAAATGAAATGGTTGATCAGCACAAAATCTCTGCCGAGCTGAAACATGGTGTATTGACGTTGAATCTTCCGAAAGCCGAAGAGGCAAAACCTCGAAGAATAGACGTTAGCATCAGTTAGACCAAAAGCGTGGTACACCATGCTTTTGATGTTCTGTCATGGCAGTAGTAATCTGTTGGTAGGGCTCAAAGGTTGATTACGATGGCAAATACGGATGCTCGGACGAAGCGTTTTGTATGGGTGTACCTGTTGGCGGTCGCCTCTTTAGTTGGTGTTTTCTTTGTACGACAGTCGTGGGTGGGGAGTGCGTCCCTCAATGATCCCCGGGCATCACCGCGTCCCATTGCGAATCGCGGCGACCTCATGCCACAGGAAAAAGCCACCATTGCGCTATTTCGTCAGGCCTCCCCGTCGGTCGTTCATATCACCACGATCGCGGTGCAGCGGGACCTCTTCACGCTCAATCTTTATCAGATTCCGGAAGGAACGGGTTCGGGTTTTGTTTGGGATACCAACGGCAATATCATCACGAATTTTCATGTGATTCAAAACGCCGATGCCGCCCAGGTGACGCTTGCCGACCAATCAATTTGGAAGGCGCGAGTCGTTGGAGCGGCGCCGGATAAAGATCTGGCGGTTCTTCGCATCGATGCGCCGGCAAACCGGCTGTCTCCTATCCCCGTCGGGAGATCGAAAGATCTTCAGGTCGGGCAAAGCGTCTTGGCCATCGGAAATCCGTTTGGTCTGGACCAGTCGCTCACTACGGGTGTCATCAGCGCGCTGGGTCGGGAAATAGAATCTATAACCCGCCGACCGATTCAAGGGGTCATTCAAACCGACGCCGCCATTAATCCCGGAAACTCGGGTGGCCCGCTTCTCGACAGCGCCGGACGTTTGATCGGAGTCAATACCGCCATCTACAGCCCCTCGGGAGGTTCGGCTGGGATTGGTTTTGCGATACCGGTAGACACGGTCAATCGCATCGTGCCAGAATTGATTCGCTCCGGTAAGATCACCCGCCCGGGGTTAGGAGTGCAAATCGCCGAAGATCAAATCGCCCAACGACTCGGGGTCACCGGAGTTCTAGTCGTCGATGTTGCCCCCAAGGGCGCGGCGGCTAAAGTGGGAATTCGGCCTACCCGACGGGAAAGCTCGGGGCGAGTGCGGCTGGGTGATATTATAGTCGCCGTGGACGGGAAAAAAGTCGAATCCTCCAACGAACTCTACTTGACCTTGGAAAAATATAAGATCGGTGACACCGTTGCTGTCTCCCTGCTGCGCGACGGCAAATCGGTTCAAGTCAAAGTCGTCCTGGAAGCGCTCCTCTAAGAGCCGATCGACTGCGCGCTGCAGTTCCACAAGGGTTAATGATCAGTGTTTTTCGCCAAGATCCTTCGTGCTCGCAAGATTGTCGTCCCGTTCGTACGCCGCGATGATCTCTTGCACCAAGTGGTGGCGCGCCACGTCTTTTTCGGTAAAAGTGACAAAGCGAATACCAGGGACGCCGCGAAGAATACGGGAAGCTTCTTTGAGACCTGAGGGCTTGCCTGCGGGGAGATCGACCTGGGTCGCATCACCCGTAATCACCGCTTTGGAACCGTAACCTAAACGCGTGAGAAACATCTTCATCTGTTCGGGGGTGGTGTTTTGAGCCTCATCAAGGATCACGAAGGAATCGTTCAGAGTACGACCGCGCATAAACGCCAGCGGCGCCACCTCGATGGTTCCCCGCTCTACGAGTTTGTGGGCCCGGTCAAAGTCCACCATGTCATGCAGGGCGTCGTAGAGGGGGCGCAGATAGGGATTAACTTTTTCCGCTAAATCACCCGGCAAAAAACCGAGCTTTTCGCCGGCCTCTACGGCGGGGCGGGTGAGTATAATCCGCACGTAATTATTCTTCATCAGTTCAGCTACCGCCATGGCCATGGCGAGATAGGTCTTGCCGGTGCCAGCTGGCCCGATACCGAAAACGATATCATATCGACGGATCGCATCGATGTAGGCTTTTTGCGCGATGCTTTTGGGGGTGATGGTCCGCTTGTGCGCCGAGATATAGATCGTGTCGAGAAAGATATCTTGCAGCTTAGCGCGGCTATCGCTACTCAGAATTCGGATGGCGTAGTCGACATCGCTGGAATAGACCGGGTAGCCTTTTTCTAGGAGGCCATAGAGTTGCTTTATAATTTGAGCCGCCAGCTCCACCTGAAGCGGGTCCCCTTCGATCTCCATGGCCGAGCCGCGTAATTGTATTTTGATTTCGAGAGAATGCTGCAGAATCTTGAGGTGCTGATCATGTTGACCCAAGAGGTCGCGAAAGAGACGAGGGTCGTTGAAATCCATTCGAATCGTATCCCGACCGGCGACGGCGTCTGCCCTATGTTCTTTCTCGTCTTTCACTCACTTTCTCCTATGAGTTGAACGATGATCTCCCGCGTACGCGGGCGGTTGTCGAAGTCCAATAAAACCACTTGCTGCCAGGTCCCCAGCAGAGGTCGGCCGTTTTCTATGGGGATGGCCAGGGACGGACCAAAGATAGTGGCCCGCAGGTGAGAAAAGCCGTTGTCGTCGCCCCAACGATCATCATGGTGGTATTTTCTGTTCGAGGGGATCCACTTCTCGACAAACTCTTTTAGATCGCGAACTAATCCGGACTCATTTTCGATAGTCGTGAGGGCCGCCGTTGAGCCCGAGACAAAGAGCGTTACGAGACCATATTGTATCTTCTCTCTACTGATTTGCTCTCGAACTTGGCTAGTGATATCGACGATGTCGCAGTAGCCCGAGGTTTTTTCAATAATTTTTTGAATGTGAATCTGGATCACGCTTGTGCTGTTTGCTAAATTGCGACCTTTGGGGATAGCGCGTACAGGACGCGATCATCGGCCGGTATCCGATCGATGACCATCATTTTGCGCCTCTTATCAACTCTTCGGCTTTTTTCAAAGCGGCTGGAACTTTTCCGGGCTCTTTCCCACCCGCCTGGGCGAAGTCCGGCCGCCCGCCGCCTCCGCCTCCCACCACCCGCGCCAGTTCCTTAATGATGTTTCCGGCATGGTACCGTTGGGTTAGGTCTTGGGTGACCGACGCGACAAGGTTTACGGTGCTCGAGCCAGCGCTGGCCAGGACAACGACGGAGGAACCGAGTCTGATCTTCAATTGATCCGCGATGTCACGTATTTGTTTGGCGTCCACTCCCTCCACATGACTGACCAACACGTTAACACCATCGATGGATTGTTTCTTAGCTAAAAGCTCGGGGATTTGGTCCTTCTCAAGTTGGCCGCGCAGCTTTGCCAGTTCTTTTTCCAGCTGCTTTTGCCGGTCCAAAAGTTTTTTGATTTTTTCCACCGCATCATCGGTGCTAGCGCGAACGAGATCGTTGATCTCTTTAAGTCGTCGTTCATAACCGCGAATAAGATCCAAGGCGCCTTCTCCGGTAACCGCCTCGACGCGCCGGACGCCGGCGGCTACTCCTGCTTCGAAATGAAGCTTGAAGATTCCTATTTCCCCGGCACGGCTAACATGGGTGCCGCCGCACAGTTCGGTGGAAAAATCCCCGATTTTGACGACTCGTACCCGCTCGCCGTACTTATCGCCGAAAAATGCCAACGCCCCCTGGCGAATGGCGTCGTCGTAACTCGATTCGTCAACGGACACATCCGCGTCTTCGCGGATATGTCGATTAACCTCATTTTCGATGTGCGAAAGCTTATGCTCCGCAATAGCACCGCTGTGATTGAAGTCAAAGCGCAGCCGATCCGCAGCCACTAGCGATCCCGCTTGACGCACTTGCTGGCCGAGCTCACGGCGCAACACCGCGTGCAGTATATGAGTCGCTGAATGGTTGAGCATGGTGCGCTGGCGATGCCCGGAGTCGACTTCCAAGAACACCGCATCGCCTACTTGAATCCGCCCCTTGGTCACCTTGCCGCGGTGGGCGGTAAGTCGGGGCGTGGGATGTTGCGTATCGATGACCTCGACAAAGTCGCCGCGCATCGTTCGAATCGTCCCTCGATCGCCCACCTGGCCGCCGGATTCCCCATAAAAAGGAGTCTCCGCGGTGATAATATCGATTTCTTCCCCCTGGCCTGCCTCGCTTTTTCCCTCCCCTGCAGAATAAAGTCCGAGGACTTTGGACTCCACATAGAGACAATCATAACCGACAAACGGGGTACTGTTCAGCGCTATGGTTGGAACAGCACCGGAAATTGAAATCGACCCCGTCATTGACATACCGACTTGTGATGCGCGGTTTTCGCGCGCTCGGGCACGCTGCTCTTCCATAAATTTTTCAAAGCCGGCTTGATCGACGGAGAGACCGTCGGCGCGCAGAATATCCTCGGTCAGATCCAAGGGGAAACCGTATGTGTCGTAGAGGCGAAAGGCAATGTCGCCGGGAAGCACCGTCTGTCGCCGTCGTTTCATGTCGGCTGTGGCTTCCTCCAGCAGCACCAGCCCATTTTCCAGAGTTTCACTGAAGCGTTCTTCCTCGCCCTGAATGACTCGCTGGATGCGTTGGTCTTCCGCCCGAAGTTCCGGATAAGCGATGCCCATCACGCGGCTTACCGTCGCGGCAATTTGAAAGAGAAAGGGCTCGGTCAGGCCTAGCAAGCGACCATGACGTGCCGCGCGACGGAGTAATCGGCGTAGCACGTATCCGCGGCCTTCATTGCTGGGCATGACACCGTCGGCAACCAAAAAGCTCACGGCCCGCGCATGATCTGCGATGACACGAAAAGAAACATTGGCATTGGGATCACTCCCGTAGCTTTTACCGGCCAGGCTTTCCGTCGTGGTGATGAGATCGCGCATTAGATCGATATCGTAATTGGACAGAACCCCCTGAAGCACCGCAGTTATACGTTCCAACCCCATGCCGGTATCGACATGCTTCGCGGGCAGGTCTGAGAGAGTGCGATCTTCCCGACGGTTATATTGGATAAATACCAAATTCCAAAGTTCGATATAGCGCGCGCAATCACCATTGACCCGGCATTTGTGATCGGGCTGGCTGTTCTTATCGCAACCTGACGGCCCGCGGTCGAAATGAATTTCGCTACAGGGACCACAGGGGCCCGTTTCGCCCATTTCCCAAAAATTGTCTTTGTCTCCGAATCGGCGTACGCGCTCCAGCGGCAGTCCGCTCAATTTGAGCCATAACTGCTCCGACTCCTCGTCGTCACGATAGATGGTCGCCCAAAGCTTGTCTTTCGCTAGCCCCCATTCTTTTGTCAGCAACGTCCAACCCCACTCAATGGCCTCCGCTTTGTAATAATCACCAAAAGACCAGTTGCCTAGCATCTCAAAGAAGGTATGGTGATAGGTATCACGGCCCACCGCTTCCAGGTCGTTGTGTTTTCCGCTAATTCTCAAACATTTCTGCGAATCTGCGGCGCGCCCAAAGGGAAGTTTTTCCACGCCCAGAAAAATGTTTTTAAATTGGACCATGCCGGCATTGGTAAACAAGAGTGTTGGGTCTTTTTCCGGCACCAATGAGGCGCTGCGCACGATTGTGTGGTCCAGTTTGGCGAAAAATTCCAAAAAAGAATTGCGGATTTCGTTTCCTGTGATCATGATCCTATTAAATGTCGTCGACCGGGCACATTATGAGATCGATTATCACCTCTTCGCTGTAACCGCGCCGCTGGAGAAAGGCCGCCGCGCGACGCGCAATTTTGGGCTCCGTAAGTTTTTTGTGCCTAAAATGCCTTTCCAGACAACTTCTGGCCTTCTTCGCCTCGTTGCTGCCCCCGAAGGTTTCCCGTAAGACGGCATGAATTAGCGGCTCCGCGACCCCTTTGCTTTTCAAATCCTGCGCGATTTTAATCGGCCCATAGCCATGGCCTTCGGCTCTGGAGCGGGCGTAATTTCGCGCGAATTGCTCGTCGTTTACGTAGCTCAACGCACGAAGCTTTTTCAAGGTTAGTTGTGCGATAGCGGTGGAGTATCCCTGCCGCAGCAGATAACGCTGCACCTCGGTCTCGCTTCGCGTTCGGTAACCGAGAAAGCGAACGGCGCGTTTTAAAGCCTCTGCGTCCAAGGTAGCTGGCGTAGAACGACGCTCTGGTAAAAAACTCGTTATTTGCTTTTGCCTTTCTTCTCCACGGCCGGCGCTTCCGGTTCGGGCTGCTTGAGGCCGACTTTCGCCATGACTTTGGTGATGATCTGCTCGGTGGTATCGGGATGTTCCTTTAGAAATTGCTTGGCCGCCTCTCGTCCCTGTCCAATCCTCTCGCCGCCAAAGGAATACCAGGCGCCGCTTTTTTCTACGATGCCTATTTCACTACCGAGATCGACGATCTCGCCGTCGCGCGAAATGCCGGTGCCGTACATGATGTCGAATTCCGCCTCCTTGAAAGGCGGTGCGGTTTTGTTTTTTACGACTTTGACTCTGGTGCGGCCACCGACAATATTATCGCCCTCTTTGAGCGCGCCGATGCGTCGTATATCCATGCGAACGGAGGCGTAAAACTTGAGGGCATTGCCCCCGGTAGTGGTCTCCGGATTGCCGAACATGACACCGATTTTCATGCGGATCTGATTAATGAAAATGACCACTGTCTGGGAGCGGGATATGGTGGCGGTTAATTTGCGCAGCGCCTGGGACATGAGGCGGGCCTGCAATCCCATATGGGCGTCGCCCATTTCGCCTTCGATCTCGGCCTTGGGCACCAGCGCCGCTACGGAGTCGATTACTAAGACGTCGATGGCGCCGCTGCGCACGAGGGTTTCAGCGATTTCCAGAGCCTGTTCGCCGTGATCGGGCTGCGAGATCAACAGGTCGTCTGTGCGGACTCCAAGCCTCTTCGCATAGTTCAAGTCCAGGGCATGCTCGGCATCGATGTAAGCTCCCATACCACCCTTTTTCTGGGCTTCGGCCACGATGTGGAGCGCCAGTGTTGTCTTACCGGAGGATTCCGGACCGTAAATCTCCACAACTCGGCCTCGCGGCACGCCGCCAATCCCCAGCGCGATATCCAACCCGAGCGAACCTGTTGAAACCACTGCCAGATCCTTCGCTACTCCCCCTTCGCCCAGCTTCATGATAGCGCCTTTGCCGAATTGCCTTTCGATTTGGCTCACCGCAAGATCAATCGCCTTCTCTCGGTTCACATCCATCTTGTGCCTCCTTCAATGCACAACCATTTAGCCTAGCCGCCCATGCGCCAGCGGCACGGACGCTAATGATTTGTATGTAGCGCCGCCGGTATTAAGCAAGCTCTGTAGTAAGATTACGTCATTGACTTGGGACGGGCCGAACTCATAATGCTTCCATCTCTCCAGCTCATCCTCAAGTATTTTCGTAGACGTGGCCTCCTGGCGCCAACGTCCTACCGTCAAGTGGGGCTGAAACGATCGTTTCTCCGGCGCAAATCCGAGAGGGGCGAGGGCCGTTTCAACCTTTGCGACTAACCGAACTAGGCCGTCTCCTGTCAGTCCCACCCACAGGACTCGTGGCCGTTTTACGGCCGGGAATACTCCTAATCCTTTAGCATTAATGGCGAAGCGCGGAAAGGGGCTTAGATCGCGCCGGAGCGCTTGGACAATCGTCTGTAATTTGGCTTCTTCGACCTCGCCGAGAAATTTGACCGTGAGGTGGAAATTTGTCGGCGGCACCCAACGAATGGCACCGAGGCGGGGTTTGAGCTGAGCGATGACATTGGAGATTTGCTCAATCGGTTTGGCATCGATCGCAATCCCGATGAAGGTGCGCATCACGGGCTAATACTCAAGCCGTTCTTGCTAGCAGGACGGAACGGAGCCAGAAAAGGGCGGCTTGGGAGGCCCCGCGGATAATGCGCTCGCGGTCGCCGTCAAAACGAAACAGGCGGGCCTCTTCGTGGCTTTGCTGATTCACGGCCATCCACACCGTTCCTAGGGGTTTTTGCGGACTCCCTCCGCTTGGCCCCGCAATACCCGTGACGCTGAAACCGATGCTGGCTCCGGTGCGTTCACGGATGCCTCGGGACATTTCCCGCGCAGTCTCTCGGCTCACCGCTCCATATTTTTCTAATGTCGCGCTATTGACGCCGAGAAAGTGCTGTTTGGCTTCGTTCGCATAGGATACGGCACCGCCGTAATAGTAAGCGGAGCTACCGGCGACACGCGTTATCCGATGACTGATATAACCTCCAGTGCAGGATTCGGCGAGCGCCAAAGTTTGGTTTTTAGCCAGCAGTAACTGGCCGACGACCTGTTCTAAAGATGCATCACTGTCGGCGTAAATATACGGACTAAGCAAAGTCTTTACTTGCTCGCAGAGAGAGACAAAATTCCGATCTTGCGCCTTCTCGCTTTTGACGGTTAAGCGCAACGAAAGATCGGGAAAATGGGCGCGAAACGAAAAGTTGGCCTGTGGCGGGAGATCGATGGATTTTACCAAGTCATCCAATTTCGACTCGGTGAGACCATAAATTTTGAAGACAGCGACCAAAATTTGCTGCGCGCCGCCTCCCCCCGCCGCAATCCACGGTACCACGGTTTCGCCCAACATCGCCGTCATCTCTTGAGGCACGCCGGGTAGCCAAAATAGACTCTTGCCGTTGGCGATGGAAAGGCGAAAACCAGGCGCTGTTCCGACCGGATTGGGAATGATGACCGCTCGCTCGGGAAACAGAGCTTGTTTTAGATTATTAGCGGTAAAAACCAAATTTCGCTTCTTGAACCGCTCCTTGAGCGCCGCGGCGACTTGCTCATCCTGTTCGAGCTGGCAGCCGAGAAAATCCGCTACGGCTTGGGCCGTTAAATCATCCGCAGTGGGCCCAAGGCCGCCCGTGCCGATGACCACATCGCCTAACTCTTGAGCCTGGGTGAGGGCCCAGCGGAGCTGCTCCAGGTCATCACCGACTTTTAGGATAGCGGCAACCTCAACCCCAGCTGCGCAGAGTCGGTTAGCGATATAGGCAGAGTTGGTATCGATGACTCGCCCCGTGGTGAGTTCGCTACCGGTGCTGAGGATTACGGCTTTTTTGATCATAAAAGATGCAACCAAAAAAGCATTTGGACGATAACCCAGGTATAAGTACCAGCCATGACATCATCTAACACAATCCCTCTGCCGCTTGGAAGCTTTTCCAGTCTAGACACGGGATATGGTTTTATAATGTCAAAAAAACGAAACAGAAAAAATGTTGAAATAAGGGGTCCGATGCTTGATGGCGTGAGAAAATTGGCTACCAAGAAACCCACAACCTCATCAATGACGATTACCGCTGGATCCGTTTGTTGCAGGAAATCCGCCGCTTTGGCGGACAGCCATATAGCGCCAAAAATTGCGCCCACCAAGGCTACGAGGGCGAGCACGGGGTACCCGGCTCCGAGGTGGTTCAAGCCCAGAGAGAAAGGGACCCCTACCAGCGTACCTACGGTTCCGGGAAAAAGCGGGGAATATCCGGCTCCCGCTCCCGTTGCAAGAAAAAGTACCAGATTTTTTTCAGATGGACGCACCGCTAGGCGAGGAGACTTAGCGCAGCCCCGCAGCGCCAAAAATTACTATAGGAGAAGGTCTTTAAATTTGGAGCAGTGACCACGGCGATTCATAGCTATGGCGGATTGGAATCACTGTTCCGCCCGCTAAAGACAGATTAAGACTGAGGTGCTGCAGTCAGCTCAACGAGAAAAAGCTGTTTTTGATTGTCAAATAGCTTTTGCAGGGCAGGCTCAATAATCTCGTCGGCCGGAAAATCAGCGCTGAGCGGATCAATGTATTGCTGCTCTTTATATAGCTCAAAGTGGAGATGTGGGCCGGTGGTTCTGCCTGTGGAACCCACATATCCGATAATTTGCCCTTTTTTCACGGTAGTGCCGCTTTGAATCCCTTTGGCAAATTTTTCAAGGTGCGCATAGCGGGTTAAATAATTAAAATCATGCTGTATGTCGATTGTTTTGCCGTAATTGCCGTTACGTCCGGCCTGCGCAACTATCCCATCGCCCACGGCGCGCACGGGGGTGCCCCGTTTGGCGGCAAAATCCACGCCGGTATGGGGCATGTTAATCTTGCGAATCGGATGGAAGCGAAAATGAGCAAAATGTGAGGTAATGTTGGTAAATTCCAAAGGAAAACGTAAAAACGATCGGGCCAAGCTTCTGCCCTCTAAGTTATAATAATTGCCATGGCCCTTCTGCCGCTCGAAATAAATCGCCGTGAACTTCTGGCCGGCGTTGATCAATTCCGCGGCTAAGATTCGCAGAGAAGTTTTGGCTTCTTGGCCCTTTCGGCTACGCTGCTCATATAAGATCTTAAAACTGTCGCCGCTTCGAATCGCTTTTTCGAGATCAACATCCCAGGTAAAAATGTCCACGAGCTGGGAGAGTAGTGCTGGATGAACCCCAATTTTTCGACCATCGTCCATAAGCGATTCTACCACCGCCCCGGCAACAGTTTTTATTTCGACATCATAGGGCTTCTCCCGTACCTCAAAGATGATATCGCGCACACCCCTTTCCCAGGTGAACGTCGATGCTTCGTTATAGTCCACTTCCAGAGCCTTGAGCTGTACGGTAGGACTCTTACGGTCGGCGGCGGGTTGGGATTTAGTTATGTAAAAATGGACTTCCTTGCCAACCGCTAGGTTCTTGGATTTGAAGTAGCGTTGAACGGAACGGGTCCACAGTTGTCTTTCGGTTTGAGAAAGCCTAAAGCGACTCAACATCCCGGGCAAGGTATCGCCGGCCCGAACCCGGTAGACCACATGCTCGCGCTTCTCGATGCCGTCGCTGGGGACCGAGTCGGGAGGGCTCAGGAGGGGTTTTGGGGTTCGAGGCGTGATCGATTTGCCTACCGCCGCGGTAACTGTCGCTTTGCCTTTAGGGGCCTCTTTTTTGGTGATTTTTTGTTTCGTTGCCTGCGCCGCAGGTGGATTGGTGGCTAGTAGAGCGAACAATACCCATATCCAAAGCAAACCCTTGAAAAAAATGGAAAAAATGGAACACCGCTGCAATCCGGGGCGAGCTGTCTGAAACAACTTTGGAGCGAATCCAGGGCGCATAACGTTAAAAAAACTTCTCGACTAATAAACTGTTTTGCTCGTTGTGTCAAACGGTAATAAAGGGGACTTTGGGCTAGTCGCTTTCTAAAAAATAAAGCTTCCGAACCGCCACTTCCAGCATAAAAATTACCAATGCCAGTAAAATGAAAGGTTGGTGTAGCGATTTTAGCTCTTTGGTGGTGGATGATGGATGATCTAGGGTCTCCAATTGCGGATTAATCTCGCCACCGGTCGCACGCGCTAGACGGTCAAGCAGGCTGACGTTAAATCGGCTTCGAGGAAGCTCCGTGGACAGATTGTAGGGAAGAGTATAGCGCACGGCAGGAAGAGAGAGACGGTGACCATGGCGCTCCTCGGTAAGCTGTATGACATAGTCTCCAGGCACGGTAATGGGTAGTCCTGCTTGATAATGTCCGGACGCTAACCTTTTAAGCATGCCGTCCGCTTTAACGTTACTATTAGAGAGGGAGAACCGATACTGGCTATCGGCACTGGCCTCTTCATATATCATTAAGTCGATAACCGGGTGTGTGCCCGTTAAGCTTATCCTGGCTTCGTGGAGCGGAACCGCCTCCTCCGCGGTACGGAGCCATTCGAGCACCGCCTGCCAGAAGCCCTGTAACCCGTTCCATTGAATCCAGCTTCGGGTCCAGCGGCTATCCAGGTCGGTTGTGAAAGCAGCAACTTTGCCTCGCCTATAACGCCAAGAGGCTAACAAAGGAGCCCTGCGCTCCTCTCTTGGTATCATGAGATCCAGTTGGGCGCCTCGTTTAAGTTCGGTCTCCATATAGCCCTGCACGCTGGGATATGATCTAGGGGTGAGGGCGGCTAACAGCTCCGAGCTACGATTTTGCGTCGGCGTTAAATCTCTTTCTCCTTGAGACTCTTCGCGGGGGCGTTCTTGCAACTGTTGCAAAACAATTTGCGGAAGAGTGGCGGGGTCCAGGGTATGGTGAAACAACCCGCCACCGTACTGGCTGATCCTTTTCATAACGCGGATATCTGCTTCGGTGCCGATCGCCACCGCGGAGATGGTGATTTTCATTTCATTTTTCATCACGCCCACAAGGTCCACTAACTCGCCATGGCTGCCTCTGGTTTCGCCGTCACTGAGGACAATGATATGTTTGATGGCGGCGCTTTGGCGCTCAAGTTGACGCTTCGCTTCAATTAGTGCGGGATGGAAGTAGGTTTGCCCGCCGGGTTTTAGGCGATCAATTTGGGCATCGTAGATGTTACGTACTTTGCCAACGGGGCCTACGGGGACAACGACAAATGGGCTGACGTCAAAACCGACGACCCCAAGCAGATCGTCGTCCTTGAGCTGACGTGCCACAGCTTTGGCGGCTTCCTGGGCGTAGAGCAGCCGGTTTTCTTCGCGCATACTGCCGGACTTGTCAATCACTAAAACCACAGCCCGGTTTTTAACCTCCCGTTTCGGCTCTTTCGGTTCCACCGGCAGGAGATTCTCGATGGGGGTACGGCGGAAGCTACCGGGACCGAAGCTCGCTTCGCCGCCTAGCATCAAGAAACCGTTTCCATCGGCCACATGGCGCTCAACGGCGCTGAGATATGCCGGTGAAATTTTATCTCCCTCGATATTATTAAAAATGACCACCGCGTATCCCGTCGGGTTGGGGGGTGACTCCGCAGTGCGGGCCATAACCTCGAAGCCTTGACGTTTAAGAATCTCTTCCAAATAACGTCCGCCCCCGCTCTGCCCGTTAAGCAACAAGACTTTTGCTTTCGTTTTGACTGTGACCCATACCAGGGCCTGATTGTCCGCCGCGTAACTGTCGAATTTGGCTTGCCGGGCTGTGAAACCGGCGCGGTAAGAGACCAGCGATTCCTGCGGCAGGGTTACTTGAAAGGTAAAGATCTGGCTTCCCGGCTTGAGCCTTACCTCTTCGGTTCTGAATTTTTGACTATTGCGCTCTAGAAGCAGCGTGCCTTCTACCTCATGATCGTTTTGGTTTTCCAGGACGACTTTCAGATTGGCGGCCTCACCACTGTTGCCGTACGTCGGCGCTAGTACCTTGGTCACGGCAACATTGGTAAATGGCTTGGGTTCAGCTGGCAGGATCGGATAAATTTTAAGGCCTCGGCCGGCAATGGAGGGTAACAAACGCTCGGCGCTACCCTGATTCTCCCAACCGTCGGTAAAGAGAACCAAGGCATGGGGCGTGGCTGGAAGTGCTAGGATTGTGGTCAGTAAATTCTCCAGATTGGTTTTTTCGGATTGCAGAGCGTTTTGCTGCGTGCGCTCTCCTTTCAACCACTCACCCCAATTTGCATCTTCTTTGGTTTGCCCTGCAAAGACAAAGACTTGATCTCTGTGGTGTGGGGCAAAATTGCCCTGCATGACTTCTACCATCCAGCGTCGCATGCTGGCGGGTATGCTCTGGGAAAGGTCAAAGGCGAAAATTCGCTCTTTTTGTTTCCCTTGCAGCTTAACCGACTGCGGTTCGGTGAGGCATAGTATTAAAAGAACGGCGACTACAGTTCGTAAAATTATTATAAGGAGGTGGCGGTCCCGAAACCTGAACCAGAGTAACGGTAAAGCCAGGAACAGCCAAAAAAACAGCGGCTTAGCAAACTGCACCTTTGAGAGCAGATCTTCCATAGACAGGCCAGCGCTAGAGCGCGCTACCGGCTGGTATCTGTGATTTAATCGGCAACCACCGTGGGGTTATGAACCACTCGATGAGCAGCAGGAGTAGTGACGCCAGAAGCAAATAGGGCCAACTGGAAAAAAGCGCTGATTCGTTGCCCTGGCCGCTGTTTTCAAACCGGAATTCCAGAGGCGTCGGCGTGCGCAGATCCGATTCGTTGCCATCCTGCAAATTGACGGCAAATAGCTGTTTCTCGCCGCCACGCTGCAGCAATTGATAGATTCCTTGGTAATAAGTGGCGGAAAAATGATTCGAGCCGGGCTTAAGAGAAAGCTTTTCCCCTTTCGGAGTTACGAGCGTATCTTCCTGTACCGTCCGATCAAATGTAAGCGCATTCCCAGTGCTATTGTCTCGCGGTCCTCCGCTCGAATTAAACCAATCAAAGAAATTTAACGTGAAGATCGACATGGGGAGGTTCTCTCGTCCTAGATAGGGGAAAGGGTCGAAGCCCAAAACCAAATAGCGAATACCTTGGCGTTGGGCGGCAAAGACAAGCACACCCTGTGGACTTTCCACAATCGTCTCGCCGGGGGTTTGCGGCTTGAGGGGGCGTCCGTAGCTCGGGCGAAACAGGGCGAAGTTGATATAACGGGTTAACACATGGGGCTCGCGCCAGCTTGACACAACCACACGCGAGATAGCGCTTTCGAGATCGACGAGGGTGTTGGCATTGGGCGGCAATACAAATAGAGCGGGGTTTTGCGGCAGCGCGGCTGGAGTCGAGAAGTGGAAAATTTCAAGTGCGTACCCCGTTCGCTCTGACTTTTCATAATCTTCGGGCGAGATGATTTCTAATGTCACGCCGGGAATATTGCGTAGGCTTGCAAGGGAGTGGGGCCGGGGTGAGATGGCGAGAATACGTAAGCTCTGCGACTTAGGAGGAACGGCAAAGCGTCGATTGTCGAGGGGCAGGGCGTCGCGGTGATCAATCTCCGCTTCGTAATAATGGTGTGGCGGGATACCTTCAAAAACTGCCGTTGCGCTCTTGCCTAAGGGTACTACTAATTCGCGGCTTGCCAGAGACGCTCCGGCGCCGCGCAGGAGAATTTTTATCTTTTCATCCCTATATGAAAAATTCTGGACCTCCGCCTTTGCCACCCATCGGGAATCGGCCAATGAGGAGCGATTTATCTGCAATGCGCTGAGCGCCAGATTGCCGGTGGGCTGTCCCACAGAGATCAGTCGTGCCACACCCCCGTCGTCGCGGCCAGGATGATCGGTTAAATAATAGACGCGATCGTACTTCCGCTCGCGCGCCATCTGGTTGACCATCTTATTGAAATCAAGCGGCACTTCACCAAGATCGTAGGGTTCCATAGCGACAATGGCGGCGGCAGCTTCTGAAGGCCTAAGCGGGGTAGCCCGAATAGGCTCTAGGTGCGGGACGGTCCGATAAAGATCGACATTGCCGTTCAGGTTGAGTTCTCCGATCAGCACTCCTGCCCTCTCCTTGGCCAATTCAAAGCGGGTTTTGCTGCCCTCCAGCGTCTGCATGCTCGCCGAATTGTCCAAAACAATGGCAATGTGGTTGGGGCGAACCGAAAATACCGGCTCGCTTAACGCCAGAATGAGCAGCGTCAAAAGCAGTAGCTGTAAAAAAAACAGCAGGGGTAAATGAAGCCTGCCCCAGGGACGACCCCCGGCGCGAGTATCCATCGGCGCCAATAAAAGCAGGCTGGAAAATATCAATCGTCGCGGCTTTCGTCGGATCAAGTAAGGCAGCAATAACAACGGCAACGCGAAGATGCCGTAAAGAGCGATGGGATTGAGAAACTCCATGGGCTTATTTAAACAGGCCCACTGCGGCGAGCGTGGAGAAAACAAAGTCCCCCAAAGCGCGATCGGTGACATAGAGTGAGTAGTGGATCGCGCTTTGGTGACAGAAGCTGCGCAATTCTCGATTATGCTGCGCCAACCTGGCTTGATAATCATGTCGTGTGTTCGCATCCCACTGGTAGCTGACCTCATGGCGCGTTTCGCTGTCGACTAAAGCCAGGGCGCCGGCGGGAAAATCAGGCTCGACTTCCTGGCGCGATAAGATTTGAATCGCCGCGATATCGAGGTTAACGGCGCGTAGCAGATTTAACCCCCTCTGGTATGACGCCGCCGGCATCAAGAAGTCCGAGATCAGAATCGCTTTGCCCGGCCGGCGAATTCTGCTTAAATGTTCACCCAGGGCCGGGGCCAGTTCCAATGATCCTTCCGCGGTGGCGGATGTGGCAAAGCCGATGCAATCCGTTATGCGACGGCGGCCGCGGTAAAATGGCGACGCGGTACCTCCGGCGGAGCCTTGCAACATATGAAGCTTCACATGGTCGTGGTTAGCCAGCACCGTGTAAGCGAGGGCAACGGCGATATGGCTGGCTGGTAGGAATTTCTCCTTGCGGGAGGGTGCGGCCATGGAGGCGCTGGCGTCGATAAATATATAGGCGAAGAGATCGACTTCTTCGCGAAATAACTTTATGTAAAGTCGATCGCTGCGCGCGTAAATTCCCCAGTCGAGATAACGCAGATCATCCCCGGGGGAGTATCTGCGGTAATCGGCGAATTCCAAACTGGTACCACGGCGAGGCGAGGAATAACTGCCGGGGTGGCTGCCGAGGAATTCTCTTCTGGTGCGCAGTCTCAGGGCTTCCAATTGGCTAAGGAACTGAGGCGTGAAGGGCTCTGGGAGCATCTTAAATCACCGTAAGACCGAGGCATAAGAAATGGGATCGACCAAGCCTGCCCCTTTGAAACCTTTCAGTCTAATTTGGCAACTGTCGCAGAGACCACAAGCGCGCCCCTCGGGTCGTGGATCATAGCAACTCCAGGTCAGGCTGTAATCGACTCCCAGTTCGAGGCCTTTTTTTATAATCTCCACCTTAGTCATATGAATCAAGGGCACGTGAATCTGCAATCGCAATGAACCCTCGATGCCGGCCTTGGTAGCGAGAGCGGCCATTTGTTCGAAGGCGCGAATATACTCTTCGCGGCAGTCCGGATATCCGCTGTAATCGAGTTGATTGGCGCCGAAGAAAATATCCTGGGCTTGGATTCGTTCGGCAAGGGCCAAGGCGAAGGATAAAAATATCGTGTTTCGCGCCGGGACATAAGTCGTGGGGATGCCGCCGGCAATTTCGCCTTCGCTTCGCCTCTTGGGAACTTCCATCCGATCCGTCAGAGCCGAACCGCCAATGGGTCTAAGATCGCAGTCGATGGTCATATGCGCTTTGACTTGCAAAAAATCGGCAACCATTCTGGCTGCCTCGAGTTCCCGTTCGTGGCGCTGGCCATAGCGGAAGCTTAGGGCATGAAGCAGAAAACCGCGCTGCTTGGCGATCGCTGCGACCGTGGCGGAGTCGACGCCGCCGCTCAAAAGTACCACCGCTTTTTTTTCGTTCAGAACAAGCCCCCTAGCGGATTCGGATCCCTTCCATGGGATATCGCTTCTCGTGCCAGCCTATGATTCCTTCATCGAGAACTTTCATGTTGCGGTAGCCGCTTTCGTGGAGAATGCCGTAGGCCAAACTGGCCAGGTGATGTGGGCACGCTCAATACAAGACGACTAGCCGGTCCTTGGGGACCTGTGTGACATATCTGTGGAAGTCGCTCAGAGGGGCAGAGACCGCGCCCGCAATGCGGGCGTCACGGAATTCTTCAACCGTGCGCACATCGATGATGAAAGGCTGTTTTCCCGCCTTGATTTCGCCCACAACGGCGTCAACGGAGACAAATGTAGCCGTAACATTCTTGGGGAGCGATTGCTGGGCAAATTGAGGATACTTCGCAGGGTCGGCAATTGCCCGCGAGCCAAATGTTACCAGCGCCAATACGACGGCCCCTAAAGCTGCTTTCCAGACCTGCCCGCTCCTCTTCATGGTTGACCTCCTGAGTACTTGAACTTGCTCGCTTGCGCGAGAGTATCCAGAGATTGCGTGCCGGATAGGCGTTCCCCGTTGATGATCCAGGTGGGGTAGCTTTTGATGTCTTTGTCCCTACACACCGTCGCTTGAGGCGCGCGGGGACCTCCTGGGCTGCACTCAACATAGGGTATGCGCTTTGACGAGCTTCCGAACAGTTCCTTCTGGTCGTTGCAGTGGGGGCACCAAGAGGCGCCGTAAAACTTCGCTTCAGTATTCGCCAGATGCTCAGCCAGACTGCGCACCCAGGGATCTTCCAGCCTGGGGGCCTTGCCCCAATAACCGGCATAGTAAAGATGAAGCGCGATAATGACGACCACCGTGGTACCCGCGGTTTTAGCTAGCCATGGCCCCCAGGAAAATCCCGCCAAATTTGCGGGGCGCTGGAAAGTCACTAGAACAAAAATAGCCGACATGAGTCCCAACGAAGTCAGGCAATAAGGACAGGCCGCGTCGAGCACCCATAACGAAACCGCCGTTAAGTACAGGCTGTAAACGAGTCCGAACAAAGCCACAACCCAGGCCCAGCGCCATTGGAGATCCGCTCGTTTGCCCCAAGCAATGGCCGCGAGCAATGCGTAGGTGAGAAATCCCCAGAACGAAGTCGGCATGCCAAAAAGTGTTGACCAGCGGCTGCTCAAGACCACATCACAGGGACTGCCCACTGTACACCCTGCCACCGCCTGCTGTTGCCAGAAGGAGTAAGACAGATAAGCGCTCAAAACCATGCCTACCAGCGCCAAACCGAAAAGCGGCCAATTGGGCGCATTTCTCAGTGTGGCCTTCTGGTCAGCTTTAGAATTGGATTTCTTGTTTTTCGATGCTTTGGCCATTGTCAACTACTCCTATTTCGTGCCCAGTAAAGTTATGACGTCTCTTTTAAGTCGGCGCAATGCGTCAGGGTCACGGCTGTCATAATAACCGCGGATCTGGGCTCCGCGATCTACTAAGACGAATCGTGGGCTGTGTAGAATTACAAGATCTTTAGTAGCAGCCTCCTTAAGCGGCGCGGCGCTTAAGCGAAATCCTTCCTGAACTAACAGGTGGATTTGCTCTTTAGTTCCGGTAAAAAAAAGCCAGCGGTCGCTTTTAGCCTTGAATCGTGCCGCGTAGCCTGTCAAAACCCGTGGCGTGTCGCGCTCCGGATCGACTGAGAAAGAGACGAGTCTAATGTTGGGCTGGCCATCTAGTTCTTCCTGAAGCCGGGCCATTTCCGCGCTTTGCAAAGGACAGGTATCCTGGCAGGTGGTATAGATGAAGTCGGCGATCCAGATCTTGCCCCGTAGATCGGTAAGGTTGGTGGTTTTTCCGCTCCTCTCAATGAGGGAGAAATCGGGCACCGCACCAAAATGACTCAAGCTTTCGAGGGGCCTGGCATCCGATGTCCGGTATGCGGGGTGTGGCGTGTTGAGCCATAAAATGGTGCCGATGATCACGCCCAAACCGACGACGCACGATCCCAACAATAAAAATTGCGCCTTTGAAAAATGCATAACAACGACCACTTGGCCTGGAGCAATTTTATAGTTTAATTTAGCGTTTGTGTAGAGGCAGGGGATTTCGGTTGCAACGCCCCAAGACAGCAAGGTATTCCTCGCCGGGCGATCTCGGTAAAAGAAATTAGAAAAGACGCCTAAATTTTAACGGCAGCCGACTCGAACGGACAGCGCTGCGGGGCTCGCAAAAACAAATCGCTGAGAGAAAATATGCAAAAAAATTGGACCAGAGATCGTTACTTCAGAACCTCTTTTAACTTAGCGATAAGCGCCGGGTCCTGTTTGAAAAACCCCGCTATGGTTTTTTCCAGTTCCTCCCCCGTGACCGGATCCAAATCGAGTTTCGTCTTCTTCGCGTCGGCCAAAAATTCCGTATCCATCATCGTTTCTGAAAAAGCTTTGCGTAGTAGCTGAACGCGATTTTTCGGAGTCCCCGGGGGTAGAGCGTAAACACGGTTCATATCCGCCGGATCGTTGACACCTGCCTTAATCAACTGGCGCGCCTCATCGGTTTTCGCAAGTTTCATCGCCAGCGGCACATGGGGAAGCTCGGGATGCGGCATGGGGCGACTCTGCAGGACAACGACCGCGTCGCCAGATTCTATCGCTTTCGCCCAGGTTGCCCTTACCGAGTCCCATCCCCAGCCGCAAGCGCCCGCCACCTCCCCACCTTCGGCGGCAAGGCGAATTTCGGCCGTGCCTTTATACCCGGAGACAAGCTGGATGGGTAATCCGAGTGCGGCTTTTGCAACCTTAGCGCCGTCATCCAGTCCCACTCCCGGTGACACACCACCTAATTTAACCGGCGTTTTAGAGGCCATCCATTTCTCGACGCTCGTTATGCCGCTTGATTTCGTTAATACACAAAGGCGGTGATCCTTTTGCGGCGTACCCAAAAACTCAAATTTGAGCGCCTCGTATTCGGCGCCGGGGCGACCCAGGATTGGATCCAAAAGAATTGAGCCCATAAAATTAGCCATGGTCAGACCGTCGGGCTTGGCGACTTTGTAGAGTTGATTGGCTGCGATGCGGCTTCCCGCTCCGGTCATATTCTCGACGATGACGGTAGGATGGCCGGGAATATGCTTGCCGATATGGCGCGCGATGAGGCGGGAATAGGTGTCAAATCCACCTCCAGCCGAAAAACCCACTACGAGCCGAATGGTTCTCCCTTTATAGAACTCATGGGTTGTGGCCTCCAGATTTTCACCAAACGGCGAAACGACGAAAGCCATGAGCAGTAGTTTTCCGAGCAGCGAGCGCAAATTCGTCATGTTCATATCCAATCCCTCCGAACTCTCATTTTAAATCTTTCCGACTCGATGGTGAGTAGTTTTTTCAAAGAGTGCCTTCAAGGAAGTTGAACCGATAAAACAAAATCGGCTCGCCCAGTTTATTTGAGAATCTCTTTCAGTTTGGAGACCATTGTAGGCTCCAGTTTAAAGAGGCGCCCGGTGACTAATTTTTCAATCTCCTCGCCCCCAATGGGATCGATTTCGAGTTTTCCCTTCTTGGCGTCGGCGAGAAATTCCGAGTCCGTCATGGTGGCAACGAACGCCTTGCGTAGCAGCAATACGCGATCTTTTGGGGTGTTGGGCGGTAGGGCAAAAAGTCGCGTGATGGCGCCCTGATCATGGACACCGGCATCGAGTAACCGTTTGGCATCGTCGGTTTTGGCGAATTCGACTGCCGCTGGGATATGTTGAAGTTCAGGCAAGCGTTTGGGAACAAATTGCAGAATCGTGATGGCTTCTCCCGACTCGAGAGCTTTGGCCCAAGTAGCTCGAATCGACTCCCACCCCCAGCAGCCTCCGGCCAATTCACCAGCCTCGGCGGCAAGGCGAATATCGGCAGTGCCTTTGTATCCGGAGACCAGGTGCACCGGAACCTTGAGGACATGCTCCAACATTCTGGTGGCGTCGTAACCGGCCGTGCCGGGAGCCGTGGCGCCCATTTTCACCGGGGTTTTCGCGGCCAGCCACCGGTCCATGCCGGTGATGCCGCTGGCTTTGGTCATGGCGCAGGCGACTTTATCCGTCACCGGAACGCCGACGAACTCGAATTTGGGGGCATCAAATTCGATACCGGCTCGACCGATGAGTTGCTGCAAAAATAGCCCACCTTGAAAGTGGCCCATGGTTAGTCCGTCGGCTCGAGCCGCCTTGAATACATGGTTGGCCGCAATCATGCTGCCGGCGCCGGCCATGTTATCGACAACGAAAGTGGGGTTTCCCGGAATATGTCTCCCCATATGTCTCCCGATGGCGCGCGCGTAGGTATCGAACCCGCCACCGGCGGGAAAGCCGACGACAATGCGCATGGTCTTACCTTTATAGAACTCCTGTGCCGCAAGTTGTGACGGTGCAGCAACGATCAAGACAAAAGCCACAATGATCAGATGCGGCCACATGAACGCCGCGGCCGGAACAAAAAATCTATTCTGCATTTGTCACCCCGACTCTACTACCCGATAACTAACCCAGACTGTTTTTCAAAAACTCCGTTTACTTAAGAATTTCTTTTAATTTTGCCATGACTACGGGGTTCACTTTGAAAAATCCTTTGACCAATTCTTCCAACTCCTCGCCCCTTGTCGGATCGACATCCAGTTTTGACTTGTGCGCTTCAGCCAAAAACTCCGGATCCTTTAACGTGCTCATGAACGCTTTCCGCATTAATTGTACTCGATCCTTCGGTGTGCCTGGGGGGAGCACATAGGCGCGCAGCACATCGTTCAGATCATGGATGCCGATTTTAATCAGTTGCCGCGCCTCCTCAGTCTTGGCGTAGTTGATGGCCAAAGGAATTTGCGGAAGTTCGCTGTGAGCCTTCGGCACGGTCTGCAGCACTACAACCGCGTCGCCGCTCGCCAATCTCTGTGGCCAGGTGGCTTTAACGGACTCCCAAGCCCAACCACATATTCCTCCCAGCTCGCCGCTATCGACGGCCAACCGGGCCTCAGCAGTGCCTTTGTAGCCGGCCACTACCTGGACCGGCAGGCCGAGGGCCACCTGGAGTATTTTAGGGTTGTCGTACGTGGCAGAGCCCGGCGCGTTGCCGCCGACCTTTATAGGAGTCTTTGAAGCGAACCATTTTTCCATGTTGTTTATGCCGCTCCCTTTGGTCAGCACGCAGGTGGTGGAGTCTTTGACTGGTACGCCGACGAACTCATACTTGCCGCTATCAAATTCGATTCCGGGGCGCCCGAGCGCCTGCTGGAGAAACAGTCCGCCAATGAAATTGCCCATAGTGAGGCCGTCGGCTTTGGCGATTTTGTAAACATAATTCGCGGCGATTAAATGGCCCGCGCCCGGCATATTTTCGACGACAAATATAGGATTGCCTGGTAGATGCCGGCCCATATGCCGTGCGATGACCCGTGAATAAGCATCGAATCCGCCTCCCGGCGCGGCGCCAACAATAAGCCGGATCGTTTTTCCTTTGTAAAATTCTTGGGCCGATACGTGGGACGACAGGGTCATGAGCGTTCCAACTACGATGGTCCAAACAACGCGATGCCAGCGGGTTTTCATAATTTCCTCCCTTTTTACATGTGCCATTTATTTTCCCAAAACCACGTTCATTCGACTGACAACCTCCGGCGGTTGAGAAACCACCTCGCGCGCCAAAGCCGCAAGCTGCTCGCCGGCTACGGGGTCGGGTTCCCAGCCGCGTTTTTCTGCTTCGGCCAAAAGCTCCCGGTCCTTCATCGCTTTCGCGAAGCTGTCGCGAAGTATTTTGACCCTATCAGCGGGAACTCCGGGGCCGGCGACGATCGGTCGGCCGAATGAGCCCGGCGAGAGTAGAACCGTGGCGATGCGTTTGCCAAATTCAGCTGTTTTATGTGTTACCATGAGTTCAAAGATCGTCGGCACGTCGGCTGCCCGTGCATCTCGCTTTGATCCGCCGATGACGAGAAGTCGGACGAACCCGGTCTTCGCCCAGGTGCGGCCGGGTTCCCGGCCGAAAAAAGCGCTAGTTGTACCCGCACGACACTGCACTTCTCCTTTTTCAATGGCAAGGTCGATATCGGAGGCTCCGGGGTAACCGGTTACGAGATTGAACTTCAGAGCCAGAACTTCTTCCAGAAGTCTCGGAAAGTAATGGCCCGGGGTCCCGGTTCCGGTGGTACCGCATTTAGGCGGTACGGTCGCTTTGCGAATATCGTCGAGAGTTTTATAAGGGCTATCGGAACGCATGGACAGCATTTCGCTGGTTTCCTCCGGTGTGCCGATCCAGGCAAACTTTGCCCAGTCGAACCTGACTTCTTTTTGGCCGCCAATCTGGTTAAAAAACAAAGCGGGGGCAATCAGGCCAAGGGTAAGCCCATCGGGTTTGGCAACGCCGTAGATATAGTTGGCCGCAACCATCGTCCCGGCGCCCGGCATGTTCTGCACGATAATATCGGGATTACCCGGAATATGCTTGCTCCAATAGCGGGCAATGGCGCGGGCCCATAGGTCGTTGGTGCCTCCGGCGGAATATCCTATCACCACTTTAATGGTTTTCCCTTTGTAAAAATCGCTCTGGGCGAAAAGGTTCGAATTCCACAACAAGACAATCAACAAGGCAAAAATAATTTTCGGCATTTTTCGATTTCCCTTCTCCAATTCACTTCGCCAATAGTTTCTTCATTTCCTCCAGCACTTGAGGAGGTTGGACCATCAGGTCTTTGGCCCTTGCCTGTAATTCCTCGCCTTCGGTCGGACTGGTAGCCCAGTCCCGCTTTTTCACCTCGGTCAACAGATCCGGATCATTAATCGTTTTCCTATAAGCATCCCGCAATATTTTGACGCGCGCCGCGGGGATTCCGGGAGTGCCGATATAGGGGCGACCGAGCTCATCGGGACCAAGCATTACCGCCACCAGGCGCCTGGTGTTCTCGGAGGCTTTATGTTGTTCCATGAGTTCCCAAATCGTCGGCACCTCGGGGAGCTTCTCATTTCGTTTTCTGCCGCCCTGGGTGACCACTCTAACGAATCCTGTTTTGGCCCAGGTGCGCCCTGGTTCGCTACCGAAAAACGCTTGCACCGTGCCACCCCAACAATGGACCTCCCCCTTCTCGATGGCCAGGTTGACGTCCGATGCTCCCGGATATCCGGCCACGATGCTAAACTTAAGCCCCGCCGCATCTTCGAGAAGTTTGGGCCAATAGTGGCTTGCGGTACCCACGCCCGTGGCGCCGCACTTGGGCGGCTGCGGCGCTCTGCGAATATCGTCCAGTGTCTTAAAAGCGGCATCTGCCCGTATGTAAAATATCCGCTCGGTCTTTTCCGGCTGGCCGATCCAGGAAAACTTGGCCCAGTCGTAGCGAATCTCCTTGCGTCCCATGAGCTGCTCGATGTAGAGCGATGGGGTCACAGTGCCTATGGTTAAACCGTCGGGCTTAGCCACGCTAAATATATAATTGGCGGCGGTCATGGAGCCAGCGCCGGGCATGTTTTGTACCACGATGCTCGGGTTACCGGGAATATGTTTTCCCATATGCTGGGCGAAAAGCCGGGCCCATAGATCAAAGGTTCCCCCGGGAGAAAAACCCACAATCAGAGTAATGGTTTTTCCTTTATAGAAATTGTCGGTTTGAGCGAAAATCGGTGGGGTAGACCACAGAACCCATATGAGACTTAAGGATAAACCGGCAATCAACCTTGTCATCTCGTTACTCCTTTTCAGCCTGGTTCAAGATTCCGAGACCGACCGATGGCTTGCACCACTCCTTGATGATCATTTCGAAAGAAGATTCGTCACCCGCGCGATGACTTCGGGCGGTTGTTGAATCACTTCCTTGGAAAGTTTTTCCAGCTCGTCTGCCGAGGTCAGCTCGATGTCCATATTCCTTTTTTTGGCGTCGGCGAGAAACACCGGATCATTGAGCATTTTTACAAAGGATTCGCGGAGAATTTTTACGACCTGTGCTGGCATCCCCGGAGGTCCCAGATAAGGGCGCCCAAGGTCCCCGGATGCCAAGACAACCGTCGCCAGACGGCGGGCCGAATCGGGAGTTTTGTACTGATCCATCAATTCGGAAAACAACGGGACCTGAGTCATTCTTTCGTCGCGTTTGTTACCGACTTGAACGAGCACGCGAGTAAATCCGGTGTCGCGCCATTTGCGGTAGATATCACCTTGGAACCAAGCAGCCGAAGTGAGCGCGCGGCACTGGACTTCATTTCTCTCCAGCGCGAGATCCATTTCGGGGCCTCCCTGATAACCTGCGACTATGTTAAATTTTGCGCCGATGGTTTCATCTAATAGTCGCGGGAAGTAATGGCCAACGGTGCCCGTGCCCGTGGCGCTGCACTTGGGCGGCGCGGACGCAGTGCGCACATCGTGAATGGTCTTGAAAGGGGTATCCGCTCGTACATATAGCAAATTAACCGACCTGTCCGGGCTACCAATATAGGTAAATTTAGACCAGTCAAATTGCGCTTCTTTCTTCCCGGCCAGCTGATTAAAATAGAGCGCCGGGATGACGGAGGCGAGGGTCAACCCGTCCGGCTTGGCGGCATTGTATATAAATTGGCGGCGATTTGGGAACCCGCACCGGGCATGTTTTGACCTACAAAAGTTGGGTTACCTGGAATATGCTTGCCCCAATATTGGGCAATGAGACGCATATACCCATCGTATGTGCTGCCGGCGGATGATCCGACGATCAACCGAACCGTCTTGGCCTGATAATAGGGAGCTTGAGCGAAAAGATTAGCGCTCCAGAGAAAGACCAGCAAAACTGACAAGTTTATAGTACCCATGGGAACCTCCAAACGTTATTTTTGCGTGATAATACTCCTAACTCGTTGAACCACATCGGCGGGCTGAACGATAACTTCTTTGGCGATGGCTTCGAGCTCCTCACCTTTCATGGGATCAACATCTAGACCCCGTTTTTTTGCATCGGCCAAAAAGGCTTCGTCGGTCGTCATTTTCATAAACGCGTCGCGGAGGAGTTTAAGACGGTCGGGAGGAAGCCCCGGGCCGCCAGCTATGGGACGCCCCAGATCTCCGGATGTCAACATGACTTTGGCAACCCGTCGCGTGGCCTCCGGAGTTTTGTGTGTGTCCATAAGCTCATAAATAGTCGGGACCTCGGCTAATCTTTTGTCCCTAGTTAGTCCGCTTTGTACCAAGGGCCGAACAAATCCATTCTTATACCAGGTACGAGTGGGTTCGCGCACCACAAAAGCAGAAACCGTTCCGGCGCGGCAATGGACTTCGCCTTTTTCAAGGGCTAGATCCATATCGCCGCCCCCGCCATAACCGACGACCATGTTAAATTTGGCTCCCACTGCCTCTTCGATCAGCTTTGGAAAAAAATGACCGGCCGTAGCGCGCCCCGTCGCGGCACACCTCACCGGCTCTGAGGCCTTGATCATATCGTTCAGGGTCTTATAAGTGGTATCCTGTCGAGAGAATAGCACTTGGCTTATGGGTTCCGGGGAGCCGATCCAGGTGAACTTTGACCATTCAAACTTAACTTCTTTCTGTCCCGTTAACTGCTCAATGTATAAGGAGGGCATAAACATGGCCAGGGTCAACCCGTCGGGCCGGGCAATGTTGTAGACGTGATTGGCAGAGATCATCGTGCCCGCACCGGGCATGTTTTGCACTATAATTTCAGGGTTTCCTGGGATATGCCTCCCGTAATGCTGCGCCATAAAACGAGCCCACAGGTCCTGGGCGCCTCCCGCCGAACTGCCAACAATCATCCTGATGCTTTTTCCTTGAAAGAACGAAGTCTGGGCCATTGCAGGTAGTGAAAAGGCCATCAGGCATAATAGTGAAATAACCCCACCAAAAGTTGAGGCCCACATCGACAAACGAAACTTAACGCGCATAAACCGCTCCTTTCGCGCTGAGCGCTAGCTTAAATTTTCTCCAATGAGCACAAATCCAACAGCCACGGCCCGGCAAGCGTAACTAAAAACGCTACGGCTCCATTGTTTGGTCCCAGGACGCATGCGGTCTCAATCGTGGCTCTCATACTTGTTAGACGGTGAAAGATCTCATAACCTGCGCAAAATAAAAAGCCAGTTTCACCCCCCGGGCGAAACTGGCCTCTAGTCAAGTAAACCCTTAAGACGGAAGACTATCAAACTAGTTCCACGTCTCTCTTATCACCTTAAAGCCGACCCCCCCTTTTGAATTCTCTGACCGGCTTATGCCTCGACTGATTGGGCCTGAGTTGAAGCCCTCCAGCCGGGGCATCTGAAAACTTATGTGTGGCTACTATAGTGAATAAAAACCTTAAGTCAAGGAAGTATCCACGGCAGTGGCGATATCGAGAAGAGAGGTTTAAAAGAGCCTTTAGCGGCTGCTAAAACCCGTTCCCAAACCGATAAGGCCGCCGTTGGAGATCCGCTAAACTTTGAAGGATTAACCCGGAGGGATTTTATCGATTAACCTGCCGTTGGAGTAGAGTTCCCAGCCTTTGATGCCTAACTCGTAGCCACGGGGCGGATGATCCGACATGTCCATGATAACCAAATCGAGAACGATCAAAGTTTCGCTTTGAAAGCGCACTTCGAATGGCAGTTTCACCGGTCCAACCAAATCTTTGATGCGAACGCTTTTGCCGCCGTTCTTTAATACGCCTTCGACCTGCTTGACTTTTAAATGCATGGCATCAAACGACCCCGGTTCGATGGGGCCATAAAAAACTCGCGCACTTTTCATCCCGATGTATCGTGTGAGGTCGACACCGGTGGGGCTCGGTGACAGATCTTTCCAACCCAACCGCCAAAACTTCAGACCCGGGTTCGGGCTGATGGATATCTTGTCGATGGTGACGGTTAGCTGGGAAAAATCGCCGATGGCCTCGCGGTGATCTTTGATACGAATTTCCAAAGTACCTCGTCTGATTTCAGCGCCAGAGACTATCGCAGCGATGAGAAAAATAGCGAGCGTTAGCGGAAGTAGCCCATAGTCTCGCATTATTGCCGCCTCCGCGGCTCCAACGAAGAAATATCTTTGAGTACATCGGTCTCCAGCCATTTATCGCCCCAGTAGTTCACTCTCCGTATACCGTGGCGGTCGATTAAGGCGGTGAGTCCGGTGTGTTGGATTTGGCCGCTGCCGTGTTTTTTGACGTTGACACCAAAGGCTTTCCATACCTTCGCCAATTCGCCTTTAGACCCCGTGAGAAATGACCAATAGCTGAGGTCGGCTCGGTACTGTTTCGCATAGGCCTTCAACACAGCGGGACTATCTCTTTCCGGGTCGGTGGTAACGGTTAGAAGCCAGTAATCGCCCAGATTTTTTTCCTGTAATTTGCGCTGGATGACGGAAAACTTTGCGGTGAAGAGGGGGCAGATGTCGGGGCAAGTCGTGAAGACAAAAGTTACCAGGACAAACTTGCCGCGCGTGCTGGAGAAGCGAAAGCGTTTTTCCTCCTGATCCACAAGTGTAAAATCGGCCAACGGGGCGTGAACTTCCTGCCTGCCGATCTCGCCTTTCTTGGGTGGTGGCGAAATATGAGACCAGGCGAAGGGGGCGCTGCAAGCCATCAAGAAGACACCGAGAAGCAGTTTTATGCTAACTCTCGATCTTAAACTCATAGGTAACTCTCAACGATTTAATGTCCTCCGGAAGGTCCCCATCGACGAGATAGGTAGCCGTAAATTCATTCTGCTCGCCGGGCCATAACTCAACGGGAACAAGCAGTGAGCATTCAAACATATTTAAGTACCGGGCGAGAGTTGACGGTTCGATGCGGTGCACGACGCGTGCAAAGATAGATTTTTTCGTGCGGTTGCTAACTCGATAGGCAATGGTAAAGGGCTCTTTGCGTTGGATCAGGGTATCTTTCGCAACCGGGATCGCCTCGATGATCCCTTGGTCCGGCACGATGGAATCAAAATTTATCCGGACCCCGGAGGCCCAATCGAGTAACACACGCCACGCTTTTGCTTCTTTAACCAACACCGCCTCTTCCTCGCCTTCCATCAACGTCATTTGTTTATGGCGTCCGAGGCTTTGGAGCGTCGCCAGGATTTGTCTCTTTTCCGCGGCGGAAAGCGAGTTTAGCCTATCCTCACTCCAGTCCAACAGGAGTTCCGAAACGCTGTTGGCATCGGGAAATCGAAGCTTAAGCTTGATTCGCGCGCGGTGGCTTTCCCGCTGTAATTCGATTGGGTGGAACTCGACGAATTCGGACAATTTCCGCGCCACTTCTAGAGTAAATCCGCTGAACGAACCTCGTTCTCTCGCATAGGCATCCACGGGTTTTACCTGCCGGTCTTGATCCGAGAGGAAACGATACGCGCGGTGAAAGTCTCGAGAGTATGTGGCTTTGACATACTCTGCGAAAATTTGCACCGGCTCCGCCGTCACGGCTCGTTGTTTGGCCCATAGGACATATGCCGGCGGCAAGAACAGACATAAAACCGCCACTAGGGCAAGCGATATTCTTCTAACCCGTCGGGGCATAGTCGTATTGGGTTTAAAGGCAGTTGATGGACAAAACGACCTGAATGTCTAGGCGCTATTTTAACAACGCGAACGCATAGGTGACAGTGAGTTCGCGCACGCCTTCGGGTAATCCGCCGCGCAAGAGATAGGTGCTGGTAAACTCCTCCTCTTTCTGCGGCAAGAGTCTCACCGGCAAAAGAAAGCCACACTCTACCAGGTCCAGGTGATCCCTTACTCCATGGGGATCCACCAGATGACCGATTCTTGCCGTCAGCTCTTGTTTGCTATTGTTTCGAATCCTGAGCGCTATATTGAAGAGTTCGCCGGGCTTGGTCACGACTTCGGTTTGCACAAGTTTCGTTTCGATTGTTGCACCGGACGCCAGGGTGGTTTGAAATTTAATTTTTACTCCCGCAGCCCAATCGAGAAAAATCTTCCAGGTTCCCGATTCTTTGACAAGTTCAAACGATTCCTCCCCTTCAAGCATCTCAAGTTTGCCTGCCTTGCGTTGCTTTGTGAGAGTTTCGATGATTTCGCGTCGTTGTCTGACAGAGAGTGTGTTTAATCGCTCGCTATCCCAATTGAGAAGCAAAGAGCCTAGTTTGCCGGCGTCGGGCAACTTTATCTTTAACCTTAACCGCGCTCGATCATGTTCGATCCGAGTTTCCAGCGGATGGACTTCGATGGTGCTCGCCAATTGTTTGGCCACCTCAAGGGTGAAGCCGTTGAAAGCGCCGCGCTCGCGGACATAGCTTCTTTCATCCTTAAGGCGTCGATCAAGGGCGGAGATGTAGGCGTAGGCTTGTCTATAGTCGCGCGCGTAGGAGGCTTGAAGATAATTCTTTAAGACATAAATAGCGGCTGAGTCTCCTGTGGCGCTGCGCTCCCCCATTAGCCCGTAAGCAAAGGGCAAACTGAGAAGCAACACAGCGGAGGTTGAAAGGTATAAAATTCCGCCTCGAAGACGCATCTGGTTCCCAACTTCGTGCAACTCAGCCTAACTACGCCGGCCTGCGTCAGCGACTCTTGGGCGGAACCGTCCAGAGATAAATTGTCCGGCCGTTGACCTGTTCGGTCTTATCAGGTTTCCAATCGCCCATGTCGAAGGCATGGGAAACGACGCGGGAGCCGGGTTTGAGCTGGCTCAGAATATTCGGTTTTAGCTTTAAATTGACGTCCGGCAGAAGATACATCGTCACCACCGAGGCGGCGGATAGATCGACAGTCAAAATATCCTGCTGGCGGATTTCGGCCGCCTGCTGAAGGCCCGCCTTGCGGATATTTTCTCGGGACTCCTTGACCAGATCGCCGTCGATTTCAAAGCCCATGGCCCTGGCGCCCTTCTTGGCTGCGGTAATGACGATTCTCCCGTCACCGGAGCCGAGGTCATAAACCACGTCTCCCTTCTTGACGGCGGCGAGCTCGATCATCCTGTCCACTACCTCCTGTGGCGTGGGGACGTACGGGACGATTTTTTTAGAGTCGTAGTCCTGGGCGAGTGCGAGCCCACGACCCATCGGAGATACGAGCGAATCACGGAGCGGCAAACAAGTAATAACCAGTAAGACGAATAAACCGACCAGTGAAATGCTTGCTTTGTTGTTCATGGCCTTGGCCCTCCACAAGAGTAAAAGTCTCATTGGAACGTTCCGTGGTATGCAGCAGGGTGTTACTTAACCACAAATTTCACCCGATCTCTAGCGTCCAGCTCCGTTTGATGGTCCTTAGCGACCACGCGCAGTTCTAACACGTGGGACCCGGGTTTGATGCCGGTTAACGTCCCTTTTTCGCTTTCGAACATTCCCATGAGATCGTTATCCACGTAAGCGTGAACGTGGTGGCCGCGTTTTCCCTTGACCAATTTAAACTGAAGCGGCACCTCATCGCCTTTGAAAGTCTGCCCAGGCTTTGGCGATAAGATCTTTACGCTTGCCCCTTCCGCAGGCCCAAGCTTGGCAATCGGCGGCGCCTTAGTCGGATGCTCTTTGTCCTTGTGCATCTGATGCGAGTCGGACGCCGACTGTTGCGTCGTCGCATGGTCTCCTTTATTGCCGATATAGACAAAGCGGCCCATTCGATTGGGCAGCACCCGGCCGGGATCTTCACCGACCGGAGCGTTGGTGACGACTTTTTGCTGAGCCACATCAATGACAGAAACCTTGTGAGCGCCGGTATTGGCGGGGTAAACGAAGAGGTTATTGGCCGTAGCGTGGTGCGGCTGCGCCAGCGGCCCCACGAATGTGAGCGTGATGAGTAAGATGTAGATAAATCGATGCATTGGCTTCTCCTAAGAAATCAGCAAGAAAATTTCACCTGGTACCAGCGTCAAGACCGACAAGAAAAATCGATCTCTTGAGGCTCAAAGGTCGAACGCCTTGTCGGCGTGGTGCTGGCGCCTATTACTTACCGGGTGCCGACTAGGTTCTGGGAGGGGCCCGCTGAGAAGTGGTCGAGATGAAATACGATGAACGCCACGCCTTAAAAGGGACGGCCGCGCTATCATATGCTCGGGGTGGTTCTGATATAAGACTTGTGGTGTCGGGCTTCAAGGCGGAACAGGTCTGAGTGGTCAAATAAACTACACAAGATTCCTGTTTGTCGCCGTCGAACAGGTGATGGACGCGATGAGGCGTTGAATGGATAAGGAAAAATAGGAATATTGCAGCGCTGGTAAAGCAAAAAAAGCGCCGTGACTTAACAGCTCGACAAATTCGTGTACGATTTACGCTTGACACCCTGTTGCTATCTTATATGGACTTTGGTAGGGGCGGTCAAGGTTGTCCTTTCAAGGCCTTCAGAACGTCCCAAGTCCAGGTCAAGCCCACAGTTCCCTCAACCTGTGTAGCCTCGGAACGAAAACTCCTCCCCATGGCGGCGTCGAGTACCAGCCCCGCTATCACGGCATAGCTCAGTCCCAGCTGAAAGGCCGCGTCGTTTCTTTCCCCCTTGGCTTCCCGCGAGGAACCGAATATCTCCCCCACAAGGGTCCATTGGGGGCGAAACGCCCAATCGGCGGCGATGCCACCGTGAAGTACATTTTTTAACTTTGCGTCCCGGGGACTGTTAACGATGCGGTAACCGAAGTTCAGATGGGCTGCCAGAGGAGCAAAGGATTTGGTTAAAATTAGCATGAGATCCTGATCCGACTTACCGGTAGTTAGCCCTTTGCGCCGATTTGCCGTGGGCAATTTGATATCAAGTGACAGTGAAACAGCCGGAAGTACCGGGGATTCGGCGACGGCTAGAATCTTAGTTGTTAGGTGCAGATCCTCAAATCCCTTGAGAGGCGCTTCGTTTCTAGAATCCTGATTGATACGTTGAATGGAAAGGCCAAGCTCGATCCGGTCTATCAGTCCATAGGCCACGGTTGCCACAGGCCCTGCTTGATCTCTGCCTCCGCCATGGGGTTGGGCCTGGGAGAAGCCCAGCTCGACCTCGAGATTGCCCGGAGCCACCGGCGGGGCGTCATCGATGACTAAAGGCCGTCCGGCGTCTGCTATAACAGGGAAACAAAGGGAGGCCGTTGCACTGAATAGATAAAACACAGATGCCATTACAGGTCGCATAAACCTCCAATGAGAATAGACGATTATTTTTGGGACGGAAACGGTAGATATCCCCGAACTCACCCAGCACGCTCTCGCCGCTCGGTTCGAAACTTTGCCCGTCGCCGATAAAATTTGAGCAGGATCGGAGGCGCTGAATCCAAAGCCGCAGAGTTCATTGCGCCTATCCCCTTCCGTTTTTTTCCTTATCGGTGCGAACTTCGGCGGTTTGTCCGTCGTCGAGGTCAATTTCCTGCAGGCGGCCGAGCATGACGCAGGCACTCGCCAGGACAAATGAGGCAGCCATTGCGCCGAACACCGCCGTCAAACCCAAAAATTCCGCAATGTAGCCGACGGCGGGGGACCAAACAGCACCGGCGACAAATGTTGCGGTATAAAACCAGGCGAAGCCCATATCCCGTAATCGGTCGTCGGTCACCTGGACCACCATTGTCTGGAGTATAGGATGGGTGCCGAATGCGCCGGCCCCGAGAACCAAGGCCGCTGCTGAAGTAGACAAGATATTCGCGCCTGCCCAGGGAAAGGAGATCGCCGTCATCGTCGCCAGTACGTAAGCGCCCAATAAAACTTTTTGTGGATGAAACCGGTCCGCCAGGCGCCCGCCCAACAGCGGGCCAACAATGCTTCCAACCATCATCGCAGTAAACACCAACCCTACGGTTGTCGACTCCATCCCTAGATTGTGACTGAGATAGAGTGGAAGAAAAGTCGAAACGATGCCGTGGCCGGAACCACCGGCTGCAATCACGGACGCGACCAGAATCCACCGCAGGTTCACGTTCCGCATCGCTAACTTGCTATCTTGCCAGAACGAAGCTTCCGTGCGATGGGCTTCCTCCTCTGGGGCTCGAGGATCTTGCAGGAAAGCACACATAGCCAAGCCCACCAATATCGCGGGAACGGCAAATAGAGCCGTGGTGATACGCCACCCCCAAAGTCCGATGAGAATTCCCGCCAATAGAGGTACGAACGCGGTACCGATGTTACCGGCGGTAAAGTGTGCGGCCAGCGCCGTTGCTAAATGCTTGCGCTCGAAGTGATGGGAGAGAAGCGCACTGCCGACGGGGTGCTGCGCGGCGCCGCCGACCCGCGACAGGACGGTCCACAAAAAGAACTGGGAAAAGCTTTGCGCGATGGCTACCAGTACAAAACAGGTACCAACGAACGCATTGCCGAACCCGAGGAGGAGATGACGTCTAATGACTCTTCCTAAAGCGCCGGCCGCGAGTTGAAGCGAACCGCCTACGGCGCTCGCCACGCCCAACATGATGCCGAGTTCCGCGTAACCAAAGCCGAGCTCGATCAAGACCAGGGGATAGACAAGGGGCTTGAGCGCAGACTGGGCGTGGTTGATGGCATGTGCCGTGCTTATAAGCATCAGCGCCGATCCGGACCGACGATGAGCATGGGCTGTCTCATGATCGGCATGGTTGTGTGCGTGATGATCAATCATCAACTTTCTACCTCCGCGGTAACACAAGTAGTAGTATGAATTTAAAAATCGTGTTATTACACTGTAAAAATTTTAGTTTTTTATTTCAGTCGTGGTCGTCATGAGCCTGCCGTTCTGGACTCCTTTCGTAGCAATCAACTTGCCTGCGACTTCATGCACTTTGTCTGCCCTTCCTCGAACGACCACCACTTCTAGGCAATTGTGTGCGTCGAGATGAATATGCAGGCTCGCATTCACGGCGACATTGGCTTTATGTTGCATGTCCGCCAATACATCGCTCAAGTGATGCGTGCGGTGATCGTACAACAGGCTAATGACGCCCACGACTTCCTCGTTCCCTTTGCCTACCTTCTTTTGAATCAGGTGGTCGCGAATCAAATCGCGAATCGCCTCCGAGCGGTTCTGGTAGCCGGCGCCCGCAATGCATTGGTCGAATGCGGTTAAAAGGTCCTCTTCTAACGAAACCCCAAAGCGTGAGAGATGGTGCATAGAGTTTTCCCGATTTGGTTTTGGTAACACGATATTAATTTTCGTGTCAATACCGCAGACGAGATATTTTACCATTGGTTGGAAGGGTAGACCGCATGTGGTAGGCCTAAATTGCCATGAGAGGTCGGCGAATGGTTATCTGTGGGCTGATTGTATCGTTTTTGGCCGCGTGCGGGCGAAATGAACGGATGGATGTCCTCTACGCTGAGCGTTGTCTTAATTGTCATGGGCGGGCCGGACGCGGCGACGGCCCGATGGGCGCTTCGTTGCCGGTGGCCGTACCCGACTTCCGTATCACAGTGGAGCGCAAAAGCATTCCCGAAATTCGCCGCGCCATTGCCGATGGAAAGGGTATGATGCCCGCCTTTAGGCCGGCGCTGCGCCAATCGGAAATATCGGATATGGTGCAAATGGTTCGTTTCCTTAGCCGGGAGGGTCGAGATGTCAGCTGGTGGGAACGATTCGATACCCTGGTGGTGGCCCACTGTAGCGTTCCTTGGGAGCTGGTTCTAGGATATGAGGAGACCTCAGCGGAAAAGACGCGATGAAACTGTTCACTATTCAAAGCGCCGTAATCGGGTTGCTGTGCGGGGGAACGATTTTTACAACCATCAATCAAGCCCGCAGTCACGACCACAGTGCGTCGTCAGGTCTCAAGGGGACTCAAAGGCGAGAGCTGCAAATGCCGGTTCGCGACTTTACGCTGACCGATCAGCGCAGTCGAAAGTTCCGTTTTCAAAGCCTGCGGGGAAAAGTGATCGTATTGGCGTTTGGCTATACGACCTGCCCCGATGTTTGCCCTTTGATTACGGCGGCCCTGCGCCAAGTGCAATCGAGTCTCGTTGCGGCGGAGCCTGGGGCGGTGCATTTTGTCATGATCACCACCGATCCCGAAATCGACGATCCCAAGGTCTTGGAATCCTATGCCAAACGCTACGGGGCGGATTTTTCCAACTGGGTATTTCTTACCGGCAGCGAAGCGTCCCTGAGCCAAGTTTGGAAGAATTTCGGGGTCAGAGTGCTAAGGAAATCAAGGGGATTGATTGATCACACTGCCTTGACCGTCGTAATCGATCAGACCGGTATGACACGTGTTGCCTACCACGGTACTTCGCCGGATCCGAAGCTAGTCCTGCAAGATATCCGGGCGCTCCTTGGGCGGCGGTAACGGATGCGTCCTTGGCAAAACCCGCTAGCGGCTCGATTTCGCCGCCTGTCCAAGCTTGATCAACGGGTTTCCAACCATTAAAGGTGCCTTTGGAGGCAAGCGCTCCCCTGATCGAGCAATAGTCAGGGACCTTGGGAAATTTGCCACGTTGCCCACGAGGACGCCGGTCGTTGTCCATAACATCGAAATCGCGCAACTCACATGCTTTTTTTGCGGGGGAGTTTCGGCTTGACAAGGGCCTGGCTTAAAATTAAACTCAAACATGAATTTTGCCAACGTAGCGCACTATGACGCTCGAAAATTTTGAACAGCTGGAAGCCAAGATCAATCGTCTGATCGAGAAGCACGAGCGGATAAAGAAAGAGAAGGAATCCGTTGAAAAAAAGCTACAGCTAAAGGAAAGCGAGTGGCATAATTTAAAAGGGCAAATGCGCCAGTACGAGCGGGAACGCATCGAATTGCGGGAAAAATTGGATAAAATTATCCACCAAGTGGCGAACTTGGATATTCCTGAATGAATTGAAAGTTACATGAAAAAAGCGCTTGATGTCGAAATTCTCGGTCAGAAGTTTACGATCAGCAGTGAGGCCGACGAAGGTTACATGCTGAAGGTCGCCGGTTATGTCGATGAGAAAATGCAGGAACTGCTGCGGGCCGCCAAACCTGTGAGTCAGTCGAACATTGCCATGTTGGCGGCGCTTAACATTGCTGATGAATATCATCGTCTGAAAGATACGCACGAAGCGGTTTTGCAAAGGCTGAACCAGTTGTCTAAAAAATTGTCAACGACATTGGCTGATTAGTGTTGAATGCTTTGAAAGGAAGGTTTTCCCCTGCTGTGCGCGTGATTAACGGAGGCAACTTGGAACCAACGATTGATAAAAGGCCGCTGTCTCTTGCCGCGACTGTCAAGCCCCCATGTGGGGTAGACTCAAACGGTAATATGGCGACCACCTGGTATATAGGTTCAAGTTGATCCATTGAAACGGCATGACGCGGGGGAAAACTCAAACAGGGTGGGGAAGAGTGGATGAGGGAACGGGAAAGGTAAGCTTAATGGTTCTGATCTGTTGGATAATTGCATTGTTGGATTCTATTAGAACTTGGCGACCCCAAAAACAGAGTTCTGAGATTCGGATGGATATCCCGCTGGCTGTAGTGAGCGTAGTTCGTAGCATTAACCCAGGGCACAGGCAATTTTCCAGGGGACCAACTTCTTTGAAACGTCGGTCAGATCTCTAGCGATCCTTTTCTCGCCCTTTCTATTCGTCGCCCGCCCACCTCGGCTCAATATGTGGTGGGCGCCAAAAAAAGAAAAGCGCCAAGCGCTGCGAACCGCGGCGCTGTCGCAGCGCAACGACCTCTCTGAAGCAATTTGCTCACGGCACAGCCGCTCGATTCAAGCCAGCGCGCTTGAGTTTTCGCACTATTGCCTTTCCAGTGCGGTGGCCCTCTACAGCCCAGTGCAGAACGAAGTTGGGACCAGGGATATCTTGGTTCATGCCCTGAACCATTCAAAAAAGGTCTTCTATCCCCGCCTCGGGCGGGATGACGCTATGGACCTTGTCCAGGTCGATTCGAGCGCTGCACTCGCGATGGGTCGGTTTGGCATCCTGGAGCCCGTGGGCACCCATTATTTGTCTGGCGACGAGGAAGGCTTGATTGTCTTTGTCCCCGGAGTCGTATTTGACCTCGCGGGCCGCCGTTTAGGCCGTGGTCATGGGTGGTATGACCGAATGCTCAAGCGCCTCAGGTCGGGTACGATTTTCGTGGCTCTGGCCTATGAGTTTCAAATCGTCGATGAGATCCCAACGGAGCCCTGGGACCAAAACGTACATTACATTATCAGTGAAAAAAGAGTGATTGATTGCGGCATCACATTCGCGCAATCAAGTCAAATTTTATCTAGACATCCTTAGAAAGGGGGTGTTGTCATTGGACCAAATCTTGTTGTTCAGTTTTGCAGGCTTATGCGTCGGCGTCCTGTTGGCATGGGGGATCGGAGTGATGCGCCAGCGGCAGCGGCGCATGCAGGTGGAATTGGCGAAAAACGCGGCTGCTCGAATCGTCGAGGAAGCAAATAAAGATGCCGTCGCGATTAAAAAAGAGGCTGAGATCCAAGCCAAGGATAACGTTCTTAAAGAAAGGGGAAACTTCGAAAAGGAAATTCGTGAATCGCGTCGGGAGTTGCAAAATCAAGAGAAGCGTTTGATCAGCAAAGAAGAAGCCATCGATAAACGGGTGGACTCCATTGATAAACGCGAAAGCGAGCTGGGAAGACGGGAAGGAGTGCTCAAAGCGCGAGAAAAAACTATCGAGGATAAAGCGGCGGAGTGCGAGCGCCAGATCCATGAGGCAAAGGCACAGCTCGAACGAATTGCCGGCATGACTCGCGAGGAGGCTAAAAGAAACCTTATCGACCAAATGGTGGAGGAAGCCAAGCATGAATCGGCAAAGCGCGTTCGTGTCATCGAGGAAGAGGCCAAGGAAGAGGCGGCGCGCAAGGGGCAAAAAATCGTTGCCTTGGCCATTGAAAGGCTGGCAGGCGATTTCGTAGCGGAGCGCTCGGTGACGGTGTTCCCCTTGCCCAACGATGAGCTGAAAGGAAAAATCATCGGACGCGAAGGACGCAATATTCGCGCGCTGGAAGCCGCCACGGGGATTGATTTGATCGTCGACGATACTCCGGAAACAGTGGTCATTTCCGGGCATAATCCCATCCGTCGTGAGATTGCGCGTCTTTCCTTGGAAAAACTGGTTTCCGATGGACGTATTCACCCCGGAAGAATCGAAGAGGTGGTGCGCAAGTCGGAACAAGAAATCGAAGAAGCCATTCGAGAAGCCGGACAGAAAGCGATTTTCGACGTTGGCGTTCATGGAGTTCATCCCGAATTGATCAAGCTGCTCGGTAGGCTTAAATATCGCTACAGCTACGCGCAGAACGTGTTGCTCCATTCCATTGAAGCGGCCTTTATTTGCGGAGTGATGGCCTCTGAGTTGGGCTTGAATGAAAAACAGGCCCGCCGTGCCGCCTTGCTCCACGACATCGGCAAGGCGGTGGATCACGAGGTGGAGGGGTCGCATGCCATCATTGGCGCGGAACTGGCGCGC
>Ga0187893_10000231_pt1:135000-140552 | contig 140552 bp, 128 predicted proteins | sample MA1701074metaG_FD_139574 | JGI IMG/M metagenome (GOLD analysis project Ga0187893, IMG submission 139574) | White microbial mat communities from a basaltic lava cave in the Kipuka Kanohina Cave System on the Island of Hawaii, USA - MA170107-4 metaG ...
ATATCTCCAGGGAGACAGGGGCCCCGTGGCGGACGCCAAGTTACAAGACGTCACGAAGCTGAGCCGCGAAGCGGCGGTTTGGGTTGTGCCAACCATGGCTCTCTGGGAAACGCTCAGAGGAACCTCCGATCTCGCCACTTTGCTGGCTTACCCGGAGTTGCAATACATGCCGCCACAACAGATCCAACAGTGGAAAAACGCCCAGGAGAAGCTTTTCAGTAACCCCGGCTTCAAGCCGGATGTAGGGCGCACCGTGATCGCCAACCGAATGCGCCTGCTCAAGGCGCTCTATGATGGCGGGGTGAAAATCTTGCTCGGCAGTGACGCGCCCCAGCGCTTCAGTGTCCCGGGATTTTCGATTCATCGGGAAATGAAACGCATGGCGGATGCAGGAATGAAACCCTACGACATTCTTAGGTCGGGAACCTACAACGTCGGTCTATATCTCAAAGAGAAAGATGATTTTGGAACGATCCAAGTCGGAAAGCGCGCCGACATGATCTTACTCGACGCCAATCCCCTTGAGAATATCAGCGCCATTGCGCGCCGGTCGGGCGTGATGGTGCGCGGGCACTGGTTACCGGAGCGTGAGATTCAATCGCGACTCGATCAGATCGCGGCGTCGCATCGATAACGACAGCGTTGATCGAGACGCGCATGCAGCAATTGTGGCTTGGGATCCGGCTCAACCAAAGGTATATGGTTTGCCATGAAGGGTACCATTGATCATGGCGGACGGATGATGAGTTGCAAAAGGACATTCGCCGATCGCAAAGCGATCCGGGAATAGATCGAGACAGAGCCGAAGTTCCGAAAGTTAGTTCAGGATCTTGCAACGGTGAGTAATAAAGTCAGGATTTGGCCCAAAGCCCTTCGTAAAAGTGACGGGAAGTTCGCGCCGCCCGCTCAATGGCGGACGTAAGCTTCGCGAGGCGGAGCAACCGAATCGATCTCCCGCAAAAAGTCGGAAACGGCGCGCCAAAACTCCGGGCGCCGTTCGATGCCGTAATGGCGCGCTCCCGCCAACGTTACGGTTCGTTGCGGCCCGCCCCACGCGCGGGCGAGCGCCGCGCCGTTTTCCAGGGGGGTCACATTGTCGTTCTCGGCAAGGACAAACAGCGCGGGAATCTTGATCTGCGGCGCCATCACGGCTGCGTCGTAGCGGCCATTGAACATGAGCTCGAGCGGCAGCCACGGATAGCGTTCTGCACCCACTGCGGCGATGCTGTCGAAAGGCGTGGCGAGAATGGCGCCACTCAGAGTGCGGCTATTGGCCAGTGCGACCGTGAAATAAGTGCCCAGGCTGCGGCCTAGAGCCACAATCTTCGTAGGGTCCACGTCGGCTCTCGATACGGCATAATCGTAGATCAACCGGCTATCTTCCAGGACGGCGCGCTCGGAGGGATCGCCTTCCGAGAGGCCGAAACCCCGATAATTGATAAACAACCAACCCCAGTTGTCGGGATTGCTGGCGCGATCGATAATCCAGGAAGTTTCCCGGCGCGCGCCGCCGAAAACGATCACGAGCGGGAAACGCTCGCCGGGCCGCGCCGTCTTGGGGCGTTTGAGCCAGCCGTGCAGCGTAACTCCGTCGGATGTCTGGAGCTTCACCTCTTCGATGCCGTTGCCCGGCGCGGCCACGAGCGCGAGCCGCTCGGGATCCGCGCCCCACGGGCGGAAAAGGAAACGCTGCTCGATGGGTTCTAGGATGAGATTGCAACCGATGGCAGAGAGCAACAACAGGCCTGTAAATGAAAAAAACAAAGCTCGATATTTAACTAGAATCATTGTCCTGAAAAAAAGCCGATCATCGCTCGGCGTTTGAGTCCTTAAAGACTACAATAATCGAATTCGTTTTTCGAGCCGACGATTCCCGTATGGGGTTAGACGAAGACAAAGCCCCGAAAGTCCACACGAAATCGGCCCCGCTCCAAATTATTTTTCACGCACTTCCAGACACCGCCCGATCTGCCAATTCAACGATTCCAACCGAGGTGGAGAGGTTAAATCCTTCGAACAAACTGAGAGTAAACTCTTTGAACGACCCGCAATGGTGAAAGCGCGGATCGACGCACGGCAAAGTATTAATTTCAGCCGAACACGAGCACGAAGCACGAACACGGAGTCCCCGTCCGGATCACCGGCGTTATGAAGTTAATTGATGGGGTTAAGCGTAAACCCGTCCCGCAATCAACGATTTGAATAGAGCGAAGCGATAGAACTGCTTGACCGGTTTGAACGGCTCCTACACAACGGCGAGACTGGTGACTGGCGGAAGGCCATCGAGCAGGCGCTCGAAGGACTGGCCTGAGTCGCGGCTGGCCCAGACGGTGCCGTCCGTGAAACCAGCGACGCACAGCGACGTGTCGTCGGGCGCGATGCCCAGTCCCCGCGGGACGCCGACACATGGGGAAGGCAGGCCCCTCGTCGAAACCTGCCACGTGCGCCCGCCGTCCTCGCTGCGCGCGATGCCGGAGTCGCCGCCCTCGGGACGGCGCCAGCGACCAGGGCCGACCGCAGTGACACCGCTCAAGAGGAAGCCCGGCCTGTCCGGATGCGACGCGAGCGCGCTCGAGGTGTAGGAGCGCTTTTCCAGTCCTTCGTTGACCGGCGCGAAATGGTCGCCCCGGTCGGTGCTGCGGAACATACCTTTACCAGTGGCCATCACCACCATGTCGAGGCCATCACCGCCCACGACAATCGAGTGCCCATCGTGGGCCAGCATGCCGATGTGGGCAGCGATCTGCTCCCAAGTCTTGCCACCGTCGAGGCTGCGAACCGCCCAGCCTTCCTCGATGGCGCCGAAGATGGCAGGTGTCGAACCGACGACGGCGAGGCTCTTCATGCGGCTGATGTAGGGGGGCACGGGGCCCTTCCATTCCTTCGTCTCCTTCATCAGCTCCAACGACTCGCATTCCGTCCATCTGTCGCCCTGGTCCCGGCTGACGAAGACGCTTGCGGGGCTGGCGCCGACGTAAAGGTCGCCGGTCTCCCGGTGCTGCGTGATCGACCAGACCGTCTTATATAAAAGCCCCTCGTTGATCGACGCCCAGGTCTCGCCGCCATCCCGGCTGCGGAACATGCCGCCCTTGATCGTGCCGGCGTAGAAGGTCAACGGATCGTTGCGATCGACCACGGCCGCGGCGCGCATGTCGCCTCGGCCTTCGAGTCCAAGCTTGCGAGTCGCGTAGCCGTCCTTGGTGGACTCCGCCTTGTACAACGCTTCCGACGTTCCGATGAGTAGCGTGTGGCCGTTGGTGTTTTGCATGAGCTCCTCCATGCGCTAGGCGCTGGCCGTTTTTTCTGCCCGAGCAATAACGCCGGACCGGGGAGTTGTCAATCGCCTTTGTGATTGAGGAAAATCCCGTTGTTGCTTATGACGGCTCGGGGGACGTAGAAACCCGGTGATCGGCGAGGGATTTGGCGGTTTGGACGGGGGTTGGTGAGCCGCGACTGCAGGGCGGCCAGGGAAAAGATCGAGAATGAACCTGAAGATCCGAAAGTGGTTTGAGGATTTTACGACGGCAAATACCTAAGTCAAGTTTTGACCGTGGACACCCCCACGATTCTGAAAGGATGCAAGAGGATCACTAAAAAGGTGGTCAGCGAGTTTGTCCTGTTAGTCAACAACGTACCCTAGGGTTCCTACAAATGGGTTCCGTACCGGGGCGTGAAAAGCAATTTCTTATCACTAAATGACTGAGTGTAGCAGAAAGTGGTATGCTCCCGTAAAGTCTGAGGCGCATTGCATCCCGAAGTAGCTTATGGGAAAGTCCGCGTACGGGGAGCCAATGAAGGGCGGCTCAATGCTTTGACGAGGGGGAAAGCCATGGAGCGGGAACGTTGCTTAAGGGTCACGCTGTTTGCATTTGTCATCGGATTTCTGATGGGTGGCTTCGCCCATGGGCAGAATCCCTTTTACCAGGATAAAACGATTACGATCGTTGCCGCCACTGACGCCGGCGGGACAGCGGATCTCCGAGTCAGGAGCGTCGTACCGTTTCTAAAAAAACATATTCCGGGAAATCCCAACGTGGTGGTTGAGTATATGCCGGGCGGCGGCGGTCGCAAGGCGGCCAACCATGTCTTTCGCTCTTCCCGCCCCGATGGACTGGTAATCGGGGCGATGCTCTCCTCGCTGGTGCCGGCGGCGGTGGTCGGTGAGACCGGAGTGCTTTACGACATCGACAAATTCATTTACCTCGGGACTCCTTATAGCGGCCATCCCCATATATTCATAAGCCGCAAGGGTGCCGGTGCGAGCAACATAGAAAGCTTGCGAACCACGCCGGGTCTGCGGGTCGGCGCTCAGTCGGTGGGCCACACGATTTATTATACGGGTCGGATGTTTGCGTATCTCATCGGCATGAGGGAGCCGAAATTTGTCATCGGCTATAGCGGTCCGGAGCTCGACATTGCCTTCCAGAGAGGCGAAGTGGACGTTAGGTCCAATCATCCGGATAACCCGATCCGGCAAGGCCTGATCGATAAAGACCTGGCCGATTTCCATGCCATTATCGAAATCCCCAGAGGACAAAAGCACACCTATCCGCGCTACGCGGCACTGCCGGATTTGGAAAGCTTCGCTCGAACCAATAGGGAACGGCGGCTGGTCGCGATGCATCGGGTATTCCAAATGGCGGGGGCCCCCTTCGTGCTCCCTCCCAACGCTCCCAAGGATCGAGTGCAGATCCTTCAGGAGGCGATGCGGCGGGCGTTGAGGGATCCGGATTTTCAGAAGGAATACAAAAAAACGGGAGACGATTCACCTCCATTGGCGGCGGAGACGTTGGAAAAATTGATCAAGGGACTGCCCAGCGAGCCGGAGGTCGTGGAGCTTTTTAAAAAGCTCTTCGGCGCGGATCCGTTGCCGCCGCGCTAAAGCATCGTTAAAACCGGTAGCGATCCCGACCTTTTTGCAGGATGGGAATGAATAAAACTCCTGGGAAAGCTTAGCCAGTTGGCCTATCGGAGTCTGAAAGAGTTTTTCCGCACAACCCTGAATTGGCTCGAAAGCGTATCAGTCGCCGTTATCTCGATCCAGACCTTCGGGGAGGGCCAACTTCCATCCCCACCTTCATTGCCTTGTCACCGACGGCTGCTTCATGCCTAACGGATGGTTTCACGTCCTTCCGGAAATACGCGTAAGGAAACTGGAAAACCTTTTCCGCCACAAGGTATTTAAGATGCTCCTCAGGGAAAAGAGGATCAGTAGGGAATGGGTCGACAAGCTCCTCTGGTGGAAAAACTCCGGCTTCAGTATTCACAGTCAGGTCAAGATCAAAAGTCGCAACAGAGAAAAGAAGGGGAGGTTGTTGACTGCAATGACAAGATAAAAGGTGCGAAACAGTAAAAGGCAAGAAGTTTAAGCTGTGAAAATCGAAAGTCTACGTGAAGTTAAAGAAAATTTGAGCAAGATCGTGAAGGAATTACCTGCGGAGCGCTCGGTGGTGATAACCAAAAACGGCCGTCCTTGCGCGGTGCTTTTCCCGGTCACCGAAGACACAGACATTGAGAGCATGGTGCTCGCGCAAAATAAGCAATTCTGGCGA
>Ga0187893_10000232_pt1 | contig 140486 bp, 113 predicted proteins | sample MA1701074metaG_FD_139574 | JGI IMG/M metagenome (GOLD analysis project Ga0187893, IMG submission 139574) | White microbial mat communities from a basaltic lava cave in the Kipuka Kanohina Cave System on the Island of Hawaii, USA - MA170107-4 metaG ...
AAGACGTTTATGATCTTCGTGAGTGGGCCGAACGGAACGAGTAGGAATCTGGTGGCAAGTGACACGAGACCGGCAGGATGTCCGACGGGCAACGAGCAGGGCATTCAGGTCACCTTCACCTGCTCGTCCTCAACAACGCCTGAGCCGGGCGCTGATCTCCCGGTCATCACAGCCATAAACGTCCAGCGCAGTTCTACTGGGGCGACCTCGCTGGAAGTGCTGGGAACGAACTTCAAGGAAGGCATCCAGTTCACGGTCGGCAGCAAGACTGCTAAGAAGGTCAAGCTGTCACAGTTGCAGACCGGATCGAACACCTTCAACCGAGCAATCGTGAAGAAGGGAATATGCAGCGGATTGCCTGGCCTTGTAGTCGGAACGAATCCGGGCGGGCGACCGTCGCAGGGATTCCAGGTCAATGCCTCTTGCAACTAGAGGACAACCCTGATGGCGAAACGAGGGTCATACCCTCGTTTCGTCCGATGGCATACGGAAAGGGGAACCAGAAATGGTTCCCCTTTTTTCATGGAAGAGAGCAACAGGTTGATTCGACCTGATATCCGTGCCTCCTGAGATCAGAGGCTGGAAGGTCAAAGAGAACATCTTTCGTTTTATCTCCAGCCCTTGCGCTCAAGGCGAAGCGGAGCGATGATGAAGATTATTGCGAAAGTTCATTCGATTGATTGAAGAGATGACGCGGTGCAGCGAATAACGAAAAGGGAGACTATATGAAAATGACTTTTTCATCAGGACGAGCGATCAGATTGAGCTTTGCGGTTATCGCGCTGGCGATGATTTCTGTCGCACCTGCGAGCGCGCATTTGTGCGCCTGTTGCGCAGAGTCGGGCGAATGGTCTGAAACTACATCGAGGATATCGGACTCCGAGATCGGAGAGTTGAATAATCTGAAATTTTCTCCAAGCGCGAAACTCTATTCAACAGCCGCTTTCCCGGAAGATATATCCGGGCTATCTCTTAAAGAAGATGAGATGTCGGACGATTTTAAGTTAGCTTTATCTCGAAGCGGTAACAGGTGGACGCTGGCTTTCAAAAGCGATGAAGGGCAGGCGGGCGCTTTGATATTGACGCTGCCCACCGTAGCGACGCGATTTCACACAGACCCCAGAGATGGAAAAGAGAGCGGCGGGGGCGGCCCGTCGCTCTACAAGGAATTTCGCCTGTACGGACAAGCACGCGGCACAGGTTTTTTCGCAAAGGGTATCGCCCCGGTAGCGAAGTTCCGACTCATTCTGCACGGAAGAGGCAACCGATGCCTTTCGTCAGATGATTTCAGAGGCTGGAGCCTGAACATATCGGGGCTGCGCGCTCGATACACTTTTCATGGCTCATTTGCTAAATCCGATCAGGAAAAGAATTGACTCAGATGGCCATTCTGATAGCCGAAGACAATGTGGCGCAGCGCCCTTATCTGCGCGAGCTTCTGGAGCGAGAGTTCCCTTCGTACCATCCGGTCATAGAATCTTCCGATGGCGAAGAGACCGTCTCTCTGGCCCTTGCCCACAGAGCGGCGCTCTGCGTACTGGATATTCAAATGCCGAGGCTTTCAGGCGTCAAGGCAGCAAGCCCCATCTGGCGAGAGTTTCCTGCAGCGCGAATTGTCTTCTGGGCTCAGTTTCCGCGTGAAGTCTACATCAACGAGATTCGGCGAATCATCAAGAGCGTAGACCCGCCGCCAGCCTACGGATTCATCTATAAGAACAACCCGGAATCGCGCTTTCTTCGCTTCCTCGCCGCGGTGCTTGAGGATGGCGCGGATATGATCGATCCGGCTTTCGAGGATTCGTTCAAACGTCCGCTGCTGACCGAGTTCGAAGCCGAAGCTTTGTACTATGCTTTGCGTCGGGGGCCGATCAACAGCGATGAATTGGAAAAAGCCGCTCATGAACTCGAAGCCTGGATAGAACGCGACCGCAGTCGATATCTTCAGGAGCAAAAACCGCGGGGAGAAAAACAGTGACGAGCATATATCTCACGCTCTCGATCCTCGATGGCGCGTTCGCCATCTGCCGCCTCGACGCAAACTCGCAAGTACCTGAGTGGGCGATGGCGGGCGATTTTTTTTCCGTCACTTGCGCCGCTGACGAGATGTCAATCGTCTGCTCGCAGGACGTTGTGCCTGATGGCGTCCGCGGCGAGCGAGACTGGCGATGCTTCAGAGTCGAAGGGCCGCTGGACTTTTCGCTGACAGGAATTTTGAATTCTCTCACCGCGCCACTCGCCGCCGCAGGCGTGAGCATATTCGCCATCTCGACCTTCGATACGGATTATCTGCTGGTCAATGATAAGGATTTTGACAGAGCCGTTGAACATCTCGTCGCTGCCGGACACATCATCGCGTGAAAGTAAAAGGCAAAATGAAAAAGTAGGAAAACGCGAGTAGAACCTCTCATCACCCGTCTTTCTTTTTTGCCTTAGCGATAGCCTTCCGCCTGCATCGTGAATAACTCGGCATAAAGACCGCCGCTGCGAACCAGTTCCATATGCGTTCCTTCTTCGACGACGTTGCCCTCTTTCAAAACGATGATCCGGTCTGCCATGCGCACAGTCGAAAACCGATGCGAGATGATGATGGCCATCTTCCCTTCGACCAGCCTCGAAAATCGAATGAAGACTTCGTACTCGGCCCTCGCGTCCAGGGCAGCCGTTGGCTCATCAAGTATCAAAGCCTCGGCATCGCGCATGTAGGCTCGCGCCAGCGCGACCTTCTGCCACTCGCCGCCCGATAGATCCATCCCTTTATCGAAACGCCGACCGAGCATCTGCCTGTACCCGTCAGAGAAGCGCGGCAAGAGGGAAGCAGCCAGCGATTTTTCAGCCGCAGCGACTATGCTCCGAGGAGCCGCGCCATCGCCTTCTGTCCCGCCATCCGATCGGTCGAGGTAATCGCGCACGCGGTCGATTTCGCCGACGCCTATGTTTTCGTCAAAGCGCAGATCGAAGCGCACGAAATCCTGAAATATGACCCCGATTGCGCGGCGCAATGATTGAATGTCGTACTGTCTCAGATCGAGGCCATCGAGAAGTATCCGGCCTTCTGTCGGATCGTAAAGCCGAGCGAGCAACTTTGTAAGAGTGGTTTTTCCTGCGCCGTTTTCTCCCACGAAAGCGATGCGCTCGCCGCGCTGCAATCGAAAACTGACGTGACGCACGGCCCAACGGTCGCTTCCCGGATATTGAAAACCAACATCTTCAAAAACGAAACCTTCTTTGATCGGTTTCGGCACGATTTGAGCTCCTGCGGGCGAAGCGATAGAAGGCTTCATCTCGAAAAAATCGAACAGGTCTTTGAGGTAGAGACATTGATAGTAGATGCCGCTGGCCTGCATCAGTATCCTCTGAATCCCGCCGCGACTCTGCTGGAATGCGCCCGAAAGAAAGGTCAACGTGCCGAGGCTTATCAATCCGTTTACGGCCCTGAACAGAATTATGGCGTAGGCGGTGTAATAGCCCAGCGTGCCTATCATCGAAAGTCCCGTGCTTACAATAGCCTTGCGAATCGATAGCTTTTTATTTTCGTCGTAAAATTTTTCGGAGAGTGCGCGAAAGCGATCCGTCAGCCAGCGCGAAAGCCCGAACAGTTGAACTTCTTTCGCCGTGCGGTCGCTCGCGCCCGCGTATCGAATATAGTCGAGAAGGCGTCGCTCAGGCGTCCAGCGATTGATGAGCGAGTATTCGAGTACGGCGAAATGATTCTCGCCCAGAAAACTCGGCAATGTGGCAACGACGAGCAACAGCAGCAGCCACGGCGTGTAGAAGAACATCGCCGCGCCGAACGAGATAAGAGTTATGAACCCCTGCCCGATGTCGAAAAGCTGCGCAAGGAGTCCGACTCTGCCCGAAGTTTGCCGCCGCGCCCTTTCCAACTTGTCGTAAAAGGAAGGGTCTTCGAAGTGATAAAGGTCGAGCGTCGAGGCATGCTCCATCAAACGAATGCTCGTGTGATTCGAAAACATATCGCCGAGCAGACTTTCGACGAGAGCCGAAGCCCTCACGAGCAACTCTCCCGCCGTGACTATGGCGATTTCAATCGCGATCAGCTTCCACAGTCGCGCCGGATCAGGCGCGGAGTTTATTGCATCAACTACAGTGTCGATTATCAGCTTGCCTACCCAGAGCGTGGCGACGGGGATGAATGCGCGCGTGAGTCGAAGCAAGAGCATCGCAAGCGTGTAGAGGCGATGAGTCTGCCACACCATGCGAATGAGCGGGATGAGGTAGCGTAAAGCCTGGATGCGCTCGCGCCGCGTCGGGCCTTCGTCCTTGCTGCCGGAAAAGACAGAAAAACTTTGAGACATAGGAGAACGGTAACGTCTGACCTGCGGGAAAACAAGAAGCGACCGGTTTTCAATAGCGCCTTCGCATAGCTTACAATGAGGAATATGCGCATCAGGAGCCGTCGAAAATCGATTATATTTTTCATCACGCTCGGCGCAGCTATGGTGACGATAGCCGTCGCGTTGAATGTTAGCTGGATACTGCTCAACTGGCGCGAGGTCGCCCTTTTGGTCTTCGGCATCATCTTCTTCGTCGCGATCATTGCCGGAGTCGTTTTGAACACCATTTTTTTAGTCCGCGAAATCCGTCGCAACGAACAGCACGACAGCTTCATCAACGCCGTCACCCACGAACTGAAAACTCCGCTCGCCTCGATTCGCCTCTATCTTGAAACTCTCAAGACGAGGGATGTGGATGAAGCGAAGCGGCGCGAGTTTTATGACGTGATGCTTTCCGACAGCGAGCAGCTTCTTCAAACCATCGAGCAGGTGCTTCGCGCGGGCCGCAGCGGTCATCGTCGCCGTCGCATCAACGAATCGCCCGTCGATCTCGTTCAACTCGCCAGCGAGTGCGTCGAGCAGTCGCGCCTTCGCTACACGCTTGATGAAAACTCGCTTCGCTTCACCGCGCCCGCAAACGGCCACCCTTCGGTGCGCGGCGACGCGGATGAACTTCACGCGGCTGTCTCGAATCTGATCGATAACGCCGTGAAATACTCTGACACGAAAATTGATATTTCGGTCGAGGTTCAGTCGCCGGATCAAAAGACGGTGGTGTTGAAAGTCACGGATCGCGGAATCGGGATTCCGGCGGAACAGATCAAACGCATCTTCAAACGCTTTTATCGAGTCCCTCGACCCGTGATGGTGCGAATCAAAGGGACGGGTCTCGGGCTTTTCATCGTGCGTTCGATAGTTGAAAAACACGGAGGCCGCGTCGCAGCCGAAAGCGGGGGCGAAGGATTGGGCAGCGCCTTCACGATTCGACTTCCGAGAGCGGAAGAGAAATGAGAATTCTGATCGTAGAAGACGAAGAGCATCTGGCTCGCGGACTGAGATTCAATCTCGAAGCCGAAGGCTACGCGGTAGAAGTCGCAGTCGATGGCGAAAGCGCGCTCGCGCGATTTCAAGTGTCGCCGCAGATTTTCGATGCCGTAGTTCTGGATGTGATGCTTCCCGGTATAGATGGTTTTACGGTCGCTAGAGAGCTTCGCGAGTCCGGTCAGTATGTTCCGATTCTTATACTGACGGCTCGCGGCCATCCCGAAGACGTGCTTCAGGGGTTCGAAGCAGGCGCGGATGATTATCTTGCGAAGCCATTCGAGTTGGCTATATTGCTTGCGAGGATTCGCGGCCTTCTCAGGCGGCGCGACTGGATGCGCGGCGCGCAAGTAAAAGCGGACAACAAAGATGTCTACACGTTCGACAGCAAGACAATAGATTTCGGCGAGCTTGAACTTAGGACTGAAGGTCGTGTTATCAAATTGACTCTGATGGAAGCCGATCTGCTTCGCTATCTGATCCGTCACGCGGGCAAAGCCGTCTCGCGCAAAGCGATGCTCGAAGAAGTATGGGACTTGCGCGAAGACACCGACACGAGGGCAATAGATAATTTCATCGTGCGATTGAGAAAGTACATCGAAGACGAACCGGCGAAACCCAAGCGGCTCGTGACGGTTCGCGGAGTTGGTTATAAATTCGTGGCAGATTGATCGGCAGAATTCATCCCGGAAGAGGAATCAGCCGGTCTCTCATCCGTTGGAGATTGAGCGCGGTCATCGCTTCGCCATCGAATACGATCTGCTTTACACGCCGCCCGCCCTCGCTATGATGACGCAGATAGTCAGTCACATTCATCCATCGAATCTTCCCGTCCGAAGTGCGTATGACGAGCATAACCGGATACGCCTGCTGCTGCCAGTACGCGGCCCATCGTCCTTTCTTGATAGTGAAAATCTCCGCCCCGTCTACTTTGCGCTTATGCAAATATGAATCGCCCGACTTGAGTTGTAGATACACGCGCTTTCCACTCGCCCGCCCGTCGTAATCCTTGAATTCTATCTCGCCATCGATGCCGTGATCAGAATTGGTGTACTGGCGATAAATCTGCCCCGCTTCGCCGGCGATTGCGTAAGCGTGGCCGACGAGGATAAGCTCGCGGCTCTCGTTATCGAGATTGATTTGCGCTCGCTCGTCCATCTCACGCACTCGCCGCCGGAATTCGTCGCTGGCGAATTTTTCTTCGATCAGGTCGATCAACCCCAATCGCTCCTCGCACATCGAACAGATGATGTCTTTGAATCCTTTTTTCAACCGCGCTTCTATCGCTTTTCTACTCTCTAATGGCGTATCGCAGTGATGGCAGATATAAGCGCGCACCCGCGTCACGTCCTGCGCCCGCACGAGCAGATGCTCGTGAACGTATTTGATAAACGTCACCTTCGTATCGTCCGGCACTCCCGTCTCAAAGTAGACGACCAGTTCGGCGGTTCCTTCTACCTTCTTTCGCATAGCTAGTCCGACGCGCTTGCCGCCGTGCGTTTTGAAATCCGCCGCGTCTTTCCACAAAAGGTCTCTCTCGAATTCGCCCGAATAGTTCAGCCTCACGACGAGCGTTGCGTAAATTTCATCGAGCGGCCCAGCGAATCCGTAAGTTACGAACACATTCGGATATTGAGGTATCTCTGGCTTGTCGCGCCGGAAGTAAGACGGAAACACCAGCATCGTCCCGGCAGGCGTCGCCTCGCGCAGACATAACGAGCGGACAAGAAACATTTGCACCATCGCCCGGAGTAGTATTTCTTCATCTGACCCTGTGAGCTGCTGCATGCCCTTATAATCCAATCGGCCATCGAGTACTTGTTGTTCCAACACGACGCCCATCTCGTCCACATGCTCACGCGCCATCCGCGCGACTACTGACGCATAGCGGTTGATCTGTTCAGGCCGCAACAAAACGAAATCGCCGAAGTCGAACATCTGTACCACGCCCTGTCCCTGCATTAATACAACGACTGTGCACAACTCATCCATGCCGATGATTTCATCGGGCAACATCAGTTGCAGTCGTTGCATCAACTCAGGCAGTCGCACGAGCGGCGAATCTTCTTCTTTGAGTTTGAGCAGCGCATCTTTGAGCGATTTGAACAATCGAGTGGTGACCGTAAAAGGCAGCCTCTCCCACGGGATGTGCCGCGCGATTGCCGTTTTGAGTTCTTCGCAGCCATCGCCCGTCTTTGCGCCTGTGAGCCATAGACCTGCGAAGCCATGCGTTCGGCAGAATTCATCGAACCTCTTCCGGCTCACAGTGATTCCGCCGCGATCACATCGAGCGGCTACCAGCAGCTTGGCAGGCGTTATGCGTTTCGCTTTGGCCGCCGTGTGCAGAGCCTTCTCCCAGTAGCCAATGTCTTCGAAAGGATTGTCATCCTGTGGATCGAATACTAGAACAGCCATCGCGGTTTCATCCATGTAAAGCTGGTGGATCAAGCGATAATCGGGCTGTCCAGCGAAGTCCCAGAGCCAGACTTCGCGCTCGATATCGGACGATGTCGTTTCTGGCCCGAATTTCAATTGGGAGATGATCATCCCGTGTGTAGATTCGGTCGGTTCCCATCGGTTTTCGCATAGTCGCATTGCAAGTCCAGTCTTGCCCACTCCGCTTTCCCCGACAAGAACGACTTTGGCGTTGGTGTAGAGAGCATGCCGTGCCGGCGCAGATGCAGATACCTTTTCGATCTCATCAATCGACCATAAGCGTACCCAGCCGAGGCGGGCTCCAGAGAGAGCGATTCGACCGTCTGCGCTCAAGGCTACGCTCGAAACGCCAGTGAGGTGGCCTTTGAGATTGGCGATGCAGCGACATGTCTTGACATCCCACACCTTCACCGTTTCGTCTCCAGAACCGGAGAGAGCGATTCGACCGTCTGCGCTCAAGGCCACGCTCGAAACGGCGTCGGTGTGACCGAGAAAAATAGTTTTGGGTTTGAATATCTCTGCCATACTCTGCCTCAACCGCTGATGATCTGTTCAAGATGAAAACCGTCTATGTCGGTGTTGATCTGCATCCACAAGGGCAGATGATCGGACATCTGAAAGGTAAACTCTGTCTTCGTCATCCCGCCGGGGAATAGCTCGGCTATGTGAGCCTCATCGATGTAAAAATCCAATACTCCACCCGCGTTGGTGAAATTATCATCGTGATGCGGGTGATGGAGTATCTGGTCATAGCGTTTGTTCTTCTCCAGATTGCTGCCAATTTCGAGACTCGCCAGCGCCTTTGGAATCTGAAGGCCATGTTTGGTGATGGCTTTGAACAACGCGCTCGTCTTCGACGGGATGTTGAAGTCGCCCATCACGATCATGTCTTTATCTTCCTTGCTCTCTTCCAACCGCTTGGCTTCTATCCAGTCGGCCAGCAATTCCAACTCGCCCTTGCGCTCCTCCGTGCTGTCGCCCCACCGCACATGCACAGTGAGCGCGACGAAATCGAAATTGCCCGACTTGAAACTCGCCATATAAGGCGCGCGCCAGAACGATTCTTCGGGCAGGTATTCAAAGCCTTTCTTCTTGCGAGGCTCATTAGCTTCAGCGGCCAGACCGTTGAAGGTGACAGCGCGTTTATCATAAACATAGGCGATGCGCTCGCGGTTGCCGCCCGCGTCGGGTATAGCGTCGGAATAGACCGCGCGCCAGTAGGGGCCGAGTATATCAAGCGCGCGACCGAGATCTGTGAGATTATCGCGCAACTCGACAACTCCGATGAGATCGAACTGGCCGAGGATTTCAGCGATGTAATGAATCGCTGCCGTGCTGCGTTTCTTCTTGCCGAACTCGCGAATATTCCATGTAGCGATGTTGATGGTTTCATCGAGCTTCGACGACGGAATTTTAGCTGCGGTGATTCGCTCTTTCAGCGCGATCAGTCCCTTTGCGATGTCTTCCGAAACAGTTCCGTGATGCATGATATTGGCCTTTCTTTGCTATGAGGTTTATCGCGTTCAGCAAGGCTGACGCTCTCAGAACATAAGTCCGATGATGATCGGGTATGAAGTCGCTTTCAGGCCGTCAAGGAGAATATCACCAAAGACAGGCTATGAAAAATACAAAGCGAGTGCGTGAAATGAAAACAGCCAAATTTTCTGTGATGCCCTTTGAGCATCGAGACAACTTTCCGAGTGCGGGGACTTGTCACCGCACTCGGAAATAATTTCATACAAAGCGCGGGGTTATATTTTCAGGACTGTTTCTATTTCAACTCGTGTTTGATTATCAAATGGTCTTCGACAACGCGGCCTTCGATGAGGTGTTCCTGAATTATTCGCTCGATCACTTCAGGCGTGCATGACCCGTACCACACGCCTTCCGGGTAAACCAGAGCTATGGGGCCGCCCGCGCATATCTGAAGACAGTTGGCTTTCGTGCGATAGACTCCGCCTTCGCCCGCAATCTTTAATTCCTTCAATCGCCGCTTCAGGTATTCCCACGACTCCAGGCTCTGCTCTTTGTCCGAACAGTGAGGCTTTGTCTGATCGCAGCACAGAAAAATGTGGCGGCAGATTTTATCGACGCCGAGCGCGAGGGCTTTCTTCTTGAGATCGTCTTCCATAACTTTCAAAACAACGATGCGGCGCGCGGGGTTTCCTTATGTTCATAGCCGGAATCGGGCGGAAGATTTTTCTGATTCGCCGCCTCCCATGAAAGTCGGTCGCATCGCTCGTTTTCCGCAATGCCTGCGTGACCCTTCACCCAGATGAATTCGACATCGTGCTTCGCGCACACATCGAGCATCCGCTCCCACAGATCAGGATTGATGGCTCGCTCTTTCTTGTTCCTCTTCCAGCCGTTCGCGCGCCACCTTTCGGCCCAGCCCTGCATCATCGCATTCACAAGATATTGAGAATCGGAATAGAGCTTCACGCGACATCTTGATTTGAGCGATTCCAATCCGACAATCGCCGCGAAGATTTCCATGCGATTATTCGTCGTCAATCGAAACCCGCCCGAAATCTCTTTTCTGCTATCGCCGTAAAGCAGCACTACTCCATAGCCTCCCGGCCCCGGATTTCCTATGCACGCGCCATCAGTGTAGATCGTCACGTCTTTCATATTTCAGGAGTCAGAAGTCAGGAGTCAGAAGTCAGAAGAAAACTTCCGGCGCAGGATTCTGACTCCTGACTTCTGACTCCTGACTTCTTGCCTCATCACCTCGTAAGGTGTCGGTACTTGATTCTGTGGGGCTGATCAGCCGCCGAGCCGAGCCTCATTTTTCGGTCAGCTTCATACTCGGAATAATTTCCGTCGAACCACACCACGCTGCTGTCTCCCTCGAAGGCGAGTATGTGAGTCGCTATGCGATCCAGAAACCAGCGGTCGTGGCTTATAACGACAGCGCAGCCCGCGAAATTCTCGAGGGCTTCTTCGAGCGCGCGAAGAGTGTTTACGTCGAGGTCGTTCGTAGGCTCGTCGAGCAATAAAACATTCGCGCCTTCGCGGAGCATCTTCGCCAGATGCACGCGATTGCGCTCGCCGCCTGAAAGCATACCGACGCGCTTCTGCTGATCGGTGCCGGAAAAATTGAACCGCGCGACATAAGCGCGAGAGTTCACCTCGCGCGATCCCAGTTTGATCAAATCTTCTCCGTCGGAAATTTCTTCCCAGATGGTTTTACCCGCGTCGAGCGCGCGACTCTGATCGACGTAAGCCAGACGGACAGACTCGCCTATTCTGATGCTTCCGTTTTCGGGTTTTTCCTGTTCGGTTATGAGTCGAAACAGAGTTGTCTTGCCTGCACCGTTAGGGCCGATGACTCCGACTATGCCTCCCGGTGGGAGACGAAACGACAAATCTTCAAACAGAATATTATCGCCGTAAGATTTGCTGACCGTTTCGGCTTCGATGACTAAATCGCCCAATCGCGGGCCGGGAGGGATGTAGATTTCCAAGTCGCGCCCCCGCCGCTCGCTTTCCTGACTGAGCAGTTCTTCATAAGCCTTGATGCGCGCTTTCGATTTCGCGTGACGGCCTTTCGGAGACATGCGAATCCACTCAAGTTCGCGCTCAAGGGTCTTCACGCGTTGGCTCTCGGCTTTTTCTTCATGCGCGAGTCGAGTTTGTTTCTGCTCAAGCCACGACGAATAATTTCCTTCCCACGGAATGCCGCGCCCCTGATCAAGCTCAAGAATCCAGCCCGCGACGTTATCGAGAAAATAGCGGTCGTGCGTCACAGCGATGACCGTGCCTTCGTATCTTTGAAGATGTTGTTCGAGCCACGCTACAGTCTCGGCGTCGAGATGATTGGTAGGCTCGTCGAGCAGAAGGATGTCCGGCTGTTTGAGAAGCAATCGGCAGAGCGCGACTCTTCGGCGCTCGCCGCCTGAAAGAATCTTCACAGGGGTATCCGAAGGCGGGCATCTGAGCGCATCCATCGCCATCTCCAATCGGCTGTCCAAATCCCACGCACCGAGGGAGTCGAGTTTTTCCTGAACCGTTCCCTGACGTTCGAGCAGCGCAGTCATCTCGTCATCTGTCATCGGCTCGGCGAATTTCTCGTTTATCTCATCGTACTCTTTGAGCAGATCGACTATTTGCTGCACGCCTTCTTCTACTATTTCGCGGACGGTTTTCGTGTCGTCGAGTTGCGGTTCCTGTTCGAGATAGCCGATCGAGTAACCGGGCGAAAGAACGGTCTGACCTACGAATTCCGTATCGACTCCGGCGATGATTCGCAGAAGCGAACTCTTGCCTGAACCGTTGAGACCCAAGACGCCTATCTTCGCGCCGTAAAAATAAGAAAGGTAGATATCTTTGATGACCGGTTTTTTGTCATAGAATTTTCCTACTCCGACCATCGAGTAAATTATTTTATTTGCAGCTTCGCTCACCTGTGAAACCTCCGCGTGAATGATAACCGTTTATGTCTGATCTGAAAATGAGAGGATTAAAAGCATTTCGAAAAAGTGCAACAACCTGCCGCGATGCTATGCCTTGAATCCCGAATCATCAGTTGGTAGCATTCAGCGCGTTGGCACAATGGGCCTTCCGGCTCACGTTCGTGTTTTTCCTTATACTGTTCCTGTTCGAGTAGGGGTTGATTATGCTCACGTCGGGCGATGTCTTGCAGAACCGCTATCGCATAGAAGAACTGATAGCTGAAGGCGGAATGGGAGCGGTTTATCGCGCAACAGACACTCGTCTCAAATGCGTGGTCGCCCTCAAAGAATGTCGCATACCGTTCGGGACAGCTAATCAGGCTCTTCGCGAAAAACTCATTCGCCAGTTTGAGGACGAAGCCCGGCTGCTTGCCAATCTTCGACACCACGCCCTGCCTAATGTCAGCGATCACTTCACTGAAAATAACGGGCAGTTTCTCGTGATGGAATACATACCGGGTGATGACCTGATGGAGATGATCGAAAGACGTGGCGGCGCATTCCCCGTGGATGAAGTTCTTGAATGGGCAGACCAGTTGCTTGATGCTCTGGAATACCTGCACGACCGGCAGCCGCCAGTATTTCACCGCGACATCAAGCCGCAGAACATAAAGCTGACCGAAAACGGGAGGATCGTTCTTCTGGATTTCGGGCTGGCAAAATGGGAGGCCAGCAGCGTCTTCGGCGGCACGCCAAGCTATGTGCCTCTTGAGCAGGTAATGGGTCAGGGAACAGACCAGCGCAGTGATCTGTATTCACTGGCTGCGACGATGTATCACCTGATGACCGGCCTTCAGGTTGCCCACTCGTACACGCGCTTTACAGAGAAGCCCGACCGGCTCAGTCCCGCTAATAAAGTGAATCGGCTTGTCTCGCTTGCAATCGCTGATGTTTTGACGCAGGCGTTGTCGCTTGGCCGCGAAGGGCGACCAGCAAGCGCAGCCGAGATGCGAAGACTGCTGCACGAAGCAGGGAAACAACCCGCGCCCGCGAAAGAAAACGCCTCGCCGCCAGTAGCGGAATTGCCTGTTGTGAAAAAAGAGGATCAGAACGAATCAGATGAAGCGGAAGCTGGAAATTTACCTTATGAAATGGCCAGAGCGTCATCGACGGACACTACTCTCTCTTTGTTCGAATTCGAAACTGTCACGTTGGATTCAAAAGGCGAGATAACGAATCGGCGCAAAGAGAAGGCGCGGTATTTCATTGAAGACCTCGGCGGAGTGACTCTTGAAATGGTCGAGATACGGGGCGGCACGTTTATGATGGGATCACCCCATGGGGAGGTGGATAGATACCAAAGGGAAGGACCACAGCATCAGGTCATCGTGCCATCGTTTTACATGGGCAGGTTTGCAGTAACACAGGCGCAGTGGCGAGTAATGGTGAGATCGCCAAAAGTAAACCGTGATTTGAATGCTGACCCTTCTCATTTCAAAGGGAATAACAGACCAGCGGAGCAAGTATCATGGGAAGATGCGGTTGAGTTCTGTTCGAGGTTATCGAACAAGAGCGGGAAGACCTATCGTTTGCCTACGGAAGCCGAGTGGGAGTATGCGTGTAGGGCCGGTACGACAACGCCCTTTGCGTTTGGAGAAACGATCACACCGGAGATAGTGAACTATAATGGCAACAATCCCTATCAGGCTGTGCCGAAAGGTTTGCATAGAGAGGAGACGATTGATGTTGGTAGTCTCGGAATAGCAAATGGATTTGGGCTGTACGATATGCATGGAAATGTATGGGAGTGGTGCATGGACAACTGGCACGACAACTATAACGGCGCACCGACCGATGGATGCGCGTGGGATGCTGGTGGCTCTAGTGCGCGGATGGTGCGGGGTGGCTCTTGGTACAATAACGCTCACCTCTGCCGCTCGGCTTTCCGTCACGGAAGCACTCCGGGCTTCGGTCTCAACTATTTCGGTTTTCGTGTTGTTTCAGTTGTGCGGACGCGATAGTGTGCGCTCTTACCTTTGCTCTTTTTGGAGTGAGTGCCGGAAAAGTTTTTACCGCAGAGGACGCGGAGGACGCAGAGGATGAATATAAATCAAGTCAGCGGAATCGTTATTGACGCAGCGATGAAAGTTCATTCGGCGCTTGGCCCCGGTTTGCTCGAACACACTTACCATGTCGTTCTGATGTACGAACTCCGCAAACGCGGCTTGAAAGTCGAATCGGAAGTCGAACTGCCAGTCATCTACGACGAACTGAAAATGGATGTGGGCTACAGGCTCGATCTGCTCGTAGAAGACTGCGTTGTTGTAGAACTCAAAGCGGTCGAAGCTCTCGCTCCGATTCATCACGCCATACTGCTCGCCTACCTGAAACTCAGCGGAAAAAAGGTCGGCCTGCTAATCAACTTCAACGTGGTTCATTTGAAAGACGGCATCAAGCGCATGGTCAACAACGCCTGATCAATCTTCCTCTGCGATCCTCTGCGTCCTCTGCGGTAAAATAACACCCAGCAAATATGACCGCTCGAAACACCAGAACCCTCTCCTCACCAATTTGAAAAACCACCTCTCCATCCGCTATAGTCACTCTCTTTTGTTATGAGCAAAAAAGTATTATTCATCGGTCTCGACGGCGGGACTTTCGATGTACTCGACCCCTTCATGCAATCCGGCCTGATGCCGCGCCTCAAAGCATTCACTGACAGCGGCGTGCGCGGATTGCTTGAAACCACAATTCCTCCTATCACCCCGACGGCATGGGTCTCGTGGATGACAGGCAAAAACCCCGGCAAGCATGGAGTATTCGAATTCCTCCTCAGACGCCCGGGCAGCGGCTCTCTTCCCGATATGCCTGTCAGTTCCAACGCTCGCGACGGACTGCCTTTCTGGGATGTGCTGGGCCAACTCGGCAAGCAGGCCATAGTCACTAACGTCCCCTGCACCTACCCACCCCGTATCGAAAACGGAGTGATGATATCGGATTTCCTCACGCCTCGCGGACGTCAGGATTTCACTCACCCCGAACACTTACGCGAAGAAATCGAATCACGTTTCGGCAAGTATGAACTCTATATCACAGAAGTCTATTCGCCAGGCAACGTCGATAAAATTCTCGATCAACTCTTCCTCGAACTCGAATACAAAACCAAAGTCAATCTCTACCTGATGCGAGAGTACGGATGGGACGTGTTCGCCACGCATTACTGGAGTACAGACCGATTCCAGCACGAGCTATGGCATCTCATAGACAAATCGCATCCATTCTTCAAGCAGAAAGAATATGACGCGCACCGCGACCGCATCGATAAATACTGGAACACAGTCGACTCAACTCTGGGCGAGTTATTCGACGAAGCCAGCCCGGATACGACGGTTTTCATGGGATCGGATCACGGCTTCGGCTCGATCAAAAAATTCCTCTGCTTCAACGTGTGGCTCATCGAAGAAGGTTTGCTCGTACTCAAACGCGACGCGATGACTCGCTTCAAGCGAATGCTCTTCCGATTGGGCCTTACTCCCGATCTCGCCTATCGCTCTGCGATGAAACTGGGCCTTGCGCACCTCAGACTTTCAGTCGGCGTGACGAATCGCTCCACACTGATGAAGCTTGCGAACAAACTGATGCTTTCGCTTCAGGATGTCGACTGGTCGCGCACTGTGGCTTTTTCAAAAGGCAACTACGGGCAGATATTTATCAACCTGCGCGGTCGCGAAACAAACGGGATAGTCGAAGCAGGCGCGGAGTATGATCGGGTGATGCGGGAGATTACCGAAAAGCTTCGCGCGCTCACCGACCCCGAAACCCGTAAGCCGCTCATAGGCCCTATCTGGCGACGCGAAGACCTCTACACCGGGCCGCATACGGAAGAATCTCCTGATATTCAATTCCTGCCCGATGATATGACTCATAAACCGCTCGGCACGCTCGATCTCACTTCGAATAAATTCATCACCTCAGTTTATGGCAATTCGGGCGATCATCGAATGCACGGCATCCTTATAGCTCGCGGGCCGCATATCCGTAGCGGATCGAGAGTCGAAGGCGCGAGGATAATCGATTACGCGCCGACCATACTTCACGCGTTCGGAGTTGAAATCCCATCGGATATGGACGGGCGGGTGCTTGAAGAAATTTTCACCGAAGAATACATGTCGCAAAATCCTGTGCGAAGCTACGACGCATCAGGCACAGTCGAGCCTGAAAAAACAGTCACCCTCACGGAAGAAGAGAGCGACGAGATACGCGAGCGGCTCCGTAGCCTCGGCTATCTGGGATGAAAGATGTTCGACACGATTTCAGCCGTGCTTCCGGCCTTCGACGAAGAAGAAAATATCGAAACCGCCACGCGACAGATGGCCGACGCGCTTCAGGCGTTGAACCTGCGCGACTGGGAAGTGATCATCGTAGATGACGGCTCACGCGACCGCACGGGCGAGATTGCCGACCGACTCGTCGCAGAAGACCCCGATCATATTCGCGTCTTTCATCACAACCCGAACAAGGGTTATGCTCAGGCGCTCAGGACGGGATTCACCGGCGCGCGCCATCAACTGATTTTTTACACCGACTCGGACAATCAGTTCGATGTTCGCGAAATCCAAAACCTGCTTCCCCTGATCGAAGACGCCGATCTCGTTTGCGGATTTCGGATATATCGCTTCGATCCGCTCACGCGGCTCGTCCTTTCGTGGGGATTCAACCTGCTGGTCAGAATTATTTTCCGCATCAAGGTGCGCGACATCGATTGCGCCTTCAAACTGTTCCGCCGCGAGATATTCGACCGGATAGAGATAGAATCGCGTAAGTTTTTTGTAGATGCGGAGATTCTGGCTAAAGCGAAGTATTACGGTTTTCGCATGTGTGAGATAGGAGTGAGACATTATCCCCGACCGGCGGGGCGTTCGACCGTAAGACCGAGCCATATCTTTTCGACTCTCAGAGAACTCACTCGCATCTGGATCAACATTCACTCGAAGCCTAAGCACAAATGAGCGCGCAGAGAAACGAAGCAGAATCGCCGTCAGGCCGTCGTCGCGGCCTGCGCTGGCGCGGATTGATTCAAGCCGTCATCGGTCTTGGCGCGCTCGCGCTGGTCATCCTTAAAACGGATTTGCATGCTCTCGGCGAGGCTTTCCGCGCAACAAAAATTTCTTATCTGCCTCTGGCTCTCGCGGCGACACTTGCGACCAACTGGCTGATGGCTTATCGCTGGGGCGTGATTTTGAGAGTGCGCGGCCACGAGGTCAGAACCGTGAGGCTGTTCGTTTATTATCTGATCGGAGTTTTTTTCAGCAACTTCGTTCCCGGCGGAACAGTGACGGGAGATGTCGCTCGCCTCATTTACGCAAGCCGCGACGTGGAAGACAAACCTTTCGTGTTATCGACTCTCATCTATGAGCGGCTGACAGGGATGATGGTGCTGTTGATGATAGGGCTGACTGCCACGCTCACGAGTCGAATTTATCGCCCGGACGGAAATCTTTTTTATCTGGCCGAAGCCCTGCTTGCTCTGGCCTTTCTCGCTTCGGCCATCCTGATGAGCAGGCGCGCATCATCGCGGCTCGCCCGCGTGTGCCGAGAGCTTGGCAGCAAACTCAAACTCGCTCGCGCAGGCGACGCGGCATCACGAACGCTCGAAGCCATCGCTTCATTGAGGCAATACAAACAGATGTTCATATCGACCGTGTTGCTCTCTGTAGCGATAAGAGTCGTGTGGAGTCTGGGTTGTTATGCAGTGGCGCGGGCGATGGATTTGCCGCTCAGTCTCCCGGTCGTGTTTGCGTTCATCTCGCTTGTGGATTTGATAAGGATGCTGCCCCTATCGGTTGGCGGGCTTGGCGTGCGCGAATGGACTATGATCGTATTGTTCGCCAACATAGGGATTGCGCGCGAGCAGGCTTTGCTTTATTCGCTGCTCGCATTCGCGCCGCTCGTTGTGACTGCCATAGCAGGCGGGATAATTTATATTTCACAGGCATCGGTGCTGAGGGTTGAAGAGCAAACGATAGAGCGCACGGTGTAGAAACGACCACGGCGTCTGCGCCAAAGTTTTCTTGATGACCGGCGAGCGGCTTTGCCGCGCAGATGTGCGGAGAAGTTCGGTCTCTCCGAGAGACGATTTCTTGTTTCTCTTTCGCGGCTGCGCCGCTTGTGAAGGCGGAGCCTTCGGGGAAATGAAAAGTTGACGCTGCCGGAAAGCCGCAGGCTTTCCTCACATCAGGCGGCAAAGCCGCTGTGAGGGCTGAGAGTGAGCGAGAAATCAAAAGACATTTTATACGCGCTTCTTTTTCTACTCGTCGCCTCTCTGCTTTTCGGCGCGCTGTTCAATCGCGAAACCACGCTCTCGCATTCCATAGGCTACAGCCTCTATGGAGCCGAGCGCATACTTGATGGAGAAATTCCTTATCGCGATTTTCACACGCTTTACCCGCCCGCGATCATTTATCTCAATGCGGCGATATTCCATCTATTCGGCATCTCTCTCTACAACGCGTTGTTTACGGTCTTCATTTTCAAATCGCTCACCTCGCTTGCTGTTTATCTTTGCGCCCGTCAGTTGATGCCGCGCCTGTGGGCGATAGCGGCGGCGGCGTTTTCGCTCATCTGGCTCAGGCCCAACGGCCCTTTCAAAGCCGTGCCGATGCACTACGGCGCGCTGTTTTTGGCGATTGGGCTCTTTCTGCTTTTGCGTTATCTCGAAAATCGCAAACCCGCGCTCCTTGTAGCGGCGGGCCTGTCAATCGGACTGCTCGCATTGTTCAAGCACAACATCGGCGCTTATGCGCTGGTCGGGTCGCTTGCGGTCGTCGCGTTCGATGAAGAAAGGTCAGAGCGGTTCTCGCAACTCGCGGGAAATTATCGCCGCGCTCTGATGCTTGTTGCTGGACTTGCCATTCCAGTCTTGCCCGTGTGCGCGTATATGTTTGCGCGCGATGCGCTCACGGCGATGATCCGCACTCTGGCTTTAGGGCCGGGAGAATTCCTCATCTCTCGCTTGGCCGCGACGCCTTCGCCGCTCGTAGCCCTCACGTTTTTCGGCGCGATGGCAGCGGCAGCGTTTGCAGTTTATGTGTTCAGATCGAATCAGATGGTTGCCGCAAGCCTCGCAGTTTTGACTTTGATACCGGCCTCGGCTTTTCTGCTACTGGCGAATCAATCTTTGGTGGATTCGCTGATTTTTTATACGCCCGTGCTTACGCTGGCAGCGGGGCTTGCAGCGTGTTTGTGGGGCAGGCGGGCCGGTGTGGAAGATCAACGCGCTTTGTTTCTCGTCGTGGTGTTCGTCGCCGCAGCTTTCATGGAAACCTTTCCGCGATTCGCCCGCGAACAGGCCGTCGCCGCCATGCCATTCGTGGCGCTGTTGCTGTTTTATCTGCTTCATCTCTTCAGGCCTGCGATTGAAGAACTGATGCGGCCCTTGCAGACGAGCGCGGCGTTGAGCGTGTTGCCCGTGATGGTTTTTTTGATAGGAGCGCGATTGTTCGGTTCGACTTATTTTGACGAGCCGTTTCATTTGAAAAGCAACACGGAGCTAACGGTCGAGCGCGGGCGGAGGGTCTACTTTCCCGCAGAAAAAGCTTCTGAAATCGACAGCGTCGTGACTTACCTTCAACAGCGCATCCCGGCAGCAGGGTACTTCTTCGCCCAATCCTACGCCGGGTCTTCTTATTTATTTCTCGCTGATCGAAACAATCCTTCGGGCGCGCAGTTCTGGGGCGGCGTAGGCGTGACCGACCTTGAGCGCGCCGAAACGCTCACGAGTATTGACGAAAAGAAAGTCGAGTTGATACTGACCAACGAGCGAGATATCGAAGCGGAAAAGTATGAGCCGATGCGTCGCTACATCGATGAAAATTTTCAGGAGAGCCGCCGCTTCGGAGAAGTCATCCTCCTCGAACGCAAACAAAAGTGACTTCATCAATCGACAACAGAAATTCATCCGGGAGGCTTTCAAAATTTCTGCCTCTCATCATCACCATCACTGCCGGTTTCGTTTGTTACTCCCTCTTCTGGCGGCGCGGGGTGTGGCTTTCAGTCATAGGTTATTCCATCTCTCCCGCCGAGAGGGTGATGCAGGGCGAAGCGCCTTACAGGGATTTTCTCTACAACTACACGCCTGGAATGCTCTGGCTCAACGCCTTTTTGATGAAGCTGTTCGGAACAAGCCTGGTGACCGTCGCCGCCGGTTTGTTCGCCTTCAAGCTGGCGACCCTTACGACTCTGTTTTATGCGGCGCGACGCTTGGCTTCACACTGGGCCGCGCTCGTTCCAGTCGGATTGACTCTTTTCTGGATCGGCTACAAATACATATTCGGAGTTTACCCGACTCAGTATTCGCTCCTCTTCGCGCTCCTCGGTTTGATAGCGATGTTGCGCTACAACGAAACGGAGCGCAAAACGTGGCTGCTGGTTTGCGGTCTTGCAGTCGGCGCGGTGTTCATATTCAAGTACAACGTCGGCATACTTCTGGTCGCATCAGGGACAGCCATAATCGCGATCAAGGAAACGCTCGCGACAGACCGATCCTTGCGAGCGCGGATCGTCGCCGCGTTGAAGAAAGCGATGATCTTCTGGGCGGGGTTCGCAGCGGTCTTCCTCGCGATGGCCGCCTTTCTCGCTTATCAGGGCGCGCTCGGCGCGATGGCCGATCACTTCCTGCACCACGTCGCGGCCTACAGCGAAGAGCGGGCAGTCCGTCCGCCTCATCCAAGACAACTCTTGCCGTGGGCCGGATTGATGAGCGTTGCAGCAATCGGGGCAGTGATTGCGCTCTTTCGGGCCGCGAAATTTTTTGAAGCCTGTCTCGTCGTCGTCTTCATCGCGCTCGCGGGCGTTTTAGTCTTTCCGGGTCGGGCGTTCGTGGTCAAAAACTCGGCTCTCGTGACGGTCGCTTATCTGCCGATATTTTTATTCGTCGTCACGATCATCTGGGTCATCATTGAATTCAGAAGGAAAAGAAGCGAGTGCTGGCCAAGCGTCGGGCCGCTGGTCATAACGGGATTCTTCGCGCTCGGAATTTATATGGAGGTCTACCCGCGCGCAGATTATTACCATCTGGTTCGAGTGCTGCCTGCTGTGTTTCTGCTTCTGCTTGTTTTATTGACGCGCGTCACTGCTTGGCTCGAATCGCGCTTTCAGAATCGATTGCCCGCGCCGCGTCGCGCGGCTCTCCTGTGCGCAGCCGTGCCGTTGGCGCTTCTTTCGATCATCGGTTTCCGGGAAAGCTGGCAGCCTGAGTTCGATTCTCCGTTTCGAATGAGAGAAAACACTGAGCTTCAAATAGAGCGGGCGCGCGGAATGCTTGTGACTCGCCGTCAGGCTGAGATGGTCGAAGACCTCGCGCGTTTGATCGAAGCGAACAGCGCCGCAGACGATTATATATTTTCATTTTCTCAGCGCGGGACGGCTTTTCATTTTCTCACGAATCGGAGGAACCCGACTCGCTTCGTATGGTGGCGGTCGGTGGGGATAAGGAATCAGAATCGCGAAGCGGCTATAGAGATGATCCGCAACCGCGTTCCGAAACTTATTATTCTTCAGGACTCTTTGAAAAGCCCGCGCATCCGCGAAACGGTCGCCGAGAATTACACGCCTGTCGGCTCAGTGGGCGGTCTGGCTGTCTTCAGTAGGAAAGTCACAACGGAGCGATAAAATTTTCTTGACATCGAAACCGATTCGGGATATATCTCATTCCCGCAAGTCACGATTGATTACGCTTGGAAGTTCATTTTATCTCTCAGTCTCTAAAGAGGGCCTATGAAGAACAAAACTTTTCTTCATAAGTAAGCGCAGATTAAAGGGAGGTTTCTATGAGCGCACCTAATGTGAGGAAAGTGTATCCTGTTTTCTTGGGACTGACGGCTCTGGCCATCGGTATGTACCTCGCTACCAAAGCATCAGTGCAGTATGCTGGCATTTCTCAGGAGCAGGAAAAAATCTTCGAGAAGAAGCCTCGCGCTGATGTACCCGAAATAGTTCAATTGGCTGAGATAAAGGCGAGGCGTACTTCGAGAGATTCCGAAGATGAAATAAAGCCTAAAGAACTTATCAAATCTGTAAAAATAGGCGAAAGCTTCGTTGGGGGCGAGCATTGGCTGAAAGGAGTTTCTTTCAAGCTCAAGAACCATTCAAACAAGGAAATAGTTTCTATAAGGTTCGATATCAACTTCCCTGAAACCACTTCGTCGGGATACGAAATGTCGTTCCCTCTCCAGCTTGGCCGTCGGCCCGGTGTGCCGGGGTATGATTCAAAAGAGCCGCTATCGGTTAAGCCCGGAGAAGAAATCCTTCTCACGATTGATGAGAACACTTACGCAAGGCTGACGAAATTCATCGAAAAGCGACACCCTATATCGAGCATAAATAAAGTAACGGTCGGTATAGGGTTTATTATTTTTGCCGATCTCACTGGATGGGACGGAGGCAGCTATTATCGTCAGGATCCATCTGATCCGAGGAGATTCAATAATATCGGGTATGAGCCGCCGAATAACTGATCTCGTGTTTGAGTTGAATTTCTCAGCATCAAGCAATTGAACAGCCCAAGCTTTGCAACTCTAGAGGAGGAGTGTGATATGAGACCTGTATATTTTCTGCTTTTAGTCGTGGTGGGGTTTGTTCTGCTGAGTGCCTTTCAGGGATTAAACCATCGCTTGACTCAGAATGTGTCTGCTCGAAACGCGCCTGCTCAAAGTCTTCCACAGGGATGTTTCAACTTTGGTAGCTCAACAAAGGATTGCTCTGGCGGAGAGTGTTTAAATGGTAGTTATGATGAAAGCTTTATCAACACCGATCCGGGGGGGCTGGATGGCTACGTTATTTTGACTGTTCCTTGCAATGGAACAAACTGCGAAGATGTTCCAGGGGTTCTCCGACACGCGTTCAATGCTTATTGTTGCGATCAGGACAACGACGGAGTACCTCGTGGTGGCGGCGGCTGTGGCCCGTCCCAAGGTGCGGACTGTGATGATAGTGATTCAACTGTATATCCCGGTAATAGCGAGAATTGCTCTGATGGCAAAGATAATGATTGTGATGGCAAAGTGGATGATGATGACGGGGAATGTAGCTGTCCTCAAAATTGTTGGCAATTCCCTGTAGAATCCGGGTGCTGGCAAGATAGGGATTTCTGTAAGTATCCGGATACCGGATGTCCGTCAGGTTTATTTGGATTGGAAACCTGCTGTTGTATAACTTGCCCATTAATCATCGATGTCAATGGCAATGGCTATAGTCTGACAAACGCCATCGGCGGAGTAGATTTCGACCATAATAACGATGGAGCCAGAGAGAGAATTTCCTGGACTGCGGGTGGCTCTGATGATGCTTTTCTCACGCTTGATCTCAACGGCAACGGAGTGATTGATGGAGGCAGAGAATTATTCGGCAATACCACACCTCAGCCAATCAATCTGAGCCTAGCCGAGCCGAATGGCTTCATAGCTCTTGCTGAATATGACAAGGCAGCCAACGGCGGCAATCGTGACGGGCAAATAAACAGCAGAGATGCTGTCTTCCGCTCGCTGCGTCTATGGCAAGACACCAATCACAACGGGATTTCGGAGCCGAGTGAACTCCATCGTTTGCTCTCCCTCGGTTTAGCATCGATCAGTCTCGATTACCGGGAGTCTAGGCGGCAGGATCAGTATGGAAATCAGTTTCGCTATCGCGCAAAAGTCCGCGATACACGCGGCGCACAGCTTGGTAGATGGGCATACGACATATTTCTGTTGAGAGCAAATTGAGACCGAAGAACTCAGGCTTTCATCAAGCTATCAACTGCCAGCGGGTCTTTGTGATTTGCTGGCAGTTTTGCTTTCCCGAATTACTCATCGTGTGATTCGCTCACCTTGACATATAGGCAACCGATAGATAACTTAATGGTTTCCGTTTTCACGCGGATAATGCCATGTTCGAAGCGCTTTCAGACAAATTAAGAAAAGTCCTCAAGGATTTGCGCGGGCAGGGCCGACTCACTGAGGCTCATATCGAGTCGGCTATGCGCGAGATTCGCATCGCCCTTCTTGAGGCCGATGTCAACTTCAAGGTCGTCAAATCCTTTATCGACCGCGTGAAGGAAAAAGCCCTCGGACAGGAAGTCATCGGATCGCTCTCTCCCGCTCAACAGGTCGTCAAAGTCGTACACGATGAGATGGTCGAAATGCTGGGCGGCACTTCGACGCAACTCCTCTTTACACGCCGCACGCCGAATGTCGTGATGATAGTCGGCCTCCAGGGGTCGGGAAAAACTACCACGACAGGCAAACTCGCAAAGCTCTTGGCCGAGACTCAAAGTCGCCGCCCGCTGCTCGTCTCCGTGGACGTTTATCGTCCGGCGGCGCGAGAGCAACTTTCTATCATCGCAAAGGCAATAGGCCAGCCCGCGCTCGAAGCTCGCGAACTCAATGACCCGTTGGAACTGTGTCGAGAGGCTGTGCGCGAATGCCAGCTTACAGGCTATGACACCTTGCTCATCGATACAGCCGGACGCCTTCACGTCGATGAAGAGTTGATGCATGAGCTTCAGCGGATAAAACAGGAAACGCAGCCGGTCGAAGTGCTTTTCATCGCCGACTCGATGACCGGACAGGACGCCGTGCGCTCGGCCCAGCAGTTTCATGAACAGGTGGGGCTGACGGGCGTGATACTGACGAAGATGGACGGCGACACGCGCGGAGGGGCCGCGCTCTCGATCAAGGAAGTGACGGGCCAGCCCATCAAGTTCATCGGCGTCGGCGAAAAGTACGACGCCATCGAGCAGTTCTATCCTGATCGCATAGCTCAACGCATATTAGGAATGGGCGATGTGCTTACTCTCATCGAGAAAGTGCAGGCGGAAGTCGATGAAGAGAAGGCGCTCGAACTGCAAAACAAACTGGCCCGCAATCAGTTCACGCTCGAAGATTTTCGCGATCAGCTGAAGCAGGTCAAAAAACTCGGCTCACTCGGCAAACTAATCGACATGCTGCCGTCAGGCTTGTTCGGCGGATTGAGAATAACGCCTGAGCAGTCGGCGGAGATGGAAGGGAAACTCAAGCTTACGGAAGCCGTGATCAATTCGATGACGCTTCAGGAGCGCAACCATCACTCCATACTTAACGCCTCGCGACGAAAGCGCATCGCGCGGGGAAGCGGCACCTCGGTCGCCGAAGTCAACAAAGTGATAAGCGAATACGAAGACATGCGCAAGATGATGCGAATGATGACATCGGGAGGGATGGGCGGCATGATGGGTGGAATGATGGGCGGAGGGCTTCCGGGCCTGGGGTCGGGAGGCCGCCGCAAGGCGACCAAGCGGAGAAAAAAGAAAAAGAAACGTTGAGCGATTTTTGGGTTATAATCACTCGGTGAGAAGCCTCGTTGAGCCGAAGCGGCAGGCAGTCTTTATCAGGCCGCTCTCCCTGAAACGGCCAACACAGTCTTCATAATTCGAGTAATATCAATTTCAGAAAAGGATCGTTCGAGTGGACAACGATTCCGGTTATACAAACGGAGGTGCGGTTTGCTTTCGATAAGACTGACGAGAATGGGCGCGAAGAAAAAGCCCTTCTATCGAATAATAGTTGCAGAGAAGCGTTCCAAGCGTGACGGGCGCTTCATCGAGTCGGTGGGTTATTACGATCCTTGCCGTAATCCGGTGGATCTTAAAATCAACCGCGAGCGAGTGAGCTACTGGATAGGGCGCGGAGCGCAGCCGACCGATACGGTGCGCAGCCTGCTGAAGAGTAACACTACAAGCTCTTGATCTCTTCATCAGGCCGTCCGTCGGGGAGTTAGGCCCGCGCGTCCTTCCTTTCTCACCGGTATCTCTAAGGAGGTGACTAATGGGCGACATTTCGTTGAAGGAAGTCATCGAGACGATAGCTAAGGCTCTGGTGGACAGTCCGGAAGAAGTTACGGTGAGAGAAATAGACGGGGATGCGACGATAGTGCTTGAACTGAGAGTCGCGCCCAAAGACCTCGGCAAGGTGATAGGCAAGCAGGGGCGCACGGCGCGCGCTATGCGAACCATACTGCGCGCGGCTGGAATGAAGCTGAAGAAACGCTTCGTGCTGGAGATACTGGAGTAGTGAGCCAATCGCAGGATGTAGTCATTGCCCGGATCGTGAAAGCTCGCGGCATACGAGGCGAAGTGGCCTGCGACATCGAGACCGATTTCCTCGACCGATTCGAGCGTGACCGCGTTACTGTAAGGATGCCTGATGGCGCGAGGCTTGATCTCAGGATTGAAGATCACTGGTTCCATAAAGGCCGCGTGATTCTCAAGTTCGAAGGATACGACACGATGAACGCCGCGCTCACGCTTGTGGGCGGAAAGTTGGTCATCCCGGAGACGGACGGGCACGCTCTCGAAGAAGGCGAGTTTTATGAGTATCAACTCATCGGCTCTGAAGTCGTCACCCGCCGGGGCGAGTCGGTTGGCCGGGTGAAGCGGATTATGCGCGCAGGCACGGGTAGCCTGCTCGTGGTCACGGGCGAGAGGGAACGACTGATCCCGTTCGTCGATGAAATCTGCGCTGATGTCGATACAAAGGCGCAGCGCATAATAATCGACGCGCCTGAAGGATTGCTGGATTTGTAGCGGAGCCGTCAGCGTATGCGGTTCGACATAATAACCATCTTCCCGGAAATTTTCCGAGAGGTCTTTGACTTTGGAATAATTCGTCGCGCCCGCGAATCAGGCGTAGTCGAAACCTCGGTTCACGACCTGCGAGATTTCACCTTTGACCGGCATCATCAGACCGATGATCGCCCGTTCGGAGGCGGCGCGGGAATGGTGATGAAACCGGAGCCGCTCTTTCGAGCCGTCGAGTTTATAACTCACCATTCAAGTGAGCGAACCGTCGTGGCGCTGCTTTCTCCGCAGGGCCGCCTGTTCGATCAACAGATGGCTGAGCGGCTCTCTTCGCTCGATCAGGTGGTTTTGATATGCGGGCGATACGAAGGCGTCGACGAGCGCGTGGTCGAGCATTTGATAACAGAAGAAATCTCAATCGGTGATTACGTGCTGTCAGGCGGAGAGATACCCGCGATGGTCATAATCGATGCGGTGACGAGGCTCCTTCCCGGCGCGTTGGGGTGCGAAGAGTCAGCCGAGAGAGAATCCTTCAGCCGTGGGTTGTTGGATCATCCGCATTACACGCGCCCGGCGGATTATCGCGGGATGAAAGCGCCTGATGTGCTGACGAGTGGCAATCACGCGCGGATCGAAGAGTGGAGACGACAGAAAGCAGTGGAAAAAACTCTGCGCTGCCGCCCTGATTTGATTGCAAATCTCGATGAGGCTGAACGGCGCGAGGTAGAAAAAATTTCGAGAGATATTGAAGACGAAGATATTAAGTAGCGAGGTGCAGAGATGAATCAGATAGTGCAAAACCTGGAGCAGAAACAACAGCGCAATGATATACCGGATTTTCGTCCGGGCGATACTGTTCGCGTTCATGTGCGAATCAAGGAAGGCGATAAAGAACGACTTCAGGCATTCGAGGGCGTGGTCATCGCGCGCAAACATGGAGGGGTGCGCGAGACCATAACCGTGCGAAAGACCAGCTTCGGCATCGGAGTCGAGCGCATATTCCCGCTTCACGCAAGCGTCGTTGATCGGATAGAAGTAGTGCGCCGGGGCCGCGTGAGAAGAGCCAAGCTCTACTACCTGCGCAAACTGCGCGGTAAGGCTGCCCGCATCCGCGAACTCGATACTCGCAAAATCAAAGAAGCGGCGGCAGCGGCAGCAGTTTCAAGCGGCAAGAACGAATCGCAGGAGTGAGACTGCGGCGCAGGTGAAATATTGTGGCCGCGTATTGGTATGCTGTCTCTATAGGCTATGGAAATTCTGGTATCTCGCTTTTGCGCTTGGGCGTGAAGTGTAGATCGCGCTCGATGGTCAGGCCGCCAAAGCCTCGCACTGATTGTAGTTCGTTGAGGGAAAAGTAGCCCCACTCTGAAAAATTGCCGATGACATAGCCGAAAAAGATAAAGTCGTCTTCTTCCGGGGAGCCTTCGGTGACAAACCACGTCCATTGATTCCAAGGGCAGAAAAATTTGGCGTACACTATCTTATCTTCGACTTTTTCCTGGGCGTAAGGCGGCGGCAAAACAGCCCGCAGATCATCTGTGAGCAGTTCCATTGCTATTCCTCCTGGCAGTTAATGGTTCGCTTCGGCAAGAGGTGTGAAGCGTCAGACTGCCAAAAGCATAGCAAGAGGGGAGAATCGGTCAATGGGCTGGATAAAACGCTGCGACGCTCAGACAGTCAGACAGGAGTTTTTGGTGTCTGACTGTCTTGGTGTCTTAGTGCAAAAGCATTAGAAAAGTACCATAGGCTGGGAGAAAGGACTGACTAAGACAGTCCTACCCGGCCTATAAGCCCGTGCAATAGTGAATTGTTTGGCGTATCTTTTAGCTGATTTATCGCTACTCATCAATCAATATTATCTAATAGACTCTCCCTAAATGGGGAGTTGTTTGGAATTTTTGATAATATTATAATTTTTCCGCCGCAAGTAATGAAAACCGCGTCGTTCCAGACGTAGCACCACTTGACAAGGAGGCACATTATGAAGTTCCAGCGCCCCTCGATTCTTTCCTTAGAGATAGCAATTTGCTTGATAGCGATGCTTACAATTTCATTAGCTGCGAAGCCTTCAACTGCATTCAAAATGCAAGACCCGACAGAGAGAAAGCCGCCAAAGCAGTTAGAGATCATCGCCCTTAGTATCATTGCAGAACGCCACAACCTACAACCCGGTGAACTAGAAATCATTGATTCAACCATTTCATACTACCGGCACACCGGTAAGAGAGTAAACCGCTTCAGTATTTCACATAAGCAGCGTGATGAAGATTATGAGATCGCACTTGATGATCAAGGCAAAGAAGTAGACCCCAAAGCTCTCCTGGATGAAGATGAAACCGCCCGTGCTGCAAAATACGGCAAACTCTCACCTGAGTTGACGGAAAAACTCAAAAAGGCACGACCGGATGAAGAGTTGTCAGTGATCGTTTTACTCAATCTGCCTCCCGACAATGACCGTCCGAGAGAAGGGGGGATGAGCAGCGAGAAACTCAAGAAGATGACGCCGGAGCAGCGACGTGAATTAAACAAAAAAGAGGATAACTTCGAGAAGACGAGGAAAGCGTACTACGCCGAACGGATCAAGCGGATACTCGACCCATTTATTGAACGATTAAAGCAGTATGGGGTGAAATTTAAGAAAATTGGCGATACCGAGTATGTAGCGTTAAAAGTCCCGGCGGGTATGATCAAAGAAATTGAGGGGTGGGAAGAAGTGAGAAGTATTTCGCTGGAGGAGTTTGCCAAACCTGCCCTTGATGTATCACGTCGGACCATTGGTGCTAATCTCGTGGAGAATGAAGGTATAAATGGCATTGGCGTTCTCGTCGGCCAGGTTGAAGTTGGTGGCCGGATCATTAATACGTTTGGTTTGAACAATCCATACCTTTCAGGAGCTACTCAGGACAACACCTTTATTTGTGGAGGGCAAGCAGATGAACATTCGGTCGCTGTTGCAGGGATAATTTACAGTCAGGCTACGCTTCCCCCAGTGTTTCGCGGAATTTCTCCCGGCGCTCAGTTGTGGGCCGGTGGCTCGTGTACCGGGAGTGCTACGGAATTACAAAACCGAACCAATGCGGCAATAGGTATTGGAGCAAGAGTAATTAATCATAGCTACCAAATTGAAACTGGCCCCAATGTAAGCACTACTTGGGATCAATTCCTAGACTTTCGAGTTTATAACGACCGGCGCACGCAAGTTGTAGCCGCAGGAAACCAAGCTGGAACATGTGGAAATGGGACAGGTCGGGTTACTTCTCCTGGCAAGGGCTACAATGTTATCACTGTAGGGAATTTTTTTGACAGTAACACCCAAGCTTGGGGGGATGACAGTATGCAAGTCTGCTCTTCTTGGGTTGATCCTGCCTCAACAAATGGTGGCCGGATCAAGCCGGAGGTAGCCGCGCCTGGAACGTTAATCAATACTACATTGAGCCAACAGGTAAATGGCCAGTGGTTTGATGATCAGTTCGCTATAAATGGCGGTAACATTTCTGGCACAAGCTTCTCAGCCCCACACGTAACAGGTGAGGTAGCATTGCTTATCAGCAGAGCTTACAATACGTTTCTTATAACCAATTTCCACCGCCGATGTGAAGTGATTAGAGCCATCATCATGGCGTCCGCGTTTAACGACATTGAGAATGGTCATTCCATAACAGGGGTAACCCGCGATGGACTGGGCGGCGTGAGTGCTTCGTGGGCGGACGATGTGCTAAGTGGCTTCTTGGGGGGCTGGGGCCATGAGGACCTCCTTTGCTCTGACACATACCCCTACGAGATCGCAACTTTTCCTCTTCAGCCGAATCTTACAACCCGAATTGTCATTGCTTGGAGTACTAACCCAAATTATCCAAACTATGTTAATCAACCGAGTGCGGATTTAGGACTGCGTGTCATTGACCCTCTTGGCAACAGAGTTACAACAGTCAATCGATTTGACGATACGTTTGAATGGATCGACTTCACTCCGACCATAGGAGGGGACTACCGAATCAAGATAATGAATCGCCGATGTGATATGGATCCCAGCGAGGTGGCCTATGCTTACTGGCAATTCCATTGAGCATATCTGTTAGGGGAATGCAGTCAATGGGATTGGGTAACGCGGTGACGCTCATACAGTCAGACAGGGGGTGAGTGTCTGACTGTCCGGGTGGTTTAAGTTTTCTTCTTTTGAAGGTGTACTAGAGCGGTTTTCGTTGAGTTCACTGACTCGCTTTTGGTTTCAGTCCGTTTTTCAAGTTTTCTGAAATCGGCTCAGTAAATCCAAATGCAAACCGCTCTAGGCATCGGAAATGTTTTGGTTTTCCTTGCAATCAAAATAAACCTGAGCCGATGGGCTTCTGTCACCGACTGATATGAAATCGCGCCGCGAAATGCTCGAAGAGTTCGTCAAGGCTGACGCCGGAGACTCATTCTCCCGCTACGCGCTAGCTCTGGAACTCGAAAAAGAGAGCCGCCAGAGTGAAGCCATAGCGCAACTGAAAGAAGTCATCGCCCGCGACCCTTCATACGTGGCAGCTTATTATCATCTCGGTCGCTTGCTGGCAGTCGCGGGAGAAGCGGAAGACGCTCGCGCGATTTACACTCGCGGGCTTGACGCGGCAGGCAAAGCGGGCGATCAGAGGACTCGAAACGAATTGCAGGAAGCTCTCGACTCTCTCACTTGAAAACGATCAGCGATTGATCGGTCGAATCTCTCCATCGACTATCGCAAGCCGAACGGAAAACTCTTCATCAAACGCGACAAGATCGGCGCGCTTACCCGTTTCAATCGATCCTAGTTCGCTATCAACGCCAGCAACGCGCGCAGGCGTGAGCGAACACATCACGACAGCTTCATGAATCGGCACGCCGAGGCTGATGAAGTTTTTCAGAGCCTCGCGCATAGTGATGACCGATCCGGCCAAAGCGCCCTGAGCCGCGCCTTCCACAAGCGCAGTCCTTCCGCCCGCGACAGAAATTCTCTCTCCCCAAACGACGAACTCCCCATTGCCGAGACCCGCCGGGCTTATGGCGTCGCTGATAAGAGCCAATCGATGAGAGCCTTTCGATTGATGCATCAACCTGAGCATCATCGGATGGACGTGATGAAAATCGGCTATGCAATCCATCGTCACATCGCTGCGAACCATACCCCAGCCGACCGCGCCGGGGTTGCGATGATGCATAGGGTCGAGAGCGTTGGGGAAATGAGTGATGTGACGCGCGCCCATCTCGAATGCCTGATCGAGCGTTTCCAAATCGGCAGCAGTGTGACCGATCAATACGCGCACGCCTTTCGCCGTCAGGTCGCGGACTAAATCGAGACCGCCTTCGATCTCTGGCGCGACGGTAGCGAGATTCGGCCACCGGGCATTAGCGAAAAGATCAAGCGAGCGCGCATCGCCGTCATAGGTTCTGAAAAAACGGGGACGGAGCGCGCCGCATCGCTTATGACTGACATACGGCCCTTCGAAGTGTATGCCTGAAATCTTTGCGACTGTTTGACTCGCTCCGTCCTGTTGTTCGATGTAGCCGGCCACCCTCTGAATTGCCTCGCGGTAATCTCTCTCATCCGAAGGCACGAAAGTGGCAAAATATCGAGTCACGCCTTCGGTGAGCAGAAACTCTGAAAGCCGTCGAAGATCGGCTTCGTCTGCGCTTTGAACATCAACTCCGACGGAGCCATGAAAGTGAATATCGAGGAGGCCCGGAGCGAGGTGATCGCCGCGAAGGTCAATCGATTCGCTAATGCCTGCGGGCCGTTCGTTCGCTGAAAAAACTGCGGCGATGCGACCATCGCGTATGAGCGCGCCGCCGCGCGTTATACGGTCAGACAGAATGACTCTCGCGTTATCGAGCAAAAGCTCTTTCACAAAGTTTCCTGTTTCAGCTTGAGCCTTCGATAGATTTCGATCATCAGCATCAGCCACGCGCCGCCCGCCAGATACGCGCCCGCGATATCGCTCGGCCAGTGCGCGCCCTGATAGACGCGCGACAATCCGATCAGCACGAGCGGTATTGCAAACAATAAAAACAAAAGGCGTTGCAACAATCCTTTTTTCAACAGCGCGTAAGCGAGAAAAAATAGGAAGCCGAAGAAGCTGACGAAGAAAAACACGTGGCCTGAAGGAAAGCTCTCGTGATGGAACTCGCCCATCACGCGGACGAGCGAATCCAGGGGCCGGGGCCGATCAATCGTCGCTTTCATCAATCGGTCGATCAATGCCCCCGCGCCCGCGCCCGCCATGCAGATAATGCCTTCGATTCGAAGTCGCGCTAAGATCAAAACCGCTCCCGTCGCTATAACGAGCGCCCACGGGATCAAACCGTTTCCCGGAACAGATGTCCAGATCATCAGCGTTTCGAAACCGGGGAGTTTTATCTCCTGAACGAATCGCGCGAAATTCAAATCCCAACTGAAGTACGCATAGCGATGAGCGAGAACCGCAAGCGCGGAATAAACGATGAGCGCGGAGCCGAAAACCGTTTCGACCCGACGAGCGCGCGCAGCCGAGCGATGCGGCCATTCGATCAGGCTTTCAGTGTGGTTTGTTTCGTCTTCACTCATAGAGCTAAAACTTATGTTCGAGACCGGGCGTATGTCGTGAATGGTAACTCCGAGATGATCGTTTATCCAGCGATTCTTATGAGTCGCCTTTTGTGCGATACTTGTTCGCGGTTCTGACCTATGAGATTTCTTTCAACCATCGCGTTGTGGTGGCTGGCGGTGGGCGGGATCATAATCTTTTTCTACCTGCTCAAGCTCAGGCGCAAACGCCGAATGGTGTCGAGCGTTCTGCTATGGCACCGCGCGCTTGAAGAACTGGAAGCGAACGCGCCTTTCAGAAAGCTGCGCCGCAGCCTGCTGCTGCTGCTTCAACTCCTCGCGCTTGCAGCTATAGTTTTCGCATTGGCCCGACCTCTCATCACGACGCGCGCTCTGGCGACGGGCAGCACCGTAATAGTAATCGATTCGACCGCCAGCATGAGCGCACGCGATGAAGGCGGTCGAACGCGCCTGGAACGTGCGAAAGAACTTGCCCGCGAGATGATCGAAGGGCTTTCCGACGATGACCGCGCCGCCGTAATCGAAAGCTCTTCGCGCGTGACTGTAAGAAGTCCGCTCACAACCGACAGCGCCGCGCTTCGCTCGGCGATCAACGACATAATCGAGACTGACGCCGCGGGCAATCTCACAGACGCGCTTCAACTCGCCGAGCAGATCGCAAAGACTGAGCGCGACGCAGCCATCGTTATCATCAGCGACGGCGGCTCGCCTGCTGCCCAGTCGCCCTCGCAACAAAAATCCGCTGTCGCTACCCGCTTCGTTCGCGTCGGCAAGCGTTCCGAAAACATAGGCATCGTCGCAATGAATTCGCGCATAACGCAATCGGCGCGACGCGAGCTATTCGCCTCGATAGCCAACTTCAGCGACCGCGATCAAAGCGTCGGCGTGGAGCTTCGCATCGACGATAAGCTGATCGATGCGCGGACGGTGAGCGTGGGTAAAAATGATCGCGCCGTTTTGATATTCGACGCCCTGCCGCCGCAAGGGGGGCTTGCGGAACTGCGCCTCGCAGCGGATGACGATCTGGCTTCGGACAACATCGCTTACACATATCTTCCCGACGCTCGACGGTTGAAGGTCGGGCTTGCCAGCGCGAATCCCTTTCTGATTCGCGCGCTCGCGGTCAACACTGAAATCGATGCGCGGCGCATTGATTCAAACAGCGATTTGAATGATTTGGATTGCTTCGTGAGCGAAGGCCCGATTCGACAGGATGCGATTGACTCCGATAAGCCGCTGCTCGCCATCAATCCGCAGGACACCAGTCTCTGGCAAATCGCATCGACGCGCGAGCAGCCGGAAATCACTTCGTTTGATCGCTCGCATCCGGTCAACGCTTATCTGAGCTATGCCGACCTGCACATCGAATCGATTTCAGTGAGAACCACTGAGCCGTGGCTGCGCCCCATCGCCGCAAGCGGCAACGACGCGCTTCTTTCGGCGGGCGAAGACGCGGGCCGAAGAGTCGTAATGATCGCAATCGATCCGACGAAAAGCGATTTGCCGCTCAAGGTGGAATTCCCGATCCTCATTGCCAACGCGATAAGCTGGCTCGCAGGCCGCGAGCATTCAGCAGATGACCGCGCCATTCGCGCAGGCCAGTCCGTAACACTTCTCGCATCCGCGCCCGCTGTCATCACGACGCCCGACGGCGACACACGAGAAGCGCCCTCGCGCGATGGAGCGACGGTATTCGCTGACACTTTGCGCGCAGGGCTTTATCAGGTGAAGGACTCGCCCGCCTTTGCCGTGAGTTTGTTGGCCGAATCGGAATCCGACACCGCGCCGCGTGACGCGATCCGCACTCGCGCGGGAGAAGTGAGCGGCGTAGCTGAGACCTTTCATTCGGAGCGCGAAGTCTGGCGCTGGGTCGCGCTTCTGGCGCTCGCGGTTCTCGCCTTTGAATGGTGGGTCTATCACAGAAGGATCGCTTCGTGAGCAGTGGCCGGTGGTCGGTGGTCAGTTGTGAAGCCAACATCCATCGACGCGCTGACCGCTGACCACTGCTTACTGATCGCTGATGAAGATTGAATTCACCAACCTGTCGGCTTTGATCCTGTTGGTCTTGATTCCGGCGGCGATCTACCTTGCGCGCACGGGGCTTGCCAATCTGTCGCGCGCAAGGAGCGCGGTGAGCATAACTCTGCGCGCGTTGATACTGCTTGCGCTCGTGCTTGCGCTGGCGGGAATGAGGCTGAGACTTGAGACGCGAGACCTCGCGGTGATTTTTCTCGTCGATGTATCGGCCTCAGTTGATAGAGAAGAGCAGACTCGCGCGCTGGAAATAATCAATCGTGAAATCGAAGGAGCCGGGCCGCGAGATTTCGTCGGGGTCGTGGCCTTCGCTCGTGAGCCTTCTGTCGAACTCGCTCCGACGAGAAAAGAATTGCTCGGCGACTGGCGACTCGCGGAGATCAACTCGAACCCGCCGCGCGATTACACAGACATAGCTTCAGCCTTGAGGCTGGCCGCTGCGCTCGTTCCTGAATCGGCAGCAGGCCGAATGGTTCTGCTGTCGGACGGAAACGAGAATCTCGAAAACGCTTACTCGGAAGCGCAGATTCTTCGCGCCGAAGGAATCGAGATTTACACGCACTCGCTCTCGACCGTGAGCGAACGCCGCGGGCGATTCGAGGAAGTCGCCGTCCGCGATCTCGTCGCGCCTGAAACGAGCGCCGAGGGCGAAACATTCGATCTGAAAGTAACCGTAGACAGCACCATCGACACCGATGCGCGGCTTCGCATCTTTCGCAATGATTCGCTCGTGGCTGAAAGGCCGGTTCGTCTCACGTCGGCGGGCGAAAACGTTTTCGTGCTTCCGCAGCGCAACGAAGAGAAAGGCTTTTACACATATCGCGCCGAGGTCGAAGCCTTGCGCTCGGACAGCTTCGCGCAAAACAACTCGCGCGAAGCCTTCACTATAGTTCAGGGCAAACCCAAGACGCTTTATCTCTACGGCGACGCTGCTGCATCGCCTGCGGTAACTCGCGTGCTTGCGGATGGAAATTTCGCCGCGACGATTCGTTCGGCTGACTCAGTGCCGACGACGCTTGCAGGGTTTCAGGATTATGATCTGGTCATATTCGATAACGTCCCGGCGATGGCTCTGACCAAAAATCAGATGAAGATGGTTCAATCTTATGTGCGCGATCTGGGCGGCGGTTTTTTTATGATCGGCGGCGATCAGAGTTTCGGTCCCGGCGGCTATTATAAAACTCCCATCGAAGAGACGCTGCCCGTTTCGCTCGACGTCCGTCAGAAGAAACATTTTCCCTCGCTCGCCATCGTGCTGGTGATCGATAAATCAGGCTCTATGAGCGGGGCGAAGATGCAACTGGCTCTGGAAGCCGCTTCTGCGACGGTCGAGTTTTTATCCGAAAGAGATTCGGTCGGAGTGGTCGCATTCGACAGCGAAGCCTTCGGAGTTGTAAATCTCACGAAAGTAGAAGACAAGCAGGCAATCACCGACAGGATTCGTTCGATTCAGCCTGTGGGCGGGACGAATATGTATCCCGGCATCTGCATGGCTTACGAATGGTTGCTGTCGTCGGATGCGCAACTAAAGCACATCATCGTTTTGTCAGACGGGCAGAGCGAGCAAGGCGATTTTCGCGGCATCGCTCAAGCGGCTCGCAACGGGGGGATGACTCTTTCAGGCGTGGCCATAGGAGAAGACGCCGATCATCGAACCATGAAATTCATCGCCGATACCGGCGGCGGGCGTTTCTATGCGACCGATGACGCCGAATCTCTCCCGCGCATATTCACACGCGAAGCTTTTCTCGCATCACGCGCGACGATCATCGAAGAGCCTTTCACTCCGCGTCACATCCGACCGACGCAGGCGACATCAGGCATTGATTGGAACAGCGCGCCGCTGCTCGGCGGTTATGTCGGAACGGCGGAGCGCGACCTGGTAAATTCGCCTGCAATTACTGCGCTCATATCCGACAAAGACGATCCTGTTTATGCCCAGTGGCAATACGGACTGGGGCGCGCGGGCGCTTTCACTTCGGATGCGAAACCGCAGTGGGCCGCAGGGTGGATGAACTGGCCGGGGTTCGGTCAATTCTGGACTCAGGCTTTCAGAGACGTTTTGCGTCGCGAGGGCGCGAACGATCTTGCATCGCGCGTCGAAATCGATTCGGGTCGCGGTCGCATCTCGGTCGAAGCGATAGCGGCGGACGGACGTTTCAAAAATAATCTGCGATTGCGCGCGCACATCGTCGCGCCCGATCTTTCGACTTCCGACATCGCGCTCAATCAGACGGCAGCGGGTCGCTATGAAGCCAGCTTTGCAGCCGCGCCTCGCGGAGCTTATCTCGTGAGCGTGATTGAAGAGGGCGGCCAGATGCAGGTGACAGGAGCGGTGAATTCGTACTCGCCCGAATTCAGCATCACGTCTTCAGACGCAAATCTTCTTGTGACCGTGAGCGAAGCGACTGGCGGAAAAATGTTGAGCGGCATTGAAGCATCGGATTTGTTCGAGCGAAGACGGACGCGCACGCGACCGCGCGAAGTATGGGAATCGCTCATGCTGATCGCCTTGTTGTTGTTGCCAATCGATGTCGGAGTGCGCCGTCTTCACATCACGCGCGAGCAGGTGGAACCTTTGCGGGCGTGGATAGGCACGAAGTTGCGTCGAAACGGAGAGCAGCGGGAAGAAGAAGCGGTCGCATCGCTTGAGCAGTTGAAAGCATCGCGCTCGCGAGTGCGACTGAGCGATGATGAAGTTGAAGAAGCGGCGAAGAAATCGACGGCGCGAGTCGTTGAGCCTGTGGCGCGAGTCGAGAAAATTTCAAAGCCCGTGCCGGACATAGAGCCTGAAAGCGCGCAGGCGGAAGGACCGCTTGCCAGCCGTTTGCTTGAAGCGAGGCGAAAGAAGCGCGAGTGATTGCTTGAAGTTTTCCAGCCGAAAAAGAAATGAAGGAGAAGCGGCAGCGATTTGACGCGCTGCCGCTTAGATATGGTCATCAGACGGTGATCGTTGTGCCGTCGAATTTGGTGAGCTTGAAGCCGTTGAACGGCTCGCGGTAGGTTGCCCTTTGATTTTTGAGCAAGCTGATGGCTACGGCTTCGCCCAGTCTGAGCGATTCGATGCCATCCGTGCGCCAGTGGACGCCCGCGATGTTGCGCCCGGTAGCGATGTTGGAAGCGACCTTGTTCAACTCGCCTCCAACAGTGAGCGGCGGGCCGATGAACGGTTCCGTTGCGCTGCCGTCGGAGTTTGTCTGTACGGGGCTGGGAATGACAGCCGTCTCGTCGAAGAACGCTTTGAGTATGGTGACACAAGCACCAGCGACTGTGGCGTGTCCTGCGCCGTAGGAGGTATGCATGGGCGATCCTTCGGGGAAAGCCATAGGCAAGAGGTGAGAGCCTTGCTGGCTGAAGACCGAGCCGAGGACTGTCGAGTTGAAGAGATCAGGGTGGATGGGATAATCGGCCCGACCCAGACGCTCGACCTCCACGCGACCTCCGAATTCTTCAGGTCTCAATCGCCGATGCACGAGCCACTTCTGGAACCAGATCGACTTGAGCGCGCGGAACGACACTTCGCAAACCAGAGCCAGTATGTAAGGCCCGCCGAAGGTGCCGAATGCCGTCATGCTCTTCGATCCCGGCGTGCCTACAGGCAGCGGGCCTCCCGCCCCGCCGTCCGGGGTCTGACCGTAGGGGTTGTTCTGATCCCACGGCGATCCGAGACTGAGCAGTATCAAAGTGGCGACCTGATATGCCTGATAGAGCGCATCGATGTGAACGTACTGTCCGAGGTCGCGCCCGTTGCGGCAGAAGAACAAACCACCCGGCGTCAATGTTGCTGTGGGCTGACAGCCGTTTTGAACGTCGAGCCACGATGCGAAATCGGTCATGAAATTCACTCCAGCCGCCACCGTCGCTATCCTCTGATCGACGCGCTGCGCGCCGTAGGGAGCATCTTTGAGCAGGAACTGAGAGATGTAAGGGCCGACCGTAGCTCCGGGTAAGTCATCGCGGAAGAGGGTCTGAGTCGTAACCACGCCGCCCTGTTTCGGGCCGCGGAAGTCCGAGAGGTTCGACAGGTCGGCAGCCGCCGCCGCTGCAAGGGGGCTTGTGTCATAGTCGTTGAAATTGACATCCCTCAGCAAAGCCATCCAGTAAAGCTCGACCATCTCTCCGGCTTCTTCGGCGCTGGCGAATTTCGGAGCCGCAGGTATACGGAACTGGTGCGAGTCTTTTGTTTCAAGCTCGAAAGCGTATCCGGCAAACGGATTGACCAGCCTTCGCTGTCGAGTCGGGTCCGAACACCCGAAATGACCATTGGTAGCGAGAGCTTCGAAGTCCGAGAATTTCCCGCTCTTGAGCGCGTTGATCCACGCATTATAGGAACTGAGGACGACCTCGCCCGTGAGGGGATGGTGCTTGAGGTTCTTTGAGTAGGTGCCGATCTTGTTGGGATAAAGTTCTTCATCTCCGTTGGTGGGATGAAAAGGTATTCCGTCGGCTGCATCATCGAGGGCCGCTTCTATGCGGATTCCGGTCGCTTTTGCGAGACGTTGAATCGCGTTTTCAGGTCCTATCTCGACAGCCTGCGCAACTGACCTGTCCGATCCGACTATCGGCTCCAGCCCGATTGCTCCGGCAGCCGCGCCGAGCGCAGCAGCTCCTCCGACGTTGCCGAGAAACCTCCGCCTCGTGAGCGAAGATCGTGAATTATCCGTTTGCTCTTTTGTAACATCGACGGAGCCATCCTTTACTTCTTCTTGCTCATTTTTCATGCTGGGTCCTCCTTGAAAGTTTGTGTGATTGATCGTTACCCGAATCGGCTTTGCCTGAAGTCAGGCGGGCCGGATTCGACGATTACGCTTCATGCGTTGAGAGAGGTTTTTAACGTAGCTATAAACGAACCTGTTACTCGTGCGCTCGAAGCGCACACCGTTACACCGAAAGACTTTTGGGAAAGTCTTTATCCCTGCTTAGTAGTGAACGTACCCCAGGTCTTTACAGCTAGAAGATTTGCGCGACTCGATCCCACTCAGTCGCGACAGGTTTGTGCTTTTACAGGCAAGAGAGCGGCTACAGCGAGTTGCTTCGGTATCCGATTGCGGCCTCGCCAATCGCACTCGGAAAGCAGGAATCAGCCCAATGAGCCGATTCGCATGGGTAATAACACGCGAGCGGCTATTCTATTCCACTCTCGGAAAAAAATAAATGCTACATCGCTAGGATCTGAATATTTCTCTGCTCGTAAACAGCGACGGATCATCCGCGCGAATTCGCCTTGATCCGCCTCGATCCGCGTCCTATCTTTTTCCCAGGCTGATGATGTAGTTTATCGATTCGCTATGACGAAACGCTACGTGATAAAGCGCGACACGCCGCGCCGATTTCTGGTCAATTACCGCGCCGACCTCAACGACGAGCAATACTCAGTCGTCACAGCAGGCGCGGGGCCGCTGCTCGTCATAGCCGGAGCCGGATCGGGAAAGACGCGAGCCGTCACTTATCGCGTCGCGTGGCTCGTCGAATCGGGCGTAGACCCTTCGCGCATACTGCTCGTCACATTCACCAACCGGGCCGCTCGCGAGATGATTCGCAGAGTCGAAACTTTAGTCCAGTCCGATGTCAGGAAAATCTGGGGCGGCACGTTTCATTCCATCGCCAATCGCATACTCCGCCGTCACGCGCAATCAATCGACTACCTGCCAAACTTCACCATACTAGACTCGGAAGATGCGAAAGAACTCATCGAACTTTCGATTCACGACGCTGGCATCGATACGAAGGCGCGACGGTTTCCTAAGCCTGAGGTCATCAGCGACATTTTCAGCTTTGCCACGAATCGCGATATGATGATCCGCGATTGCCTCCCCCGTCACTATCCGCACTTCGAACATCTCTCTCCGCAAATCGAGCAGGTCGACCGCATCTATCAGGCGCGAAAGCTTGAGCGAAACGCGATGGATTATGACGACCTGCTTTTGAACTGGAAGCGGTTGCTCGTCGAAAAACCGGAGACGGGCGATTACTGGGCCGATCAATTCCAGTACATTCTCGTCGATGAGTATCAGGATACGAATAAAATTCAGGCCGAGATTATAGACCTCCTCGCCTCGCGCCATCGCAACGTGATGGTAGTGGGCGACGATGCGCAATCGATCTACAGCTTTCGCGGCGCGCACTTCGCCAACATTTATACTTTCAAGGATCGCTACGCGGACGCGCAGGAGTTTCGATTAGAGACCAACTATCGCTCGCGGCCTGAAATACTGATGGCGGCAAACGCATCGATCAGTCAGAATCGCAAACAGCTTCCAAAAACTCTTCGCGCCGTCCGGCCTTCCATCGGACAAGCTCCTGCGCTCATACCGTGCCGCGACTCGGATCAGCAGGCGGCTTTCGTCGCCGGGCGCATCCTCGAATTGCGGCAGGACGGAGTGCCGCTCTCGGACATCGCCGTGCTTTATCGAAGCCATTGGCACGCTATGGAACTTCAGATGGAGCTTACCCGTCGCGACATTCCTTACACGGTGCGTTCGGGCATTCGATTCTTCGAGCAGGCGCACATCAAAGATGTGACTTCGTATCTCCGCATAGTCGCCAATCCGAAAGATGAGATTGCGTGGAAGCGCGTACTCAAACTCATCCCTTCGGTTGGCAATGCGACGGCGAGTCGTATATGGGAGCGAATAAGTTTCGCCGAAGAGCCGCTTGCGCTTGTCCTTCGCTCGGACTTCGAAGCGCGCCCGCGCGCTGCGGATGCGTGGCAGGAATTCGTGAAGCTGATCGAAGGACTCATCAGTCCGGATAATATTGATCGCCCTGCGGCGCAGATCGCGCTGATACTTTCGAGCGGATACGAAGCTTATCTCGAAAACACTTACGAGAATGCAGACCTGCGCATAGAAGACCTGCGCCAACTGGCCAACTACGCAGCACGATTCGGTTCGACCCAAGAGTTTTTATCCGAGCTTGCGCTCGTCAACACCGAGCGATTCAGCGCGCCGCAAACGACGACTGCCGAAGATGTCGTGATGGGTGGCGATGAGGATGAAAAGCTCGTGCTTAGTTCCGTGCATCAGGCCAAAGGGCTTGAGTGGAAAGAAGTATTTCTGATCTGGGCCGCGGATGGAAAGTTTCCATCCGCAAGAAGCCTTCGCGATTCGGAGAGCGAAGAAGAGGAGCGGCGATTGTTTTACGTCGCGCTCACGCGGGCGAAGGATGAGCTTTACATCACCTATCCGCTGGTCGTCACCGACTGGTCTCGACAGACGGTGATTCAAAAACCTTCCCGATTCATTTATGAGGTTCCGCGCGATCTCTTCGAAGTGTGGTCGGTCGAAGAAGAATCGATAGACGCGGGATCGGATGACACGCCACAGTTGATCAACTGACGGCAACCCCGCTGGTAGAAAAAGAATCTGAGGTTTGCGCTCGCGGTTGTGGAACCAAAACACGGAGCGCGCGTTTTTATGTATCGCGAAACGCTTTCGCATCTCTTATGTTTTGAAAGGAGCAGAGTGGAGACGCATCCACCACAGAAAAATATGGCCACGATATTCGAACAATCAGAAGGCTTGCGTCAATGGGAGTGCAAGCAGTGTCACCGGATGATCCCGGCAGATGAAACCGTCGCGCTTCATCTCATCAACAGAATTCTTTATGGGTGGTGCCAGCCGTGTTTCAATCGTCGCGCTGAATTGCCGATGGCCGCCGATTAAAGCGAATCGCATCGGAGTCTTATCAATGCGCAAACTGACAGTTTGCGCCACCTCGCCGTTTCATTCCCTTCCAGCTTCTTCCTTCTCGCCTTCGAGAGCCTCGCGGACACGGACGAATTCTTCTTCAATCAAATCGATCAGCACCTCAGCGCGTCCATCGCCAGCGCGACCGATCTCTTCAAGGGCTTCGCAGATCGATGCCATGCGGTTGGCTCCGAGATAACCGCAACTTCCCTTGAGCGCGTGCGCGATTTGTCCGATAGTTTTTCCATCCTTCGCCGCGCGCATACTTGCCAACCGTTCGCTTGTGTCGTTGATGAAAAGGTCTATCAGTTTGATGATGGCTTCGCGCCCGCTCCCGCCAGTCAGCTTGCCCAGTCCTTCGCGCAAATCAGATTGAAGCGCATCAGAGTGATCGTTCGATATGTCGGAATTCATATTTTTCTCAGCCGCCCATCGATTGAGAACGGCGGCCAGTTCCTCCTGATCGAGAGGCTTGGTCAAATAATCGTCCATTCCTGCGGCAAGGCATTTTTCTCTCTCGCCCTCAAGAGCATTCGCCGTCATCGCTATTATGACCGCGCGTCTATTCTGGCCTTCGCGCAGGCGCATTTCTCTGGTCGCTTCATAACCGTCCATCTCAGGCATCTGACAATCCATCAGCACGATATCATACGCGGCTTTTTCAAACGCGCGAACTGCCTCGCGCCCATCGCCTGCTATCTCGACCCTGTAACCCAGCCTTTGAAGCTGCAACACAGCAACCTCCTGATTGACCGGATTATCCTCGGCCAGCAACACGCGAATATCTCCATGACCACCACCCACGGGCGAAGAGGGGCGTGAAGGTTTCACACGACTCGCGCGCTCAGCCTCGACCGTCTCTGCGCTTTGCGACGGGCGAGGCTCTTCGGTCAAAACTGCGATCAGGCATTCAACGAGATTCGATAGGCGCACAGGTTTTGTGAGATATGCATCGACGTTTGCCGACGCCTCATCGCGCCTGCCGAAAGGTTTCATCATCACCACTTTGATCGGCGACAGGGAGGAATCATTCCTGATCGCGCGAGCGAGCGCCGATCCCTCCATGCGGTGGGTGAGGATGTTGATGAAAGTTATGTCATAAGGGTCTCCGCCAGCGGCCTCGCGGCGCAGAGTCGCAAGCGCGCCCGCGCCGCTTGCGCAGTGGTCGCTTCGCATACCGAGACTCGTCAGGTAATGCTGTATTACTTTTCTGTTCGCCGCGTTCGCATCGACTATGAGCGCGCGAATGCGAGGAAGATGCGTCTCCTCGGTTTCGACTGCGGATTGTTTTTCGAGCGGCAGCGTGAACCAGAACGTCGAGCCTTTGCCCTGCTCGCTTCTGACTCCGATTTCGCCGCCCATCAGATCGACGAGTTGTTTCGATATGGCCAGCCCCAGACCTGTTCCGCCGAACCTGCGGCTTATCGATTGATCGGCCTGTGAGAACGGTTGAAACAGATAGGGAATCGTCTCTGCGGGAATCCCTATGCCGGTGTCGGCGGTTTCGAAACGAATGCCCACGCGCCGTCCGCGCTCGGTTTCGCGGGTGACGCGGAGCAGGACTTCGCCCTCGCGGGTGAACTTGATCGCATTGCCTACAAGATTCACGAGTATTTGCCTGATGCGTCCCGCGTCTCCGCGCACGAGCGCAGGCGCGCCTCGGTGAATGAACGAGACGAGTTCCAGCCCCTTCGCGTGCGCGCGTTCGGCGAGGAGTTCTACCGCCTCTTCGACCGTGTCTCTGAGGTCGAAGTCTAGGATTTCGATGTGAGTTTTTCCGGCTTCGATTTTTGAAAGGTCGAGAAGGTCGTTGATTATATCGAGCAGAGCGGCGGCGCTCGATTGCGCTGTGCGCGCAAGCCTCTTTTGCTCGTCGGTCAGATCGGCGTCGAGCAGAAGGTTGATCATTCCGATCACGCCGTTCATCGGAGTGCGAATCTCGTGACTCATTCTGGCCAAAAAATCCGACTTGGCGCGGCTGGCCGCAAGGGCCGCCTCGCGCGTGTCGATCAACTCGCGCTCAAGCTGTTTCCGCCTCGTTATGTCGCGAACTATAGCGAGCGCGTCATCCTCGCCGCTCGCTACTACGCGAATCTCATAATCCCGCGGAAGGCCCTCGATATGTATGCTCTCCTCGAATATGCGCGTCGAGCCGTCGCTTATAGCCTGACATGCCGATTCATAAAGACGGTCTGCCAACGCTTGCGGCAAAACGTCCTGCACGCGGCTTCCCGCTTTGAGCGCCGGAGCGAGGTCGAGGGTTTTTTTCGGGCGATACTCCAGAATCAACCCGCGGCCATCGACCTGGAGCATGAGATCAGGGATAGCATTGAGTATGGCCTGATTGCGCGCCTCGCTTCTTCGGAGCGCCTCTTCAGCGCGGGCCAGTCTTTCATAATCGAGGCTTTTGTCTCTCGCCTTCTGCGCAAGCGGCTGCACCTCTCTGTAATCGAATCTGAAAGGCTCGATTATGAGAATATTTCTGTCGCCGATGGAGAGAGCCGAGGCTTCGAGTTGAACATCATCCGTTTCATTCCACGGGCCTGAACGAAGCCGCCCGTTTGTGGCGCTCTTCCAGAAAGATTCGGCATCGCCGAGGAAGTGATCGAGGAAAACAGATGACCGCAGATTGATCGCTTCGCTTTGCGCGGCTTCGGGGAAAAGCCTCGCGAACCAGCGGGGCGCGCTCGATATGAGTTTGAACGAGCCGTCCTCTGCTGGCTCCATGGCGGCGATGTCGAGCGCGGCGAGAATGTCGGGGTTGATGGCTTCAGCAGTCATGACTGATCGATTATGAGTTCGCCAAGCGCGAGGAACGCCTCTTCGACATTCGCTCCGGTTTTCGCGCTGGTTCTGAAAATCATCCATCCGCGACGGACGAGCGATTCGATTTTTCTTTCGTCCGTCTCCCACTCATCCGCAATATCAGCTTTGTTGATCAGCAGCACGAAAGGCAGATCGTCTGCTTCGTTTTCAACTCTGCGTTGAAGCTCGATAGCCGTATCGAGAGTGGCGGCCCGCGTGCCGTCGGCTACGAGCAAGTAGCCTGAAGACCCGCGGACGTAAGACATCCTCACCTGCATGAACTCATCTTCACCGGCCAGATCCCAAAGCATCAGACTCACCTGCCGCCCGTGCGCAGTGATGATTTTTTTATCGATCTTTACGCCGACCGTCGTGAGATATTTTTCAGAGAAGATGCTTTTGACGAAGCGCGAAACCAGACTGGTCTTGCCCACTGCGAACGCGCCTATCATGCACACTTTCTTCTGAATCATGATTTATCGATTTCTGCCCTTCCTATCGACGAGGCTCACAGCGAAATTCACCTTGCGATCCTGATTCACGCGCGCGAGAGCGGTCACATCCGCCGGAGATGCTGAAATCCCTTGAGGCTTGACCCCCTTTGCGATGAGGGCTGAGAAGATATTTTCCGCCCTCTGGCGGCGCAGCGTGGCATTGATTGCCTCGGTTCCCGTAGGGTCGGTGTAGCCTGAGATGCTGAGTTGAACCTCGCTGCCGATGGATTGCGCAAGCACACGCAGTCGTTCGACAGCGACGGCAAGTTCGTCGAGTACCCCCGCCTGATCTGCGCGAATTTCCGCGCTGCCCAGTTCGAACTTGATCAATCGATTTTCAACCGTCTGGCGGACGCCTTCGAATTCCTGTCGCACCGAATCTGCATCGATCAGCGCACTCGCGTCGAAAGCCGCAACTCCCGGTATGAATCGAGCGAGCTTTTGCGCCTCGGCGATCCACTCGCGAGAGGCGAATCCTTCTGCGCGAAGAATGCCATCTTCCACCTTGAAAGCGATGCTCTGAGGCGGGTGGAGCAAATGATCCGCTCTGGCGGTGATGAACCGCGCGTCGCCGGATTGATGATGCTCCCACCGACTCACAACGTCCTCTGCCGCAAGGCTCGTAGCTTTGAGCATCTCCGCCGGATCACGGGCCAGAGGGTCGCGCAGGCCCGTGACATAAAACGTCCCCCATCGGCGATCTTCTGAGACTACGACCAGACCCGGCTCGGCTTTTAGCGCATTGATGTAATCGCCCCATCGCAGACCGGCGCGAACGTAGAAGAAGAGCCACAGACCCAGGCCCAGCAGCACGACCGTCACGGCCACCCAGAAAGCGGTGGAAGATTTTTTCACCTCCGGTTCCAACTGAGATTGAAGGCAGCTTTCAAGATGATGTCGCGTCGCGGCAAACGGTGTGGAGTCGCCGTTGAAGTTTTCCAGAGCTTCCCTTTGCTCGGCGTGAATCGCGTCGAGCGCATCCTGAAGGGTGCGTCGAAACTCCTGCGGCGCGGTTCCGCGAATGACGGCGGCTATCACGGCCTGCGATCCCCGCTCAAGCCAGATGGTGAAATCTCCCACCTGAAAATATTCAAGCTCGTCGCTTTTCTGCGCGCCAAAGGAATCATGCACGAAATCCTGAATCGCGGTCAGCATCCCCGAAACCAGATCGGAGTCGAGCATACCAGTCGCCCCGCGAGCCTTGTGCTGGAGCATGACGCCGGTCATTTTGTGAATGAGAAAAACCTGCTCGACTCTGTAGAGCAAGGTGTGGCTGAGTACTACTTCAGCGAAAGACTTGCCCGTGCGAAAGGCTTCCCATCTCCATTTCAAACCCTTGATCGAAAGGCTGTGTTCGAGAGTCTGATTGATCGATTGAACCATCTCGCTGAAGGCGTGCGAGATGGCTTTGCGAATGGCAGGCCCCATGACGGGAAAGATCGCGTCTACGAGTCGGTGAGGGTCTTTCTTGACCGAAACTCCGAGAGCATCTTCGATGGTCGGCATCAGAGCTGTTGCGAGGCGATCATCTTTTCTGGTTCGAAGCGATATGGCTTCAGGGAGGAGTTCGGAGACGTTTTCAGCATCGGGGCGTATCTGTTCCACTCTCTCGTGCAGACGGACGATTTCTTTCTGTTCGGGCGCGAGCAGAATGCGGCGAAGCTCATCCATCTCCTCAAGGCCGCCGTGTGAAGAGTCGTCCTCGACCTGAGCCGCGTCAATCATCGCCCTCATCCTCCGGTATGGGGATTATGAGATTATTGTTGAGCCTGAGAGCCACTTCGTTGAACATCGAGGCGAGCGCGAATCGGTCGACTTTGTCCGAGCGCAGTTCGCGGGCGTCGCGTTCGAGCGAGGCCGAGATTTCCTTGTGCTTTTTCAGTATCTCGTCCATGAGATTTTTGTACTGCTGAAGCATCTGATCGCGAATCTCTGCGGTCTCTTTCGCCATATGCTCTTCGATCTGAGAAGCGCGTTTTTCAAAAGCGCGGGCTATCTCGGCCATCGCATGAGAAAGTTCCTGATCGGCTTTCTCGCGCGATTCCGCTTCTGACCGCAGGCGCGAATTGAGCGAGTCGATTTCTTTTTTGATGAACGATTCCAAAGAGTCGAATCGTTTTTTCATCTCGTCTCTCAGGTCGAGAGATTCCTTGACGAGCCGGTCTTCGAGTCGAGAGAAGCGGCGCTCATAATCGCGGGCCTGCGAGCCGAAGAGTATTTCTCTGACCTTTTCGAGATTCCCGCTTCCTGCCAGGTCTTCTCTCGCCGCCGGACTTGTCGGGTCGTCCGACTGGCGAGCAGAGACTTCAGCGGGAAGATCATGAGAGTTGTTTTCGTCGCTTGACATGAGAAGTTCCCCCCTGTGCGATCCGCCGATTCTGGAAAGCGGCGGGCGCGAATGTGTGCGGATTTTTCAACGTCCTAACAGGATTGCGATTGGGACGCCAGTTACTATATCACAAGCTTTTTCGACGAAGGAAAGAGTTTGAGCGAGCAGCCTTGTCGCGAGCGGAGATTGCCCCCGCGTATCAGAAGGCGATCAGGTTGAATACTTCACAGGTTGAATACTTCACTCGATGGAGTTGCTCTTTCTCATCGAGCGAAGATTGCCGCTGCAATGCGGGCATATAGAATAGGTGAAATCAGAATCGGGATCGTTGTCGAGGCGGAGCCAGAGGTCTTCGCCTATGCGCGTTCTTCGGCACCACGCGCACAAAGGCAAAAGACACTCCGCGCCTGAACGCAGAGCCAGAAGAGATTCGACGACTTTCAGATGTCTTTTCAAATCTTCGGCATCGAGCGGTTTCGTCAGCAATACGTCGACGCCCGAATCGATCTCCTGAGCGAAGTCGATCTTGTCGAAAGAGGCGGAGAGCAGGATGAAGTAGCAATGCTCATCAGAGTCGGCGCGGATTTTTCGGCAAAGCTCCGTGCCGTTGATTTCCGGCATCAATCGTTCGCTAATGACGAGACGAAACCCGCCCGCGAGATATCGCTCCCAGGCTTGCGCGCCCGTTTCGCACGCGGTCGCTTCATATCCCCAATCGCTTAACAGGTTTTCCAGGTACACGCGCGAGGGGGCGTCGTCTTCGGCTATCAACACCTTCATGATTTACTACTCGCTGCGCCCGCGGGAGGCGCGTTTATATCAGGCGATGAATTCCTGCTGAATTTCGTCCAGTATCAAAGAGAGACGGACTATCTTTGACAACATCAGGCTCTTCGTACCCTGTCTGGTCTCAAGGTAGAAGAGAGCGTGAGAGCCTGTCTTGAGCCGTCGCGAGTCGATGGCGAAACCCTCTCTGTCATCGCCCAGCACTCCGGTCAAAAACGCCAGATAATATTCCTGACCGAGCGACCCGCCCGAAAGCAGTCCCTTTCCATTGGCAGGATCGATGAGCAGGAAACGATATGTGCTGTTCAGAGTTTCGATCTGTATGGTCTGGCCCGCTTCCATCTCTCTGAAGTTCAATTCGATTATCTGATCTTCAAAAATGTAATCGCTGCTGTTCTCAATCGCGCTTTGCATAAGACTCCTTGTTCGATTGTGAAATCCGTTTATCTTCATAGTGACTCTTAAAATCCGGTCAAAAGTTTTATCCCTATACGGCGATCTTCGCCCTAAGCATTCGAGCGACGGCTCTATCCTGCGCGCCCGGATTCATCGGACGAAGGATTGCAGAAGCGAGGATGAAACTGTGACCGCCGCACTGTTCGCATTGGCCCTTTCTGGTCAGAAAAGTTCTCCTCGGCAGCCGGTCAAACCCTGCGCAGTCGCCGCAGATTATTTGAACCTTCAGGCGGAGCGATTCCTCGCGCGGGGCCACGTGCATTGGGTTTCTGCGCTGACTCCACGCTATGAGTATCGCCACGAGCAGAGTTGCTGCTGAAATCATAATGATGCCTGACATGATCATTCCCTTTCAAAAAAGGAGGAGCGTGGTTGTGACGAATCTGCAACCACGCTCCTCGACCGCGCCCCCGTTGCCGTCAATTCCCCCGACGGCATCGCAGCGTCCACTCCCCCTGAGGCGCCGCGAAAGACAGACTCGCTGCCCTGAGAGGGCGCGGCCATTCGTTAAACTTTCAACTCGTTAAACTTTCAACCGGCGAACAGGCCGCCGCCATCAATTCCTTCCTTCATCTGAAGGCCGGATCAAAAGCTCGGAATAGTGAGTTTCTGACCTGCCTGTATTTTGTCCGGGTCGCTCAGAATCCCGCCATTCGCTTCGAATATCTGCTGATAGGTCAACTTCCCCTGAGTAAGTTTTTTGGCTATTGCCGAAAGCGTGTCGCCTGCCTTGACTTCATAGACGCCGTAGATGTCCTGACGTTCGACGGAAAGATTCAGCGTCAGGTCTGAGTCATTGAGATCAGGGTCTATCGTTTTGGCCTTGTCCCATATCTGATCGGCCACGTAACGGGTCGAGCAGGCGGCGCTGATCGTCAGGTGATTGTTTTCTTCGCTGGCGTTGAGATTCGCGCAACCGAGGCTCTGCGCCAGGATATATACATCTCCATACTTATCGGTCAACTGCGACATTTCATTTCCCCCCTTTCTATCAATGCCTTCGATCAAGAGCGCGTCTGTTTCAGAATTGTGATAGAGCTTTTCCCGTCCCCCATCATTATCGTTTATCAAATAACGCTCTCTCGACACCGCTCATTAGACTACTTTTGCGGAAAATGCGCATCGCACGGCGCGCCCATTTTTACTGACGCAACGCGCCCGTTTTTACTGCCCTGCTTATGGCTAATCTCGCGGGTTTAAGTAGCACTTTTGGGGGATGTTGATGGCGAATATGAGGCGTAAAGCTGATTTACGGGCGCGGGTTTTGATGGGTGGAGTCAATCGGTTCCGTTGCTCTTGCGGGCGGCTTTCAACTGATGGCTGCAATGCGGGCATATCGAATAGGTGAAGAAGGCGTCGGGCGCGAGACTCTCGACTTCGACCCAAATATCTTCGCCGATGCGCGACTTCCTGCACCACGCGCACGTCGGCAAAATAGCCTGCACATTCTCTGCTCCTGAGCGCAGCGCGAAAAGAAACTCGGCCTTCCTCAACTGGCCTTTCAATTCATCACTGTTGAGAGGTTTCCTCATATAAACGTCGATCCCGGCATCGAGTTCCTGGGCTAGTCCCGTCTGGCCGACTTTCGATGAAAGCAGTATGAAATAACACCGGTCATTACGGGCGCGAATCCTGCGGCAAAATTCAACCCCGTCGATTTCGGGCATCGCCCAGTCGGATATGATCAGATGATGATCGCCCGCGAGGTAACTCTCCCAGGCAATGCCGCCGTTTTCGCACTCTGTCACCTCATGTCCCCACGTCGCCAGCAGGCTCTTCAAGTACAACCGCGAGAGAGTATCATCTTCAGCTATGAGTATCTTCATGATCTTGCAACCTGCGACGGGGATATTAAGGACGTGGTTGCACCCCAGGCAGCAACCACGTCCGGCAACTGGACACTGAGCGACGCCGATCCCCTTTCCGGCGACAGCCTGAGCGCCCATTGCATTCAATCACACGAACGAATTCTATGCATCGCACCTGTTTTCCTTTCTCATAGCACCGGACTACTGTTTTTCATCGGTGCGTATGGCAGGAAATCGCTACGCTGAGTAGCACCGAAGTGCTACCCGCTCGCGCGATGTTTTCGAGAGGGGTCAGCTTCGAGAGGCCGGAGGGATGGCGATTCCCTGGCGATAGGCGTAGAGGATCAATTCAACGCGGTCTGAAACATCGAGCTTGCTGAATATCGATGTGATGTGGTGGCGGACTGTCCACTCGCTTATAAAGAGGCGTTCGGCTATTTCCTTGTTCTTGAGTCCTTCGCTCACGAGCGTAAGGACTTCGCGCTCGCGGTCGGTGAGAGAAGCGATCTTCGCTTCTTCCGGGTCTGCTTTTTTATTTTTGCCCGCAGTCGAGACTTCCGACAGCACTCGCGCCGTGAGGGAAGGATCGAGCCATGCTTCCCCTGCGTGAACGCGCTCGATGGCATCGATCAAAACATCGACTGCTCGCTCTTTCTGCACAAGCCCCATGGCGCCGAGTTTGACCGCGCGATAATGCACTTCAGGGTCTCGGACGCCAGTCAACACGATGACGCGGCACTGGCAGGCCGCGAGCAGTTCGGGTATGAAATCCAGACCGTTCTCGCTGCCCAGATCGATGTCAAGCAGCACGATGTCAGGCCGCTCGCGCGAATTCAGATCCAAAGCCTCGGCGCGAGAGGTCGCTTCGCCTATCATAGTCATACTGGGCTGATTCTGTATCACCATGCGCAGGGCAGTGCGAACGACTGCGTGATCGTCGACGACCAGTATTCGAATCGGCGATGCAAGAGGCTCAGGCATATCGAGTCTTCGAGGAGCGAATCTCAGCAATTGCGACTAAGGAAAAAGCTGTGCAATTGACTGGCAGATGGCATTGTCAATATGTTTTTCTTCCGCTTCGCTGTCAGGAAAAACTTCTGCGCGCAAATTTACTGCCCTCAGATTGTACTTCACCTGCCAGACAAGCAACAAGCTTGATGCTATCGGCTCGATCAGACAATTATGAAAGATGCCTGCCTTGACTGCCGCAGACGCAGGTTGTAACTTACAGCCTGAATCAACAACTCAGGAGGGAGTGTGGAGACGGCCAAAGGCAAGCCTCGGCAGGAGAGCATAACGAAGCTCGCGGAGCTTATAGACAGTTATGAAAAATATAGCCGCTCGCACGCGCGGGCGATGGCTGAGATAGCCGCGCTCGTGGCCCGCCGCCTCGGGCTGGATCAGGCCGACATCAACGCGCTGGCCGAAGCCGCCATGCTTCACGACATAGGGCTTTATGCTATGAGTCCTGCTTATCACTCCTGGCCCGGCCCGCTTTCCTTCGAACAGAGGATCGATCTGTGGCGCCACTCCGTCATAGGCGAGCAGCAGATGGCCAAGCGCGGCTCGACCCGTCACGCGCAACTGCTCGTCCGATGGCATCACGAATGGTGGAATGGAACAGGATATCCGGACTCTCTCTCCTTCGAAGACATCCCCATCGGAGCGCGCATACTTCGCGCCGTAGAACTGTTGAGCGCGCTCGTGGCGGATCGTCCCTATCGCGCTGCGCTCTCTTACGAGGATGCGATTGAGACTCTCAAATCATCTGCCGGAGTCGAATGTGACCCATTGGTTGTGAGCGCGCTCGTCGCGCTCATCGAAGAGCTTCGAGAAGCGATTGAGCAGAGCTTCAAGCCTAAAGTGGAAGACCCTCCGGCCATCGAATTGCCAGCCGAGCCGCCGACTGAAATCGCTTATCCTCCACTGGTTGATGCCTGGCAAATCGATCAGCCCCAACAGACCGAGCCGACAGCGCAACCGGAGCCTGAATCAATAAAACGAAGCATCCCCGATCTTTTGACCGCGTATCCGTCTTTTCGTGCAAGCGAGTCAGCGTCTCAATCAACGGGCGAGAATCTTTCTGAGGAGCAGAACAGGGTGCATCTTGATTTGCTGGTTTCGAGATCAGGGACGAAAGAGTTGAAGGCGGAAGAAGAACGGTGGCTTGACTGGAAGAGGAGCCGTTATAACAAAAAATCTCTGCTGGGTTTTCAGGCAAGTGTCCTTCGCCAGATGGAGTTTCGCTCCATCGCCGTCGGGCTTTGCGGCTGGGCGCGGATGGAATGGTATCTGAAGGCATGGAACAAACTCATTTTCTCAAACGATCCGAGAAAATGGGCCGCTTCGGTTTCGCGTGCGATGATAGAGGCTCGCACGCCTATACTTGAAGATCAGGTAGCCTCGCTCCTGCGCGACGTTTATATCCCCGGCAACAGGCTTACGAATGCGGGACTTCTTCAGTGGTTCAGCGAGACGGACGCCTGGTGGATGGATAATCTGCGGCGCAACATCGAATCGGTTGAAGATGAGGTGTTGCGCGCGCAGGCGATTCATCTGGGGCTTCAGGTGGGCGATTACGCACTTTCGTTCGATGACCGGACGCGAGAACTTCGTCGCCCTCTTGCTACAGTATTCTGGCGTCTTGCAGGCCGCGCGATGAGCGGGCCGCCGGGACAGGCTCACTCTCGCAGCTACAATTTGCCTGTCGAAGAGTTCGCTCGTCAGTCGCGCGCCGATCTGTTTTATCTCAACCTGCCTCCTGCGCACGGGGAGCAGGCAGGTTCGGAAGCCAGGAACGAGTGGCGCGAGACGTGGGTTCGTTGCTCGGATGAAGCGACGAGCGATGAAGTGATGAAACTCGTGGCGACACCGCAATCCAAACACACTTACCTCGGCATGGTTGAAAGAATCCTTCGCGCCGCCTCGAATATGAGGATATGGGCGATTGAGTATCAGGACATTGGACTAGCCTCGGCTCAGGACGTGGGCGAGCTTATAAAGGAACACCGAGCGGTACGGGCGACATATTCGAAGGATTTGACAGAAGTCGCCGGAGGACTGAGAAACTACATATTCGTCGCCGAAAAAGCGTGAAGTGACTTCCATTTTCGGGGCAGAATTTCTCCAAGTGTGTCAGCCTATTTCTCCACATACCAGAGGCCAGCATCATCACGATAATCGGCATCGCCAGCAACAGATTCCACAAAGCGAGGATATGTTTTCAGCATCCGAATTCTTGCCCCGAAGGAAGCTATTTTGTTAGCGGGCATAACCCAGGATTCGAGCAATTTGACAATGTTTCAAAGCGTTTGCGATAATCACATTCCGTCGTGATTGAGGAAAACCCTTGCGCCCGTAGCTCAGTTGGATAGAGCGTGTGGCTACGAACCACAAGGCCGGGAGTTCGAATCTCTCCGGGCGCATTTTAGAATCAGACAATTAGAGCCGCCAATCGGCGGCTTTTTGATTTGACGGACACATTGACGGACACATTGAAAGCCCATTCTGCCACACTTCGAACATCAGATCGTTTGTAGAAGGTTTCTTATTGCGAGGTCTGCGGAGGGAGCTTTTACTTTTTGACGGTCTTTTTCTTTGATTCAGCTTTGCTGACTTTCACCCTGACAATCAAATCACCCGGCTCACAATCCAATACCTCACAGAGCGAGTCTATGGTTTTCAAGGCGATCATCTCGGTTTCTTCTTTCCAGAGCCGCGCAGCCATGCCGGGATGAACATCCATCGCTTTCTGTAACTGGTAGGCGGTCGTGATGCCCCGCTTGATTGCCATTTCCTGAATCCTTAGTTTTACCATAGCCCAGATACTACCATAAAAAATAATACCCAACAAGTGAAGATTTTTCTTGACATCTATTCACACTTTAGATAATATCTAATTATTGAATGATTGATGTTTGATAACTGAGCGCGAAGCCGAAAGGGTCTGGTAGTTGAATCAACATGCCGTGCTGAGTAGGCGACGGGCGCAGAGCGAGATTGAGTAAGACACTCTCCCGCCGACAACACGCAATCGAAACCGAATCCAGAAACAGTAAAGGCCGAACGCGCCAACGTCCGGCCTTGAATCTCCAGCCCGCTACGAACGGGCCAGAAAGGTTACTTTAACCATGTCAAGCATAGACAACTTTCTCTCTGAAGTCTACAGCGAAGGAATCCACTCCATCAGTGAAAGCGAATTCGATGAAGTGATGATGCTCGCCGCTCAGGATGATGAAAGCGAGTGGGCAGGCTACGACGAATGGAGCAAGCAGCTTGAAGCCGAAAACTTCCATATTGTTGATGGCCGCGTTCATCACAAGCCTGAGCCGAAATCTAACGGCTTCATCATGGGGATTGAAATATGATTTGCGCTCTGTGCAAGGGCGCAATCAGGCTGGATGATGAAATCAACCTTCATCATCCGGTTTATCGAAGCGAAGGCGGAACCGAGACGGAACCTACTCACAAGGCTTGCCACGTTGCCTTTCACAGTCGAAAAGGTGACTTCAAGGCTTGGGGGAAACTCTCAGCATTGACCCGCCGATGGGCTTTCAATCTCAAGCACGTCAAAGACAATCCCGCTTACGAGTTTGACCGTCAGTATTACCTGATGCTCTATGCGGAATAATCGAACGGGGCAGGCTCGCTACCTGCCCTTTTCACTTGATGGAGGAATCAACAATGAGCGCACCGATTCAAGCACCGATACAAACATCACAGACTGAGCAAAGACCCGTTTGCTGGCTTTGCGAAAGAGTGATCGCCTTCGCAGAGTCAATCGACAAACGCAACGGCTTGATAGTCCATCGTCATTGCGGGGATGTCTGCCGATGGACTATCGACACAGTTTACTTTCTCGCTCGCGGATTCAAGCCGAAGGAACTGGCCCGCGAATTGTTCGGCAAGGATTTCTACCATCTGACACTTGCCGAACTCGACGCGATGATCGCTCACATGCAGGCAAACAGGCCAAAGCCAAGAGAACATCATCACACCTGTTTTCAATGCGGAGTCCGGCTTGAGTGCTACAGGGAAGGTTGCACGGAAAAGGTAGGCGAATGCCGACCGTGCCACGAAGGATTCACGCAAAGCGAATGGAATCGCTATCACCGCAAGCATGGCGACGGATGGAATTGATAAATCCGGCAGGGGCGTGGCTGCCGATCAACGCGCAGAAAGGAACAAACAATGAGCGCAGAAGATTTCTTCGGAGAAGTGATTTTCGCCTACACTGACTCAGACGCTATCAGCGATGGTGTAATCATCGACATTTCATCCTATGGCGCGAGCTTTCGCGGGATGCCGATCAACCGGATGACTCAAACCGTGATGGCCGACTTTCGGGAGCTTGGGCTTGATGAAGAACAGATCGCCTCATCGCTCAGGACAAAATGCAAATTGGCCCGATGCGATGGCGGAATCTGGACACTGCCGCCTGACCTCTGGCTTATCGAAAACGAGGTCAACGGATTCACTCTGATGTATCCCTCAGATTATTGATTCGTCGGGCAGGGGCGCGAGCCACATGGCTTTAATCTGCCTCAACAACGCGCGCAGGATCGACACCACTCTCAAATCAATAGAAGGCATACGCTAATATGAAGCACGTTTTATGTTCCTATATCTACCTTTTCTAATCGGAGCTTTCTTCTCTCCCAATCCGGCATCACCTTTCTTAGCATTTGATAGAAACCTTTGCTGTGATTCGGATGTTTTAAGTGACAAAGCTCATGGGTGATAACGTATTCGATACAGTGCGACGGAGCTTTTATCAAATCAGGGTTGAGATAGATAAATCCACGACTGCTACAGCTTCCCCAACGCTTACGCATTTTGCGAATTTGCAACTGCGGGAGCGTCACTTTATATTGTCTGGTTTTCTCCCAACACTTTTGAAGATAATATTCAAATCTTGTTCGAGCATGTGACAGAAGCCATGCCTTGAAAAGTTCCTCAACCCTGTTTCGATCATCCCTATTTTTGACATACACATTTATATAGCGACCTTGCATCTTGGCTTGCTCTTGATGAGATTCAATGACTTTCAACCTGTACTGCTTGCCCAAGTAGTAATGTGACTCTCCGCTGATGTACTGGCGCGGCGGCATCATAGGAAGAAAGTCTTTGAAAAACTCTTTTTGCTTCAGTATCCATGCCGCCCTTTTGTGAACCTTCTCTTTTACAGAATCAATCCCTTTGCCGCGCGGCGCTGTGACAACTACTGACAGGTCGGGATGAACATCTATGCCAAGCGTTTTCCGATTGGAGTATTGCAACTTGAATTCAATCACCTCTCTCCCAAAAGTAATAGAGTGAGTTGATGGGTTTGAGAGGTTATCCATCAGGCGTATCTCGCTTTCGCTATGTCCAGTGAAGTTTCAACGATAGAATCCATATCGTCGAGGTCAAGTTCTATGCTTTCGCTTTCCTTCATTGTGTAAAGATAATCATCTATGTCATTTCGCATTGCATTTTGAATGTCAGTGTTTGCAGCCCAATCAACAACTCGATTTTTCAGGATAATGTCGTCAATTTGTATAGCTGCTTCTGCTGCGATCTCTTTGGCTTTCTCTGGTTCCAGATTTAACTTTTGCAACGCCTCCTGCACAACACCAAAGAAAGCCTTAGCAACGTCGCGCGTATTAAGAACGGCTGGCAAGTCATCACCTGTTCTATCTCTCACCGAGTTCATCACTTCAGTTACTTTGCTCAAATACTCGGCATCGGATATTCGTTTTTGCTTGTAGTCTTCTATCACGTCCTCAAGAATCTTTGAAAACCGACGATAAAAGAATGGGTCTTCTTCCATCTTCTCAGAAATAGTTTTCTTGGTTCTATGCGCGATAGTGTCAGCTTTCGCGGCGGGGTTTTGCAATTTATCGACTTCCGCCTGAAACTTGTCTTTCTCGAAAATGTTCACCAACTCCGTGATTTGCAAAACCTCGTCGGAATGAACATGGGTATTGATTAACTTTTGAACCTTCGCCTCATATTCTTTGTAGTCGATCTCGTCGGCATAGCGTTTCTTGACGCTTACTCGGAGCTTCTGAAAGAACGCCAAGTCTTTCTTGTACCTTTCAAGCTGTTCCTCTGGCGTTTGCTCGTTGAACCTGATCGAAGAAACTGCAACGCCTAAATTTCGAGTGTATGCGGAAAGTTTAGTGTAGAAACGCTGTCTGATTTCTTCCTCGGCCAGTAGTTGCTCATAGGCTTCCTCGTCTCTTTTGTTCCTTATGGTCTTAAAAATATCCCACAACTCAGAGTATCGCTGCGGCAATTTTTCAATCTCTTCTGATATGTCTGTCAGCGCGCCTTCTATATCCTTGTCATCGAACTCCGAAAATGAGCCATAAAGGTTCATCGCTTCGCCCAAATGCTCAAGCACTCCGAAATAGTCAATTATGTAACCGTAGTCTTTTCCTTCGCACAGCCTGTTGACTCGCGCGATAGCCTGCAAGAGAGCATGTTCTTTGAGACTCCGGGCGATGTAGAGAACGATGTTTCGCGGCGCATCGAATCCGGTCAGAAGTTTATCGACCACGATGATCAATTCCGGCTCGTCTCCATATTTGAAGGCGTTTATCAGTTGCTTGTTGTACTTATCCTCAGTGCCATACTTTTCCATCATCTGTTTCCAGAAAGCCTGTACCTCTAGCTTGCCGACGTTTTCGGTATCTTCGTTGCCTTCGCGTGTATCAGGCGCAGAAATCAGGACTGCGGATGTCACTTGGCCGAACTCATCAAGGTACTTCTTGAATTTCAATGCTGACAATTTCGAGTCCGCTGCAATCTGGCCTTTGAACCCTTTGAACTCCGCGCTCTTGCTGAAATGCTCGCTGATGTCATAAGCCATCAAATAGATTTTCTGGTCGGCTTTATTGAGTTGATTGGCCGTTGCAAATTTTCTCTTCAGGTCGGCCCGTTGTGCAGGTGTAAGCGGCTTCGTTACGATCTCGAACCACTTATCAATGGCCTTCTGGTCTACTTGCTGAAGCACATGGCGGCCTTCATAAAGCAGAGGCACTACGGCTTTGTCTTGGACTGCCTCAGTGATGTTATAAGTGTCTATAATACCTCCGAACTTGTTAGCCGTGTTCTTCTCTTTTTTCATCAACGGCGTGCCGGTGAATCCGATATAGCAAGCCATAGGCAAAACCTTTCTCATCTTGTTGTGATTATCGCCGTATTGCGTCCGGTGACTTTCATCGACCAGAACGAAAATGTTTGCCGACTCATCACGGTATCGCTCTTTTTTGATCGCGCTCTCAAACTTGAAAACAGTCGTCGTGATAATCGTCTCTTTGTTTTCTTTCAACAACTTTAACAGATGCTCGCCTGTGAGAGCCTGCACAGGCTCTTTGCCGCAATGATGAAAGGTTCTGTAAATCTGGTCATCAAGGTCGACTCGATCCGTCACAAGAACAACTTTGGAGTTTTCAATCTCAGGCTCCAAAGCAATGGCTTTGGCAAGCATTACCATCGTTATCGATTTGCCTGAGCCTTGCGTGTGCCAGATGACGCCTCCCTGTCGCCTTCCGTTTACTTCTCTCTGTTTAAGCCTCTCGACAGTTTTTTTGACAGCGAAGTATTGCTGGAAGCGAGCTATCTTTTTTTCTCCCGCGTCAAAGACAATGAACCTGTAGGCTAACTCCATCAACCTTTCAGGTCGGCAGAGATTATAAATGGCTCTGTCCTGTTCGGTCACAAGTCGCGGCTCAAGTTCGAGGTCATCAAAGAATCTCCTGACGTAACCATAGCGGCCCGCGAAGAGTTTGCCTTTCTGGTCTCTACTCAAAGGCTTGTTGATAGTCCGGCTCAGTTCTTCATCTATGTTTCTGCGCTCGCGCCAGCCTGACCAGAACTTTGCTGATGTTCCCGTTGTTGCATAAGCCGCTTCGTTCTTTGTTACTGACAGAAGAATTTGAGCGAATGTAAAAAGTTTCGGGATGTGATCGTTGCTTTGATTGCGTATGTGCTGAGAGACGGCCTCCTTCAAAGGGTCTTTTATGTCCGGGCGCTTGCACTCTATGACTACCAGAGGGATGCCATTTACAAAAAGGACAATATCAGGCCGACAGGTTTGATAGCTTCCCGTGCGCTCGACTTCGAATTCTTCAGCGACGTGAAAGACGTTGTTCGATATGGTCTCCCAATCGATGTAGTTTAGAGAGAAGCTTTTCCTGTCGCCTTCTATGGTTTCCTCAAAGCTCTTGCCCATAGCAAGAAGGTCGTAAATCTTTTCGCTCGTTCGAATCAGCCCGTCGAAAGGCTCATTCTTCAGTGCGTCAATCGCTTCCTGAATGCTCTTATCGGAAAATTCGAACTCTTTGCCCTTATAGCGGACTTTGTTGAGCCGCCGAAGCTGCTTTTCCAGTATCCCTTCCAGAAGCACGTTCGAGGCTTTGCCCTTACGTTCAAGAAAGACCTCCTGCGGGCGTAGATAAACAAAGCCCAAGTTTTGCAAAAGCTGCAAAGCAGGAACCTGTGAAATGTGATCTTCGAGAAAAGATGGTAAAGAAGTCATACTGCTAAACTCCATTCATCAGTCAAACCATCTCGGTTTTGACCTATCCGGCAAGTTCCGCCCGGAACTTGCCTTAAAAGTTTTTATAGCGCAAATTTTTCGCTATACTTGCGCTATGATTTTTTATCCGGCAGGTTATTCCAAAAACAGGTCGAAGTACCTCTTGAAAAGATACATCCTGTTTCGTTTCCATCCGGTTGTTTCCACTAGAATTTCAGACCTCACAAAATCCGCTATCAAATAGTCCGCTGCGCGAGGGCTTATATCCAGATACTTCTCCACAACCTTACGGCTCACATAGGGACGCACATATAAAAGCTCAAGCAGCTTTCTGCCGTTTCCGGCCCTTCTGCCCAAAGAAAGCAGAGCGGTTTCCGCATCGTTTCGCACTTGAAGGATTTCCTGAAAAGTTCTCTGCCCCTTTTTCGCCGTTTCAATTACGGCCACCAGAAACAGCTTTATCCAGTGCGCCAGATCGTTCGAAGCTCGAACGGTAGTCAATGCGTCGTAATATGCGCCCCGGTTCTTGTCGAAATAGTCCGAAAGGTAAAGCGAAGGCTTGTAGAGCAACCGATGGCTGACAAGGTAGAGAGTTATCAACAATCGCCCGATTCTGCCGTTGCCGTCCAGAAACGGATGAATCGTCTCGAACTGATAATGGCTGATTGCAATGCGGATCAAATGGGGAACGTCTATGTCTTCGTTATGCCAGAACTTTTCAAGATCAGACATCAACTCAGGCACATCCGTATGATGCGGCGGAATGAAGACGGCATCCGAAAGCGAAGTGCCGCCGATCCAGTTCTGACTCACTCGCCATTCACCCGGCGTCTTATGCTCGCCGCGCACTCCTTCCATAAGTATCGCGTGAGTCTTTTTCATCAGACGATTCGACAGAGGAATTTTCTCAAGCTCTGCGATAGCCATATTCATGGCCCTGATATAGTTCTGGACTTCGTTCCAGTCGTCGCGCTTTTCGGGCGCTATCTCGTCCTCCTGTTCAAGCACAGCTTCATCCATCCCCGTAGCTGTGCCTTCGATGCGGCTCGATGTGTTAGCTTCCTTGATGATGTGCATACGGATGAACAGGTCGACGTTTGGCACGATCAGAGAGAAAGCATTCAACTCGCCGAGAGACTGCGTAGCCTGTTCGAGCAGCGTGTTGATTTTCGGATCGTCCCACACCCACGAATGATTGACAGACGAAGGCGTAAAGCTCCTGTATTGATACTGCTGCTTGTAATCTCCCGCTTTGAAATCTTTCAGGTTCATAGAGCTTGTGTTACTCCACTCGTCGCAGTTTGCTCATCATCAACTTTGACGGGAATCTGCCCGGTCAGGAGTTTTTGCATCAGCCCTCGTTTCTGTTTTCTGAGAGCTTCGAGTTGTTTTTTCAAAAGTTCAATTTCTTTATCGGCTGTTTGCAACACCTGAGCGATAGCGATTTGCTCATTACGGCTTGGAATATTAATTTTTAGCGTGAAGAAATCAGTTGGAGTTACATTTAATAGTCCGTGTGCCCTTCCGCCTTCATGCGCTATCTTTGAAAGCCCTTTGTCCAAGGCACAGGCTTCAAAAAAGTGTTCAAAGAAATCTCCTGAATGCTTTGTTTCATCCTTAAATTTGAAACAGATATAAAGGGTAGTTACGACTGCCTTATCAAATTCTTTTAACCGCTTTGTTGCTCCCCAAGCATAATCGTTAGTGTAACTTTTGTTGTAGCAAAACTCCCCTTTCTTAACGAGAAAATAATCGTCCAAATTTTCGCTTGCAACGAATTTGGTAAAGAACTCATTTTGTCTTACGAACCCCCTTTGAGCCGAAACGGTAACAACATTTTTATTCCCCTCATCGTTCCTTCGCTTAACCCTTTCAAAAATGTCAGACAATTTCTGTTCCTTCCACTCTTGCCCCGCAAACTCTTGAAATCGTTTCTTGCCCGTGAGGAGTTGTTGCATCAGGCCGCGTTTGAATCTGGTTTTGGCGGCGATGAGATTTTCGGTTTGGTCAATGTGCTTACCCCAACACATCAGAATATCAGCGATCCTCTTCTGTTCTTCAAATGTGGGGGTCGGAATTTCTATGGAGAGGAATACTTCCTTTGAAATATTCTTCATGCTTCCGCTTGTTCCGGTTGCTAGGTTCCCAACCTGTTTCCGAAATTCAGTAGAAATGAAAACCTGACTGAGCCATCTTGGACAGAATAAAATATCGTTGCGAAAGATAGCTTGCCAAAGCTTATCTGAGTGAAATAAGTATGGATAGTCTTGGTTAATCAAAGCACTTTCGCCTACTAATTCCCTAGTATTGCTGCGGCTAATTATTATTGTGTTCTCGCGGACAGGTACTCTTGCCCTGTGAATTTCTTCTGGCAGTATTCTTTTATTCTCTTCCGGCCTGAACCTACCATCAGAAGCACAACTGCTCTTTAGAACTCCCCATTCGCCTTCGCTGGCAGGAACATCTTCAGAATTAACACTGACTCCTGCATCAAGTCTTTCAATAAATTCATCAAGCGAACACAATTTCCAGTCAGCAGGAATCTTCATCATTCACCAACTCCAAGTCCTCTTAAATATTTGCTCATCTCTTGACGCACTGAGCTTAACTCTAGCTCCAGCCTCTCGATTTCTTTCTGAACAGCTTGGACATCAACCTCCTCTTCCTCTTCAAAGGTGTCCACATATCGCGGTATATTCAGGTTGAAATCATTTTCCCTGATCTCCTCGAACGTCGCGCGATAGGCGTATTTTTCTACCGCCTCAAACGCCTTATAAGTGTTGACTATCTTTTCGATGTCCTGTTCTCGCAGTTTGTTCTGATTCTTGCCCTGCTCATATTCACGGCTTGCGTCAATAAACAAAACATCGGTCGTCTGCTTGCCGCGATTGAAAATCAGAATCGCTGCCGGAATGCCTGTGCCGAAAAAGAGATTCGCCGGAAGTCCTATCACCGCTTCGAGCAGGTTCTCTTCAATCAATGCCTGCCTGATCCTTCCTTCCGAGCCGCCCCGGAATAAAACGCCGTGCGGAACGACTACGCCGGTTTTGCCTGTACCTTCAACGGTTGTTTCGATCATGTGAGAGATGAAAGCGAAATCGGCTTTGCTCTTAGGCGGGATGTTTCGATGAAAGCGATTATATTTGTCGGATGCCGCGCGCTCTGCGCCCCACTTATCGAGCGAGAAAGGCGGATTGGCCACAACGATGTCGAACTTCATAAGCGAATCGCCTTCGATCAACTTGGGATTGTTGAGCGTGTCGCCCCATTCGATTCGCGCGCTGTCCTTGCCGTGCAGAAACATATTCATTCGGCACAAAGCCCATGTGCTTCCATTGCTCTCCTGACCGTAAAGGGCGAAGTCTCTATCGCCTATCTCGTCGGCCACGCGAATCAACAACGAGCCTGAGCCGCAGGCTGGATCGCAAATACGGTTGCCCTTTTTCGGCTCTAAGAGTTTGGCCAGAAGAATGGCGACTTGGGAAGGCGTATAAAACTCGCCGCCTTTCTTGCCCGCGTCGCTCGCAAAGCGCGAGATGAGGTATTCATAAGCGTCGCCTATAATATCCTGACTGCCTATGCGAGACGGGCGCAGGTCAAGGCGCGGGTCTGCGAAGTCTTCAATCAAATGCTTGAGCCGTTTGTTGCGGTCTTTGGTTTCTCCCAACTGCGCTTCAGAGTTGAAATCGATATTTCGGAACACGCCTTCGAGTTTTGTTTTATTTTCTTCCTCGATTCCTTCCAGCGCCTCATTGATGATCTCTCCGATATTGGGAGCGTTACGCTGAGAGTAGATATAATCGAAGTTGCACTTTTCAGGCAGTATGAATCTTTCGCGGCTCATTCTGCGGTTGATGCGCTCTGTATCGTTGCCGAATTCTTTTTGGTACTGTTCGAAATGATCTTTCCAGACATCGCTCAGGTATTTGATAAAGAGAAAGACAAGGATGTAGTTCTTGTATTCGGCAGGGTCGACGACACCTCTGAACGTGTCGCAGGCTCGCCATACTACGGAGTTGATTTCATCCTGGTTTATTCGCGTCTCATTCATAGCTTTTCCCTCAAGGATCGGTTTTCAGTCGCTTCTTCCTCCATCATCTTCAACAAAGCCGACTCGACAAGCTGCTGACGTTTGCTTTGAATCTCTTCGACCAATCTGTTTTCAGCAAGGCTTAGTTCGTAGATTTTGACGATCTTCCGCTGAACTTCCACCGGCGGAAGAGTAACGGGCAATTCTCCGAGAATCGCTTTCGTGATGACTTTTACGTTTGTGCCTACTGCGGCATTAGCGAAATATAGCTGCGCGGGTTTCTGATTGATATACCACGCGAGGTAATCAGGCTCGGCGGCCTGTCTCGGCCTGATTGCAAAAAACTGCATACCGAAGATTGTATTGTCTGGCTCTGTTTCTATGAATACTGCCTGATTTCGCCCGCCGCGAGAGATAAATAGTATGTCGCCTCTGTGAACCATATATTCCGGTCTGACATTGCTGAGGTTCACTCGAACCAGATTTTCAAAACTCACTTTCTCATCAACAGCTATATCTTTGATTTGAATAACGGGGAACTGGCCATCGCGCTCAGGCTCAATCCGTTCCCGAAAAGGATAGCCGGATCGAATCTCAGCAATATCTTTCAAAAGTAGTTTCATAATCGTTTCAGCGGGGCAGGCAGATTATCTGAGCCTGCCCCGGATTTGCTTTTCAAGTTAATGGTTACGCCACGAGATAGTTTCCGACCCGTGTCAGAATCGCCCCTTCAGGCGGATTCGGAGCATAAGAGGCTGAATCCGCGTGCCAGTTTCCTTGCGAATCCTGCCATTTGATCGTTATCTTGTCGCCGCAACGATTGTTTAGAACGAAGTTGTTTTTCTCGGCGAAGGCATGGTGGTCAACCTGCCCTCTGTCAAGAGGATTCATATACGCGGCATCTCGACTTCTGCCGGTGTGAACACGAATGACCTGATTGGGCCTCAGCAGACCATCGCCACCGCCCACCCAATACAATTCTTCGCGTCCTGTTGGCTGACAGTTGTTATAGAATGTGGCGTGGTAAAGTCTGAGAGAAGAAATCCTTACAGACTCACTGCCAGTGTTTTTGATATCTACCCACTCGCCTAATAACTGCTCTGGCTTGGGAGTTCCGGTTGGGGTTTTATCTTTGCCCGTAGGATTGGGCTTTGCTCGAAAAACTAATAAGGTACTCATCTCTTTCTCCAATTGATTTGGTGTGCCGACAGCAGCCCGCCAGCACAGGTTACAGTTTCAATTTGGCCAGAAATGAGCTAAAATGAGTTTGTCAAAACAGTTAGCTTCACGCTGACCAAAGCCTGGAGGAAAAGGTCTGCTTTTCTTCCAGGCTTTAACGCGACGTCCCGCAGTATACGCAAAACTCACTTAAAAAGTCAATCCCCTCTCCTTAAAAAGACTTGAAATTGAATAAACACTGCGGGATTCGTCATACTACACACGTCTGAATATCAGACCTTCAGCCTTCCTCTAGGGCAAAAACTCAGCTTTCAAGGCCCTGTGGTAAGGATCCAAATTCGTGAGTGTTATGGGAGAGGCTTTTTTCGGGGCGAGAAGAACCTCAAAAGGGCTGAATCTGAGCCAAAGATGCTATCGCGAATCTGCACTATTATTGCGCGGGTAGCGTTCAAACAGGTCGCGTAAGTATCGGGCAGCCTCAGACTCGCTCGCAGGCTTGCCCGACTCCATATCTTTGCTCAGTTGCGACCACATCTTTCGATCAAAGTCTAAATCCTCTTCTGTTATCTCCCGTCCGTAAACTTCGCGCACATGCTCAATGAATGCCCGATTCCATATCTCAGCATTGGCTTTCTCATCTATTGGCTTACCCGCCTTGTCGCGCTCTCGCTCGATTATCTTCCAAAGCTCAATCATATCGCTGGCCAGTTCCTCGCGGCTCCATTCAAGCCCCAAGTATTCGCGCTCTGCTACCCAAAGGTCGATCTCTTTCTCAAAAAGGCGAAGCGCAACGCCAAGCAATCCGCCATCTTTCGGATCGTAGCGCGCGCGGGCGTACTCTAAAAAGCGATTCCAATAATCCTCAGCCAACCGGCGATATTCGGCGCTCTTGTGCAAACTCCATTGCGCCCGTCTGACGGCTTCCCTCTCGTTTCTAAAAAAGGCAGGATGTACTGGGGGCAAGGATTTTTCAATGCGCTCCGTGCGCCGGTCAATCCTCTGGGGTTCGGGATCATCTGCGTACCATGAAATGAATATAGGAATTCCGAGAGGGTGTAAGGAGATCCAAAAGACCACGACTTCATCATCGGGCATCTTGATATGCTCGGCCTGCGACCAGAAAGCGGCTTCAAGGTCTCTGATCTTCTTTGCGAGGCTTGCCGTCATGCTCTTTTCTTCCCTTGCTTCTCAAACAGGTTTTCAAGCTCGCCAATTCTTTCGGCCAAATCTTCAACCTCGAACGCTTTGATTGAATACTCAATGATTGCTTTTGCTGCGGTGACTCGCACAGTGGCGGGGGTAGATTCATCGCGCATCAACTCGCTGAGGACGGTAACAGCTTCGCCGCTTGCCTGTTGAAGATTGGCTACGGCGCGACGCACGGCCTCGCGACGAGCCGACTGGTAGGCTATCTGAAAGTCCTGATCCTGAAGCCAGCGCCAGAGGGTTGTTTCACCAATGCCGACCGATTCAGCCGCTTCTTTCATGGTGTGATGAGAAAGCAGAGCGAGTATGGCTTTCTCATGCCTGCGTGTCAGACCCGGAACTTTCTCAAAATCGGCCTTTCGGTTTTCATTTCCTTTCATTTTCTTTCACTCCTGCGCTCGATCAATCTTCGACTTTAACAGCATTGACCTGTTGATTACCGATATTGACCTGTGCAGCATTTGCGATTGTCACAGGGTAGCGCCGAAGGTCTCGCATCTGGCGAAGCGTCCGAAGAAATAGCCTGTTGAAACGGTCGGCCATCTGCATCGCGTTCTCTACGGTTTCGGCGGCTGTGAGTCGCGGCGGCTTCCATACGCCATCCACTTTGTGGTTTTCTTCGATTGCGTTATACGAATACTCAGCCGCATGGTTGGCTACTTTCAGCCAGTGGTTGTAGCTTACGAATGCCTGCGCGAGCATTTCAACCATCGATTGTTCAATCGCGTTTTGTGGCTCCCAAGACTTTACGAAGCATTCGACAATGACGCTATATTGAGCCATCTTGAATGGCGTGTGATCCGCAAGCACAGCCACACAGGTGAGATCGTTCGCCGCCAAGCCTTCGCGCGCCACTCGCTTGAGTGCTTGCCAGACTATCGCGGCGGCGTCTTTGCCATACTCCTCAATAAGGGATTGCATGTTGTACCAGGTGAAATCTCTCGCTATGGAATCCATAGGAAAAAAGCCCTTGCGTGCGCGCTGCTCGATTTCTTCCGGTGTCGGTGTTTCGCGCTGCGGATCGTCAGCCGAAAGCGAGCGAAGATACTTTCTGATAGAGTCAACGCGCGCCGCGTACTCATTTCCTATTCTCTCGCCTATCGCCCGTGCTTCGCCTTTCTGCCTGAGCGTGAGCGTGTCCACTTCAGGCAGGTTTTCATCCAGTCGAAGCGCGCGCCATCTTACCTGCTCTGGCTCGTCTGTGTTGTATGGTTCGTTTGCCTGCACCTTTTCAGTTTCGGTCGTAGTTATGGCTTTACTCATAGCTTTGCATACTCCCTCAAGAATGCGCGGATGCGCCGAAATTCTTCTTCTGACTGACGGATTATCAATCGAATCCTTTGTTGTTGCTCTCTGTAGGCTGAACATGCAGCAGAAACAATTTGAAAACTGCTTTTTTTGACATAGTTTTTTCGCTGTCTTCCGAATTCGCGCCAGAAACGATAGTAATATGGGCCGTGAAGAAACCCGTTTGCGCACTTGCAATTAGGCTTGCCGCATCGCTTCCACTGCGCGCAGACTGCACCCGGCAAGGGTTCAATCTTGGGTAATGAATTTTGATTTTTTGTTTTCGAAGAAAGAGAGGCCGCGCCGCGCCTAACATCTTTTTTTCTTTCACTCCGCTTTTCCATCTGAATAGCCTTTCGATTGTCTTGCCATCACCAGTTCAAGTGCGAGATTAACCGCACGGCTGCACGGCCCACAGCAAAAACCATCATTGCCACTCAAAGGATCACCGCAGCTTGAGCACCTGCCGGAGCCGTAATCAATTGCCGCTCGCGCGGTCAAAAACGGAATCGGGCCTCTGTCTGGTATCTGCCGCAGCATCACGCGAGCGCGCCATGCCACTTCGTCATCAATTCCCGGATATTCTAAGGGCTGGTCACTGTCAAAACTGACAAAACTTTCTTCCGCCTGATGATTGATAGGTTTTGTCGGTTTTGGCAGTTCATCACCGCTAATATCATCAGGCGGTTTGATCGTGCGGCTTGTCAGGTATCGGTTCAGGTAGTCTTTCATTTGCTATTCTCGCTTTCGGATTTATCAAGTAATGAACTGTAGGCCGCCCACCATCGATAGTGCTTTTCACAGCCACAGATTGAAGCCAGCCGAATTGTTCGAGTAACTCCAATGCCTCAGCAACTTCTTTGGTAGAAGTCAGGCCCGACCATTTGTTACGATAGATGTCTCGCGCAGTGAATTTATCTTTCAAAGAACCTTTCCTGATTTTCTCAAGGATCGCTCGCGCCTGATTCGCTGTAGCATTCGTCGCGAGTCCATAAATCCGCTTTGCGTGTTCAAACAGGTATGTACACCATGCCGCCGCTTTTTCTGCCGCATCAAACGAGACCACCGCTTGATCGCTCTGCCCGTCGATTCTGTCGACGAGATGAAAGAGCAAAGCGAGGCTCGGCATCAGGCTGCGATACTTCGACAGATGGGTTTCCAGTGCTGGATGCTCTAAGAAACCACCGCGCAATTCTTTTTCAAGGTCTTCTCTCCATGAATCGAAAAACTCCTGTGCCTCTTCATCAAAGCGCAGATAGGGCATCTTTTCTGATTCTTCAGGCGGAAATGCGCCAACCTGCTCCGCGTTCAAAGAATCAAGTTTCTTGAATATCTCAAAAGCTCGATTCTTTTGCTCTGTATTCGGATAATGATCGACGTTGCGCCAGTCTTTGCTCACGTCTGGATAAACGAATAATTGAAAGCGTTGTAATAGCCCATCATCACCCTGACCGCCTGAAAGGGTGGATCGAAGATACTTCATCAATGGCCCCGGCTGTATTCCGCCAAGAATCGAAAGTGTCACATGTTTTATGTGCAGTGTGCCGCGACCGATGCGATCATAAGTGAAACCACCTTTGCCGTCCCATGCTTCAAGATAAAATGCGCGGTCGCCTTCGTGTCCTTCTTTGTCGAGAGTGTATAACAGGCCGGTCAATTCGTCTCGGTATAAAAGCAGGCCGCGCGGATTCTGATTAAGCAATTCGCCAACCTTTTCTACTGTCGAATCATTGATGATGTATCGCCGCTCGAAAGGCTTCGTCATCTTTTCGATTTCTTCCACTTGCGCGCGGAGATTTTCTTTGTCTGTTTCCTCACCTCTCTTGATTGCATTCTTGATTTCTTCTTTGAGCTTTTCCTTCTTCGCTTCGGCAGCTATGCGGTCAATCTCCCAATCTCTGGCCGCGCGCTCATACGCCTGCTGTGCTTCGGCTCTAAGTCGGGCAAGAGGTTTGATCGATTGTTCAAGAGCAGGAGATTTAAGAACACCGGGCCGCCCGACAATCGCGCCATAAAGATTCGGTACGACAGTCCAATCATCATGCCGCTTGGGGCGAATCGCAATTTGATTTCCGATTATAGAGGCTAGAGCCACAATCGCGCCGACAGCCGGATAGTCGAGAGGGCATTGCATCCGCTCCGCAATATCGAAAAGCCAGGGCGCGAACGGCTCAGGCAATAATTCGCTACGCATAGCAGACACAGGCAGAAGACTATCGGGCAATGATTCCGGGTCTGGCCACTCTCCTTTGGCTTCGGAGTAATGCGCCGCTCTGCTGTTGAAACTGACTTGGCTTGTCTCTATGCCAAGCCATTTGATGATGCAGTCCGCGACATCTTTAGGATAGAGTTCCATCAATCGCGGAATGCCTGTGGCTGGTTCGCCTTTGCTGAGTTGATCCGCCGTGCTACGTACTGCGCTCCGTCGATCTTCAATTTCATTATCACCGGCTACGCTTGCTGCCGTAATGATGAAATGCTCCGCATCTTCTATGGCCCATTCTGCGCGAATCAACATGCCAGATAAGGCAAGCGCGAGGTCGTGCCGTTTGCCCTCTTGCCAGTATCGAGCCGTGATTGCGCACGCGGCCAGAGTCGCCACCCTTGAAAGCAACACGTCACTATTTACTCTGGAGGGTTCGCCTGCTTTATTCCATATATAAGGTTCACCATCCGGGTGGATACTTGGCGGGACTACGGTTTGAGCGCCGGTTCCGCGAAACTCCACGATCATTGCGCGCTTGTCTTTTTTGCTTCTCAGAATCGGATCATCGAATTTCTTTGTCTTGGGGGATGACTCAACTATGTACCAGTAATGGGAATACGGGGAGCAAACGCGACCACTCACCCTGTTTGTGTCAGGCAGAAACTTGCGCGCTATAGCAAGAGCCTCGGGGCAGTCGAGATCGATATCAACAAGATTGGCCGAAGGACTGCCAAGCAACAAACCAACATTTATGCCATTGCTGAAATAGTGCGGCAGGTCTTCGCGCGCCAGCCGAAGCTTTGGCCATTCTTTGATGACAGGCTCTTTCTTACCTGCGGGAATAGGAATGGGGAGCCAGCCGCGAGAGTGATAATCGAGAACGCTATCAAGCGTACTGCTGCTCATTGCCGGTTTCCTGCGCGAGCGGGTTTTTCAACGCTGGCGAGAAATTCATCGATGTGCTTGGGTAGATAAAGAATCTTGTCCCCGACCTGGCAGTAAGATAATTTGCCCGCTTCTCTCATTCGCCATGCTGTCGTGCGACTGATGCCGACAATTTGGCAAAATTCGGATTCGGTTAGTGTCGCCTTGTTGTCTTGCGTTTCTCCCATCTCTCTTGCTCCCTAAAAATGAAAATCCGCCAGCGATTGGTGCTGACGGTTTCATTATCCACAAGCTATTTGCTTTGTCTTTAGGGCAGAAATTCCCAGAGAGTTAAATTCCGCAGGCAGAAATTGAAAGGGAATTATTTTCCACTTTTGCTTGGCTTACCGTACTTTTCCCATGCCTCTGTGTAATTCTTTACCCCTAGCTTTTTGATCCAAGTTAGCAATGTCCTTGTCTGGTTTTTCAAATCGCTTTCAGATTGTCTCTTACAAAGAGGATGTTCTCTAAGTTCCTTCACTGTTCTTTCGCGTGTCGGCCTTTTCGAGAACTTACTGAAAACATCTTTTAGCGCCTGTTCAAAATCAGCTTCACTATCAAACCACCCTGTACCCTCTGGTCGGCCAACGTCTGGCGCTGGCAAGAGGCTTCTCAATTCAATCATCATTTCTTCCAGCTTGGCGCGAAGCTCTTCCGACGACACCGGATTTTCCTTGACGCCGAGAATGCCCACAGCGATTAAAATTCGAAGTGCGGAACCCACAACATACGGAAACACCTCACGAATGAATACCTCTGCGAGCCGCGCGTCAAATTCAATCTGTTTCCAATCTTCTTCGCTAATTTGCCTGCTGTCCCGTAGTTGTTTCAGCCATTCAGTTGCATTTATTGTTTCGGATTGCCCTTCCGAACAATCCTCAATCCGCGTTGCCCAGTGAAATACGGCATAGTGGTCGTTATGCTCTCGCGTACAGGCTTTGAGAGTATGTGGCTCTTCCAGCAAGGTTGAAGAGGTCATGCGCCGATCCGAATTCAAATCCTCTAACGCAAGTTTAGCCATCAGCAGATCAATCACTGGAGTGCGGTTGTACTTCGCGCTTAACATCGGTTTGGCATCTTGAGCGACTTCAACTGAAACTGTTTCGACATCACAAGAAATAGCAGCGATAGGGTCAAGAGCTTCTAAGAACTTAGAGATGCGAAATTCCATCGCATCTCTCATAAAGTCGTTAAACGCTGTTACACTACTTGTAATCGAATCCTCTATGGCTTTTTTCGCTATTTGCACAGACAGGGAATCCCGTTCAAAGGCTTCCCCTGCTGCGACACGAAGGCTATCGAGCTTGCCTGATAGGTTAGAGAATTCCGCGATGCATATCTGCTCAATCGCGCTCTTCATATCAAGGGGGCTTAGTATTATTCGTGCTTCTTCAATACAGGTCGATAGTTTGGGGATAGAAAGGCTCTGTAATGGCATCGCAGAATTCATCTTTGCTATTCTCAAGACCTCCGAAGAGTTGGCTAGTGAGGTAAGTTGGTCAAGCATTCTTCTGCGCGAAACTGCCTCGAATTCATTAAATTGGTCAAGCATCCTACTGTGCGAAGCTGCTACGAATTTATTTATCTGCTGTGCCGCTCTATCCAGAGTCTTACGTGCCTCGGTATTGTTTCGATGATTGTCCATAGGTTCCATCTCGTCATCTATGAGCGCCATGCTTCTACCCTCCATAAGAACAGAACTGTTAATTTACCAACTCAGCAGGCTTACCCTTAGTTTCTCTTGATGATTTATTAAACTCATCAAGAACAGCAGCCGCGCGCCGCGCCGTCTCAACATTCGCATTCACATATCTGTAAGTCGTGTTGGCTTGAGTATGGCCTAAGATGCGCCCGACTTCCGAAAGCGGGATATGCGCAGAGACAAGCCTTGTTGCGTGCGTGTGCCTTAGATCGTGAAAACGCACATCTGGCAAGCCTGCGGTTTTTCTCACCGAAAGAAACGAGTGCTTGACGTTATTCTCTATGCCGAAAACAATCATCTCCGGGTCTTTCGGCGAAAGCTCCCACAAGCGTTCAAACTCTTGCGCCAGTCGGTCAGTTATCCCGACCTCGCGCTGTGTCAGGGTTTTCGTGTTGAATGCCTGAATAATTATTGTGCGATTGGCGAGGTCAACGTCTTTCCATTGCAGCTTGAAAATCTCGCCTTGCCTCATTCCTGTGTCAAGAGCGCAAATGATAATGGGTCGCAGATGTGCGCGCTGGTCAGTACAAGCGGCTAATAGCTTCTCTTCTTCATCGCGGGTCAGGATTCGCTCGCGCTGCTTTTCATCTGCTTTTGATATGATCGATTCGGCCAAACTGAATGGCGACCGGGCAAGCCAGTTCTGACGGACGGCGAATTGCAGCATCGCTCTCAATACCTCAAGCTCTCGATTTACGCTTGTCAGGCTTCGCGCCTTATATTCAATCGTTCCATCCTCGCGCTTCTCTTTTACGCGGCAGGTTTTCGTTTTCAGGCGCACGGATTTATATTCCTCGATGTCTGCCACAGTGATTGATCGAATCAGTTTCCGCCCGAAAAACGCTTTGAGAGTTTTCAAGTGAGTAAGCACATTCCTGTAGCTTCGCAGACCGCGCACCTTTCGCTCGTCGTGATACTCTGGCGGCTTCGCTTTGTGCTTCTCATAAACGTCAGCAAGTTTATCGAATGTCAGGCGGTCGCCTTCAATGGCCTGTTCGCCGCGATCCTCAATTTGCCTCAGCAGCTTCTTTTGAAGCTCTCTGGCTTCTGTCTTGTTTTCTGCGTGGCGCTTTACGTTTTTTCGCTTGCCTGTTGAATCAGTGAGCGTCACCCGCGCAATCCATGCGCCTTTTTCCGAGATGACCTTGTGAGAGGTTTTGAGCGAATGCCCGATGGTTTGCTTTAGCTCTTCGATAATCTGCTCTGCAAGCTCTGAGGCGTGTGACTGGCTTTTTGCTCGTCGTCTGATTGTCTGCGGCTGCCCGCTATTGTCTTTGTAAGTGACTACCGCATACCAATTGATTTCTTGGTAGACATAACCGCTTCGCTCACGCATAATAAATCCTCCGCTCGATTTCAACATGTCTCAGGGACACATTGACGGACACATTCAGGGACACATTGAACTGTAACACAGGGAGCGGACAGCAACAACGTGAAACGTATAAAACAGACAACTATTGGTTTTGTTTGGAGATAGAAAAACTTGGAAACAATGTGCAACGTGCGCGAACAGGGCTAATAGCGGCTACGAACCACAAGGCCGGGAGTTCGAATCTCTCCGGGCGCATCAAAAGATTCAATCAATCAGGGCCGCTCCGAGAGCGGCTCTGAGCATTTTGACCATTATTTTGACACCGAACTCATAAGTGCCGCATCGTTGACAATGTCGAATTGTCGCTATTAGACTCAAGGTCGCATTTGAGGCAAGCAAGCGTAAACAGTATTTTAATTCGCCGCGCGGACAGATTGATTCAATACCGACCTTCACGCAGAATCGTGAAATCGCGATTTCAGAAAAGAGGCAGGCCGACTCCGTTTCAAGGTCATAATGAATTTGGCAAAGAGTGAAAGAGCAAGCGAAGATGAATCCCAAAAGTCATCTGCCGCCGATCCTGTGACGGATGCGCGCGTCCGCTCCAACCAGATATTCTATGATCTTCCTGAAAAGCCTGTGGTGACAATCGAATCCAATCGTTCGTGGGTTCCGCTCAATCTACCCGGCCTCTGGGCCTGCCGCGAACTGCTCTATTTTCTCGTCTGGCGCGATGTCAAAGTGCGCTACAAGCAGACTATGCTCGGAGCCGCCTGGGCTGTGCTGCAACCGCTCGTGACGATGATCATTTTCACTTACTTCTTCGGCAAGCTTGCGCGCGTGCCTACGGATGGAGTGCCTTATCCGATATTTTTTTACACAGGATTGTTGCTGTGGACTTATTTCTCGAACGCAGTGATGAGCGGCGCAAACAGCCTCATAAGCAACACCAATCTGATCACGAAGGTTTATTTTCCCCGACTGATTATTCCGGCCTCAGCGGTCGGCGCGGGGCTGATCGATTTCGCCATCGCTTCCGTGCTTCTCGTCGGTTTGCTCATCTACTACAGCTTCCCCGTCACCTGGGGATATTTGATGCTGATACCGCTCGTCGTGCTGACCACACTTTTCGCGCTCGGCATATCGGTATGGCTTGCAGCCCTCAACGTGCGCTATCGCGATGTGCGATATGCTCTGCCGTTCCTCATCCAGATATGGATGTTCCTTTCGCCTGTCATCTATCCTTCGACTCTCGTTCCGCAGGAATGGAGATGGGTGATGACTATGAATCCGCTGACGGGCATCATCGAAAGCTTTCGCGCTTCGCTTTTAGGGAAAGAATTTCACTGGCTGGCGCTCGGTTATTCGACCGTGTTCATATTGTTGCTGCTCGTCTACGGGACATACACTTTCAAGCGAATGGAGCGCCATTTCGCCGAGTTCATTTAGCGCGCGATTGAGACATTTCGTCAAAGCTCAAAATCTGAGCAGGCAATCTCGCATCAATGCCAAAGAGCGGTCCGACGCTGAATATGGCCGATTATTACAAGACGACATGCAGCCTTGCGGCAGAGAATCTGTTATCGTAATCAGCCATGTGACAGGCTGAATCAGAATGTCGTATCGAGGCTCTGGACTCTGGATTCATCCGATCAACCTGCGCAATGAGGAGTCTTATGAAACTTGATAGAGAATCTATTGCCGATATGTTCATCCGAGGAGGAGGCATCGAAATCGGCGCGCTGCATATGCCTCTGAGAGTGCCTGACTCGGCGAAGGTGAAATATGTAGACCGGCTCACGGTCGAAGACCTCAGAAAACAGTATCCAGAACTCGATGACAAGGAGCTTGTCCATACCGACATCATCGCCGACGGAGAAAAACTCGATCCCATCGCCGACTCGACGCAGGATTTCGTCATAGCCAATCACTTCGTCGAACACTGCCAGGATCCTATCGGCGCAGTCCTGAATATGCTCAGAGTCCTCAAACCGGGAGGCATTCTTTATCTCGCCATACCGGACAAGCGTTGTTGCTTCGACGCGGATCGCCCCGTCACCCCTCTCTCTCACCTAATGCGCGATCACAGGGAAGGGCCTGAGTGGTCGCGCAGGCAGCATTTCGAGGAATGGGTTCGCTTTGTCAATAAAGCTGCGGAAGGAGAAGTCGAAGGTCAGATCGCACATCTGATGGCTATCGACTACAGCGTTCACTTCCACGTTTGGGAGCCGTTTGACATGCTCGAATTCGTTCTCGCGCTGAGAGGGATGGCCGGGTTTGAAATAGAGCTATGCTTCAGTCATGACAGCGTGGAAGTGATCTTCATTCTGAGAAAGTCGGTTTTGCAAACGAGGGAACGTCTGGCGACGATTTTTGATCGAGCGTCAGGCCCTGAGCCGTGGTGTATTGACGATATCTCTTACGACGGCAAGGTGCTTGAGATAATCGGCTGGGCATTGGCTCCCGAAGGCCTCCCTGACCGGCTGACCTTCGCAATAAATGACCGCGAGTTTGAAGACGTGGAGTTTCCACTGCCGCGTCCCGATCTCGCCCTCATCTTCTGGTACAAAAGGGGGGCTGACCGCGCAGGATTTCGTTGCCGCCTGACCCTCGAGCGCGAAGAACTGTTCAAGGATGGTTATGCGACATTGAAATGCATCGACCGGACGACAGGATCGCCAGTCCGTGAGGAGTTCAATATTTACTATACCGATGATGCCGTCGGACCTGAACTTCCGGATTCGGCAAGGATGCGAAGAGTTTCGGGAAACGACAACGCCCGCCTGTTCCAGCTTGAGGGCTTCAGCCTGTTCAAGAAGCTTGATCTGGCGCTTCGCAAAACGATAGGCAGACCCCTTAGCGAGTTCCGCGACATACTCGACTGGGGATGCGGTTGCGGGCGAGTCACAAGGTATTTCTATTCGCTGAAAGATGCGAGAGTCGTAGGCATAGATATTGACAAGGATAATGTAAACTGGTGTCGCGACCATTTCGAGTTTGGCGAGTACTGCGTCGCGCCGCTTTATCCGCCGACTGATCTTGAAGCCGAAAGGTTCGACCTCATCATAGGAATTTCTGTGTTCTCTCATCTGAGAGAGAAAGATCAAAGGGAATGGCTGGCCGAGCTATGGCGCGTCGCAAAGCCCGACGCAATGATCTTGATGAGTACGATGGGCGCGGCCACGGCTTGCCGCTCAGCCTGGGATGAAGAGCTTTGGAACCAATGGCAGGAGACTGGTTTTTTGACAAGAGCGAACAATGTCGATCTCGAAGGGTGTATTGAGAATGAAGACTATTATGTAAATGCATATATTACCGAAGATTATATTCGCCAAAACTGGTCGCGCACTTTCGAGATACTCGATTTCATCCCGGTCTACATCGGCAATCATCAAGACCTTGTAGTGATGCGTAAACCAGTTGGTTGAGCATTTTACACAACCGATTTGACAGTGCCATTCAATACAGAAAGCTGCTGGCTTGACAGGCAAGGTCGCGCTGCACAATACTTTGCCACTACGCCGACGCGCAGCTTCTCTCAATCAGAGCCGTCGCTGAGATTGCCCGATGAAAAAGTACATACGACGTTCAGGTCTTGATCTGGTGAAACGTATCAGCCGCAGGCTGCGGTCACTGACGCGCGCGACCCCGGCCAATATCGCCCCGGACCTGCGCTCATCGCCAGCGCCGCGTCTTTCGAACGATCCCGACTATGATGCATGGCTGCGCCAGCACGAGCTTATGCCCGCGGCGATTCAAGACGCGAAAGCGCGCGCGCAGTCGTTGCAGTTTCGCCCCCTCATCAGCGTCGTCATGCCGGTTTACAACATCGATCCGGTATATCTGGAGATGGCGCTCGACTCTGTGAACAGGCAAATCTATTCCAACTGGGAGCTATGCATCGCGGATGATCACTCTACGGATGAGCGATTGATCGATCTGCTACGGGCTTATGCAACACGGTATGAGCGAGTCAAGCTCGTGCGACTGAGAGAGTCTGGCCACGTCGCAGGAGCGACTAACGCGGCCATCGAGTTGGCGGATGGCGAATTCCTGGCTTTCCTTGATCACGACGACGAACTGATTCCAACCGCCTTGCTCGAAGTCGTCGAACTGCTTCAAGACGACCCCGATGCTGATGTGATCTATAGCGACCACGACATCGTTGACGAAGAGGGCTTGTTGCGCGCTCCGAACTTCAAGCCTGCCTGGTCTCCGGAACTGCTGCTTTCCTACATGTACTTTGGACATCTGAAGGTCTATCGCACCTCTTTGGTTCGACAGGCCGGCGGTTTGCGCTCAGGGTTCGAGGGGTCGGCTGATTATGACTTTGCGCTTCGATTGGTGGAACTGACTGACAGAGTTCGCCACTTACCAAAGGTTCTTTGTCACTGGCGCGCTGTCGCCTCGTCGATGGCGCGGACGAGCGAGACAAAATCCTACAGCTTTGAATCCGGTCGCCGCGCCGTGCAGGAAGCGTTGGAGAGAAGAGGCATCCTCGGCGCTGCGATTCATCCCGAGTTTGCTCAGGAGGCGAGAGTCGGGATGTACCGCATCCGATTCCGCGACACCGAAAACGAGCCGGTCACCATCATCATCCCTACTCGCGACAAGTGCGCGCTGTTGAAAACCTGCGTCGAGAGCATTGAACGGCTGACGCTGCATCGAGCTTATGAAATCCTCATCATCGATAATGAAAGTCAAGACCCGGAAACGCTCGACTACCTTTCGCGCACCCCTCATCGAGTGGCCCGCTTCGAGACTCCGCGGGGCTTCAACTTCGCCGAAATCGTCAACTTCGGCGTCACTCAGACTCGCACCGAATTCTTCGTCCTTCTCAACAATGACACAGAGGTGATAGCGCCGGAGTGGCTCGATGAGTTAATTGGATATGCGCGGATTCCAGGCGTGGGCGCAGTCGGAGCCAAGCTTCTGTATAAGGATCAGCGAATTCAGCACGCCGGAGTAATACTTGGCGTGCATGGGCTTACAGGGCATGCCTGTCAACCTCTTCGAAATGATCATGCGCCTCTTGAGTATGGGCTTGTGGCTCGGAATTATCTGGCAGTGACGGCAGCCTGTATGCTGAGTCGGAAGTCTGTCTTTGAGGAGATGGGCGGTTTCAACGCCACGGAACTGAAGGTTGCCTGGAACGATGTCGACTATAGCCTTCGATTGCAGGAGCGCGGCTACCGAGTCGTCACGAACCCTCACGCTCTGCTTTATCATCTTGAATCACAGTCGCGAGGCGATGATAAGAACCCTTCAGAAATTGAGTATATGAAGACTCACTGGCAGCGATACATCGATGACGACCCGTTCTTCAACATCAATTTTTCTCGCGCCAATTCCGAATTTCGGATCAAGACTGATCTGGACGAGGCACAGCACTTTTACTATCGTTAAATCCTATGCATCCAGAACTCATCGGTTTCCTCATATGCCAACAATGCCAGGAGTCGCTCGATCAGTCCGTCTCTCAGCTTTGCAGGTAATGGCGGCTTCGACATCTGATCGGCCATAAATCTTTCGCCTCATCGTTCGATTGCCGCTTGCACTTCATCTTTTGAGGCAGCCGCTTTTCGGTAATCGCCAGCAAGCTCGCGCCGCCTGTTATTGAAAGACTGATGCCACTCGACCAGCAAAACCAGCGCGAAAAGCAATCGCTCGCGCTCAACGCCTGCGGATAAATCCTCCGCAGTCAATCGCGCCACCTCGCTCATATCCAACCCCGGCACAGCGCGCTCGATAAAATAATCCCGGACTGATCGCCCGTCGAACCACTGCGCAAGCCAACTCCGCATAGGAAGAACGAATCCCTGTTTGGGTCGATCAAGTATATCCTTTGGCAGCCATCGGCTTGCAACGCGCCGCAGCGCAACTTTGCTCGTCAAACCGCTCATCTTTTGCGACACGGGAAGCGCAAGCCCCGCCTCGACCACGCGCACAGAGAGATATGGCGCGCGACCTTCGAGGCTGTGCGCCATCGACATGCGATCAAACTTCACCAGGAGATCATCCGGCAGCCACGTCGCAAGGTCTGTCGCCGCGGCGCGCTGTAAACTGTCTCTCGATTCATTCAGCCAATCGATCAGACTCGCTTCCCATTGACTCACCTCCGCGCGAGCGGCTCCTGCGAGCCGCCCCCTGCTTGCAACATCGGTCAGCAGCGGAAACCCCGAAGGCGTCACCGGCTCGGCGTTGTCAGTCAACCTCTGCAATTCGTAATGAGGCGACTGTCGGGCCAACCTCGCTTTGAGTTTTTCGCGCCAGCCTGTCTCTCTTGCGTGGCTTCGATAATAACTGTAGCCTGCGAAAACTTCGTCCGCGCCCTCGCCCGCCAGCGCGACTGTGACGTGGCGGCGAGCCTCTCTGCACAACCAGTACAAAGGCAGTTGCGCCTGATCGCCCACAGGCTCATCCATCGCAGATGCCACGGCGGGGAGCAAAGAGCGAAACGATTCGTTATCGAAAAGAAAATGATGATGATCGCTGCCAATAGCTTTAGCTACCATCCGCGCAAAACGGCTCTCATCGTGACTAGCTGAATCGAAGCCCATCGAAAACGTGGAGATGCGAGGCTGCTTTTTCGCCGCTATAGCCGCAACTATCGAACTGTCCAGACCGCCCGAAAGAAAAACTCCGACCGGCACATCGGCAATCAATCGAGACTCAACAGCGTCTTCGATAATCTGTGCAAGCTCATCATCGCGAATCTTTTTTTCATCGCCGAGCGGCAGAGCGTAATAACGATGGCGACGCGGCTGAGGATCGTCTATCGATATGGCCAGTCGCTCGCCCGGCAGCGCCCGCCGGATCGCTTTGAATATCGTCGCTTCGCCGGGAACGTAGTGCAGCGCGAGATATCTGTCCAGAGACTCGCCGTCGATTTCATCGCTCACCCAGTCGAGCGCGGCTATTGCGAGCAGGCTTGATGAATAAGCGAAGCAACCTTTTGTGTGCGCATAGAAAAGGGGCTTTTCTCCGAAGCGGTCGCGCGCAAGGTGAAGATGGCGGCTGCGGCGGTCGAGGATCGCTATGGCATACATTCCATCGAGCCGTTCGAGCAACCCTTCGATTCCCCATTCGGCGAAACCGTGGGCCAGCGCTTCGGTGTCGCTGAGGCTCGTGAATCTATAGCCGCGCGCTTCGAGTTGAGAGCGCAACGCGCGGTGGTTGTAAATCTCGCCGTTCTGGAAAACTACGATTTCGCCTTCGCGGCTGAAGAAGGGCTGCCATCCGCCTTCGGGATCGATTACGGAAAGCCGACGCATCGCCATCGCTACCGAGCCATCGAGGTAGCTGCCTTCGCCGTCAGGCCCGCGCAATGTCATCACGTCGCGCATCGCATCTATCAGGCGCGTCGGCACGCGGCCTTCGATGGTGTCTATCAAACCGACGATGCCGCACATCAGCGCGACCTCCCGCTCAACCACGCTTCGCGAAATACTTTTCCGTAAGCTTCGACCATCGAATCATAATCAATAAGAGATGCAAGCGCATATTTACTATTGGCAGCCATAGTTTGCCTGCGATCAGGATTGTCCAAAAACTCAGCTATATTGGCCGCCAATCCTTGCGCATCGCCTGCCTGGTAAAACAGCCCATTTACGCCCCGCTGAACCTGCTCGGTAATTCCGTAGGCCGGGGTCGCAATGACAGGCAGCCCTGCGGCCATAGCTTCCAGTATGACCCGTGGGAAACTTTCAAATCGCGAAGTGCATACGAATACATCCGCCGCCGCATAGTAAAGCGCCGTGTCGGGGGTTTCAGGAATGATCTTTATGCGCGAGGCTCTTTGCCTGCTGAGGCTTTGATGCTTTGCTTTCAAACGAACGCTATAGCGATCGTCCCGATCCCCTACGATGAAGCACCTTATTTTCCTGATGCGCTTATCATCCAGGCATACGACAGCTTCAACCAAATCTATCTGCCCTTTTCGGGCGCAGACGGTTCCGAGCAGTAGGATCATCATTTCATCATCAGCAATATTCAATTCCCTGCGCGCCTGTTCTCTCGTCCATCGACCAAGCGACGCTGTGAACTTGTCAGTGTCCAGCCCGTTGCGAATAGCGATGAAGTTATGATGGGTATTGAGAGGAAGAAATTTTTCGCGCGTCGTGTTGGCGACGAATACAACTCTGTAAGGGTAGCTGAAACATCGCAAGGCAGGCAGGGTGATGCCGTCGCCGAAAACTTCGAAGTAGGTACTCCACGGCTCGCTTTCGCGCGGATTCCAGATCGAGGGCAAGCCTGCTTCCTTAGCCGCATGGATGGCGTAAAAAGTCGGCAATGTGTTGCCGTAAACAAGCTCGACTTTCCACTCGCGCAGGCGTTTTGCGAACAGCTCGACTATTTCCTGATAACGAGACGGATCAAAGGCGGGACCTCCGGGGGCGTAAGGAAGGATTTCGACGCGAAAGCCCATCTCTTCATAAGCCTTGCGCAGCGGCCCATCGGTCGGGGAAACAATTATCGGCTCGATGATGCCTGTGTTTTTGAGTCCGACGGTCAGTTCATACTGGCTGTAAGGAGCGCCTTCCCAATTCAAACTGAAACCGACCATCAGCACCGGGATGGGAGCCATCCTTTCAGGCGCAACTGTTTTTGCATCTATCGGGAAAAGCTCATGGTCAAAAGATAGATTGGGATTGTAATAAGGCTCGACGCGCGAGCTATACTTCTTTCTGAAGGCGCCCGGCTCCACCGGGATATCCACACGACCTCTTGAATATCCCTCATAATGAATCAGTTCGGCCATCGGGCAGTAAACGCTACGCAGCCCTGCGTCCTGAAGCTTGTAACAATAATCCACATCGTTGTAGGCGATGGAAAAGTTCTGTTCATCGAATCCACCCATCTGCAAAAACAGATCCCGGCGGGTGAGCATACAGGCAGCCGTTACAGCAGAATAGTTTCTCACCACTGCCGGATAACTTAGATAACCCTGATCGCTCGCGGGCAAAAACTTGAAGGCATGGCCCAGCATGCCGCTGTGAAATCCCTGAACGACGCCCGCGTGCTGAATCCTCCCCTCCGGATAGAGCAAACGCGCGCCCACCGCTCCTACGCCGCGGATGCCTGCATAGCCGACCATCTGACTCAACCACCGGGGCGCGACGACCTCAGTATCGTTATTGAGAAACAGAATATACTCAGAGTCTATCTGCTCGACGGCTCGATTGTTGATCGCGGCGTAGCTGAATCCTGATCCGGGATTCGGTATGCGCAAAACTCTGTGGCCGCTCGTTCGCAAAAACTCCAGAGTCTCCGCGTCATCGCTTTCGTTATCGATTATGACGACCTCGAAGTTTTTATAGGTCGTCTTCTCAAGCGACTGAACGCAGGTTTTCAAGACATCGACATTATTTCTGGTCGGAATGACGATGGCGACTCTCGGCCCGTCATCAGGGAACTCGTGCAGGAAAATGGCGCAACCGGCTTTCACGGCCCAGTCAGGTTGATATGCTTTCGCTCGAATGCCACGACGGTCGAGCGCCTCCTGAACGGCTCTCAATCCGGCGTTGAAGCTTTCAGGCTTTGCGCTTCCTTGTGAAGCTGTAGAGCCGGGCAGCGCGCGCCAGTGATAAAGCACTTTCGGAATATGGCCGATGTGACCGGCCCTCTCCGTAGCTCTGAGCGCAAGGTCGTAATCCTGCGAGCCTTCGAAGCCCGTGCGCATACCGCCAACCTCGAAAAATAAATTTCTTCGCAGCACGAACAGATGGCTGAAGTACATATAACAGAGCAGAAGCTCGGGCGAAAAGTCGGGCTTGAACTGCGGGGCGAAGCGTCGCGCCTCGGTGTCTATCTTATCGTCATCGGAGTAGAGGATGTCAGTTTCAGGATGCTCTGAAATATACAGCGCGACTTCGCCCAAGGCGTCGGGCGTGATTTCGTCGTCCTGATCCATCAGGAGGATATAGTCGCCGCGCGCAAGCTCGGCGGCGCTGTTCGTCGCGCGGCTTATATTGCCGTTCTCCTCGCGCGATAGGATTTTTATTCGCGGCTCGCGCTCGGCCCATCTGCGCAAGGCGTCTTTTGTAGTCGAGTCCGTGCTGGCGTCATCAGCTATGCAAAGCTCCCAGTTCTGATAAACCTGACGGACTACGCAATCGATTGCCTTATCGAGAAACTCGCGCGGCGGATTGTAAACAGGCATAACGACGCTCAACAGAGGAGGGTCTGCAATGGCGGACAATCTTTCACAAAGCAGTGATTCTCTTCGCGGGTTCCACTCGTTGACTTCGAGCCACGCGTTGTAAGGGTCAATCGCTTGCGGAATCTGGAACTCCTGCAATGCGCGCGCTGTCTCAGCGGGCGGGTAATGAGCATTCAGTCGAGATACCTTCCACGCCGTCCAGGTTCGGCGAACCGCAGAAGGCAAATCGCTCAGACTGGGCGCGCGGCCATGCTTTTCGCGGAAGCTTTCGATGCGAGCCATCGAGAATCGAGCAAACTGTTTCAGTCTGGAGATGCTATTCGAATTCTTGTTCGATCCGACTCTGCGCGGAGGCACTCTTTTTAGTACAAGCTGTTTGATCTTGAACCTGCCGGGTGATTCAAAAGGGTCGAGTCTCAATGCGATGACTTCAGAGCCAAGTCGGACATATCGTTTATGCGCGCCTCGCGGTTCTCCAAGATCGTAGCAATCGCTTTCGCTGTAGCCTGCGCCGCGATCAACGTACAATCGCGCCTGACTCCTGACCGGAGTTTCTGTTTCCATCTCAATTAAAACTTCTGTCCACCCTTGAGGCCATTCGCCCGAAAGATTGAACTGCGGGTCGCTGCCTGTCGCTTCCCATCTGCCGGACTCGCCCGCCGGACGAAGCTCATTGACCGGCTCAAGCAAAGGACGATACTCGCGCCTAGCCAGCGCCTTCGATGGATTGCGTAAGCCGCGAAATAGGGGAAGAAAAAGTCGATGCTTGATGAGACCGTATCGGCTCAACAGCCTCCATCCCAGCGAGCGTTTTATTTTCTCAAGCTCGGCCTCGCTTTCCTGAAGTCGACATTCTGTAATCTGAAGTTGAGATTCCTTTTCCTGAAGCTGACGTTCTTTATCGCGAACGAGCTTTTCTTTTCGCTCCATCTCCGATGAAAGCGACCCTATCGTTCTCGCTTTTTCTTCCATCTCATCATCGAATCTCTCGCGCAGAGATTTATCCTGATCGGTCATTTCGGCGCGCAATGCTTCGGCAGCGGCAAGGCGCTGTTTTTCGAGATCAAGCCTCAAGGTCAGTCCGCGTCCCATCTGGAAAAAGAAATCCCGGATTTTCACGCTCTCTTCGTCGCTCGCCTCCAAAAGCGATTGCAACTCTTTCGAGCGAACCTCGCCTACCGCCAGAACTCCGAGTCCGTGGCCGTGCAGGAATTCGAAATGAGGGTAGCGTTGTTTGATCTCGCTCCAGAGTCGGCTGACTCCGAAGCCGCGCTCTCGCACATTGGTATCGTGCAGCAACACGACTCCGCCTCGGCTCATCCTGGGAAGCCAGGATTCGAAATCGTGTTTGACAGCTTCATAAGTGTGACAGCCATCGATGTGAAGCAGGTCGATAGTTCCGAGGGCGAAATGACCGAGAGCTTCATTGAATGTGCTTTGTATGAGACTGGAGAAACTGCCGTAGAAAGGGTCGTGATGCGCGCGCAAATCATCGAGAATTTTCGAATCGTAAGCGCCTGTGTGCTGGTCGCCCTGCCAGGTGTCTACGGCATAGCAACGCGCGTCGAGATTTAGCTCTTTCACCGCCTGACAAAACGCGCAGTAAGAATCGCCGCCCTGCGTGCCTAACTCCACTGTCACGGCGGGTCGCAGAATATCTATGAGAAACATTGCGAAAGGAATATGCTCCTGCCATGCGGTCAGATGCGTGAGCCGCCGGGGTGACGCAAGACAAATAGGATGATCGAGTGGATTCAGCATCATACTCTTGAAATTTTCTCCGGGTAAAACAGGCGTTTTCAAACTGAAGATGCAGCATACCTGAATCGCTTCAGCGTGTACACTCTGAAGGAAAGCTGCGCTTCGATGTGATCGATGAAACGCAATCCGCCTGCGTCAATCGCGGTCCTGCCGCCCGAATCGTTCAAGCCGTCGGAAACGATCTCTATGAAAAAACGGAATCGCCTGCCCGCAGAGTCGCCGACAGGATCGAAGTGAAAGAATAGCCGTCCGTCGTCTCGCTCGCGTGATAATTCGATATCAGCGACTGCAATGTCTGACTCGCTCGAAGCCCGGTCTCGAAGGCGCAATCTCAGTGAGCCGACTTGCAGGGCAGAGTCGAGCCTGAGCGCGATGGCGCAAAGATCATTCTGATCTATGGAAAACTCCTGACCGACTTCGATCACATCACCGAGCCGCGCCGATGACTCAAACGCGCACGCGAGTGAGTCGGGTTTGGAGAAATCGACGCGGAAAGCTTCTCCCGTCGAAGTGAGATTCGGGTTGTAGTAAAAGTCATTCATAATTTCGCTTCGCCATCGCGCAATCAAGCGGGCTTCCTCATCCGAACACAGATTCAATCCGCGAGTCGCCGATTCCTCGTGATAGAGAAGCGCGTAAGGCGTGCAGACTATCAGGTAGCCGCGCTCTCTGAGCCGCAGGCACAAATCGATGTCGTTATAACTTACCGGAAGATGCTCTTCGTCGAATCCGCCCGCCTCGTCGAATACCGTGCGGCGCATCATCAGGCAGGCTGCGGTGACTGCGCTGTAGTTTCTTATTACGTTCGGATAATTCAAATATCCCGATCCGCTGAATCCGTCCACCAGGCGATGGGCATGATCGGCTGCGCCGTTGACGCCGAGGATGACTCCGGCGTGTTGTATGCGACCGTCTTTGTAGAGGAGCTTCGCGCCGACTGCTCCAACTTCTCGCCGCTGCGCCTGCTCGACCATAGCCGACATCCATTCCCGGTTTATCACTTCCGTGTCATCGTTGAGAAACAACAGATATTCGCCGCCGGATCGAGCCGCGGCGAGATTGTTCAGGCGCGAAAAGTTGAACGGCGCGTCGTGGCGAAGGATGCGATGCGGCGAGCGCGTGAGATAGTCTAGCATTGCCGCTTTGCGGCTGCCGTTGTCGAGTATGATTATCTCGTAGTCGCTGTAATCGGTTTTCGATTCGATGCTCTCGATCAGTCGTCGGAGTCGCTTCAATCCGTCTCGCGTCGGGATGATTATAGATACGCGCGATGGGGTTTTTATTTTGCGCCGCACTCGATAGAAGCCATAGACACGGTCGTTTTCGACTTCGCCTTCGATCTGCCTCCTCTTGAGCGCGTCTGCAATAGCGCGCCTGCCCGCTTCGATAACCGCAGGTCTTTGTCGAGTGAGCGCCGAGGCTGAATAGGAAACCTTTCTCCAGTGATAAAGCGTCTTAGGGATGTGCGCGATTTTGGCAGTCCTCTCCGTGAAGCGCAAAGCGAGATCATAATCCTGACTGCCGTCGAAGCCCTCACGAAATCCTTCTATCTGATCGAAGATGCTTTTACGATAAACGCAGAAATGCGCCAGGTACATGCATGACAGCAGGAGATCAGGCGACCACGCCGGTTTGAAACGAGGCTCCAGCCGCCCGTCGGAGTCGAAGCGATCTTCATCGGAATAAATCAGGTCTGCATCCGTCTCCTGAAGCGTCGCCGCTACTTCGTAGAGCGCATCGGGCGTGAGCAGATCGTCGTGATCGAGCAGACCGATGAATTCTCCCGTCGCCAACCTGAGCGCGCGATTCGATGCAGAGGCTATCCCGCCATTTTTTTCCGAGAAGACGACTTTGATTCGCGCGTCTCTTACGGCGTACTCGTCGAGCATTTCGCGGATGTGAGTCGCTGTTGATGCGTCATCGCAGATGCACAGTTCCCATTCTCGGTAATACTGATTCATGACGGAATTCATGCATTGGCGCAAATGCTCAGGCTCGGTGTTGTAGACGGGCAGGATGATGCTGATGATCGGCCTGTGATCGAATGCCTCTATGTGTCGAGAGACCTTTTCACGGTTATATCTGAAACGCTCGCAACGTTCGGTCCATACCGGGTATGAAAGACTCTCCGCGATTTCGACCCGACTGCTCAACCGGAGAATTTTCTTTATGCGTCGAAAAGCGGGAAGAACATAATTGTATTTTATTGGCCCGTAGCGTCTGTGCAGTGGTTGCAGAGCGGGAGACCTTCTGAGGAATGCGACAGCCCGTGATGCGCGGTTGCGTATCAGGGTTTGTATATAACGGGCAGAATCGAGCAGCTTCGAGTTTGTCTGAGAATCGAGCGCGACCGGCGATTGTTTTTCAGTGAGCTTGCTCATCTCCGACAAACCTCAAGCTGAAAGAATGAAGTCTCGGAGGGCGAAAAGTCAAAACAGCGAAGCGAAGAAAAGAGAGATCGCCGCTGCTTTATCTCCATCGATCAGAAATTTATTTTCTGCCGTTCATTTCTCGTTCTGGTCGCGCGGCACTTTCACAATTACGGTTTTCTCCGAGGTATTGCCGTTGGCATCCGTGCAGGCGATGGTGATCGTGTAGAGGCGACCCTTCCCATAGTCGGATCTTTCGGCGCGCAATCGCACGCGATGCGCATCGATTATTTCCCAGTCGGGGGTCGCGTCGCCCGCGCCCGTGTCTTTAATCGGCTCGTTGCTCGTTACGCTCAACGCGCAGATTATATCTCCCTCGCACAGGTCGCGCGCCTCATAGTTTACCGTCACCTCCTTCATCTTATGGTCAGGAGGCCACAGCGATATCGAACTGACCGACACGCTGGTTATAGCAGGCGGTTCGGTGTCCTGAACGATGACATTGAACGAACAGCCCTGTCCTTTGCTGCTCACGCATGAGACGACTGTGACTCCGACGGGGAAGAACGAGCCTGAAGAAGGAGTGCAGGCGATTTTGTCGCAATCGCCATCGGTTGTCGGAGATTTATAGTTGACTATAGCGCCGCATCTGTTCGGGGTATTCGATAGCAAAATGTCTGTCGGACAGGTAAGAGAGCAGTTGTTGCTTTTGACGGTGATGGTGAAACTGCACTCGGCTTTATCGCCCGCCGAATTGCTCGCTTCGCACGAGACGGTAGTTACGCCTATGGGAAAGCTCGACCCTGTGGGCGGCGCGCAGGCAGAGCTTGAAACTGCGCAATTGCCGTTCAAGGTTGGCAGGGGATAATCGACGACGGCCAGTCCAAAACCGGGCGTTGTTTCATCAACCGTGATATCATCGGGACATTTGATCGCGGGCGGCTGCGGGTCTTCGACCGTCACAGTGAAACTGCAAGGCGCTCCGGTGTTGGCGGCGCAAACCACATTCGTTACGCCCAGTGGAAAGAAAGAGCCGGGAGCCGGGTTGCAGAACAGATTGCCGCAGTCGCCGCCCGATCCGCCGGGGAGCGAGTAATTGACTACTGCGCCGCACTGCCCTGATTGCTTTTCTGCGATCATACTGGGCGGGCAGTTGATCGAACATGGTTGCAGCGATATAGCGGCTGAAGCTGTAGCTGTGTTGTCCGGTCTGAACAATTCATTAGTTTCGCTGGAAACGATAGCCGTATCTGATATGATCGCGCCCTTCGGCGCGTTCGGGTCTACCTGATAAACGAAGACGAAGGAGGCTGAAGCATTAACGACCAGAGTTTCTATCGTGCAGGTGGTAGACCCTGAGCCGCCTGCTGGTGGATTTGCGCAGGCGAAAGGGGTGCCCGTCTGCGCCTCGAAAGCGAAAGTTGAAAGCGTGGCTCCGGCAACCATAAGCTTCACATTCTGCGCTTCGTTCGGGCCGTTGTTGGTCAGCGTTACGGTGAAAGTGGCCTGCGCTCCGGCAGAAATCTGAGCGGGGCCGGACATGCTGACCGAAAGATCGGCGGCAGGCGCATCCGGGTTTTGGACTACGAACTGCGCGAAGGCATATCCGTTATGCGAGACATCGACTGTCTTGACCGTCCAGGTTCCGACCTGAGCGAATCGCCCTGAAACGGGGAGGGTGATCGAATCGTTCTGAGGGTCGCTCGTGATTTCCGCATCCATTTGGAATATCGTTCCATCGGGCGCAACCCATTCGAAACGGCGTTGAGCAGGAGGGCCGAGATGAGCCCCCGTTGCCACTGCGCAGACCTTATCGCCGAGATTGAACGATGTTCTGGGAGTTTCGCAATCATTGGCGAATGAACTGATGCTTTCGTCATTGAGAGAAATGGGGTGCGAGCCTGCCATCAAAGCCAGGAGGGTGAAGAACGCACAGGTAGGAATCGATCTGAGAATGAAACGCACGACCAGTGATCGGGCGCGGTTTGGGTTTCTTGAAAACAGACTCATACAAACTTCAGTCTGCGCACGACGATGACCTGTTTTGAGGCGAAGCATTGCGTATGGTTTGCAGGCCACGTCTATTTTGTGGAGTGCGAAAGCTGCGCTCCAGAGCAAGCGCCGGGAGTTTTTGTTCAATCCTTCTCGCCTCCAAAGGGGGCGAGAAGGATTGAAAACCGCAGGCTCAGTTCTTGCCTAACACGGGCAGCGTAAATGCGCCGTTTGCTGTATTGCCCTGAAGCTTGTTGTCTCCGAAAGTCCCTGCATTGCCGTTTCCAGCAGTGACTCCGGTGGTGTTGCGGGATATGAAGGTGTTAGAGACACGAAGGATGCCCTGATTGGCTGCGGCAGAGGTTCCGGCTGAAAGCCCTGTGCCGTTGCCAGTGACTATGCAGCTATCCACATTTATTTCAGCAGTCGGCCCAGCCGACAGCACTTCAGCCAGAATCCCTGCGGTCGAGTTGCCAGAATATACGCTCTCACGAGTGGTGATGCGAGCATTGTTTCTGCCGATCAGACCGAAGACATTGTTTTCGATGGTCGTCTTCTCGATCACCGCATCGACAAGCCCTCCGCCGGCATTCGAGATAAAAATTCCTACATTGGAATTGTTCCTTATGTAAGTATTTTTGACATATACTTCGCGGTTGGCGACGTTGTTGAGACCGACATTGATGCCGTTTTGCATGCCGTAGATGACTGTATCTTCGACGTGCAGCGATGCTCCGGCTAAAAAGCTGACGCCGTTGAGACCAGTGCCTACTCCGTTGATATCGAGTCCCCTGAGCACTACCTTGTCGTTGGTTCCGGCATTGATTATGATCCCGTTAGTTCCAGAGACAAGAACGCCGCCCAAAGTATGGCGGCAATCGATGGTTATGGCCTTTGTTATAGTGACTGCGCCGAATCCAGCCGGATCGAGGCAATTGATCTCGCCCTGCGCGGCTGTCTTTGAAATGGCTCCGGCAAAAGTCTTGCACGGCGCGGTGCGGCTGCACGGATTTGCGTCGTCGCCGACGCCTGATACCCACGTTCTGGTCGCCTGCGCCTGCGCCAAGGACGCGCAGAACAGACAGACAGTAAATACTACCAAAGCATTAATCGCTAATCTCGTAAGTTTCATAGATTTCCTCCTTCAAAGTTCGAACTGCTCGGTTTAGGATGGGTGTTTGTCATATTCCTCATAGCCCTTTAGAGTTTCGGCGGCTCTGATTTCGATGCGAAGAATTGAATTTCGATCCGTTCAATTTTCAATTTCGCGACTTGAAATTACAACCTGCGGCCTTCATCGGCCTTGAGCTTGAGGGACCATCGGGTCGAAACAAACAAGTTATCAATGCTATCTGCGAGCCGCACAATAATACTATTCAACATGAAAGTCAACCACAGGAAAGTTAAAATCGTTTGAAATTTCCACTCGCCGAAATGCTCTTTGTAAATTTATGTCGGCTTATAGCCTTTGAAGAAGACCCCGGCGGCCAAACACTTTCGACCTCTCTCATCAAGCGCGTTGTCGAAATCCTCGTTCATCAAGTCCCTCAACCCCTTGAATCGCTCATACCACTCATCAGAATGCAGGTGATCAAGTATTGCATCCATTTGCGCTCGGAGACCCTAGGAGGGATTCTGGTATTGTTTCACCCCGGACTCTGCGCGCTTGAATCTCTTGAATAGCTCGTTTATTCCCTGCTCAGTCATGTTGAAGTAGTGATACGGATCGCCGTGCAACGGATACATGAAGGCCGTGTCAACACGGACAAGCCCGCCAGGTTTGAGTACCCGGTAAATCTCGTCGGCCATCTCCCACGGCCTCGGTATATGCTCGAAAGCCGCTTTGCTTATCACGGTATCGAATGTGTTATCTCTGTAAGGCAACCTGCTATAAAGAGAAATCACGTCAGTGCAGGCGTATTGGACAACTTCATGCAGAACCATATTGGGGAACCGCTCAGACTCTGTTGGATTGCCTGCGCCCACATCGAGCGTCAGCCCGGGGCTGGTTTCTCGAATGATCGAAAAGTATTCTTCGGAGCAAGGGTTGGTGTGGTTCTTCTCCAGCAACTTACAGCCGACCATAGCGCCCGGTTCTGCGAAAATCGGCGCGCCTCTTCTCTTTTCAAAGGATGCTTTGCACCTTGAGCATCGAACACTATCTACGTCTTGCTGAACGCTTGCCCCACAGATCGGGCAAGCCAGTATATCTGAATACATCCAGTCTCTCTCCCTGAGCTTTTCAACTCCTTCAAGCCCGCGGACCTGAATCTGAAACTGGAGCAATTCTTCTTCTAATTCGCCAAAACGCGCCATCAAAGAAATCGTCACGATGCGATTTACATGACAGTCAAGGAATGCCTCTGCGACAAACCCGCTCCACATAGAATGCTGATGGTTGGGGAATGCCAGGGCGACATCCGGTCTCTTCAAATTGATAGTTGCATCGGCATTTGGCTTGCCATCCACCATTACCCTGAGCGCCGACAGGTCATGTTTTATTGCAATGACCCAACCTGCTACTCTCATCGGCGAATTCGCTTCGCACGATCCGGCTGCCAAACGCGGAGTATCAACGTGAAACAAACACATTTTCCGATAAGGCATGCCTTTTGCCCCAAGAGAATCTTTTGCGCGTATCTCAATCCATCTCTTGCCGCGTCACGCGCTTCAAAAAAGGATGAGCGCAGGCGGAGATGTATCGAAGAGAGTTTCTTTGACGTAAAGTGTCGAATGCGGATTTCGGGATTCCTCTTCACTGAGCAGATTGAAAGACTCGAAAAACAAAGCGCGCGCTCTCTCCGCGTGCGCTGAACGGGCGGCGATTTTTTCATGCTCGACCACCACTTTCAACAAACCGCCAGCAGGAGCCTTGACATAGCCGACCGGGCGTTCGGTGAAAAACTCAGTCGAAGGAACGGCGGGCTGACTCGGACTGCATTCGCTTGACACTACTTCTGCTGCGAGACCTTGCGGCCCTGACGAGGTGACGGATACTCGCGTCTCACCAGCTTTTTCTTCATCAGCGCAGATTTCTATTTCTTCGTAGCCGACGGGCAGTCCGAGAAAAGTTGTTCCCGTAGCGATGACTCGCGAGTCGACATTCATATCGAAAAAATAAACGGCTCTTTCTTCGCCGTGAAGTATGTAAGCGCGATAGTTGATCTGATCATATTCGGGCAGCGGAAGCACCCCTGCTTTTATATCTTCGTTTTTGAAAGCAACCGCCGATATGAAAGCAAACGAGATGTTGTTGATCGTCTGCAAATCGAGTTCGAATTGCTCCGGCACAAGAGGGCGCAATCTACGGGGCGGCACCGCGTAGTTTATGAACAGCATGTCGCGCATCTTTATTTGTATGTGCATATCGCCTCTCGTAAGGCGCGTACTATGACGAGTATGCTACGGTCGGCTGTCGGATACAAGGAGAGAAGAAGCAGCAGGCTTACCGAATTTGTTAATGGCGCGGATTACTCGACGCCGAACAGTCGCAAGCTCTGCACCACTGCGATAGAGAGCAGATATCCGAGTCCTGTGTAGAAGAGCAATTGCAGCCCGGCCATCTTCCATGAGCCTGTCTCGCTCCGCACCACGGCGACCGTCGAGAGGCACTGAAGCGAAAAGAAGAAAAACACGATCAATCCCAGAATACTTGATGTTGTGAAAACACGCTGCGAAGTGCCTGCAAAAGTCGCCGAGCGGATGTTTTCCAAAAGCCCCGCCTGCTGATTCTCTTCCGTATCTGCAACATGAAAAACTATCGCCATCGTGCTTACGAAAACTTCCCGCGCTGCGAAAGCCGAAATCAACCCGACGCCGACTCGCCAATCGACGCCCATAGGTTTCAAAGCAGGCTCTATGGTCTGTCCTATTCCAGCGGCGAACGAATGATCGAGATCGCTCGCGGCCACGAGACCAGGCTGTGAGCCATCTTCCGAAACCGGTTGACGCGCCCCAGGCCCGAAATTCGACAGCAGCCACAAAAACGCCGAGATCAGAATTATCGGCATCCCGGCTTTTTTCAGATAAGCAGCCGAACGGCTCCAGGTGATTCGAAGGGTCGGTTTGATGAGCGGCTTGCGATAAAGCGGCATCTCCATAGCAAGCATCGATGACGACTCTCTGCGCAAAATGAAGCGGCCTATCAACCCGGCGGTCAGCGCGCCTACGAGCAGGCTCGAAATATAAATTCCGGCAAGCACAAGCCCCGCCCTACCCGCCTTGCCCGGAAGCAGCGCGGCGAGAAGCAGAGCATAGACCGGCAGTCTCGCGCTGCAACTCATCAAAGGGATTATCCAGATAGTAAGCAGTCGCTCGCGTCTTTGCGGGATCGTCCGCGCCGCAAGCACCGCAGGAATGGCGCAGGCGAACCCCGAAAGCATCGGCACGAACGAACGCCCATGCAGTCCGAGATGCGAAAGCGGACGGTCGACGAGAGCCGCCCCACGAGCGAGATAGCCCGAATCTTCGAGCAGCGTCATAAGGAAAAACAGAATTATTATCTGCGGAAAGAAAACTGCGACTGATCCGACTCCGCCTATCAACCCTTCGGCGATGAATCGCGACAGCGCGCCTTCGGGCAACAGGCGAAGCGCGAGCGCGCCCGTCTGCGCAAAACCCCATTCGACGAAATCCATACCGGGCTGCGCCGCCCAGAATATGGATGCGAAGAGCGCGACCAAAACGGCGAAGAAAATCGGGAAACCAAGATAGCGATTCAGCACGATGCGATCTATTCGCTCAGTAACAGAATCAGCCGCAACGACCAGAGGGCGACTCTTTTTTATCGCGCCGCTTCGTTCGATAATCTCGCGTATCTCGCGATAAGCCGCCACAGGATCATCCGATATCCGGGCAAGCGCAGAATCCGGGCTTGCAGGCTTTTCGACTTCGCGGCGCAGAATCGAGATGACTTCCTCAGCACCCCAACCTGTTCGGCCATCGACGCAGACGACCGACACTCCGAGAGCTTCGGATAGCTTGCTGGCGTTTATCGATTGCCCGCTGCGGGCGAGCAGATCGATCATGGTGAGAGCCAGCACCACAGGCTTCCCGCGACGCGCAGTGAAGGAGGCGAATTTCAAATGCCTCTCAATCTGAGTTGCATCGATTACCGAGATGATGGCATCGGGATGAATCGAAGGATGACGGTCTTCGAGTACCTGGCAGGAAAGCTCCTCTTCAGGAGAGGCGGCTCGCGCGCTGTGGACTCCCGGAAGATCGATCAGCGCGATCTCCGGCCCGAATTCGGGGCGAGTGCGGCCCCGTGAGATCGTAACCGTCACGCCCGGATAATTGGCTGTGTGAAAGCTGCCGCCTGTGAGCGCGTTCATAAGCGCGGTCTTGCCTGCATTCGGCACTCCCGCAAGGCACGCCGTCAGCGGCTTCGATTTCTGGTCCAGTTTCGATTCAGATTCTGCCTCGTCAGGAGCCGCGCTCAGAGTGGCCATATCTGCTAATGAATTTTTATCCACGCGGCTTCCCGCCTTCGAAGAGCTATGCGCATCCCGCGCACAACCACAACCAGAGGGTCTCCGAACGGGACGGCCTGAACGACCGATGTCTCCTCGCCCGGAGTCAGTCCGAGATCGAGCAATCGGCGGCATTCTTCCTCCGGCCCTTCCAATCGCTCTATCCTGTACCGCCTGTTTTTCAACGCTTCAACCAAACTCATAATTGCACCTGCCGAAATGTCCTCAAATGAAAATGAATTTCAATTTACGATAAGAGAATACGAGGAATGCGTCTGGCTGTCAACAAAAAGTTCGCCCGTGTGATTAGGTCGTCGAACCGCGTTTTTATTTTTCTGACTCGGAATTGACAATGCGCTCTGAGGGCCGCTATGTTGTCCTTTCCCTTTGCGGACGGAAACGCTTGCCATGTCCGCACTGACACACAGGAGGCGAAAGGTTTTGGCAAAGACTGGCAGGAAGAAAACCAAGGTCAAGGTCAAGGACATGAAGTTCCGCCATGACCCTATGATCCGTTTTTACGAAAAGACTCAGGACTGGCTCCAGGAGCGGGGCCGACCATTCATCATCGCATTAGGAATAATCGCAGGTCTCGCCGTGCTGTACGTCGCAGGGGCGGGTTTTTTCTCCTGGCGCGCATCGAAAGCGGCGGCAGAGTTCGGCGCGGCGTTCGAGAAATATAATGCGCCCGTGCAGGATAGTACGACAGTCGGCCAGATGGGGAAGTTCTACACCGACGAGCAGACCAAATGGCAGGAGACAGCCGAGGCATTTGAAAATCTGGCTCGCGAATATTCGGGCTACTACGGAGAGATCGGGCTTTATTACGCGGGTGTGGCTCGATTGCATCTCGACCGCGAGCGCGGCCTTCAGATTCTTCAGCAGTTGGCCGATAAAAACGACGGCGATACGAGCGACCGGGCGCGATTGGCGATGGCTGAAAATTATCTCGCAGTAGGCGACTATGATCAGGCCATCCCGCTTTACGAAAAACTGCTCAACTCTCCGACTGTGGCCAAGGAGACGGCTCAAATGGGGCTGGCTTCGTCTTATGAAAAGAAGGGCGAGACGGAACGCGCTGTCGAGCTTTACCTCGAAGCGGCTAAGGTAGATCGCTCGTCTCCGACCGGATCGCTTGCTGAAAAGCGGCTCTCGGCTCTCGCGCCTGATCGCCTGAAGGAATTGCCTCCGCCTTCAACTGTGCCGACTGTCCCCTGAAATCAGATTGCCGGATGAGGCCGCCCCGGACGACGGATGGAGAATTTCGCTCACACCCTCTTAGGTCTTTCCCTGGCAAAAACAGGTCTCGAACGCGCGACGCCTATGGCTACGGCCTCGCTCGTCATCTCTTCCAACCTGCCCGACATCGATGTGGTGATGGGACTTCTGGGCGGCACGCCCGCCTACCTCGAATATCATCGCGGGCTGACTCATTCCTTCGCAGGTCTGTTTGGGCTTGCAGTGATCCTCGCTTTCGCTTTGACGTTCGTTGATCGCCGATTCCGCCTTCGAAGAAATGCTTTTCAGAGACCCTGTCGTCCCCTTCGACTTTTCTGGCTCGCCTTTCTCGGCGGGCTTGGTCATCTGGCGATGGATTCGACCAACAGCTATGGCACGCGCCCGCTTATGCCTGCAAGCGATAGATGGTTTTACGGCGATCTGGCTTTCGTACTCGATCCGTGGATATGGCTGATACTGGGAAGCGCCATCGTATGGATAGCGACCAACAGCGCCGCGCGAATTTTGTTGAGCGGACTCGTAGTCGCGCTCCTCTCGCTCATCGTCGCGCTTGCCGCGCGGCATCCCACCATCGAGCATCCCGTGGCGGTTTCTTCCGGTGTGCGCATAATCTGGTTTGTGGGCCTGTTCATCGTGATCGTGGGAAGAGCGTTGAACTGGGGCAGAGGCGGAGAGAAACTGGCGCGATACGCGATCCTTTTTCTCGCGCTTTACTATGGCGGATTGTGGCTTGCGCGACAGGAAGCTGCAGACCGCGCCCGAAATTCTCTTCCGCCTGAGAGCTATCTGGCGGCTGTCTGGCCTGCGCCTGCAAATCCTCTCGTTTGGCGATCTGTCGCTGCAATCGACGGGAAGTTTTTCACTCGATATGAAAACATCCTCGGCACGCCTTCAGAGTGGCGAGAGATGCCCGCTCTCGAAGAGAGATTTATTGCCGCGCTCAGTCAATCGCCGCGGGCGCAAACCTTTTTGAAATTCGCCCGCTTCATATCATCCGCAGTCGAAAAAAGTGAAGACGGATACGCGATCATGTTGCGCGATGCGAGATTCGATCTGAGGCTCACGGCCCGCCTCAACGAAGATTTGACCGTGCGATCAGTCGATGTAGGCTGGCATTAAGTCGTATAATGAAAAGCAGTATGGAGAAGATCGCCATCAGACCGGGATTTGCGCCTTACTTTCTGGCATCAGCGATGCTGATGTCGGCGGGGTCTGCGCTGACGAGAGCGGGACGGATCGCGCCCGCCGCCGTTTGTATGCTCCTGCTTGCGCCCGTGTGGCTGGCGGCCGCGTTTGATCGAATAGAATTCGACGGCCTCGTGTTGCGACATCGCGGGCCTATGGCTTCCCTGCTTCGCATGTTCGGACTCGGGCGAGAGCTTGCCATCGCTCATATCGAAAAGATCACTACTGAAGCGACGAGCGTGAGCATGAAGAGCGGGACGGCGAAGATGAGTTATCGCACGCGAGTCAGCGGCCGCGGCGTCGAGATACTTTTGCGTTCGCACCGCGTTTCGTATCTGCCGTTGATCAAAGCTCTGTTTCGCGCAGTCGGGCCGCACAAACTCGACCCGCGCTCCTTCGAGCTTTACGAATACTTCGAAGCCGATCAATCCATACGCGACACTCCCGTGCTGAGAAGCGAGATAGCCGGGATGCCTGCTCCGCTGCTTCGCCGCATAGCGAACTCTCTCCGCCTTGCCGGTCGTTTGGCACAGGCGTCGAGTTACTTTCGAATAGCTTACGAAAAAGAGCCGCGCAATCCTGAACTGCTTTACGAGATGTCGCGCTTCTTCCGTTCGAGCGCGCAGATGGATGACGCAAGACTCATTCAAAGATCGGATGCGTGCCTGCGGCTGGCTTCCCGTCTGGCGGGCGAAGAGCCTGATCTGCTTGAGCGATTGGGCGAAGCGTTTTACGAACGACTCGATTACAAGCGGGCGACGGATTGTTTTCGCCGCGCGCTTGCGCTGGAGCCGAATCGATTTCGCTCGAACGTAGGGCTTGCCGAGATTGCTCTCAAGGACGGAAAGCTTGCGCACGTGGCGCAGTATTACAACGCGGCGTCATCGGGGCCGGATATGACGCTTGCGCGGATGGCGGAGCGCGAGGCGCGATATTACGAGCGATTGGCGAGCGATGAGGAATTTCTCGAACGCGAGCTTCGGCGCATCAGCGCGGCGAATCAGGTTCGCTGGGCGCGACGAGCGGCGACTTTAACATTCTTTCTCGCATGGCTTGTGGCCGTGAGCGCCGGGAGATTTTATCCGCAGATAGAGCATTTCACATGGGCATTGATGGCGATGACGGCGATAGTGTGGGGGGGAGCGACTTTCACGCTTAGATTCTTCCGCCGCAGAGATGACGATCATTGAGACTGAGCTTTTTGCTGTACGATCAGCTTTGCTGCGCCTTCGCGTTTCTCCGCTTCTTTCAACATCTTCAATTTTATTTCACGAACATTCACGACCCGACCTGGAGATTTGTACTCGATGAGGTAGTACTTTCGCACGACATCAACCAGCGCGACGATCTTCGCTTCGATTTGCTCGCCCTTGAGATCGAAAGCAAACCCTCCTGTTGCCTTCGTATAAATTTCGAGGCTCCCGTCCGGCTCACGCCTTGTGCCATAGGTTAAAGGGCGACTGCTCGGATCAGCATGCATACGCTCTGCAATTTCTTTCAACGGAGGGTTGTAATATCTTCCATCAAGCGTTCGCGGCGTGACGAGTCCACACACGATGCCGCCGGATCGTGACAGTTCGCCGAGAGCCTCTTTCCTCGGACGATCAGGATAACGCGGCGCGAAGTTGTCCGTGATCGCAATGACGACCCGTCGGCTGTTCGATACCGTAGCTTTGCCGAGTTGAGTGACAGCCTGTAACATCGCGTCATCAAGCTGAGTTCCAATTCGCTCAAGTTTTACAGCTTCATCTATTTTTTTTATACGGTCTTCGATGATCTGTTTATCGAGGGTGAAGTCCTCGACGAGTTCGGCGCTCTTTGCAAAAGCTATGATTGCAACCTCATCTTCAGGTTTGAGGCTTTTCACTAATACCAGCGCAGCCTCTATAGTTGGCTTCATAATGTCTTTCATGCTTCCGCTCACGTCGATCAGAAGAACCAGCGAAAGAGGCGCTTCGATCTCGCTGCACGCGACTATATCCATTCTCCGGCCTCGCTCATAAAGCAGGAAATCGTCTTTGCCAAGTCCGGCGATGAATTTCCCCGTCTCCTTTTGCAGCGCCGCTGCCTCAAGCCGAGACGTATCGGTTTTGATCTCCTGCGACAATGCCGCTGTCGCAACCAGCAGGAGCAGGACAAGAACCGTGAATGTTTTGTTTTTCATCTCACGCTCCTTTCGCTGACGCATTATACCTCTGCTGCCTGAGCGAGCGGAACAATCAGGCGGAACCTCGTACCGTGTCCATCTGAGACGGGGCTTTCGATTTCAATCGCGCCTCCAAGCTCAATCGCGCGACGCCGGACTATCGCAAGGCCCAATCCCGTGCCTCGCGCCTTCGTCGTGTAAAAAGGCTCGAATATGCGCGCCTGTGCCTCTTCTGTTATTCCCGGCCCGGTGTCTGTCACTGAAAAAATCAACGCGGCGCTGTCTGCATTTTCATCCGTCAGAGCGGATTCAATCACGACTTCTCCGCCTCGATCCACGGCCTGAATCGCATTGAGCGCGAGATTGCTCAACGCCTCGCGCAAAGCTGCCGACCGCAGGCCATCAATCGTCACATCGCAACCGGACTCGACGCGCAAACGGACGCCGAGGTCGGCAGCCTCTTTGCCGAACAGATCGATTATCGAAGCGATCATCTCCCCAATCGCGACCGGGCGCGTGTCCGCCTTGCTCGGACGCGAAAAAGCCAGCAGTTGCGAAACCGTCCGATTCAGCCGGTCTATCTCGCTCACGATCAATTCCAGATCGCGGTCATATGCGCGAAGATCTTCCTCTTCGCGCATCACCTGAGCGATGGACTTGATAGCCGACAGCGGATTTTTAACTTCGTGCGCAATGGTCGTGGCCATCTGTCCGAGTGTGGCCAGTTGCTCGCGGCTAGTTAGCTCGCGCTCAAGGCGGAGCTTTTCTTCGACCAGCCGACAGCTTTCAATCTCGATTGCTACCTGACCGGCAAGGACTGTGAGGACTTCGCCTTTCTCGGATGTGAGCGTGCGCTGGCTGGCTGTGATGAGCATAAGGCCGGTGAGTCTGCCCTCGCGTTTGAGCGCGTAGGCGGCGTTTGCACTAATCGAAGAGAGGTCTTCGTCCGATTCGATCACGTCCGTTTCGCTCTCGATCACTTTTTCGGCAAGCCTTCGCTCCGGGCCTTCGCCGAGGCGATCATCGAATAAAATTATTCGCACATCTGTGAGATCAAGCCCGCGACGAATGGCTTCTTCCGAGTAGCGGATGAGCAGGTCAATCTCGTTCAGCCCTGCGGCTCCCTTCGTCACCTGACGCACGACATCGCGATAAAGACCTATCTCGCGCGTGAACAATCGATGCGTCACGCGGTCAAGCATACGCATCAACGGTCCTGCGAGCGCGAACATTCCGAGTATCAACAATGCTTCTATCACGCCCGGTTTGAGTTGATAACGCTCGGCCAGGAGCGGGTCCAAACGACGGACGATGTAAGTGTAAGCGGCCATCATCACGACGGCGAGCGAGGCATAAACGACGCTGCTTTTTATAATCACCTCGACCAGCTTGTAGCGATAGATGTAATAAGAAATGAAAAAGGCGGGCAGAAGCGAGAGCAGAAGATATGCGACCCACAAAACATCGCTCGGCCCTGACCGTCGCACGCCGACTACTATGAATTCGAAAATACCGGTGATGAGCAGCAGCACGGCAAGCTGTTTGAAAAACTTGCGCTCGCGTGTGGCCGCAGGGTCGAGCTTGTCTTTCATCGCCCACGAAATCACAGCCGAAGTCGAGAGCGCGAACAAGTACCAGACCGAATAGGGTATCAACAGCGGGCCGAGTTGATTGAAAAACGGTTTGTAGGGAAGAAAAACTATTCGATAAAAGGCGTAGGGTAAAAACACCATCGGCGCGTAAAAGATCAGGGCGACGAGTTCCACTTTTCGCCGAGACAGCGCTCGATAATTGTCGAGATAACTCCACACGGCAAGGTGCGCCGTCAGTATCGCCGACGGGACGAGCGCGACTCCGATCATCGTGATCGAGTCCCAGGCTCTGAGCCACGCGGTCAGCCGCCCTGATCCGACGAGCAGCACATGAAGAGTGGTGAGCAGATTCCCCAAAAACCACGCGCCGAGACACAATCCGATGACGACGAACGTGCGTTCGGGCTGAGTGAGGGCGCGCTCGGTGCCGATTCTTCGTTTCCATATAAGCAGGGCTACGTAGAGATGCAGCGCGGCTCCGGTAGCAAATCCCACGAGTTTGAGAATTTCCAGCAGCGACATAAGTGCTAAGGCAAAAGGTAAAAGGCAAAAATGGAAGTCTGCGCAATGGGGACAACTGGTTGCGACGCCTTCCTACTTTTTCATTTTGCCTTCCGTGGATGAGTGTCGTGTCTTGCGCGCTTAAACTCTAATCGCGGGAGGAAGGGATGTCAAAGCAGGCGGGGGAAATGTCCGACCGGTCGATTCGTCTCATTGTTCAAGATTGTTTTCGTCGCGCTTTTTCGTCCAGATGTTTGGTTGTGTTTTCGATAACGCTCGGCGGAGCCGTGGGGATGAAATCGGATTCGGTTGATAATTCTTTCGGCTTTGCTGATTCTATAAGCGGGTTTGTATCGAGCGCGTCGATTTCAACCTTCTCTTCCTTTTTTCTTTTCGGGAAATGTTTTTTCAACTGCCTCGTCCGCCAGAATGTCTGCGCCTGCCAGAAAAAAATCGCCGTCAAAAAACCTGCCGTGATGTAAATCAGAGGCGGCGTATTCTCTCTACCTGTAAAAAATGCATGGAGCAAAATCGCCAGCGTAAGGCTGACAAGAGCAGTCATCAAGGTGAAAATGCTATTAGCTGTTATATGTTCTTCAGGCGGAATCTGTTTTTTTTGGAGTTTATCGAAATCAGGCAAAAAAATTCCGCATCGAGGGCAGAATGTTTCAGGCTTCTGGTCAGCGTTTCCGCACTTAGGGCAGAACATCGTTTTTGTTTTTGTCCTTTCCTAAAGTTCGGCTGGGTTGATTACGGTTTTATCTTTGCGGATGTTCACTTGCGCATTCTGCGCTTGAATTCTTTGGTGATCAAATCGATCTGGTGGATGAACGTCCCGTCAGGAATGAATCTCTGCGATGTCGCGCGGTCGGATATAATAATCGAATCCGACCACGCGACGAGGGCTGATGACGGGAGGGGAAGCGGCTCACTTATCGAACTCTTCGAGAATTCTTTTAGCGATCTTTTCGCGGTCATCGCGGCGGCGTATTTTTCGGCGGCGGTCGCTGTCTTCGTTGTCTATCCAGGTGACGGCGTCGAGTATTATCAGCGTGTCTACGGAATAACGCATAGAGCGCCGCCGCTCCTGTTTGCGGCGCTCCGTTGCAGAACGCCTGTCTTTCCTCTTAGAGGAAGCCATACGAACCTCGCCGCCCGATCATCGGGCGCGAGCCTTTGCCGTGAGGCTCTGTGTTTTCCTAAGCCCGATTATGGGAGAGTCATTCGATTGAAGAACATCGGTCGACGCGACTCTGCCTCTTCATCCGGCTTCCAGTCGGGGCGGATGAACTCGACATCGAGGAGATCGGTGCCTTCACCTTCGCCGTTGAAGATGGCTTCACGCATGGTGGAGGCTTCCGAGCGCAGGTATTCAACTTTTTCCAGTATGTTGTCGCGCTCCGCTCGCACGGTTTCGAGCTTGAGGTGAAGGCGATTGATCTCGGTCTGATGCTCATCGATCTCGCGGCAGACGAGGAAATCTTCTTCCTCGAATGCAGACACGCGTCTGTAGAGCGCCGCCGCCTGATCTTCCAGAGCCTCGGCCATCTGTTGAAGCATCGCTCGCTTGAAGTGGCCCGATACTGCTTTGCCCATCTGCATCGGATCATCTTCTGTTGGCATCAGGTATTCCTCTCTTTCCATGTTTTCCTCTCATCCCTTTCTTCCAGTTTTAGCGGAATGTCGCCAGACGCAGCGGTCCCGAAGGGTGTCGGCGACGAAGTTTGTCTTCGTACATTCGCTGGTCTGCCACTTCCATCAATTCATCTATGGTGTGTCCGTCCGCGCCATAAGCGGCATAGCCTATGGAAATGCCGACGTAAGCCAGACGGGCAGGTCTCACTTCGTGTTCGAGGCTGTCGACGGCTGATTGCACGCGAACCTTGAGATCGATCACTACCTCCGGCGTCGCGCGATGCAGCACGGCGGCGAATTCATCGCCCGCGTAACGTATCAAGGTGTCGCCCGTGCGCAACTGCGCGCGGACTATCTGAGCCACGCGGCGCAGCACTCCGTCGCCCGCCGCATGGCCGTAGGAATCGTTGACGTTTTTCAGACCGTCGAGATCCATCATCATCAGCGCGAGCGGGTAGCCGTGGCGTTCGGCGCGGCTGCGCTCCTGATCGAAGAAGCTGTAGAGATAGCGCGCGTTTGGAAGCCCGGTCAGATTGTCTGTAAGCGCCGACTCTTTGGTGCGTTCGAATACGAGCGCGTTATGAAGAGCCGCAGCCGCATGCGCCGATATGGTTTCGAGCAATCGCATCTCATCAGCCGAATACTGACGGTCTTCTTCCGAGTAGAGCGCCAGCGCGCCGACGAGTTGTTCTCCCTTGAGGAGCGGGAATGTCGCCGTCGAGCGATAAGCGCCAGCGGCGTATCCGAGCGGGACTTTGAGATCGGCGAGCGGACTGCCGCCTATCAACGCCTGTCGATTGCGCGCAACCCATCCGGCTCCTCTCTCGCCTATGGCGATCTCCATACCCTTGAGCGCGTCGGCATTTCGGCCTATCGCGTAAGCCGCGTGCAGGCGATCTTCTTCGGCGAGGTAGATGACCAGAGTGGTGAAGTTGGCGACGCTTTCGAGCTTCGCCCCGACTATCGACAGGACTTCCGAAAGCTTGAGAGCCGAACTGAGCGTCTGCGAAATTTCGTAAAGCGAGAGAGCTTCTCTCTGTGCGGCGGAGATATCGCGCAGAGCCTTTTCAGTTCCCGATTCCGCAGCGAGATCGAATCCGCGCTCAAGCGGATTGCTGATGATCGGTTCGATATTGGAAAGTTGAGCGTCGAGCGAGCCTGTGACAGGTACGCGGTCTTCGAGCGAATCGATTATCTCAAGGAAAGTTTCAAGCACTTGGGGGTCGAACATATGGCCCGACTCGCGGCGCATCAATTCTATCGCCTGCTCGCGCGTGTAACGCTGGCGATAAGGGCGATTGGTGGTAAGCGCCTCGTAGCAATCTACTATGGCGATTATGCGCGCGCCCAAAGGTATCTCTTTTCCTCTAAGTCCGTCGGGGTAGCCCGTGCCGTCGAATCTCTCGTGGTGATGTTTGATTATGGGGACGACCTGATAAGGGAATTCTATGTTGCCGAGTATGTTCGCGCCGACGACGGGGTGAATCATCACCTTCGAATACTCCGCCGGGGTCAGCTTTCCGGGCTTGCTCAGTATATATTCGGGGACGGCCAGTTTGCCTATGTCGTGTAGGAGCGCGGCGGCTTTGAGTCCTTCCATCTGATCTTCGGCGTAGTCGAGCGAGCGGGCCAGCCCTTCGGCCAGTTTGCGCACACGCTGAACGTGGCCGCGATTGAGCGGGTCGCGCGCATCGATTGCATTGGTGAGAGCTTCGATGGTGGCGAGGTGAAGTTGGGCGAGTTTTTCTATGTGACGATTCGTCGCTTCGACTTTTCCGATATATGTCTTATATGCCACATAAGTCAGCAGCATCACCGGAAGCGATATGGCCACCGAGTAAAATCCGAACGCGACGATAGCCTTGCATATGACGCCCGCCGCCATCGCCCCTATGAAAAAAGTCCCCGATGTCCAAAGATAATTTTCCGCCCAGTTCCTCAGCACATTCTCTTTGCGCCACAGCGCGACCGCCGCCGCCACTATGACGGTGTTGACTATGCAGTTGATGAGAGCGAGGAAACCGAGCGCGAAGGGAAGCGTTGCCAATCGATTGTCATCGTGTATGAGCAGATCGAGCGGCCCGAAAAGCTTTGTGGCGAGCAGCGAAGATATAAGCACCGCCAGATTCATGCCTGAAACATTTATGCCGACGGTCGCCAGTTGATGGCTTTTGACGCAACGGGGCGAGCGCGCAAGTCCGTCGACGGATGCCAGCACCGTAGCCGCCCACGGGCCGAGCATCAACGCGCCGATGTAGATCAGGGTGTCAGTGAGCGTGATCTTGGTGCTGACCCCCGGCACCCATATTTCCGCTCGCCACGATATGAGCACCAGAAAGGTGAGCAGAAACATCCAGTCCAGTCGTACAGGCTCACTGTGAAGGCGATACATCGAGTAAGCGAGCGCAAGAAGTCCGGCCGCTGATACGATAGCTGTGAATAATTTTGCCAGGCGGGTCTGCTGCACTGTTTGCCTCACCTCTGAGAATCCCCGGATAGCACGCTGCCAGCTTCAATCGAAGAAATCTATTTCAGCTTGATTTTCAGAAGAGCTATCCGATCCGTTTTCAGTCTGCTAGAAACGGCGGGATACGAAGCTTCGTCCTTAGCAACGACGGATTTTCATTCAATACCTGTGCCGCTCGACGCGCCTTTTTTTAAGGAGTTTGTATGCCGGAATTAAACCCACAGGGTTAAAGAAATGCGCGAGCGTGTGGTAAACATCAACAGTCAATATGGTTGTCGCAATCAACCACCTTCATTCAATTTGACGGAAGGAGAGAATCACTGAAAAACTCTCTTTCGAGTAGAAGAAAATCTCGCCCTCGCGGTCTAATATCAATGAGGCGTTTTTCAGTCTGATGAATTCTCAAAAAGATCATTTCCCGTCGGACGAGCGCACGCTCGTCACGAGCGCGCAGGGGGGCGATAGGGCGGCGCTGCGCGAAATTTATGACCGTCACCGCGACTCTGTTCATCGCGTGATTTTCTACTGGCTCAACGAACCGCTTCTGGTCGAAGACATGCTGCAAACGGTCTTTCTGAAAATCTATCGCGCGCTTCCCCGGTTTCGTTTCGAGGCCGCGCTTTCGACCTGGATATATCGCATCGCGCTCAACGAATGCCTCAATCACAATCAGCGACGACGAATGGATCAGGTGCCGCTTGACGCCATACTCGGAGGCGGCGAAGAGTTGGACTCGACCGAATCGATAGACGATCAGCACGCGCGCAGAGAAGTCAGTCGTATACTTCAACAGGCAGTTATGGATTTGCCGCCGCGGCTGCGCGCAGTCGTCGTCCTCAAATATGTCGAAGGACTCTCCTACGACGAGATCGCCCGCGTGCTTGAGTGCGCGCCGGGGACTGTGGCTTCCCGGCTCAGTCGCGCGCTCAGTCGGATGGAAGAGCAGCTCCGTCCGCTCAAAAACCTTTTATGAATCAACCAGTGGAGAAGTGATTATGAAATGCTGGCGCGCTTATATGCGACGAAACCTTATGCGTTATCTCGATGGCGAGATGGAGCCGGAGTCGGTCATTAGCTTCGAAAATCATCTTCTGGATTGCGGATGGTGCCGCGCGACCTGCGCGCGACTTCGCGAAGGCCAACGGCTCGCTCGACAACTTCCCTCGCCTCGCCCCGCCCGCGACCGTTGGGATGAACTCGAAGCCGCCCTCGAACATGATCCTTCATCGCCTGCTCCACATCAGCCTGCAAAGAGCGCGCTCAGAAGACACTGGGCGATGGCCACAATGTCTGTGATCGCTTTGCTGATGGCAGCTTTGCTCATCACGTCGAACCGGGGGTCGAGCGAGATTCAAACGGCGAATGTGACAGATGAAGCCGATCTGGAAAAATTTCAGGCCGTCAGCATCCTCGACCTTCCTCGCAACACTATGCCTCACGTCGTAACCGAAGGCTATGTCAGCGAATTGCGATTAGACCCCGACGGCGATATGACTTTCCGTCTGGTCGAAGATATCAATCAGCCCGATCCGTTCATCGTCTGCGAGATCATAAAACCGATCAGCATCCCGCCGCCTGCCATCGGCTCTCGCGTGCGGGTCTATGGCGTCTCTCGCTACGACGGACAGCCCGACCGTCAGTGGTATGAAGTTCATCCCGTGTTGAATATCGAAGTCGTGCGCCGATGAAACGCTCTATGAATGAAGGAGAACCGGAATGCTCAATGTGATCGTCTCCGGCAGAGCGCGAAACCGAATCGCCTCTCTGCTTGCCGTCTCGCTCTTTTTGATTTCATCCACGGCAGTTTTTGCAAACGACCATACTATTCTATCGGGAGTCGTGCGCGATCCGAGCGGTGCTGTCGTCGCCGACGCCCAAGCCTCATTGCTCAACGCTCAACGCGCCATCATAGCCACGGCGAAAACCGACGGCGAGGGGCGATTTACCTTCTCCGACATTCCTTCAGGCACATATCAACTTCTCGTCCGGGCGCGCGGCTTCGTCGATAGCCGCACGGTAGTCAACCTCCGCAGCGCGGAGGGCGCAAGCGTAGAAGTTTTGCTCGAACCCACTGCCGTGAGCGAAGAAGTCACGGTCACGGCCAATTTAGGACAGGTCGAAAGCGTCGAATCCATCTCGCAGCAGGTCAATGTCATCGGCGACCGCCGCATCGAAGAGCGAGCCAAAACAGTCGTCGCACAGATAGCCAACGAAGAAGTCGGCGTCCATCTTCAGCGCACAAGCCCTACCATATCGGGCATAGTCATACGCGGAGTCACGGGCAACAAGGTGAACGTATTCGTCGACGGAGTGAGATTTACCACGTCGGCGCAGCGCGGCGGAATCAGCACTTTCCTCAACCTGCTCGATCCATCGAGCCTTCAGGCCGTCGAAATTCTTCGCGGCCCCAACAGCGCACAGTATGGCAGCGATGCGATAGGCGGCAGCATACAATTCCTCTCTCGCGTTCCTTCTTACGCGCCGGGCGGCGACAATCTTCACGGGCAAATGGGAGTGTCTTTCAACAGCGCCGATCTTAGCTTGGGTTCGAATCTTACGACGACCTACGCGACGAAAAACTTCGGCCTGCTCGCAAACGCGGCCAGCAGGCGGACGAACACGCTCAGGCCCGGAGGCGGGCTGGATTCTCACAACGCAGCGACACGATTTTTCGGAATCAGTTCCGATGCGGTTATAGAAAGCCGTCTGCCTGACACTGGCTTCACACAATATGGCGGGCTGTTGAAGATGAACTGGACGCCCGTCGCCGGGTCGCAGTTCATAGCCGGATACATGCGAGGCCAACAGGACGGAGGAAAGCGATATGATCAACTTCTGGGCGGAGACGGCACTCTCATAGGCGACCTGCGCAACCTGATGAACGATGTTTTTTATATCAGGTTCGACCGGACTGGTCTCGGCTGGATAGACGGACTCACCGTTACTTATTCATTCAACACACAGCGCGAAGAGAGAGTCAATCAGGGCGGCAGCGGCAACCCGCGGGCTTCGATCAACCACGAATATGAGCGCATCAACGTCAACGGCATTCAGGCTTATGCAAGCAAACTCGTCGGCTCAAGACAAAACATTCTCTTAGGCGCGGAGTATTACAACGAGCACATCCATTCTCCCGCCTTCGGCGTCAATCCTGTGACAGATGCCGTAAGCATTCGTCGCCCGCGCATTCCCGATAACGCGCGTTACCAAAGCGGCGGCCTCTACATTCAGGACGTGTGGGAAGCCATACCCAACAGGCTCCGCTTGATGGGCAACCTGCGTTACAGCGCGAATTCATATCGCTCGCTCGCCGTCGATGCGCCGATCATTGGCGGCGAGAGGCTATGGCCTGACGATTCTTTGAGAGTTTCAAGCATCACGTTTCGAGCGGGCGCGGTGGTCACTCCCATTGAAGGGTTGAGTTTTCTTGCAAACATCGGTCGGGGATTTCGCGCTCCGCACATGACCGATCTGGGCGCGCTCGGTTTGGTAGGCACAGGGTTTGAAGTCTCGCCAAGCGAAGTCGCCGGACTCGGCGCGACCGTAGGCTCGACCGCTGATGACGCAGCCGTATCGACCCGACTTCCGGTTCGACAGCTTGAGCCGGAGAAGAGCCTCAACTATGAACTGGGCTTGAGATATTACAAAGGCCGCTTCGACACAGACGTTGCCATATTCCTCAACGACATCGAGGATAACATCGTCAAGCAGTCATTGATCCTTCCGTCGGGCGCGACTGGAAGGAGGCTCGGCAGCGAGACTATAGTTTCGCAATCGTCGAGCGGCGTGGTCTTCGTCGGCGCTGCATCGAGTCCCGTGCTTGTGCGCGCCAACTTCGGAAAGAACCAGATATGGGGCATCGAGCATACCCTCGACATAAGACTTCACCCGGACTGGTCAGTGGGGACGATATTCACTTACGTGCATACGCTGGACAAAAACGGCACGCCCGCGCCTGACGGCTGGCTGAAGATACGCTACGCGCCGGCGGGCCGCAGGTTTTGGATCGAGCCTTACATTCACGCGGCCTACAAACAGACGCGGCTTTCGAGCATCGATCTTGCCGACCGTCGCACAGGAGCGAGGCGCACTGCTTCCAGCATAGCGGCTTTTTTTCTCAACGGCGCGACGGCGCGCGGTTATGTCGGACGAGGCCCGGACGCGACATTCGGAACGGCGGATGACGTTTTGCTCGCAACGGGCGAGACACTCGCCGAGATACAGCGCCGGGTACTCGGCCCTGACCTTGAGCCGTCTTCGCTCTTCCCCGTAGTACCCGGTTATATAACCTTCAACGTGCGCAGCGGCATCCGTCTTGCGGAGCGGCACAACCTTTTGATCGAGTTCGAAAACATCGGCGACAAAAATTATAGAGGCGTCGACTGGGGCGTGGACGCTCCCGGACGCGGAGTATTCATTCGCTACATCGCTCGTTTCTGAAACAGGCTGAGGAAAAAGGCGTTGCGACCGCAAAATCCCGCCTGACAGAAAGCGCCGAGTCGAATCCATTGTAAAGTCCGAGAACTTTTGCACCCTTATCAGGTCTTGTCTGCGTAATTCCGGCTGAGGCATGTCCGCCTCGGAAACAATCTGCAAAGAAGATAAACGAGGAGGAACCGTTGATGCCGCGAAGATTGTTGCTTTTGATTTTTGCCATTCCGATTCTGGTCGCGGGCCTCAGCCACGATGTCGGGCGCGCCTATCAATTACAACAGGAAACTTCCGCCGCAAGGCCCGGATCGCCTTTAAGCCCATGCCGCATTGCGGGAATAAATGAAGAAGTTCTCTGCGGCACGTTCGAGGTCTATGAAAACAGAGCTACAAAGACCGGGAGAAAGATTCCGCTCAATATAATAGTGCTGCCTGCTCTGAGCAAACCAGCGGCTCCCGATCCTCTGTTCGTCCTCTATGGCGGGCCGGGTCAGGCTGCAACCTCTGGCGCGGCTGGAGACGCTCGGCGGTTCGCCGAGATTCGTCGAGAGCGCGACATAGTGCTTGTCGATCAACGCGGCACAGGTCGCTCGAACGGATTGAACTGCGACCTCGGGGGATTGAGCGGAGTGATAAGCTCGTTCGTAACAGGCGAGTTTCCTATAGACCGGATTCGGCAGTGTCGAGAAGAGTTGGAAAAACGCGCCGACCTGAGATTCTATACCACTCCGATAGCCATGGACGATCTGGACGAAGTGCGCTCACGACTGGGCTACGAGAAGATAAATCTCTATGGCGGTTCCTATGGCACGCGCGCGGCTCTCGTCTACCTCAAGCGCCATCCGGAACGTGTGCGCACGGTGACGCTGAGAGGAGTTTTTTCTCTTGACCCGCTCTACTTTGCGCGCGACGGTCAGCGCGCGCTCGACCTTCTGTTTGACGACTGCGCCCGCGATCCTGATTGTGCCGGAGCCTATCCGAACCTTCGACGCGATTTTCAAGCACTGATCGAGAGGCTGGAAAAAACGCCTGCAAGTCTCGTAAGGATCGATGCGCGGACGGGCCGGAATATGGAATTCGTGATCACGCGCGAAGCGTTCACGGGCGCTATCCGCAGAATGCTCTATGACACCGAGACTCAGCGCAGAATCCCGTTGATGATAAAGAAAGCGATGGATGGAAACTATCAGCCATTTGAAGAAGCAATCGCGCAGGTGCAGGGAATAATGAATTCCTTCAGCGTCGGAATGTTCCTGTCCGTCGCCTGCGTCGAAAAACCCGACAGGTATTCTCCTGAGCAAATAGCCCGCGAAACCACGGGGAGTTTCCTCGGCGACCACCAGATCAAAAGCGCGCTCAGCGCGTGCGACGAGTGGCCTCGCGGCGCTCTGCCGAAAGATTACTTCGATTCTGTGAAGGGTGATGCTCCGGCGCTTATTCTTTCGGGCAACATCGACCCTGTCACCCCGCCCGTATGGGGCGAGAAAGCGGCAAAGACTCTGCCCGAAAGCCTTCACCTGACTATGGAAGGAATCGCCCACGGCCCTTTTCCCGCGTGCGCTCTCGATGTCATGGCGCGTTTCATCGCAAGCGGTTCTACGAAGGGTCTCGACACCAACTGCATAAAGTCGCTGCGCCGTCCGCCATTCGTCCGGCCTCCAACCGTGCAGCCGCTCTCCTTCGAATCAATCGATCCGGTCGAACATCAACTTGCCCGCCTCGAACAGGAGTGGATTGAAATGTCGGCCAGAGGTGACAGGATGAAGCTCAACAGCTTTCTGCCCGATGATTTCGCGCAGATGGGCCTGATCGATGCGGAGGAAGATCGCGCCAGCAAAGCTCAGTGGATCGATAATGTCTTGCGGATCACGACACAGGTCGATGGCGGGACGTTCAATCTGGATAAACTCAAAGTCAGTGTTTATGGCGATACGGCGACCACCCATGCCCGATGGATGCTGAAAGGAATCCTCAATGGTCGCAGCATCACAAACACTATCGCCGTAATGGATATATGGAGGAAACGGGAGGGCAAATGGCAGGCGGTGACTCGATATGTAGCGAGTGTCCCTGCGGCGAAATAACAACACTCGACTTTGCATGACATGGGCCGACACAGATGGGGTGGGGCAAAATGTGTCGCGCCCGTCGCCCAATGGCAGATCATCTGTTTCTTCCGTGTATGCGCTCCGTCAGATTCCTGCTGCCAGCCTCTACCTTTCTTCACTCACTCCATTCACCATTGCCAATCGTGTCGCTAATCTCTTGGATTTTTTCACGTCTTCGCGGGTAGAATGTGCCTTCTTCGCGTTCTATTCAGGAAAAAATCAAAAGGAGCGTTGGCCATGAACAGAAGACCCATCCGACGCTGCAAAGCCGCAGTGTGGCTCGCAGCCCTAGCTGTTTTGATTTCCTTCGCGCAGATCATACACGCGCAGCAGTATGATCAGAATTTAATCAAAGGACTGCGCTGGCGCGAGATAGGCCCCTTTCGCGGCGGTCGCGTCACGGCAGTCGCGGGAGTCACTTCTCAGCCGAATGTTTATTATTTCGGAGCCTGCGGCGGCGGGGTGTGGAAAACCACAGACGGCGGGATCAACTGGTTTCCCGTATCCGACGCTTTCTTCAAAACCGGAACGGTCGGCGCGATAGGCGTGAGCGAATCCGACCCCAACGTGATTTATGTCGGCATGGGCGAAGTCCCAATTCGCGGAAACGTCTCGCACGGCGACGGCGTCTACAAATCCACCGACGCGGGCAAGACGTGGAAACACACGGGACTCGCCGACACTCGCCATATCGGTCGCGTGCGCGTTCATCCGAAAGACCCGGATGTCGTTTATGTAGCCGCCCTCGGCCACATCTTCGGGCCGAACGAAGAACGCGGAGTCTTTCGCTCCACAGACGGCGGCAAATCATGGCAGAAGGTTTTATACCGCGGCGACAAGGCAGGCGCAGTCGATATGGCGCTCGACCCGAATAATCCGCGAGTGATCTATGCGGGATTCTGGGAAGTCTATCGCAAGCCGTGGACGTTGGAGAGCGGAGGGCCGGGAAGCGGACTTGTCAAATCCACAGACGGCGGCGACACGTGGTCGGATATCACGCGCAATCCGGGATTGCCGCGCAGCTTGATAGGCAAAATCGGCGTCGCCGTCTCGCCCGTAAACTCCGAGCGAGTGTGGGCGATAATAGAAGCCGAAGACGGCGGCGTTTTCCGTTCAGACAATGGCGGACAGAGTTGGATAAAAGTCAACGAGCAGAGAAATCTTCGCCAGCGTGCGTGGTACTACACGCGCATCTACGCCGACACGCAAAATGCGGACACGATGTACGTCCTCAACACGGGCTTTTATAAATCGAACGACGGCGGGCGCACTTATACGACCATCGGCGTGCCTCACGGCGATAATCACGATCTGTGGATAGCTGCGAACGACAGTCAGCGGATGATAAACAGCAACGACGGCGGCGCGAATGTCAGCTATAACGGCGGTCGCTCTTGGACTGAACAGGATCAGGCGACGGCGCAGTTTTATCGAGTCGCCGTCGATCAGGATTTCCCCTACAACATCTATGGCGCGCAGCAGGACAACTCGACCGTGAGGATAGCCTCTCGCACGATGGATTTCGGCATAGACGTGATGCACTGGTACGACGTGGGCGGAGGAGAATCGGGATGGATAGCTCCTTATCCCAAAGATTCGCGCATCGTCTTCGCAGGCTCTTATGGCGGGTTGCTCACGCGCTATGATCATCGAACGGGACAGCAGCGCAATGTCTCGCCGTGGCCGGAAAATCCTATGGGCTGGGGCGCAGCGGAATTGAAATATCGCTTCCAGTGGAATTTCCCCATCGTCTTTTCGCCTCACGATGCGGAGACGATTTACGCGGGCGCAAACGTACTTTTCCGTTCGACCAATCAGGGGCAAAGCTGGCAGGCGATCAGCGGCGACCTTACGCGAAACGACAAATCGAAGCAGGGACAATCGGGCGGGCCGATAACGAAAGACAGCACGAGCGTCGAATACTACTGCACCATCTTTACGGTGATGGAATCTGCAGTTCAGAAAGGCGTCATCTGGGCAGGCACAGACGACGGGCTTGTGCATGTCACACGCGACGGAAGCCGTTGGGAAAACGTCACGCCCCGCAGCGATATTATGCCTGAATGGATTCAGATAAATTCCCTCGACGCTTCAGCGCACGACGGGGCGACCGCTTACGTCGCCGCGACGATGTACAAGCACGACGATTTCCGCCCGTATCTCTACAAGACTTCGGACTATGGCAAGACGTGGAAGAAAATCACCAACGGAATTCCTGACGGCGCGTTCACTCGCGTCATTCGCGAAGACCCGAATAAACGAGGCTTGCTTTACGCCGGAACCGAAACCGGAATATATGTGTCGTTCGATGACGGAGAGAACTGGCAACCGCTTCAACTCAATCTTCCCGTCGTGCCGATAACCGATCTCGCCGTGCATAAGCGCGAGCGCGACCTTGTTGCCGCAACTCAGGGGCGTTCGTTCTGGGTGATCGATGATCTCACGGTGCTGCATCAACTCGCGGACGCTTCGAAAGTGGACGCATATCTCTTCAAACCTGAAGAAGCATATCGAATGCCGGGAGGCGGAGGCTTCGGAGGCGGGGGAGGGTCGATAGGGCAGAATCCGCCTTCGGGCGCAACAGTGTATTACTATCTGAAGAACAAGCCGCAGAACGAAATCAAAATCGAGTTTCTGGATTCTGCGGGCAAGGTGATTCGCGAGTTGAGAACGAGACTCGGTGACGCGCAGGCGGAACAGCCTGCCGGAGGAGGAGGCCCCTTCGGAGGCGGGCCGCCGCGACTGCCTTCGGAAGCGGGATTGAATCGATTCGTATTCGATATGCGGCACCGACCAGCCGCGACGTTTCCGGGACTTATTATGTGGGCCGGATCGACCGTCGGCCCTATCTCCGTACCCGGCACATATCAGGTGAGGCTCACCGTCGATGGCCGCGCGCAGACGCAAAGCTTCGAATGGAGGAAAGACCCGCGAATCGAAACCGCGCAGGCGGATTTTCAGAAGCAGTTCGATCTGCTCATAAAAATTCGCGACAAGCTGACTGAAACCCATGAAGCGATACTGCGAATTCGCGATGCGCGTCGACAGATCGATGACATCACCAATAGGCTGAGGGATCAGACAGAAGGCAAAGCGATAGGCGATGCGGCCCGGGCCTTGCGCGGGAAGATGACGGCTGTCGAAGAGGAGTTGTATCAGACGAAGAATCAGAGCAATCAGGACCCGCTGAATTACCCGATCCGTTTGAACAACAAACTGGCCGCGCTCGGAAGCGTAGTGGCGAGCGCCGACGCCGCGCCTACGGATGTGTCCTTCACTGTGTATGAAGAACTGACAGCGAAGATCAACGCGCAGCTTGCGAAGCTCGAAGAAATCTGGAAGACAGACCTTCCCGCTTTCAACAAACTCGTGCGCGATCAGAACGTCCCGCCCGTGATAGTCAGGCGCACAGCGAGCGGGCAATGAAATGTTGAGGGGCGGTGCGCGCCGCCCCTCAACACAGAGAAAAATCATGGCTCAACAAAATACTTTCGATGTCGTTTCAAAAGTCGATCTTGCCGAGGTGAAAAACGCCGTCAATCAGGCGCAGAAGGAACTCAACCAGCGATACGATTTCAAGGGAACGAATTCCACGATCACGCTCGATGAAAAAGAGCATTCGCTCGCGCTTGCTACCGCCAGCGAATTCACTCTGCGCTCGCTGACCGATGTGTTGCAGGAAAAACTCATCCGTCGCGGCGTTTCGCTCAAGGCTCTCTCTTACGGCAAAATAGAACCGGGCGCGAAAGACTCTGTTCGACAAACGGTCACGCTTCAGCAGGGCATCCCCATCGAAAAGGCGCGCGAGATAGTCAAATTCATCAAGGACACGAAGCTGAAAGTTCAGGCTTCGATCAACGGCGATTTCGTGCGCGTATCGGGAAAAGACCGCGACACGCTTCAAAAAATCATCACGCTTTTGAAAGAGAAAGATTTCGGGATCGATATGCAGTTTACAAACTATCGCTCGCAGTGATGTTCAGCAAAATCGCGACGCTGGAAACTCGGCTTTTCAAAAACGTCCTCCCGTCTATAAAATCTCCCTTCATTTCACAACTCAGGAGAAAAACTTTATGCGAAAAATATCCGCTGCTTTGATATTGCTGGTTTCGTCTCTGGCCACAGTCTTTGCACAATCGGCGCAGACTGCGAAGTGGACTGCCGATGATGTGATAATGACGGAGCAGGCCGGAGGGTTTCAGATTTCGCCCGATGGTCGCTGGGCCGTCTGGGTCAAATCCACCGCCGACAAAGAAAAAGATGGCCGCATATCCAACCTCGTTTTGTCGAGCCTCACCGAAAAAAAAGATATCGATCTGACCCGCGGCACTGACAATTGCTCGAATCCCCGTTGGTCGCCGGACGGTCAACTGATCGCATTCATAACCACACGGCCTAACCCGAAAGCGAAACCATCCGGTCCCGGCGAAGGCCCGCGCCCGCAACTGTGGCTCATCAATCCATTCGGCGGCGAGCCGTGGCCTGTCACCGATTTTTCGCGCGGAGTATCTAGTTATGAATGGGCCGATGCGGACACGATCATCTTTGCGGCGCAGGAAGAATCCGCGCTTCACGAAAATACGATCAAGGAAAAGAAAGACACCACCATCGTCGTCGAAGATGAACAACACGCCCCTCCGCGAAGACTATTCAAATTTTCGATCAAAGCCAGAAAGTATATGCGGCTCACGGACAACGCTGATCGCATCCAAGGGTTCGCGCTTTCGCCCGATGGGACGAAAGCCGTGACCACGCACGACCGCTCTTTGCGATTCGTTTATGATAACAAGATCAAACCCATCACGTTTCTTTACGATCTTGCGACGGGACAAGGCAAACAGATTTTTGTCGAATCCCGGTTCAACATCGGTCAGGTTGCGTGGGCGAGGGATGGGAAAGGTTTTTATGCGACGAACTCGTTCACGAATCATGCAGAGTATGTGATGGCAACCGTTCAGGAGATGTATTACTACGACCTCGCGGCAGGCTCGGCAGTGAAAGTCGATCTCGGATGGGAGAACGGACTCGCTGGAGGATTCGAAATAACCGGCGACGGATTCATGGCGATGCTTGCCGACGGTGCGCGAAACAAAATCGCCCGCTACACCCGCACGAATAGCGCGTGGCAGAGAGCGTGGATTACGGGCGAACGCGCGCAAAATATTTTCGGGTTCAAAGTGAGCAGGGACGATAAAACATTTCTCTTCGCTCACTCGACGGCAAGCTCTCCGACTCAGTGGTATCGAGCGAGGCTTGAAGGCGCGCGCATAGACTCAATGGTGCAACTCACCGAAATCAATCAGCACTTCAAAAAGAAGACCATAGCGAAAACGGAAGTCGTCAGATGGAAAGGCGCGAGAGATGAAGAGGTCGAAGGAATTTTGTACTATCCCCACAACTACGAAGCCGGAAAAAAATATGCGCTGGTGGTGATGATACACGGAGGCCCAGCGGGCGCGGATCAGGATGCGTGGTCAGAGTCGTGGGCATACCCGACCAATATGATGTGCGAGCGCGGCGCGTTCGTACTCAAGCCGAATTATCACGGAAGCTCGAACTATGGATTGAAGTGGGTCGAATCCATAGGCGGCGGAAATTATTACGATCTCGAAGTGCCTGACATAGAAAAGGGCGTCGACTCATTGATCACAAAAGGCCTGGTCGATCCGGATCGGCTCGGCGCGCTGGGCTGGTCGAACGGAGCGATTCTCACCATCGCGCTCACCGTGACGACCACACGCTACAAAGTTGCAAGCGCAGGCGCGGGCGATGTCGAATGGGCGTCGGATTGGGCCAATGCGCATTTCGGGGCGGCCTTCGATAATTATTATTTCGGCAAATCTCCGCTCGAAGACCCGCAGCTTTACATCCGCAAATCTCCGTTTTACAAACTTGATCGTGTTCGCACGCCGACGATAATTTTCTTCGGCACGGAAGACACCAATGTTCCCACTCAGCAGGGATGGATGCACTATCGCGCGCTTCAGCAAGCAGGCAAGACTGACGTGAGATTCATACTCTTTCCCGGCGAGCGTCACAGCCCGCAGAAACTCGTCCATCAACGTCGCAAGCTCGAAGAAGAAATCGCGTGGTTCGACAAGTACCTCTTCAAGACGACGAAAGAAGAAAACGAAGCCTTCAAGCCCGACTCGCCTCTCGCCGTTGCGCTCAAACTCCGCACCGCGCGCGCAGATGGCTCGCGCTTCGGAGTGATGAACGATGGATGCCTGATTCCTGAGACGGTCAAGCACGGCGATATGGAAGTGGGTCGCTTCGAAGTCACGCGCGCGCAATACGCCGAGTTCGATAAGAGCTACAAGGTCGAGTCGGGCAAAGAAAATTATCCTGCCAGCAATATCACATTCGAGCAGGCTAAGGCTTTTTGCGAATGGTTGAGCCGAAAGACGGGACAGACTTATCGATTGATGACTGAGAAGGAAGCCGAATTGATTTATTCAGCATCAGGGCCGGAGAACACGCTCGACTACTGGGCGGGGTACGCCGTCAACCCGGATGATGCGGCGCGATTGCAGCAACGGATAGCCGAGCTTGGCGCGGGCACATTGTTGAAAGAGGTCGGCAGCTTCAAAGGCGTGGGAATGGATGCGCTCGTCTTCGATCTTGGCGGCAACGTCGCAGAGTGGATAGTGGCGAGCGATGGGAGCGGGCGCGCGATGGGCGGAAGCGCAGACCTCCCGGCGGACGCAAAGACGCGCGCTCGCAAGCCCGCGCCCGCATACACAGGCTTTCGCGTAGTCAAAGGCGGGGCTTCGGCGAAATGATTTTCAACTGCTCGCAGGCGCTCGTCGATTATCGAGGCCCATCAGCAGTTTTGTCTGCATCGATTATGCGGCGCGCAAGCGAGAGAGCTTCTTCAAGCGACGTTATTTCGCCGTCGAGTTGTCGCTCGTAGACCGCTTTGAGTATTCGCCCGACTGCGGGGCCGGGACGGTTCACGATCCCCTCTTCGAGAACGTGCCTTCCAAAAAGCAGAGGCTCAGGCAATCCCTCTTCGAATCCATACTCTTTGATACGCGCTCTGAAATAATCGACCGAATCAGTATCGCCATCCATCGCGATGAGGTGAGAGAGAGCGACACGGGCGAGCAAGTGAGGATCGCATTTTTCCACTACGCGGGCGAAAGCGAGGCGCGAAGGGTTTTCTCCTTTGACGTGGCTTTCATAAAAACCCTGCGGTTTGAGATGGTTTTCGACGAGGGCGATTGTTTGATCTCTCGCGGCGTATCCGTTGAGCGTGTAAAGACCGAGGTGGCCGAGGAATCGCTCGACCTGTTCGGTCGCAAGCTCATGGGCGAGAGCGGCGAGCATAACGGTCATTTTTTTTTCAGCCGTCAGGTCTGAGCAAATCGAGGCGGCTGCATCGATTGATCGCTCAGTGTGCGTGAACAGATTTTCGCCGGCGATGAATTTTTCTTTCAACGCAGCAAGCTCAGGGAAGAGTTGAACGAGCGCGCGCATCTGATCGAGCAGCCGCAGACCCACAGACGGTCGGGCAGCTTTCAGGAGTTTGAACATCTCTTCTCTGATTCGTTCTGCGGGAAGATCAGTGAGATCGAGACTGCGGCACAACTCGATAGTCGCAGGATCGACTTGGAATTCCAATCGCGCGGCGAGTTGCGCCACCCGCAACACGCGGAGGGAATCTTCAACGAAAGTGTCGGGGTCGACGGCACGCAGCAATCCTAGACGGATATCGCGCAGTCCATCGTGCGGATCGATGAATTCCTGCGAGAGAGGATCGTAGAGAATCGAGTTGACCGTGAGGTCGCGCCGTCGGCTGGCCTCTTCGAAACTCAGGCGAGGATCGTAGAAAACAGTGAAGCCGCGATGTCCCACGCCGGTCTTGCGGTCGCGCCGGGGCAGAGAGACGTCGATTTCCAGTCGGCGGTTTTTTCGCGGTTTGAATTTGAAAACGGCGAACGACTGGCCGACCAGATTGACCGAGCCGAGTTCGCCCAGTATATCGCGGAGAGAGTCGCTTTCCAGATTATAGACTTCGACATCGAGGTCTTTGACTTCTCTTTCGAGCAACAAATCGCGGACGCATCCGCCGACGAGCAGAGCGCGGCCTCCCCTCTCGCGCACGCGATCAAAGAGGGGGGCGACCGCGCGGGGCAGATGAAAATCGCGCCTCGCTTTTTCGATCATCTGTAAATCATCGTTCATAACGTAACCGTGATTTTATATCATCCCGCTTCAAGTCTCGCCCTCCACAGGAGCGTGTGATAAAGTTTGAAAGGCTGGAACAATCCTGCCGAGGTGGTGTCTAAAGGAAGCGACAAGTGAGGTGAAGGGTCATCGCCCGGTTCCACTTGGAGCTATTTACGGCGCTCAGCTCACGTGAGAGCGAGCGGTGACCCACCCGGCAATCCGCAGCAAGGAGCGTCGCCGATGTCAGCCGTGGACCTGGCCGCACTGGAACAAACAATGCTTGATCGCGTCGAAGTCGAAACTCGCGCAATCGAGCAGGGCCACGAAGCCGGTTTGATCGCCAGATTGCGCGCCCGCGAGCGGGAAGCTTTCGAAGAACTGGTCGTTCACTTCGAGCGCCCGGTTTACTCCTTGTGTTATCGATTGCTCGGAGACGCCGAAGACGCCCGCGACGCGGCGCAGGAAACTTTTCTCAAAGTCTATCGCGGAATAGCAGGCTTTCGCGCCGAATCGGGACTAAAAACCTGGATTTATCGCATAGCCGTCAATCAGGCGATGAATCAACAGCGTTGGTGGCGGCGGCGGCATAAAGATGAAACCATATCGCTCGATTTGAGCCGCGGCGATTCCGATACGACTTTGGGAAACGATCTGCCGAGCCGGACTCTTTCGCCTGAGCAGTCGGCCATATCGAGCGAGCGGGAAGGCCGCATAATGATGGCTCTCAGCGAGATCAAAACGGAATACAGAGTCGCGCTCGTGCTGCGCGAGATTGAAGAACTCTCTTATGAAGAGATCGCCGAAACGCTCGGCATCTCAATCGGGACAGTAAAGTCCCGCATAGCCCGCGGGCGCGAAGAGTTGCGCCGACGGGTGAAGGATTTGATTTGAGCAAGGCGGCGATGCGCGAAGCAGAAAATAACGACAGGTGGGCTGCCATATTCCACGACGCGCATTGCCTGAGTGTGATGTTATGAATTGCAAGGATTCCAGACTTAACGCTTCCGCTTACCTCGACAGACAACTCCCGGAGAAGGAGTTTGCCCATTATCGCGGGCATCTTCTCGCCTGCGCCGAGTGCCGCGAGCATCTGGCTGAAACTGAAATCACCTCGATGATGCTCAGACAATCGGGGCGCGCGGAAGCCCCGCGAGAGCTTCGCAGCTATGTGATGATGGCTGTGGAGAAAGAGTCCCGGACGAAGACCAATTTCGGGCAGCGCGCTTTGGAATGGCTGCTCAAACTCAATCCCAAACCTCTCTCCTACGCGACTGGCATCGTCACATCGCTTCTGCTTTTCGCCTTCATGCTTTCCGGGTTCAAACCGATACCGATGAGCAAAGGCTCTTTTACGCAAGTGTTCGTCTTTCCGACCGTCTATAGTTCGGACGAGGAATATCGCAGCTACAACGATATACCTGGCGGGCGTGATTCAATCGACAATGACCACTACTATCAGTTGCCGCGCGTGCTGGATAACAGCGCAGTAGTCGGGTTCAGCAACCTCGCTTATAAGAAATCCGGCAATGAATCCATGTGGTCGCTGATCGAGATAGCGCCCGATGGTAGAGGGAATGTCGTCGATATGCTGCAAGAGCCGCGTGACTCGCAGATGATGGAGCAGTTTTGGTGGTTCGTCACTGAAAAATCTTTCCAGCCCGCATTCGTCGAAGGCCGACCCGTCCCGACTTACATAGTCTTCGTGGCCGAAAAAATCGATGTGAGCGGCTGATCTTGCGATGAAAAAGTGAAAAGGTGTGGAGGTGAAGAGGTGAGTAGAGCGAAGGCGCGTTATTCACCTCTTCACCTTTTCACTCCTTGACCTTGAGAACTGCAAGGAAGGCTTCCTGCGGAATCTCGACCCGCCCGACGCGCTTCATTCGCTTCTTTCCCTCTTTCTGTTTTTCAAGCAGCTTGCGTTTGCGCGTGATGTCGCCGCCGTAGCATTTGGCGATCACGTTTTTGCCGAGCGCCTTTACGGTTTCGCGCGCTATCACCTTGTTGCCGATTGCCGCCTGAATCGCCACTTCGAACAACTGGCGCGGTATCAACTGGCGCATGCGCTCGACGAGCGCGCGCCCGCGCGAATAGGCCGTCTCGTTATGAATGATCAGCGAGAGCGCATCGACCTGCTCTCCGGCAACGAGTATGTCGAGCTTGACTAACTTGCCTTCGCGATAGCCGGTCAACTCGTAATCGAACGACGCATAGCCGCGAGAGAGCGATTTCAACCGATCATAAAAATCGAGCATTATTTCTGCCAGCGGCAATTCGTAAGTCAGAAGCACGCGCTTGGGCGTCAGGTACTCGAATCCCATTTGAGTTCCGCGCTTCTCTTCCAGCAGCGCGAACAGCGGCCCTACATATTCATCGTTGGTCATTATCATCGCGCGAATGATAGGCTCTTCGATCTTTTCTATCTTTCCCGGATCGGGCAGCTTCGAAGGGCTGTCGAGTTCCATTACTTCGCCTGAAGTCGTAGTCACCCGATAACGCACGTTCGGAGCCGTCGTGATGAGTTCCAGATCGAACTCGCGTTCGAGTCGCTCCTGAACTATCTCCATGTGCAGCAAACCCAGAAACCCGCACCGGAAGCCGAATCCGAGCGCAGCCGACGCTTCAGGCTCGTAGAAGAAAGACGAATCGTTGAGACGGAGTTTATCGAGCGCGTCGCGAAGTTCTTCATATCGGTTCGACTCAATCGGATAAAGCCCCGCGAAGACCATCGGCTTGATCCTTTTGAAACCGGGAAAAGGCGTTTGGGTCTGCCGCGCCGCTTCAGTCACCGTATCGCCGATTTCGACATCAGCCACAGTCTTGATCGAAGCGGTAAAGAATCCAACTTCGCCTGCGCCGAGAGAGTCTATCTCGCGCGGTTTTGGAGTCAGCACTCCGAGCGCATCGACGAGGTACTCTTTTTCGGCGTCCATCAAAAGGACTCGCGTGCCGGGACGGATCACGCCATCGATTACGCGCATCAGGACGACCACGCCGCGATAGCTGTCGAACCACGAATCGAAGATCAAAGCCTTGAGCGGCGCTTGAGGGTCGCCCGCAGGAGGCGGCACTTCGCGCACTATCGCTTCGAGTACATCTTCGACTCCCGTTCCCATCTTGGCTGAAATCAAAAGCGCGTTGTCGGTCTCAAGCCCTATGGTGTGTTCTATCTCTTCTTTAACGCGATCAGGTTCCGCGCCGGGAAGATCGATTTTGTTTATAACAGGGATGAGGTGCAGGTTGTGATCGAGCGCGAGGTAGGTGTTGGCAAGCGTCTGCGCTTCGACTCCCTGCGAGGCATCGACTACGAGCAGCGCGCCCTCGCAGGCCGAAAGCGAGCGCGAGACTTCGTAGGAAAAATCGACGTGGCCGGGAGTGTCAATCAGGTTGAGCAGATAAGTTTGCCCGTCACGGGCGCGATAGTTGAGACGGACGGCATGAGCTTTGATGGTGATGCCGCGCTCGCGTTCGAGATCCATAGCATCGAGAACCTGTTCACTCATCTCGCGTTCTGAGAGCGCGCCCGTCTTTTCGAGCAACCGGTCGGCAAGCGTGCTTTTGCCGTGATCGATGTGCGCGATTATAGAGAAGTTTCTTATCAGCGAACTATCTGTCATTCTCTTCTTCCAGCTTTTCTAAAATCCTCGTATCAGGATTCGGAGGGGCTTCCGATGAATTAGCAAGTTTACACGAAGTCCGCGCCTTAAACCATTAGCCAAAATCAGCATCCATTGTCGAAGGGATCAGGATGAAGGATTCGGAATCGCAGCCGAAGAGTTCCGATTGGTTTGAGGAGTCAGAAATTTCTAAACAGCCTGATCGCGGGCCAGCAGCGCTGCTCCTATCATTCCTGCTGAAGAGCCAAGCTGGGCGATCACTATTTCGCAACTGGCGAAGGAAGGCGGAAAGGCCCGTCGGCGAGTCTCTTTTATCGTCGGCTTGAGAATCAGATCGCCCGCTTCCATCACTCCTCCGCCGAGTACGATCATCTCGACATTCAGGAGATTGATGACCGCCGCCAGCGCGATGCCTAAAAACATCCCTGTGCGCTCCATCATCAGTTGAGCCATCTCGTCGCCGTCTCTCGCGGCGTGCGCTATGTCTTCGGCGGTGAACTCGCGATCACGCGGCATCGAGAGCCGCGAAAGCGAAGAGGTGCGGTCGCGATAGAGTCGCTCGCGTGTGCGTCGGACGATGTTCGAGCCTGAAGCTATGGTTTCGAGACAGCCGATGTTGCCGCAGGCGCACTCAATGCCTTCCGGGTCTATGGTGACGTGGCCGAACTCTCCGGCGAACCCGGTCGCGCCGCGATATATCTGTCCGTTGATTATGAGTCCCGCGCCTATGCCCGCGCCGAGCGTGACAAAAAAGACCGTCTTTCGACCGCGCGCCGCTCCGGCCTGAAATTCCGCGTAAGCGGCAGCGTTGGCATTATTATCGATTACTACGGGAAGGCCGGTTTCGCGTGAGACTTCGCCCGCGATGTCGAGGCTGGAAAAGTCTGTAAGATTCGGCATCACTTCTATTCGATTCGTCTCGCGATTGACCAGACCGGGTATTCCGATCCCGATGGCCGCAACACGATCTGAGGCTTCGGCTCTGAGAGAATGGACGGTTTCGATGATGCGAGCGAGCAGATGCGAGGCGCTTTCCTGATAGGTGTCAACGCGGAGGTCTCTTTGGATTTCACCCTTAGGGCTGACGATAGCGCCGCGAAGGGCGGCACTGCTCAACGCGATGCCGATATAAAGACTCTCAGTGTTATGGTCGGTCGTCATAAAACTCCGACGGCCTTGTGAAACGAGGCGCGCTTATTTTTCATCAGGCCGTTTATCTCTCCTATGTCTGCGTCATCGTTGGGTCGTCTTAGCTTTGAAGATAGCAAAGGCTGGAAAGGCGTGTCAATTTTAGCGGGGGGTTGACTCCGAAAGGGTGAGAGCGACTCGCCTACTCCTCGTCGGATCGTTACACTAGGAAATCTCAACTCTGGTGATGCCGCCATCGCGACGATAAAAACAGCATCGCCACAATCGAATTTGCGCGCGGGAACCGAACGCGCACAGGAGGAAATTATGCTGCCGATACGAGGCATCTATGAAGTCGCTATCCGTGTGAAAGACCTGCCCACGGCCGAGGCTTTTTATCGCAACACGCTGGGACTCGAAGTAGGCATCCGCGATGAAAGACGAAACTGGCTCTTTCTTCGAGCCGGAGGCCAGCAGGGTATGATCGTGCTTCAGGAAGACAAATCTGACTGGCCGCTGCAACACTTCGCCTTCACCGTGGATGAAGCCGATATCGAACGCGCCGCTTCTATCTTGCGCGAGCAGGGAGTCGAAGCCGAGGGGCCGGTCTTTCACGACTGGGTGCCTGCGACATCGGTTTACTTCAAAGACCCCGACGGCCACGATCTCGAACTATTGGCCATTGTGAGTCGCTCATAGCATTTAACTATCATCGAAGTCTGGAGTCTGGAGTCTGGAGTCTGGAGTCTGGAGTCTGGAGTCTGGAGTCCGGTGTTCCGACTCCAGACTCCAGACTCCAGACTCAGGACTCTCATGAAAACAATCACACTGGTTTTGAAAAACGGCGCGATCCTCGACGGCTCAGGTCGCGCGCCTTTCTACGCCGATGTCGTCATCAGCCGTGATCTCATACTTACCGTTGACGGGCCGGGCGGCTATACGGGGATGGAAGAGATCGATTGCCGGGGACTTTTCATCGCGCCCGGTTTCATCGACACGCACAGCCACTCCGATCTTCGCGTCCTCGCCGAACCAATGCTTCCGATGAAACTTCGTCAGGGCATCACGCTCGAAGTATTCGGCCAGGATGGAATCTCGGTTGCGCCCGTCCGCGCCCGAGACCGCGCGCAGATGTCGAGTCAACTCGCCGGACTGCTGGGTCGATTGGATCGCGAATGGGATTGGCAGTCCACAGGCGAGTACCTCGAAGCGATCAGCCGCGCTCATCCTTCGCTCGATTGCGCGTATCTGATTCCGCACGGAGCCGCGCGACTGCTGGCGTGTGGAATGGAAGACCGACGAGCTACTGAAAAAGAAACCGCCGCCATGCAGGATCATATTCGTCAGGCGATGCGCGAAGGCGCGTTTGGAATGTCTACGGGACTCATCTATCCGCCCTGCTGTTATTCGGACACCGGGGAGTTGATCGCGCTCGGTCGCGCCGTCGCGGAATTCGATGGCGTTTTCGTCTCTCACATGCGCAGCGAAAGCGATTACCTCGAAGACGCTGTTGAAGAGATGATCGAAGTCGCAAGACACTCGGGCGTGCGCACGCACATTTCTCATTTCAAAGCGGCTGGACGCGAGAACTGGGCCGCGATTGATCGCGTGTTTGAAATTATCGATGAAGCTAGAGCCGAAGGGCTTCGCATCACCGCAGACCAGTATCCTTATATTGCTGGCTCGACGATGCTCGGCGCGATCCTCCCACCGTGGGCGCACGCGGGCGGAGTGGAAGAGACTCTCGCGCGATTCAAAAGCTCGGAGGAGCGCGGGCGAATGAAAGAGATGATGCTTGCGAAAGGGCGATCCCGCTGGGACAACTTCTGGAGATGGTCAGGCCCGGAAGGAATCATAATCTCGGATATTCCATCAGGCCGACGAGCGGAGTATGTCGGAAAAAATCTCAACGAAGCTGCGCGCATCAATCTCGGCTCGGAGCGCGTTAGTGAAGAAGTTGCATTGGAGTTCGCGCTCAATCTTCTCTTTGAAGAGAGAATGGGAGTCGGAATGATTTCATTCAGCCAGTCCGAAGACGTTGTGCAGAAAATAATGAAGCAGCCTTACGTCAACGTCTGCACTGACGGATTATTGGGCGGCAAGCCTCACCCGCGAGCTTATGGAACCTTTCCGCGAATGCTTGGCCGATACTCGCGCGAGATAGGCGCGCTCAGAATCGAAGAAGCCGTGCATAAAATGAGCGGGCTTGCTGCTGAGACGTTCAACCTGAAACGACACGGAAAAGTCGAGACCGGGGCGCGGGCTAATCTCGTCGTGTTCGATGCAGAGCGCGTGATTGATCGAGCGACGTTTGAAGATTCACGTCAATACCCGGAAGGGATCGAGTATGTGATCGTGGGCGGCGAGGTTGAATACGACGCGCGTCGGGGGATGCAACACGGCGCGGGGCGAGGCATCGCGGTCAAGCGGGATCAGACATGACTGACATCGCCGTGCCAGACGGTTTCCGTCGAGTGCGCCACTCCGAGGTGATCCATCACGCGATAGACGAAGTGATCGACGAGCGAGTTAATATCCGAAGGGCGATGATAGAAAGCAGGCATCGCCGGAACGATCATCGCTCCGGCCCGACTGAGGCGTAGCAGGTTTTCGAGATGAATTAGCGAGAGCGGCGTCTCTCGCGGAACGAGTATGAGTCGGCGGCCTTCCTTCAAACACACATCGGCGGCGCGATGCAGAAGGTTGCGACTCGCGCCCGACGCCAGCACGCCTATGGTCGAAGATGAGCAGGGAATTACGGCCATCGCGTCTACGGGATAAGAGCCTGAAGCGATGGCCGCGCCTATGTCTCCGGGATGAAATACCACGGTTTTAGTCGCTGGTCGTCCGATCATTTCCTCGATCATCTGTTCGACGCTTACGGTCGAATTGATATCGAGTTCATCCATAATCACTCGGCGACCCGGCCCGCTCACCACCAGATTGATCTGGCGCACCTCGCGGCTTGCCTCAAGCTGAAGGAGCAATCGTTGCGCATAAATCGCGCCCGACGCTCCGCTTATTCCTACCGTTATCGATTTCACTTCGCTTATTGTATAGAGCAGTCAGAGCGCGAGCAAGATAACGGCCTCACCTCAAGAACATCGCGATGAAATTATTGAGCGAGTGCGCCACGACCGCGGGCCATAGCGAATCGGTTCTACGAACGAGAAACCCCAGAAAACAACCGAGCAGAAAAATCCCGGCGGAATCCCTCCCTCGCTCCATCTGAAATCCACCCGCGTAGAGCCAGTAGGGCCAGTGAATCACCACGAACAGCAGCGAAGTCGCTATATTGGCTTTCCAGAAAGCCGCGCGCTCGCCGAATTTTCTCAAAACGAATCCCCGGAAAAATATTTCTTCAGCTATCGGAGCCAGCGGCAGCAGGAGCAGCACTTTGAGCGATAGTGCTTCGCCAACGGAGCGAACTTGAAAGAGCGATTTTCCTGCCATCAGATTCTCTATCGTCCATACGCTTATGAAGTAGACGGCTATGAGCATCGCGCTTTCAATCGCGCGGCGCAGGCGGGTCGTAAGTTTGAGATACTCGAGCGGCGAGGTTTTGTCTGCGAGCTTGAGGTAGAGAAAAACGGGAACGATCCACAAAGCTATTCCGATCGTTTGCGAGTAAAGTATTGCCATCGCTTCCGACTCTATGCTCTTGTCTATTGGATAAAGCACGGTCGCGCGGATCGCCCAGACGAGATAAAAGATGGCGACGAGTATGATCCAGCCTTTCGATGATTGATGCTCACGGGCGTCGTTTGCTTCCATTCTTTCAAGCCTTCCGGGGTTCATGATTTACGAATCGAAAACGAATTCCTGACCTGAATCGATGATCGAAGATGGGAACGCTTTTCATCGAAAAATGTTTCTGCCCGCGAACGGTTCCGTCAATCTCCCTCTAAAAAAATTCTATTGACCCGGCTTCACTTCGATCTTACTATATCGGCGAACGATATATCGTAGTTTGATAGAGCAAAGGAGAGCGGATGAGAAGATCGATGATGAACCTGTCGGAGCCTGAAGATTTTTTGCCGCTTCCGCCTGCGGTGTTTCACATTCTTTTGAGTCTTGCCGATGGAGAAAAGCATGGCTACGCGATCATGCAGGACGTAGCGGAGCAGACCGGCGGGAAGATGAGGCTTGGGCCAGGTACGCTTTACGGCGCGATAAAGCGCATGACGGGGGACGGGTTGATCGAAGAATCAAGCGAGCGGCCCGACACGGATATGGACGACGAGCGCCGACGTTATTATCGGCTCACGGATTTCGGTCAGCGAGTAGGTTCCGCTGAGACAGAAAGACTCTCGGCGCTTGTGCGCAAGGCGCGGGCGAGAAAACTTATTTTCCGATTCAAATCGTCGTGAGCAATTATGGCTGAAAAGAAGACGACGCTTTCAGAGCGCATTTACCGAAGATTGCTCTGGCTTTATCCGGCTGAGTTTCGAGACGAATATGGCCCCCTCATGATTCAGCTTTTCCGGGATCGCCGCCGCGATGAGAAACGGATAGCTCATCTCTGGATCGACACGCTGTTCGATCTTGCCGCGACGGTTCCGGCCCAGTATCTCAAAGCAGGAGACCGTATGGAAACAGCCCTTCAAGACCTTCGCCGTCACGCGAGAATCTTCGCAAAGTACGCTTTTCGATTCATTGCCATAGTGTTGCTGCTGTCGGGCGCGTGATCGATCAATGCGAAATAGGAGCGATCCATTGACGCCTGGGTTGTAAAGCAGAGAAGACCATTTTGAGGCGGTAATCAAAGTCTTGTTGTTGAAGTCAGCGCAGGTAGTCAGATTGCCCGCCGCGTCATACGAATAGGAGAGCCTGCTGCCGTCGCCGGTGTTTTGAACTTAAAGTGGAAGAGTTGGTGCGCGGAGTGCTGAAACCGGCTGATGAGAGCAGCGAAGAAGAAACCCAATCCGAATGATGAGTCAGAAACATTGCGCGCGCATCGCTTTGAATCAATCATCACGAAGCCGCCGCACGCGAGCCTACAAAAGCGTGAAGCTCGGCGGGCGTGTAAAGAGGCGGCTTCAATCCCTCCTCAAACATTCGGTCGATTATCTCAAGCAGAGTCGAATTGTAAGGCGTAGGAATCCCAACCCGGCGGCCAAGCTCCACTATCTCGCCATTCAAAAACTCAGCTTCGTGCGACCGACGGCCCATATAAATATCCTGCAACATCGATGTGATCGTCCGCTTCTCTACGGGCATCTCCATCGCTGCGTCGTTCGGCTTAGGCGGACGACGCAATGCTTCCGTAGACTTTCTTATAGGAATAGGCGAAGGCTCCCCTGCGGGCGGCTCGACCTCGATGCCTGCGGCGTCGAGCACGCGCAAGCCTTCTTCCCTCACTTCGCGCATAAGGTCGCGCATCTCCGTTTCAGCCATGCCTCGCTCCAGCCAGTAATCGACTATCGTGTGCGTGGCGTTGTTGAGGTTCGCAATGAGCTTCCCCCACTTCATCGCCATCGTGTGCGCTGAGGCGATAGCGTCGAGTCCTGCGCGCGCAAGGTCTTCGCAAATCCGCCGCGCAGTGTCGTCCGATCCTTGCGGGTAATTTCCAATCGCAACCACGCGGCCCTTTGGCATCATCACGAGTTCTGGCCTCAGTTGCACGGCGCTCAGGAAAACCAGCGCGGCATAAATGCGATCAAACCTGAGCGCGGCTATCGCTTCATTACGAATCCCGTTTTGAAGACAAACAACCGTCGCGCTCCGATCATAGACTTCCGCCAAATCACTGATGACTTCACCGGTCGCCTGAGATTTCACGGTGATGATGATGATGTCTTCGCGTGCGGGTGTGATCTCAGCGGCACGGGTGACAGCATCGCCGCGAACAAGTAGGTCTTCACCATCTTCCGGTCGGAGCGTCACTCCATGCTTGAGAGCTTCGGCGAAAGCGGGTCTTGCGACGAAGAGGACTCTTGCGCCCGATTGAAGCAGCAATCCTCCGACGGCGATACCGATAGCGCCCGCGCCGAATATGACATAACGATTTTCCATGCTTTCTGAATACATCATCGAATGGCGGGTTGGCAAATCATCGCCGCGATGATTACGATAACGGCGATGAACACTATCGAAAAAATCACTGAACAACGCACGACGCTTTACTACGATCTCTACATACCTGAGCGCGAGTCCGCGGAGCCGATGCCGCTGCTCATCTCGCTGCACGGATACGAAGGCAACAAGGAATCGATGATGACGCTCTCTCAACGAATCAACTCAAATGATTTCGCCATAGCTTCGCTTCAGGGGCCGAACGCTTTTTTCGTGCGCGAAGAAGAGCGACCCCGCATAGGCTTCGGATGGATGATGATGTACAAGGCCGAAGAAACCATCCGACTTCATCACAGCACGGTGCTTTCGATCATCGAAGAGACGGCGCGCGAATATCCGATTGATCGCCGCGCGATTTTTCTGATGGCCTTCTCTCAATCCGTCTCGCTCAATTATCGCTTCGCCTTCACTCACCCCGATATGATTTGCGGAGTGATAGCCGTCTGCGGAGGCATACCCGGCGACTGGAACGAAGATAAATACAAAGAGAGCGATACCCATGCGCTCATCATCGCGGGCGAGACCGATGAGTTTTATCCGCTTGAGCGAACGCGAACCTTCAAGGACGCAATCGCGCAACGCGCTCGTTCGGCTGAGTTTTTAAGTTTTCCCGTAGGCCACGTCTTCCCGCGTGAATCGCTCGCGGCGATTAACGAATGGATGATCGATAAAATAAAAGGCAAAAGGTAAAAGGCAAAATTATTTCGCGCCGTCGCCAATCAAAGAGATATTGGACAGGATTAACAGGATGAGCAGGATTGACATGATTTATTATTGACGAATCCTGTTAATCCTCAAAATCCTGTTAATCCTGTCTATTTTTTTCCCTTCAGGATAGAGACAGCGCCCTCATCAGTCGTCGTTTTCTTTCAGTTCATAAACCAGAAAGCGTCGCCACGAGTTCAGACCCACGCTGCCCGTGTAGCGATAATTTTTTTCCATGAACTCGATAATCTCAGGGTAAGGCAGTTCGAGAAGTTTTCCGAACACATCGAGTATGATTCGCGGGCGCGTGCGCTTGAGGTCTTCGATCAGATGAGCGCGATTCTCGCGCCAGAAAACAATGTTTGCATCGGCTTCCATTTGCGCCGAGTCGGTGAACTTGCCTGTTATGTAGTAAGGCGAAAGATAACGCGACGCGGGCCGACACCGCGTGCGCCAGTAAACGTCGAGCGCGTAATCCCAGATGTAGAGCGGCTCGCCTTCGTTGAGTCGGCTTCTGACGAAAGTTGACACGACTTCAGCCTCGCGCTCGCGCTCGCTCATACCCCACCGTTCGCTCCATCGCGTGCGCACGCCCGTCAATGTTTCGAAAGCCAGCACAGCCGTGCGTTGATGAAAACGCACGAAGCTGAACAGAGATAAAATCACAAGAGTCGCCACCGCGATGCGCGCACGGCGACGTTGCGACTCATCTTTCAATCTCGTGCGCAAAACTTCAGCGCCGCGCGAGGCGAGCAGGCAGAGCGCGGGCAAGACCTGAATGAAATAGTGTCCGAAGAATCGCCCGCCCGGAAACACCGCTGCGAGTGAAGCCGCGCCCCAAAGCGCAATCGTCAAATCAGCCTGGCGTCTTTCATCCGATTTATTTCTGATCGCTCGCGTGACAATCCACGCTGCGAGTATCCACAGGGTCGCATTGAAGGCGACATAAGCCAGCGTGCGCCCGATCATAAATTCCAGCCACAATCGGCGCGGCATCGAGCCTATGTAGAAAAAATTCAACTCAATCGCATATCGCCAGAAGTCTCCCAATGCGCCATTGCTTGCGAGCCACGCGACGAACGAAGCAATCACCGCGGCGAATCCCGCCGCAACCGAGAGCAATCGCGCAAAGCTGCGCCTGACTCCCGCGATCAACCACGCCAGTCGATCTGTTCTTTCAGGTGAGCGTGATTGATAAATGGAAAGCATTTCATAAGCGACGAAGAAAGCCAGATTGAATATGCCAACCTGTTTGAATAATGTCGCCGTGCCGGTCATCATGCCTGCAAGCAGAAGCCACAAAACTGAACGGCGATTTCCATTGCAGGCTCGAATGAAAAAATAAAACGAAGCGGCGAGCGGAAGCGCCATCAGCATCTCGGTGTTTGCGGCCATCATATCCTGCGTCAAATAATTGGTGCTGAAATAAACCAGCATCAGCATGGCCCAAAGCCCTTCGCGTTTGCCGTAGAGCCGCAATGCAGTGAGATATAAAATCATCGCCGTCGCAAAGTTCCAGGCCATCGCCGCAAGATGCACCGCCGTCATGCTTCGACCTGCGAGAGCGAATACAACCGCATAAAAAAGAGTCGTGCCGGGTGGTTTGTCTGTAACGATGTCAGCGTAAAGTCTGGCTCCTTCGAGCATACTGGTCGCCGTCAGCGCACGCACGCCTTCATCGCCGTTGACGAAATCGAAACGCAGATAGAAAACTCTCAGCAGCAGATTCAAAATGAATATCGCCGCGAAAATGAGCAGGAGTTGTCTTGACGTTATAGGCCCGTCCTCGCGGGCCTTTTGCGCGGAATTGGATTTCATCGAATGATCTACGGACATGCTCGCGGTGAATACTAACATGGGTGATGGGGGATAGGGGATGGGGGATGGCGAAATAGGAAGTGTGGGGATAAGGGGATGCGGGAGAAGAAGATTCATCACTTTCCTATCCCCACACGCTCATACTCCTACTTACTTCTTCACCCCATCCCCTATCCCCCATCACCCATCACCCATCCTTGACGCTCCGCTCGCGGGTTTGCTCTAATCGCTGTGGAGGTTTTTCGACGTGGAACGGAGTGAATTGGTTTATGACTGGAATCAAATCGACGGCGAGCCGCCCATCCATCGCCGCGTCGAACTCGACGACGAATCGCTCAGAGACGGGCTTCAATCTCCTTCGGTCATCGATCCGCCGATAGAGAAAAAAATCGAACTGCTTCACCTCATGGATTCGCTCGGCATAGACTCGGCGGACATAGGATTGCCCGGAGCAGGCCCGCGCGCTGTGGCAGATGTCGAGCGATTGGCCAGAGAAATAATCGATTGCAAACTCGATATAAAGCCCAACTGCGCCGCGCGAACTGTGCGCGCTGATATTCAACCCATAATCGATATCTCCGAGCGCGTCGGCGCGCCTATCGAAGTCGGCACCTTCATCGGTTCAAGCCCGATTCGTCAGTACGCGGAAAACTGGTCGCTCGAAATGATGCTCACTGCGACCGAAGATGCCGTGAAGTTCGCCGTCTCGCACGAATTGCCCGTGATGTTCGTGACCGAAGACACCACGCGCGCCAACCCCGATACGGTGCGCTCTCTCTACAAGACGGCCATCGAATCGGGAGCTAGGAGGATATGCGTGTGCGATACCGTCGGACACGCGACTCCGACGGGCGCGCGCGCCTTGATCCGTTTCATCAAATCAGTCGTTGAAGAGACGGGCGAAGACGTTAAGATCGACTGGCACGGTCATCAGGATCGCGGGCTTGGCGTGATAAACGCAATCGCCGCATTCGAAGCGGGCGCGGATCGATTGCACGGGACGGCCCTCGGCATCGGAGAGAGAGTCGGCAATGCGCCGATGGATCAGTTGCTCGTGAATCTCTACCTGATGGGATACCTCGAACGCAATCTGTCATGCCTGATGAAATACTGCGAAGTCGCGAGCGACGCCACAGGAGTTCCGATTCCTGTGAGCTACCCCGTCGTTGGGCGCGATGCATTTCGAACCGCGACGGGCGTGCATGCGGCTGCGGTCATCAAGGCATTTCGCAAAGGCGATGAGTGGCTTGCCGACGCAGTTTATTCGGGCGTGCCTGCCGGTGTCGTCGGGCGACGGCAGATGATCGAGATAGGCCCGATGAGCGGCAAATCGAATGTGGTTTTCTGGCTCGAAAGCCACGGCATCGAAGCGAGCGAAGAGACGGTCGAGCGCATATTCAATCGAGCGAAACAATCCACAGCCGTGCTTTCAGATGAAGAAATAATGGCGATGGTCTGATTCGAAAGCGCGCGAATTTATTTTCTCAATCACGACATAATGACCATTCAACAATCTTTCACTTCTCATCATCTGCCTCCCGCTTCGCAGATCAAACAGTTGCTTTATGCGCCTGAGATCGGGCAGGCGTTTGCATTCATAGATCGAGCGCAGGAAGAAATACACGACGAGATGATTCGCATCTGCGAGATACCCGCGCCTCCGTTCAAGGAAGAAGCGCGAGCCGCGTTCGTGCGCGCGCGATTCGAAGAGATCGGACTTTCGGCTCGCATCGATAGCGAAGGAAATGTTGTGGCCAGCAGGCCGGGGCGAGACTCGCTACCGAGCGTGATCGTTTCGGCTCATCTCGACACGGTTTTCCCTGAAGGCACGGACGTTCGTGTGAGACATGATGGTCGGCGTCTTTGCGCGCCGGGAATCGGCGACAACACTTGCGGAGTGGCGAGCCTCATCGCGCTCGCTCGCGCGCTCGATGCCGGGGGGGTGAAGACTCAAGGCTCGCTGCATTTCATCGCGACCGTAGGCGAAGAAGGCGAGGGAAATCTGCGCGGAGTCCGATATCTTTTTACGGAAGGCGATTTTCGAGACGGAGCGGATGCATTTATCTCGCTCGATGGGCCGGGGCTTGAGCGCATAACGAATCGCGCTTTGGGATCGCGCCGCTATCGCGTGACTATCACAGGGCCGGGAGGTCATTCGTGGGGCGATTTCGGAACAGTCAATCCTGTTCATGCGATGGGTCGCGCCATAGCGAAATTCGCTGCCTATGCAGCGCCGTTTTCTCCGCGCACCGCTTATAACGTCGGATTGATAGAAGGCGGAAGTTCAGTCAACTCCATACCTGAACGCGCCAGCATGACCGTAGATATGCGCTCGGTTTCGAGCGAAGAAATCGATAAGCTCGAATCTCACCTGCGATGCGCGGTCGAGGCGGCTGTAAGGGAAGAGACCTCGCAGCGGGCGACGAGCGGAACCACCCTGCGCTCCCAGTTCGAGATGATAGGCAATCGACCGTCGGGCGAGATGCCCGCCGAATCTGAAATAGTGCGTACCGCTATCGAATGCTCGCGCGCGATGGGTATAGAGCCGAGGCTTGATTGCTCTTCGACGGATTCGAATATTCCTATCTCGCTCGGCATACCTGCTATCACCATCGGCGTCGGCGGAATGTCGAACAACTGTCACACGCTGACTGAATGGTACGACCCGGCTGGGCGCGAGACGGGACTCAAGCGACTGACTCTGCTCGCGGTCGCGCTTGCGGGGTTTGCCCGTTGAAGATCAGAGAGGTAATTCCGTCAATTAAAAGATTATAAGTTGCTTATTTTGTAAGCTTGCGACAGCGCATTCAGGCAAATATACTTTGGCGCATGTCTGATTATATACATAGGATTAATTCTATACTTCGACCGCAGGAACACCATCATATACACGTTGTTGATTTATTCGCTGGTTCTGGCGGGTTAGCACTCGGTTTTGAAGCACAAGGTTTTCTTACTTACGGTTATGAAAAAGATGCTGATTGCTGTGCTACATACAATAACAATCTTAAAGGAAAATGCACACAAGTTACCCTGACTCAATATACTGACATTGAGAAAGCTCCTGTAATAATCGGCGGGCCACCCTGTCAGCCTTTTAGCGTCATAGGTCATCAACTCGGATTGAAAGATTCCCGTGACGGATTCCCCATTTTCATATCGGCTATTGAGAGATTAAAACCTGAAATATGGCTTTTTGAGAATGTGCGAGGATTGCTGTATCAAAACAAGTGGTATTTCGAAGAAATACTGCAAGCCCTCCAGTCATTAGGGTATGTCGTTGAGTATCGACTGATTAATGCAGTGAACTACGGTGTTCCTCAAAGCCGCGAAAGAGTCATCGTTGTTGGGCATCACGGAGACTTCATTTTCCCCATTCCTTTGCAGGAGCGTTTTACGGCAGGCGATGCTCTTGCAGATATGCTTTATACGGCCCCCCCAGAATCCAAATTCCTTACTCAAAGCATGGACGAGTATATTGCCAGATATGAGAAAGCATCGTTTTGCATACGTCCAAGAGACTTACGATTAGACGAACCGGCACGCACATTAACTTGCCGAAATTTGGCAGGCGCAACGAGCGATATGCATCGCATCCGACTCCCGGATGGGCGTCGACGAAGACTGCTTTTGAGAGAAGCCGCTCGTTTGCAAAGTTTTCCAGATCACTTTGAATTCTTTGGCGGGGAAACAAGCCGCTTCAATCAAATTGGCAATGCGGTTCCACCTATGCTCGCTTATCATCTGGCAAGCTCAGTACGGAAGTACTTAAACTCATCCAAGCGGCTTTCTCCCAGCGAGATAATTTATCGCAATTTGCCAAGACAACTCTCTTTAGAACTGAAAGAATCAGTCGATATGGAAATACCCAACTACATCTCTCAATCCAACAAGCCAAAATCTCTTCGCAAGGTCATCAATGAAGCCATTTATGTTCTAGTGAAATTGGGAGTGCCGATTGAAAGTATGACCGAACGTAGACTTGAGAGAATGGCTCTTGCTTTTCTGGCTATAGCCAATGTCAAGAACAGCAACGATTGGGCAAAGGTAAAAGGTTATGACGCAGAGAAAGAAACTCGCGCCTTAAAAACTCGAGAAATCATCGAATACGTCAACAAACATTTTCAGGAAAACATCTCTCCTGGCTCCTATGATGATATTCGTCGAAAAGACCTGAAGCTTCCTGTTACTGCGGAGATCATTATTAAAAGCGCAGGCAATCCGAACGCTGCTCGAAACAATCCAACCCGCGCCTATGCGCTGTCGCCCGAATACGCCGCGCTAATTCGTGGTTTTGGAAAAGACAACTGGGATGAAGACGTCGATGAGTTTCTAAATGATCGTGTTACTTTAGCTGAAGAACTTGAACAGAAACGTGAAATGCAAATTGTTCCTGTGGTCCTCCCAAGCGGACAAAAGCTCGAATTTAGCCCTGGCGAACACAATCGACTACAAAAAGCAATCATTGATTCATTTCTGCCGCGCTTTGGCCATGGCGCAGAAATCCTGTATGTGGGCGACGCAGCGAATAGATTTCTGTTCAACAATGAAGCCAAATTGAAAGAGTTGCGCTTCTTTGAGCTATCTCATGGAGAACTACCTGACATTCTTGCCTATTCGGCAACAAAAAACTGGTTATTTCTTATTGAAGCTGTGCATAGTTCAGGTCCAATAAACCCCTTGCGGCTTGCCGAACTAAAGAAACTGGCTCATGTTTCCTTAGACTGCAAAGAAAGCCAGGAGCATTTCTGCCGCGTAGCGGCACGCTGAATTTAGCCCGGTCTTTCAAGGCCGGGTTGTTACAGGCGAAAGATACCACGTCGCGTCA